>Ga0210387_10000004_pt1 | contig 454158 bp, 381 predicted proteins | sample IncBWC7OmetaG_FD_160108 | JGI IMG/M metagenome (GOLD analysis project Ga0210387, IMG submission 160108) | Forest soil microbial communities from Barre Woods Harvard Forest LTER site, Petersham, Massachusetts, United States - Inc-BW-C-7-O ...
TTTGCCAAAGCGTACATATCAACCGCGGAAACGCCGCCGCGCCAAGACACACGGGTTTCGCGTGCGTATGAAGACCAAGGGTGGCCGCAAAGTGCTGGCGGCGCGCCGCAAGAAGGGCCGTCATCGCCTCACGCCAGAGTAATGGCGAAGGCCCCGCCGCGGGCCAGAAGTTTCCTCGCGAAGCCAAGCTGGTGCGGAAAAGCGAGTTTGACCTGGTGTACCGCGCCGGCAAGCGCCGCTCGAGTTCCCACTTCACTGTATTCGTTCGCGCCAGTGGACAGCCGATCAGCCGCTTCGGGTTCAGCATCAAGAAGGCCTTGGGCGGCGCGGTGGTGCGCAACCGCATGCGGCGGCGCCTGCGGGAGATCGTCCGCTGCCACCGGCAGGAGATAAGCTCGGGATGGGACATCGTCATTCATCCGAAGCAGAGTGTGGCCATGGCGCCGCTGCCGGCGTTGACGGCGGATTTTCTGCGCGTGTTGAAGGGGCTGTGAAATTGTCTCCCAACATGGAGCGGGAGGGGCAAGCTCCTCCCCTACAAAACTTTGGTTCCCGCGGCGAGAGAAATATTTTTGTTCGAGCGGCGCTGTTTGCGTTGAGTTTCTACAAGGCCTACCTTTCGGTTCTTTTTGCGGGCACTTGCCGGTATGAGCCGACTTGCTCGCGTTATGCGTACGAAGCGATCGAACGATTCGGAGTGTTGCGCGGCGGCTGGCTTGGTTTGAAGAGATTGCTGCGGTGCCATCCGCTGTCTGGAAGATTCGGATACGACCCGGTTCCGGAGAAATGGGAAGAGATGCGAGCGAATTCCGACGTAATGGGTAAGACGCGCGAGGTGCGGCTGTGAGCACCCCGCCGATGAATCAGTTGCCGCCGCTGGGCGGGCCGAAAGACAAGTTCACGCCGGAGTTGCGCATCCTGGTGGCCTCGCTTCTGTCCATGGGAGTGATTTTGCTGTGGGCGAAATTTTTTGGACCGAAGCCGCCGATCAATCTGCCGCAGGGAAATCAACCCGCGCAAGTTTCGACGGCAACTCCGGGAAACCCCCCGCCGGTGGCCACGGCCAGTCCGGTTGCGACACAAGCGAAGATTTCCGCGGCGACCACGCCGGTTGTGCTTCCGGCCGCGGATTCGCAGGAGCGCACCATTGTGGTGGAGAACGCGCTGTATCGCGTGGAATTTTCCAATCGCGGCGCCGTGGTGAAAAGCTGGCAGTTGAAGAACTACAAGGACGATTCGAAGCCGCAGAAGACGCTGGACCTGGTGCATCCACAGGCAGCCGCGGAAACCGGCGGCTGGCCCTTCGCGCTGGTTTTTGATGATCCGCAGCTCGGAACGCTTGCCAATTCCGGCCTCTATAAAATATCGAGCGATGCGAGTTCCCTGGAAGCTCCGGCGGATTTGACATTTACGTGGAGCGACGGGCACCTGCAGGTCACCAAGAAATTTCATTTCGATCACTCGTACACCGTAAACGTCGAGACGACCGTTACCAACAACGGCAACCACGTTATGGCGGGGTTGGCGTGGCTTGGCGGCTTCGGTGATTTGACGGTGACGAATCCGATTCCCGTTGAGACGGTTTTCACTTTCTACAGCGAAGGCGGAAAGTTGACCACCTTCGCCCACAAGAAGCTCGACGGCCCCGAGAAGTGGGGCAACGTCTGGCAAGGCGGCAAGGAATTCACCGGCATTGAGGACCGCTACTTCACCGCGGCGTTCCTGCCTTCGCTCACCGAGCCGGCGCCGCTCGAAACCCGCTACTGGAAGGTATTCCACAACATTAAAGTTGATGGGAAGGACCAGTCCGAACCGGTTCCGGAGATTGCCACGGCAACCGCCGCGCAGAACATGGCTCTTCGGGTCTACGTTGGACCCAAGGATTACGACGATTTGAAGGCCATGCACCCGCCGCTGCATTCGCTGGTGCAGTTCGGATATCTGGAATTCATCTCCGACCCGCTGTTTCACGGCCTGAAGTGGCTGCACAAATACGTTCCGAACTGGGGCTGGGCGATTGTGGTGCTGACCCTGGTGATCAATATGGTGCTGTTCCCACTGCGCATTTCCAGCTACAAGACCACGCTGAAAATGCAGCGCGTGGCGCCGGAGATCAAGCAGATCCAGGAGCGCTACAAGAAGTACAAGATGAACGACCCGCGCAAGGCCGAGATGAACAAGGAAGTGATGGCCATCTATTCGCGCGAAGGGATCAATCCGATCGGCGGCTGCTTCCAGATGTTTTTGCAGATGCCCATCTGGTTTGGGTTGAACCGGGCGTTGAGTTACGCGATCGAGTTGCGCCACACCAAATGGCTGTGGGTTACGGATCTGGCGTCCAAGGATCCCTATTATGTACTCCCTGTGCTGGTGGGCGTCACGATGTACCTGGTGTCGAAGATGACTCCGATGACGACCACCGATCCGCAGCAAGCGCAGATGATGAAAATCATGCCGCTGACTTTTTCGGTGATGTTTGTAGTTTTTCCGTTTTCGAGCGGCCTGGCGTTGTATATTTTGACCAGCAGCCTGGTGGGTATCGTTCAGCAATGGTACCTGAACAGGTCGCATCCTCTTCCCGCCCCGGCCAAGCCAACGCGCGCCAAGAACTAAGCACGGCTCGTTTGCCGCGAGGAATTGTCCCCGGTCCTACGAGTGCGTTGAGATCACTATGACCAAAGAACTTGTACGCGAAGGGAAACTCGACCGCGCCGCGGCCACAGAGGCCCTGCGCGAATTCCTGCAGAACATGCTGAAAGCCGGCGGCCTGGAGCTGAACGTTGCCGTGCGTTCGGCTGAGCCAGCTGCGGGCGGAGAAGAAGGCGAAACGGAAGTGTTCGCAGACCTCGACGGCAAGGACAAGGAAATTCTGCTGGCCCGGGGCGGCGAAGTGCTGAAGGCGCTGGAGCACCTGGCGTTTCGGGCGCTGCGCCTGGAGCCTGCGTTTCACGAAAAGATCCACCTGGACTGCGCGGGGTACCGGGCGATGCGATTCGAAGAGCTGCGCATGACCGCGCGCGTGGCCGCCGAGCGCGTGCAATCTTCCCGGCAACCGTTTCAGCTGAATCCCATGTCGTCTCGTGAACGGCGGATTGTGCACCTGGCGTTGAAGGATTTTCCGGGCGTGCGCACGGAAAGCGTTGGCACGGGAGAAGAACGCCAGGTGGTGATTCACCCGGCGAAGAAATAGGCTAGGGCGCTTTGGAGTGCGAGAGCTCTGCTCTCGCTTTTGAGGCTTCAAAACCACCACAAATCGATCGCGCTAGCTATGACGTATTCCTCGAAAACGGAAGCAGGGCTTCCGCACTCCAGATAATACCCGCCTACTTTTTCTCCCAGCCTTGTGAAAGAACTTCGCCGGCAGCGCTGAAGCGCACGCGATACTCAAAGGATGGCGGCCTGTCACGGCGCATTTGCGGAAAGCGGACGTCGAGAAATTCGACGACACTCTCGGAGCCCTCTTTGTGAAAACGGGTTACTGGGAAACGCGCGAAGCCGAAATACTTTTGAACCTCAGGCAGGGTGCGGGCCTTTTCAATAAACGAGTTTGTTGGCGAATCCGGGTAATAGGTGTGCACAATCGGGGAATTCGAAGGGGGATCGCCGCTTCCATTAGCACTCAAGAAGAGTGAATCGCTGAGGTCCATGCGCACCTCGTAGACGCCGCGCGGAGCGCTGATCAGGCCGTCCCAGTGCCAGAGGGACGGCGGGAACGGAAGCGCGGCAATGGATCGCGCTTCGATATTTTCCGTCGCAGCGATTTTGCGTATGCGGTCGAGCGCTTCGTGATGGGCATAGGTTGCGGCAACCAGATAGGCGATGGCCAAGCCGAGACCGGCGCGATTCCACGTCACGTAGGGGAGGCGGTGTCCCCAGCCGCGAGCTGCCGGGAGCAAAAACAGTGCCGCGAAGAGAACTGTAGCGAGCACGATGGCATTGTTGGAGACCGGCGCGCCGACATTTTCCGCGATGCGAGAGATGACGAATGGCGCGGGGGTAAATACCAGCCACATAGTCAGAGCACGGCGGCGACCGTGCTCGGGGTCTTCGTAAGCCCAGGCCAGCAACTGCGGAATCAGAAGAATTCCCGTGAAGCTGAAATCCAGAATGAAGAGGATATCCCAGGCCGGGCGCGACCATCGGTACGGCGACCAGATCATGGTTCCGAACGTCGTGACCAGGTCGAGAAAGATATGGCTGAGAATGCCGAGCGCCCAGAGGCCGCAAAGGGCGAGGTAGGAAGGGGATTCCCACTTGCGCCACCGGCAGATGACGAGCGTGAGCGCAGCGAGTAGCACGGTCCAGACGGGCATGCAAAGCAACGAGTGCGTGATGCTGCGATGCCAACTGATCATCAACAGTTGATTGCGTGAAACAAAATCGCGGAGGACGTCGGAGTCCGGGAAAATGGCGCCGAGTGTGACTACCCAGGTGATGACTCGACGTTTGTTTATAGGTTCCGGAGGAAAAAGATCCACGCCTTTGAATGCTGCTTTTGCGATGAGCGCGCCGGCGATGCCGTGGGTGATCGTATCCATAAGTAGGGAGTCGCTGTGGATCAGGTGACGGAGAGAAGCGATTTGCCCTTCGGCAGGACTCGGCCGATCTTAGCCGCAGTGATCTGGTGCCGCCGTAGGATCTCGAGGGCGGCATCGGCTGCATCGGGTGAAATGGCAACCAGGAGACCGCCGGATGTTTGCGGATCGAACAGCAGGGCGCGATTTTCCTCAGGCACGCCGGCGGCGAATTTGACGCAGTCACCCAGGAAATCCAGATTGTTGTTGAGGCCGCCGGCGATCATACCCTGCCTCGCCGCATCGAACGCGCCCGGAAGCACCGGGACGGCCTTATATTCAATCTCAATCGTTACCGCTGGAATTCCTTTTTCCGGATCGCCAAGCGCCATTTCGCGGGCGTGACCGAGCACGCCGAAGCCGGTGACATCGGTGACCGCGTGAACCACGTTCGCATTTGCTTTGGCCATCAACTCGTGGAGCGCATCGGCAGCGGCGCGATTCAATTGGGACATTGACGCAATCGCCGCATCCACACTTGCTCTTGAGGCACGCTCTCTCTTGAGTGCGGTGGAAATGAGGCCGGTACCGACCGCTTTACTCAGCAGAATTACATCGTTTGCCTGTGCGCCGACATTTCGCCATATCTTGTTCGGGTGGATGGTCCCGGTAACAGCGTATCCAAATTGAATGTCGTCATTGCGGATCGAGTGGCCGCCGATGACGGTGCACTTCGCTTCTTTCATCTTGTCGAGACCGCCGCGAATGATCTGTTCGAGGATTGCGGGGTCGCCTTTTTCCGGGAAACCGACGATGGAAAGAGCAGAGATCGGTTTGCCGCCCATGGCGTAAATATCGCTGAGCGAATTGGCCGCGGCGATCTGGCCAAAGGTGAATGGATCGTCTACGACTGGCGTGAAGAAATCCACTGTTTGCACCAGCGCGAGATCATCGTTGATCAGATACACCCCGGCGTCGTCGTTGGTGTTGAATCCAACGAGTACGTTCGAGTCAGTCGGCAGTGGTAGGCGCCGTAATATTGAGTCCAGCGTCCCGGGACTCAGTTTGGCCGCTCAACCAGCTGCCTTGACCATGGCCGTGAGCTTCACGGAATCGGTCAAGTCACACCTCACTGTGCTGCACTTTGATTATAGCGAGGGCGCAGACTTTCTGCTGGCGGCTGGTGGAAACTTTTTGCAGGGCGCGACTTGCGCCCAGGGACCGGAAAGTGTTCTTATCGCGGGATGCCGTGGGACTTCTGGCTGATCTTTTGTTTTATTGGCGTAGTGATTCCGTGGAGAGGTTACACGCGGCTGAAAAAACTGCTGGCCCTGCCATCGGTTGACACTAAGCAGAAGGTAGCGCTCTATGCGGTGACGATTGCCTTCCAATGGATCCTGGTTGGAGTTGTGGCGTGGCGGTCGCTCGTCCGGGGATTGACAATTCAGCAATTGGGGCTAGTGTCGCCTAACTGGGCAGGAGTTATGGCCAGCGGCCTATTCGGAGCAATATTTATCGGGGGACTTCAGTGGTTGAATTTGAGGCGAATCGGGAAAATGGAGGGAGAGGCGCCCGACCTCTTGAAGAAACTGGCAAGTCGCCTTTTACCGGTTAATTTCCTCGAATATCTACCGTACGCCGCGTTGGCGATCACTGCGGGGGTGTGTGAAGAGTTTGTTTATAGAGGCTTCGCGATTGCTGCTTTGTCTAAGGTTGGATTACCGCTCTGGGTGGTAGTGATTCTATCTTCCTTGCTCTTTGGCTTAGCACATGCCTATCAAGGGCGCAGTGGGATCGCAAGCACGGGGATATTTGGAATCCTCCTGGCAATTGGCAGGCTCTGGCTTGGCAACCTGATGCCAGTTATGATGTGGCACGCCGGACTCGATTTGGCTGCGGGGATTGCCGCTCCAAAGTACCTATTGAAAAAGACTTCCAAGACTTAGCATTCGGCTAGAAATAATCACAGGGTATTTATGACTATGACAACAGATGCCGAGAGGCCAATTTCCGAGGAAACGGTCCGGCGGGCGTTGGGTGAATTCAAGATCCCGGTGGACTTAAATCAAGTCCTTTTAATTCAACAATATGTAAGGACATTGATGCGCTGGAATGAGAAGTTGAACCTGACGGCGATTCGCAATCCGTTGGAGATACTATATCGTCATTTTTGCGAGTCCATGTTTGCGGCCGGTGCAATTCCTGTGGATAAGGGCCGTCTCGCCGACATTGGCTCAGGTCCTGGATTCCCGGGAATCCCATTGAAGATTATCCGACCTGAATTGGAACTTTGCTTGGTTGAATCGAATATCAAGAAGGGGACGTTTCTGGCCGAGGTCGTTCGTGAACTTCAGCTTAGCAATACCAGGGTCCTGATAAGCCGATATGAGGAGTTAGGGGAAGAAGTGTCCCCTCTGGATTATGTTTGTTCTCGTGCGGTTGGGGAGTTTGGGCCCTTTCTGGAATGGGCAGGTTCCGAGGTGGTTGGCGCGCGTCAGGTAATCCTCTGGATCGGTGGAAGGGACTTGGAAGAAGCCCGGAAATCAAGTCAGTGGGAGTGGAGGGAGCCCATTCTAATCCCACAGTCGCTGCAAAGATACCTATTGGTTGGAGAAATGAAAGAAATGTCGGCGGGACGACAAAAGACTTGAATTTCAAATTACTGCAATAATTCAGATTGACCCGCGAAACGGCCTCCACCTGTTAATGCCACTAACGCATAATGTTTCACGTGGAACAATCCGGGATTCCCCGTGTATAAGACTTGCTGGAGATGGCCAGTTGCAGTTATTGCGTTCGTCCAAGTTTTGCCGGAACCGTTTCCTCATTTGCTGGAATTCCCTACTGGAGCGATGCGGAAGGAATTATTGAAACGCGACTCTGATTCTCCCACAAAACGCACACTTCACAGTTCGATCCTTTTGGGAGAGCTAGTCGTGGAAAAGTGGAAGAGTAATTCGCCGCGTGAATTGTTCCACGTGGAACATTGGGTTCAGGGTTGAGGCTGGTTCCATTCGCTAGGCGATTGATTCCCCGGCCGACAAGGTCGCGATTCGTGTGCGGATTGAGTCACGATGTTCCATGTGGAACAAATTTGAAGACCTGAGGAAACCCGCGATCCACAAGATGTTCCACGTGAAACAACTTGCAACTAGAATCGGAGTTTGATACGTTCCGGACGTTCGGGGGAACAATTTGGCCCGCATCATTGCCATCGCAAACCAAAAAGGTGGGGTTGGGAAGACCACTACGGCGGTAAATCTGGCGGCGTGCCTCGCGGCCGCAGACCAGCCGACTTTACTCGTCGATTGCGATTCCCAAGCGAATGCCACTGCCGCCATTGGGTTTCAAAAGGATCCTTCGCGGCGAACTTTATACCACGCACTGATCTTGAATGAGCCCTTTGAAAGAATTGTTCAAAAATCTCAGGTGGAAGGTTTGGACGTCCTACCCGCGGATAAGAATCTGGCCGGCGCTGCAGTGGAATTGGTTGTGGCGGAAAATCGCGAGTACAAACTTCAGGCTTACCTGCAAGCCTTTCGAGATAAGTACAACTTCATTATTCTCGACTGTCCGCCGGCTCTTGACCTTCTCACATTGAACGGGCTGGTCGCTGCCGACGCTGTTTTGGTTCCGATCCAGTGCGAATACCTTGCGCTGGAAGGAGTTTCGGAACTCCTGGATACCTTGATGCGCATTCGCCGCACCCTTAATCCAAGCCTTGAGATTGAAGGCATACTCCTGACGATGTACGATGAGCGGACCAGTCTGTCCAGACAAGTAGCGACGGATTTGCGCAGTTTCTTTGGCACACAAATCTTTCAAAGCCTAATTCCCAGAAACGTACGCCTTGCAGAAGCACCGAGCTTTGGTAAGCCTATTATTTTCTATGATATACACAGTAAAGGCGCAGAAGGGTACACCCAGCTAGCACAGGAGGTAATTGCCAATGCCGAGAAACGCCTTGGGACGGGGGCTCGGAGCGCTCATTCGGGAGCCTGAGCCGCAGACTCCCGCCGCGCCAGCGCCAGCGAATACAGGGACACCTGCAACCTCTCACCCAGCAGCGCCTGGGGGATCAGCTGCTGCCGCTGCACCTGCGCTCAGTCCCGCGACACCTGCGGGGCCGCTGCAAATTGACATTGATCTGATTGAGCCTAGTCCATACCAGCCTCGCACTCGATTCCGCGAGGAAGCTCTGGATGAACTGGCACGCTCGATTCAGGCAAGTGGGATCATTCAGCCAATTGTGTTGCGCCCTATAGGAAATCGCTACCAACTGATTGCCGGAGAGCGGCGCTGGAGGGCCGCCCAGCGGGCAGGACTAAAGAAAGTATCGTCGATTGTGCGCCAGGTGCCCGACGAGTTGGCGCTGGAAATGACGCTGGTTGAAAACATCCAACGGGAAGACCTAAATGCCATCGAAGCCGCGCGGGCCTTTGAACGCTTAATGGATGAATTTCAACTTACGCAAGAATCGGTGGCGGAACGCACGGGCAAAGATCGCGCGACAGTCGCGAACGCGATCCGGCTGCTGAAACTGGAACCGACGATTCAGGATTGGATTGAAGAAGGAAGATTGACCGCAGGTCATGGGCGGGCTTTACTGGGAGTGGCCGAGCCGGCATTGAGAATGCGTTACGCAAAACGTGCGGCGCGCGGCGGATTGACGGTTCGGCAGATTGAAAAGCTGGGGTCCCGGAGAGCTCGTAGCGCGCGCGTGACGACGGAACCTATAGCTGATCCAAATATCCGTGAGGCGCTCGATGAACTGCAACGCCACCTGGGCACCAAAATCCACCTGCGGGAAAAGACCAAGATACGTCCGGGTCAGCTTGTAGTGGAATTTTATGATCAGGCGCAACTGATGGGAATTTACGATCGCTTGATGAAGTAGCCGCTCCACGCAAAATTGCTACTGGACGTTCGTTCAGGGATTTCATTCGACAACTCACTCGAGATGCGGCGTTGACTTCTCTACGCGTGAAGTTACATTGGTGAAGTAGACTTCCGAAGCATCGCATCGGGAGCAAAGTTGGGGGAATGCCAATGGCGTGGAAGTGGCCCGGTTCATCGAAGAGTGGCGGAAGCGAAGAGTGGACAGGATTCATTGATCAGGGAGTTTCTCTCGAAGGAACCTTGACGCTGACAGGAACGTTCCGCATCGACGGTCACGTTAAGGGAAATATAATTTCCGAGCAGACTGTTATCCTGGGTGAGAATGCAAAAGTAGAGGGACAGATTGAGGGCAACCGAGTCGTCATCTCGGGACACTTCGATGGGGTAATCTTTGCCCGCGGACGCGTGGAAATTCAGCCGAAGGGCGTAGTCACCGGAGAAGTTCACTCGCCCTGCATGGTCATTGATCCTGGTGGAATCTTTGACGGACGTTGCCATATGCTGGCGGCGTCGGATGCGTCGGCAGGGGTTACGATTCCCATCCGAGCTGTAAGCCAAGCGTAAGAAACAACGATCGAGCGCAGAACCAGCAATAACCAATTAAACTAACTATACAGGTTAAATGGCCGAAAGGCACCCCCCTGCCTATTCGAAGCATGCTGAGTTGACAGCACTCGCTCCCGCGACTATCTTTCCCTTTCGCTTCTCGAAAGGCAGTCGAAAATGAGAATTCTGGTGATTGGCGGTGGCGGGCGCGAGCATGCACTGGTGTGGAAACTGGGGCGAGGCGCCGGCGTGGAGAAGATTTGGTGCGCGCCGGGAAATGGCGGAATCGCTGGCGAGGCGGAGTGCCTGGCGGTGGATGCAGGAGACGTGACGGGACTTGCCGCTCTGGCGGAAGAGATTAAGCCGGATCTCACCGTGGTTGGACCGGAACTGCCTCTGGTAAATGGATTGGTGAATGCTTTTTCGGAGCGGCGCTGGGCAGTGGTGGGTCCGGACAAAAAGGCTGCGCAATTGGAAGGCAGCAAGATCTTCGCGAAGGAATTCCTGCAGCGGCACAACATCCCCACAGCCGAGATGTATGGCGCACATGATTCGGCGGGCGGCGCGTACGGTGCGCTGTGCGCGGTGGATTGGCCGGTGGTGATTAAGGCGGATGGGCTGTGCGCAGGAAAAGGGGTGTTCGTGGCGCCGGACCCGGACGCGGCGACGGAATTCATTGAACGGGTGATGGAGAAGAATGAGCTGGGCGCCGGCGGAAGCCGGGTGATGCTTGAGGAGGCTTTAGAGGGAGAGGAGCTTTCGTTTATCCTGCTGACCGATGGAGAGAGCTACGCGCCGCTGGTGCCTACGCGCGATCACAAGCGGGCATTCGACAACAATCAAGGGCCGAACACAGGCGGAATGGGCGCGTATTCTTCTGACGAACTGTTGCCTGCCGATTTGCAGCGCACGATTGAGAAGACGATCGTGGAGCCAACGATGAGAGGATTGGCCGCGGACGGGATTCGTTACCAGGGATTTCTGTACGTGGGATTGATGTTGACCAAGAGCGGGCCAAAAGTGCTGGAATTCAATTGCCGGTTGGGGGACCCGGAGACACAGGCGATCCTGGCACGGGTGGATTTCGACCTGGCAGAGGTTCTGGGAGACGTGGCGGGCGGACACCTGAAGCCGGAGAAGTTGAAGTGGAAGCCGGGGGCAAGCGCGTGCGTGGTGGTGGCTTCGGGAGGATATCCGGGAAAGTTTGAGACGGGCAAAGAGATTCGCGGATTGGAAAATGCGGCGAGCGTTGCCGATGTAAAAGTGTTGCACGCGGGCACGAAGCTGGTGGGAGATTCGATTGTAACTAGCGGTGGACGCGTGCTCGGAGTGACGGCCACAGGTGCGACGTTGAGCGCGGCACTGCAGAAAGCCTACGAAGCCACGGAGAAGATTCAGTTCGAGGGCATGCAATTCCGCAAGGACATTGGCAGGACCCATCACCAAAGTTCGGCGGCGGGTGATTGAACGATGGCCAAGGTGATTCACTTATTTCGAGCGCCGAAGCGACGGGAACCGATGGAGGAATTGGAGGAAGCGCGCGCAGTGGAAGACGTGGGACTGGAAGGATGCGCGCATGCCCGGCCAAATGGGAGGCGCCAGGTTTTGTTGATGGACCGAGAGACGTTGGATGTCTTCCAACTGGCACCGGGAATTGTGCGGGAGAACATCACAACCGAAGGATTCGACGTGAACGGATTGGCCATTGGGCAGCGGCTGCAGATTAGCGAAGTGGAACTGCGGGTGAGCGCGGTGTGCGATCCGTGCGAGCAGATTGAAGCGCTTCGGCCGGGCCTGCAAGCGGCGATGAAGGGCAGGCGCGGGATGCTGTGCAAAGTCGTGCGGGGCGGATTGTTGCGGGGCGGGGATGAGATCGTGGTGATGGAACGGACGGAGGCGCGAGAAGTTTGAGCGAACTAGACGAGACGTAGGAGCGGCCCGCCTCGGAAGGCGAGCCCTACGGAGGGTGCCACTTGGGCTAGGGCTTCGGTTTCTGTTGAAGTGTCGGGGCGTCTGGAGGGCGATTTTTGTCTTCGGTAAGTTTTTCTTTTTCGCGAGGTTCGTCGGGGGGAACAATCCACTCAAACCTGCCATTTTCCGTCATGGAGCCGAGCATGAAATGCGCATCGCCCGCGAGGATAGGGAGAGCGGCGCGAAGAAAATCACCCGCGGCGGCCGAATTGGCCTTTTGCGCTTCGCCGCGCTGAATCAAGTCCACCACCTTGTTGATGTGCGGATCCGAGGAGCGCAAGCGCGCGATTGCAGGCCCATTCTGTTGGATAAGGCCGAGCAACGGGACATCCTGAAGATCAGCGGGGACGCGGACTTCAATAATGGTTTTGGGCTGATGCTTTTCAGGCGGATATAGCTGCGTGAAGCGAGGCCGGAGAATGTGGGTCTGCCAATATTCTCCGCGGGCGGCGGCGGAATTCTGCTCGACTTGATATTCGATGAGCCAGACTTCCGGCCCGTAATATTTTGGAGCGTAGCCGATAAGGACGATCTGGAAAAGGGGCTCATCGGGTTTGAGATCGATGGGATGATGGAGTTGCGAGGCGAGTGGACGCAATTTTTCGAGGAAAGCAACGCCGATTTGCTCGAGATCTTGTTCCGGCGCGCCAGGGGGAGCGAATCGTGTATCGACGGCACCAAAGCGGGGAATGTCGTGGTCGAGGCGAATCGGCCTGGGCTGCGAGGTGATCTGCCACTCCGAAGCGCCAAAGAAAATTGCGATGTGACGCGCGTCGATGGCCGCAACGCGCGGCGGAACGGATTTGGATTCAAGGGGATGATCGATGGCGGCGAAGAGAATGGCATCATCGGCGACCTGGATGATGGCGCGGCCGCCGGCCAGATTAGCGACGATTTCGTCGTCCTGCGCGCGGGTAGAGAAACTCGCCGGGAGAACGGCCAGCAGAAAAAGGGCGGCGCGAACGAGGAACTTGTTCACAAAGCCAGAGTAGCACAGAGGGCCGATTACCGGTCGCGACCCACGTTGGAACGGTGTGCTCGTTCAGAATGATTGGTGAAAGTCGATAGAGTGTCACCAATCTACCGGATGAGTACAAACGGTTCCCGAGAGGCGCGGGATTCGGTAAAATAGAAGATTGCAGATTGAGGGGAAGAAATCACTATGGGGCAGAGAAACTTGAAAAAGATCAAGCACAACGGGAAGACTTTGGAAGAAATCCTGAAGGCGCATGAATTGTTTTGGGCCAGCAAGGAAGGCGGGGCGCGGGCGGACCTGACGGGAGCAGATTTGTCCGGAGCGGATCTGCAAGGGTTGAACCTGGCCGGCGCGATCCTGAAGGGTGCGAACCTGGAAGGAAGCGATCTGCGTGGGGCGCGGCTGCCGGGTGCGGACCTGTCTGGAGCAAACCTTCGGAAAGCGGATTTGCGGAAGGCGGACCTGACGGAATCGTTTCTGCCGGGGGCGAATCTGGCGGAAGCGCAGGCCAGCGGCGTGGAGTTTTTCCGTTGCGATCTGACGGGCGCTAATTTTCAGAAGGCGATGCTGCGCAACGTGAATTTCCGCGATGCTCATTTGGCCGGGGCAAATTTCGCCGGGGCAGACATGGGAATTGCCATTCTGCGCGAGACGAATTTGGAAAATGTGGACTTGTCGGGCGTGGATTTGAGCACAACGCTGATGCCGCCGGGCTGGGGCGCGAAGAAGCAGGGCGCATAAAATAAGAAAGAATTAACGCCCCGACCGGGTCGGGGTAAACGCCGGGCGCAGAAACGCTGGGTCCGCTGAAAACAAAAGTCAAAGAGTCCACGCGGGTGCGGCTGTGCCACAATAATGGCAAACGGGCCGCGGCATGTTAGCCTCACGCAAAACTCGTCGGTGAAGGAAGACCTTGGCGACAACCTCCCCACAATTGGATTTGCCGGGCGTACGCGAGCGCGTACTGGAAGTGTTGCATGGATTGCTCGTGGAGCTGGGCAGCCACGGCGCCGCGGCGGAGCTTACCATCCATTCGAATCTGGATCGCGACCTGGGATTGGGAAGCCTGGAACGCGTGGAGTTGTTGACGCGGCTGGAGGGTGCGTTTGGCGTTCGTTTACCGGATACGCTGGCGGCGGAAGCCAGCACGCCGGAGGAGTTGACGACGGCAATTGTGGAGGCGCCCGGGACGCCGGTCAGCGACGAAGAGGGTATCTCCGGGCTCCGCGCCAGTGTGGTAACTCAGGAGTTGGCGCAGAAGGCGGCGGACTCGATTGTCGAACGAGCGGAAACGCTTTTGGAGGTCATCCGCTACCGTGGAGTGCATGATTCCCAGCACACCCACCTGCTGATCACCGAAGACGACGAGAAGGGCGAGCGGCACTACACGCTGACATTTGGGGAGCTGTATACGGCGGCGCAGAAGTGCGCGGAAGAATTGGCTCGGCGCGGGGTGCCTCCCGGCGGGCGGGTGTCTCTGATGTTGCCGACGTCGCGGCAGTTTTTCATCTGCTTCGCGGGAATTTTGTTGGCAGGGGCGGTGCCGGTTCCAATCTATCCGCCGTTTCGCGCGGACCGCATCGAGGAGTACGCGGGCCGCCAGTCTGCGATCCTGAACAACGCGGGGGTTTGCCTGCTGCTAACTTTCCGGAGAGCGGAAGCGGTAGCCAAGCTATTGAAGCCGCGCGTGAAGTCCCTGCATGACGTAGTGGAAGCAGAGAAATTGTTGGAGGCCGCAGAGAAAGCGCCGCCGCCAGCTCCCGGCGCGCTGCCCGCGTTCATTAGTGGAACGCGCATCCGCAAGGGCAGTGATCTAGCGTTGCTGCAGTACACATCGGGTTCAACCGGCGATCCAAAAGGGGTGATGCTGACGCACGCGAATTTACTCGCAAACATGCGGGTGATCGCGCAGGGGGTGCAACTGGGCCCGAAGGATGTGGGAATTAGTTGGCTTCCGCTTTATCACGATATGGGATTGATCGGGGCCTGGCTCACGCTGCTGATGCACGCCGTCCCGCTGGTGGTGATGTCGCCGCTGGCATTTCTGACCCGGCCGGAGCGCTGGTTGCAGGCGATGAGCAAACATAGAGGAACGATCACCGCGGCGCCGAATTTTGCGTACGAATTGTGCGTTCGGAAGATTTCCGAAAAAGCGATGGAGGGCGTGGACCTCAGCTCGATGCGCGTGGTGATGAACGGAGCGGAGCCTGTAAATCCGGAGACGCTCGGGAGGTTTGCGAATCGATTTGCGAAATTTGGTTTCCGGAGAGAGGCGATGCTGCCGGTCTATGGGCTGGCGGAGGCGTCGCTGGGAGTGACTTTTCCTCCGCTGAATCGCACGCCGCGCGTGGAGCGTGTGGAGCGAGACGCGTTCACCACGCAAGGGCGAGCCATCACTGCAGTTGAGGGCGATGAAACAGCGATTGCGTTTGTGTCATCTGGAAAATCCTTTCCAGGGCACGACGTGATGATTGTGGACGAACACGGCAACGAAGTGGCGGAACGAACGGAGGGGTTTCTGTGGTTCCGCGGCCCCTCCGGAACAAGCGGCTATTTTGAAAATCCAGAAGCCACGGCAAAGCTGATGCCGCAAGGGCCGGCGCAACGCGATGGCGAGTACGCCTGGCTGAATTCCGGCGACCGCGCTTTTCGGGCGGACGGAGAGATCTTTATCACCGGCCGGGTAAAGGACATCATTATCAAGGGCGGGCGCAATCTGTATCCGCACGAAGTGGAAGAGTTGGCGGCGCGGGCGGAGGGGATTCGCAAGGGTTGCGTGGTGGCATTCGGACTGAAGGACGGGAGCAGCGGAACGGAAAAACTGGTGATCGTTGCGGAATCGCGCGAGGAGAACGCGCCGCAACGCGCCAGGATTGCGGCGGCGATCAATGACGAGGTTTCGCGCGGGCTGGGACTGCCGCCGGACCGCGTAGAACTGATTCCGTCGGGGAGCATTCCGAAAACGTCGAGCGGAAAATTGCGGCGGGACGAGACGAAACAGATGTACATGGCCGGGACGCTGGCGGCAGGCAGGCCTCCGGCGTGGGTGCAGATCGCGCGACTCGGCACAGGGACATTTCTACGGGAAGCGGCGCAAAGCATCGGGCGTGGGATTCTGAAAGGGCTTGAGAAAATTTACGGCGTGTATTTTGGCATCGTCTTCTTTTTGTGGATTGTGCCCTCATGGTTCATCGTGAAACAGATCAAGGACGAAAAAGCGGCAGGGCGATTTACTTCGTCCGCGTTGCACGTCCTTTTTGCGTTGGCCGGAATCCGGTTGAAAGTTGTGGGCAAGGAATACATGGATACGCCGGGCGCAAAAGTGTACGCGTCCAACCACGCAAGTTATTTCGATGTGTTGCCGGTGATGATGGGGCTGGGCGTATCGTACAGATTCGTTGCAAAGGGCGAAGTGAACGAGATGCCATTCATCGGGACGTTTCTGAACCAGATGGGGCATTTATCGTTTAACCGGCATGACGCGGGTTCGCGGTTGAAACAGGTAGACGAGATGGAAGAGTGCCTGCGCCGCGGCGATTCGGTCTTTGTGTTTCCCGAGGGGACATTTACGCCACAGGCTGGCGTGAGGCCATTTCAACTGGGCGCGTTTCGCGGCGCGGTGGCGACGGGGACGCCGGTAATTCCTGTTTCGTTAAAGGGAACACGGAGGTTTTTGCGCGATGGGACAATTCTGCCGCGGCCGACGAGTGTGACGATCACGTTGTCGCCGCCGATTTATCCTTCGCGGGAATTGCGGAGCGACGATTCGCATCAATTACAGGAGATTGTGCGGCTGCGGGATTTGGCACGGGAGGCGATCGGGAAGTATTCGGGGGAGCCGGTTTTGTAGGGTAAGAACGGAGATAACGCAGAGGGCGCCGAGAGCGCTGAGTTCGCAGAGAAGAAATCGGAACGAGATGGAAGCCGGCGTTTGGCGCCGGCTTTTTTGTTGGGTCGGAGCGGCGCGGCGACTGATGCTCGTTGCGAATAGTTGGTTGGGCGGTTTTGTTGGAGCGGTAAAAGCGGCAGGTGAGCTGCCGCACTCCAAAATGGTGTTAGTGACTCAGGGTGTAAATGACCGTGATGCGGGTGTCTACTTCGATGGGTTGATGGTTGAGGATGGTTGGGTGATAGCGCCACTCGCGGACCGCGGCAAGCGCGGATTGGATGAACAAGGGATCGCCGGAGATTACCTCCAGCGATTCGATCGTGCCCTTGGTGGAGATGATGGCGTGAAGTTCCACGCGGCCCTCGTGATGAATTTGGATGGCGAGGGGCGGGTACCTGGGCTCGACGCGAGTGATGAGCTGAGCCATTTGCTGGAGTTCACTAACCGACCGACGAACAACGACGGGCGGGGGTTCCACCGGGGGTCGAGGGCCGGGATGGGGACTCGCGGGAGTATAGCCGCCGGGCGTGCCGGGACGCGAGGAGAGGCCGGGGATGGGGTCTCCAAGCGAGTCTTCGTGTTCCGCGGTGGAAGTTTGGTCGTGGGTGACGATCGTGGGGGGAATATTATGTGGCACGCAAAAACGACAGGCCGGAGGAGCATGCATGCCATCCCGCGGAGGCGTGGTGGACGGTCTGCGATCTCCAATAGGAGCGTAGGGCGGAATTGGCGTCGCGATCTTGAGCGAGATGCGCTCGCCTTTGCTGAGAAGTGGAAAAAGAACCAGCGCGACGAGAGCGATGCTTTGCAGGAGGATGGATATTGCTACTGCGCGCTGCTTGATGCGACGAGCGCGCTTTTCGGATTGCGGATCGCCTTCGACCAAACAACTGCTGAGTGAACCAAAGGCGTCTTCGGACACACGGGTTACGCGTTGGACTTCGAGAGTCATCACACACCTCCGTAATATTTTCTGCGAGCCGTGGGATTTTTTTGCGGCGCCAGCCACCGGAGGTTGCCTTCCGGAGGCCAGCGCCGCGCTCGCAGGGATGTGAGGTGCGCGCGTCCTCTGTGTTGTTGGACACCGGAGAGTGAGCTAAGTGCCCGCGCCAAGAAATCAGAAAACGGCGGACTCATAGGCCCGAACCTGTAGGGGTAGCCGCCGTCCGCAGTTGAAGTGCGGAGGTCGCTGAGAAGAGAGTCCCGAGGGATATCGCTGAGGTCAAAAGGGATATTCCTGACGGCTCCCGGAAGAGCACGTAATGTGTTTCTACTAGGACCGGGCGTCAGGAATATTGAAGGAATAGTTACATCCAATCGATTTAGCGCTGCATCGAATATTTTGGACGTGGAACCAAGGAGGAGACCCGATGGAAAGGCATTTACCCGAAGTCGTCGGCGTACGCCGCACGGGTTGGGCAGCTCTGGACCGCGATCCGCAGCAGGACGTAGTCGAATTCACTTGTCCTCATTGCGGCGCGAACAGCCAGAAAAAAGCCCGGCGCGAGCGGACAGAATATCGGTTCACAGATGGCTTTTTGCAGGATGTGCAGGGAGAAGGCGTGCAGTGCCATTTGTGCAAGCAGTCGTTGCGGATCGTGCCGGTGGTGATGCTGCACGACCAGGATGAGGCGAAGCGGTTTGCGGCGGTATTTTCGGATGAGCCGCTGGTACACGCGGAATAATCACGAGTCATTGGAAGTGAGACAGGGCGCCTTTGGTTTGGGCGCTCTTTTTGTGTCTCGTTCTAGCGATCGGAGCCGCTCAAGAGTGAAGCCGCCTATTCTGTTCCAGGCCGCTCCCTCACATTTTGGTTTTGACTTTTCGTTTACACCGCAAAAGCGGCAGCAAAGCTGCCGCATTCCAAATTTGCGGCGGCGGGCTCTGCGTTAGTAGCGATCGTCGCGGTCGCGATGATGTTCGCGGTATTCGCGGCGGAGATGCGCCTGGCGCTCGTACGCCTCGTGGCGTTCGTGCTCCCAATGACGCGCGTCGCGGCTATAAGGGCCGAAGCGCTCGACTGCTTCGTGATAGCGCGAATCCGTGTAGGCGATGCGGCGATTGCAGTCGTCCCAGTCGTTGGCTTTCGCGGCAGGAGCGCCGGCGGCCAGGAAGAAACCCAGCGCCGCGGTGGTCAAAGCCGTCTTACCGAGAAACGAACCCAAATTAGACGAGTGAAGTTTCATAAGATAGCCTCCAGGAGCCTGGCCCGGGCTGGCGATCGGGGTGCATCCTTGAGGATTCAAACACTTGTTTGAATGGAAGGTTGCGGTGGGATATACGGTGCAGATAACCAGCAGGTTACAAGAGACCCCGCCAACGGATCACTGGAGTAGCCTGTTGTAATCAGGATAACAGCGATCAGATAACCGCAATCGGGAAACAAAAAGTGCCGGGCGATTGCCCGGCACTTGAAGTTGGATCGGGGACTGGATTATTAGTGGTCGTGATCATGGTCGTGGTGATCATGGTCGTGTTCGTCCCAATCATGATCCGTGCGCCAGCGATGTCCATCTTCGTCCCACCAGCGATGGCTGTGTTCCCAGCACCAGGAGCGCGCTTCCGCCAGTTCGTGGCGATATTTCGCTGCCTGAGGGCTATCCCAGCCGTGGTGCTCCGCGGCTTCGTGGAGCTTATGGTCTGCGTTGATGATGCGCTTTTGGCAGTCGTCATCGGCACGCACTGGCGCGGCACCCACAAGGAACAATGCAGCGCCAAGGGTCGTTGCGGCTAGAGTTGCACAGAACCAGGAGGTGTTAGATTTCTGCTTCATAGGTTCTCCGTTAAAGCCGCAGATGAACTTATCTGCGGCGAGATAAGAGGAAAGAAGACTGGCCTTCACAGTATGAAATCATGGAGGGCAAGCGCGCAAGGGACAATCAGGTGAATACCTGAGAAATCCATCCGAAATTATAGGCGCTCTATCCCCTTGCCGAGAGGCGGAATTATGCGAGTCGGCGGGGGCGATGATCAATAAGCCTGGAGAAATGGATCTCCCTCCATGTGATATTTCTCGAGACCCATGCGAATCTTGTCGAAGGCTTCGTCGACGCTGTCAGCGTACTGCAGATTGTCGAAATCCGCCTGGCTGATCGTGCCCCAGCGAACCATGTTCTTTAGCTTCAGGACTTCATTCCAATACTTGCGCCCATAAATGATGATGATGGTGTGCTTGGGCATCTTGCCTGTTTGCGAGAGGGTCATCATCTCCCAAAGTTCGTCGAGCGTGCCGAAACCTCCGGGAAAAACGATGAGGGCTTTGGCGATTTGCGCGAACCAAAGCTTGCGCATGAAGAAATAATGAAAATTGAAGCTGAGCTCCGGGCTAATGTAGGGATTCGCGAATTGCTCGTGAGGCAGCTCGATGGAAAGTCCGATGGACTTGCCGCCGGCTTCGTAAGCGCCGCGGTTGGCGGCTTCCATAATGCCGGGGCCGCCGCCGGAGCAGATGACGAAGCGGCGAGGGCGGGGACCGAGCGATAGCGCCCACGTGGTGATCTTGTGAGAGAGTAGACGGGCTTCTTCGTAATAGACGGACATTTCGAGCGCGCTCTTGGCTTCGCGAATGTGCAAACGGTGTGCTTTCCGCCGGGCGTCGCTCCAACGGGATGTTTTCATTTTTTTCAGGCGGGTGTAGCGGGAGGAAGCAGCTTCGTGAGAGTGGATGCGAGCGGAGCCGAACATCACGATAGTGTCGCAGATTCCTTCCTTCTTAAGCTGCACGAGGGGATAGATGTACTCCGAAATGATGCGAATGGGCCGCGCCGGCGTGCTGGCCAGGAACTCGGGATTTTCGTGGGGAGCTTTCGGGGCGTGTTGGGGCTTGGGGCGATTTCCGTCGGGCATGGGGATTTTCTCCATTCAAGGTGCGTTTAGATTGTAGGCAGGGTGAAGCGCGGCGGCAACGCCTTTGGGGCGGGTGGCGTCGAATTGAATACGCGAGGGTGCGGCTGGGTTTTGGCGGGAGAGATCCTTGAAAACTACCGAGTCTGGCGGCGATTGCAGATGAAGAGACACTTGGCGATTTTTGTTGGGCTGCTTGCGATGGCCGCGGTTGCTCTGCCAAGCGCGTGGGCACAGGCGCCCGACGGGCCGATGATCCCGCAGCCGGGTCTGCCCATTCAATCGGTGCCGGCACCGATCAAAGTTCACAGCATACTGGTGAATACGCCAGTGACCGTCCTGAACGAAAAAGGCGAAATGGTGCACGACCTGGAGGAATCCGATTTTCGGATTACAGACAATGGCGCGCTACAAAACATCACTTATTTTAATTTAGGCGGCGATCCGATTTCACTTGTGGTGGTGGTGGAGACGAGTTCGCGGATTTCTTCGGCTTTGCCGAAGATTCGCAAATCGGGAATCCTGATTTCACAGACCGTGACCGGCCCGACCGGCGAAGGCGCGGTGGTGGGATTTGACGATGAGGTGAAGACCCTTCTGGATTTTACGAACAACGGCGACGCGATGGATAAGGCGATGTCTGGATTGAAGGAAGGATATTCGGGATCAAAGTTGTTCGATGCGATGTCCAAGGCCGTGGAACTCTTGAGCGAGAGGCCGGAAGTTTCGGAGGCCGAACTGGGCCATCGACGAGTGATGCTGGTGATCGCGGAAGCGCACGATTCGGGGAGCGAGGCAAAGCTGGGCGAGGTGCTTCGGCGGGCGCAACTGGCGAACATCACGATTTACGCGGTAGGAATATCAAGTACGAAAGCGGATTTGAAAAGAAAGCCGGAGTACACGGGGCCATCGCCGGTAACCCCGGAGGGAACCTACGGCATCCCACCCCCGCCCGGGACAATACAAACGCCAACTACGGGGGACACGAGTCAGCCGCAGGGGGTAAACCTGCTGGCGCTGGCAGTCTGGGCGGTGATGCACGCGAAGGATCAGGTTACGGCGCATCAACTGGAGATTGCCGCGGCGGCGACAGGTGGGCTGCACGTCTCGGCGTGGAAGGACCGGACGATCGAGAAAGTGATTGATGAGATGGGGGGCGAGTTGCACTCGCAGTACACGCTGACGTACGCACCCAGCGGCGAGAACACCGATGGATATCACGAAATCAGCGTGACGGTGTCGAAACAGAAGGAGCGCGGATTGAAAGTGCGGGCGCGGCCGGGATATTACCTGGGAGCGCCGGAGAGTTAAAATGGCGAAGGGAAAGTGCTCGGCTAAGAAATGGGTTGGGCACAGAAGTTGACACCACAAAAGCGGGCCGACCCGGTCGGCCCGCACTCCAAAATAGCCAGGTTGATAACTCGATGGCTGAGAATTTCGCAATTCGACTGGCGACGACGGCGGATATTGCGGCGCTGCGCGCGTTGATTGATAAGTCGGTGCGGGTTTTGCAGCGGGAGGCTTATTCCGCGGAACAGTTGGATGCGGCGCTGGGAACGGCGTATGGCGTGGACACGCAATTGATCGCGGACGAGACTTATTACGTTGTGGAGGCAGTTGGCACGTCTGGTGAAAGGGTGCTGGCGGCGTGCGGAGGATGGAGCATGCGCAAGACGCTTTATGGCAGCGACCACGGGCCTTATCGCGACAACTCCATGCTGGACCCGGCTCGCGATGCAGCGAAGATTCGTGCTTTTTTTGTGCATCCGGAGTGGACGCGACGCGGAATCGCGAGCCTGATCCTGAAAACGTGCGAGGACGCAGCTTATGCGAGGGGGTTCCGGCGGTTTGAGATGGGAGCGACGCTGACGGGAGTGGCGATGTATGGTGCGCGGGGTTATGCGAAGGGTGAGCAGATTGAGGTGCCCCTGCCGAATGGGTTGTCCTTGACGGTGGTGAGGATGTCGAAGACATTGGATTAGGAATTCCGCAGAGTTCAAATTACAAATCCAGAAAAGCCAAAGGCGCCGCCGACCGGGTCGGGGCCGTTACATTTTTGTGCTGGGCCACCTGAAGGTGGCCGCTACAGGTTGTTACGCGAGTTGGTGCCAGAAGGCGGCTTCGCGGGAGGCTAGGAGGGCGTCTTTGCGGGCGTTCCAGCGGAGGAAATGCGGGGTGCGGGTGTGTGCGGTGTGGTCTTCGCGGGCTCCCCAGACTTCGTGGAGGAGAAAGGCACCGGGCTGATCCACGCAACCGTGCAGATCGAAACGCAGGCATCCGGTTTCCTTGCGGGAGGGCACGAGGAGGGCGCGAAGCTCGGCTTCGAGGAGGATATGCTGGCCTTCCTTGGCGCGGAGAGTGACGACCAGAGTGACCGCGTTTTTCGGGAGTTTGCTGACCGTTGCTCCGCGAGCACGCCGGCGGGCAGACCGCTTCGAAGCTTTGCGGGGTTTGCGTTTGGGCATATCGGCGGCGATTGTACTCCAAACAGTTTTAATGGCAAGGAGAAGCGGGACTCCTCGCTTGTCCACCTGAAGGTGGACGCTACTTTGTGTCGGCTTGCTTGCGGCCGGCGTTGAGGCTGTCGAAATTCAACAGTGTGTTGAGGACTAGGGAGTAGGTGTTCTCGGTTTCACCGCGGTAGACGGGATTAATCGAGAACAGGATGACGTGGCCCGAGCCGTTGGGCACATCGAGCACGGCGGGGTGCTGGGCGATGTCGTTGCCGTTTTCGACGAGGCCTGAGATGAGCAGGTCCTTGGAATCGGCATAACGCAGGATGACGCGCGCACGATTGGCCGGAGGGATGACGCGCGGATTGTTGAAGCTCTGCTCATCGGTTGGCTGAGGAGCTTCCCAAAGTTCTTTCTCCGGCTCGTCGGGAATGTCGAAGGCGGGGCGACCAATTACGAAATCGGGGTCGTCCTTCGTGCCGCGTCCCGTGGGGCGTGTGTTCATTTCCGGGCCAAGTCGCCTGCGGCGAGAGCCGAGAATGCTGGCGACAGAAAAGATAGGGCCGTTGTCGCAGTAGGCGGAGACTTTTTCGTCGTAGCCGTAAGCGATCGGGCTGGCCGCGTCGACAAGGCGAGTGCCAACAATGGAGCCGACAATCTTCATTTTTTCGGAGGTGCTGGAGGTGACGCCATTGGCCAGTCCGATGGAGATGGCAAGTTGCGAGGTATCGGTAGCCGTGAGCAAGACGCCGCCGTTGCGCACAAAACTTTGCAGCTTGGCCACGCCGTCCCAACCGAGGCCTGGGCGCATGTCGGGCGTGGAGTCGTTTTTGCCAACGAGGTTGGGTGTTTCCGGCGTGTTTAACCAAGGCAGAGCGTTTCCCCAAGCGGTCGGTGTCCCCTGGACGATGGCATTGGAATTGGCGTTGCCGGTCACAGGGGGGAAAAGGATGACGTCGTACTTGGCGTTCAAGTCGAAAATTTTGGCGAGTGCCTGCGTGCTCATGTAGTCATAAGGAATTTGCAGGTTGTCGAGCGCGAGTCGCCACCAGCCTTCGGATTGCGTGCTAATCCAGGTGTGGACATAAGCGATGCGTGGGGCACGGACGGGGTGAGTTTTGACGACGGGCGCGGAGGCGAGTGCAACGGCGTTGAGGCCGAGCGCCTTGGTGGCGGCGTCGAGATCGGAACGGCCGACGCCGCGGATCAGGAACGTGCCGCGCGAAAATTTGTGTCCGTTGGACTCGAACGGTTCTTCCGCAGCGTCGATGGGCGTGTCTTTCAAACGATACCGGAGCGTGGCGAGCGCGGGCTCGGCATGATTGTCGATCGCGAAAACGCTGCCTTCGCCCTGAACCCCTCCAAGCGAGCGGAGTTCCGCTACGCGTTCCATCGGGACCGAAAGGACTTTGGAATCAGTGACGCGGGTGACTTGCACCCCGAAGAGTTCGCCAAAGGTCCAGGCGGTGTCGTCGTAAGGGGTGGTCTGCGGATCCTCGGGGCTCCAGAATTGGTAGTCGAGGAGCGCGTCGGCGACGCGGGAATAGGGTTGATCCATGCGGATCACGTAACTGCCGGCGGGGAAATCGCGCGTGGTTGGTGACGCAGGCTTTGGTTTTTCTTCGGAATCGGCGGACCTGGCGGCCTTCTTTTCTTTCTTCACGGGGAGGTTCACCTGGAAGGAACTGGTGGCGCGTGAAATTTCCACGTGTTGCTTGAGCATAACGCGCAAAAGATCGGTTTGAACAGTGGCGCGCGGATCGTCAGCGGGCAAAACGTAGGCGGCGGGGCCTTCGGCGGTTGGCTTTTGAATGGAGCGCTTCCCTTTCAAATAAAAATTCTTCAGGAACAGGCGCTTGTTCTCATTGAAATAGTGGAGCGAAGTCAGAAGGCCTGTTTCTTCGTAATTGTTGTTGTTGCGCTGCGACCAGGCCGTTTTCGGAAGCGGCGGATTGGGCCGAAACCATGTGCGCCCATATTCGCCGGGCTCCAGCGTGCGCACACGAGTATCGGCGCCGCCGTTGCCGAATGTCTCATAGAGGCGGCTGATGCCATTGTGCATGGCGGCGAGAAACATCAGGTAGCCGGGGGACCATGTGTCGAAGTCACCGTGGGTGAAAACGCCAGGCATGCCGAACTTGGTCATGTCGGCCACGTTGCGCGCGCCAATCATCTGCCATTCATCCACAAGAATGGGATCCATCCAGGCGTTGTACGGGCCGTCGCCGACGGTGTTGTCGTAGAGATAGGGGACGGATTCGTGAAGGTCGTGGAGCACCTGGGCATTCCAGCCGAGGTAGGTGTTCAAGACGTTTTGCGTGAGCTTGAGGGTCATGCCCATGGCGTCGCGGTTGTTGTCGTGCGCGACGTATTTTCCCCAATAGATGAGCGGGGGATAGAAATCCTTGGGATGGGCGAGATGCCATTTGTAGATGTCGACCATGCGGTCGCGGCCGTCGACTTCAACGACTGGAGTAATGAGGGTGATGACGCCGTCGCGGATTTCGCGGACGTAGGGGCTTTCGTCGACGGCGAGGCGATAAGCCAGTTCCATCAGCGCGGTGGGCGCGCCGGTTTCCGGAGAGTGAATCGTGCCGGTGATGTAGTAGACGGGAACGGATTCGGCGACGAGTTTGTCGGCCTCGGCATCGTCGAGATGGATGGAGCGCGGATCGGCGAGTTTCGCGAGGCGCTGGCGGTTCTGCTCGAGGTTTTTCAGGTTGGCTTCGGAAGAGACGGCTACGGCGATCATTTCGCGGCCTTCTTCGGTGGTGCCGATCGAGACGACCTTCACGCGTGGCGTGGCTTTTTCGAGCAGGCGCATGTACTTGTACACATCTTCGGCGTAGGGAAGGATGCCGGGCGCGCCGGCGACGTCGCCGAGGACAACTTCGGGCGTGGGGACGGTTTTGCTAGCGGGGAGATAGTCGACGAGCGGCGAGGAGAAATAAGGCGCGGTGGTGTACTTGCGAATCTTGGCGGTATAAGCCTCGTCGATGGGCTGCTTGGGATCGCGCGCCGGGGACGTCTCGCCGTCCGCCAGGGCGATGCCGCCCGTGGGAAGCGTTGTGAAGAGAAGCAGTAAGAGTCCTAGCCAGGACTTGTGGCCCATGAAATCTCCTTGTTGAAAACGGACGCGAAAGTTTAACTCAGATTTGGGTGGGGAAGGAAACGTAACTCGCGCATAAGAGAAGATTTCAACAGAGAGGGCACAGAGGAGGAGCGCGGAGATCACAGGGAAGCGCTGAGAGGGCAGGGCTACTGGATTGGAAGGAAAGTGAGGCAGACGGGGCTGGGGACTCCTTCTGTCACGGAGATTTGTGAGAGGGCGCCGGTTTCGGCGTTGATGCTGAAAACGACGATAGAATTGCTGTTCTGATTTTCGGCGAGAAGAAAGCGGCCGGTGGGATCGATTGCGAAGTGGCGGGGTTCTTTGCCGCCGGTGGCAAATGACCTGCCTAGAAACAGCTTGCCTGTCGCACCGGGTTCGAAGGTATGGACCGAGATGAAATCTGGGCCCCGAACAGAAGTGAACATCCACTTCCCATCGGGGTGCATGGCGATTTCTGCGCCATCATCACGACCAGAAAAATTGTCCCTAGTGTGTCCCGAGTTATCTTGGATACTTTCTAGCAGGCCTTTTCGAGAGTCGTAGGAGAGCGCGGTGACACCCGGATTCAGCTCGCTCATGACGTACAGGATCTTGCCATTTGTCGAGAAAGTCGCATGTCGCGGACCGTTACCGGGAGCCAGCTTGGCGAAAGGCGGATCATTTGGGGTGAGTGTGCCTTTATCATCGTCGAATCGAAAGACGAGGATTTCGTCCAAGCCGAGGTCTGAAACGAGAACAAAACGGTTGTCAGGAGCGGGCTGGACCCAGTGGGCATGAGGTCCTTCCTGGCGTTCTTTGTTGGGACCGAGGGTTCCTCGATCCTTCACATTGGCCGTGGGTACGCCGAGTTTTCCGTCGGGGAGGATTGGGAAGACGACTACGTTGCCGGAAGTGTAGTTGGCGACGAAAAGATATTTGCCGGTTTTGTCGAAGGAGAGATAGCAGGGATCTTCGCCAAGAGCTGGGAGTTGGTTGAGGAGCGTGAGCTTGGCGGATTTCGCGTCGATGGAAAAAGCGGTGATGGAGCTTCGCTTGCCGGATTCGTTGGCGGCGTAGGCCCATTTGCCGTTGGGATGGATTACCACCCAGGAGGGATTGGGCGTTTCGGCGGCCAGGCCGCGGGGCGTGAGTTTGCCGGTAGAAGCGTCGAATTCGTAGGCGTAAATGCCCTTGCTGTCGGTTTTGTCGGTGTAGGTGCCGACGTAGACGAGAAATTTTTGATCCGGAGTTTGTGAGAGGGCCGGAAGAGTTGTCAGCAGACAAAAGAGAGCGGAAAAGAAGCAGCGACGGATGATTTTCATGGGCTGGTAGTGTAGCGCATCCGTTGTGGTGGAGGAAAAAGGGGATTTAACACAGAGGATACGGAGGGTGGAGCACAGAGTTCGCAGAGAAGATCGCAGGGACGGATTCTCGGAGGTGAAAAGAGCGGAACGCCAATCGGGAGATTGGCGTTCCCAGGAGTGAACCCATAGGCGTACCCCTTCGCATGCGCTCAGGGCAAGAAGCTGGCCCTATTTCTTTTCTTCCTCGTCTTCTTCCTGGAGGACGGCGGCGGCGGCAACGGAATCGTCGTCGTCGAGGCGGAGCAGGCGGACGCCCTGCGTGGAGCGGCCGGCTTCGCGGATTTCGTTGGCGTGGACGCGGATGACTTTGCCGTGTTCGGTGATGATCATGACGTCGGACTCTTCAGTAACTTGAAGAGTGGAGACGACGGAGCCGTTGCGATCGGTGGTCTTCATGTTCACGACTCCCTTGCCGCCGCGCGAGGTGATGCGATATTCGGCGAGTGCGGTGCGCTTGCCGTAGCCCTTTTCGGCGACAGTGAGCATGAGCGTGGTGAGCGAGTCCTTGATGTCCTCGTTTTCGAGTTCCTCAAGGTTCTGCGTGGTCTTCTTGCGTTCCTTGGCGATGATCTCGAAGTCTGGCTGGACCGCGTCCATGCTGACGACGTAGTCGCCCTTCGCGAGATCCATGCCGTTGACTCCGCCGGCGTTGCGGCCCATCGGGCGAACTTCGGTTTCCCGGAAGAGGATGGCCTGGCCCTCGTGGCTGGCGAGGAAGATCATCTTCTTACCGTCGGTCAGCTTGGCGCCAATGAGCTCGTTATCAGCTTCGAGATTGATGGCGATGATGCCGGTGGAGCGCGGATTGGAGAATTCCGTGAGAGCCGATTTCTTTACCGTGCCGTCTTTCGTGGCCAGGAAGACGAAGCGGCCTGCCTCTTCAAGATTCGTTGCGGCAACGAGGGCGGTGAGTTTTTCATCCTCCTGGAATTTCACCAGGCTGGAGATGGCTTTCCCGCGCGTTGCGGCGGCGGCTTCGGGAAGTTCGTAGACCTTCAGCCAGTAAACGCGGCCCTTGGATGTGAACAGCAGGATGTAGCTATGCGCCGAGGCGACGAAGAGATGTTCGACGAAGTCCTCTTCCTTGGTCTTGGCGCCGATGCGTCCCTTGCCGCCGCGCGACTGGTGACGATAAACCTCCGCAGGCGTGCGTTTGATATAGCCTGCATGGCTGACGGTGATTAGCTGGTCGGTGTCGGCGATCAGGTCTTCGAGCTTGATTTCGTCCACTTTGTCCACAATCTGCGTGCGGCGATCGTCGCCGTAGGCCTTGTGGACCTCGCGCAGCTCGGCAGTGATGACAGCCTTGAGCTTTTTGTCGCTGGCGAGGATTTCGCGCAACTCGGCGATCAGGTCGCGGATGGACTTCAGTTCCTTAATAATTTCATCGATAGAGAGCTGAGTGAGGCGGTGCAACTGCAATTCCAGGATGGCGTCGATTTGCGCGTAGCTGAGGGTGAGCGAATTGCCGCGGCCGGCCGCTTCGATTTCGGCGGCGCCGACGAAGCGATACTTGCGGCCGTCGAGCTTCACGCCTTCGAGCTTTTTGGATTTGCCATTTTCCGTGATGGTGACGTCCTGTTCGCTGAAATACTTGAACAGGTTTTCCTTGGCTTCGGCGCGGCTGCCGCTGCCGCGGATAACGCGGATCACGTTGTCAAGGTGATCGAGGGCAATCTGGTAACCGACCAAAATGTGTTCGCGCTCTTCGGCTTTGCGAAGCTCGAAGATAGTGCGCCGGCGAACCACTTCCATGCGGTGCTCGATGAACAGCTTGATCATCGGAATTAAGCCGAGTTCACGCGGCTGTCCGGCGACGATGGAGAGCAGGATCATGCCGAAGGATTCCTGCATCTGGGTGTGCTTGAAGAGATTGTTGAGGATGAGCTGGGACTCTTCTCCGCGCTTCAGTTCGACGACGATGCGCATGCCTTCGCGGGAAGACTCGTCGCGAACGTCGGAGATGCCTTCAATTTTCTTGGTCTGGACGAGTTCGGCAATGCGCTCGATGAGGCGAGACTTGTTGACCTGATAAGGGATTTCGGTGATGACGATATTCTCGCGGTCCTTCGTGGCTTCTTCAATGGCGGCTTTGGCGCGCATGATGAAGCTGCCGCGGCCAGTGCGATAGGCGGCTTCAATGCCTTCCCTGCCCGCGATATAGGCGCCGGTCGGAAAGTCCGGACCGGGGACGATCTTCATGATTTCTTTCAGGGGAGTGTCGGGCTTTTCGATCAGGAGGATGGCGGCGTCCACGATTTCGCGCAGATTGTGCGGAGGAATGTTGGTGGCCATGCCGACGGCGATGCCGCTGGCGCCGTTTACAAGAAGATTCGGAATTCGGGAGGGCAGGACAACGGGTTCTTCGCGGGTCTGGTCGAAGTTGGGGATGAAGTCGACAGTTTCTTTTTCGAGGTCGGCGAGAATGTCTTCCGTGATTTTGGCGAGACGCGCTTCGGTGTACCGCATGGCCGCCGGGGGATCGCCGTCGACAGAGCCGAAGTTACCCTGACCGTCGATCAGCGGGTAACGCATGTTGAAGTCCTGCGCGACGCGGACGAGAGCGGGATAGATGACGGCTTCACCGTGCGGGTGATAGTTGCCGGAGGTGTCGCCGCAGATCTTGGCGCACTTGCGGTAGCCGCGATTGGAGGCGAGGCCGAGGTCGTTCATGGCGACGAGGATGCGGCGCTGAACGGGTTTAAGGCCGTCGCGCACGTCGGGAAGCGCGCGGGCAATGATGACGCTCATCGCGTAGTCGAGGTACGACTTGCGCATTTCGGCTTCGATATCGATGGGAAGGAGTATTGATGTGTTCTGCTCGTCTGCCATGTGTTCCTCAGCCCTCGCTCGTTATGGTCCTGCGGTAAAGCACTCCAAAGCTTGATTCAGTGATTCGCGCGTTCAAGTGCGAACGCTTTTACCGTGTCGAACGCGTCCGCTGCGTTGGTGAACCGCCTTGCTGCAAATTCCGTTTCGATCAAGCGCAAGAAAGAATGGCACTCGGCCTGATCGTTGAAACCGATGGCCACGCCTCTTTCGTTGTCCGGCGTGGACGTGGGTACAGCGCGAAATTCGCTTACGCTTAGTCCGCGCAGTCCTGGCAATGTGGTCCAGCCCAACTGGTACATTATCGTTTCCGTAATTACCCCTCGCCGTTACCCCGCTTCGCTTGCTGGCCGGTCTGAAGACCGGCCACTAGACGTCGTGCCAACACTTTCGAAAGGCCTCAGGCCTGAAGGCCTGAGCTACAGCTTAAATATCGAGGTTGACGACTTCGAGGGCGTTGTCCTCGATGAACTTGCGGCGCGCTTCGACGTTTTCACCCATGAGCGTGGTGAAAATGTCCTCGGCGGCGACGGCGTCTTCAAGCTTCACTTGCAGCAATGTGCGGGTGTCCGCGTTCATGGTGGTTTCCCACAACTGCTCGGCGTTCATTTCGCCCAGGCCCTTGAATCGGGTGATGGTGAAATCTTTTTTGGCGTCTTCCATGACGTAGTTGAGAACGTCGGTGGCCTTTTCCCTGGTGACCTTCGTGCCGTTGCGCGCGACGGTGAACGGCGGATGGTTGAACTCCTCGATCTGCTTGGCCAGGGCGCGGAGGCGCTTGTACTCGGCGGTGGAGGCAACACCCCAGCTGACCTTCTGGTTGTGCGGAAGGCCGAATTGAATTTCGTAGAGGCTGTGTTCCTCATCGAAGGCGATCTTGCCGTCGAGCTTGAGTTTCGACTTCTCGATCTCCTTGAGAAGCTTTTCCAGGGCCTTCTTGTCCTCGAAATCCGTTTTCTTTTCGAGGCCGCTTTCGGCGAGGAGTTCGACGAGGCCGGGTTCGCGAAGGCGGCGCCCGAGTTTGGCAGCGGCGGCATCGTATTCCTGAACGTTCAGGAGAAACGTGGTGAGGCGCGCGCCTTCGAGATTTACGCCTTCCTTGGCTTTCACGATGTGATCTTCGGTGGCGCGCTTCATCAACTCGCGGGCGAATTCGCGATCGTCGCGGATATATCGCTCCGTTTTGCCGCGCTTGACGCGGTAGAGGGGCGGCTGGGCAATGTAGACGTGGCCGCGCTCGATGAGCTCCTTCATGTGGCGGAAAAAGAAAGTGAGGAGCAGGGTACGGATGTGTGAGCCGTCGACGTCGGCGTCGGTCATGAGAATAATTTTGTGATAGCGGAGTTTGCCGGCGTCGAAATCGTCCTTGCCGATGCCGGTGCCGAGCGCGGTGATGATGGCGCGAATTTCTTCATGGCCCAGCATTTTGTCGTAGCGGGCCTTTTCGACGTTGAGAATTTTACCTTTGAGGGGAAGAATGGCTTGGTATTTGCGGTCGCGGCCCATCTTTGCGGAACCACCGGCCGACTCGCCCTCAACGACGAACAGTTCGCAGCGAGCCGGATCGCGCTCCTGGCAATCGGCCAACTTCCCGGGGAGGCCGCTGGAATCCATCGCGGATTTGCGGCGAGTGAGTTCGCGGGCCTTGCGGGCGGCTTCACGGGCGCGGGCGGCGTCAATACACTTTCCGATGATGCGGCGCGCGACAGTGGAATGCTTGTCGAACCAGTCGCCGAGTTTCTCGTTTACGAGTTGCTCGACGTCGCCCTTGATGTCGCTATTCAGCTTGCCTTTGGTCTGGCCTTCGAACTGCGGTTGCGGCAGCCGGACGCTGACAACGGCGACGAGTCCTTCGCGCACGTCGTCACCGGAAATGGTGACTTCGTCTTTCTGTTCTTTCAACATGCCGGCGTTGGAAGCGAAATTGTTGATGGTGCGCGTGAGAGCGGAGCGAAAACCGGAGAGGTGCGTGCCGCCATCGACGGTGTTGATGGTGTTAGCGAAGGAGAAGACGTTTTCGCCGTAGGTGTCGTTGTACTGCAGGGCAATTTCGATTTCAACGTTGCCCTTTTTGCCTTCCATGTAGATCGGCGAATCGTGGAGCGAAGTCTTGCCGCGGTTCAGGTGCTTGACGAATTCGGCAATGCCACCGGTGAAGCGGAATTCGGCTGTCTTTTCGTTCCGCTCATCCGTAAGGGTGATTTTCAAGCCCTTGTTAAGAAAGGCGTATTCGCGGAGACGGGTGGCCAGCGTGTCGTAGCTGAAGACGGTCTTTTCGAAAATGCTTGGGTCGGGATGGAACTTGACCTTTGTGCCGGTTTTGCGGGTCTTGCCAGTCTGCTTGAGTTTATTGGTAGGCTTCCCTTTTTCGTAACTCTGTTCCCAAACGGCCCCATCGCGTTGAATTTCGAGTTCGAGAAAGTCGGAAAGAGCGTTGACGACCGAGACGCCGACGCCGTGAAGACCGCCGGAAACTTTGTAGGTGTCGCTGTCGAATTTGCCGCCGGCGTGAAGAACGGTGAGGACGACTTCGGCTGCCGGCCGCTTTTCGGTGGCGTGCATGTCGACGGGAATACCGCGGCCATTGTCGACCACCGTGACGGAATTGTCGGCATGAACGGTGACGTTCACTTCGTCCGCGTAGCCAGCCATTGCTTCGTCGACGGAATTGTCGACGACTTCCCAGACCAGGTGATGGAGTCCCATCTCACCGGTCGAGCCGATGTACATGGCAGGGCGCAGGCGAACGGCTTCCAGTCCGCCGAGGACTTTAATGGATTTCGCATCGTACTGGTGTCCGGTCTTTACAGCGGCTGTTTCTTTGTCGCCCATTTGCTCTCCTGACGTACAAGCCTGCGGCAATCGGGTCGCGCGGAACGGCGCTTTTCATACGGAGAATGTTCCGAGTACGACCGCTCAAGAAAATTTTTGCGAAGCAAGGAAAGGCGTGATGTCTGTATTCTGCAACCGTCGCCTCACCCTTTGGCTGAGATCCCACTGGGCAGATCGGAGCTCGTAGGGCTTCCTGCTTCATCCCATCCCGCGTTCCGGGACGTGGCGAAGACTTATGTTCTCCAGGGTGCGAGACCTGCTCCTGGCGCAGAGCGTTCGAGGTCCAGCGGTCCTGGCGGACGTGTCGATTGGGGGGAAGAACAACCGATCGACAACACTTAAATTTTACTGGAAAAGGGGGAGATTCTCAAGCAGGAGGATGGGGGTTGTGGATAAATAAGTATAGATATTCCAATAAGTTAGAATTCTTTATGAAGTCAAGTTGGCTCTTCAAACTGAGCTAGTCCGAGAGTGAAATCCGATCTGGCGTTTGGGCGGAATTGGGGTCTCCAACATCTGGCGGAGAGTGGCGAAAACGGCGTGAAATTTGGAGTCGTAACGCTTTTCCATCTCGGCGATTTTTCTCCTCAAGTCTTCGTGAGTGGCGAGCATGGCGCGGAGCTGGAGGAAGGCGCGCATGATGGCGATGTTGACCTGGACGGCGCGATCACTGTGGAGAACGCTGGAAAGCATAGCTACGCCGTGTTCGGTGAAAGCGTACGGGCGATACCGACGGCCACCATGAACTGAAAAACTTGAGGTTCCAGACTGGAACCTCAAGTTTTTGGCTTCTTTGGACTTTAGCTGGAACATAAAATCTGCAGGAAATCGATGTGCATTGCGCTTCACCGCTTTGTTCAGATTCTTGGTCGTCACACGATAAAGTTGCGCAAGATCTGAATCCAACATCACGCGAGTACCGCGGAAGAAGTAGATTTTCCGGCTGATGAGAGCGGTGGGGATGAGCGCGTTTGCAATGGGCTTTGGCATCGTCGGATAAATCTTGAGGTTCCCGTTTGGAACCTCAAGATAGCCAGACCCTATAACACAACTGTCACATAATCAAGTAAGAATAGCTCCGGTCTCTAAAGCGAATATTTCTACTCGGCAAACGGCTGGCTCAGATGCGCATGGGCATGATGACGTAGCGGTAGCGATAGCTTTCGTCGGCGAGGGGGCGCATCTGGCCGGCGGATTGTTCATCCTTGAGTTCGATGCTGATGGGGCCGTCGGCCGCGGCGGCGAGGAAATCGAGCATGTAGCTGGAGTTGAAGCCAATGGAGATGTTGTCGCCCTTGTAATCCTTGTCGATGGTTTCTTTCGCTTCGCCGTATTCGGGGCTGGAGGCGGAAATTTCCACGCCTTCGCTGGAAACGGCAAGCTTGACGGCATGAGAGCGCTGGTCGGCGAGTTGCGAGACGCGGCGCACGGCATCGCTGAGTTCGGCGCGCTCCAGAACCACCGTCTTCGTGTTCTCGCGTGGAAGAACCGCTTCGTAATTCGGGAACTGGCCGGTGAGGATGCGGGAGATCAGCAGGCGGTGCCCGACCTGGAAAAATAGGTGGCTTTCGTCTTTCGCAAACTCCAGATGGGCGTCGGAGCCGGCAGCTGCGGAGAGTTTTTCAACTTCGTCCATGGCTTTCTTGGGGATCAGGACGCGAACTTCCCCGTTAAGGCCAGCAAGTTTCTGGTCCGTTTCCGCGAGCGCTAACCGATGGCCGTCCGTAGCCACCATGGCGAGGGTATCGGGCTTCAGGATCAGTAAGCCGCCGTTAAGCGTGTAGCGGGACTCTTCCATGGAAATGGCGAATTTCGTTTTGGCGATCAGGCTTTCGAGCACCACGGCCGGAAGCTTGACCAGGGTGTGTGGCATCGCGGGCAGGGCGGGGAAATTTTCCTTGGCCATGCCGACGAGCTTGTATTTCTTCTTGTCGCTGACGATTTCAACCCAGTGATTGTCGAGCAGTTTGAACTTGATTTCTCCTTCGGGGAGAAGCCTGACAAGTTCGAGAAGCTTTTTGGCCGGGATGGTGCCGGCGCCCTCTTTTTTGACTTTGGCCTCGCAGGAGGTGCGCACGCTGAGCTCCAGGTCGGTAGCCGTGATTGTCACGCGGCTACCCTTGGCCTCAACCAGCAGATTCGAAAGAATGGGGATCGTGGTCTTGCGTTCCACGACGCCTTGCGTGGTGGTGAGTTCGTTGAGCAGCGCGGACTTGGTTACGCTGAATTCCATGTATTGGCTTTCCTCACGTGCGGTACCGGTTGCCGTCATGTGGCTTTCCCCCGCTGAAATAACCCGCTGACGTACTGTACTCGTTTTTCCGCCAAGTATAAAGTGCGCAAGCGGCTCTGGCGTTGTGGAAATGCAGCGGTCTGAGGATTTCGTGGTGTAGGTGGCCAGGCTGGAGAAATGAGGATTTTCACAGACACAAAGACTTTCACAAGAACTGTAAATAAAAATTAAGTTCATAAAGCTTGTTGTTGTGATGAGCGTTGTGGATTGGTGGAAAAGCCCACGGACGCATGCTCCGCTTGGCGATTCTTCCGCCGGTGTCACGTGGATTTCCGGGCGCAACTGCGGAAAAATGGAGTGGTGGCACGGATGGATCAAGTTGCTCCGCTTCCGTGCACATTTGATCCGCAACATTCCCACGCAATGTTCACACGTTGCTCACAAGTTCTCCGCGTGACAAAACCTGACGCAGGGCATCCCACTTAATAGAATTTCGGACAGCCATGGACAGGAAGTTCGGTCCAGGTTTAGTTCCGCCGAGATCGTTCTCGTTCAAAGGAGAGACAAAAGATGTCCACCGTTTTGATTACAGGGGCGAATCGCGGACTTGGTTTGGAATTCGCGCGACAATATGCGGCGGATGGATGGGATGTGGTCGCTACATGCCGCGATCCGGAGAAGAGCGAGGATTTACAGCAACTGCGGAAGAAAAACAACAAAGCATCTTTGCATACGCTGGATGTGGCCAGCGGTAAATCCGTCGCCGCGCTCGCACACGCACTTGGCGGACGGCCAGTAGATTTGCTGATCCTGAATTCCGCCATCTATTCGCGAAAGGGGAACAAGATCGGAGAGATTGATTACGAAGCGTGGCGACAAGCAAATGAAACCAATTTGATGGGGGCAGTCCGGGTTGCCGAAGCGCTGCTTGAGAATGTTGTCGCCGGCAAACGAAAACAAATTGCAGCGATCAGCACGGGAATGGCCTCGATGCAGGCGTTGAAATCCACTTTCGGTTTTGGCGCAGTTTATCAGTACAGAACGAGCAAGGTCGCTTTAAACATGGCGATGTCAATCCTGGCCAAAGAACTGGAGCCGCGGGGGATAAGTGTGGTGATATTCGATCCTGGGTGGGTGCAGACAGATATGGGTGGCGCGAACGCTGCCTTGACGCCCCAGGAGAGCATAGGAGGAATGCGTAGGGTACTGGCCGGAGATTCGATGAGCTTAACCGGCAGATTTGTGGGCTACGACGGCGCCACACGACCATGGTGATTGGGAATTTACGAATTTATCTACGCGCAAGAACAAAAGGCCCGCTGAATGAATAAGCGGGCCCTTCAATTTCTGGATAAATGCAGATGTTACTGCAAGGCGTCCATCAGGCGCGTGATGGTACGATTCAGCTCTTTGTCGGAGCGGCGGAGTTCTTCAATCTTGTTGATGGAGTGAAGGACGGTAGTGTGATGCTTGCCGCCGAACTGCCGGCCGATCTCGGGAAGCGAGGCGGTGGTGAGCTGCTTGACGATATACATCGCCACCTGGCGCGGGAAAGCGATGGCGCGAGTGTTGCTGCGCACCTTCAGGTCCTGCTCGCGCAAATTGAAATGCTCGCTGACGCGTTTCTGGATGAGGTCAATGGTGACGCGCTTTTCTTGCGACGCGATGATATTGCGAAGAACCTGCTGCGCGGTGGTTAGCGAGACGATGGTGCCGGTGAGCGAAGCGTAGGCCATCAGGCGGGTGAGGGCGCCCTCGAGCTCGCGCACGTTGGACTTGATGGCGCGGGCGATGTACTCGGCGACGTCATCGGGCAAATGGAACCGATCGTTCTCCGCCTTTTTCTGGAGAATCGCGATTTTTGTTTCCAGATCGGGCGGCTGAATATCGGCGATCAAACCCCATTCAAAACGTGAACGAAGGCGTTCTTCGATCGAGTTGATGTCCTTCGGCAGGCAATCCGAGGAGATGACGATCTGCTTCTGTTGTTCGTACAGCGCGTTGAAGGTGTGGAAAAATTCTTCCTGGGTGCGCTCTTTGCCGGCGATGAATTGAATGTCGTCCACGAGCAGGACGTCAACGGTGTGGAAGCGATCGCGGAAACTGATCATGCGATCGAATCGCAGGGAGTTGATGACTTCTATGGTGAATTTTTCGGCGCTGACGTAGCTCAGACGCATGGCCGGGTTGCGCTTCTTGATGGTGTGCCCAATGGCATGCATCAAATGCGTTTTGCCCATGCCCACGCCGCCGTAAAGGAAGAGCGGGTTATAAGCCTTGGAAGGCTGTTCGGCGACGGCACGGGAGGCAGCGTGCGCAAACTCATTGGATTTGCCGACGACGAAGGTGTCGAAGGTGTAGCGCGTGTTCAGTTGATGATCGCTGCTTTCAAAATCAAGCTTGGCCTGCTTTGTGCCGTTAACCGCAGGAGCGGCCTGGACGGGTTCTTCCTCAGTGCAGACGTATTGCACTTTCATCTGAGGAGTGCCCATCTGGTGAAAGACGGCCTTCACAATTTCGCCGTAGGTTCGGGTGAGAACCTGACGGAACACGGTGCTCGGAATCTGCACGTAGAGGGTGTCCCCCTCGGCGCGATTGAGCCGGGTGGGCTGAAACCAGGTGGAATAGGTGTTGATGCTCACCCTGGATTTAATCAGGTCCAGGAACTTATCCCAGAGATTCTGCACTTCTTTTTCACGGCCAATTTGGGTAGCTGTCGTCATCAGAAAAAGCCAAACCTACACCATTTCCACAGATGTGTAAAAGCTGTGGAAAGTCAATTTCGCCCTAAAGCTTCAAGCCTTGGAGTTCTTTCCCGCGCTGGAACGATTGGTCGTGCCCCTGTGAACCTGCGCGGTCCTTTCAGACCCGCTGAACCAAGCACCATTGCATTCAAACTGTGTTGGATTCTCGCGCACTGTTCCGGTGGGAGCAAGCGAAAAGTGTGCGAGGGGGTTCAACGAAGTTCACATGCCATGCACAACTTTTCCACAAGCACGGGAATTGTGCAAGAGCTAAGAATTCCGCAACATTTGCCTGATAAAATCGCGGTTTACATGCAGTGCGAAATGTGAATGCACTGGTTGAGTGCAAAGCGACCTGAGGAAAACGCAGTGAATTTTGCTCATGGAGCTCGGTCCGGCCGGGCGAATTCGTACACACCGATGGGATCCGCGCCGATGAGCAGGCGTTTTTCCTCGACAAGCAGAACGTTGGCCTCGATGCGCGCGCCATCCTTCGTGTAAATCTGATACTCGGAGCGCCGGTTTCCGTCCTTGTCGAAATGGAGGAGGGTGTTGTGCAGCGCGATCCAGACGTCGCCATTTACGGGATCGACGCCGAACGCGGTGAGGATGGGCTGGAGTGACGGCGGCTCCTGGCGCTTTTCCTGGCGCTCTATTTCCTTGCGGGCTGCACGGGCCTCGGAGAAAGCGTCAATGTTCGTAAATTGGAAATCCTGCTTGGCGAATCCGAACCGGTCGTATTGGCGGACCACCGGCTCGGGCAGGTAGGTGTACCCGTAGTAGATATGACCATCGGGATCGGAGCCCACCCGCCCGACGCTCACGTAACGGTTGAGGTCGTCTCGCTCCGAGAGTTGCTCTGAATCGCCAAATTCGCGGACAACCCGGCCATTGGGGCCAAACACGGTTACCAGGTGGAGGCCGCGCGGCGCGGTCACCGCCACTTCGCCTTCGGGAAGCGCAGCCAGCGAAGTCGGAGAGTTGAATTGCATCGAGCGGATAAGGGCGCCCGTGGGTGAGAAGACGTTGACGAGATTGTAGCCCCGATCGGCGACGTAAAGATTCCCTTGGGAATCGACGTCGCAATCTTCGCCAAAGGAAATCGGCGGCCGGCTGGCTTTATCCGTGGTGGAGGACGCCGGAGCGGCGCCGAGGACGGTCAATTGCTTTTCCTGGGAATCGAAAACCACGATTCCTACGGTTGGCGAAGCAAGGAGATAGTATTTGCCGTCCCGCCCATGCCGAAGCGCGCGCAGCCCCGGCCCGATGGACGGGAAGACCCGGCGGCGTGCCATCAGTTGGTCGTCGACTTCCGAGGCTGCGGAAGCCAGCGCGAGGGCGAGGGCACAAGTAGCCGCCGCGGCGGCAAGGAATTTCCCAATTTTCCCGTGCATGGTTTCTCAGATTACCGCGGGCGCTCCGCGGTTGCCTCCTTCTTTGTCGAATTGGCAAACGGCGCGGGGAAAGCAAAGCGATCAATCAATGCGGAGACGGAGACGTTCGATGGATTTGGCCGACAGGCGGCCGGCTTCGTTGCGGGGAGCAGCTTCGTCCGTTTCGATGAGCACCGCGTTCATCTGATTATCGCCGGTGGCGACTTCGAAACGCGCGGGAAGGCCGTCCAGGAACTTCTTGATAATGCCGGTCCGGTCCATGCCGATCACGCCGTCGTGCGGCCCTGTCATGCCCACGTCAGTGATGTACGCGGTGCCCCTGGGAAGCACTCGCTCGTCAGCGGTGGCCACGTGCGTATGCGTGCCAACGACGGCGGTGACCCGGCCGTCGAGATACCAACCGAGGGCGATTTTCTCACTCGTCGTCTCCGCGTGCATGTCCACCAGGACGAAGGCCACCTCAGCCGGAAGGCTGGCCAGCAGTTCATCGGCTTTCTTGAACGGGTCGTCGTTGGGCGCAAGAAAAACGCGGCCCTGCAGGTTGAGCACGGCGAATTTCACGCCTGTTTTCAACTCTCCCACAAACAGTCCGCCGCCGGGATTAACCGCCGCAAAATTCGCGGGGCGCAGCAACCGGGGTTGGTGCGGAATGTATTCGAGAATTTCCTTGCGGTCCCAGCTGTGGTTTCCGCCAGTCAGCACTTCGATGCCGAGGCCCAGAAGCTCTTCGGCGATTTTCGGAGTGATGCCAAAGCCGGAAGCGGAGTTTTCGCCGTTGGCGACCACCAGATCGATGTGGCGGTGTTCGACGAGGTCGGCAAGGCGTTCCTGGACGATGAGGCGCCCGGGAGAACCGACGATGTCACCGATGAAAAGGGTGCGCATAGGTGAAGGCAGTAATCCGTAATCAGCGATCAGTAAGAAAAACGTGAAGCCAAATTAGCAGGCTGTGGATTGCCCTGAACAGCAGAAGGAGCGGACTGCTTGGCCGTGGGCTACTAGGCCGTGAACCTCTGAAATAGGTGGGTACCACGAGCCGGCCATTAGGCTTTCCTGCCCCGGCCGCGGGTTTCGCTGGAAACCCGCCGACGGGACAGGCCGTGCACACAAGCCGACTATCCGCAGCACCCCAGAGATTCGTTACGGTTCAAACGGCTTTCGCGACCACACCTGCTTCGAAGTGCCGCTCCGGCATCTATTATCCTCTCCCGGGGAAGTTCCGTCCAATCGGCGCCCAGAATCGCTGGCGCGTCTCGGCCAGCGCAGACTAACCGAAGTGCCGATAGCCGTCCCAAAACTCTCGCCAGGGCTTTTTAAGCCCCTGGCATACGTAAATGTCGGGGTGTTCCCGAGTTTCTTCATTCTCGACGCCCAGACGGTTCCAGGAATGGGCAGCGACGCGGCAGGAAGTGAAATTCTGGGCCAGAAAACCGGGAGAGTGTCCCAGAACAATCAACGTATCCGGCGGTGGATCGCCATAACCCCGCACCCAGAAGGAATTGACGCCACTGATAACACCAGGCAGCCCGTACTTCGGGCCGTAGAGATTGACGGCCCCCGCCTCGCCATAATTGGCAGCGAGGATTCCATAATGTGCGCGCTCGTCCGATGAAAGAGAGTCACGCACTTGGGCCACGGTTTCGACCAACTCCGGCCAGCCGATCTCTTCCACATAGTCGCCTTGAACCTTGCTGGCGACGTCCCACCATTTCGAATGGACCCGAGCGAGGGGCAAGGCCAACATCGCGGCGATGACGATGTCCACCGCCAAGACCAGCAATGCGACGGCGCGCAGAGCGGCGGCCCAACCCCGGTTCACCGAAGCTAGCCAAAGTTCTCCCCAGACGCTTCCCGCGGCGTAGATCATCGGATAGGCCGCGGCGAAATAATAGACGCGGCCCTTCAGGACGGCGAGGAGCACCAGGGGAACGACAAACATCCAGCCAATCGCGCGGAGGCGTTTTCCGGCGGGCGCAAGCAACGTGAAGTACAGTCCCGCGAGACAAAGAGGAAATGCCAGCAGGGTCATCTTCAGTTGACCGGGAAGAAAGTCGTCCGTTCGGCCCTGGCGGACATCGCGCGCGTGAATATGTTTCAGAAAGTCCACGGAAATGAAATGGTTCTGGGCCTGCCAGAGCAAGTTGGGCAGCATAATCAGGATGCAGAGGGCAACGCCATACCAGAGCCATTTGCTGCGCAAATATTGCCGCGCGCCTGTGAACAAAACGCCGGCCACAATGCCCATGGCGAACACACCCATGGTGTATTTCGAAAGCATGCCGAAACCGATGGATGCCCCGACGGCGAGCCACCAGCGGGGATTGCCGCTCCCCAGCAGGCGCACCATGAAATAAGCGGCCAGAACCCAGCAGAGGTAGTCAAAGGAGACGTATTGCATCAGGGCGCCGCCGCCGAGGCAGAACGGCACTCCGGCGAACGCGGCGACCAGTTGCGCGCCGCGGCCTCCGCCCATCTCCCGCGCCATCAACCCCGTGAGCACAAGGGCGACCGCCTGGGCGAGCGCCGCAAAGAGACGAAAGCCGGGCAAGGTTGGTCCGAAGAGAATCAGGGAGATTCGCCCGAAGAACGGGGTGACGGGCGGGTAGGCGACGTAGCCCCACGCCAAGCGGCGCGCGTCGTCGAGCGTGGCGAGTTCATCGCGCTGGAAACCATAGCGCTGGCCCACGAGCATGTGAACGATGACGGTGACCAGCGCGAGATAGATCAACAGCGCGGTGTCGCCGAACCACGGCGAATCGTGTGAAGTCTGGTTGAGATTGCGGGATTGCTGTTCAGAGGAAATGTTCGCGGGCAAGGCGGAAGCTCCCGGAGACGATTTTCTGGCCGAGCTATGTGCACAAATCATAGCAGCACCGGGGCGCGCCGTGGAGGTTCGATGAAATGCAACTGCCGCATCCCGGGATGGCGATGCGGCAGTTGGAGTTTCAGAAAATAGAAAGAGATCAGGGTTTTGGTTGCGGGGCAGCCTGAGGCTGCTCCTTGGGAGCTTCTTTCGGAGCTTCCTTCGGTTGCTCCTTGGCGGCTGCCTTCGGCTCGATCGAAATAAGCTCGACTTCGAAGATCAGGGTGGAATTCGGCCCAATGGGAGAGCCAGGGGCGCCGCGCTCGCCGTAGGCGAGATCCGAAGGAATGAAGAGTTGCCATTTCGAGCCCACGGGCATGAGTTGAATGGCCTCGGTCCAGCCTTTGATTACCCCTCCGACGGGAATCTTAAGGGGCTCCTTGCGCTTGTAGGAACTGTCGAACTCGGTATTGTCCACCAGGGTGCCGCGGTAGTGGCAGAGCACGGTGTCGTCCGCTGTAGGCTTTGGGCCGGTACCCGCAGTGATGATCTTGTATTGCAAGCCGCTGGGGAGAGTGACCACGCCCTCCTTGGTTTTGTTGGCGGCGAGAAAGGCGTCTCCGGTTTTCTTATTTTCAACCGCGACAGCTTTCGTCTTGGCTTCTTCCTTCATACGGACTTCCATCTGCAACGCCGTCAGCGCTGCCTTGGCCTCGTCGTCGGTAAGCAGGAGCTTGCCGCCGGCGAGGGCGTCTTTGAGGCCGCGGGACAATACTGCAGGATCGATGTCGACAGAATCCCGTTTAAGGTTCTTGCCGATGTTCATGCCGATGGCATAACTGGCCTTCTGCTTCGGCGTAGTGAGGGCGAGTGGCGCCGCGGTTTTCGCGGTGCCGGATTTTGCGGCAGTGGCAGGTTTCGCCGCTGCGGGCGGGGTTGAAGGGGAATTCGGGGCGGGAGTCTGTTGCGCCGGAGTACCGGCGGCCAGGAAAAGTCCCGCGGCCACGATAGAGGTAGCGATAAATGTTGGTTTGGACATAGACGACTATTGTGGCATCCCCGGCGCCCGGGAACAAATTGAAAGCTGGACCCGGGTGTGACTCGCGGATAATTGGGGCCTTCGCTACAATGTCTGCGCGAGCGAGGAGACCAAAGAGATGAATTACCGGCGGTTTGGGCGAACGGGATGGAACGTCAGCGAAATCGGTTACGGCATGTGGGGGCTTGCGGGTTGGACGGGTTCGGACGATGCGGAATCCCTGGCGTCGCTGCGGCGCTCCATTGAACTGGGATGCAATTTTTTTGATACCGCATGGGCTTACGGGGATGGGAAAAGCGAACAGATTCTTGGGAAAATTGTCCGCGAATACAAGGGGAACACTTCGGTCGGCGGTCCGGACAAACATCTCTATGTGGCCACGAAGATTCCACCGAAAAATCGCCGTTGGCCGAGCCTGCGCAACTTCACCCTCGACGATTGCTACCCGCCGGCCTATATCGAGGAATACATCGAGAAGAGCTTGAAGAATCTTGGCCTCGAGACAATCGACCTGATGCAACTGCACACCTGGGAAGACCGCTGGTTGAATGACGAAAGGCTTCCACGGGCGATCGAGAACATGAAGAAGAGCGGAAAAGTGCGGGCATTCGGGCCGAGCCTGAACCGTTGGGAGCCTTCGAACGGCATTCGCGCGGTGCTGGAAGGTCACGCTGAGGCGGTGCAGGTGATTTACAACATTTTCGACCAGAATCCCGAGGATGCGCTCTTTCCCATCTGCCGGATGAAGCAGGCCGCCGTAATCGCTCGCGTCCCGTTTGACGAGGGCACGCTGACGGGAACATTGACTGTGAACTCCACGTGGCCCGCGGGCGATTGGAGGAACACTTATTTTGTGCCGGAAAACTTGAAATCGAGCGTGGAGCATGCGGAAGCGCTGCGGCCGCTGGTGCCGCCGGGCAACACGATGGCGGAGATGGCGCTGCTCTTTATTCTGAACAACCCCGATGTGAGCACGATCATCCCAGGGATGAGGAAACTGAAAAACGTGGAAGCCAACATCGCGGCGGGGAAAGCCGGCGCCCTGCCGGCGGAATTGCACAAAAAATTGCGCGCCCACCGGTGGGACCGCAATCCGACAACGTGGTCGCAGTGAGCGAGGTGCACATGAGCCAAAGCATCAAAGTGGATATTTATGGCCAGGTCTACCCGATCAGCGCCGAACTGGAAGAGGCATACGTCCGTAGGATTGCCGCGTATGTGGACGAGAAGATGAGGTTGATTTCAGACGCAGCGAGGACCGTGGACACGCAAAAGGTGGCTGTGCTGGCGGCGTTGGCGATTGCGGATGAGTTGCACCGTTTGCGAGAAGAGCGCGGGGAGCGCGAGGAGATATTGAAGGAGCAGGCGGAGCGGTGCCTGACGCTGGTGGAGCGGGCGTTGCGGAAGACGGAGTAAGAGAAGAGGTTTAACGCAGAGGCGCAGGGAAGAACGGCCCGCCTCCGAAGGCGGGCCCTACAAGTGCAAGATTAGGTGGCGCGGAGAGCGGCGCCGAGTTGATTTTCCAGAGCAGCCACTATGCGAGTAGAGAAATCGTTGATCTGTGCTTCGGTCAGGGTGGCTTCGCGGCTTTGAAGAACGATCCGCACGAGAAGCGAGAACTTTCCTGCCGGAACATTTTTGCCGCGGAAAAGGTCCGCGGCTTCGATGGAAACAATTTCCGCGATGCCCAGCGACAGAATGGTTTTTTGCACCTGGGAAAAAGTGACGCCGTCCGCCAGGAAAAGAGAAAAATCCCTTTCCACACCGGGGAAACGCGGCAGCAGTTCGTAGCGCCGATTGTTCTTCACTCCGTAATACATGCAATAGAGCGGCCCCAGGGTGATCTCCGCCAGAAAAACTTCCTGACGAAATTTGAATTTTTCGGCGACACGCTTGGCGAGTTGACCGGCCGAGCCGAGCGCGGGTCCCGATTCCCTGCCGAGAGATATCGCGCCGCGGCGCGCGGGATTCAGCCAGTCGGCGCCTCCATGCTCCCAGCGGAGGCCGCCGGAGAGGGCACCGATAGCGTCGAGATCGCCCTTGAGATCGGCGAAAGTGTAATCGCGCGGCGAATCGTATAAAGCCTGGGGACGGGCGGCGCCGGTCGCGCCAATCGAGAGGACTCGCGTTTCGACCGGCTTGCCATCCACAAAACGGTAATGGCTGCCAATTTCGAAGAGCCGTGCGTTGCGCTGGCCATGATTCAAATTCCACTCGATGGCGGAGGTCATGGTGACGGCGCCAGTGGATTTCAGAACGCCGGCTTCTTCGGAGAGCGGATTCGCGAGTTTCGCGGGTGCAGCGTCGGGCGGGCGGAAGAGTTCATTGCGATCTTCGGCGACATGCGGCATGGTCAATATCTCGTGATAGCCCAGGCCGATCAACCGCTCGCGAAGGCGCGTTTCGGCTTCGTAATGCGGCAGTCTTGCCGCACCGGCTCGCGATGCGGGAAGCCGCGGCGGAAACTTGTCGAGTCCATAGACGCGGGCAACTTCTTCGATGAGATCGATTTCGCGCTCGACGTCGGCACGCCACGAGGGCTGCGTGCATTCCCAGGCAGCGAGCAGCGAACCTGCCGCGCCGCGGATCTGATCCACGCGCACGGGAGCAAATCCGAGCGCGGAAAGAATCGTTTCGAGATCCTTATCCGGAACATCGGCGCCCATGATTCGAAGAAGTTCCGCGCGCGTGATGGTGATCTTTTTTGCCGCGCGTTTGCCGGGATAGACGTCGACCAAACCGGAGAGCAGTTCCCCGCCGGCAAGCTGCAAAATAAGTTCCGCCGCACGGCGAGCCGCGAGTTCGGCCATTTCCGGATCCGCGCCTCGGCCAAAGCGGGTGCTGGCTTCGGTGTGCAGGCGCAAGGAACGGGCCGCGCGGCGAATGGAGATGGGGTCGAACCAGGCGCACTCGATCAACACGTTTTTTGTCGAGAAGGAAATTTCCGTTTCGGCGCCGCCCATGATGCCGCCGATTCCGATGGGGCGGGAACCATCGCCATCGCAAACCATGCAGATGTTGGGGTCGAGGGTGCGCTCGGTGCCGTCGAGTGTTTTCATTTTTTCGCCAGTCTTTGCGCGGCGAACCACGATGCTGTGATCGCGAACGAGATCGTAGTCAAACGTATGGAGAGGATGCCCCAGTTCGAGCATCACGTAATTGGAAACATCCACGACGTTGTTGATGCTGGCGGTGCCGGCGGCTTCCAGGCGATCTTTCAGCCATTTAGGTGACGGCTGAATCTTCACGCCGCGAATTACGTGCACGGTGAAGCGGCCGCACAGCTCCGGGGCGTCAATCTTCACTTTTACAGCCTCGTTGGCCTGGGCGTTTTTGGATTCCGCGGGCTTCGGCGAATTTGTTTTCAACGGGAGCCGGTAGATGGCGCCAGTTTCACGGGCGATGCCAAGCATGCCCAGGCAGTCAGGACGGTTGGAAGTGATTTCCGCATCGATCACCGAGCCGTGCGCTCCGGTTTCGATGGAGGCGATATTCGTGCCGGAAAGCGCGAGCCGCGAAGCAACTTCCTCGGGCGAGGCAGTGACGTCCACAAATTCTTTCAGCCAGTTGTAGGAAACTTTCATGCCCGTGTCCTGTCGTGATCCAGTTTGCCCGCGTAGACGCGCGTGCGGTATTCCATGCGCACCACGCCGCCTTTCTGGTGGAAGTCGAAGAGCTTGCGAAGTTTCTTCATCATCGGTTCGTATTGCGGATGGCTCGGGGGCGGCGCGTACGAACTGCTGCGCAGTCGGCCGCTCAGCCCGTCAAAATCGAATTGCTGAAAATTGGGCAGCGAGTGGGAAGTAAATTCATTCGGGGCATAAAACTCGAGCATCTGTTCCGCCCGCGGGTAACTTTCGTTGACGCGGGCGTAATCCGTGCCGAAGCGCAGCAGCAACGCCTCATAATCGCGCAGGAATGCAGTGTCGTCGAGCAACCGCTCGTTCCAGATAACCAGAACGCGGCCTTCCGATCTAAGAATGCGGCGAAATTCATCGCGCGCCGCGGGCATTTGAAACCAGTGAAAGGCCTGGGCGGCCGCCACGAATTCAACGGATTCAGCGGGGAGCGTGGTGGCCTCGGCGGAACCCGCGACGCTCGTAAACTTCGGGTACTCGCGCAGGAATTCCTCTCCTGCCGCGCGCATTTCGGCGTTGGGCTCGACCCCCAGGACGCGATTACCGAATTCGAGGAACAGCTTGCTGAGCAAGCCGGTACCGAACCCGATGTCTGCGACGTTGTGTTCGGCGCGCAGGTCTGTCCAGGTTTTCAGCAACGGAATAAGTTCCGCCGGATAGCCAGGCCGGTAACGGACATAGTCCGCCACGCGGTTGGAGAAACGTTGTTTGGCGTCGGAGAAAGTCATGAGAAGTTTTTAGCAGTCAGTTTTCAGTCTTCAATGAAACCCGGTCCCAATCCGAATAAACCCAGGCCTTGCCTAAGGAAATTGCCGCAAGAAACGCACGTCGTTCTGGAAAAAGACTTGGATGTCGTCGATGCCGTACTTAAGCATGGCCAGGCGATCCATCCCCATGCCGAAGGCGAAGCCGCTAACTTTCCGGGCATCGTAGTTCACGAAGCCATACACGGCGGGATCGACCATGCCCGCGCCGAAGAGTTCGATCCAGCCGGAGCCTTTGCACTTGCCGCACGTTGCGCCGGAGGCTCCCGTGCCACTGCCGCCGCAAAAAATACAAGAGACGTCGAATTCGACCGAAGGTTCCGTGAAAGGAAAATAGCTGGGGCGGAAACGCGTTTTCACGGTTTCGCCGAAAAACTGCTTCACGAAGTATTCGATGGTGCCGGTGAAATCGCAGAAGGTGATGTCCGTGTCGACGGCTAAGCCTTCGATCTGGTGGAACGCGAAGGAATGGGTGGCGTCGGGATTGTCGCGGCGGTAGACCTTGCCGGGAACGATCACGCGCACGGGAGGCTGGCGCTTTTCCATGGTGCGAATCTGCACGGGCGAAGTGTGCGTGCGTAGGAGCAATGGCCCGGGCGCTCCCTTGGGCAGTTCGAGGTAAAACGTGTCCATGTCGTCGCGGACGGGATGATGCTCTGGAATGTTCAGCGCTTCGAAGTTGTAATAGGGCGTTTCGATCTCCGGGCCTTCGACGACGGAGAAGCCGATCGAGAAAAAGATGTCTTCGATTTCCTGCATCACCGTGCGGACCAGGTGATGCGAGCCGATCGGACGGATTACACCGGGAAGCGAAAGGTCAATGCGGTCTTTCGCGGCCACGGCGGACTCCGACTCACTCTCGACGGCCGCTGCGGCGTTCGCGAGAACAACCTCAACATGTTCCTTGAAGCTGTTTAGCGATTCCCCGACGGCACGCTTTAGTTCTATGGGAGAAGGTTTCAGCCAATTCTCTGTGATTTGGGTCAGAACGCCTGATTTTCGGCCGAGCCACATCTGACGTGTAATGTTCCAGCCAGCAGAGTCGCGATTTCGTCTCGCTTCTGCGTCGAAACGCTCTCGGACCCATTCAAATAACCCCTTGACTTCCGCCGGCGAGTGAACGCCGAGTTCAGCCAGACGTTTTTCAGTTGGATTGTCCACAGTTGGCATAAGAGAAGATAGATTACACCGTAGGGGCACAATATATCGTGCCCCTACAGATGAAAAGTGGGACGACAAACACGCAGCCTTGCTTCACAAGCGAGTGTGGGGCAAGTCCCACCCCTCACAAAGTGAGGAGTGCTAGGCCTTCTTGGTTGCGGGCTTGGGGGTTCGCTTGGGCGCGAACGCCTTGGCCTTTTCGGCGAGTTGTGCGAAGCCGGCGGCGTCCTTCACGGCCATGTCCGCCAGGACTTTGCGGTCGAGGGAAATTCCCGCGGCCTTCAAGCCATGGATGAGTTGGCCGTACGTGATGCCATTTTGCCGGGCGGCGGCGCCGACGCGCTGAATCCACAACCGGCGATACTGCCGCTTCTTTACGCGGCGATCGCGAAACGCATAGCGATCCGCGCGATTGGCCGCTTCCTGCGCGGACTGGTAGAGCTTGCTCTTGGTGAGGAAAAAGCCCTTGGTCCGCTTGAGATACTTCTTACGCCGGGCCCGGCGTTTAGTGCCGCGTTTTACGCGTGGCATGGGTTTGCTCCTTTTTTTTGCTGCGCGTCAGGAATTGCCGGCCGAGGGTTCGCGGAGGTGGCTGCGGAAACCCTCAGGCCTGAAGGCCTGAGCTACAGATTTTCAGGGAAACGAAACAGGTTGCGGAGAGACGCGGAAATGCATCGCTCGCAACGGGTTTGTTTCCGAGGTGTTTGTAGTTGCCTTGCGGCTTGGCCACCTGAAGGTGGCCGCTACATGGCCGGGCTTGCGCCCGACGCTTGCCGCTCTCCGAAGAGAGCGGAACGGCCGGCAGGCACCCGTGTAGCACTGCCTGGCACGTTGTTACGAAACCGAAGTTTCGCAATTCTTGACCAATTGAGTCGAGCCCAACGGGTCAAAACTTTTTACGACAGAAACTTAGATGCCGTACGGAAGCATCTGCCTGGTCTTGGCCAGATCGGCCTTGTTGACCAGCGTCAACTTCTTGAGCTTGCGCATGCGCTTGGGCGCTTTTGTACCCAGCAGGTGGCGCTTGCCGGAATGCATGCGAAGGATCTTGCCCGTGGCGGTAATCTTGAAGCGCTTTTTTGCGCCGCGATGGGTCTTGAGTTTCAACTTGGGCTTCGTGGAATTGCGTGGCATTGCTGTGAATCCTCTCCGTGCGTTGTTGCGGGCTGAACTGAATCAGCCACTCATTTGAAAATAATCGGCGGTGAAGCTGCCGGTGAAAGCCAGGTCTGAATCGAGCTAGGCGTTCGTTTGCGCCTGTGTGTTGCTGCGCGGCGCGACGCTGGCACCTTTCTTGGGCGCCAGAAGCGCAACAAGAACATTTCCTTCCATGCGCGGCATCGTTTCGATCTGGCAGTGCTCGCCGATTTCGCCCAAAAGGCGGGTCATCTTGGCGCGGCCCACTTCCTGGTGCGCCATTTCGCGGCCGCGATGAAAAATCATGGCGCGAACTTTGTGTCCTTCGCCGAGGAAGCGGATGATCTGGTTCTTGCGAACCTGAAAATCATGCTCCGCGGTGGCGGGACGAAATTTCACTTCCTTCAGCTGCGAGCCACGGCTGCTCTTGCGCTGCTCGTGGGCTTTTTTGTTTTGCTGGTATTGGAATTTGCCGTAATCGGTAATCTTGCAAACGGGAGGATCCGCCGTGGGCGAAATCTCCACCAAATCCAAACCTTTTTCACGCGCCAGACGCATTGCCTCGAAAGGCTGCATGACGCCCAACTGCCCACCATCTTCGTCAATCACCCGGACTTCGCGAGCTCGAATCCGTTCGTTGATGCGGATACGGTCCGCTTGCCGGAAATTCCTCTCAGCGATAAAACCCCCTAAGAAAAAGAAAGGCACCCGGCGAACCGGGTTTCACCCCGTGTTAGTAGCAGGTCCCTACAGGCCAACATCAAGGAGGGACGGACTTCAAATTATAGCACGCTAAGAAGATGGGGCAAGAGGGGGTTGGAGAGCGGCGAGGAGCAGCCCCTAAATCGGTTTAAATCAGGAAGACATTTCCAGGTTGCCTTTTGGTCCGGAGATTACGGCACGAAGCCGGGTGTGTTGCCCCTGTTTGACGGGCAGATCAAGGCCAAGTGTCTTCAGTCGAGCGGCGAATTTCTCGGGTTCCGGAGTTTCCGCGGCAAAACTGAGAAGCGCGCAGCCGTTTGGGGCGTCAACCGAGGGGTGAATGGAATCCTGGCTCCATTCGATGAAGAACGGGAGCAGGCCGGATTCGGTATCCGCCAGATTCAGAGTCTGCCATTGGAGGAGACTGCCATCGGGGCGTTTGCGCGAGCCTGGTGTTGGCCCTTCGAACTGGATTCCCGCGGCGCGGAGCTTTTCGGCAAAAGCGGTAATGTTGCCGGGGTGAGCGGCCCAGCCAACCAAACGGGGCCCCTTGAGGGAATACAAGGTGGAAGCCAGGGGATTTTTCACGCCGGGTTGTGCCGGGTCGGGCGCGATGATTTCCAAGTAACGGCGTTCGCCGAGGGAAAGAAGCGCATTCTGTGTGCCACGGCCGGGATGCACGCCGCCAAATGTTGCGCGGACCCCGGTGTGCTTTTCCACAAAATCAATGCCGGCCTGCAATTCAGGCGTGCCGAGCAAAATGTGGTCGAGATTTCCAGGAAGACGCACAGGCACCTCTCCAAGCAAGAGCAAAGATGCGGCGAGCGTTCCTGCGGATACTTGGAGGAACTGGCGTCGCTCGATTTGCTCCGTCATACAAACGCTCTCCAACCCGCTAGATTCGATTAATAGTAATAAAAACGGCGAGCTAGCGCTGCGCGAAAATGTGGGCGGGAACCAGATGCAGCACCATGGAGAGGCCAATCAGAATGGTCGCATAGTAAGCCGTAATCTTTGGAGCGGCAAAGGGGGGCAGGTCTTTTGTGAAAAGGCGATACACCACTCCGGCGGCGACCAGAAAAAACAGGTTTTCACCCAGCCCCAGCCACAAGAGCAAAGAAAGGCCGAGCAAAAGCCAGCGCTCGATTTTGGACAGAGAGAGCGTTGCCTGCCCTCCGTCAAGAATCCACACGGGAATCAGGTTAAGAATGTTCAGCCCCGCGGAGGAACGGGCAAGAGCGGCCCACACGCCATTGCCCGTTCGATGCCAGAGGTACAGACACGCAATCGCGCCGAGAAATCCCGCGAACGGTCCCGCAAGGCTGACGATCGAACGCGTGATTCGCGTGACGCCGAGCGCGTTCCATTTGACGTAGGCTCCGAGACCCGGCAGAAACACCGGCATTTCGGCCGGAAGTCCCCGGCGTCGGATTTCCAGATAGTGGCCCATCTCGTGAACAAAAATCAGCGTAACGAAACCAATTCCGAACCAGGCGCCATAGAGCGACCAATAGAGACCCATGAAGGCGAATAGTGTAAGAAGGAATTTGAGTTTGAAGAGGGCCAGCAGTAAGAATTTGCCTTTTGAGAGAAGGATCACAATGGGGGCGAAGGGCCCCAACTTCCTCATCCAATTATTTTTCGGCGGGGCCTGGGGAGCCCTCAGCTGCAGATCGAGCTTGTTGATCTGAGAGCGAACCCACTCGGCCTGAGTGGCGTTCGTGGGAAGCAGCGGAAGCGCCTTCTTCCATTCCTCGCGCGCCTCTTGCAAGTTGTCAGCTTCCTCTAGTGAATTGGCGCGATGAGTCAGACGTGCCAACTCCTCGCTGTAGATAAGGGCGTGGCATTTTTCGCAGGCAAGTGCGCCGAGAGGCAGGTCAGCGCCGCAGTTGTGGCAGCGGCGGGGCGGCTCAGTCATTTCATTCATAGTTGCCAGGAAGGAAACGGGCTCACGCACTCGCCGGCTTTGTCTGGAACGGGCCGATGATATCGATTTGTGGAGCGGCAGTGAGCCGCCAGGCGATCCGTATCCCCACCAGCAGGATCACGATTCCAAGCGCCCCATTGATTGGATTCTGCAGTTCCAGGAATGGCGAGGCCAGGCCAAACAACAGCAGCGTCCCAAGGAGCTTTCCAATACCGATTCCAGGCTTCTCGTCGTTGGCTACGGCTTTCGCCTCTGGCCCGGCAGCGTTCCTTGTTCCAGCGTCCACATTGCTGGAGCCGCCAGCGCCGGACGCACTGGAGGAAACTGGATGTGGTTTTGCCTTGGCGTCTTTGATGGACTCATAGATACCGATGGGCACGGCGGAGACTGACACCGCAAAATAAGTCAGCACAAGAGCCGCAATCTGGTAGCGGCGGCCGCCAACACCACCCGAACCCATGCGAATTGCTTTGCCCACGATATAGCCGACGGCCAGGGACAGATAGCCAATCTCCAGTCCAGTGACGATGCCGAAGGTGGAATACAAGATCAGACCAAGAATTGCGCCCCCGACTCCAAAAATCATCCCGCGCACAAAAGCTGAGTGGGAGTCGTTGGGGAGCTGGTTCTGGAGTTGCGTGACGCAGTTGGCACAAGCCAGCGCGCCGTTCACACGGTAATAACTGCCGGAGATCGGCCGGTTGCAGGATTTGCAGGTTTCCGAGCCACCAGGGGAGGCATACTCGGCGGTGGCGAACTGCGGCGTGGCCTTCGAACTGGTCGTGATTTGATCGTCCATGGGACGGCAAGGTATCACAAGCGTACTTAGACGGAAAGTGAAATTCCGATTTGGCACACGAGGGGGAGTATAAAGAAGGGCACGAAGAATCGCGCCCTTTTGCAGGCTAAATTACTGAATTACTCGATTGGTGATTTCCAGCTGCAGAGAGGCGACGACGTCGGCGATTGGGCGCGGGCCGAGATCGCCCTTGGTGCGATGGCGGACGCTGACGCTGCCAGCCTCGGCTTCCTTGGGACCGACTACGAGCATGTAGGGAACCTTTTGCATCTGGGCGTCGCGGATTTTTGCGGGCAGCTTTTCATTGCGGTCGTCGAGGTGCACGCGGATGCCGTGGCCCTTCAGCGTCTCGTAAACGTGCTTCGCGTAGTCCGCCACTTTTTCGCTGACCGGGCATATTTCCACTTGTGTGGGCGCGAGCCAAAGCGGAAACGCGCCGGCGTAGTGCTCGATCAGGATTCCGAAGAATCGCTCGACGGAACCGAGCAGCGCGCGATGCACCATCAATGGCTGGTGGCGAGCGCCGTCTTCGCCGACAAATTCGAGTTCGAAACGCGCGGGAAGATTGAAGTCGAACTGCACGGTGGTAAGTTGCCACGGGCGGCCGATGGCGTCGATGAGTTTCACGTCGATTTTGGGGCCGTAAAACGCTCCTTCGCCAACCATTCTTTTATAGGGAATGTTCATGCGGGTCATTACCCTGGCCAGAGCCTCCGAAGCGTGTTGCCAGTCTTCCGCCTTCCCAGGGTAATTTTCCGGGTGTTGCGGATCCCAGTCCGAAAGCTCGATCTCGAATTTGTCAAAGCCGAAATTCTTCATGACCGCGAAGGCAAAATCCATGCACGCCTCGACTTCGGATTCGATCTGCGAGGGCATGCAGAAAATGTGCGCGTCGTCCTGGGTGAAGCCGCGAACGCGCAAGAGGCCGTGGAGCACCCCGCTGCGCTCGTAGCGATAGACTGTTCCAAGTTCACCGAGGCGCACGGGGAGATCGCGGTAACTCCGCAGCTTTGATTTATAGATGAGGATGTGTCCCGGGCAATTCATTGGCTTCAACTGGTAATCGGCCTTTTCGACCTCCACCGCGCCGAACATATTTTCCTTGTAAAAATTCGCGTGGCCCGAGGTCTTCCAGAGATCGAAGAGCATGATGTGCGGAGTGAATACCAGGTCATAGCCGCGGTGCAGCAGTTCATCGCGCAGCCAGTTTTCGATGATCGTGCGAATCAAGCCGCCTTTGGGGTGCCAGAAGATGAGGCCCGGGCCGGCGGCCTCCTGGATACTGAAGAGATCAAGCTCCGCGCCAAGTCTCCGGTGGTCGCGGCGCTTGGCCTCTTCGATGCGATGGAGGTATTCGTCCAGCTCTTTCTGAGTGTAGAAGGCCAGCGCATAGATACGCTGGAGTTGCGCGTTCCCTTCCTGGCCCTTCCAGTAAGCGCCGGCGACATTGGTGAGCTTGAACGCCTGGATGCGCTTGGTGGAGGGGATGTGCGGGCCGCGGCAAAAATCGATGAACTTCCCCGTGGTGTAGAAAGAAACCATCGGCTCGTCGGCCTTTTCCTCGACGAGTTCGCACTTGAAGATCTGGTTGGAATCCTGATAGAGCTTCAGCGCTTCGGGCTTGGGCAGAAGCTTTCGTTCGTTCTTCAAGTCCTGCGCCGCAAGCTCGCGCATCTTCTTTTCAATTTTTTCGAGGTCCTCCGTGGTGAAAGGCTGATCACGCAGGAACTCATAGAAGAAGCCGTTCTCGACTGGCGGGCCGATCCCCAGCTTTACGTGGGGATAAAGCTCCGTCACCGCGGCGGCCAGCAAGTGGGCAGCGGAGTGGCGGAAGACGTACAGCGCGTCGGGATCTTTTTCCGTCAGGATACGAAGCTTAACGTCCTGCTCGAGCGGGCGGCGAAGGTCATAGAGCAGGCCGCCGTCGGCATCGGGGTCGACGGAGTTCGAGAAAATACCGGTCTTTGAGCCGGCGCCATTGCCACCGGTGGCATAAACCTTGGCGACAAGCGCCGCTTCGGCGAGCCGGGGCGAGATGGATTTCGCGATTTCAACGGGCGTGACGCCTTTGGGAAAGTCTTTCACGCTACCGTCGGGTAAAGTTACGTGGATCTGATCCATGAGAGTTGTCCTGGCCTGCAAGCAAAACTGCAGAGAATATAACTATGTAGAGTATCGGCGGGTGGGAGGTGGGTCAAGCTGAAGCACACTTTTCAGAGCAATCAGAGGAACACGACGCCGGGAAGATTGGCGAAGTGCGTGTCGGATGTTACGAGTTGCGCGTTGTAGTGCTGGGCCGTGGCATAGATGATGGCGTCGGCCATAGCCAAGTGATTATCCAGACTCTTCCTTGCGGCCAGAATGGAAAGTTCCAGGTCGAGGGCAATCAGGCGACTACCAAGGCCAAACGCTTGAGAAAGGAAATTTTCTGCAAGAGTTTTTCCATGTTCGCGGGATACCTTCTTGTAAACCTCGAACACTATGACGGATGGAAGGAGCAAATATTCCGGGAAATCCAGATAACGAGCAAAACTATCCGCCTTGGGGCCAGCTCCCATGTACTCAACCCATCCAGAGGAGTCGACAATTGACAGCTTAGAATCGCTCGGTGTGGTCACGATCTTCATCCTTCCACTGCATGCCCTTGGCGATACCGCGGAGGTCTTTGATGGAGCGGGGGCGATGAAGTCGAATTGACTTATCCAAAATATAAATCTGGAGCTCTTCGCCTGGCTTCAGCTCCAGGACCTCGCGAACTCTCTTCGGGATAACAACTTGGAATTTCGGCGAGACTTTGACGGTTTCCATGCTCTTTCTCCTAGTGCAAACTATCCAGAACGAATTGGTATGTCAATAGTACGATTGATTAGAATTATGTAATACCTGTGTATGGCAAATCATCTATCGATAAGAGATGCGTATTCTTGTAAGTTCCTTCTAGCGTTCCTCCTCACCAATTTGAAAGCCTCCCTTACGAGATTCTTTCAATGAAAGCGCGATGGGAAGTTGATTAAGTGCCGGGCAAGAATTCGGGGAAAGTGGGCTTCCGCTGAGAAGGAAGTTACAATCGCTTAACAGGCAGCACTACCGGTTAACTAGAGGGAGCAGCATGAAATCATTGTCGGGGTCTACATATATTCTGGGTGCCTTGCTTCTGGGTGCCACTCTTGCTGCCCAAACAACCAGTTCGGTGAGAGGAGCGGATGAACGATTCAAGGCGGACATTTTGGTTGTTGTGGCGCACCCGGATGATGAGGGAGCGGTGACGCCGTATCTGGCGAGGGCGATTTACGATCAGCACAAACGCGTGGCGGTGGTGTACGGCACTCACGGCGGAAGCGGCGCGAATAACTATGGGCGAGAGCACGCAGCCGGGTTGGCCGATATACGCGAAATGGAGGCGCGTGAGTCCTGCGCCCGCATGGGTATCAAGAATGTATGGTTCCTGGACGGGAAAGACACGGCTTCGCAAAATGTGTTGAATTCGCTGGCGAACTGGGGACACGGGGCTAATCTGGAGAAACTGGTTGAGTTGGTCCGGCTGACTCGGCCGGACGTGATCATTACTTCCTTGCCGGGAGTTTTAATTGGAGAAAACCACGGCGACCACCAGGCGGCTGGTGTTCTGTCTACTGAGGCATTCGACCTTGCCGGAAATCCAGTAGTGTTTCCTTCGCAACTTGCGGGAGCTTCCGCGCACCGGGAGATCTATCTGGAAAATCTCCAAGCGTGGCAGGTGAAGAAGATTTACTACTTTTCGGATGCGAGTAACGAAAAACAGTTTTCCGGCACAGGCCCAGCCTATTCGATAAAGGAAGTTTCCTCGTCACAGAAAAAGCCTTACTGGCGCGTCGCCCTGGACGCGGCGACCACGCACCTGACGCAATACCCCGCCGACATCGAACGAATCCAAAAGATGAGCGATGCCGAAGTCGAAAAGTTGATGAGCGACCCGGATGGAGCCTGGTGGACGGAGCCAGAGACGCTGGTATTCGGCAAGTCCTACTATTCAAGTAAGGCGACCGACGACGTGTTCGCGAATCTGGAAGGCGAACCGAATCGTTGCCCGGGGCTTTCCGCAAGAGTTCAACTCTCATCCACAGGGACGACAGTAAAACTCGGAGGACCGTGGGGCTTCTATCAATCCTTCCGCGAAGCGCATTGCCTGAGCGTACTGCGAGTCGTTGATCCTCCGGAAATTGCGGTGATGGCCGGCGCGCAAGTTTATGTTCCGCTGACGATCGAGCATGCCGGTAATCATGCGCTGAAGCTTCAGTTAAAGGTGGATGCACCGCAAGGGTGGAAAGTGACGAGCGGCGAAGGCGAGATTGCGTTACCCGCGGAAGCATCGAGCGCCATGCGAGTCGAAGTAGAGACCCCCACTCTGTCTGCTAGTGAACTGAAATCGAACGGTCCGCAAGAAATCATCGTGCACGCATCGGTGGGTGGCGCCCCTGCGGGCGACATCAAACTTCGCGTGCAACTCCGGTCGCACGCCTTGCCGCAGTAAATTATTTTTTCGGCCGGGCGGCTTCCAGTTGTTCCCAGACGGCATCCGGGAGCATGCCCAGGTCGTTGAATTCGCCGGCGCCGCGCAACCACTGGCCGCCGTCGATCACCACGCACTCGCCGTTGATGTATTCCGCCATATCGCTGAGAAGAAACGCGGCGAGGTTGGTCAACTCCTCGTGCTTGCCGAAGCGCTTCATCGGATGCTTGCTGATGGCGTGCTCTTCAAACTGTTTCGAAGGCATTAGGCGGGACCACGCGCCTTCCGTCGGAAACGGCCCTGGGGCAATCGCGTTAACCCGAATATGGTATTTTGCCCACTCGACGGCGAGGGAAGTGGTTAAGGCGAGGACTCCAGCCTTCGCGCAGGCGGAGGGAACCACGTAGCCGCTCCCGGAATTCGTCGCCGCGTATGTGGTTGTGATGTTCAGAATGTTACCGCCGAGTTTTTTCTCGATACGGCGTTTCGCAAAAGCTTCGGTGCAATGAAATGTTCCGTTTAGAACGATGCCCACGACCGCGTTGAAGGCGTTCGGAGAAAGCTTCTCCGTGCGCGCCATGAAGTTCCCGGCGGCATTGTTGACCAGCGTGTCGATTTCGCCAAATTGCGCTTCGGCAGCGGAAAAAGCGGACTCGACGGCCGCGTAGTCGCGGACGTCGCACGTGGCGTACGCCGCTGCTCCCCCATCCCGGTGGATGTCGTCACAAGTGGACTTGAGAGGTTCTTCCCGGCGCCCAATGACGAAAAGGCGTGCGCCAAGTTTAGCGAAGTGGATGGCCATGGAGCGCCCAAGCCCGCTGCCGCCGCCAGTCAAGAAAATTGCGCGATCCTTCAGAAGGCCTGCTTGAAACATGGCGCACCACCTTTCGCAATGGTGACAGCATTGTAGCAGCGGCCGGCACAGAAACCATTTCTCCCGAAAGAAAAGGCGGGGAGAGGGAGTGGGAAGACGCAAACAGCGCTGTGGCAGGTGCCGAAATGACCCCGTCCAATTACACCACCGGAAGAAAAACCGGATAGCGGCGGCCTAAAATTGCTCGTTCAAAGCCTGAGGAAGAATGCGGGCGTACAAATGTAATAAGCCCAATGTCTTGGAGAGTGGGAAAGTTTCTACTCTGAGGGACCAATGGTGGCGGGAATTGGCCGACCGAGCGCCTTGGCGTATTCCGTTTCGTAGACCGGATTGCCGGGATACTCCTCGGTAAGTTCCTTCAGATTCTTGATGGCCAGATCATTCTTCTTTTCCCGGCGGGCTGAAAGTGCCAGCAAGATCCTGGCAAAGGACCTCAGGTAGTTGCCGTTATCCGCCGTTTTTTCCACCTTTGACATCCCAAGCGCCTTATCTCCGTGGATGCCGCCAAACCACAGAATAAACCGCGCGGAACCGGATAAGGAGCCGATCACGTAATAAGCAATCCCAGGAGCGACATAAACGTCGTAGGCGTCGGGATGTTCGGCGAGCAGAAGTTCAGCGCTGCTGTTCGCTTCCTTTAAATGCTTCAGTCCATCGTAATGTTTCTTCAAAAGCATGCTGTCGGCGTCGGCTTGCATGCCGGCCGAAAGAGTCATCGCGTAGAGGCCTTCCGGGTCGCGCTTATTCAGCTTCAGCTTTTGAGCGGCCAGCGCGCGTGCTTTTATGGTCGCATCCTCGAAGCCTTTGATGCGGTCGGGATCAGGTGTGCCTGTGATGCCCCCGAGGAAGCGCTTGTCGTCCAGAAAATATTCACTGGTCAAGACCTGCTGGCGGTAAAACTCCTCGAACAGATAGCTGGCGGCGATGGAAACCTGCCCGAAGGGCTCTTTGGGGTTCTTTGCTGCCCACTCAACAAAGATCGCCCGCGCTTCGGGAAATTTCTGCTCGTAGAGAAGTTGGTATCCGTTTTTCAGTTCGGGGACGGAACTGAACGCCGGAGTGCCAAGTTGGCTGACGGATTGGCTACTGCAAGACGGCGCGCAGAAGCAGAATGCGCCGAGAGTGACGCCCGCAAGCAAAGCATGAAGATAGCGCATGGTTGTTCAGCCTCAGAACAGGCCCGGAATAAAGCGCGGCTTGCCCGACATCGCGTCGCGGTAATGGGCGTCCGAAAACAGGACCTTTTCCTCCGTCACGAGTCGCTGCGAGAGTACCAAAATATGGGCGGCGGAACCAACAATTGCGGTGATCCAGGCGGTGTGAATTAGAGGCAGAACCAGCATCTCGGTGAAGACAGCCGCGTAGTTCGGATGGCGCACATAGCGAAACGGGCCAGAAGTGATTACGCCGAGTCCGGTGGAGTTCATTACCTGAACATTCCAATGATCTCCGAGCGTGCGAATCACCCACCAGCGCACGGCGTTGGCGGCGAGAAACAGAGCGAAGCAGATTGCAGCAAGGATGGGAATGAAGGGTCGCTTGAGAAAAACCACTTCGGCCGCGGCACCAATAAGAACCCCGGTATGCAGCACCACCATCCAGCGGAAGCGCGGCTCGTCAACCTTGGAAGCTCCGCGGGCGATCATTCCGCGCTGATGACGCCGGGAAATGCGCAACTCATAGAGTCGCAGCACTGCGACGACGAACAGCAGAACCAAATAGGCGATAACGCTTAATTCCATTGCAGTAACAAAAACTCCGCGCTGAACCCGGGACCGAACGCCGCGGCAATCGCGTGTTCCCCGGCCTTCAGAGGCCGCTTTTCCAGCCACTCCTGAAGAATAAAGAGGATCGTGGCGCTGGAAAGGTTGCCGACGTTGCCGAGAATGTCCCAGGAAGGCTGTGTGTCGCACTTGCAAAGACCGAGCTTTTCTTCCACCGTGCCCAGCAGGCGGGCTCCGCCGGGATGCAGGATCCAGCCTTTGATCTCTTCGCGCTTCTTGCCGTTGCGGCCCAGGAAGCCGTGAACGAGTTCCTTGATGCGCTCGCCAATCATCTCCGGAACATTTTTGTCGAGAATGATGTGAAATCCCGAGTCCCGCAAATCAAATCCCATGGCCCCGAGCGAGTCCGGGAAGGTGTAGGTTTCCGTCACCAGGATCTGCGGGCCGGGTCTTTTCTGGCCCGTGACGATGACCGCGGCGGCACCGTCCCCGAAGAGAATCGAGGAGATCAGATTGGCCTGTGTTATATCCTTGCGCTGGAAGGTTAACGATGGAAGCTCCACGGCGATAATCAGCACATTGCTTCCGGGGTTCGAAGCGATAAAATCAGCTGCACGGGAAAGCCCCATCGCTCCGGCAGCGCAGCCAAGTTCGGTGAAGGGCATGCGGCGCACGTTGGAGCGAAAACCCATCAGCTTGATCAGGTGGGCGTCTAGAGAGGGGATCATGAAACCGGTGCAGGAAACGGTGATAATCAGGTCAATGTCCTCGGGCTTCATGCCGGCGCGTTCAAGGCACTTTTCCGCGGCTTCGCGGCCGAGTTTGACGGCGTGCTCGATGTACTCATTATTGGTCTTGGCGAGAGCCCGCGGCTCGATGGTGTAATCGATGGGGAAAATCGAATGACGATTGTGAACCTGGGCGTTGTCGACGATAGCCATCATTGCTTCGACACGGCGTTCCGGCACTTCGAAAACGCGGCCAAAATAATACTTCACATCATCGCGGGTGATCCTGTAGGGCGGAAGAGCCGTGGCGGTGGCGACGATTGTGGGATGCGGCCTGTGGCCGTTAGGGGAACTGCTTTCCGGAATGTTCACAGACACCGTCCTGAGAGAAGCGAGAATTGAACGCAACCTGCAAGTTCATTTGCGAGCGGCATAACCACGAAGCGCTCGGAGCAAAATTCAATGTGTTGCCTACTTTACAACAAATCAGCGCGTAGGGGAAACGACAGGTGGCGATGATGAAACTAAAGAGGATAGAGGAAGTTTTACGTACAGTTTTCAGCGTGCTCCTGCTTTTTGCGATGGTCTGGCCCGCGGCCGCGCAGGAGAAACCCGCTCCATTGCTAGTAGTGATTTCCGTCGATGGCTTGCGCCCGGACTACGTCACCGCCGCTGACGTCCATGGGGCGCGAGTGCCTAACCTCAGAAAGTTCCTCCGTGAGGGCACCTTTGCGGAAGGCGTCACGGGCGTGATTCCCACCGTTACCTATCCGAGCCACACTACATTAGTGACCGGCGTATGGCCGGCGAAGCACGGAATCCTGGCGAACACGACCTTTGACCCTCTCCAGAAAAATCATGAAGGCTGGTATTGGTATGCGGAGGATATTCGAGTGCCAACGTTGTGGGACGCCGCCGCAGCGGCCGGTCGCACGACTGCCAGCATTCAGTGGCCGGTAACTGTGGGCGCCAAGATTAACTGGAACATTCCCGAACTCTGGCGTGCGGGCACCGCGGAAGATGCGAAACTGCTGCGCGTTGTCTCCACACCGGGATTACTGGCGGAGGGGAAAGCGGCAATCGGCGAATATCGCGGCGGCATCGACGCCACTCCCGAAAGCGACGAAGTTCGCGGGAAATACGCCGTGTGGATTCTGGAGAATAAGCACCCTGGCTTGCTGACGGTGCATTTGATTGCGCTCGATCATATCGAACACGAAACGCAAGCCTTCAGTCCCAAAGCGATGGCGGTGCTGGAGCGGCTCGACGCGGTGGTTGGGAAAATCTGGGAGGCGGCGGAGCATGTGGCTCCCGGACGCGCGTTTGTCGCCGTCGTTTCCGATCACGGCTTCGTCAATTGCGGCCAGCAGCTGAACCTGTTTCCAGCGTTTGAAAAGGCGAAACTGTTTTCACTTGATGACAGAGGCAAGATCTCCGAGTGGCGGGCCATGCCGTGGGAAACCGGCGGCTCAGCGGCTATCGTCTTGAAAGATCCCAGGAATGGATTGACCACGGCGACGGTTCGCGCGCTCTTGACGAAGCTGGCGGCTGACCCGGCGAACGGTATCGATCGAGTGCTGGAAGGCGAAGAGTTGCACCGCAAGGGCGGCTATCCGAACGCTTCGTTTTTTGTGGGGCTCAAACCCGGCTGGCGCACCGGAAGTTCGTTAACCGGGCCCGTCGTCACCTCGGTCAAAGCTGGAGGGACGCATGGAGGATTGCCGGATTTGCCGGACTTGCGCGCCGCTTTTTTCCTGGTGGGACCGGGCGTGCCCGTGGATAAGAATCTGGGCTTGATTGATATGCGGGACATCGCGCCAACATTGGCGAAAGCAGTGGCATTGGCGCTCCCGAGCGCGGACGGCAAACCGCTGCTACCTTAAACTGAACGGCTGCCTGCGTGGTTTTATCGAAAGGCGAGTTAGCTCGCCGCTTCCTGGCTGGCGCGGATTTCCTGCCAGCGGCGCGGGCGCTTGCTGTACTGCAAAACCTTCTTGCGCAAGCGGATGGATTTCGGCGTGATCTCGACGAACTCGTCGTCGGCGATGAATTCGATGGCCTGTTCCAGGCTGAGTTGGCGATGCGGAATCAGGCGGATAGCTTCGTCGGCCGAGGAAGAGCGCATGTTGGTCAGCTTCTTTTCCTTGGTGACGTTCACTTCCATGTCCTGCTCGCGTGAATTTTCGCCGACCACCATGCCTTCGTAAACCTCGATCGTCGGGCCGATAAAGAGTTCGCCGCGCTCCTGTAATCCCCATAGCGCGTACGCAGTGGATACCCCGGCGCGGTCCGCGACCAGCGCTCCCGTCGGGCGCAGCGCCATGTCGCCGCCGTATTCCATCCAGCCTTCGAAAATGGAGTGAATCAACGCGGTGCCTCGCGTGTCCGTTAACAGTTGGCTGCGCAGGCCGATAAGGCCACGCGAAGGAATCTTGAAATCCAGCCGCACGCGGCCAGAGCCGTGATTGCTCATCTTCAACATTTCACCGCGGCGGCTGCCAACGGTTTCCATGATGATGCCGATGAAATTCTCGGGGATGTCGATCACCAGGCGCTCGACCGGCTCCAGTTTCTTGCCGTTTTCGTTGCGCACCACGATTTCCGGTTTGCCGACCATCAGTTCGAAGCCTTCGCGGCGCATGGTTTCGATCAGGATGGCGAGCTGCAGTTCGCCGCGGCCAAGAACGCGGAAGGATTCGGGCGTGTCGGTGTCTTCCACACGGATGGAAACGTTGGTCAGAAGCTCCTTGGCCAGGCGGTCGCGGAGGTCGCGCGAGGTCAGGTAAGAGCCTTCGCGGCCGGAAAGCGGCCCGGAGTTGACGCTGAAAATCATGGCGAGTGTAGGCTCGTCAATGGTCAGCGGCTCCAGCGGCTGAGGATTTTCGAGAGAAGTGATGCTCTCGCCGATCTGAATGCCTTCTACACCGGCGATGGCGACGATGTCACCCGCGACAACGGTTTCTGCTTCGTCACGTTCGAGTCCGCGGAATGTATAGAGCTTGGTGATTTTGGTCGAGGTAAGTTTGCCGTCGAGCTTGCTTATACCAACCTCTTCGCCGCGATTCAGAGTGCCATTAAAGACGCGGCAGATCGCCAGGCGGCCCAGGAATTCGGAGTAATCAAGGTTTGTGACCTGAAGCTGCAGGACGCCGGCGGGATCGCCCGTGGGAGCCGGAATTTTGTTGACGATGGCTTCGAAGAGGGGAAGTAGATCCTTGGAATCGTCGCCGATCTTGCGATGTGCCACGCCGGCGCGAGCGTTCGTGTAGACGATCGGGAAGTCGAGCTGATCCTCGGTCGCGTCGAGGTCGATGAAGAGGTCGTAGATTTCGTTCAGGACCTCTTCGGGTCGCGCGTCGGGGCGATCGATCTTGTTCAGCACCACCACGGGAGGGAGCTTGGCCGCGAGCGCCTTTTGCAGAACGTAGCGGGTCTGCGGCAGCGGGCCTTCGCTGGCGTCGACGAGAAGCACCACGCCGTCGACCATGCGTAGGGCGCGCTCGACTTCGCCGCCGAAATCGCTGTGTCCGGGGGTGTCGACGATATTGATCTTGGTATCGTGGAAAAACAGGGCCGTGTTCTTGGCCAGAATGGTGATGCCGCGCTCGCGCTCCAGGTCGTTGGAGTCCATTACGCGCTCAACGAGTTCCTGGTTGGCGCGGAAGATGCCACTCTGGCGCAGCATGGTATCGACGAGCGTAGTTTTGCCGTGGTCGACGTGAGCGATGATGGCGATGTTGCGAATCTCTTTGGTCATGTTGGTAAAATCGTGTTCAGACAAAAATAGCTGCTGAAACAACCAGCAGCCCGGACGAACCCTTTCTTCTCTTCTCAGGTGCGGTGCTACGAACTTCTATTTTAGCAGAGGAAGGCTGAGGCGGCCAATCAAGGATTTGGGCAGTCTGGACAAACGAGGCATGGCAATGGCATTGCCGGGGTACCCGCTTGCTGTTATTCTTTGGCTGCGATGGCGAAGAAAAAGACCAGGTTAGATGCGGCGGTTAATCGGGCGGCTGAGATCATCGAGGGCCACCTCCTCACTTTGCCCGCCGGCCAAGCCAAGAGCCTGCGCAAGGAGATTCACGCCCTGGCAGTTAAGTCTTCCCGCTCCTCAAGGCGCGGAAAAGGGCTGCGATCTCCGAAAAACGCGGGTCCTCGTCCTTTATCCCGTGCTTCCGTAAAATCTTCATAAGTTCCCGCTCATCCCCACGCTCGAAAATCCATCGGAGATCGCGTCGCAGGACGTTGGTTTCGGCTCTCGAATGTTTGTACTTTTCGGGCATCTGCAGTCTGCTGAAAATAACGAGACGAACATTATTTTATCTTGCCAACTGGGCCAAGTGCGATGCCTGCTGGGCGAGCATTTGGTGATTAAAGATCTTCAACTTTCTGGGTGTGGTATGCTCGCGGAGTTTTTGTCGATTGTTCAGGGGGCTTTCGTGCGCAACAGAATTCTGCGGACAATATTTGGCGTATCAGCGCTGGCATGGCTTACGGTGCCCATGGCGCGTGGGCAGGCGACGCCGCGGCCGGAGTTGCCGGCGCTGTTTGAGAAGAAAGAAGTAATGATTGCGATGCGCGACGGCGTGAAACTGCATACGGAGATTTACACGCCCAAGAACGCCAAGGATGCCCTGCCGATTTTTCTGGAGCGTACCCCTTACGGAATTTCCGCCGAGGACAAGGGATACAGTCCGAAACTTTACCGGTACTCGCACATGTTCGCGGACGGCTACGTGTTTGTGTTCCAGGATATTCGTGGACGGTATGGCTCCGAGGGCCAGTTCGTGATGACTCGGCCCGTGCACGACGCCGGCAACCCCAAGGGCGTGGACGAGAGCACGGACACTTACGACACGATCGAATGGCTGGTGAAAAATGTGCCCAACAACAATGGCCGCGTGGGCACGGCGGGAATTTCCTACGGCGGCTTTCTTGCGGCCATGGCCCTGGTAAATCCGCACCCCGCGCTGAAAGCGGTCTCCGAGCAGGCCTGCATGGGAGACACATGGCTGGGCGACGATTTCTTTCATAACGGAGCGTTCCGGCTGAGCTACGGCTATGAATACGCGGCGGAAATGGAATCGACGAAGGAAAATTTCCAGCTTAAGTTCGATCGCGACGATTTGTATGACTGGTATCTCCACGTGGGCGCGCTTTCGAATATCAATAAGGACTACCTGCATGGGAAAATTCCATCGTGGAATAGCTTTGTCGAACACCCTGCGTACGACGAATTCTGGAAGGAGAAATCGCTGGCGCACGCCCTGCGTCAGGCGACGGTGCCGAATCTGAATGTCGCGGGGTGGTGGGACCAGGAAGATTTCTACGGGCCAATGGCTACGTACGCGAATCTCGAGAAGAACGACGCGGCTCACATGAACTATCTGGTCGTCGGCCCCTGGAATCACGGCGGATGGGGGCATGGACCCGGCAACTGGCTGGGACAGATTCCGTTCGCCAGCAACACCGGCGAGTATTTTCGAGAGAAGGTGGAGGCGCCGTGGTTCGCTCATTGGCTGCACGACAAGGGCGAGTTGCCGCTGAAGGAGGCGCTGCTGTTTCAAACGGGAAGCAACACCTGGACGCGTTTCGATGCCTGGCCGCCACGCGACGCGCAACCAAAGAGCCTCTATTTCAGCGCCGATGGAAAGTTGAGTTTTGACGGGCCGAAAGCGGACGCGGCCGAAGTGTTTGATTCTTACGTCAGCGATCCCGCAAATCCCGTGCCCTACCGCAATCGGCCGGTGGACGAAACCTATCCCTCCGATCATCCCGGCCGCTGGTATACCTGGCTGGTGCAGGACCAGCGCTTCGTCGAAAAGCGCCCCGATGTGCTGAGTTGGAAGTCGGACGCACTGCAGGAAGACATAACGGTTACCGGACAGGTGACCGCGAAACTCTTCGCCGCTACCACAGGATCGGATGCCGATTGGGTGGTGAAACTGATCGACGTGTATCCGGACAAACCGGACGCGGAGTGGAATCTTTCAAGCTATGAATTGATGATCGCGGACGAAATTTTCCGTGGGCGCTACCGGAATTCGTATGAAAAGCCGGAAGCGATTGTGCCGGGCGAGATTACCCCATTCACCATCGACCTGCATACCGCGGATCACGTTTTCAAAAAAGGGCACCGCATCATGGTGCAGGTGCAGAGCACCTGGTTTCCGCTTTACGACCGAAACCCGCAGAAATTCGTGCCCAATATTTTCGAAGCGAAGGATTCCGACTACCAGAAAGCAACGCAAAAGATTTACCGCTCGCAAAAATACGCGTCGCGCGTGGAGATTTCCGTGCCCGGCGGCGCGGCTCACTGAAACTTGTTCGCATGCATTATGGAACGCAAAGTTACCTTTGGTTCAAAACCCAAGGCCACCTTGTCATCTTGAGGGTCGCGCCGTTTGCGACCCGAAGGATGACATTTTCCATGTGTGATTGAGCGTTTCTTAGTGCTGAGGAACCGGAATTTCGCCGGCATGGAATTCCGTCCAGGGGCCGGCGGGCATGTCGCGCAGATATTGTTCCTGCCAGGCATAGTCCGGATGCGCCGCGAGAAATGGCTTGGCATAGAACGTTTCTCCGCAGGGGTGTCCCATGCGGGCCACGAAGCGAAGCTGCTGCGCCATCGCGGAATCGCTCGCCTTCCCTTGCACCGCGCCGCCGGGGTAATTCTGCCCCCACGCCCAGATCGCAATCCCGCGAGGAGAAGCGTCTACGTGTCCGCAAAGTGTCCGCTCATTCGCCTCTTCTTTTTTTGCGAACGAATCAAAGTGGTCGCCGAGCATTTTTTCAGCAAGCTCAACGTCCATCTTGCCCTTGTTTTCGTTCAGCAACTGCTCCCAGCGTACCCGCCGCGCATTGGGTGACGTTTCGAGATTGTTCGGATCGAATTGCGGCGTATCCAGCTTGAGTACTTTGGGATCGCGTGCCCAATTGGATCCGGCAAACACACCATCCTTCGTGCGCCACAATTTGTAGGCCTTCAGCCCCAGCTCCAACTGCGCCACCTCGTTCGTTTTACGGTCGCCGATCAGCCAATCGTTCGCGTAACCGCCGTTGTTCCCGTCCAGCATGATTTTCGTGTACTCATCGATCGACCCCGCGTACTGCAGCGCTTTGCGTGCGCGCACAAATTCCGCCTTGCCGTTGGGATCCCAGCCTTCGAATTGGCTGATGGTCGTCTCCGTGACCATCAGGCCATCGCTGTTGATGCCGAAGTCGTCGTCGCTGGCGATCACGCCGGGAATTCCATCCATCAGCATGCGATAACCATTCTTCGGCTCGATATCGAAGATGATCCTCCAGCGCTCTCCGTTCATGTAGTTCGTCCAGTTGTTGTGCGCAATCACGATCTTTCCGTCTTTCGTCCAGCTGCCGGTGGCCACGAACGCACTGCAATTTCCCGGGCTCTTGAGATTCGGTGGGTTCGCGGCCTGCTCGCGCTTATTCAGCCAGGGCACGTAATAGTCGGGCAACTCTTCGAACGCGTTCATCGCCACGATATCGTAAATGTCCAGATTCGAGCCGGTGCGCGCGTTCAATCCTTCCACGATTCCTTGAAGTTCCTGCTGGTACTCCAGATCAATTTTTGGCCACAGCATCGTGCGCGCGGTTTCGCGGAAGAAAGCCCAGTCGCGTTTGGTCGAATGCGTCATGTTGGTGCTGATGGCGGGGAAAGCATCCGAAATTTCCGGAGCCAGCAGAAACCCGTGCTGAAAGCCGAGGGTGGCCGGATCGCCTTCCAGATGAACGTACACCCAGCCGCCCTGCTCGTACCGGTAAGCGCCCTTCAAACGCGGATCGTTGGAAGCGGCACGCTCACGATTGGCCGCAAGTGTTGCGTCCTGTTCATTCTTTGCGTTCTCCGCGTCATCGGTGCTGCGGCCCGCCACCCACAAAAGCCCGGTGCCGAGCACAAGCACGCTGAGAGCGACAATGCGACGAATTCCATCGGACATGAAGGCTTTCTCCTTGGTCTCTGAGGGTCAACCTGCAGCGTGAAAAGCGCCCAATGAAGACGTCGGCTCATTCCTGAGCGGCAGGCGACCCAAAATCATAACTCGAATTCCCATTCATCAGGTGACCAAAGCAAACATCCTCTGGTACATTCGAAAAATGCTGACAGCCATCACGCGCAAGGTTAGTTCCTCCCTCGCAAATTGCGAACTGAGCTTCATCGAACGAAGACCGATTGATATGGAAAAGGCGCGCGCGCAACATCACGCCTACGAGGCCCTCCTGGAAAAGGCAGGCGCGAAAGTGATTTCCCTTCCGGAAGAACGGGATCTGCCCGACTCGATGTTTGTGGAGGACCCCGCGATCGTGCTCGACGATGTCGCGGTGATTTGCCCGCTGGGCACCGAGACGCGCCGGAAAGAAGCGCCTTCCATCGCGGCAGCGATCGAGCCTTATCGAAAATTAACCCATGTGAAATTGCCCGGGATGCTGGAGGGCGGCGACGTCCTGCGAATCGGCAAAAAGATCTTCGTGGGACTGACGCAGCGTTCAAACGCCGAAGGCATCCGGCAACTCGCGGTGATTGCAGGGAACCATGGATACAACGTAACGGCTGTGCCGGTGACGGGCTGCCTGCACCTGAAGTCCGGTGTCACTTATCTCGGCCGGAACACGCTTCTCGGCAACCGCGCCTGGTTCCACTGGAAACGTTTCGAGGGATTTGACTGGGTGGACGTGGATCCACAGGAACCTCACGCCGGGAATGCGCTGGCCGTCGGCGATTCGATCATTTTCCCCGCATCCTTCCCGAAGACACGCGCGCGCATCGAAGCCGCGGGATTTCGCGTCCAGCCGTTGGATATTTCCGAATTACAAAAAGCGGAATCGGGCCTCACTTGCTCCAGCCTGCTGTTCGATGCGGCAATCTAAAAAAATGCGGCCGCCTCGCTAAGCGAAGCGGCCGCGGAATAAACGATAGCCCTTCTCGTCCTTAGTTGGGCAATTCTTCGACGCTGTACGCCAGGAAGATCGGCGCACCAGTATTGGTCTTCAGGATCAGGCCGACGACGCGCAAATTCAAAGCCGTGTTCCCGGTTAGATCGTTGATCCCGGTCAATCCGCCCAGAAACCTGGTGAACGGAGTGACCTGCACTGTGACCGGACCCTGAAACAACACGCCCGCCAGGCCGGTTGAATCAAACTCGAACGTCCCCGCGCTCGTGTTCGTCTGCCCGGTGACCAGCAGTCCCGTGTGTCCCGAGTGCCTCAGCATGACACGCTTCACCGTCACCACTCCGTTGCTGAATGGCCCGGCGATGCTGACGTGCTGCCCCGGCACCAATCCGGTGGAGGTGAACAGGAAGCTGCCGAAATTGTCGTGCCACCAGTGGATGAAGTATTTCTCCTGACCGGTGAGCGGGATGTTGGCGATCTGCCCGGAATTAAATCCTGTGCCCGCAGGCAAAACGCTGCGAACATAAAGGTCGAAGTCCGTCGCCGTGCCAACGGGCGGATCGACGAACGTGACCAGCCCGCCGGCCCAGAAGTGATCCTGCGAAACAATCGCCACGGTGTCCGCCAGAATCGCGGCCGAAGTTCGATCAAGCGTTCCAGAAATCTCCACGATCGAGTTCGCGCTCAGGTTGCTGATCGTTTCATTCCCTTCCCATTCGGTCTGCTGGTTCACGTTCACCGTGAACTGATGGCCGTGCGGGCCCTGGATAACAAACGAATTGCCAGCGGTGTTCACGCTGACAACGCCCGCGTCAAACTCGTCAATGTAGGCATCCGCGTCCGAAGGCGTGATCACTTTCAGATCGAGCGTCGGCGTGATCGCCCCAGTGATCTGGCCGCCGCCGTCCACCGCGACCGATTTGCGGATGTCGAACTCGAAGCGCAATCCGTCAATGTCACCGGCGGAAACTACCAGAGGCGTAGCCAGATTAATGGTTACTTGTGACGTGGTAAGACTGAGTTGCGGATTGGAGCTGGCGCTGGTGTCGAGCGTGCTGATCGTCGGATGCGTGGGCGGGTTCGTCTGCGGATTTGTCATGTTCAGGTAGTCGATCGAAGGATTGGCAAGCGTGACCATCGCTTGCGTGTAGGTGCCGGTCGGAATCGTATTGATATCGAGCAGCGTGCGAAGTCCATTCAACCGGGCGAAATCCACGGTCTGCGTTCCATTCAGGACCGAAACCGGCGTGCTCGTTCCGTCGGAAAGAGTCAGTCCCGTGATGTCCACGCGGAAGCCAACGACGCTGGGCAAGGGGGCGTCGGTGCCGGTGACAAAGACGGAATTGGATTGTGGAGTCGTGTTGTTCGAGGAATTCGAATTGTTACCGCAGCCGCTGAGCAGTGCAATCAGCGCGAACGCGCAGAGGCCGCTGAACCACTTATGGAGGTGCATAGGTAATCTTTCCTTTCAGATTGGCTTTGGAAATTCCCCAGAGGCTCTGTGGAGCCTCCCCTTCCCTTGGGCTCCCAAACACAGGTAATCAGGGAAAGTTTCTTCCGGTAACCAATTCATTTTGTTGGATTTACTGGCGCGACCTGCGTGCCTGATCAGGACTCCCGATGCTCTGCCCGAGCGGTAGCGATTTGCCTTTCGCGGCATGGATCAAAGGGATTTCCAATTTGCGCTCCGAATTCCCCTGGCTCATGATATCTTGGTGATTATGTTGGCTGGCGAAACGAAGCGGATCGGGACCACGGCGAAGCCGTCGATTACGACGACTAAGACGAGGACTACGTCCACTAAGAGCGCTTCGGGCGACGGGAGAAACTGCTAGCCAGCGAGAAAAAGTTTCTAACCCACCCCCGAAGCGAACCGGGCGGTGGGTTTTTTCGTTTAGCCCCCTCCCGAAACACTCCGGCGGAACAATCTGATGAGGAGCCGCGAAGATGAGTCCGGAACTACAGCAGGAAATTGTTAACGCCGATCGTGAATCCGCGCATGGCCGAGGTGCGCGGTGAACCGCCGCGCTGACGGCAGAAAGTGGCGCGCAGGAGTTTTGGGCGCAACGGGAATGGTTGGCCAGCGACTGGTGAAGTTGCTCGCCGATCATCCTTGGTTTGAGTTGACGGCGGTGGCGGCTTCGGAACGTTCTTCTGGAAAGACCTACGCTGAAGCGGCGCGCTGGCATCTGGAAGGCCCGATTCCCGAAGCCGCGGGCAGGCTGGTCGTGAAGGATCTGGATCCGAGTCTCGAGTGCGATTTTGTTTTTTCCGCGCTCGATTCTTCCGTCGCCGGAAAAGCCGAAGAGGATTTTGCGCGCGCCGGCTACCCGGTAGTGAGCAATTCAAAAAATCACCGCATGGATGCGGATGTTCCGTTGCTGATCCCGGAAGTGAATGCCTCTCACGTTGATTGCATTCGCGTCCAACAGAAAAATCGCGGATATGAGAACGGTTTCATTGTGACCAATCCGAACTGTTCGACGGCGGGACTTGTTCTGGTTTTGAAGCCCCTGGCGGACGCGTTCGGACTGGAGAAGATTTTTGTGGTGACCTTGCAGGCTGTTTCCGGAGCGGGCTACCCGGGCGTTCCTTCGCTCGACATTCTCGGCAACGTTGTGCCGTTCATCAGCGGCGAAGAAGAAAAGATGGAAGCGGAGCCGCAGAAGTTGCTTGGCAAATGGGATGGCTCGAGGTTCATCGAAGCCGGGCTTGGCATCAGTGCGCACTGCAATCGTGTGCCGGTAAGCGACGGGCACCTCGAATGCGTCTCGTTGCGGCTGAAGAAAACAGCGACGCTCGATGAAGTTCGCCAGGCGTTGCGATCGTTTGAAGTTTCTCCGGAGTTGGCTTCCTTGCCGACCGGGCTGAAGCATCCGATCGTCGTGCAAGATGAAGAAGATCGGCCCCAGCCGCGCAAAGACGTGAACGCTGGTCATGGCATGGCCGCGGTTGTTGGCCGCGTCCGGGAATGCCCGCTGCTCGACTTAAAGCTCACCCTGTTGTCGCACAACTTGGTGCGCGGCGCGGCCGGAGCAGCCCTGCTGAATGCGGAATTGCTGGCTGCGCGAGGGTTTCTAAAGTCGCGCGTGCCTGCCGGCGCGCAGAGCGCGGAGCCTGTCGCTCGCTGAAGCGGATCGATTACGGCGCAAAGTAATAGCGCACCAGGTGGAAGAAAATCGGCGCGGCGAAGCACAACGAGTCAATGCGATCCAGAATTCCGCCGCGCCTCTCGACTACGGCGCCAAAATCCTTGATGCCGATGTCGCGCTTGATCGCGCTTACCACTAACCCGCCGGCGAAGCCCAGAAGGCAGATGATGAACGAAATGCCCGCGGACTGCAGCGGCGTGAACGGCGTGGCCCACCACAACAAAGTTCCCAGCGCGGTGGCGCTCGCCAACCCGCCCAAGGCGCCCTCCCACGTTTTATCGGGGCTGACGCGCCAGGCAATTTTGTGCCGGCCGATCAGCTTGCCCCAGACGTACTGCAACAGGTCGTTCATCTGATTCACAATTCCGAGATACAACAGCAGCCGTGCATCATGACCCTCAAATCCCGGAATTTTCAGCAACAGCAACGCGGGCACGTGGCTAAGGCAATAGCCGCAGACCATCAGTCCGAACTGGATCTTTGTGGTGCGCTCCAGGAAATGCGCGGTGTCTCCGGCGACGGCGATGCTGGTGGGAATGAAAATGCACGCCATGACCGGAATCATGATTGCGACCAAGTTGTACCACTGGAGGCCCACGAGGTAATACTGCAGCGGCATGATGACAAAAAAACTCCAGAACAATGTGCGGTGATCCCCCCGGCGCGTGGGAACCAGGGTCATGTACTCGCGCAGCGCCAGAAAGGACAAAATCGCGAACAGAAACAGCGAACCAAGAGGCCCGACCAGCAGGGAGAGCACGAACACCACGCAGATTTTCCACCATGCGGCGATCTGCGCGTTGAAGTTTTCGGCGGTGGACCGGCTGACCATGGAATTATGGTCCTGTTTGAGAATGCGGCCGATAACCGTCAGGATCACCAGCAGGCAGAGCACCCCGCCAAACAGCAACATCAACTTGAAATCGTGAATCGCCGCCGGCATCACGCGGATCCGATCCGGCGCAGGCTGCTGACCGCCTCGCGCGCGCGTTCCAAGAAAACGTGCTTCGTCTCGGAGGGTTCCACACGAATGGGCTTCCCAAATGTCAGCAGGCTCAGCATGGGCACCGGGAGATATTCACCTTTGGGCAGGATGCGATTCATGTTTTCCATGTGTACGGGAACAAGCTCGACGTCGGGCCGGCGCAACGCCAGGTGGTACAGCCCCCCGCGAAATTCGCCGACTTTTTCTCCGCTGCCACGTGTGCCTTCCGGGAAAAGAATCAAGGAGTTCCGTTCGCCGAGGGCCGCGGCCATATCCTCAATCAGCGAGCGTCCCACAAATTTGGAGTCTTCGTGAGAATTCGCCTTGGACACCGCCCCGCGTTCCACCAAAACTGCCTTGAAAACGTTTTCGGCCAGATAACGCCGCACGAGCGTCTCTTCCCAGTAGTCTTTGGCGGCGATGGGACGTGCGTGAGCGCGAATTTCGGAAGGCAACGCGGACCACAGCACCACGAAATCCAGATGGCTGGTGTGATTCGCAAAATAGATGCGTTGCCGTTGGTCGGGCTCGCAACCCGCCCACTGCACCTGCACTCCGCTAATGCCGCGCGCGACCGCGGCCAGCAAGCTCGCTATCGGATGGATTCCTTCGCTCATGAAGCGTTGTTGCCCTGTGGCCGGTGCGCGAGCATTCCTACGATCGCGCAAAAAGAAACGCTAGGTGACGATTTCGATGCGCAATTCGCGGCTTTCGGCATAGCGCTCCATCAGGCCGGTCATCCGGCGGCACCACACTTCGAGCGGCTGCGGTCCACCGAAAGAAATTAATATCGCCGCGACGTTTTCAGTAGACGAGGTCACCATGGTTCGTTCGGAATCGCTCGTTGGACTGCCATGTGGCCCCGCCGCGTCGCAAAACACGGGCAGGTCTTCCAGGTTCAGATCAAATTTTCCGATGCCCTTATAGGTCTCGCCCCTGCGGCCGATGCGGAAAATAATATCAGCTTGCACGCTGGCGAGGTCATATAGTCCGATCGGCAGCCGGCTCTCCACGGAGACGAGATTAATGATGTCCACAACGCAATTAATGCTCGGGAAGTGTTTTCCGCTGATGATGCGGCGCAGCAGCGCCTCAGCGGAGCCACGATAGCGCGCGGGATCCTTGCCCAGCGCCCTATAACCCGCTCGCGTGGCGGAAATCGCCGGCGCTTCCAGGATTGCTCGCGGATCGGCGGTCTTCAAGATGCCGCCTTCGCACAAATCCAGCTCGGCAAGAAGCTCGAGGGATGAATCGCTTGTGCGAACGCGCCCGGTCACACAGCCGAGGGCAACGGAGGGGCATTTTTTCTTCAAGCCGGGGTCAATGGAAGGCTTCATCGCGGGAGGCTCCGGGGCTTCAGGCGGGCGCTGAAATGGCGCAGAAACGGCGCCTGCTGAACCACATCATAGCCGGGAATCTCTTCACGGCGGCGCCAGACGTCGAGAATAACTTCGACAACGTATTCGATATGGCTTTGTGTATACACGCGGCGCGGAATCGCCAGGCGCACCAGATCCATGCGTGCATGCTCGCCAAACATCAACGTGCCGATTTCCACGGAGCGAATTCCACCTTCGAGGTAAAGCTCATTCGCAAGCGCCACCCCGGGAAATTGTGCTGGCGGGATATGTGGAAGAAAAGCGCGCGCATCAAGATAAATCGCGTGTCCCCCCGGCGGTTGCACGATGGGCACGCCTTCCGCGGCGATATGATTCCCGAGAAACGCCGTGGAAGCGATCCGGTAATGCAGGTAATCCTCTTCCAGGGCCTCGTTCAGCCCCACGGCGATCGCTTCCAGGTCGCGCCCGGCCATGCCGCCGTAGGTGGGAAATCCCTCCGTCAAAATCAGCAGATCCCTCTGCTGCTGCGCGATGGAGTCGTCATTGGTGCACAGAAAGCCGCCTATATTCGCGAGCCCATCTTTTTTCGCGGACATGGTGCATCCGTCGGCGTAGGAAAAAAGTTCGCGCGCGATCTCTCTCGGTGATTTGCCGGCATAACCCGGCTCGCGCAGCTTGATAAAATAAGAATTTTCCGCGAACCGGCAGGCGTCGATATACAGGGGAATGCGATGCTTCTTGCAGATCTGTTTGACTTCGCGGACGTTCGCCATCGAAACGGGTTGGCCGCCGCCGGAATTGTTCGTCACGGTCAGCATCACAAGGGGAATTTTCTTTGCTCCTTCGCGCCCGATCACCTCGGCAAGCTGCGCGGTGTCCATGTTTCCCTTGAATGGGTGAACTTGTGAAGGTTCCTTGGCTTCTGGGATCGGCAAATCGAGCGCTTGTGCGCCGACGAATTCGCAGTTGGCGCGCGTCGTGTCGAAGTGCGTGTTGTTCGGCACGATGTCGCCCTTCTTGCACATCACATTGAAAAGGATGCGTTCTGCCGCGCGTCCCTGGTGGGTGGGAATCACGTGGCGAAAGCCGAAGATGGCCTGGATCGAATCGCGAAACCTTGCGAAGCTCGGCGAGCCCGCATACGACTCGTCCCCGCGCATCATGGCCGCCCATTGCTCCGTGGACATGGCCGACGTGCCGGAGTCGGTCAGCAGGTCGATCAGTATTTCTTCCGAAGCGACCAGAAACAGGTTGTAGCCGGCTGCTTCGATCAGGCGCTGCCGCTCCTCGCGCGTGGTGGTACGAATGGGTTCAACGCTCTTGATTCGAAATGGTTCGATAATCGGCCGCTTGGACATGCGAAAGGTGGATTCCCCTAGCAGACACTACCACAAGTCGGAGAATCCTTTCGGCGCATACGAATTCTCGGCTACTGCAATCCAAGATTGGAGAGGATGTTCGGATTCTCCTCCTGCACCGCGAGCAGGTTGTGGCACGCTGTGCAATCGTTGGAAATGGTCTGTCCGTCGGCGCTGGTGTGCGAACCATCATGGCAACGGAAACATCCGGGAAAATCGTTGTGCCCCAGATTATTCGGGTGCACGCCCCAGTTTACGTTCATGTCCGGGAAAATGTTCCGGAGATAAATCCCGGCAACATTGCCGGCCGACTGTTCGACCAGAGCGCGCTTGGAGCTATAAATTTCCGGATAGGTCGTCTTGTAATAGTTGGTGATACCTTCCGCGATCTGCTTCTGGGCGGTATCGCGATCGGGATAATTCACTTTCAGCACTTCCACGGCTTTTTTCCGAATGAAGGGCAGTTCCGGGCTGATCAAGCCCCGCGACATCCGTTGGTCCACCGCATTTTCCGGCAATTCGAACGCATGCGTCGGCCGGTTGTGGCAGTCAATGCAATCCATGGCGCGATGCTCGCCCTTTTCCAGTTCCTGCTTGCTCGCCTTAACATCCGCCGAAATAAACTCCACCGTCTTCCCTTTCTCGTCGGTGTAATAAACCACCGGAATCACCTGCCGGTGTCCGTCCGTCGAGATGTATTGGATACGCGAACCGTCATCCAGGTGGCGACCGTGGATGCCGGCCGAGCCCGCGGCAGAGCGCCCGCCGACTTTCATCATCAATGCGGTAGTCATTGGCGTATTTTTCTCGTCATCCTTGTAGTTGGTCCGTGTTATGAGCTTGTCGCCCGAGAACCGCTGCGGCCAATGGCACTGTTCGCAGGTTTCCCGCGCAGGTCGCAGGTATTTCACGGGAGCAGGAATCGGCCGCGAGTAGGTATGAAACGTCACCGCAAAAACCTGGCGCAAGCCGGAAAGCTTGGAGCGCACGAACCAGCCCGCTCCCGGCCCGATGTGGCATTCCACGCATTCCACATGCGAGTGAGGTGAATTCTGATACGCGGAGAACTCCGGCGCCATCACCGTATGGCAAGTCTGTCCGCAAAAGCTCGCGGTATCCATGTAAGAGACCCCGCGATACGAAGCAAACGAAAAAATGATCACATTGAGCACAGTAGTTACCGCGACGAACCAAATGCCGTTTTGCATCATCGGCGTCTTCAGGTCGATCTCCGGATACACGCTTGGCAGTTCGCCCGCATTCCGCAGTTTTCGTCGGCGCAGGTAAATGCCCGCCGGAATCAGCAGCAAACCCAGAATAAAAATGGCCGGCAGCGTTAAGAAAATCAGCAATCCGATGTACGGGTGCGGTGGCCCGGGAAGAATGAAATCGTAAATCCAGAACGCAATCAGCGTGATGGCGCTTCCCGTCGTCAGGGCCACGCCGATCAAGCTCAAGGTGTTCTGGCTGAAGTAGTAAATCAGGCGTGCCCAGTCTTTGACGGTGTGCTGTGGACTCATACGGGGAGTTCCCCACGTTTCCTTGGATCGAATTTGAATCTCTTCTTTAAGAGCGCTGGTGACGGATTCACCAGAACCTCTCCGCTGGCCCTTACGCTTCGTGCCTGGGGTACCAGGCGCGGAGGCGAACTGACCTGCTTCCAGCCAACAACGCTCAGTTCTACCTCAATTTGGCACGAAGCGCGCAGGGGCGGGCGCGCTCCGTGCCGAATTCTGCTCAGGCTCTGCCACGAAAGTTACTTCTTCAGCGAGCGGATGTACCCGACCAGATCTTTAACTTGATCGGGCGTCAGTGTCTTGTAAGCAGGCATCTTCGGGGGCTTGCCCTCAGAGATGGTTTTGCTGAGATCCGCGTCGCTCATCTTCTGAACGTCGGCGGACGCCATGTCGGTGGTCTTCATGGCTTCCTTACCTTTGCCGTCGGCACCGTGGCATCCCGCGCACTTCGCCTTAAACGCGGCTTCACCTGCTGCCGTGTCGGCTTTCGCCGGGGCGCTCAGCAGGCATGTGCCCGCCAAAAGTGCTCCGACTAACGCCAGCATCCCAAGATTCTTCATTTTTGCATTCATGTTGTCGCCTCTCCCTGACGAATTTTTCAACAGCGCAGCTGATTTTCGCCACACTGCCGTCATACTCGAGCACCTGCGTCCCTGAAAGTGTGAACAATCCGCCCCGGAAATTCGGTGACGAATGAACATTCCGGGACTCCCGGTTGCCACTTCGATTTACCGTAATAGTCCCAACGGGTCCTTTCCGTCCAGTGGTTTCGGTATCCAGAGACTGTCCTTTATTGAACCTTTACTCATTCGGATCACGAGAGGATGAGTTCGGGCTACCCTGGCATCCGGAAAACCAAGCGATGCCACGTAGGCGGGAAGGGAGGGTCTTCCTTTACCTCAAAAGGATAAAAGGAAGGTCGAATGGACGCTCCCAATCTACAAGCTTGCACCCATATTTCAAGAGAATTTTTAATAAGACGGTATCTGGCAAGAAAGTCATTGGACCTCTTGGGTCCTGATTATTCCATTCTGGAATGCGACTTCCCCCCATGTTCGGTTCCCGCGGCCTCAGGCGAACCCGAGTTCCGCTTTCCACGGCCGCCTAAATCCGATATACTGGGATTCCTGCCCTTCATTGAGTAATAGACCCCAAACCCAGCCAATCTAACCACGAAGGAGCGTAGCTATGAATAAGCTCTGGGTATCGTTTGTCGCGGGCCTGCTGGTCGTTACGACCACCCCGGCCGCCGACAACAAAAAAGAAGTGGAACGCGTGGAGAATTCCGGCACCGTGATTTCGGAAATTCTGGATATTCCAGATGACATTCCGCAATCGCTGCTGGATAAGTCGGAGTGCGTCATAGTGCTCCCCAGCGTTTTGAAGGCCGCCTTTATTGTCGGCGGCAGCTACGGCCGGGGCGTCATGACCTGCCGCACCGGAGAGAAGTTCAACGGGCCGTGGGGCTCGCCCACGATGGTTGCCCTTGAAGGGGGAAGCGTCGGTCTGCAAATTGGCGGTGAGGCGACGGACTTCGTCCTTCTCCTCATGAGCCAGCGCAGCGCCGAAAGCGTCCTCTCCACGAAGGTGAAGCTGGGCGCCGATATCTCGGCGGCCGCCGGACCGAAGGGCAGGGATGCCTCCGCGGAAACCGATGCCGCGATGAGGGCGGAAATCCTCAGCTATTCGCGCGCACGCGGCGTCTTTGCCGGGATTTCGCTCGAAGGCTCCACCCTGCGGCCGGACAACGATGCCAACTCTAAGCTCTATGGCAGCGAAGTTCCCGCAAAGGAGATCGTGCTCAAGGGCAGCGTGCAGCCGCCCACCTGTGCTCAAAGACTCCTTGCCACGCTCAACCACAAGTCGCCGAAAAACGTTTCCGGTGACTAATCGCTGCGCCCTGATCCCGGGGCAGCGACGGCAGTTGTTGTCCTAACCTGGGGCGCGCTTTAGCGTGCGTAATTTCCGCGGCGAGAGGTATCCATCTCCGTGGGAACCGCAATCGAGCGCGCCCCATTTTTTCCGACCGCGCGCACGGCAAAGAAATGATTGTCGGTGGAGACTCCCTTCAACACGGCTTGCGTCCCCGAGATTACAAAGTCGTAGACCTGCCAGCGAGCTTCGGTGGTCTCTCGCCAAAGAATTTCAAATCCCGCGCGTTCTGCATCATCCTCCGCCGTCCACGAAACTTTCGCGTCCGGGGTCACTGCGCCTTCCAGTGTGGCCTGGGTGGGCGGCGCGGGGGACATCGCCAGTTGGCGCAGGACCTCCGCATTGTCGCGCGCTATGTCTCCCATGAATCGAAAATCGAGATACTTTTCCATGTCTCCGTACTCCACGCCGTTCTCTGTGCGCGGCGTCTGGTGCTGCTGGGTGTACTCCTCCAGCGGCTCGGTGAACCGCACGGCCGGCAAGCCCGCCTTGTAGAAAGGATAGTGATCGCCGCCTCGCCCGAAACGATCCACCCGGAAGATCATGCGGATCGCCCCGCGCCCGTCAATCTCTTCAATCGTGCGCGCCAATTCGCGCGAAGACGAATCGCTGTCGTCAATGGGCCCGTTTCCGGAGAAGACCCGCACGCGATGCGGCCCGCCCGGCGCCCGGTCCGCGCCTACAATGTCGTCGTCCAGCATTCCGCCGACGGAGTAGCCCTGCTGCTTCAGCCATTCCACCAGGTGCGTGCTCCCCAGAAGGCCTTGCTCCTCGCCCGATACGGCGGCGAACAAAAGCGTCGCGCGGAACGGTGTGTGCCCGCTTGCCGCCAGCTTGCTCAGCAAGCGCGCGGATTCCACGCTCACCGCCGTCCCCGAAGCATCGTCATCCGCACCCGGAGCGTCCAGCTTCGGGTCCATGTCGTCGGAAGGCCGCGAATCCATGTGCCCGGACACAAGAAACACGGTCTTCGCCAGTTTCGGGTCAGAACCCGGAAGAATGGCGTACACATTTTCCATCGGCGCGGGAACTCCGCCGGTCCGCTTGGAAGTGGCTTCGAACTTGTCCACCACCACCTGCAGCTTCCCGCCGGACTCCTTTGCAATTTCATTCAGCCGCGCCACCACCTGGTCGCGCCCGCAGCCAACGCCGCGTTTCGCATCCATCCACGATGAAATCGTCAGCCGCGTCCCGCAGGCGACCATCTGATGGATCAGCGCCTGCATCGATTTTTCGTCGATGGACTCCCGGGCGATCGCCCCCGCCGGCGGCGGAAGCGTTTTCGGCTCCGGCTTGCCCTGCGGCGGCTCCTCCGGGTCGCGCGGAACCACTTGCTGCGAAAAAGCAGGTACCGCCAACAGTAAGGCCGCAGTCAAAGCCCCGGCACACCACTTGCACACTGACTGGCGAATTGCAGTTTGGAAAATTTTCACGGAGGGTTCCCTTTGGTGAATTGACTTGCAATCGTAGAGCATATTCTAGCCTGAATCACCCATTCCGGATTGCTCGACCTTGGCAAAGGATTGCCAGTGGGGTTCGCCGGAATGTTTGGCGGCCTGGGGGAAAGTTATTGGAAACAGAGGGGAAGCCGGTCTGGAGAGAGTCTTTCTACCTGCGTGAAGTAACCCCGCACGGGCAGTAGCCGTTGGAGTAATGCTTCAGCGGGCTTCCCCACTAATTTCATCTATGCGAATGCGAACCCACAGAAGACCGTCGCGCCTGCACATGCGGCGGTCTTGGACCGGAATATTCCCATCTGAAGTTTATGGACACCCCGACAGCGGCGTCAGCGTTACGCTTGGAGCGCTGCCTGTAAGTCTGGAAAATGGATTTCCCGCGGCGTTGAAAAAACAGGTGGGATTGTTGCCGGAGTCGGATAGCTTCACCAATATGCTCTGGATGTTCCAATTGTCGTTGGATTCTGCGAACCCGTTATGCGAAGTCAAGGTGATCACCGCGTTTCCAAAGGCCGATAACGGCTGAAGCGTATTCAAACTGAATATCTTGTCATGGTTGGTGTTGTTGTCCCAGCTGGGGTCGCTTTGCGCCTTGAGTGTAAAAAGCATAGGGTTGCCGTTCACGAGAAGGACAGTTGTCGCCGAGCTATCTCCTCTCAGATCGTCTCCACCGGTGGTGATGTTGAACTCCACCTGATTGAACTTGGCTGTGGGGGGAGGAGTTGGCGTGCAGTTCGGCGTGCTCAGCGTAAGCGTGGGGGCGTTGTTAGTCAGGCGCGCCAACGGATTTCCGCCGCTGTTAATCAGGCATTGTGCGGGCCCGGGGGGATTGGATGCCGTGATATTTACGCTCTGAATGTTCCAGTTGTCGTCCGTTTCGCCGAAGGAGTCGTGAGATGTCAGAGTGATCAGGATGTTCTGGAGCTGCGATAACGGTTGGGGCGGACTCAACGCGAAAATCAGATCGTGAGTGGAATTATTATTCCAGCCCGCCTGATTTTGAGCCTTCAGCGTAATCACTTGAAGTACAGACCCGTTTGGCGCCTTGATGGTCGCGGTGGCGGAGCTGTCCCCTCGGAGGTCGTCGCTTCCCGTTACAATGACGAACTCTATCTGTGTTAATCCGCCATTGGTAATGGACTGCTTCGGGCAGTTCGGCATCAGGAAAGTGTCGCTTGGCATGCTGCCCGTCAGCCTCACCAGAGGGTCGCCGCCGAGGCTCAGCTCGCAAATCAATCGCCCGGTGGGATCCAGAACTTTTGCTGTGAGGTGTTCGATATTCCAGTTGTCGTCAGTCTCGCCAAAGGAATTGTGAGAGGTTAAAGTCACGGCTATGTCAGTCAAAGGCGTTTGCGCCGTAGGAAGCACCGGCGGCCTCAGCCCCGTAACGACCTCGTTAGTGGTGTTATTGCCCCAGGAGGACATGCCCTGCGATTTCAGAGTCACTGTTTGAAACGTGGAGGCGCCGGATTGCAGGCCCGCGGTTGAGGAGCTGTCTCCGCGGAGATCGTCGCTTCCCGTGGAAACGTCGAATTCAATCGATGGGCCGAAACTTGCCACGCAATTCGAAGTGTCGTTGCTCCATTGCTGCTGTGCGACGAATGCCTTCCCGTTAAGGTTTACCGATGCTGGTGACTGGTTGCACTTGTCGCCGATCTCCTGTCCAAACGACGAAGAAAATATATTGTTGCTGTCCCACCAGGCGGTATTGCCAAGTGGGTCAAAAATATTCAACGAAGTGCCAAAGGGCAGCGGATCCGTCACGGATTCGGCTAACTCGTGGGACAAAATGGTCGTCTCTCGGTCGGCTGACAATTGATTTGGACCGTTGGAAATGCCGGCAGAGCAGCCCGGCAGTGAATCGTCGTTGGGCATGAACGCATAAATCACCTTGCCGCCGTTGAAATCGAATTCGCTGTGATACGCGCAGAAATCCGTGCTGGTGCAGCCGGACAACCCGTTGCATTCCTGCACGGCGGCGCCCGTGAAAACAAAAAACTCCGTACTCAAACCAAAGCTCAATCCATTCTGGTTGATGAAATTTTGGATCTCATTTTGAACGTCGGAATCCTGCAGCGGGGATCGCGGATAGGGAGTCAAATCCTGAAATACCCTGCCCACCTTGACCGCCCCCGGGGCATTCTGCGGCGCCGTGCAGGCCGTGCTCGAGCATTGGCCCGAATATTGCGTCAGTATGTTCCAGTAGCCGGTCTGGCCAATATCGTTCAGGAAATTCGTTATCGTAGTCTCGTAAAGCTGGTCCGCAGCGGCATTTCCGGCAGGTGGGGACACATAGTGCGACCCTGGTGGCAGCCAGAAGATCAAATTTGCGTCGACGGTTTGCATGATTGGGCCGCCGTGGTCCGATAGGTTGGTCTGCGCCTGAATCGTTCCTGCCGCTGCTAGCCAAAGAGCGAAGGCGCAGGTCAGCGAAACAAGCAGTTTGGAACTGCGCGGTGTTCTCCGGGCCAAGCCGTTCCAATTCTTGCGAATTTCTACGCAGGACTCGTGATTCCTCATGGTGAACTCCTCTCTCAGCCGGCAAACTTTTCGGATTCTCGACGCTTTTTTTTTCGGATCGGCTACTTGGGTTGAACCAGCACTGGAGGTTTTATAGGCACGATGAATTGCCTGTTGATATTGTCCAGCAGCACTGCGGTATCGGCGCGAGTCAACTTCAAGGCGGGCTGGAAGGTGTTGTCGCCGAGCAGAGGCATGACCCCGCTCTTGATCGCAAGTGCGAAGTACGGAGCCGCCGCGGGCTTCCAATTCTTTGCGTCAGGAGTGCTTTGCAGAAAGCTGCTCAACTCCTGGCTGGTCATCGGCTGCAGTTGATTCTTTGCCCCCATAATTCTGACCAGGATAATGCTGGCTTCTTCGCGCGAAAGTGCAGCATTTGGGGAAAAATTCGTTGTCAGCGCGCATCCCTTGCACATGGCTTGCCTGTTCATAAAGGGCGCCATCGCCTGGATTGCCGAAAACAGCGGATCCGTCGCTTTGATATCGGAGAAGGAAACCGTATCGCTCGGCTTGCCCAGCTTGTACAGGCTCTGAACCATGGTTGCAAAATCGCCTCGGGTCACCACTCCGTCGGGGTTGAAGATTCCAACCGACAGCGGCTTCATGATGCCCTGCGCCACCATGTTGCTGATCGCAGGCGCTTCCACCCCGTGGTTCCCCAAGTCAGAGAACACGGCATTTTGACTTGGTATTGCGGCAGCTTTCTTAACCTTGGTCGAGGCCGGCTGCGCTTGACCAATTGAGGGAGAACCAAGGGCTGCAACGAGCAGGGGAAAACATAAAAGGAATCGGGGCCGGGTCTTCGTTTGCATGGGAGCCTCCGACGCTCAGGCAGGAAATGCGTGGAGATGTACTATTCGGATACATATTATATGTCAAGAGATATTTACTGACGTTGAGTATATTCTGTGAATAACTCACAACTCTGCCGAATATTCCCAGTTCGGTTCCAAACGCACCCAGTTCACCTTTCCAAAATGGAACGATTCGCGCCCGGGTGCCCCACCCTTGGTTTGAACCGGTGGGCCTTGGGTTCTCCCTCGGCTCAACCCTTGAACTTTTCAACTTCCGAGCTTTTCAACCTCCGCCTGCCAACCACACGCACGGGCTGCTCCGAAAGCGTATGAGAAGAGTGGCCCACCCTCTAAAAGCCCAAAGGGAAGGCCACACCAGAAATGATTCGAGGCTGCGCCACCCGCCAATTCGAACCGACTCTCCAGCCCCTCTCTGCAATCCCCGTGTAGCGATGGCTTTCAAGCCAGCCCGCCGCGAGAGCGGCGGCCTCTTCGGTTTGTCCCTCTTTTCTACTCCAAGTCATCTTTCCTGAGCGCCGGGGGCGCGGCACACATTAGCTCAGTGCGTGAGCACTGGGAACCCAACAACAATAATTCCTCAGCGCGGTAGGCGCGCAACGCTTCTTCCCCCAACCACAAGGTTTGGGGCACCCTGTGTGTTGGCGGGTGGCTGCGGCTATTGGCGAAGGAGCTACTGCCGTGAGTATGATGCATCGAGCTCTCGCCGAGCTTTAGTGTGGACCGGTACGAACAAGTTTTCGGTTTCTAGCGATCTGGTAGAATTCCGGAATGAAGAGACGAACATTGATGATGGCGGCGCCGTTGGCGAGGCTGGCGCCCTGCGAGATAGCAGAGGCGATGAAATCGACGTTCGCTTCAGTTGCGCATGAGAGTTTGGCAACGGGGGAGAGAGAGCAAGGTGGCGCTATGGGAGGCTCAACTATGGTATATGAACTGCGGATTTATCATGCGGTCCCCGGAAAGATAGAGAACCTGGTAGCCCGCTTCCGGGACCACACGATGAAGCTTTTTGCGGACCATGGAATCAAGAGTGTTGCGTATTGGACTGCGCTGGACGAGCCGGTGAAAAGCAGCACCTTCTTTTACCTTCTGGAGCATCCGAGCCGGGAAGCGGCGGCAGCGAACTGGAACGCCTTCCAGGACGATCCAGAGTGGAAGCGCGTGAAGGCGAAATCGGAAGAGAATGGGAAATTGGTGGAGAAGATTGACTCGACGTTTTTGACGCTGACGGATTTTTCGCCCCGGTTAGGGTGACCACGCTTCCACGGGAGATTGCGAGGAAGTGACCTCCGCGCTCTGCATCGACTCTGGACGGATTACAAAGCCGCCGCATTGGTAAAATGTCAGCTACAATTACCAACCCATTCGGCTCATCCGCCTCAGGATAATCGCGCTGTAGTTGTTCATCCGCTCGGGTCGCCGCTTCAGCGGAGCTGGCAGAATTGCAGCGAGCCGTGCCGCCTGTTGCCGGCCGATGTCCCGGGCTTCGGTTGAGTCGTAGTAACGGCACGCCGACTCTGCACCATAAATACCAGGGCCCCACTCGACCACGTTGAGGTAAATCTCCAGAATGCGTCGTTTGCCGAGGAATAATTCGGCCACCGGAACCAGCGAGGCCTCTGCGACCTTGCGGAGGAAAGAGCGTCCGGTTCCAAAGAACAGATTTTTTACGAGCTGCTGCGTAATCGTGGAAGCTCCGCGGGTGCGTTCGCCCTCAATGTCTTCCTCTGCCGCGATTTGCATCTCGTGCCAATCGAATCCATGGTGATGGTAGAAGTTCCCGTCCTCCGCGGCGATCACCGCGTGCTGGAGATCGGGCGAGATTTGCCGGAGCGGAATGAAATCGTAGCGTTCGCGATACGGCGCGTGGTGAATCCAGGCCTGCAACCGGCGCTGCATATGCACGGCGGTTGTCGGTGGGTCGATCCAGCGCGCGGCCACAAGGATCAGTGCGGCGAGCGACCAAAGAATCACCAAGCCAATCACAAGCCAGCGAATAAACAGCCGCAGAAAGCTCGCCCGAGACGGGGTCTGTGCCTCTGCCTGCGTCGGTGCCTGTGTCGGTGTCTCTGTGTCCGGCATGGAAGTCACGCCCCAGAATAGCAGCCTGGGTTCGATTGCCGCCGATGGATGATCCTGCGTGTGCGAACAAAGAGTCCTGCGTTCTGCTCCGTCCACTGGGGACAACGCCCATTGGTTCTGAATCACATTGGCCCCGACACTTAAAGATGGAGTGGGATCAGTCCCGAGAAGCCGGGTTTTCCTGAAAGTGGGCTCTGCAGAGCGCAAGAATACGCAGTGAGCGACCCGATAGATAGCAGAAGGAGCGTACCGGACACATGGGTCACACTTTTTCCCCTTTTGGGGAGGATAGGATGAATGCCGTGGAAGGAGTATGACCGCGTTCCTGTTCGGCAAGTCTGCAAACAAGATTGTCGGTAGAAACGGCGTAGAATTTACCGGAAGTCTAGCTCTGCAGCGTGCAAAAATACGCTGCCTTGAAATGGTAGGCCCGAATGGACTCGAACCATCGACCTCCTCCGTGTCAGGGAGGCGCTCTAACCAACTGAGCTACGGGCCTACAGCCTACCGGGGTCACATCACTGACTCAAACGATTAGACCCCAAATTCCTAATCGCTCGCAAGGCCCACAGCGTTACGGTAACGCTCTAACCAACTGAGCTACGGGCCCGCAACCTTTTAAGAATATCACGCCTCGGCCTGCCGGAGAATTTCATCAACCGCCTGCAAATCCTCTTCGGATTGTGGCTGCCACGCGGCTCCCAATTGCGCCAGGCCATTCTGCACTTCGGTCAAGGACTGTCCCGAAAGTGCCTGACGCAGCGCCGTCCATTCTTCCTTGACGTTGCGAATCTGGTCGCCGTTTGCGTCCGAAACCAGTGCCGCGAATGCCCGGGCGGGGGAGCCATACTCTACGCCAAAATCCTCGTGCAAATACGCCGGCAAGAATTCCATCAGCGCGGGGTAGTTTTCCGGCTCAAACCGATTCGACTTTTTCTCTCCGTCCGTCATTCACGAGCCTCCGGGTAAGTGGTTAATACGTAAAAACTCTGCGGCCCGTCCGCGTGCAGCACGATCACCGCGCCGGAACATTCCACCGTCCGCGCATCCCCGCGCCGCAAGCTGCGGCCGATCACGCGCCCGGCATTATAGTGCAGCGCCAAATTAGCGCGCGGAAATCCTCGCCCCATCCAGCTATCCACGCGACCTCGTTCCGCGGCCAGGGCCTGCGCCACCACCGATTCTGCTGTTTCGCGGTCCGTCCACGTCGACGCCGCCGAGATATTCCGTTCGCGGGCGAGCCTTTCCCGCAATTCGTCGTCCGTGCGCGCCACGTGGCGCGCCAGCGTATGCCCGCCGCGCTCCTCATCGCGACCCAAATCGTAGCCAACGGACGGAAATCGGGAGTCGGTCCCAGCCCCCGACTGCTCTTGCCGTGGCCCGCCTTCGGGCGAAGGCCCCGATTCGCAGCCGCAAACTGCAAAGAGCGCGGCCAGAAAGCCAACCACAAAGGTCGTACGGGAATTCATCTTGTTTTCTTCACCGTTCCTTCGCAATTCCCCGACGAACAATTGAAAAACCCCGCTAACAGCTTCGAAAGTATACGAAAACCGGCTTCTTCCCGCACCCCTCGCCTTCGGTTGTGAGCGCGCCGAACCGGATGCTATTCTCCTCTTCATGGCGAAGCTGTCTGACACATCCCCCGAAATCGCGGCTTCTTCACCCCTGGCGCAACCCGTGCGGCAATTCGAGGCTCTTCTCGAAGTCAGCGAAACGATTGCCCAGCAACGCGACCTCAAGCTTCTCTTCCACGAACTTTCCAATCGCCTCAACGCCGTCCTGCAATTCGATTTTCTCGGCCTGATTCTTCACGATCCCGCCCGCGGCACCATGCGCCTGCACATTCTCGAATCGCACGGGCCCATTGCCCAGAAAGGCCCGGAAGAGATGCCTGCCGGCAATTCTCCTTCCGGCTGGGTGTTCGAAAACCAGGAACTCTTCCTCACCCAGGACACCTCCAAAGACGCGCGCTATCCACATTTCATGAAGCGGTTGCAGGAAGTGGGTGTGCATTCCACGGCCATTCTGCCGCTGACCACAGCCCATCACCGCCTGGGCACGATGGTATTCGGTCGGTACGTCCCGCAGGGAATCAGCGAGACCGAAATCCAGTTTATGAAGCGCGTGGCCGCGCAAGTGGCCGTGGCCGTGGATAACGCCCTGAATTACGAAGCCGCGGAAGCCTATCAGAAACAGTTGGCGCGCGAACGCGACCGTTTGCAGGTTCTCCTCGAAATCAACAATCTTCTCGTCAGCACGCGCGACCCCGCCACCGTTTTCAAAGGCATCGTCTCCTCCATCAAACCCGTTCTTCAGCACCACTACACCAGCCTGGCGCTACTCGACACCGCCTCCGGCCTCCTGAAAATTCATTATCTGGATCTTCCGGGGAATTCCTCGATCTCCCAACCCGAAATCACCGTACCGCTCGAAGGGTCGCCCGCCGGGCAATGCTTCTCCAGCGGCCAGGTGCTGATCACCCGGGGCAAGGATCTGGATCGATTTCGTCACGACGTTTTGCGGTTTTTGCGTGAGCAAGCGGTCCAGGCCATTTGCTGCGTGCCGTTGACGACGCACGGGCGCACCTTCGGCACCATCAATCTCGCCAGCCGCAATGCGGAGGCGTTCACCCCCGCCGATGTTGAACTCTTGCAACAAGTCGGCGTCCAGGTCGCCATTGCCCTCGAAAACGCGCTGGCCTTCAAGGAAATTGACGCTCTCAAGGACAAACTCGCTGTCGAAAAACTCTACCTCGAAGAAGAAATACGTTCCGAGTTCAACTTTGAGGAGATTATTGGCGACAGCCCCGTATTGCGACGCACCCTCGCGCAGGTGGAACTTGCCGCCCCTGCCGGAACCACCGTTCTTATCCAGGGCGAAACCGGCACCGGAAAAGAAATCATTGCCCGTGCCATTCACAACCTCAGCCCGCGCCGCGAGCGCACCTTCGTCAAAGTGAATTGTGCGGCGATTCCCGCCGGCCTGCTCGAATCCGAGCTCTTCGGCCACGAACGCGGCGCGTTTACCGGCGCGCTCACGCAGAAAATCGGGCGCTTTGAATTCGCAGACCGCGGCACGCTCTTCCTCGATGAAATCGCCGACTTGCCTCTGGAACTTCAGCCCAAGCTGCTGCGCGTTTTGCAGGAGCAGGAGTTCGAACGTCTCGGCGGCAACCGCACCCATCACGTGGACGTGCGCGTCGTCGCGGCAACCAACGGAGATCTCGCCCAGCTTGTGGCCGAGCGCAAATTTCGGAGCGACCTGTATTACCGTCTGAATGTCTTCCCGATTTTCGTCCCGCCCCTCCGCGAACGCCGCGAAGATGTGCCCCTGCTGGTGCGTTATTTCGTCCAAACCTTCAGCCGCCGCCAGAACAAAACCGTCGAATATATCCCCGCGGACGTCATGGACGCCTTGGTCAATTATTCGTGGCCGGGCAACATTCGTGAGTTGGAGAACCTCATCGAACGAGCAGTCTTGCTCTCGACAGGCAAAGAATTGCGGGTTCCGGTGAGCGAACTGAAAGCGGCAACCGCGAGCTTTTCCGCCACCGCTGGCTCCTCGGAATCGCCGGCCGGCGCGGTATCATCCGTCGCAGAGACGAACGTTTCTCCGGGGCCGATTGCCACTCTGGAAGATGCCGACCGCCAGCACATTCTGCGCGCCCTCCGCCAGACCAGTTGGCGCATCGCCGGCCCCCGGGGCGCCGCATCCTTATTAGGGATGAAGCGCACAACGCTGCAAGCCAGAATCCGCAAGCTCGGCATCAAACGTCCTGTCTGACGGGAAACGTCGACTTGGATTAACAGCCGGACTGTGCTTTCCTAAAAAGGTACTTCGATGATGACGCCGATAAGTCTGAGACAGCTATTTTCATGGGTTCGCCTGGGCCTCCTCGCGGCGCTCGTCCTGCTCGCGTTTGCTGGCCCAAGCCTTGCTCAATTACCCGTCATCCGTTTTGTCCGCGACCCGGAACCCGCTCCGGAGTTCAAGCTCAAGGATTTTTCGGGCAAGGACCTGAATCTCGGAGCCTCCCGCGGCAAGGTCATCTTGCTGAACTTCTGGGCCACATGGTGCGGCCCGTGCCGGGCGGAAATTCCGGAATTAATCGCGTTACAGAGCCGCTATATGGACCGCCTGCAGATTATTGGCCTGGTGGTGGATGACGATGATGAAAAAGGAATCCGCAGCGTGATCGATTCCGAGGGCATCAATTACCCCGTCGCGATGGCCGATCCCGACACCCGCTTTGCTTACGGCGGCATCGCCGCCCTCCCCACCGTCTTCGTAATCAACTCCGAAGGCCGTGTGGTCCAGAAACACATCGGCCTTTTCGATCCGACTCTGTATGAAACCGAGGTGCGCGCTTTGCTTGGCCTGCCCGTCGCCGCCAAGGTGGAAACTTTTCAGGATGAGGGAGATGTTTTTCTGAAGCATGCGGATCGCGCCAAGACACTTCCCGGCGTGGACTTGAGCAGGTTATCCCCCGACCAGCGGGATGCCGCCTTGCATAAATTCAACGCGGAGTCCTGCACTTGCGGTTGCAAATTTACCCTGGCGCAATGCCGCATTTATGACCCCGGCTGCCAGACCAGCCAGAAGCGCACTGCAGCAATCATTAAGGAACTCGCAAAGCCGGAAACCAAACAACCATCAGAGGAGACCGATTCAGCGCCCGCCTCACCGCCTGCATCCACAGAGTCACCCAAGCCATAGACCGCATTCCTGTCTCCGGGCTTTCTCTCCTCTGTGTACTCTGTGCTCTTCCTCAGTGCTCTCTGTGTTTAACGCTTCGCTCTTTTCTGAATCACTCCTGCCTTCCAATCACTTGTGTAGCAACTCCGTTGCCGCTCCGGTCATTGCCTTCACGCCCGTGCGAATCGCCGGCTCCGGCAAAGGAGCAAACTCGCTCGAGTGCGGCCCAGCCAGCCGCGTACCCTTTTCTTGCGCCTCTTTCCACTTGGCGGGATCCGTAGCCCCCAGCCAAAACATCGAAATCGGCGGCTTTGGATCTTCCAACGCGTACAAGCTGAAATCCTCGCTGGCCATAATCGGCTGGGCGGGCCACACATTCTCCTTGCCCAGCGATTTCTCCAGCGCCAGGGCCATTCGCTGCGTCAATGCTGGATCGTTGATCGTCGCCGGCACGTTGTCCGTCGCAACCTCGATAATCGGCGCGCGCTCGGCCGGAATTCCAGCCGCTTCGGCAATCCCATTCGTGATTCGTTTGATCGCCGCCAGCACTTTTTCGCGCTGCGCCGGAGTCATCGTCCGCACCGTCAACTGCAGATGCGCCTCGTCCGGGATAATGTTGTGCTTCGTGCCCGCGTGAAACGATCCCACCGTTACCACCGTCGGCACCAGCGGATCCGATTCCCGGCTGACAATCGTCTGCAACGCAACCACCACTTCCGACGCGATGACGATCGGGTCTTTGGTAACAAACGGCATCGCCCCATGCCCGCCGTATCCTCGAATCGTAATGTCCACCGAATCGGCGCCTGCCAGCATGGGGCCCGCGTGCCACCCCACCGTGCCCGCTGGCAGGTACGAGGAATCATGGAGCGCAATCACATAATTGGGTTTCGGAAATTTTGAGTACAAGCCGGCATGCAGCATCGCTGCCGCTCCACCGACAGTCTCCTCTGCGGGCTGCCCGATCAACACCAGCGTTCCGCTCCACTCATTTTTGGTTTCCGCCATCATCTTCGCGGTGCCCAGGAGTACGGTCATGTGCAGATCGTGGCCGCAGGCGTGCATCACGCCCACTTCGCCGTTCGGCCGCTTCTCTCGCACCTTGCTCGCATACGGCAAGCCGGTGTTTTCCGTGACCGGCAGGGCATCCATATCCGTGCGCACGTAAAGTGTCGGGCCGGTTCCATTCCGCAAAACTGCGACTACCCCATAAGCGGCAGCTCCCGAATCATACTTCCCAAAGTGGTCGGTCACCTCGTAACCCATCTTCTTCAATTGAGCGGCCACCAGCGCCGATGTTTCTTTTTCCTCCGTCGAAAGCTCCGGATGTTCATGCAGATACTTGTAGGTTCCCACCCAGTCGTTGATGTTCCTGTCGATTCTTTGATTCAGGTCGTCTTGCGCGGCTGCTGCCGTTCCCATGCCCAGCAGAATCGTTGCAATCCCCATCCAGCACGTCAGTCGAATGATCATTTGGTTCTCCCGATGCGGGGGCATTCTATCAAAAGTCGCGGCGCCCCCTCGCTTGATTCCTTCGCTGCCGCTTTTGCCTTGCCCTCGCGGGGCGCCGGGTTTACACTCGCCCCCGATTGCAAATTGGTTCGACCAGGAGTTTTCCATGAACCGTCGTGTGTGGATTTTAGTCGTTGCCCTCGGTTTCTCAACTATATTCACTGTGCGTGGCGCCTTTTCCCAGGCGGAAGGCCAATCCAGGCGTCGCGCCATCAATCCGCCGGGTCCGGTCTCCCAATTGCCTTTCAGCAAAGCAATCCTGGCTGGAGACACGCTTTATCTCTCCGGGAGCATCGGCCTAGATCCCAAAAGCGGCAAGGCCCCGGACAAAATCGAAGATGAACTCAAGAATCTCTTCGACGACTATAAAAACACCCTTTCGGCCGCCGGCATGAGCATGGACGACCTTGTTTTCGTGCAGGTTTTCTGCACCGATCTCTCGCTCTACGACAAGTTCAATGCCGCCTACCGCGCACAGTTCTCCAAGGATTTTCCCGCGCGCGCGTTCATCGGAGCCGGCTCTCTTCTCCGAGGGGGCCATTTCGAACTGCAAGCCATCGCCGTTCGCCACTGATCGGGGATTTGAAAAATCGGCTACGCGATTCACGGCATAGGTTGAAAGAAGGATCAATTCCGGGACGACTTCTTGGCAACACATGCCCATATATGGACAGAATATTAATGACATAATATGGTCAAATGACTTAAATGCGTCAATATATTTTATGCCCCGCTTCTGCCTCCTCTCCTAAAATATTGAACAATAAGACCTTAATTGTGAATGGAACTTAACTGCAGTTGGCACCCTTCGTGCACTCCTATTCGAAGCGAGACCCATACCACATGCTAAGAATCACCACCGAGAATAAGCGGGGAAAACTCTTCCTCAGCGTTGAAGGCTCGCTCTCCGGACCCCGCGTAGCCACGTTGGAGCAGTGCTGGCGTGAGCTCTCCGCCACCTCGCCCCGCCCAAAGTTCTGTATCAATCTGTGCGGCGTGAGCTTCATTGATAATGCCGGCAAAGTGCTCCTGAAGGAGATGTACAGCCAGGGTGCGGAACTTCTGGCCGAAGGCTGTCTCAATCAAGCTGTCGTCACCGAAATAGTGGGGCCCGGCCGCAAAGCGGAAACTCGCGGGCCAAAAGATTCCAAAGATAACGATCCATCCAAAGGTTCACCTTTCATTTTTTACGTCATTTTTTTCAGCCTGCTTCTGATTCCGACGTTTGCGGGCGCACAGATCAAAAGCTCAGCGCTGCCGCCGAACGCGCCGACTGACACGCTCAAATTGACCCTTGAGCAATCCGTTGCTTTGGCCATCAAGCAGAATCCGACACAGCAAATCGCCGTACTCAACGCCGCCGAAAGCATTCAGGACAAAAACATCACTCGTTCCGATCTCCTGCCTCAGGCAAGTTTGCGCGTATCGGACTCGGCGAACCGCGTGAACGTCGATGCTCAATTTGGGGGTACTGTTCCCCCGCAATTTCCTTTCCCAGAGCATATCGGCCCCTACCAGCTTTTCTCGGCGGGCCCTGCCTTCAGCAGCTCGATTTTTGATCTGTCCCTTTGGAGGCGTTATCAGGCCGCTCGAAGCAACGTGGATGTCAGCAAAGCAAACAGCTTGTCCACGCGCGAGCAGGTGATCCTCCTCGTGGTTTCGCAATACATTGGCACGCTACGCGCCGTCGCGAACGTTGAAGCATCAAGATCGCGCGTTGACCTCGCGCAAGCTCTTTACGATCAGGCCGCCGATTTGCAAAAAGAGGGTGTCGGTACCGGCATCGACACATTGCGCGCAAACGTCGAACTCCAAAATGAAAAGCAGCGCCTGATTGAGGCGGAAAACGATCGCGATGCTTCTCTGTTCGGACTTACCAAGCTGCTGAATCTCGATCCGCGCCAGAAAATCGAACTCGCCGATTCACTCAGCTTCTTCGACACGCCGCAGCCCGAAGTGGAAGCCAGCATCGAAGATGCCCTCTCCTCACGCCAGGAATGGAAAGCCATCGAAGCCCAGGAAAAGTCCGCAAAGCTCGAAAAGCAGGCATCGCAGTATGAACGTCTGCCTTCCGTGCGTTTCGACGGCAATTGGGCCTATTTCGGCGCCTCGCCCGCTAGCAGCATCCCTACCTATCAATATCAGGGTTCCCTCAACATGCCGCTCTTCACCGGAGGGCGCATCCGCGCCGAAATCGTTAAGGCCGATCTGGAAATACAGAAAATCGATCAGCAGAAGGCCGACTTGCGCAACCAGATTGCCCTCGACGTAAAGACATCGCTCTTAAATCTGCAATCCGCGCGCAGCGAAGTGCAGGTCGCAAACCTCGGCGTCCAACTCGCCAAGGAAGAAGTCGACCAGGCCCGTGACCGCTTCAAAGCCGGTGTCGCCAACAATATCGAAGTTATCTCCGCCCAGGATTCGCTTTCCCGCGCCAACGACAATCAGATCGCGGCGCTCTACCGTTTCAACCAGGCTCGCGCCGACTTCGCGCGCGCGGTCGGGCAGATGGAAAAAACTTACGCGAAGTGAGGACCCATGAGTGTTGAGATCGACGTAGGACTGGAAAACGCCGCAAACATAAAGGTGCCGCACATGGAGACCCGGAAGCTCGATCTCGAGCGCGACACCCCGGTCAATTCCAAACTGCGTTTGACCTTGATCGCGGGCGGCTTTCTTTTGTTGGCCGCATTGCTCGGCCTGTACCTTTACTTCCACAACCGGGAAAACACCGACGACGCTCAGGTCGACGGCCACATTACGCCGATCGCCGCGAAAATATACGGCCGCGTCGCCAAAGTTCAGGTCAACGACAATCAGGCCGTGAAAGCCGGGCAGGTTCTGGTGCAATTGGACGCCGCCGACTATCAGGCAGCCCTGGATCAGGCCAAGGCTGCCCTCGCGCTCGCCGAAGGCGAGGCGCGCTCCGCAGGCGTGGATGTTCCGCGCACCAGCGAAGACACCGCCAGCGGAACTTCCAGCGCCCAGGCACAACTCGCCGGCGCGCAGGCCGACCTGATGCGTGCCCAGGCCACTTACGAGCAATCACAGACTGCGGACCTCGCCTTTGCGCAAGCCAACATCGCAAAGAGCCGCGCCAACGCGCAACTCGCGCAAGCGGACCTTGCGCGCTACCTTCCGCTGATGGAAAAGGGCGAAATCTCCAAACAACAGTATGACGCCGCGAAAGCCAACGCGGACGCCACCGCCAGCGCGCTGAACGCCGATGAACAAAAGCTTGTGCAGGCCCAACGCAACGTGGAAATCAGCAGCGCGCAACTCGAAGCCTCCAAGGCCCGCGTTCTGCAGGCCCAGGCGGGCGTTGCCACCGCGCACGCCGACATCAAGCGGGTGGCAATGCGCTCCGCGGATGCGCAAGCTAAGCTTGCAAAAGTCGATCAGGAGCGCGCACAAGTGGAAGCCGCGCAGTTGAACCTCGGCTATTGCAGCGTCGTCGCACCCATTGATGGCGTGGTCACTCACAAGCAAGTGGAAGACGGCCAGATCGTTCAGCAAGGCCAGGGCTTGATGGTGATCGTCCCGCTGCAAGATGTCTGGGTCACCGCCAATTTCAAGGAAACCCAGTTGCGCAAAATGCGTCCGGGCCAAAAGGCTTACGTCGAAGTCGATACCTACGGCAAGACTTTCTCCGGCCATGTGGACTCCATCGCCGGAGCCACGGGAGCAGTCGTTAGCCTGCTGCCGCCCGAAAATGCCACTGGGAATTTCGTCAAGGTCGTCCAGCGCATCCCGGTGAAAATTATTCTCGATCCTATTTCTGCAAGCGAAGCCGTCTTGAGGCCCGGCATGAATGTGGATGCTACGGTGATTACGAAGTAAGCGGAATTTTTGAGCGATTGCTATGACCGAGAGACTCATCTCCAAGCTGCGGATGCCAGACGGCTCGATCAACCCCTGGGTGATCGCCGTAACGGTCACGCTCGCTACGTTCATGGAAGTTCTCGACACTTCCATCGCCAACGTCGCGCTGCCGCACATCGCGGGGAACCTCTCGGCAAGCGCGGATGAATCCACCTGGGTCCTCACCTCGTATCTGGTTTCGAACGCGGTGATCTTGCCGCTCTCCGGTTGGCTTTCCTCGATCCTGGGCCGCAAGCGCTTCTACATGAGCTGCGTTGCCATTTTCACGCTCAGTTCGTTTTTGTGCGGCTTTGCGGCAAGCCTGGGCATGCTGGTCTTCTTCCGGATCCTTCAAGGAGTCGGCGGCGGCGGCCTTCAGCCGAGCGAACAGGCCATCCTGAACGACACTTTTCCGCTGTCCAAGCGCGGCATGGCCTTCGCCGTATATGGCATCGCCGTCGTCGTTGCGCCCACGCTCGGCCCCTGGTTGGGCGGTTGGATCACCGACAATTTTTCATGGCGCTGGATTTTCTACATCAATGTTCCCGTCGGAATTCTCTCGATGGGGCTTACCTATTTCCTGGTCTCTGATCCGCCGTACATGAGGCGCATCAAGCTCAGCGATGGCTTCCGCATCGACTATATCGGCCTGGGGCTGATCAGCCTCGGCCTCGGCAGCCTGCAAATCATCCTCGACAAGGGCCAGCGCGATGATTGGTTCGACTCCGGATTCATTCGCATATTCGCCGTGCTCATGTTGATCGGATTGATTGGCGGCGTCATTCGCGAATTCAAGGCCAAAGAACCGATCGTGGATTTCCGCATGTTGCGGGATCGCAATTTCGCAATCTCCACACTGGCCATGTTCTTCCTCGGCTTCGTCCTGTATTCCAGCACAGTGCTCATCCCGCAGATGCTGCAGGAGCTTCTGGGATATCCCGCGACGCTGGCCGGCCTGGCGCTTTCCCCCGGCGGCGCCACTATCATGCTCTGCATGCCGCTCGTGGGATTCCTCGTCTCCCGTGTGGACACGCGCTACCTCATAACATTTGGCTGCACCATCTCCGCTTCCGCGTTGCTCGTAATGGCCGGATGGAATCTTTCGCTTGATTTCAAACATGCCGTGCTCGGCCGGGTGTTGCAGTCCTTCGGCCTGGCGTTTCTCTTCATCCCGATCAACGTGTCGGCGTTTGCCACCGTGCCGCGCGAAAAAACCAACATGGGCACGGGCATCATCAACCTGGCCCGCAACGTCGGCGCCAGCGTGGGCATCGCCACGGTGACAACGTTGCTCGAGCGGCGAACCCAATTGCATCAGGCGCGTCTAATGGACCATGTGAATGATATGAATCCGGCGCTGAGAACCACATTGACCGGCTTTGCGGCGACCTCGATTTCCGGTGGATCGTCGGGACCCGGCGCGGCCGCGCAAGCCCACGGCATGCTCTTCAATATGATCGAGCGGCAGGCGACCATGCTCGCCTTTCTCGACAACTTCAAGCTTTTGGGTGTCATTTTTTTCGGCATTATTCCTATCTTCTTTCTTTTGAAGCGCCCAAAGATGGGCGGTGGGAGTGTCCCGGTCCATTAACGAAACTTTGTAACCTTTTTGCGCGTAGTGACTCTTATCAAGCTACTTGGGGGAAGACATGGCAACGCAAGTGATCAATGCAACGCAACTTACTGAACAGAAGTTGATTCGTGCAGGTCAACGCGGCGACGCTCAAGCAATTGAAGCGCTGTTTGGCCGTTACCACCGCCAATTGTTCCAGACCGCCCTTCGTGTGCTCGGCAACGCGGAAGACGCCGAGGATGCCCTACAGGATGGATTGCTCTCCGCCTACCGCAATCTGAAGCGCTTTGAGGGCCGCTCCCAATTTTCCACATGGCTCACCCGCATCGTCATCAACGCGGCGCTCATGAAGCGCCGCAGCTCCAAGGCGCGCCCCGCGGTTTCCCTCGATGAAACGCATCACGAGGATGAGCTGCCGGCCGCCGAGCGCTACGCCGACGATGGCCCGACTCCGGAGCAGGTCTACGCTGGGACCGAAATTCGCGAAATCATCAACGAGAATCTCGACGAACTTTCGCCCTTGCTGCGGACCGCGTTCGTCCTTCGCGAAGTCGAAGGTTATTCCACGGGGGAAGCTGCCAAGAAACTTGGCGTCACGGAAAACACGCTGAAGGCCCGCTTGTGGCGCGCGCGTCATCAACTCGCCGAGCGCCTCGGCCGCCGCCTCCGCCGCATGAAAGACGGCATGACCGGCACCACCGTAGGCGACGAAGCCTGCAGCTACTGCTAATCCCTCGTCATTCGAAACGGGGCGCAACAGGTTTGCGCCCCGTTTTTCATTTCCAGTTCACCGCCGCGCCGCCGCGTATTTTCCCAGCACTCGCAATTCGCTCGTCGCTTCCGCGGCTTCCTGAAGCGCACGCTCCAAATGCTCCGGTTCCTCTGCCTCCACATCCAGATAAAACTGGTACTCCCACGGGCGCCCATGAATCGGGCGGCTTTCGATCTTCAGTAAATTCACTCCGTGATTCGCAAAAGGTTCCAGGGAAGCCAGCAGCGCCCCCGGCTTGTGCGCCAATCGCATGGCGAGCGAAATCTTCCTGGCATCGGTTCCGCGAAAGATTTTCGCTTCCTCCGGCGGCAGCAGCAAAACAAACCGCGTGAAATTTTCCGCGTTATCCTGAATGTTTTCCTGCAGGATTACAGCGCCATAATGGCCCGCGGCCCTGCGGCCCGCGATGGACCCGAACTGTTTGTCCCCTCGCTCCATCATTTCCCGCACGCTCCCAGCCGTATCTTCCGCCGGCACACGCTTCACTTGCGGATTCCCGGCAAAAAAACGCTCGCACTGCGCCAGCGCCATCGGGTGCGAAGCCACCGCCTTCAATTCTTCCCGCTTCGCTCCGGGCATCCCCATCAACTGGTGCTCGATCGGCAGAATTGTTTCGCCGCACATCTCCAACTTGCTTTCCAGCAGCAGGTCGTACACCCGCACCACTGAACCCGCCAGCGTATTCTCCACTGGCACAAGTAGCGCGTCCGCCGCGGCCTCCTCGATCGCGCGAAACGCCGCCTCAAACGTTGTTCGCGGCACCGTTCGGACTCCATCGCCCAACAGTTGAATCGCCGCGGCTTCGCTGAACGCCCCCGGTTCCCCCTGAAACGCCACTCGCATTTTCCTGAAATTCAGTTCCGCCATCCGCGCCCCGGCTGCTCGATTCCTCCGCGTGGTTTCTATCGCGCTATAATCTTTCTTTCGCTGGAGGTATCCGCATGATGACACAAAACCGTCCGCAGTCGAACGACTACGCTCCTTACTACGGAAAATACATAATGCTTGTGCCTGATGGGGATTTCGTGGAGATTCTTGAAACGCAACTCCAGAAGATGAAACAACTATTGGGGCCGCTGACCGACGGGCAAGGCGATTTCCGTTATGCTCCCGGCAAATGGTCAATCAAGGAAACCCTCGGCCACGTCAACGATGCCGAGCGCATCTTCGCCGTCCGTATCCTTCGCATCGCCCGCGGCGATCAGACGCCCCTGCCCGGTTTCGAACAGGACGACTACGTCAAGATTGCAAACGCTTCTGCCCGCAAGCTTTCCGAGTTGCTTGAGGAGTTCGCCGCCATCCGCCGCGCCACAATCGCGCTGATTCGCTCCCTCGACGATGCATCCTGGCTCCGCCGCGGCACCGCCAGCGGGAGGGAAGTCTCCGTACTTGCCATTGCCTTCATCATCGCCGGCCATGCGCTTCATCACCACGCCATTTTCGAAGAAAAATATCTTCCGGCGTTGCCGCGCGCCTGAATTCCTGTTAGATCGGCCCGGCCATTTCCTTTTTCCCATCCGCGGTCCAGTTGGTCCGCCGCCTCTGCAGCGCCTCCAGGTGTTCCGGGGATAGAGCTTCCGCCCGCTGATGCGCAGGTTCCCCCCGCCGCGACATTTGTCGTTTCCTGCCCGGCCACGCCAAATAGAAAAGCAGGACGGTCGCAAGTCCCAGAAACATTCCGCCGCCAACCACCGAAAATGTCCCGGCATCCAGGGGTTGCAGGATTGCATCCGCAAGCAAGTAACTTCCGCAAAAGAGCAGGCCCGATTCTATAAACACACCCAGGCCCAGGAAAACGCGAGGCAAGCTACCTCTCACAACCAGCGGTGTTTTATTGCGCCCGGGTGTTTCGGCCCCATTCATCCCTCGCATGGCGTCTCTTCCTTTTCTTTCAACTCCTCAGTCTCTCTGCTTTCCTTTTCCCTCAAGAAATTCAGGTACGAATACACCGTTTCCTGCGCCTTTTTCACCATCAAGCTCCCGCAGCGGCAAGTGTGCCGCTCCACGGCGTATTCTGCTGCATCGCATATCGCAGTTATTCCGCAATCCCGGTTCTGGCAAATCCAATACGTTTCTTCTCCCCTCAACATTCCAGCCTCCTTGTAGTAATTGAGTGGTTACGACACCCGATGGTATTCCGGAGGTTTGATGCGCTTGCTTATATAGCAGTGGGATATCTTACGCAATAGTAAAAGACAGTATCTTCACAAAATAACGCGGCCTGCGCTCCCGGACAGCTTTGTGCAAATGTTTTCACATCGGTTCCCGATTCGGGAAATGAACGATGAACTCCTGCCGTGCTTTTGCAGACACGCTTCAAAGCCAGTCTCAGATCATTTGCGTCTGCTAAACGGCTTTATACGATTGGAATAGCAACAATCAAAAATGTGATCCAACGCAACATTCCCGCTCAAAGGTCTGCCTGTTGGCTTTTGACCATTCCCGTTCTGGCATTCGCCCTCTTGCCAGCCCGTTCGCTGTGCTCGCGCCCCTTGAGTTGCCCCGGCCTCGAACCCGCTGCTACAATTAAGTTTTTGCGGGACCCGCTTGCGTTCCACTGGGCAATTCTGTCTGCATTTTCCAACTTTGCCCGAATGTTTCTGCACTTGCGGTGGAGTTTGGCCTGTCCGAAGGGAGACTACGCGTGGCGAAATATGATGTGGCAATAATTGGCAGCGGACCCGGGGGTTATGTGGCGGCCATTCGCGCCGGCGAACTCGGTCTGAAAACCATCGTCGTCGAAAAGGATCCCTTCCTGGGCGGCACCTGCCTGCACGTTGGCTGTATTCCCACAAAAGTTCTCCTCCACCACGCGGACGTCTATGAGCATTTCAAGAACGCCGCCGAACTCGGCTTCGAAATTCCCGGTGTGAAAATCAATTGGACCAACATCCTCGCCCGCAAGACCAAAATCGTCACCAAACATGCCAAGGGCATCGAGTTTCTCTTCAAGAAAAATAAGGTCGAATGGAAGCAAGGCTGGGGGAAATACGAAGGCCCCGGCAAAATCAGCGTCGAAAAAGACGGCAAGAGAGAAATCATCGAAGCCGGCGCTATCCTCATGGTCAGCGGTTCTGAGGCCAAGTCACTTCCCGGGATCGAACCCGATCACAAGACCATCGTCACCAACCGTTCCATTCTCGAGCTTCCCGAAATTCCGAAAACGCTGATCGTTATTGGTGCGGGAGCCGTGGGCGTCGAATTCGCCTCTATCTACAACTCCTTTGGCACCCAGGTCACCATCCTTGAAGCCTTGCCGCGCGTCGTTCCTGTCGAGGACGAGGAAATCTCCGCGGAACTCGAAAAGAGCTTCAAGAAAAAGGACATCAACATCCAGACCGGCTGCATGGTGGACGGCGTGAAGAAAGACGCCAAGGGCGTCACCGTTTCGTTCAAGGACAAGGACGGGAAACCGCAAACGCTCCAAGCCGAAAAACTTCTGCTTGCCGTTGGCCGCAAAGCCATGACCGATAATTGCGGCCTGGAAAAATCTAAGGCCAAGGTTGAACGCGGCTTCGTCCACGTCAATCAATTCATGGAAACCGCGGAGCCCGGGCTTTACGCCATCGGCGACATTGTCGCCGGCCTGCCACAGCTCGCCCACGCCGCCATGATGGAGGGCATCGTCGCCGTCACGCATATTGCCGGCAAGCCCACCCACACCATCAACAAGCTGCGCATCCCGAACGCCACCTATTGCGAACCGCAGATCGGCTCTATCGGCATGACGGAAAAACAGGCGCGCGAAGCCGGATACACAGTGAAAACTGGCAAATTCCCCTTCGTCGGCAACAGCAAGGCCACCATCCTCGGCAATCACGGTGGGTTTATTAAGGTCGTCACCAACGAACAATACGGCGAAGTCCTCGGCATCCACATCATCGGCCCGCTGGCCACGGAAATTTTGTCCGAAGCTGCCGCCGTCCTCAATCTCGAAGGCACCATCGACGACATGATGAACATGATCCACGCGCATCCCACCGTCTGGGAAGCCATGGGCGATGCCTTCGCCTCCGTCCGCGGCCTGCAGATCAATGTTTAGACTCGGAGTTGGATAGCAGCGATCAGATAGCAGATAACAGGATGCAACAGTTGCGGGATCATACATCGCCTTGCCGGTTTGCTTCAACCGTTGCTCCTGATGCGTAAACCCGGCAAGGAACTTTTCCGAACGATTCCTGATCGCTGTTATCTGTTATCCGTCCAATCTCATGGCACCCCTGATCATTTGCGACGTTGGCCTCACCTCCTGGTCCGACGCCTACGCCCTCCAGCAGCGTATCGTCGCCGCCCGCAAGGCTGGCACCATCGAAGATGTCCTCCTCTTTTGCGAACATCCCCACGTCCTCACGCTCGGCCGCAACGCCAGCCAGAAAAATCTTCTCGCCTCCGAAAATATCCTCCGTCAGAAGAATATCGAGCTCCGCGAGACCAACCGCGGCGGCGACATCACCTACCACGGCCCCGGCCAGATCGTCGGCTACCCAATCATCAATCTCGATCCCATCCGCCGCGACGTTCACTGGTACGTTCGCACACTCGAAGAAGCCATGATCCGCTCCTCCGCCGATTTCGGCATCACTGCTTATCGCATTCCCGGCAAGACCGGCATCTGGGTGCAGCTTCCCGGCAATATCCCCGAAGAAAAACTCGCTGCCATCGGCGTGCACATCAGCCGCTGGGTCACCTCCCACGGCTTCGCCTTCAACGTCGCCACAGACCTGCGCTTCTTCGACCTCATCATTCCCTGCGGCATCGCCGACCGCAAAGCCACCTCCCTCGAAAAACTCCTCCACCGCAACGTCTCACTCGCGGAAGTAAAGCCCCGCCTCACGCACCACCTCGCCGAACTGTTTTCACTTAGTCCCCGAGAGGTTTCCGTCCAGCAGTTACTCGCAGCCCTCGATTGTGTAGGGCCCGCCTTCTGAGGCTGGCCGCTCTTACTTTTGAGTGCCGGAGCGAAGCTCCAGCTTTTGAGCATGCAGCCTACCCCCCAACCCAACAAAAAGCCCCACGCGAAAAATTTCGCGCGGGGCCCTGTGCTGACTCTTTTCCGCGAAGCGAACTAAATCGCTACTTCATCCCACCCACGCGGAACATTAACGACCGGCCCACCTCCGACCTCGACGCGTCCGGATCGATCGTCTTTAGGAACTCCGCCGAAATCGCGTCCTGCTCTTCCTGGCTTCTCTTGTCTCGGTCCGCCATATACGCCGCGCGCACCTTTTCGAACGAAGCCAGATCCTTCGTCGCATACCAAACGTAATGCGTGAAGTCCCCGTCCGTCCGCACTTCTTCTACCGACAAGCCGTACGCCAGCACCGTGCCGTCCGCCACCAGTTTGTCCAGCACGGGCTTATTGTATTTTTCCCAGACCTTGCGATAATCGCCGCCCTTGCCGGGCTTCACCTTCACAAAGTTGTAGCGCGTCCACGGCAACACGCCGGCCGGCGGCGCTCCCGTGCCCGTCACGAATACCAGGTCGCGCGTAATGTAGTCACGCGTCTTGCTGACGTCCGCTGCGTCCATCATCCGAGCGGTCACCGTCGCCCCGCCCGAGGAACCCTTCTTCGCCGTGCCAGACTTCATCGCCTCTTCATCGAGCTTTGCGATCTGCGCCCGCATCGCGCTGTCCACCTTCTCGATGCCAGACCAGTCCGCGACCGAATACCAGATCGTGTGCGTGTTGTTCCCCGGTGCGCGCAACAACCCCACGTGCACGCCCCAGGCCAGAATCACACCGTCCGCCAGCAATTTGTCGCGCACCGGCGCGCCCACTGTCTTTACCAGCTCCATAAACTGCGCGTCTTTTCCGGGATTCACTGTGTAATCATACCAGAACGTCAGCGGCTGCATCTTCGCGTCCTGCGCGACCGCACTAAGGCACGACATCAACACGACAGCTAAACAAAGTAATATTCTCTTCTTCATTTTCAACAATCTCCTTGAACGAATGATTTTCGCCTGCGCATGAAAGCTTTCTGATTTGCTTGTGGTAGCGAAGCGCAAACGTTGGGCAGGCGAATGACGTCTGGACTTCCGAAGGGGCCGACCTGCGTCAGAATGGCCCTGTTTGTAGCACCGAAATCCGTCAACCGTCAAGGAAGAGGAAATTCCAGTTGACAAGCCGTTCCCTTCCGGTCAATACTAAACCATATGGTTAAGTGTTCCGCAACTCTCGATTCCACCTTCGGCGCCCTCGCCGACCCTACGCGCCGCGCCATCCTCGCTTCCCTCATGCTCGGCGAAGCTTCCATGTCCGACCTTGCCGGCCCTCACCGCATGTCCCTTCCCGCGGTGATGAAGCACGTCCGCGTCCTCCAGCAAGCCGGCCTCGTCTCGCAAAAAAAGATTGGCCGCACGCGCTTCTGCCAACTTGCTCCCGCTCCCCTGAAGCAAGCCGAAGACTGGATCGCCCAATACCGCCGCTTCTGGGAAGGCGCCTTCGATTCCCTCGAACGTTTCCTCAGCCAGGATCCACCGCCCGAAAAACAAACAGAACAGCAAAAGGAGAAACAATCATGGCCACACCGCAATCGCAGCCGGAAAACTCGATTCAGCTAACGCGCACCTTCGCGGCTCCCCGCGACCGCGTCTACCGCGCCTGGACCGATGCCCGGGAGTTCGCCCAGTGGTTCCATCCCACGGCGGAATATAAAACCGTCATCACCCGCCTCGATCTTCGCGTCGGCGGAAAATATTCCCTCGAAATGCATCACAAAGACGGCAATGTCCACAACCTCAGCGGCACCTACGAAGAAGTCAAACCGCCCGAAAGGCTCAGCTTTACCTGGCGCTGGCAACAGGATGAAACCGCGACCGAATCCCTCGTCACGGTAACCTTCAAAGATCTCGGCGGCTCCACTGAAGTCAGCCTGACCCACAAAAACCTGCTAACCGCCGAATCCCGCGAAAAGCACAACCACGGCTGGATCGGCTGCCTCGGCCAACTCGACGCCTACCTGGCGTGATCGTAACCTGCACGTGTAGTGGCCGGTCTTTAGACCGGCCACTCTAACTTTCTTCATTCCTAAACGTAGCGCTGGCTTTTACTTGTTGCGACGAAGGAGGGAAGCCAGCTGTTTTGTGACCTACTCCCGACTAAATTTCAAACTCCGCCACAATTCCCAGTAGGCGAATCAACGTCGTGCGTTCCTCCGGTTTCAGGGCGCCGCGAAGTTTTTCTTCCGCAGCCCGCCTCTCCCGAATTAAAAACTCCCGGTACTTCTCTCCCTTCGGCGTCAACTGGATTACAAACGTCCGCCCCGTTCCCGCCTTCTTCTTCGAAACCAGCCCTTCCTTAATCATCGTCCCGATCGAACGGTGCACCACCGTCCGGTCAAACCCCAGCAGTGTCGCAATCTGGTTCTGATTCCTCTCCGCGCCACCGCGAAGCGTCGAGAGAATAAATCCCCGTGTCGGCGAACATCCGGTGCGGCGTTCGAGTTGTTTGCTGCCCGAAAAATACGCGGCCGCAAGATGGACCAGTACCGAGTCTTTCAGGATTTCTTCCGGAATCATTTTTTTGTCTACGGCAATCATAGGACTGTCACCGTTGTTTCCAGTGGCCGACGCCATTGCGGCTGCTCCTTGTACGTCGCCGACTTTTTCCCAATCGCAATCACCATCACGATCTCGTGGTATTTCCGGGAAAGCCCCAGAAATTTCGAGAGCCGCACTCCGTCGAATCCCTCCATCGGGCAGGTGTTGAATCCCAGCGCCTCCGCCGCAATCATCAGATTCTCGCAAGCCAGCGCCGTGCTCTTCGTCGCCCATTTGAACAACCCCTGCCGCGTCACCGGCGCCATCCCGATGATTTTCCTCAGATGGATGAGCTTCAGGGCAAGCCACTTCACGGCCCCGAGAACGTTGAACCATCCCTGCACGTAAAACCACTTCGCCAATTTCGCTTTCTTCTCGTACTCTCGAATTTTGCTTTCGGCGAAGCCGTTCTCGCGCATCCACCGCAATTGACCTTCGGTGGTCGCCTTCGACGCTCCAAGGTCCGCCACGGCCACCACCAGCGCCGAGGCCGTTTGCGCCGCCGATTGCGACATGCACAACTCCGCCGCCCGCTTTCTCTTCGCCGGCGATTCGATCCACACCAGCCGGTAAGGCTGGGAATTGAAACTCGAAGGCGCCGCGCAAGTCGCCCGCAGGATCTGTTCGCGCGCCTCGATAGGCACCTCCGCCCCATCGAACTCCCGAATCGCCCTTCTTCGCAGCAATGCTTCCAGGTTGCCGGTCATGACGCCCTCCATGTTGCAAGTACAACATAAAGATGTTGCATGTGCAACATGGAAATCAACCGGCCAATTTGTCTTCCTCCCGCCCCTCCCCCGCCACCCCTCCGACTTCCCCCAATTCGCCAACCGCCTCCGTTCGCCGTAAGATAGACAATCGGACGTCCATCCGGAGAATCGCTGAAGATGCCTGCCACCGAAACAGCCGCCAAAACGAAACTCTCGCGCCAGCAATACCTCGATCTCTACTACTTCATGCGCCTCAACCGCGAGGTCGAGGACACCATGACCCGCCTCTTCCGCCAGAACAAAATCGTCGGCGGCCTGTACTCCAGCCTCGGCCAGGAAGCCATCTCCGTCGGCAGCGCCTACGCCCTCGAGAAAAAAGACTGGATGGCCCCGATGATCCGCAACATCGGCGCGCTGCTCGTCAAAGGCGTTCCCCCGCGCGACATCTTCACCCAGCACATGGCGAAGTACACTTCGCCCACCCGCGGCAAAGACGGCACCAGCCATTTCGGCGATCTCGAAAATCTGCACATCGTTTCGCCCATCTCCATGCTCGGCGATCTGATCCCCGTCCTTACCGGCGTCGCCATGGCTGGCCGCTATCTCGGCCAGAAAATCGTGGCCATGACCTGGATCGGCGACGGCGGCAGCTCCACCGGCGTTTTTCATGAAGGCCTGAATCTCGCCGCCTCGCAGAAAGCGGCCTTCGTCCTGATTCTCGAAAACAACCAGTGGGCCTATTCCACGCCGGTCCGCCGCCAGGTGCCCATCGAAAATCTGGCGGATCGCGCCAAGGCCTATGGCATTTCAAGCTACATCGTGGACGGCAACGACGTTGTCGCCGTCTACTCCACCGCGAAAGAAGCAGTCGAACGCGCCCGTGCAGGCGAAGGTCCCATCCTCATCGAAGCAAAAACCTTCCGTCGCCGCGGCCACGCCCAGCACGATCCCGCCGAATACGTTCCGGCCGAGCAGCGCGAGTATTGGGAGAAGCGCGATCCCATCACGCTCTGCGAAAAATTCCTGACCGCCGAAAAAATCCTCGACGCCAAAGGCAAAAAAGAGATCGAAGATAAAATCAACACGTTGCTCGAAAAAGACCGTGAGTTCGCCGAAAACTCGCCCATGCCCCCGCCGGAATTCGCCTCCGAAGGCGTCTACTGCACAGGCGACGATTGCCACAAAATCCGCCCCAAGTGGGAGCGCCCTATTTCCGAAGTAACGCCGCCCAAATCCAACGTCGAGCCGGTCTGGATCGTCGAAGGCTTCGGCCGCGGCAAAACGTCGTCGCGCGAAAATGCACCCATCCATTTCGGCGATACGCAGCCGGCGGCTGCCGACGAACCCACGGCAAAAACAAAATCTCCGGCGAAGCCCGCCGCAAAACTTCCCGCCAGAAAATCGACCCCGGCGAAATCCGCCGCCCGCGGAAAGGCCCGGAGGTAACCCATGGCCCCCATCACCTTTCTCGAAGCCATCCGCCAGGCCATGTTTGAAGAGATGGCCGCCGACCCCAGCGTCGTCCTCATCGGCGAAGACGTCGGCGTCTACGGCGGCGCGTTCAAGACCAGCGAAGGCCTGCTCGAAAAATTCGGCTGGGAGCGCGTGATCGACACGCCCATCAGCGAAAGCGCCATCATCGGCGCCGCCTGCGGCATGAGCTATTTGGGTCTGCGTCCCATCGCCGAAATGCAGTTCATCGATTTCATCGCCTGCTGCTTCAACCAGCTCACCAACTTCGTCGCCAAGGGCCACTATCTCTGGAACGCGCCCGCGCCCATCGTCGTCCGCGGCCCTTCCGGCGGAGGCGTCCACGGCGGCCCGTTTCACTCCGCCAATCCCGAAATGTATTTTCTCCACACGCCGGGAATGAAGATCGTCTACCCCTCCACTCCTTACGACGCCAAGGGCCTGCTGAAGTCCAGCATTCGCGACAACAATCCCGTCCTCTTCTTCGAGCACAAATTTCTCTATCGTCGCATCAAGGAAGAGATTCCCGAGGGCGATTACACCGTCCCGCTCGGCAAAGCGATCGTCCGCCGCGAGGGCAAGCACCTCACGATTCTTTCCTACGCCGCGATGATGCACACCTCGCTCGAAGCCGCCGAAGCCCTTGCCAAAGAGGGCATTGAAGCCGAGGTCATCGACCTGCGCACGTTAATGCCGCTCGACGAGGAGACGATTCTTCAGTCCATCCGGAAAACCAACAAATGCCTTGTCGTCCACGAAGACACCAAGACCGGCGGCATCTCCGGCGAAATCGCCGCCATGCTCTTCGAAAAAGCCTTCCACGACCTCGACGGCCCGGTCGTCCGCGTAGCTTCCCTCGACACGCCCGTCCCCTACGCCCCCACGCTCGAGGAAGCCTTCCTCCCCAACGCCCAGAAAATCTTCACCGCCGCCAAGGACCTGGCGAAGTTCTAACCACGCAGCGGCCACTTTCAAGTGGCCCGGTTCGCCTTTGTAGAGGCCGCCTTCTGAGGCGGGCTCTCTTCGCCCTCATTCAAAAAGTTACTAACCAATTGAACCCTCGCCCCCGCAATCCCAAATCCGTTCGGGACCGGCCAATTAAAATAAGGTCTGCACGAAGTTGGCACGGCATTTCACTCCGCTCCTTATTCGTTCTCCGCTTTGCCGCGTTTCTCAACTTCCGCAAGACCCATGATTTCTCGATTCACCAACTCGGAAACCCTCCGGCGAACGCAGCTGGCTCACGCACTGTTCCCTCTGTTTCTGCTTTTGTGTATTCCCGCCACGGTCGTCGCCGCTCCAGGCGGCGCGAAGCTCAGCGGCAAAGTCACTCTCAACGGCGCACTCGCCAAGCCCAAAGCACTCGACCTTTCGAAGGAACCCGCCTGCACCCAGATGCACGTCAACAATCCGCTCGTTTCTGAATCCCTGATCGTTGGCCCTGGCAATGCGGTCCGTAACGTCGTGGTTTACATTTCCGCGGGTGCTCCCTATCCGGGCCCGGTTCCCTCGGCTCCGGTTCTCTTCGACCAACACGGCTGCCAATACACCACGCACGTCCTGGCCTTCCGCGCCGGTCAGGAAGTGAAAATCTCGAATAGCGATCCGTTTGCCCACAACATCCATCCCCTCGCCAGGGTCAACCGCGAGTGGAATAAGCTGCAGCCCGCCGGCACGCCCCCCTTTGCCTACTCCTACGAAAACGAAGAGTTCATTGCCGTGAAGTGCAACATCCATCCTTGGATGCAGGGCTACTTCGCCGTCCTGCGGACGCCCTATTTCGCTGTCACCGGCGACGACGGCAGCTTTTCCTTGGGAGACCTTCCCCCCGGCCGGTACACCATCACGGCCTGGCATGAAACGCTCGGCACCCGGTCTCAGGAAATTGAAATCAATTCGAGCGGCGAGCCGCAGACCCTCAACTTCACCTTCACCGTCAAGCCTTGAACCGGGTTTGCCCGCTAGCCTCGGGCCCGCTGTTCATGTTCTGGCCGGGACTGTGACACGCTCCTCCCACGCCCTTTTCGCCCCTCGCCTTTCGCTGTAAACTAGAGAGGTTCCGCGCAACATGCCAAGAGCGCCACGCATTCCGGAAGTTTCACACGGCACATCAGGCGAAGGAGAGCAATCCCATGGCAGTTGATGTCGTTATGCCCCAGATGGGCGAAAGCATTTTCGAAGGCACCATCACCAAATGGCTCAAGAAGCCCGGCGACAAAGTCGAGCGCGACGAGCCCCTCTTTGAAATCTCCACCGACAAGGTCGACGCCGAAATTCCTTCTCCCTCCGCGGGCGTCCTGAAAGAGATCAAGATCGCCGAAGGCCAGACGGTTCCCATCCAGACCATTGTGGCCGTGATCGACGGGGCCGGCTCTGCCGCGGCATCCGCGCCTGCTCCCGCGGCCGCCTCCGCAAAATCCGCGCCTGCGCCCTCACCCGCGCCTGTGGCAGCCAGACCCGCCGCACCCGCGCCGGCACCCGCCGCACCTGTCTCCGCTTCCGTCGTGCCTGCTCCCGCCTCTTCCGGTTCCACCGAACGCATCCACTCCTCGCCTCTCGTTCGTCGCCTCGCCAAGGAACACGGCGTGGACCTTTCCGCCATCGAAGGCAGCGGTGCTGGCGGACGCATCACTAAGGAAGACATCGAAGCAGTCATTGCCGGGCAATCCGCGCCGGTCGCGGCGCAAGCCCAGGCTCCGTCCGCCGCCACGCGTCCGTCCGTCCCGCCGCCACCTCCCGCTCCCATTGCCGCCCCGGGAGCACCCGCCGCGCACGGCAGCCAGTTCGTCGCGGCGCTCCAGGTCGGTGTGCCTCGCGAGCGCATCTACTTCGGCAATTATGAAGTGCAGCCACTCAGCAACATGCGCCAGAAAATCGCCGAGCACATGGTCGCCTCCAAGCACGTTTCGGCGCACGTCTACTCGGTCGATGAAATCGACATGACCAAGGTCGCCGCCATCCGCGCCAAGGCCAAGGAAGAGTTCGAAAAGCGTTACGAAACCAAGCTGACCTTCATGCCCTTCTTTGTGAAGGCCGCCGTCGCCGGCCTGCGCGCGTATCCTACGCTCAATGCCTCGCTCGACGGCACCAACATGGTCCTGCATCGGGAGATCAACATCGGCATGGCCGTGGCGCTCGACTGGGGCCTGATCGTTCCGGTCATCAAGAACGCCGACGAAAAAAATCTCCTCGGCATCCAGCGCAATCTCAACGATCTCGCCGAGCGCGCCCGCTCCAAAAAGCTCAAGCCCGAGGAAGTGCAGGAAGGCACCTTCTCCATCACCAACCCCGGCGTCTTCGGCGGCCTCTTCGGCCTGCCGGTGATCAGCCAGCCCAACGTCGGTATCCTCGGCCTCGGCGCGATCGAAAAGCGTCCGGTGGTAATCAACGATTCCATAGCCATCCGCTCGATGTGCTACGTCACGCTCAGCTACGACCACCGCGTCGTCGACGGCGCCGTCGCCCACCAGTTCCTGCACAAGGTAAAGGAAACCCTCGAGAACTGGTCCGAGCCCCTCGTGTGAGGAGAGTCTTAAATAATCAGTTGTCAGTTTTAAGTTGAGGATTGCAGACCGCGAGTCGCGTGCCTTCTCTCGATCGCCAGTTTGCGCCGGGCTGCAGTTTTCCTCCTTACTGAGCACTGCTTACGGACAACTGACTACTGAATCAACGGCCGCATCTTTGCCGTCCACACCGCGAGCCCCTCAAGCGGCACGGCCTCGACGCCCGCGTCGCGCAAAGTCTCGCGCACAAACTGATGCCGTTCGTTTTCGGCGATGAGATGCACGTCGGTCACGGCAGTGAATTCGCTGGCCGCCACCTTGCCCCGTATGCGCTCCACCGTATAGGCCAGCGACTTCACCTCCCCAGGCGCGCGCGAAACGCTCAGGGTCTGCACAAATCCCCGTGTGCCGTTCCGGCGGTACCCGTAATCGATGCGCATCGGGTCGCCCGAAAATGTGAACTCTTCCGCGCGAACGCCCTTCTGCAAGCGTTCCCATACCCGTGCCTGTTTAAAAACCTGCGCGCAGTACGAGCGAATCGCTCCGCGGCTTCCCGCCGCGCCCACGCGCGCCGCCCCGCGCTGCAAGGCCACGTGATCCGCGTAGAGCCGCTCCGTCTCCGCGTCCAGGTCGTCCGAGTGCACACCTTTTTGCGGCGCCAGTTGCAGCGCGTTAGAAAGCGTCTCGTCCCACTTTCCGAGCAGCCTCAGCCAGTCCGCGCTGGCCTGAACGCTGTCTGATCTGCTGGCCGCCCCGCTTCCGTTGCCGTCGAAAAGTTGCGTAGCCGTTAAAAACCGGCTCTCCAGATCGTCGCGCAGCGCCCGCAGCAGCTCCTCGTCTGCCCGCGGGTGCAGCCGCCGCACGCGCGCATACTCTTCAGGCTCTTCGATCAGCCGCATCCGCCGTTCGCCCGATTGCGGATCAAACACCAGCACGCCGATATTCACCCACTCGTCGCGCACCAGGTTTGGCGTATAGCGCAGCACGCGGTAGGCAAGTGTGCGATCTGTCCCCGCGGGCACATGTGCTTGTGTACTCATTGCAGTTCTCCTTGAATCAGGCGACCAGTTGCCAGCGACCGGTGGACAGTGAAGAGGGACTCCCGATCAGTGACTCGTGAAAACTCTATGACCGCCCAGCCCCGTGGCTTGTCACGGGTGACGGGCAACTTGGCCAAATTCGCAAAAACCGCCTCGCCGGCAGTTTTTTCTTCACCGGGCACTGGTCGCAGGTCGCTGGCCACTATCTCCAATTCACAAACGGCTGCCGGTTCGAACTCTTCGCCGACAAAATAAGTTCTTCCACCCGCCGCTTCCTCCGGTGCATCTGCTCCAGCAGCCGCAGCACCGCGTCGTAGTCGTCCTCATACCACGCGGGTGGAATCTCTTCCGACAGTTCCGCCAGCACCTTTTCCGTGACGCGTTTCTCCAACCGCTCCAGCCACGGCCCGAACGAATCCATTCCCGTCACTCCCTCGTATACCCGGCTACGCGCGTACAATCCGCGCAAGGGAGCATCCGGAAAATTCCACTCCCCCGCGTTGAAGCAAAATCCCTGATCGATCATCACCGTCCGGTAGGCCCGCCCGCGCCCAGCCTGTTCCCGCGCATCTTCACGTTGCCCGTCCCCGTCCGGCAACGCTTCCCGTGCAACCTCTCCTCGACCCAGACTGGGTCCCGGTCTGGGCGCCCTGCCCGTCGCCGCCGCTTCCGGCGTACCCGCGCTTACCCGCGGCGCCTCCTCAAAAAAAACCGTCTGCCTCCCATTCGTGTTGCACACCCACTTGTCGAAAACCAGCATCCCCGCGAAGTCGTGCAGGTTTTCCACTTCCCGCAGTTTTTCATCCGGCAGAAAATCGTGCAGCGTCATCTGCCTTGGATCCCCCGGATACCGCGAACCGAACTGCAGCCCCGCCGCGCAGGGCGTTCGCGACCTCGGCAATTCGATGCACAACTCCGGCGTCAGCCGGATCAGTTCCGCCCCCACCTCGACCACTTCCACCGGCGCCGTCGGCAATCCCAGCCGCGACGCCAACCGGGTACCCAGCAGTTCGTTCACCAGGATCCTTCGATGCTGCGGGTTATTTTGAAACTTCACCACATAGTAGTTTCCGTCCGAGCAGCGCATCAGGTGCGACTGGGCGCCGCCGCGCATCCGCCGGATCTGCTCCAATGCCTTGACCATGTGCGGTTATCCTAGCGATACTTAATTCTCCAGGCAAGTTTATCGCCTTTACCAGCGCTCCATCTTCCCCTTCCGGTACGCACGCCCCGCCGTTTTGGGCCATCTGCCCTCACTGCCCCTCGCCCATTCCTGCACTGCCGCGCAAAAAAAAGGCCCCCCGGTTTTCCCGGGGAGCCTTTCGTGAAATTTTCGAAACCGCGCCTGATCTACCGGCGTCGCTTCTTGGCCTTCTTCGCTGGCTTCTTCTTCGCCGCCTTCTTCGCTTTGGCCTTCGCTTTCTTGGCCGGTTTCTTCTTGGCGGGCTTCTTGGCCGCCTTCTTCGCGGCTTTCTGGGGAGCTGCCTTCTTTGGCGCGGGCTTCGCCGCCGGTTTGCCCGCGGGTTCGTCGCCCTCGTCTCCGGGCTCCTCCTCCACGATCAGCAGCTCTTCCTCTTCTTCGACAATAGCTCCCGGCTCTCCGCCGAGCTCTTCATCGTCTTCCAACCGGGACAGCTCTTCGTCGTCTTCAAACTGATCTTTCTCGAATTCCATGCTCTCCTCCCCATGGGGAACTTTCTTGCCCGTTGTTCTTGGCACGCTGCACCAGTCGGAGATGGCCTGCACTCCGTCCTTGCGATTTGTTATCCCACTCCAAGGTCCTTGTCAAGCTTTCCTGATACTAACTCGCCTTTTCCGCGCAAAATTCTCATTCTGGTGCTCCCTGGCCCCCTTGCCTGCGTAAGCCGCCGGCCCTGCCAGGCGCTTTCACCAGTCACCAATCACGAGTAACGAGTCACTTTTCTTCAAGGTTTCGTCTGGCTGCCGGCCGTACCCGCCGGCTTCTTCCGCCGCGTTTTCGCCGAACTCTTCACCGCATGGGCCTCCGGCGCGCCCCCCACCGTGTAAATCCTCAGCACCATCCCGCGGCTGACCTTCCCCCCCTTCAGCCCGTTCCATTTCCTGATGTCCGTGTCCGTCACGCTGAACTGGTCCGCAATCCCTCCCAGCGTATCCCCCCGCCGCACCCGGTACCGCACCAGCCGGCTCTTGGTCTCTTCCACCGGGCGCGCCGCCGGGATAATCAGCTTTTCCCCTGCCTCCAACCCAGTCCCCGCCTCCAGGTCGTTGGCCGCCGCAATCGCCCCGGGGGTGACCCGGTACTTCTTGGCGATCGACGTCAGCGTCTCCCCGCTCTCCACCCGGTGCCGCCGCCAGCTCACCCATTTGTCCGCGGGAATATCCGCGATCTCCGCGGAAAACGTCTCCGCCGAGCCCTTCGGCAGATGCAGCACAAACTCCGGATCGTCCGGCGTCGCCATCCGCAGCAGGGAGGGATTCAACGTTCGCAACGTGGCCACGTCCACGTCAATCGTCTCCGCCACCAGCCGCAGGTCAATCGCCCGCCCCGGCTTCACCGCGTCCGTATCCACCGGCTGCTCCGGGTCCACCGAAATTCCATAGTGCGCCGCGTCCTTGGCAATCAGGGTCAACGCCAGGATGATCGGCACGTAATTCTTCGTCTCCCGCGGCAGCACGTTCCGTTTGTACAGCTCCCAGAAATCGGCGTATCCCGTCCGCTCCACGCCCTTTTGCACGTTTCCCGGCCCGCAGTTGTATGCCGCAATCGCCAGATACCAGTCCCCGAACAATCCGTAAAGATCCCGCAGGTGCTGCGCCGCCGCCCGCGTCGCCTTTTCGGGATCCATCCGCTCGTCCACCCACCAGGTGCGCTTCAATCCGTATTCGTTTCCGCGCCACTGCACGAACTGCCAGATGCCCCGCGCCCCCGCGCGCGAAAGCGCCAGCGGCTGAAACGCGCTTTCCGCCTGCGCCAGGTAAATCAGGTCCTGCGGCACGCCCTCTTCCCGCAGCACCCGCGCGATCATGTCGTCGTATTTTCCCTTGCGCCGCAGTCCGTTTTCCACGATCGCCCGCCCGCGCGGCGTCTGGAAAAAATTCAGGTAGGAAGCCACCACGTCGTTCACCGTCAGCGGCAGGTCGTGCGAAACGCTCTTCGCGGCCTCTTCCGCGCGCTCCCTCAATTTCGGGTCCACCGGAAAGGTCATCTCGGCCACTTCGTCAATCGGCGCCGGCACCGCCGGAGCCTCGCTGAATCCGTCTCCTGCGCGAAACGCCTGCAACTCATACGCGTAAATCGTGTCCGTGACCTGGTGAAACAGTTCGCTCAGCTTCGGGTCGCTGTTCGGGTCGTACCCGCTCTCGAGCATCCAGTCCACCGCGTCATCAAAATCCCGCCGCGCGGCCGCCAGGTGCCCAGCCTTGTAGTTGGCTTCTCCCGCGGCAAACTTCTCTTTCACTCTATCAATCAGGTAGGGAATCCCGCCGGGGGTTTGCCGCACCAGCGAGATCAGCGGCTGTGCCTTCAGGTTCCGCAAAGGCAGGTTCCCCACTATGCTGGGTCCCGCCTGCGCCGTCAGTGCCTGCGCGTGCTGTCCTTGCGCCGGCTGTCCTGGTAAAGGTTCCAGCGCCGGAGCATGCGCCTGCACCGGGCGCTTTGCCGCGTCCTCGCAACCCGCGAAGCTCACCGCCATCAGCAACCAAACTCCCGCGCGCCACATTTCCGTTCGACCGGTTCCGAGCCTCATCCCTCCATGGTAAGGACCCCCTCCGCCACCGGTCAACGCTTTCGCTCCCCTCCGCGACCCAACCCGCACCTCCCCACGCGCCTCTTTTGCCGCCCGACTCTCGCGGCCATAAATCCCTCTGCTACACATCCACGCCAGGAACCTATAAGATACGTCCCAACTCCCGTAGTCGGATAATCCGGACAAGGCGGTTGGCCGCAAGAGAGGGACGACATGGTCGCCTATTTGTTCCTGGCTTCGTTGCTGTTCACTCCTGTCTCCGGCGCGGGCCAGCAAAACGCACCTGTAAACGTAAAGGTGCGCGTCTTGCTTGTGGATAAAGATCTCAATCAGAAGCCCGTCCCTTTCTACCTAATCAACTTCCGGCACGCGGGCAGTGCAGACCCTCCGGCCACGCTAAAGACCGATCTGGACGGCAAAGCGGAAAGGCCGCTCCCTGCCGGGCACTATTCCATTTCCACTCCCAAGCCGGTGGAGTTGGGCGGCAAGCGATTTTCCTGGAATCTGGAAATCCAGATCACCGGTACGGATCTGCACCTCGACCTGACCAACGACAACGCCAAAATCGAAGACTTGCCTCCCGGTGCCTCCTCGACCGGCGAAAATAAATCTCCCGCCGGCGGGGAATTGACGGCACTCTTCGACAAGCTGAAAAACTCCGTGGTGACCGTTCATTCCGAATCAGGCAGCGGTTCGGGCTTCCTCGTAGATCCCTCCGGCCTGGTTGTGACCAACTACCATGTCGTGGATTCCTCAAGCTACCTGGCCGTGCAATTCGACGACCAGCGCAAGGTCCCGGCGCGGCTGGTCACCTCGAACGCGGATAAGGACGTCGCGGTGATCCGCTATGATCCCGCCGCGTTTCCCGAAGGTGTAGTCGCGCCGCTGCTGGCCAACGAAGCTGCCTCGCATCTCGCCGTCGGCCAGCGCGTTTTCACCATCGGCAATCCGCTCGGCCGCGAAAAAGCCCTGACCACAGGCGTCGTCAGCAAAATCGAAAAAGATTCCATCAACAGCGACATCAACATCAATCCCGGAAACTCCGGCGGCCCCTTGTTCACCCTGGACGGCAAAGTCGCGGGAATCACCACCAGCCTCTTGCGGAACCTGGCTTCCATCGTGCCGGTGGAGTTCGTCCGGCCTGAAGTCGAAAAGGCCACGAAAGCCATCGTGAATGAACTTCCCCCGTCCCCGGTCCTTCTTCCGGTAGAACCCACAGATTATTTTCCAGCCGATGCCCTGCGCGAACTGCTCGCCCAGGAGAAATTCGACACGAAACCTTACTTCGTTGACGCCGGAGAGTTTCGCGTATCGTTCATCACGCCTCCGTTGAACTATTTCCTGCGCCACGAAGAGGAGATGGCCGCAGCACGCAAGGCGGCAAAACGCTCCGGCGGCGACGCTGCCACGGCCAAGCCGCCGCCCGGCGCATTGGAGGATGCGGTGGACTATCGTCCCGTGCTTCTGGTGCGCGTCCGGCCGAAATTCGGAGCCTTTTTCAGATCTCGCTTCAAGAATGGTTTCGTGCGCATGCGCCTCCTCTGCGGCGGCAAGGAGTTGCCTCCGATCCTCCCTGGGCGGTCCGAATTCGATTTGTACGACCAGCGGGACCGCAAGGTGGACACCACGTTCCAAGGAATGTACGAGTACCAAGCCGATGCCATGACACCTGCCTGCGGAAATGTGGTCCTCGAAATTTACTCCGAGAAAGATCCCAACGCGCCCGAGGCCAGGCCGATTGATGCCTCCACCGTTCAACGCGTCTGGGTGGATTTTGATGCGTTCCGCCGGGTGCACCCCGCGCCGATAGCCAAGCCTTAGAGTGCAGGACGCAACACGGGCAACCTCTGTTGGTTCTGTTCAGTCGCGCCTCGCCATTTGCAGACAATTGCTTCCTCATTTCGGCGAATCTCGCGATGGGTGTATGATTTGGGATGTTTTCGGTCGAAAGAGGAAAATTCGGCTAACGTAAAATTCCGCGCAGCGATCGAACAGGTAAGGGGAAATTCCAAATGAAAAAACTTCTCGTCACACTCGGGTTCGCATTCACGTTTACCGGCTCCGCGCTGGCGCAGATGGCGGCACCATCCGCCGCGCCGGTGAAGAATCCCGTCAGCACCGTGCTACGGTCGGCGCTGGCCTCCCGCCAGAAAAACACTCTCGCCGCCATCGACGCCATGCCCGCGGACAAGTTCAGCTACAAGCCCACCCCGGACCAGATCAGCTTCGCGCACCTGGTCGTGCACATCGCCGAGTCAAATAATGGCACTTGCGCGAAAGTTGCCGATGTTCCCGCGCCCAAGGTTGACGAACTCAAGGAAACGGATCCCAAAGACAAGTTGCTCGCCGCGGCCCGCGCCTCGTTCGACTTCTGCTCCACCGCCCTCGCCAATATGGACGACTCCAAGCTCGGCGACAACGTGGACTTCGGCCGCGTCCAGGGTCCCCGCGCGATGGGAGTCTTTTTTCTCGTGGGAGGCTGGGCCGACCACTACGGCGCCGTCGCCATGTATCTCCGCCTGAACGGCATCCTGCCCCCCACCGCCCAACCCAAGAAATAAATCGTGCGCATCACTCCCCGGGTTCGACGCCGCACGCCTATTGCTGCAGTTCCAGATAGCCGAGTGTCAATTGACTGGAATCCGTCTCAATCATCACTGCGCGCGCGGGGTCCACAAGATAAGCGGTGAAGTTACCCGGTGTCCCATTGAACGCCGTACTGAGGCCTGTCAGCGTCCCCGTAAAAATGCCATTCGCGCCGCTCGTCAGGCTGCCTGAGACCGCAACATTCGTGATTCCTTCGCCAAAGTCTACAAATCCTGTAAACGCGTTCCCGCTGTTGCCCGCCACCACGGTGAGCGGCCCGAGCGCGGCCGCTGGCCCCGGCCCCGTAAACTGGGTTACACCGTACTGAGCGGCGTTCAATCCATAACTCCCACTGAAGCTCGCCCCGCTGAACGGGCCGCTCTGCTGCTGCGCTGCCCGGCCGGCAACCAGCACCGCGTTCTCACCGGAGAGCAGCAAGCCCTGGCCGTCTCCCGTCAAATAAAGTTGCAGTTGGTATTCGAAGCTGCTTCCGTCCGTCAGGTTCGAGAGAGTCGCGCGTCCGGTCGCATCGACCGCGTAAGAACCGCTGAAGGAAAGCGGGCTTTGCGCGGATTTCCCCGTGAGATCGTTCCAGTTCAGCGTGCCCCTCAAGCTGCCGTCCGAGTTGGCGGTAACCAACCCCGCAATCTGCAGCGTTCCATTGGCGTCCTCGCCTGCCGCTCCGAAAACATATGTGGAACCGCTGATCGAACTGCTGCTGAATTTTCCCGTGCTCGTCCCTTGGGCAACAGCAGTCCCGCCCATCACTCCCATAAAGTTGTCTCCGCTCGTCTCGATCAGCCGGATGCGCGCGCCATCCACCATGTAACCGGCCAGATACAGCGAAGTGACCGCCTGCGCCCCGCTGGGGAACAAATGAAACACCACCCGGCCGAAGCTATCGGGCGCGGACACCGTGCTCGCCGCCAACGAAACTTGCCCCGTGAACGTGCTCCCAGCGTTGATATCCAGAACGCTCCCGGTTCCCGAAATCCCTCCCGTGCTGTCGACGATCAACACTCCTCCGATCCCCGCCGTCCCTCCGAATTCGTCCACCCCGAAAGTGGTGAATGCATACCCGCCCCCGGGCGCCGCCGTGCTGGTTTGCAAGTCCATGGTGCCGCTCGCGATGTAGCCGCCGAAGCTCGTAATCAGCACCCGCGAACCGGATACGATCACCCCATTCAACGTCTCCACCCCCGACGCGCCAACCGCAAGGTCGTTCGTCTTGATCGTAATCTGCAGATTCCCGTCAGGCGTCGTCCCATAGCTCCCACCGGCAATCGGATCGAATTCCGGCTGATACTGTTCGTCGGTCTGATTCACCGCATAGTTTATGTAGTCCTGCTCTCCGCCGGTGATTGCTCCGTCCTCAGCCACAATCACGCCGGAAATGAAGTTCGATAACGGCCCCACGGGCCCGGCCACCTGAAACACATAGGTGCCGTTCGCCAGTGTCGCCGCGGCCTTGATGATGGTGATCGTCGCGGTTGCCGATTTTGTCGGGTCCGTTACGGATGTGGCGGTCACCGTCACCGCGCCGCCGGACGGCACGGCCACGGGTGCCGTGTACGCGGTCTGCGTTTCGCTGCCCGTCACGCCCGGATTGAAAGAGCCGCATGGCCCGCCATTGCAACTCGCCGTCCACTGCACCTGCGGATTTGCGGAAATATCGTTCGAGATCTTCGCGTTGAAGGAGACCATTCCGTTCACCTGCACCACGGCGGGCGTTACGCCTCCGAATGCAACGCTGATCGGAATCGGCGGCGTGATCGTAATCGTTGCCGAAACCGATTTTGTCGGATCCGTAACTGAAGTTGCCTTCAGCGTTACAGTTCCGCCCGCCGGAATCGCTGACGGCGCGGTGTATATTGTGGGTGTTTCGCCCATCGCTGCGGTCGCGCTCAGCGTCCCGCACGCACCTGAAACCGTACTGCCGCAACTCAGTGACCACGTCACCTGGGAGTTCGCGGAATCATTCAAAACTGCTGCGATGACCGTTACTGATTCATGGATGGCCATCGAACTCGGCGGCGCGACCAGGAACAAAACGGAAATCGGTTTCGGCGGAGGTGTCACGGGAGGAAGGCTCTGCAGCCCCCCTCCGCATCCAGCCAACCCGACGATCGCCCCCATACCCATGCACACCAGTATCCAGTGGCGGCAGTTCATCTCTTGCCTCCCCATCGTTCATCCCAGGCGTTTTTTGCCGCCGCGGGTTTGCTTTCTTCTGCAGAATTTGATTTACAGGTTGTTCAGCGTCGCGCCGGACCGCGAGTGAATGCCTTAATTTTCGTGCGAGTCATGCTTTTGGTGTAACGAGGATTTACACGCATGTGTCCGCATCCTTCGCCTGGGCCAGCCACATTTGTTGTCATCGAAAAACGCTACGGTCATTGCGTAGGACGGAGTAGCTAACCAGTAAGTTACACAAAACTTGCATGCCGGTTCGTTGCAAGTTCCCGCGGGCTCTCGGCCGAATCTTTACAATCGGTGACCAGCTGCCTTGGCCCGCTCAATCAGGTGGTTAGAGGGTAAACTGGGGTCAGCTAGCTTTTTCGCAGTTTCCAAACCGGCGACAGGAAGACTGGCCGCTTCCAGCAGCCCGAGTTGCACCAGCACCGATGCTTGATCCCAATAGATGTGCTCGTTCGAAAGTTTTCCGTCGCGAAAGTGGACGATCACCACCAACGGACATTCCACCCGCCTGCCTGTGGGCGCAACCCCGGGTAGCATCCAGTCCATTTCAATCGTGTGCGTGAAGCGAAAAATCATTTCATCCACAAGCCGCTCCGTGCCGATGGTTCGCGAGATGGGAACGATCTCCGTGTCGGCGGGCATTCTTGGGATGAAGTGCCGCGAATAGAATTCTCGCAGTTCTTCGTGGCCCACTCCCCCGGTCAAAACCGGGATGTGATTCACGTAGGCCTCCGGCACCATCGTCTCCAAAGTGGCCTTCGTGTCCTGCGTCGCAAATTCATGGCGCAGATGTTCTTCCCAAAGGTCGTTGAGTGTCTGCTGCGCGGGAGTCAATCCTGCTTCCGTGCTCTGCTTTTCATTCATACTGGCTTCCTTCCCGTATCGCCGGTTCGCTTGCATTTCATTTCTGGGGCTTCCCGCCGTTCAGCAAAACGAATTTCTGGATCCTCTTGCCGGTGTCCACTTCGCCCGTATACAAGCTGCCCTCGGAATCCGACGCGATCTGATGAACCCAGTGAAACTGCCCGGCATTCCGGCCGTTGTGCCCCGTCTGGCCCACCACGGCGCCATCCTCTCGCCGCAGCGTCCAGATCACGTTGTCCTCGCCGTCCGCCACCAGCAGAAACTTCTGCTGCTCGTCGGTCGAAAACGCGAACTGCCACACGGAACCTATTCCCAGTGTCTCGGGACGCACCGTGAACTCCTTCACGAATTTCCCCTGCTTGGTGAACACTTGCATCCGGTCGTTGACGCGGTCGCAGACATATACCAGCCCGTCCCGCGAAATGTGTACGCAATGCACCGGATTCCGAAATTGCTGGTCGGGCGGCGCGGCAGGATCATATGCGCCAGGATCGGCATCCTTAGGGGCGTTTCCATACGCTCCCCAAAGCCTCTTGAACGCCCCTGTCTCCGAGTCGAAAACAATCACCCGCTTGTTCATATAACCATCGGCGATGTACACCTCGTGCGCTTCCGAATCCACGTCGATGCCCGCCGGCCGCCCCAAAATATCGGTGCGCAAGCTGTCGGGGGGATCGGCTGAGGGATGCCCGATCTGCATCACAAACTTCCCATCCTTTTTGAACTTCAGAATATGCCGGTCCGTCGGCGAATTCCCCCCGATCCAGACGAATCCATCCTTGTCCACGTAAATTCCGTGCTCGATTTTCGGCCAATCAAATCCTTCGCCAGGTCCGCCCCAGGATTGGAGCAAATGTCCCTGCTTGTCGAACTCCAGCACCGGCGGCGCGGCGATGCAGCACATCGAACGGGGCGGCGTAAGCGAAGCGCCAGTTTCATCCACCGTGTTCGTGGAGGGCCGCTGCAAAACCCAGATGTGGTCCTCCCGGTCCACAGCCAGTCCCCCGATCTGTCCCGTGATCCAGTTGTTCGGCAGCTCCTGCGGCCAGAAGGGGTCTACTCGATACTTCGGGGGCTCTTGCGCGCGCGAAACAAACGCAAAAGCGCCAAGCAGAATCAGCAACGCGATGCCGAAGCACATCAATCTCCGTGCCGAAGTCTTGCGGAAAAGGATTCTCTGCATGAAACACCCCGCGTGAACGTTCTTCCTCTGTCCAGAATCGGGGCGGAGTATAGGACCGCTTCCACCACGTGTCAACGCAGTTGCAGTTAAATCGCAAGGAGGTGGCGAAGCTAGCCGCAGACTCAACGGTCGCGCCTGCGGCCACTCATTTACGGTCATTTCTCCGGAAACGGTCGACTTCCGGTTCGTAAGTCGTGTTTTCGAAATAGCCCTGACTTCTGCCACGAGGAAGGATTCGGATTTCGGCCGCTTTGTGACATATCGCACCGCGACCAGGCGTCTTCAAAAAACAAATCTGACGGCGACTTGGCCAACTCGCCCCGGTTGTGACTTCAGGATCTGCCCGAATGTGGAATCATTGACGTTGCCGTCCACGGAATTGGCCCCGTCGAACTGGGCATGGTTGAAGGCGTTGAACAGTTCGAGTCGGAATTCCAGTGAGGATGATTCCGTCACTCGGGTCAGCTTTCGCAGAGCCACGTCGTAATTGTCGATTCCCGGTCCGTAAAAGAAACGCCGTGAAGAAGTGCCAAACGTTCCCAACGGGTTCGGCGTAAACAGCGCTGTATTGAACGCGAGCGGGTTGCTGCGGGGATCATGATTGACGTTCAAAGATCCCAGGCTGGGGTTGTAATTCGGCAGGTCGATGCTGACGCTGTTGACTCCATTGTTCTGCGCTTGCACCAACGCATTGTCTCCAAAACTTTGAAACGTGACGGGCAATCCCGTGGCAAACCGGGTTACTCCGGAAACTTCCCAGCCTTGCGTCAGGCGGTTCGAGGCTCGCAACAATTTCTCGATTGGCAGCTGATAGTTGTAGCTGAAAACGAAGTTGTGCTTCATGTCGAACGCGGAGATCGCATATTCCTTGCGGAAATCGAAGGGATTCACCTGCTCCTGAATGCTGGAAGCCCAATCCATCGACTTGCCGTACGTGTAGCTCGCCAAAAAAGTGAATCGCCCCGCCGTTCGCTTCAGGGTCGCTTGCAGGCTGTTGTAGTTGGAGTTGCCCATGTTCTGGTACACAGCGTCCGAGCCAATGGTGTTTGGGTAGGGGGAGCGGGTTCCGTTCACCACCGTCCCGTTGGCCCGCATATACACCGTGTTTTCACCAAATGGTCCGCACGTGGGCGTGCCCAGCATTACATCTTGCGGCTGGCTCAAGCTGAGGCACAGCGCCGGGTTTCCCGGGCTCACCGAATGAACTGCCAGCAGATGGCGGCTGAGAGAACCAATATAGCCGATGCTCACAAGCGTATTCGAACCAAGCTGCCGCTCGACCGTCAGGTTCGTTGACATCGTGTACGGCGTCTTGTTCTTGTAATAGACGCTGCCCGCGCCGCTGATAGGCGTATAGCGTGACCAATCCACGTTCGGATCGGGATTCGTTGGCGACACGTTGTATGGGGGAACGTTCACCGGAAATTGCTGGACGTACTTCCTTCCCGTCAGCGCCCCCACGAACGGCGTGGCCATCACCGGAGCTTCGGGACTCGTGTAGGTCAGTCCGTACGGTGGATTGCCCGTTGGGTAGGCCACCGTCAACCCTTCGACGGCTGTGAAAAAGCGTCCCGCGCCCGCTCGGATGCTTGTTTTCCCCGGACCGCCCGTCAGCTTGCTCAACCATCCACTCGAGAAAGCCGGAGAGTAGGCAATCCCGAGACGCGGCGAGAAATTATCGAGTGGCGAAGGCGCGATCGCTGCCGGGATGTGCGAACCATCGGGCAGAGGATCTCCCGGCACCAGATATCCGAGCGGCGCACCCGGGAATGTCGCGGACTCGACTCCTTGCACAAACGTCGTGGTCTGATGATGCTCCTCGGCCCACGGAGTGATGTAATCCCAGCGCAGGCCGTAGTTGATCGTGATGTTCGGCCGCACACGCCAGCTGTCTTGCGCGAAGATGCCGCCGTTCGTGGCGCTCTCATAAAATGCCGGCGAAGACTGTTGCGAGTAGAAATCGGGCAGCCCGAGCAGAAAATCGGCGAAGCCGTTTCCGGTGGACTGGTTGCCGCTGCCAAAAAACGAAAAAGTTCCATTCGCTACTAGGTCGGGATTCTGTTTGACCTTGTACCAGATGAACTCGACGCCGGTCTTCAGAGTCTGATTGCCCCGCGCCTTCGAGATGCTATCGCTCACATCGAACGTATTGTTAATCTGGGCAACGAAGAACGGCTCCGTTCCCGTCGTAAACGAGTTGAAGTACAGCGTCTCCACCCCGGCAAACTGCGGCGCGCCCTGAATGATGCCTTGGCCTCCCGCCGTAATGCCTTGCTGGCCAAGCGTGGTGCCGACACCTCCTTGAGGGACGCCGAGGTTGTTGTTCAGGCGGGTCGCGCTGAGACGTGCCTCGTTAACCAGTGTCGATCCAAAAGTCTTCGTGTTGCTCACCACAAACAGCTGATCCAGGCCGCTCGACGTCGCGTCGAAGGCTCCGCCATCCGGATTGGGAACCGTTGCGCCGCCGAACCCGGAGGGATACGGATTGTCGAGATTGTATTTGTCGTAGAAATAGTAGAAGGAGAAATTCCCCGACCGGGCTGTATTCCAATCGATCCGCCCTGCCGCCTTCTCATCGTGAATCGTCAGCGCTCGGGAAGTCGACTCGAAATTGTTGCCCCCGAGATTGGGAGAGGGAATGTACTGGAGCATCTTTGTGGCAGGTAGCGCAAATGCAGATTGGGGAATGATGTTCCCCGGGAAGACGCTGGAAAACGGCTCCCCGGATGTCACCTGGTAGCCCAACAGATTCGTTAGGCTCTGCGCCAGGTAGGGGCCGTTCACTTTGCCGGTAAACGTGGGAGAATCCGAAAAATTTCCGGCGCGATTCTCCAGCGAAGGCACCGCAACGACCCCCGTATCCTGGCCCTGCTTGGTGTGCTGTCCCTGATAGTCGGCAAAAAAGAAAAGCTTATTGTGTTTGATCGGGCCGCCCAGCGTTCCGCCATATTGATTCTGCTGGAAGACCGAGCGCTGGGTTGAAAAGTAATTTTTCGCGTCGAGATCCGTGTTCCGCAGAAACTCGAAACCTGAGCCATGGAACACATTCCCGCCGGACTTGGTAACCACATTGATCAACCCGCCGCTGTAATTCCCGTACTCGGCGTCGGTGTTGCTCGTGAGGATGCGAAACTCCTCGATGGAATCGAGATTTGGAATAATTCCAGCCTGCTGCCCGATTCCTTCCTGGACATTCGCTCCATTCAGGGAGAACCCGTTGGCGTCCTCGCGCTGCCCGTTGATCGAAAATTGTCCGGTATTGCTGGCCCCGGCCACGGGGACCGTCCCGAACCCCCCGCCAGAGGTGCTGTTCCCCGCTCCGCTCGTCGTCAGCGGCGTAACGCCAACCTGCGTGGCGAATAGGTCCGTGTAACTTCTCCCATTTAACGGGATCTCCGTTACCTTCTTGCCTCCCAACACTTGTCCCAGTTGGGTGTCCGTGGTTTCCACTTGCGCCGCGCCTTCGGTAACTACCACGGATTGACTCTGCTCGGTCAGTTGCAGCGTAACGTCCAGCACCAGCGCGCTGTTGATGTCGATGGCCAGGCCCTTTTTACGGTAAGGCTGAAATCCATCGATCGTGACATCCACCTGGTACTCGCCAACGGCCAAGACCGGAAACGTGAAAGCGCCTTCCTCATCCGTCGTAGCGCTCAGCTTCGCGCCGGTTTGCGTATTCGTAACCACCACTCCCGCTCCCGGTATTACCGCTCCCGATTGATCCTTCACCACGCCAGTGATTTTGCCCCCGACTTCAGCGTACGCGACGGAACCACCGATGAAACCTGCAATCAACAAAAACAAGATTCCCAGTTTTACCTGCTGCATGTTTCTCTCCCCGGAAGATTTAATCTCGAAGTGGTAACAACGAATTCTTGCAGACGACATTTGGCTTCCTATGTCTACGGCCAGACGTGTCTTCGCTACTCAAATGCATTTCCAAGTTTTTCCTCCTCCCGTTATTCCTGTTCTGCCGCGATTGCAGCCATGCCAATTCCATCGGCGATTTCTGGGGTGCACGAGTTGAACGCAGTCATTCCCGGATCAATCCAGATCGCCACCAGTCGGTCGCCTCCGTCGTCGCGCTCCGGCACCCACACGCAATACAGGCTTGAGCCTGTGGTTGGGTTCCACAATTTCTCGGTGATATTCCGCATGTTCCCTCTCTCCGCTAGGCACACATCTCCTGATCGCGCAGGAAACGCTCTCGCGAGGGTTCAATCAATTTGTCGGGTGGAGATCCGTACAGAGGGGATTCCCACTCGCTCGTGTTTTTGTGTTCCGCGAGAGCGAGCGGGAGTTCGGGAATTCGCCGCGCTAAGCTCGCCGATCGCAGATCTCCAGGCCGTTGCTGCTACCTGGAGGTTCTGGTTCTTGTGGTCTGATTTCCATATATACTAGCGGTGTTCCTTGTACCCTACCCCTACTGGGTAGGCACTTCCTTTAGATACCCTAGCCGGGTAGGATAGTCAAGAAAAATGTCACATCTTTCTAGAGAAAAATTGGATCTAGTAAATCGAACCAAAAAAGTCATCGGCCAGCTCGAATCGGTACTCAAGGGCCTGAATGGCGACGAGCAATGCTCCGAGATCCTTCACCGTCTCGCGGCCGCACGTGGCGCCATCAACAGCCTGATGGGCGAACTGATGGAAGATCACATCCTCAACCATATGCCCAAGAATTCGAAGTCCGCCGAAGAGGCTGCCGAGGACATGATTCAAATTGTCCGCACCTACCTCAAATAGGCGTCGCCTTATTCACTCTTGTGGATTTCCGCGGCCACCGGCGCCACGCCGCCACCCTTGCCGTTCCCCAGGAAATGCACCCCGCCCTGCGGACCACGCCGGCAAAATCCGCGGCCATGTGGCTCATGTCTCCTTTTGGACAGTACTCAAATTAGGCGTACGGGGATAATTGCGCATATGCCTGTCGAAACCCCGGCCGACAATCACACCCTTTACTGGGCAAAAAATAAGCGGGCAGAAAGAAGGTAAGTGGATGCGTCCTTTCGTCGTAATTCGTTCGTTGCTTTTCGCAGTAATGTTGATGGTGCTTTCAGTCGCTGCGTTCGCTCAAATCGGTATTTCCGTCTCTTTTGGTCCTCCTGCGCTCCCCGTTTATGAGCAGCCCGAATGCCCGGGGGATGGCTACATCTGGACGCCGGGTTATTGGGCTTGGGATGGTGGCGACTACTACTGGGTGCCGGGCACCTGGGTCGAAGCTCCTGAAGTCGGCTTCCTTTGGACCCCCGGATACTGGGGTTGGGGCGAGAACGCCTACTTCTTCCACGAAGGCTATTGGGGTCCGCACGTTGGATATTATGGCGGAATCGATTACGGATTCGGATATGGTGGTCGCGGCTACGAAGGCGGCCGCTGGGAAAACAATCATTTCTATTACAACACCTCGGTGAACCACATAAACAACACCGCCATCCGCAACACCTACAACACCAGGGTCGAATACAACTCGGGAAACCGGGTCAGCTACAATGGCGGAAACGGCGGCGTCAATGAGCGGCCGTCGGCACAAGAACAAACCTACGACAGGGAACGCCACACGGGCCCGGTCGCCGCACAAAACCAGCATATGCAACAAGCTCGTTCCAATCCCGAGTTGCGCGCCTCCACGAATCAGGGCAAGCCTCCGATCGCGGCCACGTCCAGGCCCGGAGACTTTAAGGGCAGCACCGTACCTGCCAGGGAAGCCGGCGCTCCTTACAAAGCTCCGGATCGGCCGGCAACTGCAAATGAAGCTCGTCCAGCAAACAACAGCGCAGCACGTGCAAACGCCAACATGCATGCCAACGAAGTTCAACCCCACAAGTACGCTGCTCCGACCGTCGGAAACCCCGCAACGGACCAGAAATATCAACAACAACAGGACAAGCTGGCCGCCAAACAAAATCAGGAACACCAGAAGCTGCAGCAGCAGCAGGAAAAAGAACACCAGCAAGCAGCCACGAGAAACACCAGTGAACCTCAACGGCAGCAGATGGAACAGCGCCACGCGCAGCAGACCCAACAACTTGAGCAGAAGCACACTACACAGCAGCAGCAAGTACAGACGCATCAACAGCCGCACCAGAGTGCACCGCCTGCGCAGGGTCACCCTCCCGGAGGAAAGCCCTAAGCGAATGGTAGTGGCTGTCTAGACGTATTATTTCCGCCCACCTCCGCCCTATCTCCACACTGGACTTCCTCGGGTCCATGCGGCAGACTCTCTGCCTACCCCAATCGCTCACGCGCCGGGCCGCTCCGCGCCCACAGGCCGACGCACAAGAAAAAGGAGGTCTCCATGTTTCGTTCTCGCATTCCATTCGCTCTCGTCCTCTTCGGTTTCGTCGCCACCTTCACCGTTCCCCAGGAGATGCATCCGGTCGCGCGCACCACGCCCGCTTTCGATCAACTCAAATCGCTCGTCGGCCATTGGGAAGGCACCGCTCCGGACGGCAAGAAGGTGCAAGTCGCATACGAACTCATCTCCAACGGCAGCGTCCTCATGGAACGCCTGCACCCGGGCGATGAGCCAGACATGATCACCATGTACTCGCTCGACGGCGACCGCATCCTCGTGACACATTACTGCTCGATGGGCAATCAGCCCACCATGCAGACCGCCGCATCCCCCGCCGCCAATGGCAAGCTCGACTTCACCTTCCTCCGGCTAGCTGGCGCCAAGTCTCCCGATGAGGGCCACATGGCCGCTCTGACCGTCTCCATGCCCGACAAAACCCACCTCGTGCAAACCTGGACCTTCATGGACAAGGGCAAATCGCAAACCGAAAGCTTCACCGTCACCCGGAAGGCCTGATCGCCCGGGTTTAACGATGCTTTCTAGCGGCCCCGACCCGGCCGGGGGCGCCTTTACACACGAAATACGCAGGCCCAGACGAGAGCCACGGCGATCTTTAAATTCCGTTTTTCCTTGAATTTTTCTTGTGACGAATCCTCTATACTCACTATCGAATAGCCTGGGAGGTCCTGACCATGTCCAAGTCCCGGTTCATTCTTGCTCTCGGCGCGGGTTGTTTTTTCTCCTTGTCCGTCGCACTGATTCTCCATTCCAAATCTCCCTCCTCCAGCGCAGTCGATTCTCCCGAATCCCATCGCAGTTTCAGCTTCACCTATCAGGTCCACGTTCCCGCCAACGCCGATGCAAAATCCAGCCATCTCTGGATTCCCCTCCCGCAAAACGACGCCTTTCAATCTGTCTCCAACCTTAATATCGAGAGCTCCGTGCCGCACTCCGAAGGCCGCGATCCCGAATACCACAATTCCTTCGCTGTCTTCACGCCTTCCGCTGCCCAGTCCGCCGCGGGTTACGACGTCACTCTTCTCTTTAACGCCACCCGCCGCGAGCATGCCGTCAATATCCATTCGCCCGCCGTGCAAAATACCTCCGCCGCGAATCCCTCCAACGATTCACTGATGAAACGGTATCTCGAGCCGGACAAACTCGTACCTCTCAACGGCACTATCGCGGAACTCTCTCGCCAGCAGACTTCGGGCGACACCACCCAGCTCCAGAAGGCCCGCCACATTTACGATTACGTCGTCGCCACGATGCGCTATGACAAAACCGGCGAAGGCTGGGGCCGCGGCGACGCCGTTTGGGCCTGCACCTCCAAGCACGGCAACTGCACCGACTTTCATTCTCTATTTATCGGCATGATGCGCTCGGCAGGAATTCCCGCGCGCTTTGAGATTGGATTCCCGCTCCCCGAAGGTAAAACCGAAGGCGACATTCCCGGGTACCACTGCTGGGCCGAATTTTATATCACTGGCATCGGCTGGATTCCCGTCGACGCCAGCGAAGCCTGGAAAAATCCCGCCAAGCGAGACTACTTCTTCGGCGCCCACGACGACAATCGCGTCTTCTTCACCTACGGCCGCGACCTCGTCCTCTCTCCCGATCAAAAAGGTCCCGCGCTCAACTATTTCATCTATCCCTACGCCGAATCCGACGGCCAGCCTGTCAAGGGCCTCACCACCCACTTCGCCTTCCGCGACATCGCCCCTAATAGCGTCGCGAAACAATAAAACTTGAAGGTGCCCAACCTTTCGGCCGCCGCAGGCGGGTTAGGTGGCCTCTTACGATCGAACGCTACAAAATCTTCGTCCTGCTGATTACCAATTACTGATCACTGATTACTATCTACTGAAAACTGCTTACTATTTTCCTCGCCGCCAACCCCACCATCAATCTCGATATCCCCGTCATCAGTAAATTCACTCCCACCAAAGTCCCGATCGCCCACACCGAACTCGACGGCCAGTGAAACCAAATCAACCCGCCCAACAGCAGCGTCACGATTCCATTGATCAGCATCCACGAAGCCCCATGCGCGCCTTTCAGCCGGAAGTACGCCACGATCTCCAGCACACCTTCCGCCAGAATCACGCCGGAGAGCAACAGCGTCAGCGTGCTCACTCCCATGAGCGTGTGCGTCAGGAAATACAATCCCCCGATCAAGTACACAATCCCCACCAGCAATTGCAGAATCACGTGCTTCGCGCCACCGCCCTTGAACGCCGCAAAAAAGTGCGCCACCGCCCCAAACACCAGCAGCCATCCCACCAGCAGTGTCACTCCCAGCCCCGCCGCAAACGGCTCCGCAATCGCAAAAATCCCCAGCAAGATAAACAGCACCGCGACCGCGATAAACCAACCCGTCGCCTTCTTCACCAGCGTTCCCGGCCCGCGCAATCCCTCTGTCGCATTGCTAGTAGCCATTGCACACCTCTTCTCTGATTTTTTTCTTGTACCGGCGCCCAGTCTCCGGCACCCGGTCCCGTCAAATCTGTAAAAGGCGGATTCGCGCTGATTCTACCTCTTCGCTTCCCCACCCTCCACTCCTTCTTTGTTCTGCTCCAGGGCCGAATTCAATCTCGCCTGCGCTAAAATCTCATCATGGTCCAATCGCTGCCTCTCGCTCCAGGTTTTCCCGTCATCGAAACCCCGCGCCTCCGTTTACGCCACCACCGCCTCGAAGATTTTCCCGCCTGCCGCACCATGTGGGCCGATCCCACCGTCACCAAATTCATGGGCGGACGCCCGCTCTCCGAGGAAGAAGCTTGGGTCAAATTCCTCCGCAACGCCGGTCACTGGCCGCTCCTCGGTTTTGGCTTTTGGATCCTCGAGGAAAAATCCACCGCCACTTTCGCCGGGGAAATCGGTCTCGCCTATTTCCATCGCGAACTCGTCCCGCCCGTCGAAAATCTTCGCGAAGCAGGCTGGATTCTCGCTCCCGTCATGCACGGCAGGGGCTACGCCACCGAAGCCGTCAACGCCGTCCTCGCCTGGGGCGACGCCCACTTTTTCGATCCCCGCACCATCTGCCTGATTCACCCCGATAACGCCGCCTCCATCCGCGTAGCCGAAAAATGCGGTTTCCGCGAATCCCACCGCGCCACCTACCGCGGCGAACCCACCATCGTCTTCGAGCGCACCATGTAAACCAATCGAACCCAGCCTTTGTAGCGGTCGCCTTCTGAGGCGGGCGCTTTTGGTATTACCCGCAGTAATCACTGCGCCACTCCACCGCTCAGATTTCCTCTCTTCGTGTTCAACTGCCTGTAAACTTTGCCTATCGACAACATGGCCTGCAGACCCCGGCCTGAGGTGCCATGGAGTTTTGGATCCTCATCCTTACCGCGTGGGCCTTCTATGGCTGGGTGCAATCCCGCATCCGGCGCCAGAAGGACGACGAGCGTTTTGCTCGCGTCGTCGAAGCCCTCAACAAACTTGAACCCCGCCTCAAAGACCTCCACAAACTCGAATCCCGTGTCCACGAACTCGAAAGCCGCCTCGCCACTTCCGCCCCCGCCGGACCAGTGCAGCAAACCCTCGCGCCGGTTCCTCCCGCAGCCGAGCCGAAACCCGTCGAGCCCCCTGCTCCGATAAAACTTCCTCCTTCGCTCGAAATTCCGAAGCCCCCCGCGCCTGTCGCTCCACCAACGCCACCGACTCCTCCTGCGCACCCAATCGAACCACCCGCTCCAAAACTACCCGTTCCTCCTCCGCGGTCTCAAGAGCCCGTTACTCCGCCGCCTGCGCCAGCGCTTCCTCATGTGCCGGTTTCCCCGCGCCCCATTCCTCCTCCGCTCTCTCCGCCGCCGCAGGCCGCGCACCTCTCCGCGCGCGAAGCCACTTCGCAACTCGAAGAAACCCTCGGCAAGAATTGGCTCAACAAGCTCGGCATCATCGCGCTAGTCATTGGCATCTCGCTCTTTCTCGCCTACAAATTCCCCTCGCTCAGCAATCCCGAAAAAGTCGGCCTCGGCTATCTCATCAGCTTCGTGATTCTCGGCACCGGCATCTACCTCGAGCGCAGCGACCGCTACCGCATCTTCGCCCGTGCCCTCATCGGTGGCGGCTGGGCCCTCACCTTCTTCGTCACCTACGCGATGCATTTCGTTCCCTACACCCGCGTCATTGACACCGAAGCCGCTGACCTCGTCCTCCTCTTCCTCGTCGCCGCCGCGATGGTGGTCCACACCCTTCGCTACGATTCCCAGGTCGTCACCGGCCTGGCCTTCCTTCTCGCCTTCTTCACCGTGGGCATCAGCCAGGACACCATTTACTCCCTCTCCGCCGGCGCCATCCTCGCGCTAGGCCTTATCGCCATCGTTCATCGCCGCCGCTGGTTCGAACTCGAAGTCTTCGGCATTCTCGCGGCCTACGTGAATCACTTCATTTGGCTGACTCGCGTCGTCATTCCCGCGGTCGGCCACCACCGCATGTTTCCCGAATTTATCCCCAGCACCGTTCTTCTCACCCTTTATTGGGCCACTTACCGCTGGTCCTACATCGCGCGCCGCATCGACAACGCCAATCAGGAAAGAATCTCCACGCTCGCCGCTATTCTCAACACCTCTCTCCTCCTCGGTCTCTTCAAATACCAGTCCGTCCGCCCCGAACTCGCCTTCTACGCCCTGCTCCTTCTCGGCGCCGTCGAACTTTCCCTCGGCCAACTTCCCGCCACGCGCCGCCGCCGCATCGCCTTCATCATCCTTTCCACCATCGGCATCATTCTTCTCATTGCCGCCATCCCCTTCAAATATTCCGGCATGGACACCGCCGTCATCTGGCTCGCCCAAGCCCAGATGCTCATCCTCGCCGGCGTCTTCACCCGCGAAGTTCTCTTCCGCCGTTTCGGCCTGCTCGTAGCGCTTCTCACCTCCGCCGACATGCTCGTCAACCAGGCCCTGCCCACTCTTTACGACCGCATGTCGCTGCCTCCCCACAATGTTTTCGATCGCTTCACGCCAATTATTCCCGCGCCCGAATTCCAGCTCGCCATCAGCTTCCTTGTCGCCGGTCTCCTCTTCTACGCCAACTCGTTGGTCATCCCGCGCCGCTACAAAGATCTCCTCACCACCGAAAGCGAATTTATTTTCTACCGCGCCCTTTCCTATCTCGCGGCGCTCATGCTCTTCGTCTCTCTCTGGCTCGCCTTTCCCTATACCTGGACCGCAGTCCTCTGGGCCGCCGCCGCATTTCTCCTCGTCGTCATCGGCCGCGCGCTTTCCGCGGAGGATCTCGCCTATCACGCGCACCTCTTCTCGCTCGCCGCCTTCATCCGCGCGCTCACGCTCAATTCCTTCCTCACCGCGCCCTATCTCCACACAAATCTCTCGCTCCGGCTCGTCACCCTTTCGCTGGTAATCGCTCTTCTCTATCTCTCTGCGAGCTGGCTCAGCCTCGAGTCCTCCGGTGCCGCGATCGATCCGTCGGAGCTTTACACCACCGCCTCCGCCATTCTTGTCGTCGTCCTCGCCTACCGCGAATGCCACTGGGCTTGGATATCCATCGCCTGGGGCGCCTTCGCTCTCGTCCTCGCAGTAGTCGGATTCTTCCGCGATCGCCGCGACCTCAGCTTCCAGGCGCACCTGATCGTTCTGGCCGGATTCGCGCGCACCCTCCTCGTCAACATCGACGCCACCCAGGAATGGCACCACTTTACCCTCCGCTTCATCACCTTCTCGCTTATGGCCGCGCTACTCTACCTTTGCGCGTATTTCAGCGGCCCACGCGATTCCGATATCGCGCGCCTCTTTTCCGCGCTCCACACCTGGGCCGGTTCCATCCTCATCGCCGTTCTCGCCTTCAAGGAAGTCTCTTCACCCTGGATCGCCGTCGTCTGGGCGCTCTTCGCTTTCCTCCTGCTGGTCATTGGCGCTCGCGTCAAGCGCATCCAGCTTCACTTCCAGGCCTATCTTCTTTCCGTTTCCGCGTTGTTTCAGATTGCCAGCGTGAATCTCAGCGCCACCGGACCGTGGAGCCTTTACCCGCACGTCTCGCTGCGCCTCGTCACCGTCTCGCTCGTCGCCGCGCTTTTCTACCTCTGCGCGCGCTGGGCCGCCAAAGGAGAATTTTCCTTTGCCCCCATCGCTGGCGCCGGCTACACGTGGATCGCTTCGTTCCTGGTCGTGGCGCTTATTTATTACGAAGTCGCTGCGCACGCCATCGCGCTCGGCTGGGCGCTCTTCGGCCTGCTGCTCTTCGAGCTCGGCCTGTACTGGAAATCGCTCAATTGGCGCGCGCAAGCCTACGCGGCGTTCGGGTTAAGTTTTCTGCGTCTCGCGTACTTCAACCTGGACTTCGCTCCCCGCGAACTTCTCCTCACCACGCTGCCCATCGCCTTCGTCTTCTACTACGCTTATCTGCGCCTCACGCGCCTCGGCGAGAGCCCCGCCTCCGCAAAAGACTTCGCCCTTGACCGGCAATTCCTCGCTGCTCCTGCGCTGGCTTATCTCGGCTCCGCCACGCTCGTTCTTTTCACGCGCTCCTATTTCCACAACGGATGGGTTCTCGTCGCCTGGGCCGCTCTCGCCCTGCTCTTGCTCGGCGTTTCCTGGGCCGCGCAGCGCAGCGTCTTCCTCCACCACAGCGTCATCCTCGCCTTCCTCGTCTTCTTCCGCGGCCTCTCCTATGAACTCATGGCTGGCGCCCATCCCAACTTCCCCGGCGCCTTCGACCGCTGGGTTTATGTCGCCATTGCCGCCGCGCTGCTCTTCCTCGGCCTGGCCTTCGCCTTCCCCCTCCGCGAACGCTTTGCCGCACAACGTTCCGAGCCCTCGTCAGGCAGCGACCTCAGCGTTGAGCTTTCCGCTCTCCTCCGCCGCCCCGAACAGATCTATTTCTTCCTCCCCATGATTCTCGCCACCGTCCTCATCCTCAACGAAGTCTCCGAAGGCCGCGTCACCATCGGCTGGGGCCTCGAAGCCGTCGCCGCCTTCCTCTTCGCGCTCATCGTCGGCGAACGCAGCTTCCGCCTCGCCGGCCTCGGTCTCCTCCTCGTCTGCGTCGCCAAAATCGTCGTCCTCGACGTCTGGCGCCAGGAGCGCTCCGACCGCTTCATCACCTTCATCATCCTCGGCGTCGCCCTCCTCCTCGTCTCCTACCTCTACACCCGCTACTCCGAAGCCATCCGCCGCTACCTCTAGCCCAATCGTCCGAACCCACCGCTCTCCTCCCGAATGTGTTTGTAGGGGCAGGGCTCGCCCGGCCCGCTCCTGGTTTTTCTCTGCCCCTGTAGCGGCCGCCTTCCGAGGCGGGCGGGTCTTTGCGAGGAGTTGCGTGCGGGGAAGTGCAAAATATATGGGGAAAAATCAAAAATGTCGGCGCGCCGACATTTTTGAGGGGGTATACCCCCCTGTTTTTGCGTATGTAGGGGGAAGAAAGGACTTACGAGGTCAATTTTCGTATCGAGGGGAAATAAAGGAGTTAGGGGAATTTCGGGAGGAGCAGGGAGCTGCGGAGGAAGGAACGAGAGGAATCCCCGCGCGAACATGAGAGATTTTCGCATGTTATAGCCAGTTCATCAACAGTATTATGTAGTACTGGGACGATTTTGAGGCGAAAGGGTAACGGGACAGAAGTCGAAGGTCAAAAGTTGAGGGTCGAAACTTGATCTTCGAAAAGCGAGGAAAACGCTCCATCTGTTCCCCGGTTTCCTCAGTCTCAAATGTGTCATTGACTTCTCGGTACGTATCGGATAGAAGGAGTGCCAATTTGGGATACACGCTCGACCAGCATACGCAGGACCGGTGCATCAGCTGAAGCAATACTGTGCACCATCCAGTGGGAGATCTCATGCGCGCGACTATCAGCACTTGTGCGATTGTATTGATGTTGCTGCTTCACCCCTCCTCATCAATTGCACAGACCAATCCCAACCTCGCCATTGGACTAACGCCCTATCAATCTTATGACGCCGGAAACGTAGACTCCGTGAGCCTCCTCAACGGAAATCTCTACGTCCATATCCCGCTGGTCTCCTATCCTCAGCGCGGATCGCTGAACTTCGGCTACGCCATCACTTACAACGACAAGAATTGGTATGTTTGGCAGATTTGCAACGATAAGCAAAACCCCTGCACACTCCAATGGCGATATTTTTCCCCGCAGCTGGGGGGTATTTATGTCGGGCCTGAGCCCACAACGTCTGTTACCTACGCTCCGCTCATTCCTCATCAGGCCTCCGCAACAATATTCACTGCACACATGACAGACGGAGCGAGTCACCTGATGATGCCGGACAACGCGGGCGGATATCATTCCGTTGACGGGTCGGGGATTTGGTACAACGGCGGTGTGGCTCCGCCCACAGGAACAGGGGTCTACATCACGAAGACGCGCGATGGTATTACCTTTCAAAGCGGCGCATCAGGAACTTTCACGGAGGACCCAAATGGTAACTACTCGGACAGTTTGGGCCGCACCACGAGTCAGACTAGCACGAGCGATTACAGTGGCTGCGTCGCCCCGGCACCTCCAGCTCAAATCTCCGCAGCCATCATTCTCTCCTTGCCCGGGCAAAACGGTTCGACCCGAAATATCAAAATATGTAGCGCCAGCTATAACATCTCGTTTGATTCAGGAGGTATACTGACCACCGATGCCAACGGATTCTCGCACACCATAAGCCCCGGCAGCGAGACGACAACGCAGAATGTAAGCGTTGTTTCCTACAACGGTTCCTCATGGGCCAACAGCCAAGCCTGGGGCTTCAATTTTTCAGGTACCGGTAGCCTGAGCCAGATTACCTTTCCTACTGGCGGCACAATTTCCTACGCTTGGACGGGCGTTCAGGTTTGTCCGGTCTATGCGGGGCTTACCCCCATCGGTATGGGTGTGTACCAGCGCACAATTAACGCCCAGGACGGTACGGGAGCACACACGACCGGCTATGGCTATGGGGCCAACTTTGGCCAGGGCCTCAGCGGCACCCTCGTAACCGACGCGAATGCGAATGACACTGTGCATATTTTTGGTGACCTTGACGGGAATTGTTCGCTTTATGAGACGCAAACGAAGTATTACGCTGGCTCTTTCTCAACCGGGACATTGCAAAAGACTGTAATTACCGATTACACGTCCACCCGTAATCCCTTCGGCGCGAACATGACCCCGCCCTCCGCCATCAATGTGCTTCCGATTCGCAAGACCACTATCTGGCCCAACGGTCAAACGGCCAAGGTCGAGACTGTCCCCGACAGCAACTTCAAGAGCGGTTCCTACAGCTTTTCTTACGGTGATGCTCTGAGCGTCAGTGAGTACGATTATGGCAATGGATCGCCTGGTGCGCTCTTGCGCACCACCACCAATACGTACCTTCCTTTCACGAATAGCAGCTATCTCAGCGCGAACCTGCTTGATCTGGGTTCTTCCTCCATTATCACCAACGGAAGCGGAGCCCAGGTGAGTAAAACGACCTACGCCTACGACGGCCCGAGTCTTCAATCCGGAGGAATCACGACTCAGCGCAATACCGCCTTTAACACCACTGCTCCCGGTATCCGCGGCAACCGAACCAGCGTCTGTCGATGGCTTAACACCACGGGCGCAAATCTGTGCACTTCGAATGTCTTCTACGACACCGGCATGCCTTATACGACCACGGACCCTAACGGCAACAAAACTACATTCGCATTTTCCCCGACTTACGCGGGTGCTTACCTCACGCAGACGACCCTCCCAGCCACAGGTACCGTTCAGCACGTTACTAGCGCTACCTATGATTACAACACTGGTGAGCTGATTACGCTGACCGACCAGAATAATCAGGTCTCCACTTTCACTTACGATGCATATGGCCGCTTGGCCTCGGCGGCCAAACCGGACGGGGGCGTCGATACGATTACCCATCAGGAAACCAGTACGCCCTTCACGGCAACCCTAAGCACACAGATAAACACAAACACTTCCAAGACTGAAACCAACGTGTTCGATGGCTTTGGAGCCGTTACGCAACACCAGCTTACCTCTGATCCTCAGGGAGCGGTATACACCGACACCACTTACGACGCGCTCAGAAGAGTCGCAATTGTCTCCAACCCCCACCGCGCCTGCGGGGTGGATCCCACCTCATCGTGCGGCATAACAACCTACTCATACGATGCATTGGGACGGAAAATCAGCGAAAGCTATCCCGATGGATCAGTCCTGCAAACTGCTTATTGCGGACCGTCTACGCTGGTCACGGACCCCACCAAGCGCTGGCGGCGCAGCCGCACGGACGGCCTCGGTCATCTCGTGGAAGTCGACGAACCAAATGCGATCGGAGCAACGGTCGCCCCCACAGGCTGCCCAGGAACGGGCGAGGCAATCTGGGTCACGAACTACACGTTGGACGCTCTGGGAAATTTAACCAGTGCTCTCCAGAACGGGTCCCGCCCGCGTTCGTTCACTTATGATTCGCTTTCCAGACTTCTAACCTCCACGAATCCGGAAGTGGGTACCCTCACTTACACTTACGACGCAGATGGAAATGTCCAAACCAAAAAAGATGCTCGCGCCATCACGACCACCTACGGCTACGATGCGCTGAACCGCGAACTGACCCGTACTTATTCCAATGGGGACCCAACCGTTACAACAAGCTATGACCAGTCGGCCTGCCTCGGTCTGCCGGCATGCCAGAACATCGGCCATCGCACCAGCATGACCGATGCCGCTGGCTCCGAAGCGTGGGCTTACGAGGTCGCAAAAGCACAGTATCCCAACTGGCCCAATATCGAAGTGGACCAGCGTACGACAAGCGGAGTCACCAAAACGGGCACCTACTACGCTGACCTCGCGGGAAACATCATCATTTTCGGCTACCCAACTGGTCGCACCGTCATCGACGTTATTAGCGCAGCGAACCGCATCGACGAGGTTTACAACGGGCCAGCCTACGCCATTTCTCAATTCCCGGCCTCCCCAGGTTGCCCGAACAACCAAGTCTGTTACACCCCCCAAGGGACGATTTACAGCATGGCGCTCTACGAGAACTCGAGCTTCAACGGGCTGAACATCCTTGAGACCTACAACGCTCGCCTGCAACCACAGGAAATCAAGGTTTCCTCCACCGGTGGAAACGCGATGGACATCACCTACAATTACACGGACCCCGTCAATGGTGGCAATGCTGGCCACGTGTTTTCCATCACCAATAATCTCAATAACAGCCGGACCCAGAACTTCACATACGACCAGTTGAATCGGATCACCTCTGCCGGCACATTTGCCACCACGGGAGGCTACTGCTGGGGCTATCAATACACGTACGACGCCTGGGCCAACCTCACCTCCCAATCCGGTTGGACGCCCAACTACAACGGTTGCACGGAGACCGTCATGGCGCCGGTCACCGCCGATGGGAACAATCACATTTCCAGCTTTTCTTACGATGCTGCTGGCAACGCCACTGGCGAAACGGGCTTCGCCTACACTTGGGACGCCGAAAGCCAGTTGAAGACAGATGGCACATTTACCTTTGGTTACGACGGCGACGGCCGCCGCGTCAGCGGTGTAGCTCTTTTTTGGTATGGGCCGAACGGCGAGATTCTGGGGACTACTGATGGATCAGGGACCGTCCAGTCCGAGTACGTTTATTTGGGCAGCAGACGTTTGGAAGCCATCTCGGGCACCGAGATACGCATTTACGCTTCGGACTCGCTCGGCTCGGCCCGGATCATCACCGACAACACAGGGGCCGTCTACTACGACGCGGACTTCACACCGTACGGCGGGGAACGCGCCTATACGGATTCTTACCCCACGCTGTTCAAGTTCGAAGGCAAAGAACGCGACACCGAAAGCGGCAACGACGATTTCGGCGCTCGCTACTACTCTAACCGTTTCGGCCGCTGGCTCAGTGCCGACTGGTCCGCCGTTCCCCTTCCTGTTCCCTACGCCAACCTCAGCAACCCGCAAACCCTCAACCTCTATTCCATGGTCGCCGACGACCCCGAATCCTTCGCCGACCTCGACGGCCATGATGACTGCTGCAGTTTCTGGCAGGTGGTCAATTTTCTTGCGGGTGCCGCAAACGCCTACGGCAGTGACAACCTTGCCGGAGCAGGTAGGCAACAACAGACCACGACAGAGGGCAAGATCGGTGCGGCCGCTGGAGACACCGTGGCGGCCGTCCAGGGCGTCGTAGAAGTTGTCGCTGGCGGCGGCGGTGAGGCTGGCGGAGTGGCACTGGACGCGACGGGGGTCGGAGCCGTTGTAGGCGTGCCGTTAAACGTAGCCTCCGCTGTTGTCATCGCCCACGGTGCGACAACCGCCACGGAAGGGGTGGCACATCTAGGAGCAGCCGCTGGGGACGCCATCAACGGGGCGATGGAGAGTCGCCGGACAAACGACTTCACATCTTCTGGTAAGAAAACGATCGATGCGGACAATGCGGCTAAGAATGGTGGGAAAAACGTCTGCGAGAACTGTGGAACTGAGACCCAGCCAGGAAAGAAATCTGAGAAAGGGGTACGGCCACCAGATAATGAGAGACAAAGAGACCACATCAAACCGGCCAGCCAAGGCGGGACAAACGACCCTAAGACAAATGGGCAAGTCCTCTGCAGAAAGTGCAATCTAGATAAGTCTGACAAGACTCCACAGTAGAAAGCAGGGTGGCCCGTGGCCGAGGAACTCGTAAAGGTTTTCTTTCGCTTGGAAAAAGACAAGGACGGTTATCCTCCCGTCGAAGTTGAGTCGCTATGGGCTATCCCTCGCGAAGATGGCTTCGAGTTGGACAACATACCATTCTATGCCCGAGGCGTAGCTCTAGGAGATGTCGTGAAGGTAGAGAAGGCGGAAGACGGCGGTCTCGAATTCACTGAGGTCGTTCGACGCGGTGGCCATAGCTGCTACCGCATATGGCTACTGCAAAAACGACCGGATGATCCACAGTTTACGTTCGAGGAGCTCAAAAACCTTGGCTTAAGAGTCGAAATGGATCTTAACCACGTGATGGCAATCGATGTTCCCCCAAACGTGTCATTAGAGTCCGTTGACGGCTTTCTGGGCAGGGGTAAGGACACAGGCAGATGGGAACTACAGGACGGCTACTACGCGGGCGAGTGAACTCTCTATGCACATCGACTACGAAATCTCAGAGCAAGATTTTCTGGATGCCCAACGACTGGCCATCAAAAACTCATCGCTTCGTATCGTCCGTTGGACTCGCTTGGTGCTGCCGTTGTTCGGCCTTTCGTTGCTGATTTTTCTCATTCATGGGACAGCGACACAGGGCTTTTCCGTGCGCCTCATACCTGGCCTGGCTGTATGTCTGTTCTTCATTTCGGTTCCCTTGCTGAATCGGAGGACACGGAAGAACCTATACGCGAAAAGCACTGCAATGCACGGCAGGCTCTCTCTTGACGCCGATGATGATGGCATGCAGTTCGGAGGGCAGACATTTTCCTCGAAGATGAGCTGGTCTCACTTTGGGAAGTTTTTTGAAGACGAGAAGGTTTTCGTTCTTTACCAGCAAAACCAGCGAGTTTTTAGCAGCGTCCCCAAACGCACTCTCTCCCCGGAGCAAATTACGACGCTTCGCCAATATCTGGAACGGAACGTAAGTTCCGGGGGTTCAAAGCCCGCGACCAACGGCGGGGTGCAGGCTCCCGAGCGCATCTGAGGGCGTGCTGGCGCGAACGAGGCCAGCTTTGGGGAACGGACCTAGACCGTCGCTGAGGCCGGGCCGTTATGGTGCAGTTTCTTTAGACGCCGATCCCCTGTCCTATGCTGGAACTGTTGTCCGAAGGCTCGCTGTGCCAGCTGGTGGGGCCAGTTGCAAGGGGTAAACGCCGAGCGCCGTAGAGCGCGGGAAGAGCGGTGCCTGCGGCACCGGGAAGGGGTATGACACGTCACCCCAAGTTGGGCGCTGTAGAGCGCCGGACGGCGCTCTCGGTTAACTTCCTCACGTCTCGCCAGTTATGAAATTGACCTGCCCCCCTCAATCCGCAGGAAAGTGTATATGATTCTGCGGAACGAGGAGGAGCAGGTCAAAGGGAGAGGGCGGGAAAACTCCCACCTGTCACCGCTCGCACCCTCGCCACCGGCCACCTCTTTCATTCACCTGCCATTCACAATTCTGTTACCGGGCCTTCACCCATCGTTCTCACTGTCTTGTCACAATGCTTCCCAGTCAGGGGTCTAACTCATACACCATGCCTATCGCTATCCGAGTGCCTACGGTACACTTCTACCGATGCGATCCGCCCCGCGAGATTCCTTCATGAAACGTGTACTGATCATTGAAGACGATCGCGACATCGTCGAACTCGTGCGCTACAACCTCGCCAACGAAGGGTTTCAGGTCAACGCCGCGTTTGACGGCACCAGCGGCCTTTCCTCCCTGAAAAAAACGCCGCCCGATCTTCTTCTCCTCGATCTGATGCTGCCGAAGATGTCCGGCCTGGACATCTGCCGCGAAGTGCGCAAGGACGAATCGCTCAACCGCCTACCCGTCCTGATGCTCACCGCGCGCGGCGACGAGGCCGACCGCGTCGTCGGCCTGGAGATGGGCGCCGATGATTACGTCACCAAGCCCTTCAGCCCCCGTGAGCTGATCGCCCGCGTGAAAGCGCTGCTCCGCCGTGCCGAGCCGCCGGTGGACGCCCCGCGCGTCATCGAAATCGGCCGCCTGGCGATCGATCCGGCCTCCTATCGAGTCAGCCATTCCGGCAAGCCCGTGCCTCTCAGCACGCTGGAGTTTCGCCTGCTCTACTACCTGGCTTCGCGCCCCAACCGCGTGTTCACCCGCGATCAGTTGCTTGACGCCGTCTGGGGCACGGACCGCTTCGTCACGCCGCGCAGCGTGGACGTCTACGTCCGCCGCCTGCGCGAAAAGATTGAATCCGACCCGGAAAATCCCCTGCACCTAAAAACCGTCCGAGGTGCGGGTTATCTGTTCGAGACACGTGCGGCGTAAATTTTTTTGGAAACTCGCGCTCACCTTCCTGGCGCTCTTATCGGGCGCCCTGCTGGCTGTGGACTTTCTTGCCGAGCGCTCCCTGCGGGCGAGCTACGAAAATGACGCTTACCGCGAACTTCAGTCCCTCGTTCGCCTCATCCGCACTCGCCCGCTTCCGCTAACTTCCTTCCCGCCGCAAACCCCCGATGAGACTGCCGTCCTTCAAGGTTGGGTTTCCAACGCGGCTCAGAGCGGCGCTCGCGTCACCATCATCGCGTCCGATGGCCGCGTGCTCGCCGACTCGGAGTCCGAAACCGGCACCATGGAAAACCATGCGGGCCGCGATGAAGTGCGCGACGCCCTGCAGAAGGGCGAAGGCCGTTCCATTCGCGAGAGTGTCTCCGTCAGGCGTCCTCTCATCTACTACGCCGTCCGGCAGAACCTGCCCGACGGAACGCCAATTGTGCTCCGGTTGGCGCTGCCGATGGAGGGGATCGATGAATCGCTCGCCCAATTCCGCGCCAGCCTGTGGCTCTGGTCGCTGCTGATTTTCCTGATTGCCGGCGCGGTTGCCCTGCTGATGTCGCGCACGTACAGCGATCGCGTCGAGAGACTGCGTGAATTCTCGCTCCGCGTTGCCGACGGCGATTTCCGGCCGCTTTCCGCCGACGGAAGCGGGGACACTCTCGATGCCCTTGGTGCTTCCCTTAATCAAACGGCCGCGCGCCTGGACCGCACCATCCGCACTCTTACAGAAGAACGGAATCTCTCTTCCGCCATTCTTGGCTCGATGGTGGAGGGCGTTGCGGTCGTCAACGCCGCGGAGCGCCTAGTGTTTACAAATCCAGGTTTCGCTTCGATTCTCGGGCTTGACGTCCCCCCCGTGGCGGGGAGTTCCTTACTCGAAGTTGTGCGCCAGACGGAGTTGATCGAGGCGGTGCGCCGCGTGCTTGCCGGCGAGCCTCGGGTGGAGGCGGAAATCTCAACGGGAACCTTGCGCCAGCATTTCTTTGCCGCGACGGTTGCTTCCGTTCGCGCCGGGGAGACGTTCGGCGCCGTCATCGTGCTGCATGACATCACCGAACTCCGCAAGCTCGAACGCATCCGGCGGGATTTTGTGGCCAACGTCTCTCACGAATTCCGCACGCCACTGACGGCGATTCAGGGTTTTGCCGAAACGCTGATTGCCGGGGCATTGGACGACCCGCAAAACCGCGGCCGTTTCCTAAACATCATTCTGGAACACGCGAGGCGGCTTGCCAGACTCACCGAGGACTTGCTGAAACTCTCGCAAATGGACGCCGACCGTTTGGAACTTGAGGTCCATCCGGTGAAGGTCTCGCAACTCGTGGAATCGTGTTACGAAACGGCCCGGCATCGTGCGACAGAAAAAGAGCTCTCTCTCACCCTGGCCCCCGGCCTTTCCCAAAACTTGCCCGATGTCGCGGGCGACGCTCGCAGGCTGCAGGAAGTTCTGCAGAACCTGCTGGACAACGCCATTCAGTACACCTTGCCCGGCGGCAAAATTGTTCTCAGCGCCGAACAGAAAAACGATTACGTAGTGCTCACCGTCGCCGACACCGGCATCGGCATTCCCACCGCCGACCAGCCGCGTATTTTCGAGCGCTTTTATCGCGTGGATGCAGCCCGTTCCCGCGAAGCCGGCGGCACGGGACTCGGCCTGGCGATCGCCAAGCATCTTGTTGAGGTCCACGGCGGCAGGGTCTGGGTAGAGAGCGAAGTGGGCGTCGGCTCCCGGTTTCATTTTTCCGTTCCGCTGTTTGATCCGGAGCGCGCCGTGGCCCGCTCGGCTTCTTCCTCGGCCGGCGGCCGCACCACCCGTCCGAATACTCCCGCAACCTCCTAGCGCCCCTCTTTTACCCTTATTCATTCCACTTTCATATCGCCGTAATGTTTTTCGCGCAAAATCCTCGCAGGGTGTGCAGTTGTTCAGCATCCAGTCTTGCCGCGGAGGTTCCGAATGGCCCAAGCAGCCGGTTTGACCGAAGCGGTTCTCTACGACACGCTCGTCAACTACCTGATTTCGATGGCACGCGTCGTGGAAAGCGCCATGAATCGCGCGCTCGACGCCATCATCGCCTTCGATAATCCGCGTACTTCCGCTCTTCCCGGCGAGGTCTTCCTGCTGGAGCCGCGCATCAACGAGATGGAAATCATGATTGATGAGCACGCCATTCGCCTGCTGCGCCGCGGCTCGTTCACCGAGGACGAAATGCGCCTCGTCGTTGCCGCACTGAAGATCACCAACGACCTCGAACGCATCGGCGATATCGCCGTGAATCTGGCAGAGCGCGTGATTTCCCTGCGGGAAATGCCCGATGCCAAGCCACCCGAAGAACTTGCGCCGATGGCCGAAGCCGTTCGTTCGATGGTGAGCCGCAGCCTGGGCGCGCTGATCTTTCGCAACGCGGAAATGGCCGCGCAGGTTCTGGAGAGCGACGACGTTGTGGACCAATATCGCGACCGCATCTTCGAGAACCTGTTGCAGCACATGACCCAGAACGTCACGTTGGTGAGTCCCGGCATGCAGTTCGTCCTGGCTACGCGCCATCTGGAACGCATCGCGGATCACGCCACCAACATCGCCGAAGACATCATCTTCTGGGTACGCGGCCTCGACGTTCGCCACGGACGAGGGTTGATGGTGCGCCCGGAATCGGAAATGACAACCATGGGTCTAAGTTCGGACGTCACTGAGAATTCACATGGGCTTCATCCGGATGTGACTCCGAACTGCGAAACTCAGCGCGTTTGAACTTCACTCAATGTCCTACCTTGGGGGACCGGCGCACCCCTGGCACCGGTCCCCTTCTCCTCCTCCGAAGATAGAAGGCACAGGAACGCGACACCGAAACCGGCAACGACGATTTCGGAGCGCGCTACTACTCCAACCGCTTTGGCCGCTGGCTCAGCGCCGACTGGTCCAACGTCCCCGTCGCCGTTCCCTACGCTAACCTTACCAACCCGCAAACCCTCAACCTATATTCGATGGTGGCCGACGATCCGGAATCGTTCGCAGACCTCGATGGGCACATCTCCCTACCCGGCCAGGAAGGCGAGGGCTGCAGCCCTGGAGGCGGAGCTTGCACGCAGCGGGAATTTCAGGCATCTGCAAATACGGCTGCTCAGAACCAAGGGCCTAGCGCAACTGCCTCTGTGACGACATCAAGTGACGGCGTACAAGTCAATGCGAAAGCTGCGATATTAGATGAAAAGATAACGGATAAAAAAGGGGTCGATTCCGGAAATCTCCAAATTGGCGCTGCAAGCGCATCCGCTCAAGCAAGCCTCAAAAACGCGAATATCTCCGCAGATGCAAGCCTTACCGGCATCGGTGCCAACATTAAACAATCAGGCGGCCCGACTGCTGGCACCGTTAACATTTCTGCCGGCGATGCCAACGCAAATGCTAGCATCAGCACGAAAGGCGTGAGTGCAGGTGCCGAGGCAACCTTCATGAAATTTGGGAGCACGTTATCGGCTAAAATAGGCGGAGTAACGGTTACTCTCTCTTCTGAGGTAACGTCATTGGCGTAGGGGCAAAGTTCAACGCCAACTTTAGCAAAGGTAGTGCTTCCGCGGGCATCGGTGTCACAACTCTGTTGGGCGCAAATTTCAAGATCGACGCTAAGTTCTAGTCGGAAGGTCGGCTATGCACGTTTCGCGCAAATTCTATTTTTTTGTCTGTTCGATGGCCACCTTGGCTGCCCTATATGTCTTGGTGATTGGGCATTTTCCACTGCCTGCATGGGTTGGATTCGGGGTGGCCCTTACTATCTCGTGGCTTTATGGCTTTAGGGCGAAGAGTTTGAAACGAGAATGAAGACCCCACGGGGCTACAACAACGATCCGAAAACTCAATAGGACCAAGCTTCTGGAGGACCCACATGAATCTAAGCTGGCTTTACTTTCTATTAATCGGATTTAGCGCCGTGGGAATTGCCTACGCCGTCGTTGTCCTAAAATTCTGGAAGCATTGGACGAAAAACGGGCCAAAAGCTGGGGTCACTTTGGTGATCTGGCAACTTATAATCATAACTCCTATCGGCTGGGCACTCTACATGGCTCTGAAGCCCTGGCGTAATCACACCCTCCGTGGTGTTGGCGATATTCGTACTCACGAGCAGGAATGACGTGAAATAGGGATGTTGGGGACAGACGGGACGTTTTCCGAGTTTCTAGGAAAATCGGGGACAGACGGAACGTTTCCCTTTTCTATCTAGAAAAAATAAATTCTGGTAAACGTCCCGTCTGTCCCCAGTTCCGTCCCCAGTTCCCCCTGACCTGCTCCCCGCAATCCGCAGGAAAGTGTATATGATTCTGCGGAACGAGGAGGAGTGTCATGGCGGAGGGAAAGCACAGCGAGGCGGAGAGCATCGGGCGTGGAAGTGATCTGCACCCCTGGCACCGGTCCCCTTCTCCTCCCCCTAAGGCACGTGCTGGCAGGCATCCCCTTGACCCCAAGGCAGAGTCCAACTAGTGTTAAGGATTAGGCAGAAACAAATGCCAGAGCCAAAGCATCCAATTCGGGTGGCGCGATTGCACATCTGGGTTTGTGTGCTTCTGGCGGCATTGCTGCTCTACAACCCCTTCGTTGCTCTTTGCTATTCCCACGACACGATTGAAGTTCACACTCTGCAGCGGAATCGCGCGTCGGTTGGGGCTTCGGAATTGCAGCACTTCAGTCCGGTTCAGGACGACATCCAGCAAGCAGATTTGGATTTGGATTCAAATCGCGAAGAAGTCGCGGCGCCAGCAGGAAGTTATTTGGCCCGGGGATTCGAGCGAGATGTAGAAGTACCGCAATCGGACATTGTATTCAAAGTCTGGTCGCGGCCCCCTCCCCGGGCTTAACTCCGCTTTGCTTGCCGGCCCTCACGAAGGGTAGCCGGTAGCTCCCGATTTTTCATCTCATCATTTTGGAGTCTTCCCGGTTCTCTTTACCCAACATCGGCGGGGATGAACCTTTCGCACTGTTCGTAAACGACGATCGTAACAAGGACATGAAATGTCAAAAAACGGGAAATTGGTAATCGCGGGCCTCGTCTGCTTGGGGTTGATCGCACTGTGGGCCGGATTACGTCATGGAAAGACGGAAGCCGACGACGCGGGTCCCGCGGGGAAGGCGCATGGAGATGTCGTGGCCGCGGTGGTAAAGGTTTCGCGTGGGAAATTGGGCGCGCCCCTGACGCTGGCTGGAGCCTTCAAACCCTTCCAGGACGTAGACGTCCACGCGAAGGTCGCGGGCTACATCAAGAAAATTTACGTGGACGTGGGTTCCCGTGTTTCCGAGGGACAAACGTTGGCGGTACTGGAAGTGCCCGAACTGGCCGCGCAACTCGCGGGGGCCGATGCAGCCGTACGGCGGGCGCGGCAGGAAATCAGCCGCGCACAGGGAGACGTGGAGCGGGCCAAGTCCGGTCATGCGGCTGTGCACACCATGTACGATCGGCTGAAGCAAGCCGCCGAGCAGAAAGCCGGATTGGTGGCACAACAGGAAGTGGACAACGCGCAAGCGAAGGATCTCGAGGCAGAAGCGCAGGTGTCCAGTGCGGAAGCGGCGCTGAATGCGGCGCAGCAAGCGTTGGAAGTGGCGGAAGCAAACGCCAAGCAGTATACGGCGCTCTCCGAATACACGCGGATTGTGGCGCCGTTCACCGGCGTGGTGACGATTCGCTATGCCGACACCGGTTCGTTGATCGCCGCGGGCACGGCATCCAGCACGCAATCCACGCCGGTGGTGCGCATCGCGCAAATTTCCGTTTTGCGATTGGTCCTGCCGATTCCGGAATCGATCGCGGGAGAGATCCGGTTGAACGATCCGGTAAAAGTGCACGTGCAGGCGTTGAACACGGATTACGTGGGGAAGGTATCGCGCTTCGCGGACTCGCTCGATCCGCAGACGCGCACGATGGAAACCGAAATCGATTTTCAAAATGCCGATGGCAGGCTTCTTCCCGGGATGTACGTACAGGCGATAGTGGCTCCTCCTGACACTCGAGACATTTTAACCGTGCCGCTGGAAGCGGTGGAATTGGGCGCGGACGCGAGCGAAGGGAGCGTCCTGGTGGTGAATTCACAAAACGTCTTGGAAGAACGCAAAGTGCAATTGGGTCTTCAGGGAAGCATGCGGGTGGAGGTGCGCGGGGGACTCACTGAAGGCGAGCGCGTGGTGGTCGGAAGCCGGAATGAGTTCCGCTCGGGCATGAAAGTGTCACCGAAAGCGATCGACACCAGCCGGCCGGGCGAGGCGGAGGCGAAGTAATGCCAAAGTTTGCCCTGGCCTATCCCTATTTCATCATCATGCTGTGTCTGGTCGTTGCGGTCGTCGGCGTCACGACCGTGGTCCGCATGCCGATTGACCTGTTCCCTCAGATCAATATTCCCGTTGTAGTGGTGGCGACGTTTTATGGCGGTATGCCTCCGCAACAGATTGAAGCGGACATAACCGATACGTTTGAACGATTCTTCACCCTGGGCAGCAATATCGACCACATCGAATCGCGATCGTTAACCGGCGTGAGCCTGATCAAAATTTATTTCAAGCCGGGCACGGACGCCAACGCAGCTCTGAGCAACATCGGCAACCTGGCGATGGCTGACCTCAGGCGGTTGCCACCGGGCACCCTGCCGCCGGTGGTTTTGAAATTCGATGCCTCCAGTTTGCCGGTCTGCCTGATCACGCTCGAAGGCAAGGGGCTGAACGAAACGCAACTGAAGGACCTTGCACAATTCGAGGTAAGGAACCAGGTGGCCAACGTGCAGGGCGCATCGGTGCCGCAGCCGTTCGGCGGAACCTACCGGCAGATCCAGGTGTTTGTGGATCCCGTGAAGCTTGAAGCGCATCAACTGAGCCTGATGGACGTAGTGGAGGCGGTCAACAATTCCAACCTGATCCTGCCAGCCGGAGACGTCCGCATTGGCAACCGCGATTACAACATTTATGCCAATAGTCAGGTGCCGACACCGGCCGACGTCAACAAGATTCCTCTGAAAAGCGTGGGCCTGGGGTCCGTGCTGGTGGCGGACGTTGGAAAAGCCGAAGACGCGGGCGCCATCCAGACCAACATTGTGCGCATCGATGGGCAGCGATCGGTATACATCCCGGTACTGAAACAGGGCGGAGACAGCAACACCATCGCGATCGTGAATGGCATCCGGGAGGCCACAAAGCATTTGGTGGACATTCCGGATGTCCTGAAAACGGCGGTGGTGTTCGACCAGTCCGTATTCGTAAAGACCGCGGTGAAGAATCTATTGAAGGAGGGCGGCATCGGCCTGGTCCTCACCGGCTTGATGATTCTGCTCTTTCTGGGCAGTCCCCGCGCGACCTTCGCGGTGTTGCTCTCGATCCCGCTCTCCGCGCTGACGTGCTTTCTCGTGATGAACGGGATGGGCGGGTCTATCAATACCATGTTGCTGGGCGGGCTGGCCCTTGCGTTTTCACGGTTGATCGACGATTCGGTGGTAGTGCTCGAAAACATTTTCCGGTTCATGGAAAATGGCGCGCCGCCGCGCGAGGCAGCCGAAAAAGGCGGCATGGAAGTGGCGCTCGCCGTGCTTGCGGCCACCTCCACAACATCCATCGTGTTTTTCCCAGTTACATTTTTCTATGGAGTCAGCCGGTACTTGTTTATCGATCTGGCGCTGGGCGTGGTGCTCTCGATTTTTGCGTCATACATATTCGCGATGACCGTGGTGCCGCTCTACTGCGCAACTTTTATCCGGCTGGAAGGGCATGAAGGAGGGCACGAGGGAGCACATGAAAGCCCAAAGGGTTTGTTTGCGCGGATCGTACATCGATTCAACGAGGTGTTTCAGAAACTGCTTCTGTTTTACGAGAAACAAGTGACGCGAGCGTTGGTGCGTCCCGGACGGACTGCTCTGTTCATACTGGGGGGCATCGTTGTGCTGATCGCCGGGGTATTTCCTTTCGTTGGGCGGGCCTATTTCCCGCGCACCGATCCCGGCCAATTCGTGATTGACCTGAAAATGCCGACGGGAACACGGTTGGAAGTGTCCGACAAGTACGTGGCCAGCGTGGAACAAGAAATCCGCGCGGTCATTCCGCCGCGCGACCTGGATATGATCGTCTCCAACATCGGCATCACACCGGACCTTTCGGCAATCTATACCAGCAACTCCGCCATGCATACCGCTTTCGTGCAGGTCAGCCTGAAAGAAGAGCACGAGGTTGGAAGTTACGAATACATGGATCGGGTACGCCGCAAACTGGCCAACGATCTCCCGCAGGTGAGCGCTTATTTTCAAGCCGGCGGGCTGGTGGATTCGGTGGTGAACCAGGGATTGCCGGCGCCGCTGGACATCCAGGTGAGCGACAACGACATGGGAGAGGCTTACGGTATTGCGCAAAAGATCGCACAGGCGCTGAAGGGCTCGAAGAACGTGAGCGACGTGCTTATTCCTCAGGACCTCGATTACCCGGGCCTGGAACTCAATATCGATCGCGAACAGGCCAGCTTGCTCGGGTTGACACCCAAGGAAGTGGTGGACAACGTGATTACCGCGCTGACCTCGAACGGAGTGATTGCCCCGAGCTACTGGATTGACCCGAAGACCGGGAACAACTACATGCTGACGGTGCAGTACTCGAATGAAAAAGTGGGATCGATGACGATGTCTGATTTCCGCAACATCCCGTTGAGAGCGAACTCCTCCAAGACATATACCCCATTGCAATCGGTGGCCAGGATCGAACCGCTGAACACACCGACCGAGGTGGATCATTACCAACTGCGGCGGGTGATCGATATTTATGTGATGCCGACGACGGAGGACTTGAGCAAGGTAAACGCCGAGGTCAACAAATTGGTGAGCGATTTGAAACTCCCAAAGAACGCCCGCGTAAGAGTCCAGGGGGCAGTGGTGGGGATGAATGAATCCTTCTTCCGGTTTGCCATCGGCCTGATGCTTTCGGTGATACTGGTTTATTTGATCCTGATGGCGCAGTTCCGGTCGTTCATCGATCCGTTCATTATTCTGACCGCAATTCCGCCGGGCCTGACCGGAGTGGTACTCATCCTGTTTCTGACTCACACGACGCTGAACATCATGTCGCTGATGGGTGTGATCATGATGACGGGGATCGTGGTGTCCAACAGCATCCTGATCGTGGAGTTTTCCGGCATTTTGCATGAACGGGGAATGACCCTGCAACAGGCAGTGGTGGAGGCCTGCAAAGTCAGGTTGCGGCCGATTCTGATGACTTCGCTGGCAACGGTGCTGGGCATGATTCCGATGGCGCTGGGTATTGAAGCGGGAAGCGAACAGTATGCGCCGCTGGCCCGCGCCGTCATCGGGGGCTTGGGAGTCTCCGTGGTCGTGACGGTCTTTCTGGTGCCGGCTGTTTATCTGGTGATTCACGGCAGGAAACGCGCGGAGACGGAGGAGGTGGCAGCGTGAAGGCGGTAATTCGATTGACGATGGTGTTTGCCTTGGTGGCAACGCGCGGGGCGTCGCAAGGACAGACGGGTGTGTCGCCGGGCGGGTCAACTCCACCGGGTGTCGAAGAAAAGTTGTTGACGATTCAGGAAGCCGAGGCCATTGGAGTGCGCAACAACCCGCAAATTACTATCGGGAAATTGCGCGCGATGCAGGCGCGAGAATTTGTGCGCGAGGCGCGATCGGCGCTGATGCCCAGCCTGAATTTGAGCGTAACCGCCGCGGATGCCGATCCGGGCTCGAGAATCGCGGCCGGATCTCTGACAAACTCGATTGTGTACTCGCGAGCCGCCGGGGGCGCGTCCGTCACCCAATTGATCACAGACTTCGGCCGGACAACCAACCTAGTGTCCAGTTCGCAGTTCCAGGCCAAGGCGGAAGACCAGAACGCCATCGCGACGCAACAGGACATTATCCTTGCCGTGGATGAGGCCTTTTACAACACGCTGGAGACGCACGCGTTGTTGCAGGTAGCGGAAGATACGGTACAAACGCGCCAGACACTTGTGGACCAGGTGCAGGCCCTGACGGACGCGAAGCTTCGATCCGACTTGGACCTGAGCTTCGGCAAGGTGGACCTAGCGCGAGCGAAGCTCTTGCTGCTCGAATCGAATAACAATTATGAAGCGTCAATTTCCACTCTTTCCGCCATCCTGGGATACCGCGACCGCCAAAATTTCACAGCTGTTGAGCCGGAGCAGCAGGCCTCGGCTCCGCCCGCCTTGGACGCTACTCAACTGATTCAGAAAGCTATGCAACTTAGGCCGGAAATCCTGGCCATGCAGAATGAAGTGACCGCGGCGGAAAAATTCGGCCGCTCGGAGCATGATCTCTGGTGGCCGACCGTAAATGCCGCGGGAGTGGTGGGTCAGGCCCCGGTGCGCGACGACCACATCCCCAGCTGGTACGGGGCAGTCGGCGTGAATATTAATATTCCCGTGTTTAACGGCTTCCTGTTTAATGCTCGGGCCAAGAGCGCGGACCTGGATACGGAACTGAGACGCAAGAAGCTGCAGGATTTGGAGGATAACGTCGCCAGGGATGTGCGGAACAGTTGGTTGGATACGCAAAAGGCGTTTGCACGGTTGGCAGTGACGCAGCAGTTTTTGGAACAAGCGAACCTGGCACTGGAGCTGGCGCAAGCGAGATATAAACTGGGGCTTAGTTCGATCGTGGAATTCAGCCAGGCGCAACTTCAGAAGACCGACGCGGATCTGCAAGTTACCGATGCCAAATATCAGTACCGGGTAACGCAGATTATGCTGGCTTATCAGATGGGCGAAAGACGCTGAGGCGGCCGGAGTTCTTTGAAAAAATTGAAATGCTAGTCGTCAATATTCCCACCGGGCTATCTGGTGAGAAGCCTACCTGGAGCTAAAGTTTGCATCTCTCATCAACCCTCTAGCCTTTCGAGTCCCGGAAGTGGTAGGCCGCTGCCGCTTATCTGGATCGACTGTAACAAAACGTAAGAATATGAAAACAAGCAGGATAGAGTGAATGTCGTAGCGATTGTTACAGACTATTCATGTTGGATTGATATAGGCGTAAGAGTCCCCACATACCTTGCCAAACGGGGTGGTATGCATTTCCCGGGAACGTGCAAGAAATCTGCTGCAAAAAAAAGAGAGAGGCAATGAGAAAACTCGCATCACTCGCACTATCGCTGTTCCTGTTGACCGGAACGGCCTTCGCTGATTCACCCAAAGACTCACCGAAAGATTCGCCGAAGGATGCACCGAAAGAAAAGGCGGCAACGCCCGCGAAACCTGCGGCGGCAAACGCTCCAACCAAGACCAACGCGGAAATTGCCGCTCAAATGGAAGAACTGCGCCAGGCCCTCCAGGCGCAGCAGGAACAACTCCAGATGCTGAAGGAAGAGTTGGCGAAACGCGATCGCCAGATCGAAGAAGCACGGGAAGCGGCGGCGTCTGCCAACGCGAAGGCAGCGGAAGCAAACACCAAGGCAAGCGAAGCTGTGACGACGTCGACGGAAGTGAAGTCCACGGCCACGGCGCTGAACACCACGGTTGCCAGCATGGCGGCGAGCAACGCGGCGGTGGTGAATTCGGCGGTAGGCACGGCGAGCGGCCAGCAATCCGGGTCGGAAGACAAGGGGCCGATGGCGATTCGCTTTAAAGGAATCACGATTACTCCCGGAGGGTTTCTTGAAGCGGCGACGGTGAATCGTCAACGGGCGGAAAGTGCGGACATCAACTCGCAGTTCAACACTATTCCGTTCAGCGGAAACGCGCTGAGCCGGGTAAGCGAAATGAATTTCTCTGCGCGGCAGTCGCGGCTGAGCTTGCTGGCGGAGGGGAAAGTCGGCACCGCGAAATTCAGCGGCTACTTTGAGTCGGACTTCCTCGGCGCTGGAACAACCTCGAACGAGCGTGAAAGTAACTCGTATCTTTTCCGGATGCGCCAGGGTTGGGGCCGTGTGGATTTTGACAACGGCTGGGCGTTTACAGGGGGCCAGCAATGGACTCTTGCGACGGAGAACAAGAAAGGGATCGTGAACCGCGGCGAAGCGCTGCCGTTGGTGATCGACCCACAGTATAACGTCGGGTTTACATGGGCGCGGCAACCCGGGTTTCGCGTAACCAAGTCGTTCGGCGACAAATTTGCCGTGGCCGTTTCGGCCGAGGAATCCCAGACCACAGTCGGCGGCCGCGGATTCAGCAGCGTTACCACCAGCGTGTCGGGCACAGCCGCGGCGACGACCTCGCAGAACTTTTTCGCCGACGCTCCCGGCAATAGCGCGGGCCTCTTCAACGCCTTTGACCCCACGGGTTATTCAGTGAACAAAATACCGGATTTTATCATCAAGGCGGCGTTTGATCCGGGCTGGGGTCACTACGAAGTGCTGGGCATCGTAAGCGATTTCCGCGCTCGCATCTATCCTTGTGCGGTCCTCAGCCCGACTGCCACCAATGCCGCGCACACCTCCATCCTCGTCGGCAATCCAATCACTTCGCCATTCTGCACTTCCGGCGGAGTCCTCCTTACAGCTCCGTCGGCGTTCGCCGCGTATAACGACTCGAAGACTGGAGGCGGTTTTGGCGTAAGCGCGTCCGCTCCGTTCTTCAAGAAGAAGGTCGATGCCAGCGTCAAGGGCATGTACGGAACGGGAATCGGCCGGTACGGCTCCGCGCAGTTGTCCGACGTTACGGCGAGGCCCGATGGCACGCTCGCGACGATTCACAACGCCCAGTGGTTGGGCAAACTGGAGTGGCACGTCACGCCGAAGATCGACATCTATGGCTATCTGGGTGGCGAGTATGCCTCCCGAGCAGCCTACAGCGGATACGCCTCGGTGAAAGTAGTCACCACGCCTGCGATTCCTGCGACGAGCACATCGCCGGCCATCCCTGCAACATCAACTTTCACCACGGCCACCAATGGCATCGGCGGGTATGGTTCGCCGTTGGCTAACAACACCGGTTGCTCCACCGAAACTGTACCCACCGGAACAGGGCTGCCCGGCACCGGCGGCACTTGCGCTGGAGATACCCGGTACATCGGTGAAGGCACCCTCGGCTTCTGGCATCGCGTTTACCAGGGCGAAAAGGGCCGCGTGCAGTGGGGTATTCAATACTCTTACCTCTACAGAGTCGGATGGTCGGGTTCGGGCGGCGTAGCCGCCGGAGCGCCAGCGATCGCACCGAAGGCCATCGACAACATGGTATGGACCTCGTTCCGTTATTACCTGCCCTAGTCCATGGCCGAGGAACGGATCGTCAGCGTGAAGCCGGAGGGGCGCCCCGAGGGGCGCCCCTCTCTTCTTTTTGGGCCAAGGCCATTTTACTTGGCATGTAACATGAAGATACTAAGGGATTTGCGGAACAGAACGGGAATGTTTCGGAATTTTAACAGACTCTTCCGGGATTGTAACAATGCTGTAATGGCGACTAGTCAGACTTGGCTATCGGCGGACTAATCTCGAAACAGCGGGAGAGCAATCTCATGAAGCGAATTGCCGGACTTGCAATAGGTGTGCTTGCGTTGTGCGCGATCGTGCTCGCGGACAATGCATTGCTCATCAATGGGGCGGGCGCAACGTTCCCGTATCCCATCTATTCGAAATGGTTTGACGTCTACCACACAAATAATCCCAACTTTCAGTTCAACTACCAGTCGGTAGGCTCGGGCGCCGGCATCAAACAGGTAACCGAAGGAACAGTGGATTTTGGAGCGACCGACGGCCCGATGAACGACGACCAACTGAAGGCGTACCAGGATAAGCACGGGTCCGGGATTCTGCATTTCCCGACGGTGCTGGGCGCGGACGTTCCGACATACAACATTTCCGGGGTCACTGGCGCGCTGAACTTCACACCAGACGCTTTGGCGGGAATATTTCTGGGCAAGGTAACCAAGTGGAACGATCCAGCCATCGCCGGAGCGAACAAAGGCGTAAACCTGCCGGCAGCGGATATCGTTGTGGTGCACCGCTCGGATGGCAGCGGCACAACTTACATCTGGACCGATTATCTTTCGAAGGTCAGCGACGAATGGAAGAGCAAAGTCAGCAAGGGCACATCGGTGAATTGGCCGGTTGGGCTCGGCGGTAAGGGCAACGAAGGCGTCACAGGCCTGGTAAAGCAGACACCAAATTCCATCGGGTACGTGGAGCTGATTTACGTGGTCCAGAACAATATTCCGTATGGGTCTGTGAAGAACTCTTCGGGGAACTTCGTGAAGGCGGATTTGGCGAGCGTTACCGCAGCCGCTGCGGGCGCTGCCAAGCAGATGCCAGATGATTTCCGCGTTAGCATCACCAATGCGCCCGGGAAGACGGCCTATCCCATTTCCAGCTTCACCTGGCTGCTGATTCCGCAAAAGTTTCAGGATGCCGGGAAGCGCGACGCCATCAAAGGGTTCCTGAAGTGGATGCTCAACGATGGCCAGAACTCGGTGGAAACGCTCTCGTACGCGAAGCTGCCGAAGGAAGTGGTTGAAAAAGAGAAGAAGGCTATCAACAGCATCCAGTAGCTTTGCCGGAGAAACGTGGCAACGACCACTACAGCCATGAAGAGCGCGGGCCCTGTGTCGGGCTCGCGTTCGTTTTTAGCGAGGTTGCGCAACGGCGACGAAATCGTGCGGCTGATCACGTTGATTTTTGCGGCGACGGTGGTGCTGATCACGGCGGCGCTGGTGTGGGAGTTGTGGGCAAACTCTGCGTTGCCGAGACAGAAATTCGGGTTCAATTTTTTTGTGACTTCAGTGTGGGACCCGATCATGGACCAGTTCGGTGCGCTTCCGTTCATTTACGGCACCATGGTCACGTCGGCGGTTGCCCTGGTGATTGCAGTCCCTCTTGGGATCGGAGCGGCGATCTTTCTGGCGGAATTGGCGCCTCCGCGTGTTTCGGACATCCTGCAATTTTTCATTGATTTGCTCGCGGCTGTCCCGAGCGTCATCTACGGCTTGCTTGGCGTCTTCATTGTAGTGCCGCTGATGCGGACGGTGATTTATCCAGCCTTGAACAAACCATTCGGGTACCTTCCGATTTTTAAGGGGCCGTCGTACGGCGTGGGCTTCATGACCGCTGGAATCGTGCTGGCAATTATGGTGATTCCGTACATTATCTCGGTATCGCGTGAAGTGTTGCTTTCCGTGCCGCGCGACCAGCGGGAAGCCGCACTGGCATTGGGTTCCACGCGCTGGGAGTCGACGTGGAAGGTCGTGGTCCCCTTCGCGAAGACGGGCATCATGGGTTCGATTTTTCTGGCGCTTGCCCGCGCGTTGGGCGAAACGATGGCGGTGACGATGGTCATCGGCAACACGCCGAAAATCGCGGCTTCGCTGTTCGCGCCGGGATATTCCATCGCCGCCGTGATCGCCAATGAATTTACGGAAGCCACGGGGGATTTGTATTTGCAGTCGCTGATCGCCCTGGGACTTGTACTGTTTCTGCTAACGTTCGTCCTGAATGGGCTGGCCCGCTTGCTGATCGTCGTAACCACACAAAAGGGCAGCGAGGTGGGCGGATAATGAACGGGCGGTTGCGCTGGCGGAAATTCGTGAGCAACTTCATGCTGGCGATGACTGGAGTCTGCGCTGTCGTATCAGTTCTGGTGCTCTTCTTTATCCTCGGTTATTTGCTGTTCAACGGTGGCACTTCCATCAACTGGGATTTCTTCACCAAGTTGCCAAAGCCCGTCGGAGAAACGGGCGGCGGCATGTCCAACGCAATTGTGGGCAGCGGCAAGATTCTACTGCTGGCCTCGCTAATCGGAGTGCCGATTGGTTTCCTGGGCGGGATTTACCTTGCGGAATTCAGCGGAAAGGGCATGGCGTCGGTTGTGCGTTATGCCGCGGACCTTTTGAACGGCGTGCCGTCCATCGTGATCGGCATCTTTGCTTACAGTCTGGTGGTGCTGCCCTTTAAGCATTTTTCAGCGTATGCGGGAGCGTTCGCGCTTGGGATGATGATGATTCCCATCACCCTTCGGAGCACCGAAGAGTTCTTGAAGAGCGTGCCGCGCATGCTGCGGGAAGGCGCCATGGCGCTGGGTGCGAGCAAATGGAAGACGATCGCGACGGTGATTGTGCCGGCGGCTTACCGGGGCATCATGACCGCGATTCTGCTGGCGCTGGCGCGCGTGGCGGGGGAAACGGCTCCGCTGCTCTTTACCGCATTTGGGAACCGATTTGAGAGCCACGGGTGGTCGCAACCGACGGCCACGCTTCCCGTGATGATTTACACGTACGCGGTTTCACCCTACGATGACTGGCACCGGCAGGCGTGGGCCGCCGGGTTGGTTTTGCTGGGGCTGGTGCTGATCATCAACATTATGGCGCGCACGATACTGTCTCGTGGCATCGCGGTACCGAGGTCTTAAATGCAAGCGTCCGCAAAGCCGGAGTTTTCCGTGAACATCGTCACCAATATGACCACATCCGCCAGCCGCGAAACGGCTGCAGCGCTTCCCATGCGGATGACCATCTCCAAGCTGAATTTTTTCTACGGCCCGAAACAGATCCTGTTCGACATCAGCATGGGGATCGCGGACAAGAAGGTGACGGCGCTCATCGGGCCTTCGGGCTGCGGCAAGTCCACGCTGCTGCGCACCCTGAACCGCATGCACGAGACGGTCAACACTTCGCGATTGGAAGGCGAAATCCTGTTGGATAATCAGAATATTCTTGCGCAGGATGTGACCGCCCTGCGCCGCCGGGTGGGAATGGTGTTTCAGCGGCCGAACCCTTTTCCGAAATCGATTTTTGACAATGTTGCGTATGGTCCGCGGATCAACGGCTATAAAGGATCATTGGCCGATACTGTGGAAAAGAGCCTGCGCCACGCGGCTTTGTGGGAAGAAGTGAAGGATCACCTGCACAAATCGGCCTACGAGCTATCCGGCGGCCAACAGCAGCGGCTTTGCATCGCGCGAGCGCTGGCAGTGGAGCCGGAAGTGCTGCTGATGGACGAACCGTGCTCGGCGCTGGATCCGATCAGCACGGCAAAAATCGAAGAGTTGATGGTGGAATTGAAGAATCTGACCACGATCGCGATTGTGACTCACAACATGCAGCAGGCCGCGCGTGTCAGCGATTTTACGGCATTCCTGCTGATGGGGCAGATCATCGAGTTCAGTCCAACGCCGCATCTGTTCACCACGCCGAGCGATCCACGGACGGAAGCGTACATCACGGGGCGTTTTGGATGAGTTCGATGAGTTTTTTGCGCTTCGCCGGCGCAGCGCAGTGAGTAGACTGGAAACGGGAAGGGTTTCATGGAACGTCACTTTGAAAAAGATTTGAACGAGCTGAAAGAGAGGTTGCTCTGGATGGGCAGCCTGGCGGAGCGTGCCGTTCACCAGTCGGTTCATGCCGTGCTGGAATCGGACGAACAGCTGGCGAAGCGGGTTCTGGACGAAGAAGACGCCATCAACGAACTGCAATTGGAAGTGGACGATCGCGTCGTGCAACTGCTGGCGTTGCACCAGTTGATGGCGGTGGACCTGCGGCTGGTGCTGGCGGTTTCGCGCATCAACAACGACCTGGAGCGCATCGGCGACCAGGCCGTGAACATCGCGCAGGGAGCGCTGCGCATCCTGAGGCATCCCCGCGTGAAGCCGTATGTGGATTTGCCGCGCATGTCCGAACTGGTGGAAGAACAGGTGCGCAATTCGCTGAATGCGGTGGTGCGGCGCGACGTGGAGCTGGCGCAAAAAGTGATGTCCACCGATGACCAGGTGGATCACTACCGCGACCAGATTTTCCGTGAACTCCTGACCTATATGATGGGCGATTCGAGCGTGGTTTTTCCGGCGTTCGAGCTGATTCTGGTGGCCAAGAATCTGGAGCGCATCGGCGACCACGCGACGAACATCGCGGAAGACGTGATTTACATCGTGCAGGGGCAAGACATCCGGCACCCATCGGTGGATCGCCGCTAAGTCTTAACGGGCTTTCGAGATGCCAGCAAGCCTGCCGCGAGCAGCAGGCTCAGAACTGAAAGAGCAATCCCCCCCGACTGATCGCTAGTGCGCACAAAGCGCACCTGAATTTCGGACTTGCCCCCTTCAATCGGAACCAGCATTTGATCCAGATCGTCCGGCTTTTCGGTTGTGACCGCTTTGCCGTTCACCGTCACCTGCCAGGCCGGGTAGTTGAGCAGACGGAGAGCGACGCGGGCTGGCGCCACACTTTCCACGAAAACCCTGTGATTGTCCGTTCGCCAGAGCTCGAGCTGGATTCTGGCCTCCGGCGGCTTACTGCGAGAATCTTTCGAAGCTTCCGACAATACTGCGGCGAGCGGAGCGTGTTTCGGCAGATCGAGGTGATCATCTCCGAGCGGGTCGTACTCATCCACCCCTTCGTAGCCCGTACCCGTGGCGATCGCCGCTTGCTGAGTGGGCATTTCATCGGGATCCCACCACGTGTTTTGCGTCAGGAAATAGCCCAGGGGAAACGAGAGGATGGCTGCCCCGGCAAACCAAAGCCAGCCGCGGCGGCGTTCGATGGCCGCGGCAAGAAAGCAGCAGCAAATCACCGCGACAATGGACATCCAGCGCCAGGGGAATTGCACGAAACGCAATTTGGGCAGGAGGTTCCAGAGAGGGGTGGTCAGGCGAAACATCATGAAGGTGGCGAGTGATCCGAGAACAAGCAGGGCACTCCAGACTAGCTTGGGGGCGTTCGAATCACCAACCTTGCCGGCGAATCGCCGCGATGCAAGGGCGGTCAGGGCCGCGAACAGAATGAGCGCGAGCGCACAGAAGGAAGAGATCCAGTTGAACCAGGTGTGTTCCACGTCGGCGATTGCGGTGAAGAGAAAATTCTGGGCGGGGAGAAGGCCGCTGGAAAGGGCCTGGCCGATATTGACCCAGCGCTGTTCGTAAGCTGCGGGAACCAGATAAAACGCCGCCAATCCAAAACCCAACGCAAGTCCGCCGGCCGCGCGAAGCATCACTCGCCAGGAGCGCTGGGTAGCCGCAGCCCATGCGAAAAGAAGCGCGAGGGAATAGCTGGCAATCACACCGGCGGGGGCGTTGCACAGCCAGGCGCCGGCGAAGAGGACGGCGAACGCCGCGATAGTGGATCGTCCAGGCTTTTCGTTCGCTAGCAGGCCTGCGAGACGCAGCGCGCTTAGCAGAAGGAGAGGGAAACTGGCGCAGGCGAGCTGTTCGGCGAAATCGCTGCGGACATAGCTGACCAGCAGGGCATAGGGATTTGCCGCATAGAACGCGGCGCCCAGATAAGCGGGCGTCTTTCCAACGAGCCTCCGCAGAAGCAGAAAGGCGCACAACCCGGCGAGCGTTTGCGTGAGGAATACAAAAGCAGCGGGGACCCACGAAATGGGCAAGAGAAGGCTCAGCGTCGCGCCCAGAATCCACGAAAGCGGCGGATAGAAAATGAAGCGCGGCTCTCCGAAGCCATAATTTGTCCAGGCTGTCCATCGCGGAAAGAGCACGCCATGCTTCCACTGGTAGGCGACGTCCAGCCAGGACGCCACATGGAACTCGAAATCATGGCCGGAGGCATTGCCCAGCCAGAAAAAGGGGAGCAGCAGCGCCAGGGCGGCCAGCATCGAGATGCCCAGCGCAATGAGCCAGGAGGGCAAACGGGCTTGATAGCCTTGAATTACCTGCGTTGACGATTCGCTCATCAGGGAGTCAAGAGATTGTAACCGTTTTTGAAAAATTTCCGCGACTCGCGTGCATTTGCGTGCTTCGCGGAATGAATCTGAGCGATAATAAACGCGATTATGAGTACCACAACGGCAGGCGTTGAACCCATCATCGCAGCGAGCAAGCTGGAGAAATTCTATCCCCAGCCGGATGGCAGCCGCATCCAGGTAATCTCGCCGACGGATATCGCGATTTATACCGGCCAGATTATTGCATTGCTGGGGCCCTCGGGTTGCGGAAAGTCCACGATGCTGCGCATGCTGACCGGGCTTTCGCCCACGTCGGGCGGGACGGTTTTCTGGCACGGGCACCCGGTGCGCGATGAATCGCCGAATGTGTCCATCGTATTCCAGAGCTTCGCGCTTTTTCCGTGGCTGACGGTGCTGGAAAACGTGGAAGCGCCGCTGGAGGCGAGGGGAGTGCCCGTGGTGGAACGCCACAAGCGCGCGTTGCGAATTATCGACTCGGTGGGACTTGACGGGTTCGAATCCGCGTATCCGAAGGAACTGTCCGGCGGAATGAAGCAGAGAGTAGGCGTTGCGCGGGCGCTGGTGGTTGAGCCGGAAGTGCTTTTCATGGACGAACCATTTTCCGCGCTGGATGTTTTGACGGCGGAGACGCTGCGCGGTGAATTGATGGAGCTGTGGCTGGGCAAGAAGATTCCGACGCGCGCAATCTTTATCGTGACACACAACATCGAGGAAGCCGTTGTCCTGGCCGACCGCATCATCGTGCTGGGCCGGAATCCGGCGCACATCCACGCGGAATTCAACGTGAATATGGCGTATCCCCGGGACCGCAAGGGTCCGCGATTTACGGAGCTTGTGGATTTGATCTACAAGGCCCTGACCCAACAGGAACATCCGGAGGCTACGCTTGCGGAACAGCACCGCGCGGCCGAGGCGGCTCGCGGAAAAGAGGTTGTGATGTTGCCGCATACCCGGCCCGGGGGCATGGCGGGATTGCTGGAGATCCTTGAGGACCACGACGGCCGGGCGGACTTGCACGTGCTGGCCGGGGAATTGAGCCTGGAGGTGGACGCGTTGTTGCCCACCGTGGACACGGCAGTTCTTCTTGGATTGTTGAAACTGGAGGAGGGCGACGCCATCCTTACTGCCGACGGCAAAGCCTTCGCGCATGCGGACATTCAGGGGCGCAAAACCACCTTCCGCAAAGCCGTGCTGGCGAATGTTCCGCTGCTGCGGCAGATGCAGCAGGCCTTGAAATCGAAAACCAACCGCACTCTGCCCGCGGAATTTTTCCAGGACTTACTGGACGAACATTTCAGCGAAGACGAAGCGCGGCGCCAGTTGGAGACGGCCATCCAGTGGGGCCGCTACGCCGAGCTCTTCGATTACGACGCGGCGAGCGGGAAGCTGACGCTCACCGAGACCTGATCTCCCCGTGCCCTCGCCAGCCCCTCTTCCGCAGCATCAGACACCGCTGCCGCCAACGGCCGCGCGGCCGGCGGGTTCCCGTTGGGCGTATTCCTTCCTGATCGACATCGCCGTGTTCGTTTCTGTTTTTGCGGTGGTCTACGGAGTTTATTCAATCGGCAGGTCGTGGCTTGGGCCGGTGCGCGTCGAGTCGGAGATCTCGCAAGACCCTCGCATTCTGCCCCTGTACGCGTTGTATTCGCTGGTGCGAATTCTGGTGGCGTATGTGCTCAGTCTGTTATTTGCGCTGGCCTATGGGTACATAGCAGCGAAATCGCGCCGCGCGGAAATCATCCTGATTCCCCTGCTGGACATTCTGCAATCCATCCCGGTCCTGAGTTTTTTGCCGGGCGTGATGCTGGCCATGGTGGCTTTGTTTCCCAGCCGGCAACTGGGCGTGGAGCTCGGCGCCATCCTTTTGATTTTCACCGGACAAGTATGGAACATCGCATTCAGCTTTTATTCCTCGCTGAAAACGATTCCGCGCGATTTGAGGGAAGCCGCGATCATTTACCGGTTCAGCGCCTGGCAGCGATTTCTGGAGCTGGATCTTCCTTTTTCCACGATCGGTCTGGTGTGGAATTCGATGATGTCCGTGGCGGGCGGATGGTTTTTCCTGATGGCCTGCGAGATGTTTGTGCTGGGCGACAAGGACTTCCGGTTGCCGGGGCTCGGGTCGTACCTGCAGACCGCGGCGGGGCACGGCAACACGCGCGCAATGTTGTGGGGGCTGGCAGCGATGGTGACGGTAATCGTTCTGATGGACCAGTTCATCTGGCGGCCGGTGATTACCTGGGCAGACAAATTCAAGTTCGAGCAGGTGGAAAGCGCGGCAGCCGCGCAGAACTCGCTCCTGAATTTCATTCGCAGAGAATCATTCCTAATCCGGTTCTACAGGAGGATTCTGCATCCCGTTGTGGAATGGCTGACGCTGCAATTCGCGACTGGAGCCAAGCGGGCTGCGGCCTCGATAAAAGCGAATCCGGCCGCGAGGCCCCGCCGATGGTATGGCTGGGCATTTGCCGGACTGGGGGTGCTCCTGGTGATTTACGGAGTGTCGCGCGCTGTCGGCGAACTCGCCCAACTTCACCGCGAAGATTACTTCGAGCTGTTTCGCAGCGCGGGATTGACTTTCTTACGCGTCAATCTGGCGTTGATCCTGGGAGCCTTGTGGACCGTGCCGGTCGGCGTGGCGATCGGGTTCAGCCCGCGATTTGCGCGGCTGATGCAGCCGCTGGTGCAGCTTGCGGCGTCCATTCCGGCAACGGCGCTATTTCCGGTGATTCTGCTTTTCCTGATCCGCATGCGGGGAGGCGTGGAGATTGCCGCGATGGCGTTGATGCTGCTGGGAACGCAGTGGTACATCCTTTTCAATGTGATCGCCGGGGCGATGGCGATTCCCACCGACCTAAAAGAAGCAGCGAGCATTTTCAAATTTGGTTCGCTGGACCGCTGGCGCTACCTGATTCTGCCGGGAATTTTCCCGTACCTTGTCACGGGGATGGTGACCGCGTCGGGCGGTGCCTGGAATGCCAGCATCGTGGCCGAATATTTTCACTTTCAGGGGAGAATCGTGAAGGCCCCGGGCCTGGGAAGCACGATCAGCAGCGCCAGCGACGCGGGCCGTTTCGATCTGCTGCTGGCCTCTACGCTGATCATGGCGGTGATCGTGGTGCTTATTAACAGGCTGTTGTGGCGGAAGCTCTACCGGCTGGCATCCACCCGATTCAAGCTGGAAACGTAGGCGTCAGGCCTTTCGCAGCTCTCTGCTCAGATAAATAATCTGGCCGACGTGATGGTAGAGATGGCTGGCGCAGCGCAGGAAGAGTGTGATGCGATTCTTGGAATCGGGCTCCCGCTCGGCGGTGTATGGCGCGGTCCAGTCGGCTTCGGACTGCTTCTCGATAGTGGCGATCACCAACGCAATCGTTTCATCGAATTTGTGCAGGACTTCCGCTTTCGGCAGCTTTCGAGGCTCGGAAAATTCCAGCTCACGATTGCGGATGTAGCCGGTGCCGGCAATCCGCGCGCCGACGTAATAACTCAGGTTTCCGGTCAGATGCAGCACCAGGTGGCCGACGCTGTTTCCGTGTGAAAACGGATTGCGCCAGAACTGCTCGTCAGAAAGCGGATCCACCCACCTGTGAAGTTCCTCCGCGCGCTTGTGGTATTCACTGGCAAGCGCCGCGCCAAGGCGCTCAGAAAGTTCGCTCAAAGTTTGTCTCCCGAAATCAGTGCACTGCCCCCGTATTATCGTTACGGAAGATCACGCCTTCTTTCATAACGAAGAAAACTTTTTCTACCTGGCGAATATTCTGTGTCGGGTCGCCCGGAACAGCTACGATGTCCGCCAGTTTGCCGCCCTCGAGGGTGCCGATTTTATCGGCAAGCCCCAGAAGCTCCGCGTCCGAGGAAGTGCCCGCTTTCGGCGCGTCCACGGGTTTCATGCCCAGATCCACCATCTGGTGGAATTCCTCGGCGTTGCGGCCGTGGGGATACACGCCGGCGTCGGTGCCCAGTCCGATTTTCACTCCTTTGGCCAGGGCATGCTGGAAGGTGACATGTATTGCCGCAATCGCCGCGCGGGCCTTGGCTTCGATCGCCGGTGGCATATAAATTCCGCGATCGAATTTTTCCTGGATGCCTTGAATGGCCATGAGCGTAGGGACCAGGTAGGTGCCGCGTTGTTTCATCATGTCCAGGGCTTCGTCATCGAGGAAGCTCCCGTGTTCGATGGAATCGATGCCGGCGCGAATGGCGCGTTTTGCGGCTTCAGCGCCGTGGGCGTGCGCGGCCGTCTTTCTCCGTAAGGCGTGAGCCTCATCAACGATGGCGTTGAGCTCTTCCTGAGTCAGCTGGGGCGTATCCACGTCATCTGTTGGGGAGAGCACACCGCCGGAAGCGCAAACCTTGATCATGTCAGCGCCATATTTGTGGTCCAGCCGGACGGCGTACCGAGCCTGATCCGGGCCGTTGATGACGCCTTCGAGCGGGCCGGATTCGTGGCCGAAAAGGCCCTCGCGGTATCCGTTTTCGTCATCGCAGTGGCCGCCAGTCGCGCCAAGCGCGTGCACGGTGACCAGCATGCGCGGACCTGGGACATCGCCGCTGCGGATGCCGTTGCGCAGGCCGACGTCGAGATAATCGCTGGAGCCGACGTCACGCACGGTGGTGAAGCCGGCCATCAGGGTCACTCGCGCGTTGACGCTGGCATCAAGCGCACGCTCGGCGACGGTTTTCTGCAGCGTGTCTAGCCTCTCCTGCTTGTAATCGTCGGAATACGCGAATGTCAGATGGGTGTGAGCATCGATGAAACCGGGGAGGAGCGTGGCGTCGCCAAAATCGATGACCTGGGCATCGGCGGGAACTTTCGCGGCGGAACCCACGGCGACGATTTTGCCTCCGCTCACAATAATCAGGCCTGGCGTAAGAACGGCGTTGCTTTTACCATCGAACAGCCTCGCCGCCTTCAAAACGTAAACTTTGGGGGCGGGTTTTTGTCCCTGTCCGTATCCAGGCGCCCACAAAATCAGACTGAAGAGCAAACTGCACAGCAGTTTACAACGCATGTAAGACTCCTTTTGACCGCTGTCGCGCGAAGGGAAAGCAGACTTTACCTTGCCTGTGATAAAAGTCAACGGAAAGTGTCCTGCGAGCGTGACGACCCAGAAAAAGCCGGAATTTTGGCGGGACGCTGCACTGCAATAAAGCGAAATCCTAACGCGAGCAATGAAGTGACCGGTCTTAAGACCGGTCACTTCATCCTATCGTCAGCCCGCGCTTGCGCAAACTCCGCTGAAGACGCAGGATATGGCATTGGCCCAGTGGCAGCGGGACCTCTCTTTCCTTCGTTCGAGGAACACAAAAAATGTCACCCAGCCCGGACGTATCTATCGTTGGCGCCGGCTTAGCCGGTTTGTGCTGCGCGCGAGAATTGCAAGCAAAAGGAGTCAGCTTCCAGATTCTTGAGGCTTCGGACGGAATCGGCGGCCGCGTGCGAACGGACGAAGTGGATGGATTTCTCCTCGATCGCGGTTTTCAAGTCCTGCTGACCGCCTATCCCGAGGCGAAGCGCTGCCTCGATTACTCCCGCCTCGAGCTGAAGCCGTTTCTACCCGGCGCGCTTTCCTGGTACGGGGGGCGCATGCACAAGCTGGTGGACCCATGGAGGACTCCCGGGGCGTGGAAAGAAGCATTTCAATCGCAATTCGGGACGCTGGCCGACAAACTTCGCATCGCGCGGTTGCGCGGCCGCTTGCGGCGTACTTCGATCGAAGATATTTTCCGGCGCCCTGAGCGCAGCACGAAAGAGGCGCTTGCGGCGGAAGGTTTTTCCAGCGAGATGATCCATCACTTTTTTCGCCCGTTTCTGGGGGGAATTCTGCTGGATGCAGAACTGAAATCCTCAAGCCGCATGTTCGAATTCGTTCTGAAAATGATGTCGGAGGGAGATACGTCGCTGCCCGCTCGAGGCATGGGAGCGATTCCCTCGCAAATCGCAGAGAGTTTTCCGGGCGGCGCCGTGCGGTTGAATATGCGTGTGGAAGCACTGCACGAAAACGAATTAACCCTCACCGGAGGTGAGACGCTTCGAGTCCGCGCAACGGTGATTGCCGCGGATGGGCCATCGGCGGCGCATCTTGTCGGCGAAGTGGAGCCCGCTTCGCGCAGCGTGACGTGTTTCTATTTTGCCGCCGAAGAAGCTCCGGTGGCTGAGCCTATTCTGCTCCTGAACGGCGACGGCGCGGGGCCGATCAATAATTTTGCCGTGATCTCGCTCATTGCTCCTACGTATGCGCCCGCCGGCAAGCACCTGGTTTCGGTTTCGGTTCTGGGCATTCACCAACTCACGGACGCCCAGTTGGGCGGATTTATTATCGCCCAAATGAAGAACCTGTTTGGCAAAGCGGCCAGCACATGGAAACTGCTTCGGAGCTACCGCATCACGCACGCGCAACCCCAGCAGTATCCAGGCGCGTTAGAGCCCCCGCAGAGGCCTGTGCGGATTCGTCCTGGCGTTTATACTTGCGGCGATCATCGCGACAACGCTTCGATTAACGGCGCATTGGCCAGCGGCCGCAGGGCGGCGGAAGCAGTGCTTTCCGACTTGCAAAGATAAGGAATGCATGGAGGTAGCAGGAGTCATGGGGAAACGAAAGTGCCCCTTATGTTTTGTGCGGATACCGTGGGCGACGGCGCTCGCGCATTCCTATGAAATCAGTTGTCCTGCCTGCCATGCGGCATTAGAGCTGTCGAGATTTACACGCCTTTTTGGCGCCTTTGGCGGCATTGCAGGTGCGTACATTGCTTTTCATGTGGTTCGCAGGATTTCGCACGGTTTGTCCTGGGCAGCGCCGATGGTGGCGTCGATCCTTGCGTTTGGGATTGTCTCGGCGCTGTTTGTGTTGATCGCCGGCGACTTGGTGGTGCGGCCCAAGCCTGTTGCCGCCAGTTTTCCACACCCGACGAAGTAACAGACCGTCAGTACTATTGACCCTCTTGTGACCCCCCGAGCAGACTCGAATGAATGGCGTCGTACGCTCAGTTTTTGGGCCGCAAGGTTACCGTGCAATACCGCGTGGGCGATGTCCTTCTGCCCGCTTCCGGCAAGTTTGCGGCGGATTCCGGGCGCTCGATCTTCCTCGAACAACACGTGGAGCAACGCGGCAAGCGGAGCTACTTTCGCTGGGAGATTCCCTACCAATATATCCATCGAATCGAAGAGGCTCCCGAAATAGCGGAGCTGCAGACGCCCCCCGAGCCTGCCCCAGCCCAGCCGGAGAATTCACAGGCTGCTTCGGCCAGTGCCGGGATTGGCCTATCTCCATCGTCGGCGGCTTCTCTCCTGACTCTGCCGCAGCGTCCAAAAGCGGTCTGAACCGTCCTCGGCTGCACCATTCCCTTCGGCGAATCGGCTACAATTTATTCGAATACTTCAGTTGTCACAGAGACTCCAACGGAAAGTTGGTGTCAGGAGGCGTTTTGTGAGCACTGCAACCCCTTCCCGGAAGATTGGATTCATTGGACTTGGACTGATGGGGCGGCCGATGAGCCTGAACCTGCTCAAAGCGGGTCATTCGGTTACGGTGTGGAACCGCACGGCGTCGCGTGCGTCCGACGTGGTGGCCGCGGGAGGGAAACTGGCGAAGACGCCTCGGGAAGCCGCCGCGGCTTCGGACATTCTTTTCACGATTGTCAGCGATCCCCCGGCGCTGGAGGAAATCCTTTGGGGCCATGAGGGGAAAGATGATGGGGCGCTGGCGGGTCTGCGGGCCGGAAGCACCTATGTCGATTCCAGCACGATTTCTCCAGTGATGGCGCGGCGCATTTCCGCCGCGTGCGCCGAACGCAATGTGCGATTCCTGGACGCGCCGGTAACCGGCGGCGACTGGGGCGCGCGCGAGGGGAATCTGGTGTTCATGATCGGCGGCGACGCAGAGACACTCCGGGCGGTTGAGCCGGTTCTTGGCGTGCTGGGGAAGAAATGGTTTCACCTGGGACCAAACGGCGCGGGGCAAACCATTAAGCTGGCGATGAACGGGATTTTAGCGCTGCAGGTTGGGGCGATGGCGGAAGCGCTTGCGGTTGTCAAAAGAGCGGGGCTGGGTGAAGAGCAGTTGATCGAAGTGATGCAATCCAGCATGGCACGCTCCGGCCTGCTGGACTTGAAAGCGCCGCTGATGGTGAAAGGCGACTACAAGCCGAGCTTTCCGTTGCGGCTGATGCACAAAGATCTGGGGCTACTGCTGGACTTGGGTAATCAGCTCGGAGTGGCTCTGCCGGCGACCGCGGCGGCCCGGGAAGTCTACAGTTATGTGAAGGGCGAAGCGAAAGAGGATGTGGACTACTCCGCCGTGATGCGGTTCTGGAAAAAGTAGTCCATTCTACTTGTATCCCTTGGGCGGGAAAAATCCGATCGCCAGGTCGCGCGAAGTGCGAAGGCCTGCGGGGGCTTCGAGAATCGATGGGATGGAATTGACGGCCACGGAAGCGGTTGCAATGTCTCCGTGGGAGCCGCCTGGAATCACCAGTCTGATGTTCGGATGGCCCTTCAGTTCGACAGTATCTGCCGGATCCTTGGCACCCACGTACATCTGAAGCTCCATGTAGATGAGTTCTTTTCCATCGGAAAGGCCGCGCGCGATTTGATGAACACCGGCGGCTTGGCCGGATTCGACGGTGAGGAATTCGGTTTGCACGCGTTCGATGGCGACCTTTGGCTCGATGCTTTCGGTGATTTCGTCAACGCGAAGGCCCAGCGCGTCGGCGACCATCGCGACAGATTCGGGAAGGCCGACGTGCTTGATGGTGCCCTCGTTCACCCGGTCACGGAAATCGTCAACACTCAGTCCCGCGCCGATTTTCTTCTGCAAGGGCAAACGCCGCTTGGAGGCGTCAACGATACGCAAGGCTTTGGCGTGTTCGACGCGCTGCGAAACGGCCGCCAGAGTGATGACGAGCTTGTCCATGACGAAGCCGGGGTTTACGCCTGTGCCGACCAGGGCAACACCGTTCTCTTTGGCGGATTTGTCGAGTTGCGTGGCCAGTTCAGGATGGGTGCGATACGGGTAGGAAAGTTCCTCGCATGTGGAAACGACGCAGGAACCCACGTCCATGCAGGCGAGCAACTGATCCACCACCTTCGGCAACGAGGATGAAGTGGTGTGCATGACCACGTCCGCGGACTGCTCCAGCACGCCCCGGACGTCGCCGGAAACCTTCACGCCCCAGGGCGCGTCGGCCGCGCCGACCACTTCGCCGAGATCCTTGCCGATTTTTGCGGGGTCGTTGTCTATCGCGCCGACGATTTCGATGGCCTCTTTTTCCCGCATGAGTTTCAGGATTGAGGCGCCAATCGGCCCGATTCCATATTGAATGGCACGAATTTTCTTTTTCACGGACTTCTCCGATCCACAGGGCTGAACGCTCGGACGGCGCGGAAAATCATTGCGAGCGAAACTCTAAGCGTACTGGAAATTGCGAGCGCGTTCAATCTTCCGCGGTCACAACGCGCCGCGTTGAATTCTTGCCGCTCCCTGATTGTGCACGCATAATGGAGCCAGCCAGCAGCTCCGACCGGGGAGGGTAGGTCCATGCCAGCACAAAAATTGAGCGACGCCGAAGTGCAACAGCATTTGCAAAACGCGAAGGGCTGGAGCCTCGTAGACGGCAAATTGCACCGGGCGTTCGAATGCAAGGATTTTGCCGCGGCCTTCGGCAAAATGACGCAGGTGGCGCTGGTGGCGGAGTCGATGAACCACCATCCGGAATGGTTCAACGTCTGGAACAAAGTGGTGATCGATCTGAATACGCACAGCGTGAAGGGAATCAGCAACCTGGATTTTCAGTTGGCGGCCAAAATCAACGAGATTTTTGGCAGCTAAGCTGCCCCGCTGAATGATCGGCGCCCACCACTCTGAAAAACGCAACCGCGGCCGGTTCCTGATTGCGCTGCGCTGGCTGGCGGCGGCAGCGGTAATCGGCGTACTACTGCATTTTCTTCCCCTGCATCTTCTCGCCGAAGCAATTCGCCGGGTTCCCGCTACGACGTTTCTGGCAATTCTGGTTGGATATCTTTGCGCCCACGCTGTAGGCATCGCGAAGTGGCGCATGGTGGTGAATGCCGCCGGGGCGCAGCTTGATCTTCGCACCAGCGCCAGGTGTTACACCGGGGGCCTCTTCGCCACACTTTTCTTACCCTCGATTATCGGAGGAGACGTGGTTCGTCTGGCGGTGAGCTTGCGGCGCAGTCCGAACCCGGCCGCGGTGCTTGCGGGCAACGTGGCGGACCGCTTCATGGATGTGGCTGCGCAGGGAGGCCTGGTTTTCGTTGGGATTTTGCTGCTCCCGGGTTCGCTGCCGGCATCGCTGCAGGGACAGGCGCAAAGGGCATTGATCTACCTTGGGGCAGGTTTTGCCGCGCTGCTGGTCCTCGGCTTTTTTCTCTATCGCCCACTGATGAGAGGGCGCTCGGTCCGTTTCCGACGGCGGCTGGCTCGACTGAGACACGCGCTGCGTGCCGTTTCGGGGGCGCCGCACATCCTGCTGATGGCATGGCTGCTTGGAACAGCGATTCAAACGACATTCCTGGTGCTTACCGCGAAGCTGGCCGAATCTTGCGGTCTGGTCTTACCGCTGCGCGATTGGTTTTTCGCCTGGCCGCTGGCGAAATTGGCAGCGGTTCTGCCGCTCACCCAAGGGGGAATTGGCGTGCGTGAGGCGGCGCTGGTGGGGCTACTGTCCCCTTTTGGAGCAGCGCCCCATCTCGTGCTTGCAGCGGGATTGGTATGGGAGGCGGTAGTAATTACCGGGGGCCTGGTGGCAGGGCTCGGAGCGTTCACGCTGGGACGTGAAAAATAGAAACGCCAGTACATGCGAAGCGTGGGGAATATTAAATTTTCTTGACTTCAACCATTCACTAACAAATACTGAGTTCCCTTCCGTAAGCAGCACGTTTTTCCGTCGGGCTGAATCTCCCAACCGACAAGTGTTCCTTCCGCGTGCCGCTGACCATGACTGAATTTTTCTGGAAATGGCGTATTCCTGCGCAGACTGTTCCGTGACGCCTCGCGGCGGCGGGAGAAATCTCTCGATACTTGCAGGTCAATACTCTCCTCCAGTTTCCAGGCAATGGTTCTTATGAAGTTTGCCATGGGCCCGATGACCGTCGAATCGAAAACTTCCAACATTGTGGCGCGTGCGGTGCGAGTGCTTCTTCTTGGGGAAGACTCCTTGGAAGCGGCAAGGATTCTGCGCGAATTGAAAGACGCAGGTCTGGCGATCGCGCCGAGCATAGCCAGAAATCAGGTGGAGTTCGGGAACGCCCTGAGCACCGGAAAATTCGATGCCGTAATTTCCGCTGGGAATACCCCGGATAGTGACGGCCTGGAAGCCCTGCGAATGCTGCGGGCGGGCGGCCACGATATTCCATTCGTCCTGGTGACGGGGGCTTCAGACGAAAAAGCGGCGGCCGAGTGCATCCGATGGGGAGCGAACGACTATGTTCTGAAAGATTCTTTAGGACGGCTTCCTTTCTCATTGAGGAGGGCCCTGAGCGAGCACCAGTTGCTGGAGGAATCGGTGCAGATGCGCGCATCACTGCGAAAAAGTGAAACACATTCGCGCGACCTGACGGAGAATTCAATTTACGGAGTCTTTAAGGCGGGGTCCGACGGCACGTTTTACTCGGGCAATGAGACGCTGTTGAAAATTCTGGCTTGCTCTAATTTCTCCGAAGTGCAAGCCCTGAATCTGGCGAACGACGTGTTTCGCTATCCCGAAACCTTCACGAGACTCCTGGCCGATTCCCGCGAGAGGCGGGTGGTGCACAACGTGGAGACCGAATGGTGCCGTCGTGACGGAGGATTCGTTTCCGTAAGGCTTCATCTCCGCTGCATTTCCTCTCCCGGCACTCTCGATGGCCTTGAGGGCATCGTTGAGGACGTTACCGAGGTGCGCGCTCTGGAACACCAGCTTCAGCAAGCGCAAAAATTCGAAACCATCGGGCAACTTGCCGGCGGCATTGCACATGACTTCAACAACGTGCTGGGCGCGGTTCTGGGTTGGGCGGAGATTGGTTACGAACAAAGCCGCGAGCACCCGCAAATTGCTGAATATTTCGCGCACATCCGCCAACAGGCGGATCGGGCCGCCGCGCTGACGCGGGAATTACTCACGTTTGCCCGGCGCCAGCCGCTGCAGCAACGCCCTGTACAGCTGAACCAGATCGTCGAAATCCTGATGAGCTTTCTGGACAAGGTCATCGGGAAAGACATCGAGATCAAAGTGCTGGCGGGGAGCTTGCAACCCGTGAAAGCAGAGCCCGCGCAAATGGAACAGGTGCTGATGAACATCTGCCTGAACGCGCGCGATGCCATGCCAGACGGCGGAGTGCTGAAAATTGAAACCGAAATGATCGTCCTGGACGATTCTTTCTGTCATTTTTACCCCGGCGTGATCGCCGGAACCTACGTGGTTCTTTCCGTTTCCGACACCGGCGGGGGGATGAGTCCGGAGGTGCGCGACCGCATCTTCGAGCCTTTTTTCACCACGAAAGAGAAAGGAAAAGGCTCGGGAATGGGGCTGGCGACAGTCTACGGAATCGTGCGACAGCACGGCGGGTTCGTTCACGTCTACAGCGAACCAGGGCAGGGCACCCTGTTCCATGTGTACCTTCCGGTGATGGAAAACGCCGTCTCGGAGTCCGCACCCGGAACGGCAAACCAAAATAAAGTGAAGAATCTTCAGGGATCGGAAACTATCCTGTTCGCCGAAGATCATGATTCGATCCGGGAAATGACACGGCAGTCGTTGACACGGCTTGGTTACCAGGTTCTGGCTGCGGCGGATGGGCGGCAGGCGCTTCGCCTGGCAGAGTTGGAGCGGCCCGATCTAGCCGTACTGGACGTCGCAATGCCGCATATGGGTGGAGCAGCGACGGCGACGCAGCTTCTGCGACACATGCCGGGATTGCCGATTCTGTTTACCAGCGGCTTTTCGGAGAACGCCAACAACGCCGTCGCCCAGGTGCCCGGATCCCACTATCTGCAAAAGCCGTACGGCCCAACATCGCTGGCAAGTACAATCCGGGACATCCTGGATAGCTGATGGCCCGCATCAGTTCGTCCGCATTAAAACGATGATTCCTGAGTATCGTCCTTTTTTGATTGACACCCACCGTTCCCAGTGTTAGAAAACCCGAAAGACAAGCCCTCTGGTGGTGAGTCTCTTTCGCGATGGCAGTCGCGAACCGCGAGTGAGATGCAGGCCTGCCTGGCAGGGCAGGCGCTGCTGTTTTCCGCCAAAGGGTTTGGAATGCAACACCCACCCCACCCCGGGAGGCGGAAACCGTAAGTTTTCGCCTCCTTTTTTGTTCTCACGCCACATTCCTTATACTGGTTCTCGACCTGCATGAGGGTGATTCTATTCCATGGCTGACGCCACCGAACCGCTCCTGGAACTCCGGAATGTTTCCGTCGTGCGGGGAGAGAACCTGGCCCTCGACCGGATTTCGCTCCGCATCGAACAGGGCGAGCACGTTTGCATCCTGGGGCCCAATGGCTGCGGCAAATCCACATTAATCAAAACGTTGACGCGGGAATGCTATCCGATCGCGCGCGAAGATTCCTCGATCCGGATTCTGGGGCGCGAGCTTTGGAATATCTTCGAATTGCGCTCGCTTCTGGGAATTGTCTCGCCGGACCTGCTGGCGGCGTGCACCACGGACGCAACAGGATTGGACGTGGTGCTCTCCGGATTCTTCAGCAGCACGCGCATCTTTCCCAATCATCAGCCGCAGGAGGAACACCGGGGGCGCGCCGAGACGGCGCTGGCGCGGCTGGGCATCGCGCATCTGGCGAAACGGCCGCTCGCGGAAATGTCGTCTGGGGAAGCGAAGCGCACTCTGATCGCCCGGGCGCTGGCGCACGAGCCGCAGACTTTGCTTTTTGACGAGCCGGGCAGCGCCCTGGACATCGCGGGGCAATTGGAATTGAGAGAGACGATGCGAGAACTTGCGCGGGCCGGGTTGGGGATTCTGCTGGTTACCCACCACGTATCGGAAATTATTCCGGAGATCGAACGGGTGGTGTTGCTGCAAAGCGGGCGAATTCTTGCCAATGGCGCAAAAGAAAAAGTGCTCACCGATGAAACGCTTTCCCGTCTCTTCGGCATATCCGTGCGGTTGTTTCGGGAAGAAAGCTATTTTTATCTTCACGCGTAATAGCGCATCCGCCTGTTATTTCCCCGCAATGCTGTCGGCAATGTCCGCGGCGATCGGAATGCGCACCGTTTCGTGCTGGTAGGCCTTCACCATCAGGAAAATCCAGAGGACGAAGCCAAGGAGTCCGAGGAGCGCCTGGATTCCCCAGCCCAAGAAGTGGGTCATGAAAAGGAGCCCGATGCGGATGATGGTCAAACCGCCAAAGACCGCGATGGACTGGGCGGCATGGAATTTGACCCACGGCCGCTTGTCAATCAGGAGGAAGATGAGCCCAGTCACCCAACCGAGTAGGTAGCACAGCAGACCGGCAATATTTTCGGCGAGACCTTCGCTGCCTGAAGCAACCGCCACCGCACCCGGCGAAGCGGCTGGGATTTGGCTCGCGCCGCATTTGGAGCAGAAATTAGCAGCGCCGATGTCCTGACCACACGATTTGCAAAAGGCCACGGGAAGCACCTCCGTCAGAGAACGTTGGCGGGAGCGTAACAAAGCCAACCTGCGTCCGCAACGAATTTTCTTCGTTCCCATGGGAACGAATTTTGGGGCGCGGACGTCAGGCGGAGGGCTTTGTCTGTGGGAAATCTTCCGCTGCGGCGGAAGCGGTGGGAAAGATAGCGATAACCTTATCCACTTTTGTCAACTTGAGGCTCGAATCGATCATGCCGTTGCAACCGGCGAGGCGCAGCATGCCGCCGGCATTCTTCAGCTTGGAGTAGCAGCGTACGACTGTCCCGATGGCGGCACTGTCGATGTGGGTGATGCCAGTGAAGTCGAAGATGGCGCGGGTCTGATTGCTCCGGAGAAGATCCTCCACTTCCTGCTCGACGCGGCGGCAGTCCGGCCCGGTGTGAATGCTCCCGCGCAAGGTCAGCACGGCGATGCCGTCCTTCAGCTGCCCTTTGGTGATCTCGAGAATCACGTTGTTAACTCCCTCCAAACGAGAAATTTCGCCCGGCCCGCAAAGCTGCAACTGACGATTACGACGGAACCGGTGGCTCTTCGCCTTCATACGGGAACTGCCGAATCAGGCGCACGCAATCCACCAGTGCATTGAAGACGGTGTTTCCCCAGCCGCAGGGCACGAACGATGCGGTCTTCTGATTCACCGGCTTGTCCGCCTCGGCGAAGAAGCGCAGGCGCTGCCCCGGAGGCGGCGCGGCAAATTCCTTCACTGTGATGCGGAAGGGGATGTCGCCCCCGGCCTGGCGCTTCATGATGGAAAAAAAGTAAAGCTGGGCGAGCTGCTCCGCGGGATTTTCCTGAGCAAATTGCCAATCGTTCATCCGTCGATTCCTCGGGTGGGATAGCTCTCCGGCTCGGGGGCCAGTCAGAGTGTGGCGATGTTAGGCCACTAGCCCGGGTAAGTCAACGCGGCTTGGAAAGCGGCGAAATCGGAGCGGCTGTTCCATTTGGGCGAGTCGCGAGCACGGGGCGCCACTAGCTCCGGAATCAGCGGCGACGGGAGGAACGGGAGCGAAGGAAGGATTTCTTTCGAGGCGGGGAAGTCTCCCCGCTAAGAGCGAGTTCACGTTCTATCTCTTTTCTGGCTTCAGGGGGAATGCCGATAAACTCCACGCCGATGCCGATGCCGGGGTGGCAGTAGCGGACCTCGCCGCGCGTGCGTACTTCCACGCCAGATGCGGAAAGTTGGAACTTGAGATTGAGGACCGTACCCTCCGGAAAACTCTGCGAGCTCGAAATAAACATGCCAGTGGCGCTGAGGTCCGGCGCCTTGATCCGGATGATCTCGTCGTTGCCTTCGCATGACACGGTGATCTCCCGCACGCAGTTAGCGCGGGTGCAACTGCGAACTCCATGCATCGTCTTTGTCACGGCAGTCTTCGGACTCATTCCAACACCGCCTCTTTGTTCGAGTCGCTGCGAGGAGACGCATTCAGACCCCAAACATCGTGTTTTGTTCCGCAGTACGGGCAAAATACGAAGCTGGCTGCAAGGTCACGGCCACATGCGGCGCAAGTCACGGAGCTGCTCTGGGAAAAGGACACAACCCGCCGGACCTCCTCCAGCGTCGTGGTGCCGGCATGGACCAGATCCAAGGCGTATTCCTGCATGAATTTGATCCCATTGTGGCGTGCGAGTGCGCGCATTTCATCGTTGCGGTTCCCGGAGCGCGCGGCCTGGCGAATGGCATCGTTGAAGCGCAGCAGTTCATAGATGCCGAGGCGGCCGTGATAGCCGGTGGAATCGCAGGCTTCACATCCATTGGGGACGTTTTGCGTTTCCGGAGGCTCCATCATGCCGGCGGCCATCACCGTGTCTATAAATTCGGGAGTTGGAGGAGAGGAATAGTGACACTTGCACAAGCGGCGGAGAAGCCTTTGCGCGATGATCGCGGTAACCGCGGCCCCGACTTGAAATCCGGGAATGCCGATGTCGAGCAGTCGAGTCACCGCGGAGATGCTGTCATTGGTGTGCAGCGTGGATAGCACAAAGTGACCAGTTTGCGCTGCCTTGATGGCGATTTCCGCGGTCTCCAAATCGCGGATTTCACCAAGCATAACGACGTCAGGATCCTGGCGCAGCACAGAGCGCAATGTCGAGGCAAATGTGAGCCCAGCTTTGGTGTTGACCTGCACCTGACTGAGCCCGGGGAGCGTGTATTCGATCGGGTCTTCCACGGTAATGATGTTGATCGAGGGATTGCGGATCAACTGTAGCGCGGCATAAAGCGTGGTGCTCTTTCCGGATCCCGTTGGGCCGGTGACGAGGAGCATTCCCTGGGGAAGGCGAAGGATTTCATGGAGCGCCTCGGCGATTTCCTTTGGGATGCCGAGGCCTGTGAAATCCTGAGTGGGTGCGTTGCTTTCCAGCAGGCGAAGGACGACCTTTTCACCGTACTGCGTGGGCAAGGTCGAAACCCGCAGGTCGATGCGGCGGGAGTTGATTTTGACCATGAATCTGCCGTCCTGCGGATTGCGGCGCTCGGCAATGTCCATGTCAGAGAGAATTTTAAGGCGGGAAACCACCTGATGCTGAATGGCGCGCGGGAGGCGCTGAATCTCGCGAAGGATGCCGTCCACCCTGAACCGGACGGAAGTTTCCCCGGCCTGGGGTTCGATGTGAATGTCGCTGGCGAACTTGGCTGCGGCGGCTCGGATGATTTGGGCAACCGCGTGGACGGCAGGAGTGCTGCGGGACTTCTGATGCAGCTCCTGCTGCATTTCGCGCATTGCTTCGATGGTACGTTGCTGCGAACTGGAGGAAATAAACTCCATTCCCGTCATGTCGTCGGCTACTTGTACAGTCTCCGGCACCACGCCTGGAGCGGGATACAAACGCTCGATGGCGGCTCCGATTTCCTCCTGAAAAGAGAAGCGGGGAACGATTTTCAGGCCCGTTTTGAATTGAAGCTCATCGAGGATCATGACATTCTGGGGCTTTGCCATGGCAACGATCAGAGACTTTCCACTGAGCTGAACGGGAATACACTCATGCAGCCGCGCCACGGAAAGAGGGATCATTCGTAAAACGTCCGCGGGCGGGTCGATCGTGGAACAGTCCTGATACGGAACACCGGAAATTTCGGTAATCGCGGAGAGCAGCTCCGCTTTCGTGACTACATTGCGTTCCAGCAATAGTTCGCCAAGGTGGATGACCTTGCCCTGCTGATCGAGCAGGGCTTTTTTCAGGTCTGCGGCCGAAATCTGGCCGCGCTCATAGAGGACTTCCCCTAACCGCTTCTTTTTCATCTTAGGCGTATCCTTCCTGCGAGTGCATACGGCTCGTCAGGACAGGCAGTACAACGGAAGGGGGGAACCTGTAATTATTAATGATATGCGCGGCAGGTTCCGAAACGCGGGCCAAAATTGCTGGTGAGTGTTTTCTTAATTACCCTCGGGGAGGACGCATGGGCAGCGTCCGCTAGAAGGCGAATTCCTGCTGAGCCCTCGTTCGTCAATTCCTCGGGTCGAAGCGCACCGGTTCAGAATCGGCCGGTGATCGCCTGGACGAGCAAGAGCCCGCCCACTCCTGCCAAGCCGGCATAAAGGTACTTAAAGAAAGTGTCGCCCTGGAGCCGGTGATTGATCAACCTGCCGAGATACACCCCCAGAAAAGTGACCGGCAGCGAAAGAAGATAGAAACGAGTTACGGTCGCGGTCCACAGCCCCGCCAGCCAGTAGCCGCTCATGCCGATCACGCTTGCGGGCAGAAAATAGCCTTGCAGGGTCGCGCGAAAGTGTTGCGCGGACCATCTGCGCATGGTGCCGTAGACGACGAGAGGCGGGCCGTTCATTCCGTAGGCCCCGCCGAGGACCCCGGCAAAGAATCCGCAGCCGAGGAGCCAGCGGCGGCTGTCCTGCTTTAATTCCAGCGGCGCGCGACCGATTAACGAGTAAACAGAGAACGCAATGATGATCAATGCAAGGACGGCCTTCACTCCCCGCTGGTGACTGTTCGTCAGCAGCAGAAGACCCAAAGGAATGCCGAGCAGGCTGGAGAAAACCAGCCAACCTGCGCTGCGAAGGTGGATTTTCTTCCAATCCTGCACGACAACTATTCCCGCGATCGTAATCGAAACGAGCACGGCAAGCGGGGCGGCCACTGGCAGTGGAATCCAAAAGGCGAGCAGCGGCACGGCGACCAGCGCCTCACCGAAACCAAATGCGGATCGGATCACCGTGGCGATAAGAATGATGAATAAAACGTAGAGAAGCGTAACGTCGATGGCTGACTCCAGGGAAGTGCGGACTCGACGCAAACGGCCCGGACACGATAGTCCGGGGTGCATCCACAATGTTGCCTTCCTTGAATATACGAGTACAAGAGTGGTCCGGAATTGGGGTTACGGCAAAGGCTTCATATTTTCCGCAAAATAAACCAGTGGATTTGAGACCAAGCTAATATTCCAGACATTGACGACAGGCTTTGTCGACACTACTGAGACTGCACCTGGTTTGCAAAAGCAGATCTGGATTGCTCCGTCGGAAGGAATTCGAATTCACACTGGGCTGGATTTGTCAGGCAATGGATATTGGCCACCCGAGGAATGCGAGTGACATTCGAATCAGGGAAAGTCTGTGGGGGGACTTTGCCTTGAAAACGGCCCAAAAGCCTGGGTTGTTCCTTGAATTCCGGCGAGATCGCACTGGTGGAAATCTTGGGGCCGGGAGTCAAAATCACGACAAATTGTTCTCTCTGTTCCTGCGACTCTGTGAAGGGAACGGTTACCGTGCGCTTCCAGTTCCGGTTGTAAGAGGCCTCTTTCAAAAGTTCATCAACTTTCTGGCGGCTTCCTGCGAGGGCGGTAAGGCGGTTGCGCGCTGCCTTTTCGTCGGGTGAAGGCGTTCGCTCAGGTTGCGGTACCAATTTTCCATCCTGATAGACACGTAAGGTCACCACCTGCGTCGGCTCCAAGGCAGTGAGATAAAAATGAATAGCGCTTTCTTTGTGGCCCGCTGCTTCCTCAATGCGACCCATATGCATTTGAATGGTTGGGTCGTCGGTCAGGTCGCTGGCGGCGCGGAGATAGCGTTCGGCACTCGCCAGGTTTCCTTGCTTGTATTTTATCCACCCCAGGGTGTCCCAATACGCGGCGGTGAGGCGGAGAAGATTGAGAGAGGCGGGTTTCAAATCAGTGAGGCTTACTCCGTTCAGTTGTTTCTCTATCCCGGTCACCGCCTTTTCCGCTCGCTGCTCCGCGATCTTCAAGTCGAGACCTGACTCGCTCGCATAGTAGGCAGTGTCATTGAGGGTTAGAAGGCTGGAGTCCAATTCGTTCGCACGGTCGAAAGCAGCTCCCGCTTTGCCGAGTTGCTTCGAGCCGCCATAAGCCCTGCCAAGCAGAATCTGAATCCGGGGGCTCTTGGAGAGAACTTTAGCCGCAGCTTCATATTCTGGCACCGCAAGTGAATACTTCTCCGTCTGGAGATACAGCCAGCCGAGTTGTGTATGTCCTTCGGCCTCTTCGGGAAGAGCTGCAATTTCCTTTTTCGCGATTGCGATCGCCTGATCGTAATCGTAAACATTCGTGTAGCTCTGGATTAATCCATCGTAGGCAGAATAATCCTTTGGCGCCAACTCCATGAGTTTTTCATAGGCTTCCCGGGACTTCGCCCAATGACCCTGGCTCGCTTCTAGTTTTCCCAGCGACCTCCAAGCATCCTGGTATTTTGGATCATCTTTCAACAGGGCGCTGAGAATGTCTTTGCCGTCCGATTTCTTTCCCGCACTGATGGCGCGCAAAGCTTCCGAATACTGCATTACTTCATCAGCCGCGACGCCCGCAGGGCGAGGAGCCCCAAAAGCATAAATCACCTCAGCCACCTGAGCCTTGATCGCGGCACGAAAAGCGGAATACTCCGCTCTTCGTTCCCCTGGCACGCTGCGCATTTTTCTGGTCAGTTGCATGTCAGCGCTGAGCATCGGTGGCTGCCAGCTCCAATTTTGTTCATACTCAGCAAAGTCCTGGGTAAGGTGCACGGGGGCGATTTTTTGGGTTTTCAATTTTTCCGAGATCTTCTCAGACAGATTGTCCCCAAACCTGAACTGAATGTGAAACCCCAACTGTTCGGGGTCTCCGAGGGAGCTGGCAACGTTGTCCTCGGGCGGCGGAAGGAACAGCGCAATAAATTCGTCAAGATTCTCCGGTGAAAAGGGGGTCGGCTTCGAGGCTTCTTTTTTTGACCCGCCGCCCTCGTCTTTATTCTTTCCATCGGGCAGCACAGCGGTCATTCGGACCTGGAGGCGCAGCGGGGACGACGTGTCGTAGGGGTCAGTCGCGTCCAATTCACCAAGGCTCACTTCATCCGTTTTTTCGTTTCTCTTCAGCCCGGTTTCCATCGCGGCCTGCAGTTGGGCCGTCGACATCTGTGTGAGGCCCAAACGGAGCAAAACCTCCCAGTCACCGCGAGTCTCAAAGGTCATTTTGGCGTCAAGTTTTCGATTGGCATCGATGCTTCCGTCGAGGCCAAATCGGTAAAGGTCCGGTGTGGGAAGATCATTGGGGATCAACCGCAATTCAGCGCCCTTATCCGGGGAAACCACAAGGGCGCGTTTGCCGCGGACATTGGGCAGTAAATACCCGAATGGGGCGATGCCGAGAGTGGAATCGAGCCAAAGTTCCTTGCCGTCGACCACCGCATAAGTGATCGCGTGATCGAACTCTCGTGGGCTGTACACCTCTTCCATGTAGCCGGAGGCCTGAAGCAAGACCGGGTAGGCCTTGATCCCCACGGACTGCAGCATGGATTCGAGCAGTGTCGCTTTGTCCTTGCAGTCGCCATATTGGTGCTCAAGAACCTCGGCCGCCGCGTGTGGCTGATATCTCCCCACACCAAAGGACAGGCTGACATAGCGAATGTTCCGCGCGACGTATTCATAAATCACGCGCGTCTTTTCCCGATCAGAATGGGAATTCACGGTCAATTCTTCTGATTTCGCCCGGACTGTCGCGTCGGGTACGCGGCGGTCCCTCTCCAACCCCGCATACCAATCGGAAACCTCCCTCCATTCGGAGAACGAAGTTATGGATGCACGGCGAGGATGGGAAGTGGAGTTAGAACGCAGAAGAGTTTTAACGTCTGGAAATGTCTTTCCGGAAGGGGAAATCGCCAGAGGTCGTTCCAGGTGGGAAAGTTGGGAAGTCCTCCAGGTCCAGATGGTCCGGTCGCCGTCACTTTTCATTTCGGGCGCGTTGGCTCCCGTGGTGCTCGTCTTTATTGAAAATTTGTTCGGGACAACGATGTCTACCTGCTCGTCCAGGCAAATGCTGTCACTCATGAAATTCCAATCCTGCCAAATTTTCCCCGGAGTCAACGGAAGATAGATAGTGGAGGTCTCGTATTCCAGGAGGTCGCCCGGGGATAAGTTGGGAACGACCACGTGTTTTTGCCGAAGGTCCGTGTATGTGGGTGCACTCTCCGCGACCGGCGAACTCATATCCTGAATCGCCTCGCTTCCGGCCGTGATCACCCGGCCGTCTGGCTTAGTCACCCGGATGGTGCGGACTTCCATAGTGGAGTTAGCTGAATCATAGTTGAAAACGAGTTGGCCTACCTTTTGGACCCCGGAATAGCTTTGCACTTTGATGCGTGCGTAGATTTCGGTCTTCCCACTCGCATCATTTTCATATCGAAGGTGGCCCCGAATCTGTTCGTACACCAAGGGTTCTTTTGAAAAATCAGGGCTTTGTGGAGCCGTTTTTCCGGGAGCCCCGGCGGCTTTCTGCTGAGCGGCTCCCTGGTTGGCGAGAAAGGCCAAGGAAAGTGCGACGAAAACAATAAAAGCTCGTCTGTTCATGGATAATGTACGGAAACATAACCCATTGAACGCAAATCCGCAAACTCATTGATCGAAATCTCGAGAGCCATCAATTTTCTTCTTGAATCGCTGCCGGACGCGCGGAATGAGTTTTCTTCCCAGTTTGTCCAGCCAGAGCGCTCAGGAGTTCGAAGTGGTGGCGAAGGCCAGAGTGAGCAGGGTTTTTTGTTCAAGCTCGTGCGCTTTGGCAGAGCCGGTGGCAGGGCTGGCGCTGGCCGATCGCTTTACCGAGCGCAGGCTGAGATTCTTGGACTGCGCGATGCGTTCGAGGCGCGGAAGAACGTAAAAGAGCGCACCCATGTTGGCAGGCTCTTCCTGGACCCAGACGATCTCGCGGGCGTTGGGATGCGCATCGATGGCGGCGCCAATTTCCGCCTTTGGCAGCGGGTAGAGCTGGTCGAGGAAGAAAATGGCCGTGTTCGTATCCTTCCGCCGGCGCCGCTCCGCGCGCAGTTCATGGCCAACTTTGCCGCTGGCGATCAGGATGCTGTGGGCGTCGATGACTTCGGTGTCCGGTACAAGAGGCTGAAAGCGTGGGCGCGAAAAATCCGCGAGCGGCGAACTGGCATCGGGGTGGCGCAGCATGCTCTTCGGCGTGAAAACGATCAGCGGCTTGCGCCACGGGCGGCGCGCCTGCCGGCGGAGCAGGTGAAAATATTGCGCGGCGGTAGAAGGCTGGCAAATGTTCATGTTGCCTTCGGCCGCAAGCTGCATGAAGCGCTCGATGCGCGCGCTGGAGTGTTCCGGTCCCTGACCTTCATAGCCGTGCGGCAGCAGCATCACCACGCCGGTCGGCAGTCCCCATTTGTCTTCGCTGGCGCTGAGGAACTGATCGATGATCACCTGCGCGCCGTTCGCGAAATCGCCGAACTGCGCTTCCCACAGAATCAGCGCCTCGGGATAATCGCGCGAAAAGCCGTATTCGAATCCCAGGCAGCCGCCTTCGGATAGCGAGGAGTTGTGAATCTCGCAGAACGCCTGATCCGGCGCCAGATGAGCGAGCGGCAGATATTCCTCCTCGTTCTGCGTGTCCACCAAAACCGCGTGGCGCTGGTTGAAAGTGCCGCGCTGCGTATCCTGTCCTGTGAGCCGGACGGGATTGCCCTCTAAGACCAGCGAGCCGTAAGCGAGCAGCTCGGCAAAGCCATAATCAATCGCGCGTTTGCCTTGCCCCATCTCGGCCCGCTGCTCGAGCAGTTTCACAATTTTCGCGTGGACATGAAAGCCAGCGGGGGTGCGCACCAGGCCTTCCGTAATTTTGGCCAGGGTTTCGGCGGGCAGCCCGGTGTCCACTTCGTACTGCGGGTCGTACTTGCCGAAGTGATAGGGCGTCCAGTAATCCGGCAGCTTGCGGAGGTGGGGAATTTTCGTCAGCTTCCCCGCCTTGGTCTGCTCTCCCTCATATTCCTTTTTGATGGAATCCGCGAGCGGGTCCGCGGCGATGCCGGTTTGTTCGGCATAAATTTTCCAGAGTGGCGCGTGGCTCTTGATGCGTTCGTAAAGGCGCGGTTGGGTGATTGTGGGGTCGTCCACTTCGCTATGCCCGTGCCGGCGATAGCCGATGAGATCAACCACCACGTCGGAATTAAATTCCGCGCGATATTCCGCGGCGATTCGCCCGATGCGCACGACGGCGTCGGGATCTTCCGCATTGACGTGGAAGATGGGAACGCTCTGGCGGCGCGCGATGCTGGAGGCGTAGCGCGAAGAATGCTCCTGCCCGGGCCGCGTTGTGAACCCGATCAGGTTGTTGACGACGATGTGGATGCTGCCGCCAACCGTGTATGCGGCGAGGTCGGCAAGATTCAGCGTTTCCGCCCAGATGCCCTGGCCGGCAAAAGCGGCATCGCCGTGCATGACGATGGTCCAGACCTTATTGAACATGGCCTTGGAGCGATCAAGTTGGGCTCCCTTAGCCCCGTGGCGCGTCAACTTGGCGCGCGCGCGGCCCATGGCCACGGGATCCACGGCCTCCAGGTGGCTCGGATTCGAAACCAGGTGAATGTTGATCTTCTGGCCCGCAGAAGTCGTGTACACGCCCGTAGCGCCGACGTGGTACTTCACGTCACCCGCGCCGAGCACGCTTCGGGGGTCGACGTCTTCGAACCCCGCCACCACTTCGTGCGGGGCCTTGCAAGCAATGTGCGTCATCACATTCAGCCGGCCGCGGTGGCTCATGGCCATGATGGAGTCGGTGCCGCCGAGAGCGCCCGCGGCGTCGAGAATGGAATCGAGCAGCGGGATCAGCGAAGTGTTGCCCTCAAGAGAAAAGCGCTTGCTGCCAAGATAGCGGCTCTGCAAAACTTGCTCGAACAGATCGGCGCGGATCAGGCGCTCCAGAATTTTTCCCTGCTTGACCTCGAACTCCGGGCCCTCCATGCGTTCGGCAATCCAGCGGCGACGCTCGGTTTCCGGCAGGTGCTCGAACTCCACCCCGGTGGTGCCGCAATAATAGCGCCGGGCTTCCTCGGCGAATTCGCCGGAGAGGCCCTGGAGATCCGGGAATTTCTCCGGCGCAAAGAAACCCAGCGGATCGAGCGTGGATTCGTAAAAGCCCCAACGCCGAAACAGCGCGAAAATGCGCTCGCGCTCGGCGTGGGAATTGCCGTTCGGGAATGCGGGTTTCCGGGAAGCCTTCGCGGTCTTGTCAGGGACTAAAGTTGTACGGTTGGCCATGGGTCTGTTCCACAGACCTACTATTTTGCCATAAGAGCGCGAGTGAGCCGAATCGTGATTGCCGTTTAAGCATCAGAAAAGACGCTGGGTGCCACCTAAGCACCTTTCGCTGCATCAGAATAGAGGCGTCCTGGAAAGGCAGATAGAATCTAGGGGTTACCAGCAGTACTGTTCTCGGGTAAAATAAGAGCTTCGGGGGAAGGGTTCCCACATCGTTGTTTTAAGACTTAGTCGAAATTTTCATCAGGGGAGAGAATGCCTGTACCAATATCCCAAGCGTGGACGGTAGCGAGTTACGTCCTCAAACAAAAGATTCAGGGCCGTAAACAGTATCCGCTCGTATTGATGCTGGAGCCGCTTTACAAGTGCAACCTGGCTTGCGCGGGCTGCGGAAAAATCCAATATCCCGCCCACGTGCTGAAGCAGGAGCTCTCGCCCGAGGAATGCTTCAAGGCGGTGGACGAGTGCGGGGCGCCGATGGTCTCCATCCCCGGCGGCGAACCGCTGATGCATTCGCAGATCGAAAAGATCGTCGAAGGCCTGGTGGCCCGCAAGAAGTACATCTACCTCTGCACCAACGCCTTGCTCCTAAAAGAAAAGCTGCACCTCTTCAAGCCCAGCAAATACCTGACGTTTTCCGTTCACATTGACGGGCAGAAAGAACACCACGACTTTTCCGTCTGCCGCGAAGGCGGATTCGAGCTGGCGATCGAGGGAGTTCGCGAAGCGCTGAAGCGGGGCTTCCGTGTCACCACGAACACCACGTTATTCGACGGCGCGGACCCGAACAGCGTGCGAACCTTCTTTGACGAAATGATGGCACTGGGCGTGGAAGGCATGATGCTTTCTCCCGGATACTCCTACGACAAAGCGCCGGACCAGAAGCACTTCCTGGGCCGCGCCAGAACTCGCCGGCTGTTCCGCGCCATCCTCTCCAACCGCAAGCCCACCTGGCGATTCAACCAGTCCATGCTCTTCCTGGAATTCCTGATGGGCAAGCGCGATTTCCGCTGCACGCCCTGGGGTATGCCGACCTATTCCATTTTTGGCTGGCAAAAGCCTTGCTATCTGCTGCAGGATGGCTACGCCGATACGTTTAATGAATTGATGACCACGACCGAATGGGACAACTTCGGCACGGAATCCGGAAATCCCAAGTGCGCCAATTGCATGGTACACAGCGGCTACGAAGCGTCCGGCGTGGATTACACGTTCGGCTCGCTGAAAGGCTTGTTCGCCGCCGCCAAGGCCACGCTCTTCACCAAGAACGAAGACGACGAGGCCAACCGCATGCTGAATGAGCCGGTGCGCCCGGTGCATTCCTACAATCCCCTGGTGCAGATTGAAACCCCCAGCAACAATCTCGAGGAGACTCGAGCATGACCGGTCCGAGACACGCTGACCGGCCCGAGCACACGCTCCACCCCGATCAGTTGGAAGTGGCCCCCGGCTTTCAACACGAAGGGCTGCAAGGCTGGATTCCGGAGCTGGCAACTGAACATGATCTGCGCGAGGCACTGGAAAAAGCTTTCGACTACCGCGGCGATGTAGAGATTACACGCAAGGACGGCACGAAACTCGAGGGCTACATCTTCGATCGCGTGACCGGCACCTCTCTCAACAATTCTTTCGTGCGCCTCTTGCCCAAGGATTCCAATCAACGTACGAAAATTGCCTACGCGGACATCGCAGCACTGTCATTTTCAGGTCGTGACACGGCGGCGGGCAAGAGTTGGGAAGCCTGGGTGAAGAAGTATTGGGAAAAGAAGACTACCGGTGAGGGGCAGGCGAGCCTGCAACCCGAGTCACTGGAAGAGTAGCCGAACGTCCCTTGGTGGCCTCCAGGGCCCCCTATAAAACCTAAAACACGGAAAATCAATAATTTACGGCCAGTTGAGTGCAAGGGTGTGTCCATTTCCGGCATGGACAGTAAGCCCTTTCCTGTGATAGGCTTACGTATAGCGTTTGTTGCTCTTGTATTACCTTTTGACTCGTTCAGAGGGCTGCGACAACACATCGCAGCCTTTTTTTGTCGGGCTGGAGGCTGTCTCGGAGCTTGGGAGACCAGACCCCGCGACCAAGAGAGGCAAAGCAATTTCAACATCGAGGTTGTGCAGTGAAGGAACAAGGAACAGTGAAGTGGTTCAATGCTTCGAAGGGCTACGGGTTCATCCAACGCCAGACCGGAGAAGATGTTTTCGTCCATTTCTCCGCCATTCAGATGGATGGGTACAAGGCCCTGAATGAAGGCCAGGCGGTGGAATTCGAAGTAAAGAAGGGCCCGAAGGGCCTTCAGGCGGAGAACGTCACAAGCCTCTAGCCTGTAGATTGGAGAGGTTCCCGAGGGGTCGGGAACCTCTCCCTTTCGAGAAATGGAACGGATTCCAAAAACAGCGAGCGGTCTAAGGAGGAAGTTGTGCAAGTAATGCAGGAAGGACAAACCATCAAGCACGATCAGTACGGACTGGGGATCGTCACGGCCTCGGATCCGGAACGCACGGCGATTGATTTCGACGACCATGGACCCAAACTATTCGTGACGAGCATCTTCGTGGCAGAACTCATCGGTGAAGCGCCGGCTACCCCGCCCAAAACCAAGCGCCGTCGCAAAGCTTCCACCGCCGCCAAGGCCACCAAGAAAGCCGCAGCTGCAGCCGCCAAGTAAGCAGAGCAATTCCTTAGCACAACACCCAGTAGAAGCGCCAGAAATGGCGCAGGGGTGTGGCTGGACGCATTCGAACCGGCTGATTTTCGGCCGTCCTGCGGCAGGAGAGGATCCCTTTTATTTTGAAGTTTGGCCTAGCGGATGGCGGATTCCGCCTGGTCGAAGGCGTGATAGGAAGAGCGCACCAGGGGACCGGATTCCACGTGCTTGAAGCCCATTTTTTCGCCCAGCACTTTGTATTCGGCGAATTCGTCGGGATGCACGAATCGAATAACGGGAAGATGTTCCCGCGTGGGCTGAAGATATTGGCCGAGCGTCAAAATGTCTGTCCCTTGCGCCGCCAGATCCCGCATTGTCGCCAGCACTTCTTCTTTTTCTTCGCCCAGGCCCAGCATCATGCCCGTCTTCGTGGGAACATCCGAATGCATTTCCTTGGCCCGGCGCAGTAACTCAAGAGACCTTTCGTAAAGCGCCCCTTTGCGCACCTGGCGGTACAGCCGCGGCACGGTTTCCGTGTTGTGGTTCAGGATATCTGGCTTGACGGCCAGAACGACGTTGAGCGCATTCCAGTCACCCCGAAAATCGGGAATCAACACTTCCACCTTGCAATCGGGCACACGCTTGCGAATCTCTTGAATGGTGCGGGCGAAGATGTGCGCGCCGCCGTCGGGCTGATCGTCGCGATTCACGCTGGTGACCACGGCATAGCGCAAGCCCATGGAGGCAACCGCTTCAGCAACGCGGAGTGGCTCTTCCTCGTCCGGAGGGCCAACCGGTTTGCCCGAGGGCACGGCGCAAAACCCGCAAGCCCGCGTGCAGATATCACCCAAAATCATAAACGTCGCGGTTCCGTGTTCCCAACACTCGCCCATGTTCGGGCACCGCGCGGATTCGCAGACAGTGTGGAGGTCCAGCGTGCGCATGATCCGCTTCAGGTCCTGATAGCGCTCGCCGCCGAAAAATTTAACGCGAAGCCAATCCGGCCGCGGGTGTGCGTCGGGCGCGGGGAGGTGCGGGGCGCCGCCATTGGAGATGATATTGAAAGGGGTAGCCATTTGCGTTGTCTGGAACTTCAATTTTACGCGCAAACTTCCAGCGTTACAAATCCACCTATTTCGCCGATTTCAAAACCGCCACGCGTCCCTGGGTGGGGAACTTTTGGAACTGCAGAGCATCATGCCCTGGCACGACACGATCCAGCGATCCGGCCAGTTGGATCATACGCTGCTGGTGCCTGATGTTTGCCGCGTGGTCCGCTTCGCTGAAGGTGGCACTGGCCGTGTGGGTTTCCAGATTGCGGTAAAGATAAGCGTTGTCGGAGGCCAGCACAAACCGCGGCGAGCCTGCCACGAGGAGATATTGCGAAGCATAAGTGTGGCGACCCCCGGTATAGGCCCGAATTCCCGGGAAGATCTCCACGTCATCGCCATCAATCAGGCGCACGCGCCCCTCCGTGTTCAAGCGCGCCAAGGCCTGGACATCTTCTTGATCAATCCCGCCGTGATCCCCGCCCGGCTGCCAGGCGTCTCCCGTGTAATAGCGAAACTCCTCCTTTTGGATCCAGATCGTGGCTTTGGGGAACAAATCGATGCCGCCCATGTGGTCCCAGTGTGCGTGGCTTATCACCACGTCCGTAATCTCTTCGGGCTGAACACCGGCCAATTTCACTGCTTCGTCGGGGCGAATATAGTTGAGTACCGTCCATTCCTTGAACCAGCGCTCGCGGTGGAATCCGCTGTCAAAAAGAATGTTGCGGCCACCGCCGCGGATCAGCCAGAGGGCATAGACGGTGTCGATTTTCTCGCCCTTCGGCGCGCCCATGACCATGTCGGAAACCAGATCGCCGGGGGAGTCGGCATAGCGAATGGCGCAGATCGAGTATTCGGGGGCGGAAATCGCCGGGGGAAAAGCCAGGAATAAAAACGCTGCCAGAATCAAATGTTTCATGCGGGCCCTCACTAATTTCGAAGCGAAAGCTTACTACAAGAGCGAAGCAGGGCCTAAAAGTGTTGCTGGGAAAGACGCACGAATTCGCGGACGACGCTCCGGTTCTGGGGATAGGCGCCGCCCATTTCCTGGTTCGGGCACTTACGGCATCCCTAGGCAGAAAGCCAAAGAAATAAGGGGGATCCGAATCTCCAGGACACTCAAACAAAAGATCGTTCTCATCGCTGGTGCAAAGCTGACTGTCGAAGGTGGCACCAACGCCTAACCAACGACAGCGTTTGTATTGAAATGGCGGATAGAGTGAAAGGGGAGACAACGATGAGTGCTTACTTGGTTTTCACGCGCGACAAAACCCTCAAAGAGCAGGAGATGGCCAATTATTCAAAGGAGGTGCCAACGACTTTCCTTGGGCAGGATTACAAAGTTCTCGTTTTTTACGGTACACACGAAGATCTCGAGGGAGCTTCCACGGAAGGGACTGTAATTCTCGAGTTTCCAAGCGCGGCGGCAGCGAAGGCTTGGTACGACGGGCCAGCTTACCGAAAAGTGCGTGAGCATCGTTTCAGAGGGGCCAGCTATCGAGTCACTTTGGTAGCAGGAGTCTGAGGATGCTAAGGAAACAAGAAATAGCATCGCTGCTCAGAGGCAGTCGTTAGGACTAGAGCGGCTGGCGGGAGGAGCGCACAAAGTCCCGCAGGACGGTGACGTTTGGGCCGTAGGCACCGATTCGCCCGGCGTCAACCGGGAGTCCCAGGCTTTCCGCCATGTCAAGGTCCACGCCTGCGTCGTCCAATTCCGAGAGGCTGAAACCCGCGGCGGGTAGAACACGATTAAACCCAGAAGGATACACGGGGCGAGGCGGGCGATGGCGCTGCCAGGGGCGGCGCGCCAGTTCGTAGAATTGCTTCCAGTCGCGTTTGTGCCACGTATTCATCGGATGCTTCAATCCGCTGTCTCCCATTTGATGCGAACCAGAGGTTTTAGGTTCTCCCACACTTCAAGCGGAGCCAGCCCAAACCTGCCGGAGAACTTCTGCGCAAGTACCTCTTGGTATATCCCAAGCCGCCACGAATGAAAGAGTTTCTTGGCCTGTTGTATCAAACACGGCAACCCGCTCAATGTTTCGGCGGCAAGGAGCGACAAGAAGCGAGCGCCGAAGAGCGGATCCACGGGCTGCGATGAGTGCAAATCACAGCCCACGGCCAATTGGCGGGGATACTACACGCAAGGCCGCGGGTAAGCCAGAACAAATTCCGCGGGGCTGTGAATTTTGCTGGTGGAGTTGCTGCTCAAAAACAAAAGACTTCGGGCGCAACAATAGTGCACCCGAAGTCAAAGAACGATGCTATGACAAATGGGGAATCTTACCAGCGGTTGCCGCGGTCACCACGGTCGCCGCGATCACCGCCGCGCCCGCCACCACCGCCACGTCCGCCGCGATCGCCCCCACGGCCTCCGCCACCACCACCGCCGCCATAACCTCCGCGCCCACCGCCACCACCCGACCGCTCGGTTTGCGGACGCGCTTCGTTGACTACCAGGTTCCGGCCACCGAAATTCTGACCGTTGAGATTGGCGACCGCGCGATCCGCTTCTTCATCATTGGTAATTTCGATGAAGGCAAAACCCCGCGATTGGCCCGTGAACCGATCCCGAATCAAATTGATTGCGGACGGGTTGACCCCTACCTGTCCGAACCACTCCTGCAACTGTTCTTCAGATGCAGAGAACGGGAGATTACCGACGTAAAGCTTCTTCACCTGGGGACTCCTTCTGCCCGGAACCTAACCACGATTGCGGAGCGCACTGATAGACCAATACCGCCATGTGGGCAAACCAATGGGTGTGCCACGCGGGCGGCGGCGTTTCAGTGGTCCCGGAGATACTCTCGAAAATCGTTACCTTTTGCAACCAGAAAAGCTGGCGGCACCGGCGCCTCAAAGGGCCGCTGGGAAGCCGCGTTGGCAGCGAAAAGTGATAGGATTCGCGCACAAGAGGACGGTGAAACCGGATGCAGATTCTCGGCACAATGATGAATTTTCCGTTAACACTGCCCACCATCCTGGAGCGTGCCGGAAAACTTTTTCCCCGCGTCGAGGTAGTTTCCCGCAAGCCGGATTGCAGCATAACGCGCACCAATTATGGCGATATGTATAAACGCGCGCGGCAGCTCGCGACGGCCCTCAAGAAACTTGGAATGCAAGACGGCGACCGCGTTGCCTCGCTGATGTGGAATCACTCGGGGCATCTCGAGGCGTTCTGGGGCGTGCCTTGCGCGGGCGGCATCCTGCACACGCTGAATCTGCGACTGCACCCGCAGGAAATCGCGGCCATCGTAAATCACGCCAAGGATCGCTTTCTGATCGTGGACGACGTATTGTTTCCGCTCTACCAGAAATTTGCGGATCAGGTTTCCTTTGAACGCGCCATCGTAGTGCCGTTCGGTTTTGCCAGCGTTCCTGAGGGGTTCCTGAACTACGAAGAACTTCTCGCCGACGAAAGCGGCGATTTTACATATCCCGCGATGGACGAAAATCAGGGCGCGCTGATGTGCTTCACCTCGGGAACGACAGGCTGTTCGAAAGGCGTCATTTATTCACATCGGGCGCTGGTCCTGCATTCGTTCAGCCTCGGACTCCCGGAAGTATTCGGATTGAGCTGCAGAGACACGATTTTGCCGATGGTGCCGATGTTTCATGCCAATGCGTGGGGCATCCCCATTGGCGCACCCATGCTGGGAACGAAGCAGGTTCTGCCTGGGCCGCATCTCGACGGAGAAAACCTTTTGGATTTGATGGAACAGGAAAAGGTGAACAAGGCCTGCGGCGTTCCCACCGTCTGGGCGGGAGTTCTGGCCGAACTTGAAAAGAATCCCGAACGGTGGAAACTGGCTCCGCACATTTTCGGTGCCTGCGGCGGCACCGCTCCTCCGCTCGAAATGATCCGGCGCCTCGACCGCTTTGGAATTGAGATCAAGCATCTATGGGGGATGACGGAAACGACTCCTGTGGGCACGGGCGGCGCGCTCAAAGCGCACATGCTGGATTGGCCGGCCGAGAAAAAATACGAAGTGCGCGCCAAGCAGGGCTGGCCCGCTCCCTTTGTGGAAGCACGCATTGTGAAGAACGGCGTCGTGGCGCCATGGAATGGCGAGACTGCCGGAGAATTGGAGGTGCGCGGGCCGTGGGTTGCGGGGAGCTACTACGATGCGCCGGACCAGGCTAAACGATGGAGCGCGGATGGATGGTTTCGCACCGGCGACATCGCAATGCTTGACCCCGAGGGATATATCCGGCTGGTGGATCGAGCGAAAGACCTGGTAAAGTCCGGCGGCGAATGGATCAGTTCCGTGGATTTGGAAAACACGCTGATGGCGCATCCGGCGGTGAAAGAAGCGTGCGTGGTCGGGTTGCCGCACCCGAAGTGGCAAGAGAGGCCGCTCGCGGCCGTGGTTTTGAGAGACGGCGCCACCGCCAACGAACACGAACTGCGCGAGTTTCTGGCAAAGTCCTTCGCCAGTTGGCAATTGCCGGACGCCTTCGTGTTCGTGGAAGCGATTCCGCGAACAAGCGTCGGCAAATTCAAGAAAACCGCGCTCCGCGAACAATTCGCCGGCTGGAAGTGGACGACGTAGCGTGTATTTACGGCGGTACCCAATGCTGTTCGAGAACCTGGCCACAGGCAAAATTTTTCATCCTGAAGGGCGCGCTGTTTGCGCCATGAAGGACCTCAACTTAGAGTTTTTGCGAGCGCTGTCAGCTGAGATCCTTCGCCTATCCTTGTCGGATAGGCTCAGGATGACAAAGTTTCCTCGCGTGATCGGCTCAATCTTGCGTGAGAGCAATGCGGCTCGACCTACGTCCGGTAACTCGCGTTAATCCGCACGTACTCCGCGGTGAAGTCGCAGGTCCAATAGCTCGCCGCAGCCCGGCCCGCATGCAAATCCATCACAATCTGGACATGCTTTTCCAGAAGGCGATTGCTGGCGGCGCGTTCGTTGAAATCAAGCGGCTGGCCCTTGCGCAAGACCGGAATGCCGGCCATTTGAATGTCCACGAGGCCGGGGTTGAATTTGACGCCAGAGCGTCCTGCCGCGGCGAAGATGCGGCCCCAATTAGGGTCGCCGCCGGCGAAAGCGGTCTTGACGAGCGGCGACGTGGCAATCGTTTGCGCGATCTGGCGCGCGGCCGATTCGGTTTTCGCCCCGCGCACCGCAATTTCAATCACGCGCTGCGCCCCTTCGCCATCGGCGACGATTTGCAGCGCCAGGGAGTGGCAAACTTCCTCCAGCGCCTTCTGGAAAGCCCGATGCGCGCCGGAATTTGGCTGAATCGCCGGCGCTCCAGATTCTCCGTTCGCTAGCACCAGCAACGTGTCATTCGTCGAGGTGTCGCCATCAATGCTGATGGAGTTGAACGTGCGCTGCGTCACCTCTCGCAAAGTTTTTTGCAGCAGCGAAGGCGATATGTTTGCATCCGTCACCACGAAGGCCAAAGTCGTGGCCATGTTCGGATGAATCATGCCCGCGCCCTTCGCGCAGCCAACTAGATGCACGCGCTTGCCCGCCATCTTGAACGAAACCGAAGCGGTCTTGGGCCGCGTGTCGGTGGTGCAAATGGCCAGGGATAATTCCGCGAACGAGCGCGCCGATGGGCGCCGGTTTTGCACGATTCCCGGCAGCGCGCGAAGAATCTTTTCGATCGGTAGCGGCACGCCGATCACGCCGGTGGAGCAGACAAACAGTTCCCGCGGATCGCAACGCAGGCGGCGGGCCGTTTCTTCCACAGTTTTTACGGAGACAGCGTAGCCCGCATCGCCCGTCGCGCAATTCGCGTTGCCCGCATTCACGATTACACCGCGCATGCGGCCCTTGGAAGCAATCAGATTTGCCTTGGAGACAACCACCGGCGCGGCGACGACCAGATTTTTCGTGAACACAGCGGCGGCGGAAGCGGAAACATCGCTCGAGAGCAGGGCAAGGTCCAGCGCGCCGGTTTTTTTCAAGCCACACGCGGTGGCCGAAAAGCGGAATCCCAGCGGGAGAGCGGCTTCGGAGAGGGCGTGTTTCATGGCATCAGGATCCGCCAACCGGGAGCGACGTTCACGGAAGGGACCTCCGGTCCTCCGTGCGATGCGATACGGCTTGCAGTGTGAAGATGCTCGACGTCAGGCTCATGGCATTGTCTCCAGTTTTTTGAGTTTTAGTTCGAGCTGCGCGATGGCAGCGCGAACCGATCCTTCCGCCGTGCCCCCGAGGACAGCTTTGGAGGCGATGGCGCTCTCAACGGAAGGGCCTTGCAGAAAATCCTGTTCGAAAACGGGCGAAATCTTGCGGACATCCTCCAGCGAAAGGTGCGTCCATGGTTTGCCTTGCTTTTCGGCTTCACGCAGCACTTTGCCGACAAGATCGTGCGCCTGGCGAAAAGGCACGCCGCGGTGAACGAGATAATCGGCAGCATCGGTGGCAAAGAGCGCGGGATTCGAAGCGGCGGCACAAAGCCGATCGTGGCGAAACTTTGTGGCAACTATTGCTCCCTGCGCGACCCAGAGCATCTCTTCCATCTGGTCGTGGGCGGCGAAGAGGGCTTCTTTATCTTCCTGCAGATCGCGCTGGTAGCTGGATGGCAATCCCTTGAGCGTGGTGAAAAGGCTAAAGAGCGCCGAGGTGATGCGGCCCGTCTTGCCACGCAAGAGTTCCCAGGCGTCGGGATTTTTCTTTTGGGGCATCAGGCTGCTGCCCGTCGAATATTCGTCGGGCAAGATGACGTAGGAAAATTCCTGCGAAGCGAAAAGGACAAGATCTTCGGCAAGCCGCGAGAGATGCGTGGCGATGCCCGCCAGTGAAAACAGATAATCCAGCGCAAAGTCGCGATCGCTGACTGCGTCGAGGCTGTTTGCCGTGATTCTTGAAAATCCAAGCTCCTTCGCCAACGCTGCGCGATCGATCGGGAAAGAGCAGCCAGCGAGCGCCCCCGATCCCATCGGACACGCGTCGGCACTCGCCGCCGCGTTCTGCAAACGCGTAAGGTCGCGGGAAAACGCCTCCGCGTGGGCCACCAGGAAGTGTGAAAGCAGAATGGGCTGGGCATGCTGCATGTGCGTCATGCCCGCCATGGGAATTTTTAGATTTGCCTTGGCCTGCAGCAAAAAGCCATTGATCAGCGCAAGTAAAGCCCGCCGAATCTCCGCAGCGGCATCAATAACAAACAGTCGAAAATCCGTGGCAACAAGTTCATTGCGGCTGCGGCCGGTGTGCAGTTTCCATCCGAGCGGCCCGAGTTCCTCAACGAGCGCGTTCTCCACAAACTGGTGAACATCTTCCGCCGTCGACCCATCCAGCCAGCTTTTGTCGGATTGCGCCCGGGCGGCAACTTTGTCGAGCGCCGCAAGAGTCTGCCGCACCTCGACCTCGGTAAAGATGCCCACGCCCTGCAACGCCTTGGCCCATGCGCGATCCACGGAAATTTCGTAAGGAAGCAGCCGGCGATCGAACGCAAACGACCGCTGGAAGGCGTCGAAGCGCGCGTCCGGCGCGTTTTCGAACCGCCCTCCCCACAGCCGGTCATCTTTGCGTTCAGGCATTGAATAGTCCTAAGTAATCAGTTATCAGTTTTCAGTCGATCCGGTATTGAGTTTCAGTCTCTGTTCTCGGCAGACTCCCAGCGCGAACATTTGTTTCGCTGGAGTCTTTACTTATAACTGAGAACTAAGAACTGAAAACTCTCTTTACGACTTGCTGCCTTCGGCTTTGGCCTTCGGTCGCACAGTGACCGGCAAGGCAAACAGGTTGATGAAACCTTCGGCGTCTTTCGGGTTGTAACGGCCCATCGTGAAGCTGGCGAGGTCCGCGCGATAAAGCGAGTAGGGCGAGAGGCGCTTCGTGACGTTGAGCGTGCCCTTCCAGAGCTTCAGGCCGACCGAACCGGTGACGCGTTGCTGGGCCACGTTGAAGAAGCCGTCGAGCGCCTCGCGCAGCGGCGAAAAGCACAAGCCGTTGTAAACGAGTTCGGCGTAACGCACCGCAAGCGCCTGCTGGAAGTGCGCCGTTTCCCGGTCAACGGTGAGCCGTTCAAGTTCCTGATGCGCCATGACCAGCAACGTCCCGCCAGGGGTTTCGTACGCCCCACGCGACTTCATTCCCACCAGGCGGTTTTCGACCAGATCCGTGCGCCCGATGCCGTGCTTCGCGGCGATTTCGTTCAGTGTATTCAGCAGTTCAATCGCGCCAAGCTTCTTGCCGTTCACGGAAACCGGCGTGCCGGAATCGAAACCGATTTCGACTTCCTCCGCTTTGTCCGGAGCCTTCTCCGGCGAAACAACCCATTGCCACATCGCCTCGTTCGGCGCGTTGGCGGGATCTTCCAGTTCGCCGCCCTCATGGCTCAGGTGCCAAATGTTGCGGTCCCGGCTGTAGATGTTCTTCTTGCTCTGCTCCACGGGAACCTTGTGCTTCTCCGCATAGGCAATGGCGTCTTCGCGGGAATCGATGTCCCACTCGCGCCAGGGAGCGATAATCTGCACGTTCGGCGCGATAGCCTTGTACGCCAGTTCGAAGCGCACCTGGTCGTTGCCCTTGCCGGTGCAGCCATGCGAAAGCCCGTCCGCGCCAAGCTCCAGAGCAAGTTCCGCCTGCCGCTTCGCGATGACCGGGCGAGCCATCGAAGTGCCGAGCAAATACGTGTGTTCATAAACAGCGCCGGCGCGCAGCGTCGGCCAGATGTAGTCGCGGACGAACTCTTCGCGCAGGTCTTCGATGTAAGCCGAGGAAGCGCCGGTCGCGAGCGCCTTCTTGTGGGCGGCTTCTAGATCTTCCTGTTGGCCCACGTCTCCGATCATGGCGATCACTTCGCAGCCGTAATTTTCGCGCAGCCAGGGAATAATGATGGAAGTATCCAGGCCTCCGGAGTAGGCGAGCACAACTTTTTTTGGTTTTTGGGCGCGCTGATTCACTTGATGATTTCTCCTTCGTGATAAAACACGATATCAGGTAAAAAGGGCGTGCAGAATGGCCTTCTGCACGTACATGCGATTTTCAGATTGCTGTAACACCACGGAAGTGGGGCCATCCAGCACTTCGTCGGTGACTTCCTGCCCGCGGTGCGCCGGAAGGCAGTGCATGAAGAGGGCGCCCGGCCCGGCTTGCTCCATCAGCTTGCGATTCACCTGGTAGGGCTTGAAAATCTGGCGGCGCATTTTTTCTTCCGCCTCAAATCCCATGCTGGTCCACGAATCGGTGTACACCGCCTGTGCGCCTTCCACTGCTTCCGCGGGATCGGTGAAGAGTTCGATTTTCGCGCGAGTCTCTTTCGCCACGCGCTTGGCGTCGGCAAGCACATCCTGCGCCGGAGCATAGCTCGCGGGCGTGGCGATGCGGAGATTCACGCCCAGCCGCGCCGCCAGGAAAATAAGCGAATTGCAGACGTTGTTGCCGTCGCCAACGTAGGCGAGTTTCAGCCCCTTCAGCGAGCCGAATTTCTCCTCCAACGTCAAGAAATCCGCCAGCGCCTGACAGGGATGAAATTTATCCGAAAGCGCATTGACCACCGGTATGGAAATATTTTGTGCCATCTCCTCGAGCACCCGCTGCTCGTAAACGCGGGCAACAATCCCCTGCACCCAGCATTGCAGGTTCCGCGCCACGTCGGGGATAGACTCGCGCTCGCCGAGCCGCGCCTGCGTGTGGTCGAGAAACACCACAAATCCGCCCATGCTCTGGATGCCCACCTCAAAGGTGACGCGCGTGCGCAGCGACGGCTTCTCGAAAATCAGCGCGATGTGCTTGCCCCGTAGTGTGGAAGCGTAGCGCGCCGGGCGCGCCTTGATCTCGGCCGCGCGCTGCAAGAGGTCGCGGGCGTCCGCGGGGCTCCATTCCGCCCCGGTAAGCAGGTCCTTGGTTACGGCAACAGGAAGTGTGAGCATTGTAGTCATCTATTTCTCCAAATTTCCCCTGGAACTAAACTGCCGCGCCGGCTGAATGCCCAGCGGAAGAAAGCTCCCGGAGCACCCGGGTGCCGGGAAGCTCGATAGAGGTGGTTTTCGCCGGCGCCGTCACAAACCGGTCGGGAGCCAGCGCCGCCGCGGCGGATCCTCCGCCGACGATGTGCACTTCACGAACCCCCGACTGAAGGGCTCGCTTGGCCGCCTCAAGTTTCAGGATCATTCCGCCGGAAACCACGCGCGATTGGATCAAGCGGTCGATCTCCTGGCAGGAGATGGCCGAGAGAACTTTTTCGCCGTCCAGCACGCCGGCAACGTCCGTGAGGTAGATCAGATGGTCGGCTTCCACGAACTCCGCGCAGGCCGCGGCCATGTGGTCGGCATTGATGTTGTAAAGCTCGTTGTCGGCGCCAAGACCCAGGCAAGCGGCGACGGGCAACAACTTCGCGCGCCACAGCGATTCGAGAAAACGAACATTCACGCCGGTGAGATAGCCCACATAGCCGAGCCCGCCTTCGACATCGTTGTGCACCAGCGGCGAAGCGGAGAAACAGGCCGCATCGGCCGCGCATATGCCAAGCGCCGGTTGCCCTTCCGCCGTGATTGCCGCGGAGAGTTGTTTATTCAGCACGCCTGCGAACACCATGACCGCCGCGTCGCGAGTCTCTTTGTCCGTGACTCGCAAGCCGCCCACAAACTTGCTCTCAATTCCCATCCGCTTCAGCGTGGCGGTGAAAATCCGTCCGCCGCCGTGAACCACCAGGATTTCGTGCTTGTGCCGGGCGAGGGTGGCAAGCTGCTTTGCCAGCAATTGCACGGCCGCGGCGTCTTCCAGCAACGCGCCGGCGAATTTGATGACGATCCTCATACGAGTCCCGTCCTTTCCTCAAGTCCTAGCGTGAGATTCAGGTTCTGCACAGCCTGGCCGGCCGCGCCTTTGCCGAGATTGTCGAGGCAGGAGACGACCACCAGGCGCTTCCCGTCCGCATGGAGCGCGAAGCCGATATCGCAAAAATTGGTTTTGATGATGTGCTGCACCTCCGGCAGCGACCCTGCCGAATGAATCCGGACCAGGGAATGGCCCGCATAAAATTTTCTGAAGAGCGTCTCGACGTCCTGCGACGATTGGTGATGTGCCAGCGTCACGTAAATCGAGGACAGGATGCCGCGCGGAATGGGCAGCAGGTGCGTGGAGAAAATCAAGCGCGATTCCGGCAAGCCCGTGTGCTCCACGATTTCCGGGGTGTGCCTGTGGGCGAAAAGGTTGTAAGCGCGGAAGTTTCCGTCCACTTCCACGAATTGCAATTCGCGGCGGGGATCTTTGCCTGCGCCGCTTGCGCCGGATTTGCAGTCGCAAATCACGGTATGTCCCTCAGCCAGCAGTCCGGCATCCTGCAGTGGGCGCAGGGCAAGAATCACGCTGGTGGCATAGCAGCCGGGGTTCGCAATCAGTTTTGCGCTCTTGATGCGCTCGGCGTAAAGCTCCGGCAGTCCATAAGCCGCTTCACTGAGCCGCGCGGCGTGGGGAGTAGGCAGTTTGTACCAGGACGAGTAAGTGACGGCGGACGCGAAGCGGAAGGCGCCGCTCAAATCAATCACGCGCAGCCCCACATCCAGAAGTTTCGGAGCGAGTTCCGCGGAGACTTCATGCGGTGTGGCCAAAAAAGCTGTTCCGGCGCCGCTGGCGGCAATGGTCTCGAGAGCAAGCGGCCTGATGGGAGCCTCACCCCACCCGCGCAGTTGGGGAAACAGATCCGAAAGACAGTTCGCCCCGTTGGTTTCGCGCACATAAAAGGTCGGCTTCCCAATGCCAGGGTGGCGCAGTAGCAGCGTCGCCAGCTCAAAACCCGTATAGCCGGTGACACCAATGACCGCGATTTGCCGGGGATCTCTCATTTCACGTGCGCTTCAATCTTCTTCTGGAGAGACTCCCGCGTCTTGCGGTTGGGCGTGATGATCAGAACCGTGTCGTCTCCGGCGATGGTGCCGGCGATCTCCGGAAACTTTGCCGCGTCCACGGCCGCTGCCAGGGGCTGCGCCCCGCTCGGAGGCGTCTTCAGCACCAGCAGGTTTTCCGCGGGGCGAATGTCCAGCAGGAATTCACGCAGCGCCCGCGTCAGCGGAGCAACGCCGGCGGATTCGTCCGGCAATGCCGTTCCTGTTTTGTATCCTTCCGTGGTCTTGATGAGCTTCAGCTCCTGGAGGTCGCGAGAAAGCGTGGCTTGCGTAACGCGGAGCCTTTCCTTCGCCAGCCGGAGGCGCAGATCCTCCTGGTTGGCGATGCGCTCCCTCGAAACGAGTCGCAGGATCTGTCCGTGCCGGTATGTTTTTGTCGCGCTCATGGTAAATATACAATCTACTGTATATTTATACAGTCGTACGCCCGGCGATGTCAAACTTTTTTGGGAAAACTTGGCGCGGGAGAGTGGTGGGAGGGCTTCAGTTCGCCGGGGGCAGCTGTCCCAAACAGAAAAACCACTGTTCCGAGGGTCAGGTCTCCCTGGAAAGGGGCAGCTATTTCATACGCCGCAAAGCCAACATGACCGCTGGATTTTCGGCTCCAAGAATGTTAACAATCAAAAACCACCCTTTTGGGTACGATGAGCGACAATTGCCACATCTCGGGATGCAAACACGACGTCCCCGCCGCCCTGGCCGAGCTGAAGGTCTGCATCCTGCATTTCACCCTTTCGCTGGAAGCAAGCTGTGCCGAAATGCGCCGCGAAACCGCGTTGGGAAACGCCCCGCAGGATCGCCAGCGGGATATCATGAAGTTCATCACCGCCAACGGAGAGTCCCTGGCACGCGTGGCGACCAGCGGTTTGCATCTCACCGATGACCTGAAAGCCCGCGTCCTGAGCACTTTCTTGACCCTGATGAACCTGCGGGAGAACCTCGACCGGGCCTCCATGCGCACACCCGCCGGCCGCAGCGGCATCTTTCGTTAACACCACTCAAGCACCGATATATTTGGCGTAAAGCGATCGCGCGATCGCGGGATCTTTCGTGCCTTTCAGGATCGCCCGGCCGTCGCTGAAAATGGTCATTTCGTATGGGTCCACCTGGAATCGCAGCAGGAAGCCGTTCTGGCGGACTCCGGGAATTGTGGAAGAAAGCCGCTTCTGCAGTGCCGGCAGATCCAGATTGCGCCCCCGCTCATGAATTTGCACCGAGTCGCGCCCGCACATAGTGATATGCGGCTGCGCCTGTCCCTCCAGGTATGGGAACTCACGCAAGGCACACGCACGGCAAAGGGGATTGGGTTCTGGCTGAACGGATTGGAAGCGGCCCGTCCAGACGTCACACGAGATCAACCGGCCATGCAATTGGCTCTCGTTGCCGGAGAGCAACTTCAAAGCCTCGGCCGCCTCAAGCGAAGCGATCAGGTTCACGATCGGACCCAATACACCTACGGTGTCGCAGGTTTCTTCCAGGCCGGCTGCGACGCCGGTTTCGAGCAGGCAGGCAAGACAAGCGGTACGCTGCGGACGAATCGTGAAGGTTAGCCCATAACTGGCAACGGCCGCGGCATAGATCCACGGAGTACCCGATTGGATCGCGAAATCGTTCACCAAAAAACGCGTTTCAAAATTGTCCGTGCCATCGAGAATCAGCGGAAACCCGGAAAGCAATTCCGGGGCATTCCTGGAATTCAGATCCGCCACAATTCCTTCGACCTCGACCTCCGAGTTCAGGGCTCGCAGCTTGCGTTCCGCGGCCACCGCCTTGGGCAGGGCTTCCCGCGCGTCAGCCTCATCGAAAAGAATCTGGCGCTGCAGATTGGAGGGCTCCACGAAATCACGGTCCAGGATGCGAATGCGGCCAACGCCCGCGCGAACCAGCAGATTGGCAACCGCGGCTCCGATGGCTCCACAGCCCACAATCACGGCATTGGCAGCGGCCAGGCGAGCCTGCCCTGCCGGCCCAATGCCGTCGAACAACATTTGTCGGGAATACTTCTCGTTCAGCGAAGGAGTCACGTAAAATAGTGTCCCAGCACCACAGGTTCTTTTTCCTCTTCATCATAGCGCCAAAGTGACCAGGGGAGGCAACGCGCCTGTGCTACGCTTCGTCTGTGTTATAGAACACATGAAATGCCGCTGGAACAGTGGGTTGCGAGCGATTGTCCTTCTTGGCCTGACTTTGGGAGGAGCACGAGCGCACGCCCAGACAATTCCGGAATCCCAGGCCGGCAAACCAGCGGAACCCAAATTGGCCGCCGTGCGCGTCGTTTCTGAAGATGGAAAGGTGCTTCAGGCCCATTTGCAGGCGTTGCCGGTGCAGGTTGGCGAACCGCTGCGCCCCGAACAAGTGGCCGCGAGCATTCGCATTCTGTATCAGACTGGGAACTACGCGGATTTACGGGCCGTCGTCTTTCCCGAAGGCGATGCTGTGCGGCTTGATTTTGTGGCACGCGAAAATCTGTATTTCAATCAAATTTTGATCAACGGGCTCACTTCTCCGCCCACCGATGCCTCCGCCGTCGCAGCGATGCAACTTTCGTTGGGGCAGACCTACCACGAGCAGGATGTTAAGGACGCGGTGGAGCGTTTGCGCGAGGCGTTGAAGGAAGAGGGCCTGTACCGGGCCAAGATCAGCGTCGAGGAGCATCCTTTCCCCGAATCGCACCAAGTAGACGTGATCGTGAAACTGGATTCTGGGCCTCGCGTCCGCGCCAAGAAGATCGAGTTGATCAACAACACCGAATACCGTGATGCCGATCTCCTTGCCAGATTCAAACTGAAGCCTGGAAGCCCGCTGACGACCAGCAAAATGCAATCGGGCACCGAACGCATCCGAAAATTTCTGGAAAAAAAGGGGCACCTCAGCGCCCGCGTTTCCGTTCGGAGAGGCGAACTGGATACGGCGGCCAACACCATTCCGCTCATTCTTGAGGTTACCGAGGGGCCACGGGTGCGCGTGGCTCTGGTCGGAGCTAAGCTCTCTGCCCGCGATTTGAAGAAGATGATTCCTGTCTATCAGGAAGGCTCCGTTGACACGGACCTGCTGGAAGAGGGGCGCCGGAATATTCGGGAGCGGATGGAACGAGAGGGTTATTTCGACGCAAAAGTGGACTACGCCGTAGCGGCGCGCGATGTGGAAGGCGCCAAGTCGGGAAAGAAGGGCACCGAGGAAATCATCACCTATACGGTGGAGCGGGGAGCACGCCACCAGCTTTCCCGCATCGAAATTAACGGAAACCGCTACTTCAACACGGAACTCCTGAAGAGCCGGCTGACCATTTCCACCGTCAGCCTCTTCACTCGGCCGCACTTCAGCCGGCGATTGATGGATGCCGACGCCCTCTCGATGAAAAACCTGTACATTTCGAACGGATTTCTTTCGGCGAGAGTGGAGGGGCAGCCGGGGGAAACCGGTGGGAAAAAGGGCGGCGATCTGATTGTTCATTTCAATATCGAAGAAGGAAAGCAGACCCTGGTCTCGAGCCTGCAAGTGGAAGGGATGCATGCGATGACCGAGGCGCAGATCCGCGAGGTCCTGGGCGCTCTTCCCGGGCAGCCATTTTCAGACCTCAACGTTTCAAGCGACCGCGACAACGTCATGGCCCTCTATTACAACCAGGGCTTCCCGGAGGCGACGTTTTCCTACACCGCGGAGCCGGACACTTCCCCGGAAGCCCAGGCGGCCGTTGCCAAACAAAACGCGGAGGCCGAAAAGTTGACCGGGGAAGCCCGCAAATACGCGATCGAACGCGCGGAACCGGTGAAGCTGGTCTACAAAATCGAAGAAGGCCCGCGGATTTCCGTAAAAAGGATTTTTCTCACCGGATATAACCACACCCGGCAGCGCGTGATTCGCCGCGAGGTCAAAGTGAAACCGGGTGAACCTCTGCGGGAAGGCGAGGTTGTGGAGTCCCAACAGAAACTCTACAATCTGGGCGTTTTCAATCGCGTGACCATCGAGCCGCAGAACGCGAATGGTACCGATCCTGAAAAAGACGTCGTGGTACTCGTCGAAGAGGCCAAGAGATACACCATCGCTTACGGCGGCGGATTAGAAGTGCAGCGCCTGGCCAGCACCACGGATCCCACCGGCGGAGAAATTCAGGCCGCGCCGCGCGGCATCCTGGAAATCTCAAAGCAAAATGTGACCGGCCGCGCCGACTCTCTTGCCTTGAAGCTACGTGGCAGTACCATCCAGGGCCGCGCGCTTTTGGGCTACACCGCGCCCAACACATTCGATGTTTCCAAATTGAGTTTGCAGGCGAATGCCTACGTTGAGAAGACGCAGGACATCAACACCTTCGAGCAGACGCGCTACGAGGGAAATATCCAGATCATCGATCAGGTCACTCCTCGTTCCTCCCTTCTCTTTCGTTACGTTTTCCGAAAAGTGACCGTCAGCAACCTCAACATTCCCGCCCAGGAAGTGCCCCTCTTCAACCAGCCCACCCTGGTCTCCCAGTTCGGGATGACCTATGTTCGCGATTACCGTGATAACCCGGCGGACGCCACGAAAGGCTCGTTCAGCACCGTGGATGTCAGCGCAGCGGGCACGAGCATCGGTTCGAGCGCCAGCTTTCTGCGTTATTTTCTCCAGAATTCCACGTATACACCGCTCTCACGCAATTGGAATTTCGCCCGCTCGATTCGCATTGGCATCCTTCAGCCGTTTGGCAATACCGTTGCCTTGAGTTTTCCCGCGCCCACCCAACCCCCGCTGCCCCAGGTAATCCCCCTTCCGGAGAGACTCTTTGCCGGTGGTGGCACTTCGATCCGAGGGTTTGCGCTCAATCAGGCGGGGCCACGCGATGCGTTGACGGGCTTTCCGGTTGGTGGCCAAGCGATGGTGATTCTGAACCAGGAAATACGTTTTCCGCTGAAGTTGCCCATTATCGGAACAAAGCTTGGCGGAGCTTTGTTCTATGACGGCGGGAACGTCTACAGCCGGGCCAGCCGCATAAATTTGCGTTGGTCGCCGCCAAAGCCCGTCTTCGTGCCAGCGATTCCCGGCCAACCGCCGGGGCCGTTCAATGCCACCCGCTGCGTGGCCAACTGCACGAATGAGCTAAACTATTTCTCGCACACCGTCGGCTTTGGGCTGCGCTACGCCACGCCCATTGGCCCCATCCGAATTGATTTGGGTTATCAGCTCAATCCCGCGGAGTTCGTGATCCCGTGCCAGAACAGCCAGGTGTTCTGCCAGCAGGGAACGCACCTCCAGAAGTTCCAGATTTTCTTCAACCTGGGATCGAGCTTTTGATGCGTAGATGGATCACAATCGCGGCATTGCTCGGCGGGCTGCTCCCGGCGTTGGTGCCGGGCCTTGGCCTCTCGCAGGAAGTGATGGACCGCATTGTGGCCCGCGTCGAAACGGAAATCATCCTGTCGAGCGACGTCCGGCAACTTAGCCGTTACCAGGTCTTTCTCGACGGAAAAGCGCAAAGCGACGGGGACATCCTGAACCTCCTAATCGACCAGTGGATTGTCCGAAACGAAGCAACTGTCGCGCGATTTCCAAAGCCTTCGGACGACGACGTGAATCGCAGCATCGAGCGCTTGAAGCGCTCGTTTGCCTCACCCGAGGAATTTCAGGCACGCCAAAAAAACAGCGGCATCACCGATGAGGAGATTCGCCAGTTCGTCGGCGCGCAGCTCTATCTCAGCAATTACCTCGATAGCCGCTTCCGTCCGGCAATCCAGATCGATGAAAAGGCCATCGAGGAGTTCTACAAGTCCCGCGTAGTGCCGCGGGCAGAATCGCGCGGGCAGACCCCGCCGACCCTCGATACGGCGCGGGACTTCATCCAGGAAGCTCTTGTGCAGCAGGCTATTAACGAGCAGGCTGACCGCTGGCTCAAGGAGAGCCGGACGCGCGTCCGGGTTGAGATAATGCTGGATGAGAAGACTAAATGACCAAGGAAACCCGCCGCAAGAAGATATTGTGGCTCGAGCACCTCTTCTGGGTGCTTGGCACCTGGACCCTGCTCGGGGTGGCGCTGGCGATCATTGCCTTAGGCAGTGGCCTCGCCAATCCTCTCTTGCGCCGGTTCCTGGTTAACCGCCTGCATAATTTGACGGGCACTCCCGTGGAAGTGCGCACCGTTTCCGTCGGCTGGTTTTCGTTGACCGCCACCGTGAACGGGCTGGTGATTCACGGCACGGAGCCGGCGAGCACAGACCCCTTGTTCAGCGCCGAGCAGGCAAGGATCGGTCTGCGCATCGATTCGTTCTGGGGACGCCGCGTTTCCCTAAATGATCTGCTCCTGGTGCAACCCAGGCTGCATCTGCGCGTGGAGAAGAACGGCAGCAACAATCTCCCGGTTCTCAGGCAGAACGGTTCAAAGCAGCCGCTGCAGCAAACTCTGTTGGCTTTGCACATCCGCCACATTGAAATCAAGGACGGCTGGTTTCTCTACAACAACCTGCGTTCGCTGGTGGCGACGGAAGGCGGCGATCTGCGCCTGAATGTGACCGTCGGCGGTGCCCCGGACCATCCGCTTTATCTTGGCTCGCTCGATTGGGATTCCATCCAACTGGCCCGGCGGCGCGATCTTCCGTTGCCTGCAAACCTTTCCGCAAAATTCTCCGCTAGCCGCGACGCCTTTACGCTGGAACAGGCGGTGGTGGACGTCGGGCGCTCGCACCTGGACCTGCAGGCTGAAACAAAAAATTTCGAAACTCCCGACTGGACCTATCGTTACCGCGGCTGGCTCGATCTCCTGGACATTCGCGAGGCGTTTCGCACGCCGGAAGTACCGCTGGGCAGAATCGATCTGCGCGGGGATGGAACGCTCGCCTCCGGTCAATTCAAGGGAAAAGGCGAGTTCGCGGCGGACAACATTGTTCTGGGTTTCGAGGACTTTCACTCCGCCAATCTCATAAGCCGCTCCCACTACCTCCTGGAACAAGATGGAGTCTTACTTCCGGATTTTGCCGCCTACGGCCTCGGGGGCAGCGTCAAAGGCCCGATCACGATGAAGTACGACGGCCTGAAATTCAGGGCGGTTACCAAGGTCCAGGGCATACGCCTCTCGGGAGTTGCGCCGGCAATCGATCACACCGGCTTCCCCATCGACAGCCTTCACTGGGACGCGGCTATTTATGCGGACACCGTGGAAACCTGGCACGACAATTTCCGCGACTTCGATATATCCGCCAGCATGCGCTGGGAAGAGCCCGACGAAACAATGCATGGCCACATTCCTGTTACCAGCGAAGCGGTTCTTCGTTACCGATACACTCCAAACTCCCTGGAGCTGAGCCAGTTTGATTTCGAAACTCCCACTTCCCGGGGCAGCTTCACGGGAATTCTTCATCCGAAGAAGACTTCGCTGGATGTCCGAATGGATATCGGCTCCCTGGCACCGTGGGATGATTTCATCCATGCAATTTCAGGCGACAAACCCGGCACGGCCGCCGCGAAGATCCCCATTGATGGTGCATTGCAGTGGAACGGCCGAATTCTGGGCCCCTCGGACGGCCCCACGTTCCAGGGCCATTTCCACGGGGAACACGCGCGCTATGATAATTTTGCTCTCGACTCTCTCGACGGCGACATGACGTATTCTCCGACCGAACTGGTTATCGCCCGGGCCCACGCACGCCGCGGCACGATGGAGGCCGGAATCGACGGGCAATTGCAATTGACCGATTGGGAGTTCCGCCCGGAAAACCAGTGGGTCAGCGAACTGAATCTGGAAAAGGTGCCGCTCGAATCGCTGGAGCAGCTTGCCGGTAAGAAATACCCGGTGCAGGGATTGCTGACCGGCCAGTTTCACGGGCGCGGAACACGTGCCGAACCCTCCTTGACCGGGCTGCTGGACCTGGCGGACGCGACCGTTTACACCGTCCCTTTCAACCGTCTTCGCGGCCAAATAACGGTACTGCCGGACGAAGTGCGGCTCTCGAACGCGGAATTGCGCTTCTTCGGCCCCACCGGAGAAAAAGCGGGAGGCGCTGGAATCGTCACCGGCTCAGTTGCGTACCGCTATGCCGATGAGTCGTTGACGACGGATTTGGTCGGTGCGTCGCTGCCGCTGGCAAATTTTGGACAGATTAAGGCCTCGGGCCTCCCCTTGGACGGCCAAATGTCATTTCGCCTGAAATCCAGCGGCCCGATCCGGGCTCCACTTGCCGAGGGCTCCTTCCGGGTCGTCGACTGGCAGGTGGGCTCGGAAGTCATCGGCAGCTTCGGGGGCGATCTGCAATCCGACGGGAAGCTCGCGCAACTGAAATTGAATTCGGCCATGAGCGAAGGCGCAATCACCGGTGGAATCACACTGGGTCTGGCCGATCCGCGACCTCTCGATGGGAAAATATCCATTCGCAACATCAACCTGGACCCCTTCTTACTCTCCGCCCTGCACCTCGGGAAATTCAAGGGACACGGCGTTGCGGATGGCGACATCACATTCCAGGGTGAGTTGCAGCGCCCCGAAACGTTGACCCTGGATGGGAATTTTTCCCGGGTTGTCTTCAACTACGGCAGCGTGCAGCTCGAAAACCAGGGGCCGATCCACCTCACCTCCACAAAAGACAGCTTGAAAATCCTGAGCCTCGCGCTAAAGGGCACGGAGACGAACGCGGAGTTGACGGGCTCCGTCCAATTTACTGGACGCCGCACCGTGGCCATGAAGCTCAACGGTTCCGTGGATCTTCGACTGCTCAGCGGCTACATGACCGATGTGGATGTGACCGGTCACGCGGACATCAATACTTCGTTTGAGGGCACCCTTGACCGGCCCCGGATCATCGGCCGCGTGAAATTGAACAGCATTTCCGTTCGCTCGGCGGATTTCCCCACCGGCCTCAGCAACGTAAAAGGGGATTTGGTCTTCGACGCCAATCGCCTCTTTTTCGATAATGTCACTGGCGAAGCCGGGGGTGGTTTGATCACGCTGGCCGGAACGGCCAACTATTCCGAGAAGCCTTTTCGGTACGATATCTCCGCGAAGACCGAACGAATTCGCATCCGCTATCCGGAAGGCATGAGCTGGCTCGTCGGCGGGGGGCTGCGCCTCTCCGGAACTCTCGACGGCGGATTGCTTTCGGGGAAAGTGCAGGTTCAGCGCGTCACTCTCAACCAGGGCATCGAAGCGGTCGGCTCACTGACATCCAGCTCGAGCAGCGCCAGCACAACCTCGAATTTTCTGCGTAACCTGCAACTCGATGTGGAAGGCAGCTCCACCCCGGACACGCGGCTGGAATGGCCGGGCGCTCATCTCGAAGCCGAATCAAGCCTCCGTGTCCGGGGCACCGCCGAGCATCCGATTCTTCTGGGACACATCCACGTGCTCTCCGGCGATCTCTATTTCCACGGTAATCGTTACAGAGTCACGCGGGGCGATCTGAATTTTACGAACCCGTTCCGCATGGACCCGGTCATCAACTTTGAGGCCACCACAAACGTCCAGCAATACGAAATCACCCTCAATTTCACCGGCCAGGCCAGCAAAATGAGTTTGTCTTACCGCTCCGACCCGCCTTTGCCAGGGAACGACATCGTCACCCTCCTGGCCCTCGGCCAAACCAGTTCAGAGACTGCGATGCACGGCGGTGTTACCGGGCAAGCCGGCTCTAGTAATAACAGCGGAGCCACGGCACTACTCTCGGAAGCGATTTCCAGCCAGCTCGGGGGCCGCGTGGAACGCCTGTTTGGGATCACCCGGTTCCGCGTGGATCCCGGACTCGCCGGTTTTGGCACCACGAACGCCAGCCAGAACGTCGGCGCGCGTGTAACCGTCGAGCAGCAGGTTACCCGCGACCTGACGGTCACCTACGTTTCGAACGTAAGTTCCTCTCAGCAGCAGGTGATTCAGGTGGAATACAACCTGAACCGGAATATTTCGATTGTCGGGTTGCGGGATCAGAACGGCACGTTCGGCGTGGATATCAAGTTCAAGAAGCGCTTTGAATAGCGCCCTTCAGTGGGGAAACCTCTCGAATCGTTTTACTGGGGATCCTGTTGTTGTGCCGTCTGTTCGGCCGGTTGTTGCGCGTTGTCGGACTGCTGGCTGCGGCGCGACTGAAATCGCTTGCCTGGGGCCGCAAGCCGCGCATTTTGTCCGACGCCCGGATTGTCCTGCTTGGCTTCTTGCAAAGCTTCTTTTGCCGCTTTTCCTGAGAAGAGGCGGATCGACTCCTGAATTTCGCGGCTGATCTTGGGCGACTCCGCGGCAACTTTTTGCCCGAGCGGTGAGCCGTAAAATTGCAACAGGCCTTTCATCTCTTCGTCGCTGTAGTGCCTGTCATACACGGAAATCAGCCGGTCCGTGACGGCGTCCACATCGAATTTTTTCTCGTACCCGGTGATCACCGAGTTAACGAACTTTTGCCCTTGCTGGTTGTTTTGCACCGTTTCAACAAGTTTTTCGCGATATTGCTCGGCCGAGCGGGTCATGGAGTCCTGCACAAGTTCGCGCGCGCCGACCAGTTCTAGGAGCGCCCGAATGTCCGCTTCTTTCGCAGGATCTATCGAGCCAACCGCTAATTCTCCGCCCTGCGGAGCAGTGGAATTTTGCGGTGCCGCCTGGACTTCTGTGAGCGAGCCACCCTGGATGGCGACAAGAAACGTGCCAATGTAAATCACGATGAGTGCCAGAACCGCCTTCATAACTGCCTCCACACCTTTGCCCGGGCTTTCCTAAGTGCCCGGAACCATTTGCCGCAAGAAGAAGTCTAGTGAAGCGGTTCGTTCCTGACTCCTGCTCCGAAGTCCAGAATTGTTGCTTGCGCCACTGACCATCGGTGCAGGTGCGATCACACTCGAAATCGCCAAACCGTGTCAGAGTAGAGCCTGCGGATTGTGTCCTCCGCATGGCGCGGGCAACTCTCCAGATTGCGCAGGTCTAAATGGCCTATTTTCCACACGGCAACCCTTCCGGGGAGAGATACGCGAAAGATCGCCGGCTGATGATCGAACTCCAGATCCGCAAACGCGGCCTGACGGATGAACGAGTGCTCTCTGCCATGGCCGTCGTGCCACGCCACGAATTTGTGCCGCCAGACTGGACCAATCAGGCGTACGCGGACGAACCGCTTCCCATCGGCCACGGGCAGACCATCTCGCAGCCGTACATCGTCGCCGCGATGGTGGCCGCACTGGCGCTGGCTGGCGAGGAAAACGTCCTGGAAATTGGAACCGGCTGTGGCTATCAAGCAGCTGTCTTGTCGCTCCTGGCACGAGAGGTCCACACCTTGGAACTCCTGCCGGATTTGGCCCAATCGGCGGCCGAACGGCTGCTGCGTCTGGGATACGCCAACGTGCATGTTCACGCTGGCGACGGGACGCTCGGTTGGCTCGCGCATTGCCCTTACAACGCGATTCTGATTGCCGCCGCTGCGCCCTCGATTCCTGAACCCCTATTGCAACAACTTGCAGAGGGAGGGCGGTTGATTGCACCGGTGGGCGACCTGGACAAACAGGAATTGCAAGTGATTACCCGGCACGAGGGCCAACTTCTGTTTAAGCCAGGCGGGCCGTGCCGGTTTGTGCCGTTGATGGGGGAGCATGGGTGGCGAAAATAATCTTCTACTTTGCTGTATAAAGTACTTGACATAGATTCCCCATTTCCCTATCCTTCCCTCGTGCCTATCCCTCAATCCAACCGCGCTCCTCTCCCCAGGCCCATCCCCATCGACGCTCGGGCCGCCGATCACCTCCGCTATATCCGCGAAACTATGGAGAACGCCGCTGAGTTCACCGCCGTTCCCGGTTGGGGTGGCGTTGCCATGGGCGCCAGCGCCCTCGCCGCCGCTTTTCTCGCCTCTCGCCAGGATTCGCCTAGCGCGTGGCTCGCCGTGTGGCTGGCTGAAGTGTTCGTGGGAGTGGCCATTGCGGCCCCAGCGGCTGCCACCAAGGCAAGGCGCGCCAACTCATCCCTATTCAGTGGCCCCGGCCGCAAATTCGCCCTCAGCTTCGCCCCGCCCATCTTCGTCGGGGGATTGCTCACCCTGGCCTTATTCGAGTTTGGCGCCGTCGCCCTTCTGCCGGGCGTATGGCTGCTGCTCTATGGCACGGCCATTGTGACCGGTGGTTCGTTTTCCGTTCGCGCCGTTCCCATTATGGGAATGTGCTTGATGGTTCTCGGCGCTGCGGCATTGTTCGCTCCGGCTTCCTGGGGAAACCTCTTTATGGCAGCGGGATTTGGTGTGGTGCAGATTGCTTTTGGTGTGTGGATTGCCTTGCGATACGGGGGATAAGCGAGTAAGTTTTTCGAACGAAAGGAAGTCATGGCCAAGTCGTCCACAGTCCGCCAGGAACGCGCGCAACGGGAAGAGAGCCCCGCGCCCGTTCGCAGCGCCGCATCTCAGCCTGTCTCCGCGCCGCTGGACCGGTTGATTCACGAGCGGATCCGCTTGGGAATCGTCAGCGCGCTCGCGGTGAACCGCGAGTTGACGTTCAACGAATTGAAGGCGTTGCTGAAAACCACGGACGGAAATCTCAGCGTCCATGCCCGGAAGCTGGAAGAGGCCGACTACATCCTGTGCACAAAATCGTTCGATGGCCGCCTGCCCAAGACGGAATACCGGCTGGCCCCTGCGGGACGCAAGGCGCTGGAGCGATATCTGGATCACATGGAGGCCTTGATTCGCGCGACCCGCGAGAAGTGAAATTTTTTTGCCTTTGTACTTTACAAGGTAAAGTACATTATGCCAGTCGGCGGTGGAGAAAGAACCATGCTCATGCATCACCCTGTCTTGCAGGAAACTGTTTTTCAGCCGCGCCCTTCCGTACCCGCCGCGGCTTCCCGGCTGCACGTCGCGATTATCTGCGACGGCAACGGCCGCTGGGCCACTTCCCGCGCCTTACCTCGCTCCGCGGGCCATCGCGCCGGCGCCGAAGCCGCCCGCCGCGTCATTCGCAGCGCGCCCCATCTCGGCATCCACACACTCACGCTCTTCGCCCTTTCTTCCGCCAACTGGGCGCGTCCCGCCTCTGAAGTAGCCGCGATTCTTCAGCTCCTGCGGGAATATCTTCTGGCCGAAGTTTCCCACTGCCTCAGCGAAGGCATCCGCCTCAACGTCATCGGGCGCCGCGATCGTTTGCCTGCCGTGCTGCGTGAAACCATCGCCGATTCCGAGGCGCTCACCGCGAAAGGCGACAAACTTCATCTTCGCCTGGCCGTCGATTATTCCGCGCGCCATTCCATCTTTCAGGCCGCGAGCAAATTCTACAAAGTCACTGACCTTTCGAGCGATGCGTTCAGCAATGTGCTCGCTGAAGTCCAGCGCGGAGGCTCCACAGACGTCGATCTCCTGATCCGCACCGGCGGCGAACAGCGCCTCTCCGATTTTCTCCTCTGGGAATGCGCGTTCGCCGAGTTCTGTTTTCTGCCCAAGCGCTGGCCGGATTTCACACCCAAGGACCTGCGCGATAAGGTGAAAGAGTTCGAGCAACGCGAACGGACGCGCGGAGGCCTGCCCCGCGAAGTCGAACTTTAAACCCCGCTAATCTGCTGGCCCGGATGGGGTGGCGGCGCAAGCCGCCTGCAACTAATTGATAAAAGATTCCTTGCGCCGTCGATGGCATTGGGGGCCACGGACAGACCTTTCCCCTCTCCCCATCGTCTATACCCCAGGAGAAAGCCATGGGATCTGTGGGACTTACGCTGCCCTGGGAGCATAAACTCTCACCTGTGGAGCGCAACGGGGAGCGGCGAGTGGAACCTTTCCAGGAGAAAGCGGAAACCCTTGGGATCAAGGAAGAAGTTCCCCAGGATGCGTCCGTGGCAGCGGCTTGCCTGAGCGGCAATCTGCAGGGTTACGAACGCCTTTACCGGTGGCAAGGCACGCGAATGAAAAATCTGGCGCGCAATCTTCTCGGCTCCCAATCCGATGCGGAAGACGCCGTGCAGGAAACTTTCCTGAAAATCCAGCGCAGCATCACCAGTTTTCGCGGGCAATCATCCTTCGTCACCTGGACCTTTCGCATCCTTGTGAACACTTGCCACGATTTGCGCCGCGGCCGGGTCCGTCGAAAAGAGCAGGCAAACGAAGACGTGGATGCGCTGCCCTCGCGCAAGGAACTCCGCGCGCCCGGCGCTCATCCTTCGCTCCGCATGGCGCTGGAACGTGCCTTGGAACGTCTCACCGCCCATCAGCGCGACGTGTTCCTCCTCTACGAAGTCGAAGGCTTTCACCACGCGGAAATCGCGGGAATGCTGGAAATCTCCGAGACCGCCTCCAAGAACACGCTCTTCCAGGCCAAAAAGAATCTCCGCGCAATGCTCGAACCTCCCCGCAGTTCTGCAACGGGAGGCGCGCAATGAATATCAACTGCGACGATCGCGAACGGATTTTTCTCTACGGCTCCCCTGAAGAATGGGCCGCGCTTCAGCTACACGCCAACGCTTGCGACGTCTGCGCCGACGAACTGCGTGCCTGGCAGCAATTGAACGCCGCGGCCGTCGAGTTGCGAGACTACGAAGAAAGCCCGGCGCTGTGGGCGCGCATCGAGAGTTCGCTTCGCCAACAGCAAGCCGCGCCCGCCCCTCGCAAGAGCTCTTGGACATCCCTCGATTTCTGGCGCCACATTTCGCACGCTTGGCAGTTCGCACTGGTTGGCGCCCTGGTTGTCGCGCTGGCCATCTCCAGCGGTTATCTGTACACGCACCGGCCTGTCTCGTCTGTGAATCAGGGCAATACCCTGCTCAAGACCGGGGCCCTCGCCGAAGTCGAGCGCACCGAACGGGAATACATGTCGGCCATCGACAAGCTGGCGACCGGCGCCGGCCCGCAATTGAACGCTGACACTCCGTTGATGGCCAACTATCGCGAAAAATTGCTGGTGCTGGACAGCGCCATCGCCGACCTTCGCGCCCAGGCTGGAGAAAATCCGTCGAACGCCCATCTCCGCCACCAGCTTCTGGCGATGTACCAGGAAAAGCAGCAGACCCTGCAGGATGTTCTGGAGACAAAACGATGAGCATTTTCCGCGCAGAAAATTCAGTGGGGAAGTGCGGGCATGCTGTGGTGATTGCTTGCGTGTTGACCCTGCCGGCGGCGGCCAGCACGGGGCAGGATACCGCCTCGCGCCAGTTTCAGAAAACGCTCCCCCTTGCAGCGGGTCAAACCCTGAGCATCGAAAACAAATTCGGCGAAGTCCGGATCCACGGTGAAAACTCCCGCGAAGCGGTAATTTCCGCCTCCATCCGTTCGCAGGCCGGCTCGCAGGCGCAAGCCGAAAAATTTGCCGAGAGCGTGCAGATCGAGGTGACCCAGGATGCGCATGGAATCACGGTCCGCACTGTCGCTCCCGCTGACAACCCGCTGGTTTTCCGCGTCGGCCACAAAAATTCCTACTCGGTCGATTACGACATCGCAGTGCCGCCCGAAGCCAAGCTTTGGGTGAAGAACGCCTTCGGCAATGTGGAGATCCGTGGCGTGCGCTCCTGGAACGATGTGGAAAACAGCCACGGCCAACTGACGGTTCGGGACGTGGGCGCCAGCAAACTCACCAATTCCTTTGGCGCGGTTGAAGCAGAGGGCGTGGCAGGCGATCTGACGGCCGTCAATAGCAACGGCACCGTCACCGTATCCGCGGTGAAGGGAATCGTGGACATCAAGGACCGCTTCGGCTCCATTACCGTAAAAAATATCCAGGGCAGCGTCACGATTGTCGGAGGGAACGGCCCAGTGGAACTGACGGACGCGGGCAATTCGAAACTGAACAACTCCTTCGGCCCGGTGACCGCCCGGAATATTCATGGCACCCTTTCCGTCAGCAACAACAACGGCGCCATCGAAGTGAATACCGTCAGCGGTTCTGCGGATCTGAACGGCAGCTTTGGCGCAATCACGTTTACAAACGTTGCTGGACACGTGAAATGCACGGCTAACAACGGCCGCGTTTCCGGCGGGCCGACCGGCGAAGATGTTTATGTCCGTAACAGTTTCGGCGAAGTGGCACTCGAGCAGATCAGCGGCGGAGTGGAGATTGAAAACTCCAACGGCACCATCACGCTCCGCGAGATCAAGGGCAGCGCCACACTGAACACCTCGTTTGGCGCAATCGAAGCCAGTGGCTTGCGCAGGGGCGCCAGGGCCACCACTGGCAACGGACGTATCTCGCTGTCCGACATGGGCGCCGACACGTACGCAAAAACCAGTTTTGGCGCGGTGACCATCACGCGGGTGAATGGAAACCTCACCATCGAAAATTCGAACGGCCAGGTCACGGCAAGTTCGGTGAAAGGCGACGCCTCCGCCAAAACCAGTTTTGCCGCCGTTTCACTCGAGGATATCGGTGGCAATATCACCGTGGACAATCAGAACGGTGCCGTGATGCTGACCGCGGCTCGCACGTCGTCTGGCTGCAAGAATATTTCCGCGAAGACTTCTTTCTCCCCTATCCAGGTGCGCCTGCCGGAAAGCGCGGGTTACTCCCTCACCGCTCGCACTTCGTTCGGTCGCATCAACAGCGAATTGCCGATCACTACGATTGGCCAGGTCGGCGGAGATTCCTTGACTGGCAAAATCGGCAACGGCACATGCACGCTCTCCCTGACGAATGCGAACGGCAACATCGATATCTTGAAATTGACGAAATAATTCCTGAGGGTCGCCCGTCGCTTCATCCCGATTTGCGGCGTGCCCGATCCATGGCGAAAGCGCGAAGAAGCACCCGATTGGCGGTCTCCGTCATATGGAACTTTTCTAACTCGTCCTCCGTGGCGTAGGCAATGTCCGTGACGTCGCTCCCAGCCTGGGCCTCGCCCCCAACCCTTTCGCAAAGATAGTCCACGATAACGTAGTGATACTTGGGCCGCGATCTTTTCCCTGGGTCGAGGGCCGCCGCGTCGAGGAAAATGCGGTCGAAAGCCTCGATCATGTCCAGCACTTGCACTTCCAGTCCGGTTTCCTCCAGCAATTCGCGCGCGACCCCTTGCTGCAAGGATTCCCCCAGTTCGAGAGTCCCGCCAGGGATCGACCATTGCCCCAGCAGCGGCTCGCTTCCTCGCTTGATCAACAAGGCCCTCCCATTCTCAATGATCACCCCGCCTATCCCTACCACCGGACGATCCGGATATTCTCTCGCCATGGGCTGTTATTCTTTCATCGGAGGTGTTGAGTTACACTGAATAGCCCGCCAATGAACCTCGACCCGAGGCTCATGTGCAGGGTATATAATACGCCGGTTGGTGGATCCTGGGATGTCGAGCTACACCGGCTGAAATTCTAATCGGAGGATGGAGACGTGCTCCGCTGCCCTGAATGTTCCGCTGAGATTGATGTGGACGAAGACGAAGTGGAAGAGGGAGAAATCCTGAGCTGCCCGGAGTGTGAGTGCGAACTGGAAGTTTCGCAGACACATCCTGTGGCGTTGAACCCCATTTCCGACGACCTCGATGAAGAAGACGACGAAGAAGAGGACGACGAAGACGCCGAGGACGAAGACGATGTTGATGAAGAGGGTGATCTTCCGGAAGATGAGGACGACGACGAGGATGAAAGCGAGGACGAAGACGAGTGAAGCAATTCCCGCCGCCTTTCCGGACATCCTCGCGTTTCCGGGAAGCCATCTAACCTGACGTGATTCCTCCCCGACGCAGCTTACCGTGCATGCGCTTTCCGATTGCGGCGTTCTTTCTTGTAACTATTATTTGGCCCTGCCTCTCCGCGGCACAGCAGCCTGTGCCTCCTCCCCCAGCCACCTCCCCGGAAGCACCTGCTCCCGCCCCTCCCGCAGCGCCCACACAAGAAAGCTCCAGCACCAGCAAACACAGAAGCAAGATCCCGCCCTTTTTGATTCTCGGAACCGTGTTCAACGAACACGCCCTCGCCTTTCCGGGCGTTCAGGTGAAAATCCGCCGCAAGGGCGAGAAGAAATTCCGGTATGACGCTTATACAAATTCGCGCGGGGAGTTCGCCGTTCGGGTGCCCGACGGCATCGAATATGAAGTGGTCGTTCACCAGAAGAACTACCAGGACCAATCGCAGGTGATTGCTGCGAATATGGGAGAAGTACAGAAACGCCTGACGTTTAAACTGGTTAGCACCAAGCCGGAGAAGCCGGGAGATCCGAAATGAAGTATGCGCGAATCAAAGCCGCGATTTTCAGTGTTCTTTTCCTCTTCGTGATCGCCGGCGCCGCCCAGGATTCCAAGAAAGAAACGCAGTTGCGCACGGTCCGCGGAGTCGTCAGCGACAAATCCGAAAATCCAATGCCGAACAGCGTCGTCTTCCTGAAAAACTTGAGGACCAACGCGGTGCGAAGCAATTTTGCGGATAGCGACGGGAATTACCGATTCAGCGGCCTGGACCCGAATGCCGACTATGAGGTTCACGCGGAGTTCGAGGGAGCGAAATCTCCCGTTCGAAACGTCTCCTCTCTCGATAACCGCAAGGAAATGACGATCAATCTGAAAATCGACCGGAAGAAAAGCTGAAAAGCAGATCCTTGCGGACGCCATCCGGTCCTTTAAGTGCTTTTATTTGGCCGATAATTGCTGTCAAGAAACACACCACGACTCTCTCTAGCAATGGCCGGAGTCCCTTCTGTTACCATTATTAGGCGCGTGTTTCGCCATCCGCGCGACGTACAATTGTGGGGGCAGATTCAAACAATTCTCCGCCCGGCCTTGGGGGGCTGGACTTTGAATTGCCGGCTCGAAGCTTTCGCCGCCGCGTCGTCACTACTTCTTGGCTGGCGGCTGTACAAATTGGGAAAGCAACAAATTGCACCCGTATCGCCGGGGATTGCCAGGAGAACGTTCTCCGCCAACGGACGCCGCTCCCCAGGATAAACTGAAAGAAAGGTTTTCCAAGTCTTTGCATGAGCCGCAATATTAACCCAGTCCCATCCCTGTTTTTCCAACCCGGGGGCAGCCCTCCAACCCGCATCCCCACCTGGCTCAGTGCCTGCTTGCGATTTTCGCTCCCCCTCGTCGCCACCGCTTTCCTGTTTGCAATTTCCTCCGCGGCCGCCCAGGATACCACCCCAAACGCAAGCGGCCTGGCGGGTTCCATCCACGGAACAGTTTCCACGATCCAGGATAATCTCGTTTCGGGTGTTGCCGGGATTTCGGTGAAGCTCTCTGGAGTTCCCCTTCACGGCACTCCTCTGAGCGCCGATACAGATGAACACGGAGCGTACGCTTTTCCGAACCTCGAACCCGGAACTTACTCCATTTCCATAACCCTGCAAGGTTTCAAATCCATCTTGAAGTCCGTGAACCTGAGCCCTAAACAACAAATGACGCAGGATTTTACTCTCGAGCTGGAGGTCGTTGCCGAAAAGGTAGAGGTCAAGGAAAACGCCGCGGCCATTGACACAGAAACAGCCGCTGCGCCTCCTGCCGTGGTTACGAACAAGGAACTCACCACGATTCCCACGCCACAGGAAAAAGTGAAGGACCTCCTGCCATTTACGCCCGGAGTCATCAAAACGCTCGACAGCAAGCTCACTTTCAAGGGCGCAAGCGAGCAACAAAGTTTACTGCTGGTCAATTCCGCGCGGACCACCGATCCCGTCACCGGGAGTTTTGGCGTTCCCATTCCCACGGATGCGGTTGAATCTTTTGCCGTTTACAAGACACCCTACGATGCCAGCACGGGAAGTTTTTCGGGCGGATTGACGACTATCGAAACCCGGCCACCGGACGACCAGTGGAGCTTCAAACTCAGGGGAATCGTGCCTTCCGTACTGGGCAAAAACGGCAGCATGGTGGGCATCGCCGAGGCAATTCCTGGCGTATCATTCGATGCCCCGCTCATTCCACACAAATTTCTACTTTCGGAATCCTTTCAGTACGAAATGAAAAAGACAACTGTTGAGGGACTTCCGTGGCCGTTCGACATCAGCAAGCGCCAGGGATTTAATTCCTTCACGACGCTTGAGGCGATTCTGGCGCCCAACCACGTGCTCACGTTGACCGTTAACGCGTTTCCGCTGCGCCAGCAGCACGTGGACATCAGCGCGCTCGAGCCGCTCGGCGCCTCAAACGATCTCGATCAAAGCGGCGTCGCCATCGGACTCAACGATAAATATCAGCTCAGTTCCGGCGCCATTCTTGCCGTGGTGGCGCAGTACATGCGCTTCGACAGCAATGCGCATGGCCAGGGCCCCTTGGACATGCTAATCACCCCCCAGGGATACGGCGGCAACTACTTCAATCAATGGTCACGCCGCGGCAAGGAATTTCAGGCCGTTCCATCGTTCCAATTTCCCAAAGTGCACTGGCACGGAGAGCACGAAATTCACGTGGGCGCCGACATCGACTATCGCTCGTTCTTCGGCACCACCTTGTCGCACTCGATTCAGATTCTGAACCTGAATAATACACTGTCGCAGCAGATCGCTTTCGGCGCGGCGCCCGCCCAGTCTCCTTCCGACAGTTCCGTTGCCGAGTTCCTCCAGGATCACTGGATTCTGGATTCCCACTGGAGCGTGGACCTCGGCGCGCGTATCTCTACCGAGACCTCAGGCTGGCCCTTCGCGATTGCGCCCCGCGCCGCTGCCGCCTACTCCCCGGGAAAAAGCGGCAAGACCGTGATTCGCGCAGGCTCAGGCATTTTCTATGGCGTGCTGCCGCTTCTTGCCGCGGACTTCGCCGCGAATCCGAGCCGTACCATCACCACCTTTGACGCCGCGGGTCTCCCGATCGGCTCGCCCGTAACCTACACCAACGCTTTCGTCGCCAATCTGAATCCGCTCACCGCGCCCGCTCTGCCCGTCAAGCCGAGCACAACCCCGCGCAACGTCACCTGGAACGTCCGGCTCGAGCATGAACTCCACAAAGATCTGCAGCTCAGCGTCGGCTACCTGGACAGCCACACCTCGTATCTCTTCGCCGTGAATCCGTTTACCTCCACCACGGGCGGCCCGTCCTTCGAGGGACTCACCAACACTGGCTCATCCCACTACCGCGAAGTTGAAGCTACGGGCCGTTATTCCCTGCGGGAACACGACCAGATTAACGTCTCCTACATCTGGAGCCGCAGCCGCGGCGATCTGAACAGCCTTTCGAATGTTTACATTCCGTTCGCTGCGCCCGTCATTCGTCCCGATGTCTACGGCATCCTCCCGTCGGACATTCCCAATCGCGTCGTCGGTTGGGGGATCTTTGCTCTGCCCTGGAAGTTGACGTTCAGCCCGCTTTTTGACGTTCACTCTGGCTTCCCGTTTTCCCCGATTGATGTCCAGCAACAGTACGTTGGCACGCCCAACGGAAAGCGCTTCCCGGAATATTTTTCGCTGGATATGAAACTTTACCGCCAGTTTCGTGTGCCGTTCCTTGGAAACAGGGGCGGCAAAGTTCATCACATCCGCCTCGGCGTCTACACCCTCAACGTAACCAATCACGGCAATTTCACCACTGTCTACAACAATACCTTTTCGCCGAACTTCGGCCAGTTTGTCGGCTTTCTCTACCGCCACGAAGGCGCGGTCATCGATTTCGTAGACTAACCGCGTAGCGGCCACCTTCAGGTGGCCAGGTTTCGAAAAACAATCCCGATCTAACCCCGCGTCGCCTGCGCAGTTCTTCCGCGCGCTCTCCATACCCGTATCATCTCCGGCACCACCACAATCTCCACTGGCGTCATCCCGATAATCTCTCCATCCGCATGGAACGCGCACGGCCGCTCCGTTTCAATTCGCACTCGTGTCACGCAATGTCTTTGAATTCGCTCCGTCTGAATCTCCCCGCTCATTGCCAGGCGCGGCAGCATCCTGACAATTTCCAGCGCGCCGAGATTTTCAAGGAACACCAGATCGAGCCGCCCGTCGGTCAGGCTTGCTTCCGGCGCCAGCCGTACTCCTCCTCCATAGCTGGGAGTATTAAGAACTCCCAGCACCAAGGCGGTCCCTTGCACGGAAGAACGCTCAGCGCCCTCCAGGGAAACGCTCACCCCGATCCCTCGAAATCCACCCAGCGCACGAATCGCAGAAAGCAGGTAACGGCTTCTCCCTCGCATCCTGCGATAAACCCCGTTCGCGAACTTTGCCGCTTCTGCGTCCAGCCCGATCCCTCCTCCGCCCATGTACAAACGTTCCGCACCGTCTGCAGTTCGCACCTGCGCCGCATCCAGCGGCGTGGCTTCGCCCTGGGTCAGAATCGCTTCCGCGGCTTTCACAGGATCCAGTGGCAATCTCAGCGCTGCGGCCAGATCGTTTCCACCACCGGCCGGCAAAACCCCAACGGAAACGTTTGGGTTCCCAGCCACTGCATTTAAGAGCGCCTGGAACGTACCGTCGCCTCCCAAGGAGAAGATCCGCTCCCGACCCGCGCCGGCTTCTTCCCGCGCGATCTGCGCAAATTCCGCGGAACTTTCCGCGCTGCGAAATTCCGCGTTCCAAGGTTTTTCCGCGGCAAACGACCTCAGGCGGGCGAGTGCTTCGTTTCCTAGCCCACCGCCTGCGGTCGGGTTGGCCAGAATTAAGTCCGGAACCTGCAATGTGAAAGAGGAAGGAGTGGGCACTGGTCCGCTATGCTGCCGGACCAGGCACCAACTGTCAATCGAACTACCACAGCAGCTTCAGTGCGAACTGCACCTGCCGCGCGGTTGTGGACGTGCTGGTGATCGCCCCTGCCGTCCCGGACAATCCCGTTGGATTGGCCGCGGTCGGCGGAGTAAAAACGATCAGATTTGGCGTATTGAAGTTGGCGCGATTCAGCAAATTGAAAATCTCCGCGCGGAATTGCAGATTCAGGCTTTCGCGAATCCTGGTGTTCTTCAGCACCGAGAAATCCCACGTCGCCAGCCCCGGCCCGATGTACGTATCCCTTCCGAGATTCCCGTAAAACCCGCTGGTCGAAGGAGGCGCGATGAACGCATTGGGATTAAACCACTGATTCGGATTGCCCAGCACAACTGGCCCCGTGAAATTCGGGTTCAGGAACGGCCGCACGGGATTCCGAGTGTCGCCGTTGTTGGAGGGGTTGTAGCTCAGTTGCGGTGTGAACGGGAATCCTGACTGCGCCGTGACGATGCTGGATACCATCCAGCCGCTCACCAGCTTGTCGCGCCAGCCTTCCACGTCATGAGCAAAGGACTGTCCCCGGCCAAACGGCAATTCGTATAGCACGTTGACCAGACCAACGTTTCTCGCGTCATACGTCGCCAGCCCCTTATCTGCGGCCAGGTTGAATGGATTCGACACCAGGCCCGGAGCATTCCCCGCCGTCGTCTGGTTCAGCGAATCGCCGTCGTCCAGCGCTTTCGAAAAGGTGTAGACGCCGCGCACAGAGAGGCCGTGACTGAATCGCCGTCGCAGGTCTACCTGCAACGCGTGATACGAACTGTTGCCAACGGAAAACCACGTCCAGGTGTTGGCAATGGTCGGATTCGCCCTCGGCGCTCCCGCTGGAATATAGAACGACCCTGCGGGGACCGGTGCTCCAGCCAATGGGGAGCCGACTGGAAACCCGGTCGCAATCGTAACCGGCGGTGTCGCATTCGGGTTCACTGTGGGATAAACGGCTGGGCACGGGGCAGCCGGGCAAATCACCGGCACCGGCTCGTTGGCGTCGATCCCGATCAACTCGTGGTAGCCGTGTGAGCCTACGTAGCCGACCGTCAGGACCGTGTTCGGCGAAAGTTCCCGATCCACGCGCAGCGACCAGGAGATCAGCGTCGGTGTTTCCATGTCCGGTTGAACCCCTCCCGGCACAAGCTTTGCGGTGGCTGGCACAGGCGCTGCCGGGTCAACGGGGAACGAAGACACTTTGAAATTCGCGATGCTGTACGTTGGATTGAACGGCGCATTCTGGTCCGCGCGATACCCCAACGCATCCTGCAGGTCGTTGTACATGCCAAATCCTGCCCGAACCACGGTCTTGCTGCCAAACGGGCTCCATGCCACGCCAATGCGGGGCTGCGGAAGGAACTTCGCATTGTTCGTGGTGAAGAGCGATCCGCCGATCCGCGGCTGCGAGTTAATCACTCCGTTGGTGAACGTGTAATTCGACGCGTGATCGTGAGCCTCATTCCATCCGGTCGAGAATTCATCCCGGAATCCCAGCGAAATCGTCAGCTTCGGACTGACACGGAAAACATCCTCGGCATAAAATGCGCCAAACAGCGACCGCCAGTACATTTTCGTCGGCGCCGGATCAAACAAAAACGAGGACGTGGTGCCTTGCAGGAAAGTCGCGAGGCTCGCAAACGTCGCCTGCCCATACTGGCTGAGGGCGATGATTTCGTTGGATTGGAACCGCTGAAACCACGCGCCGAAACTCAACTGGTGCCGCCCTTTTGTCATTGTCACGCGATCCTCATACGTGAACAGATTGCGCGCGATATGCAGATTGCTGCCGTTGTTGCTCCCGGCCAGCCCGATCGAAGCCTGCGGGTTCGACGCCGCGCTGCCGCCCACCACCACCGCGCCAACGGGCAGACCGGCAAGAAAACCCGGGACGCCAGCCGCGGGAGTGCCAGGCGTGGGCTCTCCGGTAAAGAAATAGCCCGCGCGCGAAAATCCAAATCGGGCCGTATTCAGCAGCGATGGCGAAAAAATATGCGTCTCTTCCAAGCTGAGTACCTGTTCGCGCAGGTTCAGAATATCCGAGCTGAACGGATTGGCTGGAGTAGCCGTCACATCACCGCCATCGTCGATGGTATAAACCCCCGCCAACGAGTCTTTTTGCGAAAAAATGTGATCCACGCGCACGGTTCCAAAATCCTCGCGAATCGTCTGCAGCGGACTGCTGAAGTACTCCGCAATACCGCAGGCCGGAGTGCATGCCTCGGTGGACGATTGCGGCCACAAGTTCAGTAACGGTTGCACACTAGGCACCGCTGCCGCGCGCGAGGCCGCATCCGGCACAAACGCCACCGATGTCTGATGCAGGTGCTGCCGGAAACCTTCGTAATTGCCGAACACAAACGTCTTGTTCTTCTGAATGGCCCCGCCCGAAGCGGCGCCGAACTGGTTCCGTTGAAAAGGAGGAGCGGATCCCTGGTCGAAGAAATTCGCCGAATCCAACGCATTGTTCCGCAGGAACTCATACACCGAGCCGTGCCACTGGTTGCCGCCAGATTGCGTCACGATCACGACCTGCCCGCCCGGACGCTTCCCAAATTCCGCGCCATAGGAATCCCGTTCCACGTTAAATTCCCGCACCGCCTCCACGCCCAGCAGCATCCCGCTCGGGCCGCCCGGTTGCATGTTGTTCTCTGCCGCGCCGGTGTACTCCACGCCGTTCAGCAGAAAAAGATTCTGCTGCGGGCGGTTTCCTGCGACCGCAAAATTGCTCGCCGTGCTGGAGTTGGATATCCCCGTTCCGCCCGTCTTCTGCGAGGTGAAATTGACGATCCCCGGATTGAGCGGCAGCAACAAATCGTAGCTGCGGCCGTTCAGCGGAAGATCCTTCACGGCCTGCTCGCCAACTAGCCCACTGATATCCTGCGTCGTCACACTGACAATCGGCGCGTCGCCGGTGACTTTTACTTCCGATGTAACGGTGCTCACCTGCAGTCGAACGTCGACGTTGGCTTCCTCGCCGACGACCAGGGAAATGCCGCTTTGCACCGCGTCCCTGAATCCATTCTTCGAAGTCCGCACCTCATAGAGTCCGACGGGCAGCGCGAGCACCAGGTACCTTCCGGCATCATCCGTATTGGTGGTACGGATCACTCCGGTCTCCAGATTTTTCGCGCTCACAGTTGCCTGGGCCACTGCCGCGCCCGACGCATCCGTGACAATCCCGCGAATGCTTGCCGAGACTTGCGCGTGCGCCGCGGGCAACCCTAATGTCAGGATGAGCAGTCCCAGCCGGGCGAATCGAATCGCGAGCGATTTGGCACGGGTCGCGGCACGCGAACCGCCCCGTACTTCGGGTCCACGGGTAATCTTTGCATTTAGAATCATTGCGCAATCTCCCAAGGTAGGCGATCCCTGTCCAGTTTCGTTGATTCGGGCAGGCTAACAATTCAATATAATTAGTTTCGTTATGTCAAACCGACTTAATACGGATAGCGTTTGGGTGAATCTACGCGATTCCATGGGGTGGAATCGTCCAACGAGGCTTCCGCAGCGCCAGGCTTGTTGTGGACAGCACTCTTCCAGGAAAGTCCCCGTCCGATCAGAGGAGCTCTCGAATACCCGGGATTTCTCGGCAGATTTTCACAAGACCAGACGTTGATTGGGGTTTAAGTCTTTGGGATCCAATGGTGCCGGCGGGGGGAATCGAACCCACGGCCTAGGGATTATGAGACCCTCGCTCTACCACTGAGCTACGCCGGCTAAGTGCAATCCTTTATGCTACGAATGAACCGCCGAAAGTGTCAAGCAGTTGGCGTGGGCATTCCGCGGCTTGGCGATTGCTCTGCTTTGGCATCCGCATGTTGAGAGTAAGCCGCTCCGAACCTTGCGATATGTTGGGAAATCAAGTCGAAGACGAAGAACCCGCCCCTCCGCTCGGTAGTACTTTCGTACCATCCAACTTGGAACTTCGGTACCGTTGCTGCTATGCGTTCTGGAACACTAGACTCTCACTGTCGGAAGCGGTCTCTTTCCCCGCCAGGCGAAAGCTTGGCGAAGTCAGCAGGCCGTATCTGTTGTCGGTTTTGCACAGGGCCGTAGTGTGCCGTGCTTGACACTACCCCATTTTGGGGTAGAGTGTCTCCGTTCGTATTCCCGCTCTCGGAGGCACTAAATGTCACGCAAACTTGGCGCACTCGCTCTTGCTTTGGGTATTCTTGTTGGCGCAATGGGACTGAAGACCTTGGTTACGGCGCATGGCAAGACGGCCGTTATCATGGCAAATGGTGTCTCTCCTGTTCCAAAGTATCCCCTGCCGCCAGCGAATTAGTTGGGCCGGTTAGTAGTTGAAACTCTGATTCCCTGACCGGCCAGGTTTTGCGAGGAAAATGCCTAGCGGAATCGCACTGGTCATCTGGATTGTGGGAATGGGCGCAGGGGTGTGTTTCGTCGCGTTTTCGGTAATCCGCGCCTCCTTCCTTAAATATTTCTTCCTCAATCTTTATGTGGTCCTTTCCCTGTTCGCTGACCTGCTTCGCCAATCCATCCTACGGTTTTACGGCGTCGAGTCGCCTCAGTACAGTTACGCCTACTATTACACCGACTGTTTGTTGACCATTGCGCTGTTCGTAGCGGTGATCAGTCTCGCATCCCGCGTTTTTGCTGAATTGCGCCTGGCCAAATATGTCCGATTTGTAGCGGTTTTGCTGCTTTTGGGCACGGCCGGATTCTCCTATGCCGTCGTAGCGCAATCTTCGGAACGCCTCGGTACCACGTTTGCGGTTGAGCTCTCTCAAAACCTCTATTTCGTCGGGCTTGTGCTCACCTATCTGCTCTGGGGCGCGGTACTTAAGCTGCAGGAGACCCGCACGCGTCTCGTGCAAATGATTCTCTCTCTGGGGCTGTATTTTAGTGCATACGCGGGCAGCTACGCGCTCCTCAACCTTGCACCCAAATATGAGGTGGTGCAGTATCTTGCCCCTATCCTCGGCTGCTTTCTTCCCGTCTCTTGGGCGCTGACCATTATGCGCCACACGGAAGATTCGCGGCTCACTCCCGCTCGGCTGGTGGCGGTGCCGCGATGATGGCCGCCTTCATTCTCGCGTTCTCGCTTTTGACGTTACTCATGTTTTTTGTTTCTTATTGCAGGTCCTTGACCGCCTCCTCCCTGCACATGTCGATTTCCGAAGACGTGCGCGACGTCACGGGAATTCAGGTCAGAGCTGCCGGCCGCGATTATACCCGCGTCATGCAGATCCTCCAGTTGTGCCCGGATCGCCCCGAGGATCGCTCCGGCCTGCAGATCGTCGGCGCCTACTTCTCCTTTCTGAACCTCCTCGATCAGGGCTTCGCCAGGATCAGTCCTGCCGTGCGAACCTGGGCCGAAGAGGAGCGCGCGAGTTGTGCCCATTTTGCCGCCGTGGCTCTCGGCCGCCGCATCGCGTTGAACCGCGAAATGCTGGCGCAACAAGTTGAACTCTAAGCCGTCCCTGCTAACTCTTTAGCCCCATCCTTTGATTTCTTTAATGTCCATCACTCCCCTTCAGTGATATTATTTCGTTCTCTGCTCCTCACCGGAGTGTGAGCGTCCGCAGCGCAAAAACAACCGGTGAATACAATATGCTCGCAGTGTGGCGCAGTGCTCTCCTCAGGAGAGCGCGCCTGCCATTTTTGTGACCACCCTGAACTTTCTTCCTTGGCGGAATCTTCTGTCTCCACGCAGGGCAATCTCGCTTTGCGCACGTCCGCCGGGGAGGAGTGGCGCGGAGAACTGAACCAGCGCCTCCAGGCTTATCGCGCACGCCGCAGGAAGGCCTTCCCCAACGAGGCCCAGACGGAACTTCCCTTTGATAGCCGCCAGCCAGAGGCTTCGGTGGCTGTCCAGACGGAAGAACCACAACGCGCCGTGGACGACTTTGCGTTCACGATTGCGATTGGCAGGCCGCCTCAGAACGTGGAGCCGGAAGACGCCAGGCTCCTTATCGATGTTTCCTTGCCGCCTTTATCCGAAGAACAGGAAGAGGCCCCCGAGGCTCCCGAAGAATCGCCGTCGGAACTCTACCCGGTTGCCACGCTGCGGGAGCGCCGCCTGGCCGCGCTGATCGACGCGGCGTGTCTCGCGTTCGCCTATGGCGGGTTTCTAGCCTTGTTTGGCTCTCTGGGGGGTGAATTCACGTTGAGCAAGCTGAGCGCTGTGGTTTGCTTCTCCACCTTCGCGTTCGTCTATGTCCAATATTTTGGGCTGTTCACCATTTTCGGAGGCACCACACCGGGCATGATGGTTCGCGGTTTGCAGGTTGCGAGCTTTACGGGTGATTCCCCGACTGCGCAACAACTCTTCCTTCGCACTGCGGGCTATGTGATTTCCGCCAGCACGTTTTTCCTTGGATTTTTCTGGGCTCTATGGGACGAAGACGCCATGACGTGGCACGACCGTCTCTCAAAAACCTATCTGGGCGTGCCGCAAACTTTCGCGGATGCGGAAATTACCAACGCATCACCGGTTCGTTAAGCTGGCAATTCTGGCCCTGAGCCTGCGTGAATTTTGGGGTGTTGTACTGCCCGGTGGAATCCCTACCTCTTGACCACTTTTTCGTCGGAGGCGATTTTTCCGTCGCGGATAAAGATCACCCGGTGCGCATGTTGCGCGATATCCATTTCGTGAGTCACCAGGATGATGGTATTCCCCTGCGCGTGCAGGTTTTCGAATAAATTCATAATTTCTTCGCCGGTCTTCGAATCCAGGTTTCCCGTCGGCTCGTCCGCAAGCACGATCGAAGGATTGTTGACCAGCGCACGGGCAATCGCCACCCTTTGCCGCTGGCCGCCCGAAAGTTCATTCGGTTTGTGATGCATGCGCGGGACCAGGTCCACTCGCTCAAGCGCCTTTTTCGCCCGCTCGATGCGTTCTTCCGCCGGGGTGCCATTATAGATCAGCGGAAGCTCCACGTTGTGAAGCGCGGTTGCGCGCGGCAAAAGGTTAAACGTCTGGAACACGAAGCCGATTTCCTTGTTCCGGATGTAGGCAAGCTCGTCATCGTCCAGTTCGCTCACCAGGCGCCCCGCCAGCCAGTAGCGACCAGAGCTCGGTGAATCCAGACACCCGATCAGGTTCATCAACGTAGACTTGCCGGAGCCCGACGGCCCCATGATGGCCACATACTCGCCCTTGCGGATCTCTACGTCGATCCCGCGCAACGCATGCACTTCTTCGGCGCCCATCTGATAGACCTTCGCCAGCGCTTCCGTGCGAATCACTACGCCGGCGTCCACCAGATCTTGCCGGTAGGATTCTGATGTTGTTATCTCTGCGGGCATCCGCTTCTCCCTGACATTAGTTCAACTTACTCTTTTTCTTCCGGCTTCTTCGGCGCGGAATTGTCCACTTTTATGGGCGCATCGGGTTTCAAGGTACGCAGCGCTTTATAGCTGCCGACCACGATCTCGTCCCCCGCCTGCAATCCCTTCGAAATCTCGATATCGGTCACTCCGGAAATGCCTGTCTCCACGGGTCGAAAGCTGGCCTTCTTTCCGTTGATGACAAACACCCCCTGGATTTCGTCCTTCTTCGGATCGCTGCTTGCAACCGGAGCCGGGGCGGCCAGCGTAACGTTGCCGTCCTTTTTCCCATTCTTCGCCGCCTCGTCCAGATCCTTTTTCGATCTCACTGCCAGCGCCTGGATCGGTATGGCGACAACGCCCTTCTTCTCCGCGGTTTTGATTTTTGCCGTCGTGGAAAGGCCGGGCCTCAGGTTCTCGGGTGGGCTGTCCAGCGTCACCACTACCTTGAAGTCTTTCGCCTCCTGGTTGCTTGTCGTAGTTTGTGTCGTGGCCAGGCCGGAGCTCCGCAAAACAGCCTGCGAACCGATTTCCGTCACTTTTCCCTTGAATAGCTTGCCGGGGATCGCGTCAATGGTCACATCCGCATCCTGGCCAATTTTGACATTCACGATGTCTGTCTCGTCCACTTTCACTTCCGAAGTGACGATCGACATATCCGAAAGGGTCATCAGGAAACTTCCCGTGGCGTTCTGAATTCCCGGAACCACGTACTCGCCCAGCCGCACCGGCAGGTAACTTACGATCCCGTTGATCGGTGAAAAGTAGGTGGTCTTCTGCAGCACGTCTTTCGTGCGCACCAGCACCGCTTTACTCTGGTCGAGGGTCGAACGCACTTGCTCCAGTTGGGCTTTCTGCATCTGCATGCGGGCCCTGGAGGCATCAACCGCGGCCACCGCCGAATCATAAGCGGTCTTCCGCTGATCGAAATCCTGCTTGGGAATCAGGCCGTCTTTAAGGAGCCCCTGCCCACGACCGTAATCCAGCTTCGCTTTCTCCAGGTTCGCTTCCTGCTGGATCAGATCGGCTCTTGCGGCCGTGTAGCTGGAATCGGCCACTTGCACCCCAGACTCGTTGGAATTGATTGCCGCCGCCTGTGCCTGCACATCGGCGTTGGCCTGCACGTTCTCCTGCAGCAGCAGCCTGTCGCCCTTCTTGATGTGGTCGCCTTCCTTGACCAGTATCTCCGTGATCCGCCCGAAGCCTTGCGCGGTGATATTGGTGTAAGTTGTGGGCTTCACTTCACCGGATGCGGTTACCTGGGAAACCAGCGAGTCCACCTTCGCCACTTTTGCGGTCTGTACCGTCACGACGCCCTTATTCGCCTGGTTGATGCTGAACCACACGATTCCGCCCAGCACGGCCACACCGCCGAGTCCTATCCCGACCTTTTGCCACGTCTTCATGATTCTTTGCCTTTCATGATTCCGCTGCGAACCACCCGCGCGGAGGGACACTGCCAACCCACAAAACTCTCGCTTGCCTACCACTAATACGGCGGAATTGCCGAAAATGTTTCGTGGTCAGGCCGCGGTCTAAATTGCACTTCAGGCGGGGTAGTTGCACACTTCGCTGCTATCTTCCACTCCGTCCTACCAAAGCGTTTCGCGCCTCCATTGTATTTTGAAGTTCAGCAAAAGAAAAGACTTGAGTCTGCTCTCTCGCTTGCGCAACGGGCCGACCCCACCTTTCAGTTAGACGCCGGTTCCCGTGTTTTGGTCTTTCCACACCAGCGCAAAATCCAACTTCGCTCATCCTGCCCTTTGGCCACCGCCCCCTCCTTCGTCTATTTGCCTTGTGGCAGAGGCTCTGAATCGTCAGGTACTACCCGCAAAATGATGACTGTAACCGCTTCGCGCGTCCCCGCGATCCGCATACCTTGGAAATTCTGGACCTCACTTTTGGCGTATGGAACAAGCTTGCCATCCTTTTCCAACTGCTCCAGTGGGGCGGCAATCGTCTGGGGATATGAGGGCGAGCGAACCACGTACGCGATGTGTTGATCATGGAAAAACGCCTGCCAATCCGCAGGTGTCTTGATGGAATCGGGATTGACTTGCCAGGATTGCGATGGGTTTCCAAGTATGAATGGCACGCGGAGATAGTATAAGTGGCGAAGAAACACGAGCGTTTTCCCGGCGATCGGCGTGGAGCCCACAGCCTGATTAACCGCCTCGGACACCTGATACTCTGGCGCTCTCTCCCTGAGGTAGTGCTGGCGATCTTCTATTCCAGTCGCCGCAAGGATTGCCGGAGACATGTAGAGCGCCAGGCCACTGGCGCCTATGAGGCATGAAAGAAGAACGGATAGCGTCGCCAGGCGATGCACCTGGATCCAACCTTTTTGCCGGGCATAGTAGACTCCCGCTGCGGCGCACGAAAACGCCACGGGCAAAAGCGGAAGCAAGTATCGCAGCAACCCGGAGGCAAGAAAAATTCCCAGTCCAGCGGAAAGCCACACGAACGTCCGCACCCGCCATTCTCTGGTATTGCGCCACGCCAGAAACATAAGCGGAGCGATCGCAAACACTATCGGGCCAAAGAATTCCCAGAAACCGGGCGCTGCTCCAGTCCGCCCCATGGAAAAAAACAGGAATGGAATCGCCTGAAACGGGGTGTGCGAGCTTGCCACGCGCGTGCCATTCAGGAAATCCCCAAGGGCATAGGGATTCACACGCTCCGGAATAAGGCGGGAGGCCAGCGTCGGAAAGACTGGATCGCCGGTCCAGATCAGATTGCGAAGGAAAGGCCAAATCCCCGAGAAAAGTGCCGCCAGGAAAAATAACAATCCTTTGATGGCCGAGCGGTATTCGGCAATGAATGCAACACCAAGCGCTGCGGCAATCACACAGCCGGTGTACTTTGCACCCGCAACACCGCCGGCGAGAAAGCCGGCGAGGAACGCGTGATGTGAGTCAGCATCTTCTCGTCTTGAAGCGATTACCAAAACCGCCGCACCCGTAAATGTGGCCATCCAGATGTCTGGTGATCCAGAGGAAGAGAATTGCCAGAACACCAGCGGCGTCAATAGGAACAGGAGCGTGAAACCCAACGCGTAGAAACGCGGAACCCAACGGGCGCTAAGACACGCCACGGCGAGTGTCGCCAACGCACCGCCAAGGAAGAGAAAGCTCATCGCGAGCGACTCTCCTCCCAAAGCAAGTCCAAGAAGAATCAATAAATGGCTCTGCCCGCAGAGAAAACTGTTCGTGATAAAGAAAATGGGGTGGAAGCCCTGCTCGAGAATCAATTTTTGCGCTGCGAAGTGGTAATTGAGGGCGTCCGACCCGGTGAGCGGTGCGAGTGAAGCCATTAACTCCAGCAGTAGCGCGGCGCCGATGCTCCAAAGTGCCACACACTCCGCTGATGAAAAGGGAAAAGAGCGCTGCACGAAACTCTTCGCTCTTCGCAGGAGGTTGGGCAGCTCGAACCAAGCCGGCAGCCAGGACAACAATACGATAAGCAGGCCCGCAGTGCGGATGTGTTGGGTCCACTCCCCAAGAGCTACGCCGATTTCCGTGAGGATGACCCCGGTGCATGCGGATACGAGGAAGTGTTCCGGGAAGGATTCGAATTCCAGATGCAGCTTGCGCAGGACCCAGCTTCCCTGGATGAGCTGCCCAAGCAGGAACACCACTAACCCCGCCAGCATCAGGCTAATCCGGATTAGTGCCATACCCTGCGAGAAAGTGAGCGCAATATCGACGCTGCGGCCGGAGAATACTGATAATAGTAGAAAATTTGCGCGCCAATGACCCATAGTGCCAGGGCAAGCTGCAGCCAAATGCTCACGGGCCTCTGTCCTGTGTCAGCCATGATGAATGCGATTATGCCTCACTCCGCGAGGATGTACTAGCGCCGGTGCTCCCATGCTTAACCCGCGCAAATTCAGCGACCTTTGGAAAATCATTTTGTCGCGTGGCCCGGCTGAGGCTGACGTATAATTTCCAAGGAGTTGAGTTGTCGAAAGGTCTTTCCTAAGGCGCCAATCAAAATGTTTGAAGTGGCCATTCCATGGCTTCCCCAGGAGCGCCTGTTGTGCGAATGATAGGGGCAGTACCTTCCCTCCGGTTCTCCCGCAGTCCCGGACTCGCCTTGATTGCCTTCGTCGCCGTGATTTGCTTGGCCTACGAAGCTGCTCAACTTGTTCTCGAAGGCAACCTCAGTATGCTGGTCATGTCGGGAATGGCATTTGTTGGGGCTGCCATTCTGGTAGCCATTCTTAATGATTGGCGACGTGGTCTTTATTTGCTGCTCGGTTGGATTCTTTTTGAGGACCTGTTCCGCAAATACCTTGGCAACAATATGGCCATTTTTTTCGCCAAGGATGTGCTTGCCATCGTCCTCTACATCTCCTTTTTCGCCGCCAGGCGGAAATCCAAGCTTAAAGTGTTTAAGCTCCCGTTCCAGGTTCCACTGTTGGTATTCATCTGGTTCGGCGCGATCCAGATGTTCAATCTGAACTCCACCAGCATTTTTTACGGCATTCTGGGGATGAAAGTGGATTTTCTGTATATCCCCTTGATCTTTGTCGGCTACGCGTTCATGGAGTCTGAACTCGATTTACAGAAGTTTTTCACTTTCAATACCGTCCTGATTCTGATTGTGGCTACTCTAGCCATTGCGCAGTCCATACTTGGCCCTAGATTTCTTAACCCCACCGTCATCCAGGACGAAATTCGAGACCTGAGCACTTCCTATCGCATCGCGCCCATCTCCGGCTTGATGGCGTACCGGCCCAACGGTGTTTTCGTGAGTGGCGGGCGGCTCGTGGATTTTCTCATTTTATCATGGCTCGTGGCCCTTGGATTTGGTGGATACCTGTTGCTCCGCAGCCGTCGCGCAAGGAATCTGGCTTTTCTCAGCGTAGCAGTGATTGCGATTGCCTCCATCATGACCGCCTCGCGCGGCGTCTTCATGTGGAATGCAGGTAATGCCCTTGTCGTTTCCGCCGCCTTCCTGTGGGGCGCACCGTGGCGCCAGGGGGAGGCGCGGCACGTTCTGCGAACCATTCAACGCGGTCTGTTGGTAGTCGGCCTGGCCCTAGTGGTGATGATGACTATCTTTCCCGATCAGATCGCTTCCCGTTTGGCGATCTATTCCGAAACGCTTTCTCCAGACAGCAGCTCGAGCGAACTCGCTTTTCGCACCGTTGATTATCCGCTCAAGAATCTCATGCTTGCCTTTGACCACCCGCATTGGCTGACAGGTTATGGCATCGGCACATGCACGCTCGGCATTCAATATGTAATTCGCATCATGCACGCGGCCCCTATGGGAATCGGTGTTGAAAACGGTTATGGTCAATTGGTTGTGGAGCTGGGGATTCTGGGCCTCCTCCTGTGGATTTTGTTAAGTATTGCGATTTCCATTTCTGCGTGGAAGATAGCCAAAAGCCTTCGGGGCACCCCTTGGTTTCCCCTGGCTTTCGTAATTTTCTGGTACGCCTTCGTACTCCTCATCCCTATGGGCTACATCGGTTTTGTCGTCTATCAGGACTACATCATGAACGCCTACTTGTGGATTCTTTTAGGCATTCTCTATCGTCTCCCGGATCTTGCGCGAAAAACATCTGGGATCCCGGTTGGCGCCGAGGCCGTCTCAGAATCTGGGCAGGCTTGAATTGCGCATAGCGGTTGTTTCCCCGTTCTTGGATCGCCGTCACGGCACGGAACGCTGCATCGTAGAGCAGATTGAGCGTTTTCTGGGCCAGCCAGATTGCGAAGTTCACGTCTATTCGCAATCTGTGCAGGATATTGAAGTTGTTCCATATACTCCCTCCCCCGCTTCGCCATCCCATTCGCGAAAGGCGATATGGCATCGGATTCCCGCCCTGCCGGGCCCCCATCTGCTGAATTTTATCTGGTGGTACTTTGCCAACCAGGCTCTCCGCTGGTTTCACCGGACTTACCGTTCGCTTCGCTTCGATGTTGTTTTCTCTCCGGGGATAAACTGTTCGGACGCCGATGCGATTGTCGTTCATATCGTCTTTCATGAATTCTTTCGTCTGGTCCATCCAGACTTACGCTTGCGTGATGCGCCTATCAGGAGTTGGCCGGTAATTCTTCACCGGATTTTGTACTACCGCCTCATCATGGCTCTCGAAAATCGCATCTACCGGAATCCCAAAGTCAGCCTGGCCGCCGTTTCCCAGCTCACGGCGAGGGAAATCACCGCGCATTTTGCGCGCCCTGATGTCACCGTGATTCCGAACGCAGTCGATCTGTCGCGGTTTAGCCTGCCGGAACGCCTTCGCCGGCGTCCGCAGGCGCGTCAGGCACTGGCGCTTTCCGAAGGCGAATTTGTGCTGGTTCTGGTGGGAAATGATTACAAGAAAAAGGGCCTCACACCACTTCTGAAAGCTGTTGCCTCAATTCGACACATCCCTTTCCGTCTGCTCGTCGTTGGCCGCGACGATCGTGCTCCATTCCTCGATTTGATTCGCCGGCTGGATCTGGATGGTCGTGTACAATTCCCTGAGCCTTCCCCTGATGTCATGCAGTATTACGCCGCCGCCGACGTCTACGCCGGGCCCTCTCTCCACGATTCCTTTGCCCTGCCCCCCATCGAGGCCATGGCCAGCGGGCTCCCTGTCATCACCAGCGCGAGCAATGGCGGCTCGCAAATTATTACCGATGGCTTCGATGGTTTTGTACTTCAGGATGCGGAAGACGCTGAGTCTCTCTCGAAAATTATCCACAAACTTTACGAACAAGTGGAATTCCGCCGCTCGGTTGGAGAAAACGCGGCCTGCACGGTAAAATCATATACTTGGGAACGCAACGCCGGCCAAACCTTCGAGTTTCTCCTGCACGCGTCTGAGCGAAAGAGGGGAAAATGACCATTGGGAAGCGCTGGAAGCAGGCGCAAGCTGCGGAGAAAGACTTTTGGTCGGGGCTCTCCGCTCCCACCGTTCAGCAAATTCTGGATATGAATGAATCCTCATCGAGAGTCCTTAAGTCCTGGGTCTCGGAATTTCCTTCCCCCGCGGTCGAAATCGGAGTCGGTGGATTTGGGGTTGGTCTGCTTGGCTTCATCCCATCCATTCCATTCCGCATCGGTGTGGACCCACTCCCCCTCGTGAATCCCTCGTGCGAGCCCGGGCTTCTACAAAAGCTCATGGCTCTCCGGGCTTCCTTGCACTTTATCCGCTCTTCCGGTGAGGCCCTGCCCTTTCGCGAGGGACAGTTCGGGCTAGCGGTGTCCGTCAATGTGCTGGATCATGTGGACAATGCGCCTCAGGTGGTCGGCGAAATCTTCCGAATCCTGCGGCCCGGCGGGCTTTTCTTTCTGGCAGTTGACACCTTCTCTTATTTGGGTCTCGCCAAGTGGTATCTTTGGACCAAACCCCGCCACGCGAACGAAATTCTTGTCCTTGCTCATCCATATCGATTCCTGGAGCGTCATGTCGAAAAGTTGTGTCGCGCCGCGGGTTTTGAGGAAGTGCGAAATTCCGCCCGGGGGCCAGTCGAGCTTTGCATCGGCCACAGCACTCTTTCCCCGTTCCTGTTCAGGAAGCCTCTCTCCGCCAGTTGAGAGCGACTTCACTTGTCTTCTGTGATGGAATGAATCATGCCTGGTGAACTTCAGGTCACTGCACAACAGAATGTCGAGGCTTCGCCAGATCTATCTTCAGACTCTGCGGGGCGTATCAGGCATCCTCCTCTGCCTGCACTGACCGGCATTCGCTTCTTTGCCGCATTCTATGTCGTTCTTACTCATTCTCTACCGTGGATTAAGAGCCGAGCCTCCCTTCCTCTTCCCGCCGCAATCTTTCTCGGCAACGGATATCTCGCGGTTTGCCTTTTCTTTTTACTGTCGGGTTTCATCCTCTCGTACACTTACTCGGAACTCGCTCCTGGCGTCGGGAATTGTATAAAATTCTGGAAAGCCCGCTTTGCCAGAATCTATCCGGTCTATCTTTTTTCCCTTTTGCTCGCACTGCCGTTTCAATTTCACACTCTGACCCTGAAATCCACGCTCGCCGTGCTCTTGATGGTCCAGACATGGAATCCGCTCCACCCCGGACTGAGCGGCGCCTGGAATTATCCGGCGTGGTCATTGTCGATTGAGGCCTTCTTTTACTTGTGCTTTCCCTTCATACAGACGCGTATAGCTCCAATGTCCCGCCGGGCTATCCAAATTCTCGTCGCTGGCACCTTGCTGGTGTGTATTCTGTGTCACACTCCCACGCAAGGCCTGGGGATCTGGAACCCCAGCTCTTTCGCGCCCGTTCCTATACCGCTTCCCATCGTCAGAATTCCAGAGTTTTTGCTGGGAATGTTGATGGGCAATTATTTTGTTCGTTTCGGCTGTGTCGCGAGACGGCCTTACTTGGCCTTGCTGGCCATACTTGCCTCCATCCTGAGCCTTTCGATTACCGCGGGCCCCTGGGTGAGCATTGCGATCCTCCCCTTTGCCGTTCTGCTTTACTCGCTCGCCAGCTCCAGGGACGCGATCACAACTTTCTTCTCTAACCCCGTGATGTTTCTGCTCGGCGGCGCCAGTTATTCGGTCTATCTTCTACAACTGCCGGTTCGGGATTGGGTCCGAATTCTTTTTTCACACACAACCAGATCCCTCAATCAGTTCAACGCGCCGCTAACTCCTGTTATCCTCGTGCTGTTTTCGATTCTAGTATTTCGTTACCTGGAAGAGCCCTTGCGCAAGACCCTCCGACGGGGACCCACCCCCCGACTCTAGCTACGAGGTTCCTTCACGCACTCCACATACAGGGACACCGGCACTTTGGGATTCAAGTAATCAAAGAATTGCAATGGCCACGTCAGAAGAAACACCGGCAGGGCGATCGCAAGCCCCTTGCGGTTCCAGAAGCCCTTAATCAGGTCCGCCAGTCTTACCAGCAGTGGAGAGCCCAACCCAGCGCTCCTCACAATGCGAAATCCCAATGGCTCGAGCAGCTTCCGGTAACTTTCCAGCGTATATCCATCGCGAACGTGCCATCCAACTGCTTCGTCCGTGCAAATGTGCCCCTTATTGTTGGGATGCTCGGAATAGGGGCAACAGATGTGGAGCACCCCCTCGTCGCGAAGCAGGTCATGGAAATACTGCACGACCTGCTGGTCCCTCGCGATGTGCTCCAACGTTTCAGAACATATAATCTGATCGAATTCCCGTCCCAACCGCGGCAAATCGTAAAGATTGCAGACTTCGAACCGCAACCGTTCGGGATCCGCTCCCAGGAATCTGAAATATTCCCCTGCCCGCTGCACTTGTCCCGGGTCCATTGTGACGCCGAGAACGCGGCTCCCTCGCCGGTAAGCCGCGTAAGACAACGCTCCGTTGCCACATCCCGCATCCAGTGTGTCGATAGGCCCTTCGCGGAAAAATCTTGGAAGAAAGCGGTATCGGCAACGTGTGTTGAGATCCAGCCCCGGAAAGAGCAGCCGTTTTCCCCACAGCCGCATTCGATCACGCATGGACAATACACTCATGGACAGCGCGTGCTTCGCGGCATTTCAAAATCTCTTTCTCGATTTGAACTTTGATTTTCTCGAAATTTCCAGCAAGTCGAAATTCTACGTGGGTGGCCCGAGTTTGCGCAACTCACACCAGCTCGGTCTTCAAGGAAGTCCCGCGATCGGCAGCCTAGCGCTTGCCCTGTTCCAGCACCGCTTCGCGCGTCGCATTCATCGTAAACTCCAGCGTCTCTTTCGGAATGCTGGTCACAAACGGCCCGATCAGCCAACCCAGCCCGGCGGGAATGTCGCGCGTCAGCGTCACCGCCTCATTCTGCACGTAAACGCCCCCGTCGCGTTCTTCCATCCGCCACCAGGTCTCCATCTGCCACAGAAACCCGTTCTCTTCGTCGGGAGATTTCTCTTTTTCCTCTTTCGTTCCCGGATTGGCCACTTCGCGGATCCGGACCGCCGAACTCCGGCTGTGTTCCCGCGTTGGGGAATCGCGGAAGTACCTCACATCGTGTTCGGTATTCAACACCACCGTAACGATCTTTTTCCGCCGAAACCTCATGTACACCCGGAAGTGATCCCCATCGCGCGTTTCGATCTTCGCGCTTTCCACATCGGGCGCGTAGTACACGGACTGTTTGTTGTAATCCTGCAGCACGCTCAAAACCTGTTCAAGCTTCACGCCGGGAATGAAGATCGCGCCTTCCCAGTCGTGAATCATCCCTCCGGAAAGTTTTGCGGCGCCCTCCACCTCATCCTTGCCTATGCGCTTCATCACCACGCCGCCCTGCTTCAATTTTGTGTAGGCACTCGTTCTAGACGGCTCGGGCAGCTCATCGATCCACAGAAATGCACCCTTGCTCAGCCCCTCCTGATTGCGGGACTCGACTTTGCCCACGTAATCGTAGTAGCCGCGCAGAGTGGTCTGTAACGGCTCGGGCGGTCCTGCTGACGCATCGGTCGTCCTGCCCGCCAGCTCCAGCAGGGTCAGCAGCAGGCACGGCAGCAGATACCTGCACCTGCCAGCGGAAACTGGCAACTGTCTGCTTTTCCCTGTAGCCACACAATCCTCTCAATGGAATCCCCGCTCCTTTCATACAGTTGGGCGGGTCACACTAGCATGGATGCACGAACCTCTCCGAACGGCTCGCCTTTCAGGAAATCAGGTGGATTTTGCAGGGGGAAACAATGGTGGGTTGGGTAGCTCGCACACGGCCCCTTGCGGAACCGCTGTCCCCGCGCGGCCCCCAACCCATCGTTTGAATAGCTTAGGGTCGCCCCAAAATTACAACAATGGCCCAATGGCCCCAGCTAGCGGGGTACCCGGGTCTTAGTACCAGAGCCCTATGCTCGTTAACCAGGTGGTACCTAGATTATGTTAATGAAAATAATGAAGTTACCTGAGAATTAGGTCGCAGATACTCTTCAGCCGCCCACCATTCTCACGGATTTTTGCGGGCCGGTTGCTTTCCCACCAACGCGGTATTTCCATTCAGCAGAATCAACGTCATGTCCTTCGTCTGTCCCTTGCGCATGGGGATGTTGCGTTCCCAATCGGAGTACGCTCCATTCGACGAAGCCCTCAGATCGTAGCTTTCCTGCTTCAATCCAGTGATAAAAAATCTTCCTTTTGAGTCCGTGTGCACTGCGCGCGGCTTGGCCCCACTGGAGGTTTCGCAAGTCACTCCGGCGCTGGCTACGGGTTTCCCGCCCGCGCCAAGTACTGTCCCAGTGATCGTCGCTCCCGTTTTTTTGGGGGTCTGCGCATGAACTTCTGACGCCAACAAGATCGCCGCGCCAAGCATCATCGAACAAATCAGCCTACGTCTCATGGCCACACACTCCTCTGCGAGCCATTTCAGTGTAGTGCTTTTCCCTCCCGTTGCTTTGTTCTCGTCTTTTTGTGTGACGCAGTTCGCAACTGGCTGAACGTACAGTCCCCGCCCGAATCGCGGCCAACATTTCGTTCGGATTCCTGCAACTCTGAGAGGTTCAGGGGAGCTTTAAATCGATGGCGTATACATCCACGTCTCCGTGGTCCACCGTGACGTATACGGATCCGTCCGGGCTCAATCCCGTAAAAATGCAACGCGCCGCCCCGGAGCTCAATAAATCGCCAAATCGTGTAACGCGTTCCGGTTCCCTGGTCGCCATCGGGACCCGGAAGACGGACTCTTCCACCTCGTCACTGTCCTGAAAATACAGCGCGTCCCCTCCCGGCGACCAGCGCAGCGTCGAGGGAAAATTCGCTTCGGCCAGCACCGTCCACTTCAGCAATTTGCAGTCATAAAGGAAAATCTGTTTTTTCTTCGGGTTCAGCGCGGCGATGTATCTTCCATCCGACGACCAGCGCGGCTCGATCAACCCTTCGGAACCGGAGATTGCGGACAGATGTCCCGATTCGAGATCCAGAATCCTGATTGTGGATTCGCCCCCCGTCGCCGTGTCCTGCACGTCCAGCACGATCTGCCTGCCGTCCGTCCTCCAGTCGCCCGACACCGATGCCCACCGGTTATCCGTCGGCAGCACGGTCTTCGGCGAACCGCCCTGCGCTGACACCACGTAAAGCCGGGGCTGCTTGTCCAGCATAAATCCTGTGAACAGAATTTGTTTTTGGTCCGGGGACCAGTGCGGCGCGAACGCGCCCGTGGCCCCGGCCATCAACTGCATCCGATTGCTTCCGTCAATCTTGCTCTTCCAAAGAGTTCCGTTCTCCCGGGCCGCATACACCACCCACTGCCCATCCAGCGAAAAATCCATATCCGTCGCGCCGGATTCCTCCAGCATCGCCGTTTTCGTCAATGTTTTTGGGTCGATTCGCAAAAGTTGGTATTCATTGTGCGAACCGATGACAAACAGCCGCGAGCCGCTCGCCGTCGGATGATCGAATGCGATTGGCCCTTTCGTCAACTGGATGGGATTCCCGCTACGGGAGCCGAACCACCCTTGCTTCTCTTCCATCAGCCACAAGTTGGCTTGCGTATCCACCGCCAAATTTGCGCGCAAATCCTGGCCCGTGGAAAACGCAAAATATTTCCCACCCGCCAGCCACGTGCCGCTCCCCTCGTGTGGCCCGCCCTCTTCGCCGGGCAATACGCGTCGCAGCGATTTTCCGTCGGTTCCGATTTCCCACATCGAATCGGTCCCTTCCACCAAATTGCTTTGGGTGAAACGAAGTCTTTTTCCGTCCGGAGACCACAGCAGCGAATGAGGTGCCAGGTGGAATCTCGCCACCTCTCGCGCTTCGCTACCCTGCGTATCGGTGATCAAAATTGTCTCGCCGCGGACGAACGCGATCATGTCCCCTTTTGGCGACCACACCGCTTCCTTTGCCATCACATCGCCGACGCGCCTCGGGGCCCCGCCCTGCACCGGCCAGAACCATAGAGGAGTTTCTTCGCCCTCGTGCGTAAATTGGCCGATCAGGAATTGCGCATGGTCGGGGGAAAGATCAAAAATTCGCGTGTTATCAAATGGTGTGGGGGTTCGCTGGATGTTTCCGCCTTCCACCGAGGTCTGCATCAAATTCCAGCCTGTTACGTCTCGCACCACGAAATAAATCCGGCTTCCGTCCGTGACCAGTTTCCCCCACGGATCCACTTGCCCCGTGTGCGTAAGCTGGCTGGCCGCCACTACCTTCGGTTCCGGCCGCGGCCAAAGGGAAAAAACCATTAACGTGATAATGCCAACCGCTGCAGCAAAAACCTGCCACCAGGCGGGCCGCGTTTTCCATCCTTTGTTCGCGTCCTCTTTGGGCCGAGCATTGCCCGGCGGACCGTACTCATCCAGCGGAAGTTCCAGCGCATCACGCTCGTCTTCGCTCTCAATACGGATCGCTGTCATCAGCGGCGAGGTTTCTACCGCCACGATCTCCACCGGGGCGATGAAGCGATAACCCCGCCGCGGCACAGTTTCTATAAATACGGGGTTCTCCGCGTTGTCGTTCAACGCCGCCCGCAGTTTCATCAACGCCGTGTTCAGGCTTCCGTCGAACTCAACAAAAGTTCCCTCTGGCCAGATCCGCTTGCGCAATTCATCCCGCGAAAGCACTTCGCCAGGTGTTTCCAGAAGTAGGGCCAGAATACGGAAGGGCTGCTCCTGGAGCCTAACCGGCGTCCCTTGACGACTTAATGTAGCCTTGTCGGGGTCTGCTTCGAACAATCCAAAGCGGTAGAGCCGTCGATCTTGCTGTGCAGTTGTGTCCACCGGGTGCTCCACTGCCTCCGTTGCAGGTGATTGTACACCCAAATCACAGTTGATAGAAAGCCATATCTTTCTAGAAATTAAAGGGTTAACGGTTCATAAATGAACCACCCGGAGTTCGTTTGACCTGTGGCAATTATCTTCCCATTCTTGCGTCTAGCACCACCCGCCTGTCTTCGGTCCCACATACCGGGTCCGGCGGGCCCACAGAGGAGGGTCGCTCCAACATAGCGAAATAACCCTCAATCTCTGAACCAAGGGAATGTCCGCGTCCTGTGTCCTCCGTCAAGAAGTCCTGGACACGGGCGCGGCTATCCCAAAATTTTAGCCCTCGCGCGTCTACCTTAACTTCTAGACACGGCAGTCGATTAGGCCATCAAGAGTGTCCCTGGGAACAATTTGCGTACCGGTACCGGCCCCTCAATTTCCAATATCTCCTTTATCTCATTTCTTTTCTTTACAACCTGCAGTAATGAACCGCCAATTTCTTTGGCATTCATCGTGCCCCTGTCTTACTACCCAGTCGAAACTCATGATTCTAGAGGTGTCTTTCATCATGCGTTTTCGAACTGCTGTTTCTCTCGGAACTTTCTTTCTGCTGTGTTTCGCCATCTCTCTGTGGTCGGTTCCACAACTTGCGGAAGCCGAACCCTTACGAAACTCTCCGGAACCTTCTTCGGTCTCCGGCAGAGTTGCCACCGTCCACGATTCACAGTTCACGCTTGAGCTGAATCGTAACCAGAATCCTAACAAGCTCGAGTTTGTCATCGATTCCCGGACGAAAATCGAGGGCAAGCTCGCTATTGGGGCCCAGGCCACAGTCGACTACCCTGCCGAAGGTCAGCGGCTCTTTGCCACGCGTGTCGTCGTTTTGCCTGCTTCTGGAATTCAGTTGTACTAGTTAGCCGGATTCATCCCGGCGAAAGCTTGGCTCTTTAAACGCCGGCCTTCGCCACGGAGCACCCGACCCGCTCCGCATTATCCAAGTGTCTCGCCGGAGCCATCTAATTACTGCCGGCCGCAGCCTGGCCCCGCCATGCAATTCGTACTTCGCGGGAATCATTCCTCGGGCTCAGGAGGAACGGAATTGCGAAGGACTCTCAATCTTGTTCTGCCTTTGGCCATCAGCGTCGCCTGTGTTTCGCTTTGCTACACGTTTCTCCAGATTCGGACCGAACGCCGCAATTTGAGAAACGAACAAACCCGGCGTTCCGCGATCGTCGCGGAAAATATCGCCGAAACCATCGAATCGTCCCGCGATAAAGTCACCTCAAAAACCTTAAGCCATCTTCTGTACCGTTATGTGCCACGTGAGAGCCTGAGTGGCATTGCTGTTTACGATCCTTCCGGTGCTGTCCGTGCCATCACCCCGGGACTTCCAGTGCGATTCGATCAACCTCCCTCCGAAGCGCTTCGCGCCGTAAAAGTGGGTGCGCCCGCCAGCGATTTTGTTGCTGTCGAGGATTCCACTCTCAACATTTACTCGCTTCCCGTCCTTCAGGGCGGAGAGCTCCTCGGCATCGTCGTGGTCATCTCCGATGCCAGCTATATCCAGGCCCGGGTTATGCGCACTCTGCGTGCTTCCTTGTTGACCGCGCTGGTCCAGACTATTTTCATCACCACTCTTGCCTTCATTCTTGTGCGCTGGAACTTCATCTCTCCCCTCGCCAATACCGCGCATTGGCTTCGCACTCTTCGCTCCGGCGTCCCGGATAGTTCGCGAGTGCTGCCCAAAGACGAAATGTTCGAGCAGATCCACACGGAAGCGCGCCACCTTGCCCAGGATCTGAATTTTGCCCGCGCCGCCGCTCAGGAGGAGGCCCAACTCCGCGAATCGCAGTCCTCGCTCTGGACCCCCGACCGCCTCCGCGTCAGTCTCCAAAGCAAATTGCAAGACAACTCGCTCTTCGTCGTTTCTAATCGGGAGCCCTATATGCACGTTTTCAACGAACGCGACCATTCCATCCAAATGCTAATTCCCGCCAGCGGTGTCGTCACAGCACTTGAACCGGTGCTCGATGCCTGCCACGGCACCTGGATTGCCAACGGCTCCGGCAACGCTGACCGCGAAGTCGTCGACTCCCACGATCATCTGCAAGTTCCCCCATCGCGTCCCACTTACACGCTTCGGCGAGTGTGGCTCACCCCCGAAGAAGATCGTGGCTACTACGAAGGCTTTTCCAATGAAGGCCTTTGGCCGCTCTGCCATATCGCCCACACGCGGCCCATCTTCCGCCCCGACGATTGGAGCGAGTACCAACGCATCAATCAACGCTTTGCCGATGCTGTCGTGCAGGAAATGAAAAACGTCGCTTCGCCCGTTGTTCTTGCCCAGGACTATCACTTCGCTTTGCTCCCGCGAATGGTGAAGGAAGCTCGTCCCGATGCGCGCGTCGCGATCTTCTGGCACATCCCGTGGCCGAATCCCGAAGTCTTCGGAATCTGTCCTTGGCAAAGCGAACTTCTGGACGGATTACTCGGCGCCGATCTGATCGGTTTTCACATTCGCACCCACTGCAGCAACTTTCTCGCGACCGTTGACCGCGCCCTCGAAGCCCTCACCGATTGGGATCGGTTCGAAATTTACCGCCAGGGCCGCGTCTCACGCGTGCGGCCGTATCCCATCAGCGTTGCCGCGCCGCTTAACGGAGAAACTCCACATCCCCTTCGTTCCTCGGGTGAAGAACGCGCCGCTCTCTGCGAAGAGCTTGGCATCGAAGCTTCTCTCCTCGGCGTCGGCGTGGATCGCGTTGATTACACCAAGGGAATTCTCGAACGTTTCCGCGGTGTCGAACGCTTCCTCGAAAACTATCCCGCGTATGTGAACCGCTTCAGTTTTGTCCAGATCGGCGCTCCCAGCCGCACCGACATCCCCCGCTACCGCCAATTCCTCGAGGAAGTCGGCGTCGAAGCCAACCGCATCAACGAACGCTTTCAAGCCGGCCGCTGGAAACCCATCGTGCTGCTGCAGCGGCACCATTCGCACGAGGAGATCAGCCGCTTCTACCGCGCGGCTTCGGTCTGCCTGGTCACCTCTCTCCACGACGGCATGAACCTGGTGGCCAAGGAATTCATCGCCGCGCGGGAAGACAATCGCGGCGTTCTCCTCTTGAGTAGCTTTGCCGGCGCGGCACAGGAATTGCGTGACGCGCTGCTCGTCAATCCATACGACGTTGACCAGGTCGCGCGCTCGATCCGCCAGGCCCTGGAAATGAGCGAAGAGCAGCAGGGCGAGAGCATGTCGCGCATGCGCAAGATCGTTCTGGAAAACAATGTCTATCGCTGGGCCGCCAACCTGATCTCTGACCTCAGCGAGATCCGCGTCCAAAGTTCCGAACGCCGGGAGGTCATGCCCGCTCGATGACTCTCCCCCTGGCCCAGCTTCCGATTCCTCTCCACCACTGGCCAATGATTGCCCCGCGAATCCGCGCCACCGTTCGCCGTGGCCGCTTCCTGTTGGTGGCCGGCAATCCGCTTAATCGCGCCGGTTGCCGTTCTCGTGACTCGGCTTTGAATCGACCTCAGGAGGAACTATCGTGAACGTCGCCGAAACTCCATTCGAATTTTTCACCGTGGCTTACCTCACCCGCATTGGCAACCAGTCTGCCGGAAATCTGGAAGAACTCCTTGCCGGCCTGGAACAGTGCAGCGACGCATCGATCTTTCACCACACTTTCCAGACCCTCAGCTCGCACCACTTTCTCACCGAAGGTTTCTCAAACGACTTCGCGCAGTGGGCTCTCGCTGAAGCCAATCGCGACGCTCTCGCCGAACAGTTCGCCGCCCTCGATATCCGCGACTACACCTCCATCGCCGCCCTTCGCGCCGATCTCTCCCGCGTCCTTCGCGATTTTATCGCCGCTTTTCCCCAATTCAGCCGTCAGGAAGCCCTCGATCGTTTCTACTTCTGCGAAAGCCTCGAAGTCACCATGCCCTTCTCTCTGAACGCGGGCACGCTCGACGATTTTCGCGATGGCGTCGCCTCCATCAGCCATGCGAGTTTTCATTTTCACTTCGTCACCTCCCGCCTGCGTCTTCAACTCCGCACCAATGATTTTTCGCACTGGCTGGCCGGCAGCCTCGGTCTCACCACCCTTGCAGAGAACATCGATCGCATCGATATCTACACCAACACGCTCGACAGCGCGCGCGCCAAGATGCTTCGCCTTGTGGACCGTGAAAGGAGAAAGTATGAGCACGATTCAAATCCCAGGCAGGATTCCGCTGGATGACTACTCCTCCGTCATCGGCGCCGGCGAAGTAGCAGAGCTCCGCACTCTCGCCAAGCCTCTAGCCGGCCGCTCCGTGGTCATGATCAATTCCACGGCCGTTGGCGGAGGTGTGGCGGAAATCCTGAATCGCCTGGTTCCTCTTGCCGAAGAGCTCGGCATCAATATTCGCTGGGAAGTTATGACCGGCGGCGAGGATTTTTTCGAAGTCACCAAATCCTTTCACAACGCCCTGCATGGCGCGCCCTACCATCCGGAGCCCCGCCACTTCGAAATCTTCCGCGCCTACAATGAAAAAAATGCCAAGCGCCTCCCCCTCGATGCGGAATTCATGGTCATCCACGACCCGCAGCCTGCCGGTCTAATTTCCTACCGCGAGAAAAATGCCAATCACTGGGTCTGGCGCTGCCACATCGATCTTTCTCACCCGCATCCCGCCGTCTGGAATTTCCTGGAGAACTATGTTCCCCATTACGACGCGGCCATCTTTTCCTCGCCGGAGTTCGCCAAGCAGCTTCCCATCCCCCAATATCTCTTCCACCCGGCCATCGACCCGCTCTCGGAAAAAAATCGCGAGCTCCCGCCGGAATTCATTCTCGACGTTCTCGCCCGCTACAGCATCGACCATCTGCGCCCCATCCTGACGCAAATTTCGCGTTTCGACCGCCTCAAGGACCCCGTCGGCGTCATTCGTGCCTACCGCATTGTGCGCCGCTATTTCGATTGCCAGCTTGTGTTGGCGGGGGGAGGAGCCTCGGATGATCCTGAGGGCGCCACTGTCCTGAAAGAAGCGCAACATGCCGCCGAAGGCGATCCTGACATCAAGCTCCTCGAACTTCCCGCCTGGGCGCCCCTCGAAGTGAACGCCCTCCAGCGGGCCTCTACCATTGTCATCCAGAAAAGCCTGCGGGAAGGTTTCGGCCTTACCGTTTCCGAAGCTCTCTGGAAAAAGAAACCCGTGGTCGCCGCCGCTGTCGGTGGAATCCCCACACAGATCATCCACAAACATACCGGCCTTCTCGCCCATTCCATCGAAGGGACCGCCTATCAAATCCGTTTTCTGCTCTCTCATCCGGATATTGCCGGACGTCTCGGCGAACGCGGCCACCAGCACGTAAAGGAAAATTTCCTGATCACCCAGAATCTGAAACGCTATCTCACCCTGTTTCTAAAACTCGGAAAGAGTTCCTGATTTTGAGACCATGTGACAGGAATTGGCACAGGATTGGAATTTCCTTACCGATTCAGTTTTCCTTCTCAAACCGCTCAAGAAGCTTTCGTTTCTGCCGATAACGGTCTGGAGGTGATGAATGTCCATTCATGCCGTTCAAGGCAGTCCCGTCCAGCTCCAGAACGATGCGCCCGCTGCCGCTGCTCCCAAGGCTGCTCAGCAGGCCGCCGCTTCAGCACTGCCGCACGACCGCGTCACGATCAGTTCGGCAGCCCAGGCCAAGGCCGCCAGCGGCGATAAAGACCGCGATGGCGACTCCAAGTAGCTTCATCGAACAAAAAAGGACAGTGACGCATCCCGTCACTGCCCACTTTTATTTGTAGCTAAGAATTGTCATCCTGAGTGCATCCGACGAGGATGCGCGAAGGATTTCAGCTTCAAATGATTGCTTGATTTCTCTTCAAGGGTCACCACCCAAGCAACACAAAACGCTCCTATCTCAACTCCCCCGGCTCAATTCCATCCTTCTTCGCCTGGTTCTCCAGATCTTCGATGCTCGCAAGCAACTGCTTCTTTTTTGCTTCCAGTTGCTTCACCTGCTCGTCGAGCGGAATCATGTTATAGCCGCGGTTCGGATTGATCCCCCCGTTCGGGCTGCTGTCGTCCGCTTTGAAATTCTTCAATTGCGTGATTCGCTCTTCCCCCGCGTCGATCTTTTTCTGCAGCTCGGCAATTGCGGCGCGGTATCGCAGAATTTTCCCGCGCCGCGGATCCACCGCTCCCTGAGTGCCGCTAGCCGAAGTTTGCCCGCTGCCTTCCCCGGGACGCTTCGTCCCCACCACCGAGACGGTTCCCTGAAGGCTGCCCATCTCTTCGTTCGTCCACACCTTCTTGGGCTTTTTCCCATCCGTCGGCTTGTTTTCTTCTGTCGCTGACTGCGCTTTCGCGCCGTTGGGAGACTGGCTGCTCGTGGCCGTGCTTCCGGATTCCTGTGTCTGCGCCATCGTTTGCAAACCCGCGATTTGGCAAATCAACGCAAAATACAAGGCCAGCGCCTTCATCGCGTCATCCTCCAGCTCATTTCAACTGCCCGGACTCAATCCCTTTCTTCCTCGCTTCCTCGTACAATCCATCCATCTGAACTTCCAGTTGTGTTTTCTTCTCCCTCAACTTGGCGGTTTGCTGATCCACCGGCGACCGGTTGTATCCGCGGCTCATATCCCTGCCGCCTGCAGAGACATCCTTCCCTTCCGTAAAGTCGCCATACAGTTTCAGTTGCTTGTTCACGTCATCAAGTTGAACCTGAAGTTTCTGCAGGCTATTCCGGTATTTCGCAACCGTCGCCGGATCCGGCGGTTTCGTCATCGTATACTTCTGGTTCCGCTTATCGCCGACAACGGAAACACTTCCCGCGCCATTCACGTCGTCGTTTGTCCAGACTTTCTTGGTCTTTTCGGTCTTGGCAGCCGGAGTCGGTTCCGTCGCTGCCTGGGTAGGTTGCTGGATGGGCGCAGGAGTTGACGTAGTTGGGCCGTCCTGGGCGAAGCAAACAATTGGCAGAAAACCACAGAGCAGGAGTAGGCGTGAAGCGTGACGGATCATCGGACCTCCGATCCGCTAACTGGACCTGATGCTACTTCCCCCATTTTAACGAGGGAAGTCTCACGGATCGGCCCGATTTTCTCCCAGTTTGCTCAGTTCGCCACGCACCAGTTCCGCCGCCTCTTTCGGCGGCCCCACTCGCTTGTAGTTCGTATAAAACGTGCGTTCGTGAATGGAAAACGGCACCACGAATTTCCGCCCGTCGAAATCGTATTGCTGGTAGCTCGGCAGCCAGATCCCCGGCGCCATTTCATATCTTTCCTGCATGAAATAGCTGCCCTGATAGACCTTCGCCAGAAATAGCGCCAGGGTAATATCTTCCGTAACGTGCCCTTCGATCTTCGCCAATTGCGAAGTCTCCTTGTCGATCCACAGGGTACCCTGCACCTTGGCAAACACCATTTCGTTCCGCGTCGAGGGCTTGAACGCGGGGTTTCGCGTCATTTCGTACTTCACAAGCACGCGGTCTCCCCTCACTTCCTCTCCCGCTTTCGTGAACAAGAATGCTTTTCGAGTCGAGTCGATCAAATCATTCCGCTCTTTTTTCCGCCGCTCCACTTTCGCGTAAGCGTCACGCTGCGCGGGCCCCGCCTCCGCCGCCCAGATCAGGGTCGTCTGCAGCTTTTCCAGCGCCGCGCGGTAACTCTCCGGGCTGGCGGGTTGCGCATCGGCTGTCAGCGGGATTTTGCTTGTTCCCGTGCCCGCCGGAAAAACTCTCCACACCTTCACTTCGCTGGGTTTCGAGTCATTCCCGGTCTTTCGGATCTCCACCCGCTCGATTCGCTCGTACGTATTTAAATCCGCGTCTACGCGCTTCTGGTTAGCGATCACCCGTTCGAAGAGATCACCGCCGTTCGCTGAAGCCTCCGGGGTTGCACTCTCCGGGGGAGCGGATTGGGAAAAACAGGGCGAACCGGCAAGCAGCAAGGCGAAAACGGTTAGCCCCCAGACCGTTTGGCCGCCCGCTAGCCTCTTTCGCGCAAAGCCAAGGTAAGTCTTTTTATATGTGTTCATTGCAGTTGAGCTCAAGCTTGATGCTCTCAACCTGTACCCACTCTTTAGCACCGCAATTTCCACTTCAACGCCTCCGTCTTACGGGTACAATGGAGCTGCTTTTAGATTATAGATGCCTTGGCTGAAAGCAAATACACATCTAAAACGTCTAATTAGGGAACGATTCGGCCGGGTGGTTCGTCTCTAAGGTAATAGGAGCACAGTTTGGGCATTTCCCCCATGGATGGCTTGACTAGCGTCCCACCGCTCGCGGGCCGAGTGATGGTGTCAGCCTCGCGCCTTCAACGCGTCAAAAAAGCCTGGATCACCTTTTATGAAACCCTGAAGCTCTCATTGGATGCCTTGCGGGCTCACAAGCTTCGCAGCTTCCTCACCCTCCTCGGCGTCATCCTTGCCGTCACCACCCTCGTCTTCGTCATGAGCGTCATCGCCGGCCTCAACCTCTACGTCGCCGAGCGCGTCGCCAACCTGGGCGCCAACGTCTTCATCGTCGACCGCTTCGGCATCATCACCAGTCGCGACGAATTCATCAAAGCACAAAAACGCCCTTTGATTACCATGGATGACTACCAGCGTCTCCACGATGGCCTGAAACTTGCCCGCTCTGTTGCCGCCGAGGAAGACCGCAACGTCCAGACCCGCGTCGGCGATATCATCATGGAAAACACCTCCATCATGGGTACCACCTCGAACTTCGCCGATGTTCGCACTCTGAATATCGAGGAAGGCCGCTTCATCACTCCCGCCGACGACGAGCACCATTCCGATGTCACGTTTATCGGCTCCGACCTCGCCATCAAGTTTTTCCCCAACGTTGACCCCATTGGGAAATCCATTCGCGTCGGCACGCATTCCTACCAGGTCATCGGCGTCGCCGAAGCCATTGGCAGCGCATTCGGCCAGTCGCAAGACAACTACATGATCATGCCCATGAATACCTTCCTCAAGGGCTGGCATCGCCAGATTGACTGGACCACCGTATTCATCCAGGCCCCCAACGCCGAAATGATGAGTGCCAGCCAGGACGAAGCCCGCATGCTTCTCCGCGCCTGGCGCCATCTGGATTACAACGCACCCGACAATTTCGCCATCCTCGGCTCCGATTCCATCATGGCTCTCTGGCACGACCTCACCGGCAACCTTGCCTTCGTAGCCATGGCCCTTGTCAGCGTTTTTCTTGTCGTCGGCGGCATCGTCATCATGAACATCATGCTGGCCAGCGTTACCGAACGCACCCGCGAAATCGGTTTGCGCCGCTCGCTCGGCGCCCGAAAAATGCACATCCTTTTGCAATTTCTCATGGAGTCTGCCGTGCTCGCTGCATTCGGCGGTTTCATCGGCATCCTTACCGCGTATCTAGCTGTCTTTCTGGTGAAGGCCGTGTTCTCGTTCCCCATGGAGACTCCCCTCACTGCCGTCATCCTCTCGCTCTGTCTTTCCACGGCGGTGGGGCTCTTTTTCGGCATTTTCCCGGCCATGCGGGCCGCGAAGCTTGATCCGATTGAAGCTCTTCGAGCGGAAAGCTAGGCGCGCTTATGCCTCAGGCACACGGCGAAAATCTCCGGCAGGCCATGGATGCGCTGCGCACCCACAAGCTCCGCAGCGCCCTCACGATTTTTGGAGTTGTTCTTGGCGTCAGCGTCATCATGCTCGTCGCCGCTCTGATCACCGGTTTCGACGCGCAAATCCAGGAAAACGTGAAGCAGTTCGGGGCCGACACCGCTTTCGTCACCAAGTGGGATCAGGGCCGCCACGGCGGGCCGCCGCCCCTCGAGGAGCGCCAGCGCAAGCCACTCACGCTTGAAGACGCGCGCGCCCTTCAGGAAAGTTGCCCCGCTGTGAAGAACGTCACCGTCTTTATCACCAGCGATTGGGACGTTGCTCACTCCGTCCGCACCAAGTCCGGCGAAGTCACCGGCATCGATTTCCGCGGCGTCCAGGCCAATTTCGGCCTTGTTTACGCCAACGCGGCCACCCTTGCCGGCCGCTTCATCAGCGAAGGCGACGACCTGCACAAGGAAAAAGTCGTCATGCTCGGCGAAAATGTTGCTCCAGTCCTTTTCCCGGGGGGCGATGCTGTCGGCAAAGACGTCATGATTGATGGCTCCACTTTTCAAGTGATCGGAGTTGTCGAGAAGCCCAAAGGTGGTTTCGGCATGGGCGACGAAGATCGCCGCGTCCTGATTCCGTTCAGCACTTTTCGGAAGACCTTTCCTTCGGCCACTGAGATCAACTTCCGCGTGCAGGCTCAGCCCAAAATGCTCAATCAGTTGGTCGACCAGATCACCGAAGTTCTCCGCCGCCGCCGCAACGTCCCCTATGACGGCAAGGACAATTTTTCCGTCGCCACCGCTGAAGAGCAGATCCAGGAATTTCACAACATCGTCGGGAAAGTCGCGATCGCCACGGTTGTTCTCAGCGCTATTGGCCTGCTGATCGGCGGTGTCGGCGTGATGAACATCATGCTCGTCAGCGTCACCGAACGCACCCGCGAAATTGGCGTCCGCAAAGCCATCGGCGCAAAAAGCAAGGACATCACCTGGCAGTTCCTTCTTGAAGCCATGACCCTTACCGGTTTGGGCGGGCTGATCGCTCTAATTCTTGTAAACGGGCTCGTTCTCCTCGTGCGCCTGGCACTCAATTGGCCCGGAAGCGTCCCTGTCTGGGCCGCGGTCCTGGGCATCTGTGTCAGCGTCAGCATCGGCCTCGTCTTCGGCGTCTGGCCCGCCATGAAGGCCGCCAAGCTAGACCCCGTCGAAGCTCTCCGCTACGAATAGCTGGATCAAGCAGCATTAAGCTACATCGCAGCGGCGGAATGCCTTTCATCCCCCCACAATAAAGTGAAACTTGTCATCCTCAGCCGTGCGGTGTTCGCACGGCGAAGGACCTCAACTGACACAATTTGCAAATTATTTGGAGTGAACGCTGACCGCGTTGAGACCAGAATGGCTTTGATTACGCCGAGCGCAAAAACCGCGCCGCCCGGTTCCGCAACGACTGTTCTGCTACGGGCGCCACGGCCGGTGCAACCGTTTTCCGGCGCGCCAGCGGATACAACTTCTCCGCCAGCACTTCCGCGGAAGCCATCCGCTGCTGCGGATCTTTCGCCAGGCACGAAGCGAGAATCTCATCCAGCGCCGCGGGAATCGAGGAATTCACCTGCGACGGCGGCAACGGCCGCGACGACAGCACGTGATTGCAAACTTTTTGCAGCGATTCCGCCGCAAACGGAGAAATTCCCGTCAGCATTTCGTAGAGCAGCACGCCCAGCGAAAAAACGTCCGAGCGCGCATCCTGCGCCCGCCCCATAATTTGTTCCGGGCACCAGTAAGCCGGGGTCCCCAACAGGGAAGTGTCCTTCGTATCGTGGCTCGAAAGCCGCGCCATCCCAAAGTCCGTCAATTTTATTCGAGAATCGCTGGTCACCAGAATGTTCGCCGGCTTCACATCCCCGTGGATGATGTTGTGCTTGTGCGCTACCTGCAGCGCCACGGCCACCTGCGCCGCCCAACCGCACGCTGACGTGTACGGTACGCTCCCGTTCGTCAGAATTTTCTCCAGCGATTGCCCTTCCACCAGCTCCATCACCAGGTACGGAGTCGAAGTCGACTCCTCAATTCCCATGTCGTGCAGCGTGATAATGAATGGATGCGAGAGTTTTCCCACCACACGGGCTTCCCGCAGAAAACGCGACCTCGCTTCGCCACGCGACAACTCCGGCGAAAGTAGTTTGATCGCCACTGGTCGGTCAATCATCGGATCAAATCCGCGCACCACGCGGCTGTTCGCTCCGGTTCCCAGCGTTTCCAGTATTTGATAACGGCCGACTTGCACGTGTGCCATCCCTCCGATGGACTCCTGCCTCTTGCCAGATTACGCGATCGCGCGCACGCAACGAATGATGCAAGAGTCCTGATTTCAAAGTACTTCCGTACCGGAACCTTTGCTCTGCACCAATCCGGAACTCCGCTCTCCCGGAAAGTCCACCACTAGATATAGACACCTTGGAAATTTCTTCCCCAGATTTTGCGATTTTCTCTTGACACCAACTTCCCCTGGCCCGATACTGCGAATCCAGATTCGGGGGACGTGGAAGCGCCAGACGGACCGAGTCGGGGATAAGTCTTGGTTCGGCTTTGCCCCACGCTCCAGCCCGGTATCACCGCAAAAAACGAGCGCGAAGTACCTGCTCCGCGCAGTCGTAACGTAAGCGCGGACTTTGCTGTTCGGCCGTGTGCGATCCACCGGCATTGGGCAGCGCATTCGTTTTTTTCGATGATTTCGGGTGGACGCCTTCCACTCGTGCCACGAATCCAGTTGCGTTTTCAGGCGGGAACGCAGCCCCCTGCTCGCCAGGGGAGTAAAATAGAAGGGTTCCCCGCTCGCACGTCGGGAACCTGTTGCGGGGAGGAATCAGGATGGCTACGGTGAAACACGCATTGAACGGGAAAGCGGTCGAGACTTCGAAAGCGGTGGATACCTCCAGCGTGTCCAGCGGTCTGGTTTTTGAACGGTACTTCACGGACGGGAAAATCTCTCCCTTCGACAAGGTCGAATGGGAAAAGCGCACCGCTCTGATCGGCAACGAAAAGGGCGCCACAATCTTCAAGCAGGAAAACGTCGAGGTTCCAAAAGGCTGGTCGCAAACCGCCACCAATATCGTCGCCAGCAAGTACTTCCACGGCAAGCCGGGCACTTCCGATCGCGAAACTTCTGTGCGCCAATTGATCGGCCGCGTGGTGGACACCGTCGTCCGCTGGGGTGAGGAAGGCGGCTATTTCGCCAACAACGCGTCGCGCGATGCCTTTCGCGACGAACTCTCCCACCTGCTCGTCGAGCAGAAAATGGCTTTCAATTCCCCCGTCTGGTTCAATGTTGGCTGCCAGCCCAAGCCCCAGTGCTCCGCTTGCTTCATCAACTCTGTCCAGGACAGCATGGAATCCATCATGGGCCTCACCCGCACCGAAGGCATGCTCTTCAAGTGGGGCTCCGGCACCGGCACCAATTTCTCCACCCTCCGCGGCAGCCGTGAAACCCTTTCCGGCGGCGGCATTGCTTCCGGCCCGGTTAGCTTCATGAAGGGTTTCGACGCTTTCGCCGGCGTTATCAAGAGCGGCGGCAAGACGCGCCGCGCTGCCAAGATGGTCATACTCAATATCGACCATCCGGACATCGTCGAATTCATCGATTGCAAGGTGAAGGAAGAAAAGAAAGCTCACGTCCTAATCGAACAGGGTTACGACTCCTCCATCGATGGCGAAGCTTACAGCTCCATCTTCTTCCAGAACGCCAACCACTCCGTCCGCGTCACCGACGAGTTCATGCAGGCCGCGCAGGAAAATCGCGACTGGTGGACCAAAAACGTCACCGACGGCCAGCCCAACGAAAAGCTCAGCGCCCGCGAACTCCTCCACAAGATTTCCGATTCCACCTGGCACTGCGGCGATCCCGGCATGCAGTACGACACCACCGTCAATCGCTGGCACACCTGCAAGTCCACCGCACGCATCAACGCCAGCAATCCTTGCAGCGAATACATGTTTCTGGACGACACCGCCTGCAACCTGGCCTCTCTGAACCTGATGAAGTATCTCGGTCCGAACGGCGAATTCGACGTCGAAGCCTTCACGCGCGCGGTGGATGTCACCATCACCGCCCAGGAAATTCTTGTCGACAACGCCAGCTATCCCACGGACAAAATCGGTAAGAACTCGCACGAGTTCCGGCCGCTCGGTCTCGGCTACGCCAATCTCGGCGCGCTCCTCATGTCCATGGCCATGCCCTACGACTCCGATGAAGGCCGCGACGTTGCCGCCGCCGTCACCGCACTAATGTGCGGCGAAGCATACGCCCAGTCCGCCCGCGTCGCTGAACGCATGGGTCCGTTCCCCGGCTACCCCGTCAATCGCGAACCCATGCTCGACGTCATTCGCATGCACCGCCACGCCATGCGCGGCATCAAGCCAGACCACGTTCAGTCCGATCTCTACATGGGCGCGCAAACTTCCTGGGATTCCGCTCTCGCGCTCGGCGAAAAGCACGGCTTCAAGAATTCCCAGGTCACCGTACTCGCTCCCACCGGCACCATCGGCTTCATGATGGATTGCGACACCACCGGCATCGAGCCCGACCTTGCCCTCGTCAAGTACAAGAAGCTTGTCGGCGGCGGCGTCATCAAAATCGTCAACAACACCGTGCCGGCCGCCTTGATGAAGCTCGGCTACACGCCCGAACAAACCAGCGAAATCGTCAGCTACATCGATGCCAACGGCAAAATGGATGGCGCGCCCTTCGTCAAGCCCGAACATATTCCCGTCTTCGATTGCTCTCTCGCCACCACCGGCGGGCGTTCCATCGCCTGGCGCGGTCACGTCAAGATGATGGCGGCGGCCCAGCCCTTCCTCTCCGGCGCCATCAGCAAGACCATCAACATGCCCGAAAATTCCACGATCGAAGACATCATGGACGCCTACATCGAGTCCTGGAAGCTCGGCCTCAAGGCCGTCGCCATCTACCGCGACAACTCCAAGCGCTCTCAGCCGCTCAACGCCGCTGGCAACAAGAAGGACGAAAAGAAAGCCGAAGTTGCCGCCGCCGCTGAGCCCGAACCGGTTCAGCGCGAACTCTTCGCCCGCACCCAGCGCGAAAAGCTTCCCGTCGAACGCAACTCCGTCACCCACAAGTTCAGCGTCGGCGGCCACGAAGGCTACATCACTGTCGGCATGTACCCCGACGGCCGCCCCGGCGAAATCTTCATCAAGATGTCCAAGGAAGGCTCCACCCTCTCGGGCGTCATGGACGGCCTCGCGCTCACTCTCTCCATCGGCTTGCAATACGGCGTGCCCCTGAAAGTTCTCGTCAACAAGCTGGTCAACACCCGCTTCGAACCCAGCGGCATCACGCCCAACGCCAACATCCGCTTCGCCACTTCCGTGCTCGATTACATCGCGCGCTGGCTCGGCGGACGCTTCATCTCCGCGGACTACCTCAAGCTCAACGGTGCTCCGATGGAAGGCACGGTGGTTGCTTCCATCCCGGCTCCCACGCCAGTTGCTCCGGTAATGACTCCGGCACCGCTGCCCGTCGAAACCAAAACCTATTCTCCGGGCAACGCCCTGGAGGACGCGCCAACCTGCTCCGAATGCGGCATGTTGATGGTGCCCAACGGCGCCTGCTACAAATGCGAAAATTGCGGGAGCACCAGTGGATGCAGCTGATGCGGGCCACAGGCGAGGAGATCACACGATGAGCTCTTTCCCAAGCGGCGCAGCGGTTGCGGTAAGACAGGTCAAAGAAGCCCCGAAAGCCCGGGGCTTCCTCCACATAGTTCGACACGGTGCCGGCACCAACGCCTTCTACATCGTCTCCTATCACCAGATCGCCCGCACAGGCGTCCGCCCCAAACCAATGCTCGCCGAAGGCGCGCAAGCCCTCATCGACATGCTCGAAAAAGTGGGTGTGGACTTCCGCCTTCGTGAAGTTCGCGGCGCCCTCGAGGACATCCTTCGTCTCGGCTCCGCCAACATCCCCGACCTCTGGCTAAGCGACGAAGAGCTCCTAGCCAAAGGCCTAGTCGAATCCTGATCCGCACATTCTTGCCTGTGTAGGGGCGGCGTTACGCCGCCTTCTTAGGTTTCTCCTGCTCGTGTAGCGGACACCTTCAGGTGGCCCAGCCATTCCTAGCTGGGCACTTGTCTTCTTTTTTCCTATGTAGGGCCTGCCGTCTGCGGCGGGCCGCTCTTGCGCCAAAAATCACAAAGGGCCGGAGCATGGCGCTTCCGGCCCTTCGCTTTCTCGAGGCTCTCCCCCACTCACTGCGGAGAACCGCGCCCCTGCCCGCGCAGCTAGCGGGGACGCAAGGGCGGGCGAGGCGCAGCTGGTCTTGGGCGGAATCTCATTCTCGGCATCAGCGGCGGCGGCACATGCCGCAGCGCTTCCCCGCACGCAGGGCAATTCTCAGATCCAGCCGCATCGGCCCGCATCCAATTTCCCTTCACTTCACATAGTGGATTGACACACTGAACAGTGGAGCCCGGCATCATGGTCATTCTGAACTCCCTCAGCGGCCCCAACTCACTCTGCGGAAGTGAGCCCCTTTGGTGGCCAGAGATTCGACGAACGGACCGAGCGGACCTGCAAATTCTCACTCCCCGCACCTGGGGCGTCAACAGGAAACCACCCCTGCAGCTTGCACTAGCCCCACAAATCTGTGGAAAAACTTTGAACCTTCGAAGCTTCCTTCGCCCGCCCCCGCCGATTCTTAACGTTCTCCCATGCTTCTCAGCTCACAGCGAAGGCGGCGACAACTTCCAGTTTCCCGACGTCCAGTTGCTCGCCATGCTTAAACGCTCGTTCTAAGCCAAGCGACAAGCCGAACAGCAGGCCCAACGCAAGCGCATCGAAGCGCAATACATCGCCGATTTTCAGAAAATCGGAGTCCAGGGCATCAGCCCTCAGCTCTCGGAATGGAAGGGAATTGAAGCCACCGAAAAACTGGCCACCAGTGCCAATTCAAAAGTCATCGTCACCGGCAACTCCAAGACCGGCTTACCGATCTTCCTCGGTCCGGAGCAATCCACCACCGAGTCTCTTTCTGTTTTTGTGATTCTGCCGCTACTGCGGGGGAGCGGCCGGCTTCTGATCTGCGTCCGGCGCCAACTCTTTCAATTTGGCCTTTAATTGCTCCAGCTGGTCCTTTTTTTGCGCCACGTCGCTTCGCATCGAGTCCAGCTTGGCTTTTCCGTCCGGGTCTTTCGAAAAATCCGGCCGCGAATAATAGCTTTCGTTCGCCAACGCCAGCGCCCGTTGCTGGACGTCAACTTCTTGCGCCCTGTCGGCAATTTCCTGCTTCAATGCCTCAATCTTCGCCTTCTTCTTGGCAATCTCTTCTTCCGAAGGTCCCTTTGCGGGCTGCGCCTTTTTTGCCTCATCGGCCGTCGAACTCCCGGCCACCGTTGCGTCACTCTTTGCGGTTGCTTCACTGCTTGCGGTCGCTTCCGTTCCAGGCATGCTCTCCGTTGCGGCGGTTGCGTTTTGCACCGTCGCCGGTGTAGCCGGCTTCAGCGTATCGTTCGTAATCACCGTGGCCGGTTTCGCCGGCGTCTTTTTCTGTTCGCGGGCCTTTCGCGCCACTTCCGCCACGGATTGCTCCTGGTCGCTTTGCGCCCGCGCACTCGGCATCCCCACGAGGCACGCCGCAAATATAATCGCGGAAACACACACCCTTTTCCCATTCATCATTGTTCCGCCTCCTGCCTCAATTGGGCTCTCATCTTGCAGGATACGCCCGCCCGCCCAGCGGCACAATTTCCCTCTTCGACCCTGGCGCTTATCTGCAAATCCACTCCCCGCCCTTGCCCTTCGGTACAGGCCCCCCGCTATACTCTTCCCATGCGCTGCCTCGCGATCTCTTGCTTCAGGTCCTGCCTTGTCTTCTTGCTTCTCGCGCTTCCGCTTGCTTCAGCCGCCGATGGTGTTCACCCGGTTCCTGCTGAGTCTACTCAAAATACCCCGGTTCCTTCTTCCACCACATCCACCCAAACTTCCACGTCCACCTATCATCTCTCTCCGGAAAAATATCAAAAAACAATTGCCTACTCGCGCGCCGGCTACCGCCTCTATTTTCTTTCCGTCTTCTGGAACCTTGCCGTAATCCTGTTTCTTCTTCGTTCCGGTTTCTTCGCCAAACTCCGCAGCTTCGCCGACTCCCGCGCCACTCGTCGGCCCCTCCAGGCAGCACTCTTCGTCCCCGCACTCTTCGCGCTCCTCGCGCTGCTTAATCTCCCGATTCGCCTCTACTGGCATCAACTCTCGCTTTTCTACCAACAATCCATCGAGCCCTGGGGCCCCTGGCTCTGGGATTGGACAAAGGCCGAACTCCTCGAAATCGCTCTTGCGCTCCTCGTTGTGACGCTCCTTTTCACCCTCATCCGTTCCAGGCCGCGAAGGTGGTGGCTCTTCGCCTGGCTCGGTGCCATCCCGCTATCTCTTTTCCTTGGCCTCATCGCCCCGTGGTACGTCGACCCGCTCTTCAACAAATTTCGCCCGCTCCAGGAAACGCAGCCGCAGCTCGTCCAGTCGATTGGCGAACTTTCCCGCCGTGCGGGCATTCCGATTCCTCCCGACCGCATGTTCCTCATGGAAGCCAGCGCCAAAACCAACGCTATCAACGCCTACGTCGCCGGCATTGGCCCTTCCAAGCGCATCGTCATCTGGGATACTTCCATCCGCAAAACGAAACCCGAGGAACTCCTCTTCATCGTCGGCCACGAAATGGGACACTACGTCCTCGGCCACGTCCTGAAAGGATTCGCGTATTTCCTTGCACTTCTGTTTGTCGCTTTATTCCTTGCCCATCGTCTCTTGCAGTGGACCATCGCTCGCTGGGGCAACGCCTGGGGAATCCGCGGGCAATCCGACTGGGCCGCCCTTGGCGCCCTGCTCCTGCTCTTCAACATAATGAATTTCTTCGGCGAACCTATCGGCAACGCCATCAGCCGCATGCAGGAGCACGCCGCCGACGCCTACGGCCTCCAACTAGCCCAGGGCCTCATCCCCAACGCCAACGAGGTCGCCGCCCATTCCTTCCAGGTCCTCGGCGACGAAGATCTCGACGATCCCGATCCTCCAAAATTCATCGTCCTCTGGCTCTACTCCCACCCTCCCCTGAACGACCGCCTCAAATTCGCCCACGACTTCCCTCGCCCACCCAAATAGGAAAACTTGTCATTCTTCGGGCATCCGACGAGGATGCCCGAAGAACCTCAACCTAAAATGCTTCGATGACTTCGAATGACGGCAACTCGCCCTTCTCCCCTCATCTCCCGCCCTTCCTCTTCAAAAACGCCGCCACCTTATGCCGGTTCCCGCACACCGCCATTGAACACCATCTCCTCCGCCGCGTCCGCGAATCATCATAAAAAAACAGCCGGCACTCCGCATTCGCGCACCGCTTCACGGGCGCATTCTGTCCCTCCACAATCAACTCCGCCGCCGACCTCGCAATCGCCGCCAGCAGCCATTCCAGCCCGCTCTCTCTCCCAATAAATTCCAGCCTCCACCGCCCCTCTCGCCCCACCAGTTCATCGTGCCCTTCCGTAACCCGCAAAATCTCATTGATCGGCGCCACCCAAGCCTTCGGGAACTCCCTTCTTTCTTCCACCGCCGAAAAAACTGCTCGCACACACTCCCGCAACCGCAAGATCTTCAGCAGCACCGCATCCACCGCCCCCAGCTCGCTCCCCTCCAGCGACTCCAGCCTCATACCCCGTTCTTCGCTCACCACCCTCGAATCAACTAGGAACTCCACAAATTCTGCCCACGAAAGGTCATGCGCCACAGGGATCAAATTGGCAAAATCCAGCGCCAATCTTCCGGCGATCAGCTTTGGAGGCGATGCGCTGGCTCTCAATCTTGCTCCCTATCCCCCCTTTGGAGATTTCTAACCACTCTTCCGGCTCATGCAGGTTATACTCTCCCTGCTGGGCACATTGCAACAATTCCCGGCCCCTTCTCGTGTCTAGGGACGGCTATCGCCGGTTGAACGCAATTTCTAGCAGTCAGCGTCCTTTAGCCGATTTCGCCGTCGAATCGCTTGCAAGGAGCCATCGTGGACAATCTCCCGTCTTCTGACCCCAACGTGCCGGAATTTGCAAATGAAATTTCGACTGTCCTGCCGACTCCCCCTGGCCGAAATTCCGTGCTCTTTAATGATCGAGGCCTCCGTACCGGCTGGCGTCTGCTCATCTATATTCTCCTCACTGCTATTTCATTCACGTTGATTGGCTTTGTTGCGCGAAAGTTTGTCGCCCCCACTCGTGGCGTTCCCCCTCCATCAGCCGTCCTGGTTCAGGAACTTCTCGGTTTCGCCGTCGTCTTTGGCTGCGCTTTAATCATGTCTCGAATCGAGCGTCGCGCCCCAGGTGAGTATGGACTTCCCATCGCGGAAGCGTTTGGCAGGAAATTTTGGCTTGGGATTCTTTTCGGCCTCGTGGAAATTTCGGTTCTGATTGGACTAATATCCGCATTTGGAGGCTATGCTTTCGGCGCCATAGCGTTATCTTCGAAAGGCATAGTGGGATGGGGCCTGCTTCACCTTGTGCTGTTCACCGCCGTCGGATTCTTCGAAGAGTTCCTGTTTCGCGGCTACACCCAGTTCACCTTGGCGGACGGCATCGGCTTCTGGCCCGCCGCGCTTCTGCTTTCGCTGGGCTTCGGCGCCATTCACCTCCTCAACCCCGGCGAAGGTCCAGTCGGCGCGGCAAGCGTCGCCCTGGTCGGTATTTTTTTTGCGTTCACGCTGTACCGCACCGGCAATCTCTGGTACGCCGTCGGCCTTCACGCCAGTTTCGATTGGGGCGAAACTTATCTCTTTTCCGTCCCCAACAGCGGCACCTTCATGGAAGGCCATCTCTCGAATTCCATTCTCCATGGCGCCAAGTGGCTAACCGGCGGCACCGTCGGCCCCGAAGGCAGCATCTTCTGCTTCCTCACTATGGGCCTCCAATTCCTCGTAGTCATGTGGCTCTTCCCCAAGAAAGCTGCGCCCGCCGGATCCGCGGCGCCATCCGCTCTCCCACACTCCACCTGAACTTTTCTTGAGAAATTTGAAATGGAAAGAAACGTTGTCATCCTGAGGGCATCCGAAGAGGATGCCCTCAGGATGACAACCTAAACCACACCACAAAATTTTCCGTACCGAGCACCACGCCGCCACCTCGCCCGCTACTTCACCAACTCCGAAACCACCACCAAATGCACCCCCTCCGCCTCCGCCCGCGACAGCATCTCCTTCAACGCCTGCAGCGTCTCCGGATGCGGATGCCCGATCGCAATCGCCGCCCCCTTCTCCTTCGCACCGCGCATCGCCAATTCCAGCTGCTTCCGGACCGCCGCCACATCCTGCACATCATCCAGAAACGGCACATTGCGAAATCCGCTTCTCACTCCCGCATGTTCTGCCTCTTCAAACGCCACCGTGGCCGCCGTCGTTCTACTATCCACAAAAAATAGATCCCTCTGCTTCAGCAGCGGCATTAACTCCCCCATCAATTTCGCATCCGTCGTAGCCAGCGACCCCTCATGGTTATTCACCCCTTTCGCCGTCGGCACGCTCTCCAGCATCCCGCCTAACTCGTGTGCCACTTCCTCGCCACTCATCCCCGCCTCCAGTTGGTGCGCCTCCGGCCTGTCATTCGCGATCGCCCGCATCGGCAGATGCAGCATCACTTCCAGTCCACGCCCCTGCGCCTCCTCTGCAATCTCCGTCGAATGCGCTTGATAAGGCAGGACGGAAATCGTTAACGGATAATGCAGCGCGAAAACCGCCGCCGCAGCTTCCCGGTCGTTGCCAAAATCATCCAGAAGGATTGCCAGCCTCGGCCCTGAAACGGCAGGCGTGGGCGCGTGGTGAGACGCACGCTCTTTTTTTGCGGGTTGAGTTTTGGATTTAGAGCGAAACTTCGAGGCAATCTTGTCGCACCCACCCATCCACACGGCTACGCCAGCTGCGCAAACCAGGAGCAAAAACAAAAGTTTCCGGGCGGTTCCGGACTTTTTGCGGGCCACTACGCCTTAAGCGGCCTTCTTTGCGGCATTCTTCAGCAACTGCAGTGCCTTCTGCAACACTGGATCGTCAGCCGAAAGCGGGCGCGGCCCCGGCGGCGGTTCTTTCTGTGCGCTACTATCCGCTACTTCTTCGCCGTCGTCCGTCTCGCTCGCAGCCGCCGCGCGAACCACTTCCGTGGGCGTCACGCCTTCATCCAGGATCGATTTGCCGTCCGCGTTGGTAAAATTTCCGACGGTCAAAATCAGCGCCGCTCCATCGTCCAGCGGGATCAACTTCTGTTCCGATGCCAGACCGAACGTGCGGTCGCCCACCAGGTCGCCTCGTTTCGTGTTTGCGATCGCCGCGGCCAGCACTTCCGCTGCTCCAGTCGTCGTTCCATCCATCAAAATCGATACGGGGCCTTTCCACATCACCTTGCTCGGCTCCGCGTTGAAAACCTGTTCGGTGATCGTCTGCCCGTGCAATTTCGTCAGCGTTCCCGATGGCACAAACAGCTTCGCGATCTCAATCGCTTCCGTTGTCTGTCCGCGCCCGCAATCCCGTACATCCAAAATCACTTTGTTCACGCCCTGCTTTTCCGCTTCCAGCAGCTTCGCGCGGAGCTCATCCTTGCGCCCCGCGTCCAGCGTCGAAAAACGGATCGCGATCGTGTCGTTGTCCACCTTCTGCACTTGCAGCTTTGGTTCCGTCATCTTCATGCGGACCACATCCAATTCCTCCGGGTCCGTCTTTCCGCGCCGGATCACGCCGACCTTCACGCCGGTCCCCGGCTGCCCCGCCAGCAAATTCTTCGCCTGCCCCACTGACATTTCCCGCGTCGTGAATCCCGCCACCGACTCCAAGATGTCCCCGCTGTGCAACCCGGCCTTCTCCGCCGAACTCTCCGGCATCACCGACGTCACGATGATGTAGCCGAACCGCTTGCTCAGGTTCAGCCCGGTTTCGCCCGTTCCCGGGTTCGCCTGCTTCTGTTGATATTCCGTATATTCGCGCGGCGTCAAATAACTCGACTCAGAATCCAGCGATTCCAGCAACCCGTGCAGCGATCCCGCCGTCACCAGGTGCATGTTCGGTTCGTCCACATAATCGTTCTGAATGCGCTGCAGCACTTCGCCGTAAACCACCAGGGACTTGTATGCGTTGCTGTCGTTCGTGGTCCGGCCGAGCACATGGCCAATCCCCACCCAGCCGACAATCAACACCGAAGCCGCCAAAATGCTATAGCGCGTCAAACGATTCATTCCGCACCATCCTCTTGAAAAACGATTTCTGAGTATACCATTCTGTTAGGACGCGCCAGAGGCCCACTTGGATACCCTGCTTCTGCCGATTAACCCCTCCCACTCGGGTGCGCCAGAGACACGCTGATTCCTGCCTTTGTTGCGTTATTACCACAAGCAACGCCAACCGCCTTCCCGGCATCCTTATATCTCGTTGAATACAAAGCACAAAGCAAAAATAATTTGGCCGACAATGTGCTACTCTAAATGAGTAACTCTATGTTTCAATCCACAATTCACCGTCCTGTGGAAACCGAGGGTGTGGGTCTGCACACCGGCGTTCACACCAAGCTCCGCCTCCAGTCAGCTCCTCCGGACACTGGCATCGTTTTCCGCCGCGTTGACCTCGACAATTTCCCCATCGAAGCCCATGGCCATAACGTCGCTCGCGTTAGTTACGCCACCAGCCTCATGAAGCAGGGTGTCCTCCTCTCCACCACCGAGCACCTGCTCGCCGCCACCTATTCCTACGGCATCGACAACATCTTCATCGACATCGACAACATCGAAATCCCCATCCTCGATGGGTCTGCCGAGCCCTTTCTCCAACTCCTCGATCGAGCCGGCCTCCGCCGCCTTCGCCGCAAGCGACGCTATCTCCGCGTCCTCAAACCCGTCGAAGTCGTCGAAGACGGACGTCGCATTGCCATCTCTCCCGCCGACGAATTCCGCGTCCGCTGCTACGTTGATTTTCCCCACCCCCTGGTCGGCCAGCAGCAGGTCGAACTGCTCGTAAATCCCGATTCTTTCCGCCAGGTGCTCTCCCGCGCGCGCACTTTTTGCTTTGAATCCGATATCGAGCCGCTCCGCGCCATGGGCCTCATCCGCGGCGGCTCGCTCGATAACGCGATCGTCCTCACCAAAGACGGCGTCATGAACGGTCCCCTGCGCTATCCCGATGAGTTCGGCCGCCACAAAGCTCTCGACCTTATCGGCGACCTCGCCCTCGTCGGCCTCCCGCTCCTCGGACGCGTCGAAGCCCGCAAGGCCGGCCACTCACTCCACACCCAGCTTGTCAGCCGCCTCCTCGCCGACCCCTCTGCCTGGGAAATCTCCACCGAAGAACACTCGTCCGCCACTTTCCGCCACGCCCCCCAATTCGCCTCCGCCGACTGAACTTTTCAACCCTTCAACTTCTGAACTCATCAACTTCTTGTTCCTCCGAACTTCTTCCCATCCCCGCATTGTCAAAACTCCCCGTCCAATGGACAATGCTCCTGCCATGTCCAATCACGACGTTGCCGTCCTCATCCTCGCCGCTGGCAAAGGCACCCGCCTCAAATCCAGCCTTGCAAAAGTTTTGCATCACGCCGGTGGCCGCCCGCTCGTCGATCACGTAGTCCGCGCCTGCCTGCCCCTCCACGCGAAAAAAATCATCGCCGTCGTCGGCCATCAAGCCGAGCAAGTCTCCTCCGCCGTTGAGCCGCTTGAAGTCGAAACCGTTCTGCAGCAACCGCAAAACGGCACCGGCCACGCGATGCTCGTTTCCAAACGCGCCATCGGCAACGCGAAATACGTCATCGTGCTTCCCGGCGACGCCCCGCTCATCCGCACCGAAACTCTTCGCGCCCTGCTCCAGAAACACAAAACCGGCAACGCCGCCGCCACCATCCTCACCGCCGTCCTCGCCGATCCCTCCGGCTACGGCCGCATCCTCCGCAAATCCGGTGACGCCGTCGCCTCCATCATCGAAGAATCGCAGCTCACTCCAGACCAGCGCGACCTCAACGAAATCAATTCCAGCATGTACTGCTTCACCGCCGCCAAACTCTGGCCCGCGCTCGCGCACGTAAAACCAAACAACAAGCATCGCGAAATTTATCTCACCGACGCGATCTCTCTCCTTAATTCCGCCGGCGAAACCGTCCTCGCCGAAATCGCCCCCGATCCCCGCGAAGCTCTCGGCTGCAACACCCGCGCCGATCTCGCCGCCGTCGATCGCACCTTCCGCGAGTGGAAACGCGATCAGCTCATGCGCGACGGCGTCACCATCCAGCTTCCCGAAACCGTCCTCGTCGATCCCGAAGTCACCGTCGGCGAAGACACCATCCTCGAGCCCACCGTCCAGCTCCTCGGCGAAACAAAAATCGGCGCCCGCTGCACCATCCGCACCGGCAGCGTCCTTCGCGATGCAATTCTCGGCGACAACGTCCTCGTCGAACCCCACTGCGTCATCGACTCCTCCCGTCTCGAATCCGAAGTCATCCTTGGCCCCTTTGCTCGCCTTCGCCCCGAATCCCATCTCCTCAAAGGCGCGCGCATCGGCAACTTCGTCGAAATCAAAAAAAGCACCATCGGCGAAGGCAGCAAAGCCCCGCATCTTTCCTACATCGGCGACGCCAAAGTCGGCAGCAAATCCAACATCGGCGCCGGCACCATCACCTGCAACTACGACGGCTTCGCCAAGCACCCCACCACCATCGGCAACCGCGTCTTCGTCGGCAGCGATTCCGTCCTCGTCGCTCCCGTAAAACTCGGCGACGGCGCCTACATCGCCGCCGGCTCAGTAATCACCGAAAACGTCCCCTCCGACGCTCTCGGTATCGCCCGCGGCCGCCAATCCACCAAACCCAATTGGGCCTCCAAAAAACGCCGCGAACTCAGCAACCACTCTCTCCACTCGCCCAAAAAGCCCAAACGCAAAAAACGCCGCTAACTCTTTGGAGTGCGGTGGCGCTGCCACCGCTTTTACGGTTTCAACGCAACCACCCAACAAAAAGTTCGACGCGTTCCCCCCAGCGCTTGTCATCCTGAAGACATCCGATAAGGATGTCCGAAGGACCTCAACGAAAACACGAGCACCCAAGCACGAGTTCACCTCTCCCAAATCTCTCCTCCTCCCTGTGCTAAAATAGATCTTCCTGCAGCACTCCCGGAGGTGCCCATGAAATTCGGAGTCGTAGTCTTCCCCGGGTCCAACTGCGACCACGACGCCTTTCACGCCATCGGCCACGTCCTCGAAAAACCCGTCGAATTCATCTGGCACCAATCCGAAGACCTCCACAATTGCGACGCCATCATCCTCCCAGGTGGTTTTTCCTACGGCGACTATCTCCGCACCGGCGCCATCGCCCGCTTCTCTCCCGTCATGAACTCCGTCGCCAAATTCGCAAAATCCGGCGGCCTGGTCCTCGGCATCTGCAACGGTTTCCAGATCCTCCTCGAAGCCGGCCTGCTTCCCGGCGCCATGATGCGCAACTCCGGCCTCCGCTTCATCTGCCGCCACGTCCACATTCGCGTCGAAGACACCAACTCTCCCTTCACGAACTCCGCGCAAAAAGGCCAGATCCTCAAAATCCCCATCGCGCACAGCGACGGCAACTACAGCTGCGACGAAGCCACGCTCGCCGACCTCGAAAAAAATCACCAGGTCCTCTTCCGTTACACCACGCCCGACGGCACCGAGGACGATGTGGCACAGGCACTCCTGCCTGTGCGCCCGATCAATGCCGGCAATCCCAACGGCTCCACAAACAACATCGCCGGCATCTGCAACCGCGAACGCAACGTAGCCGGCTTGATGCCCCATCCTGAGCGCGCCGTAGAATCCGCCCTAAACTCCGAAGACGGCTTGATCATTCTCCGCTCGATGGTGGAAGCGTTAGTAGGCGTCGCCAAGGCCACCGCGTGACGTTGCTGGATTTTCGGAGTTCGCAAAGTTTTCTGTTCTGGCAAGATTTGTCATTCCGAGCGGAGTCTGCGAAGCGAGGAACCTGCTTTTGAATTTCCCGAGGTAACGCGCAAGCGCTAAAAATGGCCACCACCCAGATCGAAATCAAGGTCACTCCCGAAATCGCCGCCGAACACGGCGTCACCCGCGACGAATACGCCCGCATCCAGAAAATCCTCGGTCGCGACCCAAACATCACTGAACTCGGCATCTTCTCCGTGATGTGGAGCGAGCACTGCTCCTACAAATCCAGCAAAGTCCACCTCAAGCGCCTCCCCACAAAAGGCAAACTAGTCGTCCAAGGCCCCGGCGAAAACGCTGGCGTAGTCGACATCGGCGACGGCCTCGTCGCCGCTTTCAAAATCGAATCCCACAATCACCCCAGCTATGTCGAACCCTTCCAAGGCGCCACCACCGGCGTAGGCGGCATCCTCCGCGACATCTTCACCATGGGCGCCCGCCCCATTGCCGTCCTCGACTCCCTCCGCTTCGGCGAAATTTCCCCCGTAGCGGCGACCTTCAGGTCGCCAAGCGTTCCGAACTCCGATTCCGAAACCGCCGCCAACCGTCGCATCCTAGACGGCGTAATCCGCGGCATCGCCCACTACGGCAACTGCTTCGGCGTCCCCACCGTAGGCGGCGAAGTAGCCTTCGAACCCTGTTACTCCCAAAATCCTCTAGTCAACGCCCTAGCCCTCGGCATCGCCCGCAAGGAAGACATCTTCCTCGCCAAAGCCAAAGGTCTCGGCAATCCCGTCATCTACGTCGGCGCAAAAACCGGACGCGACGGCATCCACGGCGCCTCGCTCCTCGCTTCCGCCGAATTCACTGAAGAATCCCAGCAGAAGCGCCCCAATGTTCAAGTCGGCGATCCCTTCGTTGAAAAACTTCTTCTCGAAGCCTGCCTCGAAGCCATGAAGACCGGCGCGATCGTCGCCATTCAGGACATGGGCGCCGCCGGACTCACCTGCTCCACCTGCGAAATGGCCTCCCGCGGCGGCACCGGCATTGAAATCGATCTCGCCAAAGTTCCCCAGCGCGAAACCGGCATGAGCCCCTACGAAATCATGCTAAGCGAATCCCAGGAGCGCATGCTCCTTGTCGCCGAAAAGGGACGCGAGCACGAAGTCCTCGACGTCTTCAAAAAGTGGGGCCTCGATTCCACCGTCGTCGGTGAAGTCACCACTGGCGGCCTCCTCGTAGTAAAAGATCACGGCAAGATAGTCGCGCAAATTCCCGCGCACCCCCTCGCCGAAGAAGGCCCTGTATACAATCGCCCCATGGCAGCGCCATCGCCGCGCAACGAATCCGAAAAAGACTGGTTCCCCTTCGCGCCCGAAAAAACCGACCTCACCGCCAATTTCAAAAAGCTTCTCGCCTCGCCAACCATCGCCTCGAAACGCTGGATCACCGAGCAGTACGACACCAGCGTCCGCACCAACACCCTCGCTGGCCCCGGCGCCAGCGATGCCGCCGTAGTCCGCATCAAGGAATCCGAGAAGAATGGTGTCACGCGCGCCCTCGCTCTCTCCACCGACGCCAACGGCCGCTGGTGCCAACTCAATCCCAAAGTCGGCGCTATGCACGCCCTCGCTGAAGCCGCCCGCAACGTCGCCGCCTCCGGCGCGCGTCCAATCGCCGCCACCAACTGCCTCAATTTCGGCAGCCCCGAAAAGCCCGAAGTGATGTGGCAATTCTCCCAATCCATCGACGGCCTTGAAGAAGCCTGCACCGCCCTCGGCACCCCCATCACCGGCGGCAACGTCAGCTTCTACAACGAAACCCTCGGCAAATCGATCTATCCCACTCCGGTAATCGGCATCCTTGGCATTCTCGACGACGCCTCCAAAGTCCTCAAAATCGCCTTCCGCAACGAAGGCGACATCATCGTCCTCCTCAACGGCGCCAACTCTTCCGGTGCCGGTCAGCACACCACCGCGCCCGCCGCCCGCCGCCGCGAATTCTCCTCCTCCGAATATTCCAAAACCATCGCGGGCATAGTCGCAGGCGAACCCCCATCCATAGAATTAGGCGCCGAAAAATGGCTAATCGACTGCCTGGTCACCCTAGCTGCCGCAGGCACGGTGGAATCCGCCCACGACCTAAGCGACGGCGGCGCAGCCGTCACGATCGCCGAATCCCTCTTCGCCTCTGTAGGGCCCGACCTCGCTCGTCCCGCTCTCGGTGCGGCAATGACCCTCCCCGAAAACGCCTCCGCCGAATACGCCCTCTTCGGCGAATCCGGCGCCCGCGCCATCGTCTCCGTCTCCCCCACGAAACTTGCCGCTCTCCGCGCCACTGCGAGACAATACGGTGTAGGCGCTCACGAAATCGGCAAAGTCACCCGTGACAACTCTCTCCGCATCGAATATAAGGGGCATATAGTGGTCCAGTCCGATGTGCCCGCTCTCGCTGACGTGTGGGCCAACTCTTTGCAGCGCACCCTAAAGGTTCAATGAAGCAAAGACTCGCTTTCGCTGACGACCACTTCCACGACGAGTGTGGTGTCTTCGGCGTCTTCGGCCATCCCGAAGCCGCCAATCTCGCCTACCTCGGCCTCTATGCACTCCAGCATCGCGGCCAGGAATCCGCCGGCATCGTCTCCAGCGACGGCCACGACCTCAACGCTCACCGCGCCATGGGCGAAGTCGAGGAAATCTTTATCCCGAGCGTCCTCGCAAAACTTCCCGGCTCCAGCGCCATCGGCCACACCCGCTATTCCACCGCCGGCGACAAAGCCCTTCTCAACGCGCAGCCCATCATGATCGATTGCAATAAGGGCAAAATCGCCGTCGGCCACAATGGCAACCTCACCAACGCCGCCGACTGGCGCCGCAAGCTCGAGCATCGCGGTTCCATCTTCCAGACTAACAGCGACACCGAAGTCATCGTCCATCTCATCGCCCGCTCGCAGGCCCGCAATCTCTCCGGCGCCCTCGGCGATGCGCTCAATCAGGTGGAAGGCGCCTACTCGCTTCTTGTCCTCACACAAGACGAGCTCTACGCCGTACGCGATCCCCGTGGCTTCCGTCCGCTCGTCCTTGGCAAAGTCGCTTCTCCCCTCGGAGAAGACGCCTGGGTCGTCGCCTCCGAAACCTGCGCCTTCGATCTTCTCAACGCCACCTACGTCCGCGAAGTCGAACCCGGCGAAATGGTCCGCATCTCCCGCTCCGGCATCGAATCCATCCGCTTCAGCCCGCCGAAGCCGCACCAATACTGCATTTTCGAGCACGTCTATTTCTCGCGCCCAGACAGCATCATCTTCGGCCGCTCCGTCAATCACTCCCGCGAAATGCTCGGCCGCCTCCTCGCCCAGGAACATCCCGTCGAAGCAGATATGGTCGTTCCCATCCCGGACTCCGGCGTCCCCGCCGCCATCGGCTATTCGCTCGAATCCAAAATTCCTTTCCGCATGGGCCTCATCCGCAATCACTACATCGGCCGCACGTTCATCGAACCGTCGCAAGCCATCCGCAATTTCGGCGTCAAACTGAAACTCAATCCCGTCCGCGAACTCGTCGCCGGCAAACGAGTCGTCCTCGTCGACGATTCCATCGTCCGCGGCACCACCAGCCGCAAGCTCGTTCGCATGATGCGCGAAGCCGGCGCCAAAGAAGTCCACATGCGCATCAGTTGTCCGCCCACCATTTCGCCCTGCTACTACGGCGTGGACACGCCGACAAAAGAAGAACTGATCGCCTCTTCCAACTCGCCCGAGGAAATCCGCAAATATCTCGGCGCCGATTCCCTCGGTTACCTCTCTCTCTCGGGCCTCAAGCAATCCGTAAACGATAACGAAGGCAAATTCTGTACCTCTTGTTACACAGGCAACTATCCAACGGACCTGGTGCAATTAGAAGTTCGCGAATCTTCCGCAAGCGGAAAGGCAACCGAACCAGTAGCGGTAGAACATGAATCCTGATGTAGCGGCCACCTTCAGGTGGCCCAGTGTAGTGGCCGGTCTTTAGACCGGCCACTCCTCCGGTACTACAGAATCCGGAGGAAAGGCACCAACTCCAAATTCGTTCTAGAATAGGAACAAAGCCATCCCCCGAACCAAGGTGAATCGTGAAAGCTGACGCAATCAAAGTAAAAGCCAAAAACGGCGCTCCCGCCAAAGAAGCCGACGCCTCCATGAGCGCCAAGGTCAAAAGCGAAATTATCGCCTGGTTCTGGGTCATCCTCGCTTTCATGCTCATCAACGGCACCCTCGGCCAGGCCCGCGTCATTCCTTCCGGCTCCATGGAAAACACCCTGCTCATCGGCGATCACCTCATCATGAGCCGCATCGGCTACGACGCCGGCATCCCCTTCACCAACATTCACGTTCCCCTCTGGCGCGAGCCCAAGCGCCAGCAGATCGTCATCTTCAAGCCGCCGTTCGATCCCGCCCAACCCGACTACGTCAAGCGCGTCATCGGACTTCCCGGCGAAACGGTTGACGTCCACGACGGCGGTGTCTGGATCAATGGGAAAAGACTTGTCGAGAATTACACCATCGGCCGCAGCGAGCCTCCCGCCCGTTCGCAGCTCATCGCCCCGTTCACCGGCCTGCCCTTCACCATCCCCAAGGACTGCTACTTCGTCATGGGCGACAATCGCGAAAATTCTCTCGATTCCCGCTATTGGGGTTGCGTCCCTCGCAATGATATTCTCGGTACGCCGGTGCTCATTTATATGTCGCTCGACGCGCCCCGCGACGCCTGGAACGGCGATATCGGCGCCCGCTTCCTCGCCTACGGCAACGCGATCATTCATCCCGGCACCGTCCGCTGGCGCAGGCTGTTCCATGTGTTCTAGAATCTTGATTGTAGCGGCCACCTTCAGGTGGCCCCGCTTGCTGCTCTAGCGGCCCTGACCTGGTCGGGGGCGTTTTTTGTTCTCGGATTTGTTTTTTTCTGTGTAGGGCCCGTCCTTCTGAGGCGGGCAGTGTTTTTGCTTTACGTTCTGCCCACAGTGTGACCTCTGTCGTGCTCCTCTACCTCGCGGCCTCCCACTGCCCCGCAGGTTTTGACCCGGCAAGGCGCACCGCTTGTTCCAGCGTCACGCATCGAATCGTTGAGGCGCCTCACCATGAAATACGCCGACGCAGGGGTCAATATCGCCGTAGCCGATGACGCCAAGCAGCGCATTCGTCATCTCGCCAGCCGCACCTTCACGCCCGCCGTTCTCGGCGGAATAGGCGGATTTGGCGCTCTCTATTCCCTCGATCACAAAAAATTCAAGGAGCCGGTCCTCGTCTCCAGCGCCGATGGCGTCGGCACTAAGCTCAAAATCGCCATGTCCATGGGCGTTCATTCCACCGTCGGCGGCGACCTCGTCAATCATTGCGTCAACGACATTCTCGTTCAGGGCGCCGAGCCGCTCTTCTTCCTCGACTACCTCGCCATGGGCAAGCTCGAACCCGATGTCGTCGAACAGCTTGTCGATGGCATGAGCCGCGCCTGCCGTAAAGCAGGCTGCGCCCTCATCGGCGGCGAAACCGCGGAAATGCCCGGCTTCTATCCCGTAGGCGAATACGATCTCGCCGGCTTCATCGTCGGCGTCGTCGAACGCAAAAATATTCTCACCGGCAAAAACGTAAAGCCCGGTGACACATTGCTCGGGCTTCCCTCCGCCGGACTCCACACCAACGGCTACTCTCTCGCCCGCAAGCTCATCTTCGACGTCGCCAAACTCAAGCCGGACACCTACGTCGCCGAAGTCGGCAACAAAATCGGCGCCGAACTCCTCAAACCGCATGTCTGCTACGCGCCCGCCGTAAAAAATCTTCTAGCGAAAGGCTGGATCTCCGCCCTCGCCCACATTACCGGCGGCGGCATTCCCGGCAATCTCCCCCGCGTCCTTCCCAGCGGCGTAAAAGCCATCATCGATCTCGACGCCTGGCCCATCCCCTCGATCTTCAAATATCTCGCAAAGATCGGCGAAATCGATACCGACGAACTCCTCCAGTCCTTCAACATGGGCGTCGGCATGATCGTCATCGTTCCCGCCGACTTCGTGAAAGAAGCCGAAGCCGACCTCAAGCGCCGCCGCGAAAAATTTTTCCGCATCGGCCGCATCGAACGCGGCGACACCGGCAAAGCCCGTCTAGTCTATTCCGGCGCTCTAAATCTGTAACCTGTCGCGGGATTCACGCCCGAACGTAGGGCCCGCCTTCCGAGGCGGGCCGTTCTTACTTGGGAACGCCAATTTCCTAATTGGCGTTCCCTCCTCCTCCGCTCAAATTCTTCCCCTCCGCCCTCTTCCTCCTCCTGCTCCACCACCACCACTCGCACTTCTCCGCCGCCAACCGTGGATTCCTCGCCTGCGCCACCGCCGCCTCAAACGTATCCAGCACGCAAATATCCTGATGCTGCCCGGTCAACTTCTCCAATTTCCCGTACATCTTCTTCGCATCCTGCTTCGCCAAGTCCTCCACCGAACGAATCCCCAGCATCTCAAAATCCCGCAACATCGCCGGCCCCACGGAAATCAAATCCTTCAGCCTCCGTTCTCTTCGCATGACGCCTCCTTTCGTTCTTCGCTTTACGTTCGCCACTCACTGCGCAACACTCTACTCCGCATTTCGGCTGCTTTCAACGCCTTTATCCTTTGACTCCCAGGCTCGTCTAACTCCAAAAGGAGAAATCCCCATGGTCAAAAAAATCACCCCTGTCCTCTTCGTCAAGGAAATCGAACCCGTCCTCCCCTTCTGGCTGGGCAAGCTCGGCTTCACCAAAACCATGGAAGTCCCCGAAGGCAACAAACTCGCATTCGCAGCCTTTAAAAGCGGCAATGCCGAAATCATGTACCAGACCTACGCCAGCGCTGACCACGATCTCCCCTCCGTCTCCGCAGACGTCCGCAAAGGCCCCACCTTCCTCTATCTCGAAGTCGAAAATCTCGAAGCCATCAAATCCGCCGTCAAAGGCGCCGAAGTCTATCTCTCCGAACGCACCACCTTCTACGGCGCAAAGGAAATCGGTGTCAAAGACCCCGCCGGCCACTTCATCACCTTCGCCCAATTCTCTTAATTTTGAGTGCGGGAGCACAGCTCCCGCTTTTGCAAACTACACCCATCCGCCCAAACCCACCACGATCACCAACCCCAGTCCTGTCGCGCCCCTGTGTGGCACAGCCATTCCTGGCTGTGCTCTTGGGGTTTTCTTCCTCTTCTTCTCAGCGATCTCCGCGCGCTTCCTCTGCGAACTCTGCGTTAAGTCCCCTCTTCTCTCTGATTTCGGCTCCCCGCATTTGGTCGTCCCCTCCAGGTGTGTTAACTTTTTCTTTCATGACCAAACACATCGGCGTCCTCCTAAGCGGTCGCGGCTCCAACTTCGAAGCCCTCGCCGACAGTGTCTCCGCCGGCCGCATCCCCAACGCGGAGATCTCCATCGTCATCAGCAACAAGCCCAACGCTCCCGGCCTCGAGCGAGCCGCCGCCCGCAACATTCCCGCTCGCGCCATCCCCTCCAAAGGCCTCGAACGCGAAGCCTACGACCGCCAGGTCGCCGCCGTCCTCCACGAATACAAAGTCGATCTCGTCTGCCTCGCCGGCTACATGCGCCTCCTCTCCCCTTTCTTCGTTGCCGCATTTCCCCAGCGCATTCTCAACATCCATCCCTCACTCCTCCCATCCTTCCCCGGCCTCGAATCGCAAAAGCAGGCCCTCGACTACGGAGTCAAATTCGCCGGCTGCACCGTCCATTTCGTCGACGAAAATCTCGACGCCGGCCCCATCATCCTGCAATCCGCCGTCCCCGTCCTCGACTCCGACGACGAGCACACCCTTTCCGAGCGCATCCTGAAAGAGGAACATCGCATCTACACCCAAGCCGTAAAAATCATCCTGGAAGGGAACTACAAAATCGCCGGCCGCCGCGTCCTGCATTCCGCGTAGCGGCCACCTTCAGGTGGCCTAGCCTGTTTTTGTAGAGGCCGCCTTCCGAGGCGGGCGCCTTTTTAGGCGACTCGTCCTTTTTTTAGAAAGTCTGTCATCCTGAGGCTATCCGATAAGGATAGCCTCAGGACCTCAACCTAAAGTGCAGCGCACAAAGTAAACTAGGAAGGTCTTTCAAAATCCAAAAATGTCCACCACCTTCAAACCCGTCGACGAACAACTCGCCTACCTCAAAAAAGGCGCCGCCGAAATCATCCCCGAACCCGAACTTCGCGCCAGCCTCGAAAAATCCCTCAAATCCGGCACGCCCCTCCGCGTCTATCTCGGCGTAGATCCCACCGCCCCCGATCTCCATCTCGGCCACACCGTAGTTCTCCGAAAACTAAAACACTTCCAGGACATGGGCCACACCGCCGTCTTCCTCATCGGCGATTTTTCCGCCATGATTGGCGACCCAACCGGCGTTTCCGAAACCCGCCCGCCGCTCACCCGCGAACAGGTGGACGCCAACGCCAAAACCTATCTCGCCCAGGTCTTCAAGATTCTCGATCCCGCCAAAACCGAAGTCCGCTACAACAGCGAGTGGCTCGGCAAGCTCTCCGCCGAAGCCGTCGTCCGCCTCTGCTCACACTATCGCCTCGCCCGCATGCTCGAGCGCGAGGATTTCCGCAAGCGCCTCGACGAAGGCCATCCCATCTCCGTCCACGAGCTGCTCTATCCGCTCCTCACCGCCTACGACGCCGTCTCCCTCAAGTCCGACGTCGAACTAGGCGCCACCGAGCAAAAATTCAATCTCCTCGTTCACCGCGAAATCCAGCGCGAATACGGTCTCCCTGGCCAGGCCATTCTCACCATGCCCATTCTCGTTGGCCTCGACGGCCAGCGCAAAATGTCCAAGAGCCTCGGCAACTACATCGGCATCACCGAGCCGCCCGCCGACATGTTCGGCAAAATCATGTCCATCCCCGACGACCTGATGTGGCTCTACTACGAACTCGTCACCGACCGCACCCCGCAGCAAATCGCCGCGCTCAAACACGAAGTCTCCTCCGGAGCCCTCCATCCCATGGACGCCAAAATGCGCCTAGCCCAAGAAATCGTCTCCGGCTTCCACGGCCCCGACCTTGCCCGCAAAGCCGCCGAAAATTTCCAGCGCGTCTTCCGCGACCGCCAATCGCCCTCCGATGTCCCCGTCCAAAAAATCCCCACGGGCCCGGCGAAAAAGCTAATCGCACTTCTCGTCGAACTAAAACTAGCTCCCTCCAAAAGCGAAGCCGAGCGCCTAATCAAACAAGGCGGCGTGGAAATCGACGAGACGCGCGTGGACGACCCGCGCAAAGACCTCGACCTGACCAAGCCAGCCCAATTCCTCCTCCGCGCCGGCAAGAAAAAATTCCTCCGCCTAATTGTCGAATGAAAAATGTAGGGCCCGCCTTCTGAGGCAGGTCGCTCTTCCAGCTCTACTAAGTTATCGGAATGAGTTCGACAGTCTCCGACTCTATCTCTATCACGCGTCCACTTTGGAATAGAAACGCCAAGCGAAAGGAATCGCCGGGTGCCCAATTCTTCCGAGTTCGCATAAAGGGATCATCGTGTTGAATGCTTGGATCCACCTTCAGAATCTGAGGAACGCAGCCATCCTCGGTGAATGGCATGTCCGGATCGCGCGGGCCGATCTTCAAAAGCAGCAAATCATCAAAGTATAGTTTCATTCCTGACGAATTGTTACCGGGGCGACCCCATGGATTCTCCCACTTAGGCACAGTCCATTTCAGTACGACTGCGTCGTAAGCGGGAAGTAGCTCCAACCCTTCGAACTCCGCGGAGTTATGAATGTCCCAATACAAATTGTCGGATTGGAATTGCACCGAGCCCGAGATTTCAAAGTTCTTTAATCGCATGGAGGCATGATACCGCAGCGCCCTGGCTCTTTGGGCAACGGAACACGGGCCACGCATCACGAAGAAACTACCCCAACACTTCTGCAACCATCCCCGCCACCCGCTCCGCAATGGCCCCCGCCGCCGTCAATCCAGGCGACTCAATCCCCACCAACTGAATCACCCGCGGCACCTCGCGATCCGCCTCAATCACGAAATCCGCCACGCCTTTCTCCCCCGGCGCCTTCAATTTCGGCCGCAACCCCGAATATCCCAGTTGTAAATCCTCCACCGAAATCTCAGGCAACATCGTCTTCGCATCCGCCGCAAATTCCGCAATCTCCATGCGATCCTTCTCGTAATTCTCTTTCCCGTCCACATACGTCGCCGTCGGTCCCACCAGTGTCGTACCCCAAAGCGTCTTCGTAAAATGCACGCCCAGCGTCAACTGGTCGTGATGCGGCAAGGGATAAACCAAATTCCGTACCAACTCCGCCCGCGGCCCGCGAATCTCGCAATACTCCCCCCGCACCGGATAAATCTTCCACGGCCGCGGCCCCAGCATCCCGGCCACTTCGTCCGCATACAATCCCGCCGAATTCACAACGCAGCGCGCCTCAATCGTCTCTTCCTCCGACTGTTCCTCGTCCCCAATCCGCAGCGTCACCCGCACCGAATCATTCTGCGGCTCCATTCTCACCACCGTCGCACGCTTCACCAGGTGCGCACCCTGCCCCTCCGCCACTCTCGCATACGCATGCACCAACTCCTCCGCCGAACAAATCCCCGTCGACGGCACCTCCAGCGCGGCATGCCCCTTCACATGCGGCTCCTTCCGGCGCATCTCCGCCGCATCAATCAGCCGCAATCCCTCCACTCCGTTGTCTTCCCCTTTCTTTTTCAGCGCCAACAACTCCGCTTCCTCCGCTGCATTCTTCGCTACCACCAGCTTCCCGGTAGTCCGGTGCGCCACGCCATGCCGCGCGCAAAACTCCTTCGTCATCCGGTTTCCCGCCACGCAAAGTTTCGCCTTCCACGAATTCTTCGGGTAATAAATCCCCGAATGAATCACTCCGCTGTTCCGCGAACTCGTAGCCATGCCAAACTTCGGATTCTTCTCCACCAAAAACACATCCGCCCACCGCCGCGAAAGCGCCTCCGCAACAGCGCAACCCACCACCCCGCCCCCCACAATCAAAACATTCGCCCGATCCATATCCACCTTTGGAGTGCGGGAACCCTGCTCCCGCTTTTGCGGTCTGAACCCAACCACCCAAATTTTCAAACTTTGTAGGGGCCGGGCTCGCTTGCCCTGAGTCCGACCGAAGGGCCCGGCCCTCTTCGATCTATCAATCTTCGACCTCTCCTCTTCACGGCGCGACTCCGGGCCAAATCCTCTTCACCGGCAACTGGCCACCGCCCCTACTGATCTCCCCCCGCCGCATCAAAATACGGCCGGCACGTCTCCAACCGGCTCCCCGCCGCATCGCACACCGCAAACTTCGCCACCTTCCCCGCTTCATACCCGTTCTTCCAAAGCGACGCCGACCCAAACTCCCCATCCTTGTTCACCGCGTAATAATACAAATGAAACGTCGCCAACTTTTTCTTGTCCCCGTTGTAATTTCGCGCCACGCGTCCCAACGCCTCCAGGCACGCGTCCGTGGGCTTCATCCCCTTCCGCATCATCTCCACAATGGTGTGCCCGCCGGAAATCTTGATGTTCTCCTCGCCCTTTCCCGTCGACCCCGCCCCGCCCACTTCTCCGTCCACAAACAATCCCGCTCCGATAATCGGTGAATCTCCCACGCGCCCCGGAATCTTCCACGACAATCCCGAAGTCGTCGTCGTTCCACTCACTTCCCCCTTCGCATTCACTGCCAGGCAGTTGATCGTCCCCGTAATCGGGTCCGCAATCCGCTTCTCTGCATAGGCAATCTTCTCCGCGTCCCCGTCAAAGAGCTGCGCCATGTACTCCTTCCACTCCGGGCTATCGATCCCCGGCCGCCAGTTGAAGCTCGTCTTCGCCTTCCACGCCAGCCAGATCTTCCGCGAGTGCTCCGTCAGCAGGTTCATCTCCTCGAACCCTTCCGCCACGCCAAATCGCCGCGCGCCGTCGCCCACGATCATCGTGTGATTCGTCCGCTCCATCACCGTCTTCGCCAGCCGCGCCACGTTCTTGATCTTCTGCACGCTCGCCACGCTCCCCGCCCGCCGCGTCGGCCCATGCATCACGCTCGCGTCCAGCTCCACCACGCCTTCCTCGTTCGGCAATCCGCCATAACCCACCGAATCGTCATTCGGATCGTCCTCGACGATCGTGACCGCGGCCACCGCCGCCTCCAGCGTGTCCCCGCCCGCCTTCAAAACCTCCATCCCCTTAGGCAGCGCATTCACCCCATTCGCCGATGAAATCATCACCGGCCGCGTCCCTGCAGCCGCCGCACCCGTTCCCGCAATTCCCACGCCCGCGGTTTCCCCAATCTCCAGCCCTCTCCCAAACAATCGCCCAGCCCCCGCCAACGCCCCACCCACCGCCGAACTCACAAAAAACTTTCTCCGCGTCCACAGTTCCATCGGTCGTCTCCTCAATCTGGCCTTCTAGTTTGTTCGTAGCTGCCGCTTCCCGCGTTGCACTCTAAGCCAACTCCGCTACAAAAGAAACAACCTTCCTAAATCTGTTTCTACTTTCTGACTCGATACTCCTTTGGACTCGGCACGCTTCTTTACTGACAGGAACGAGCTCGAGAACATAACTCCGGAAATCGAGATATTCTTGTTACTGAAATCTCGCTTTGGGCCGGAGTCTTAAAGATGCAAATAAGAATTAACCTGATAAGCGCAACAATTCTTTGTTTCCTTACCGTGGGTCAACAGGGATTTGCGGCCCAGTCAAAACATGATTGCTCATTTCCTTCAGGCCTTCAGGAAGAAATCACGAAAAGGTTCCCCGCAACGAAGCTATTACGATTGACTGATTTGAGCGCGCATGACAGAAATCTCTTTCAAAAGGAGCACGGCAATCGATGCCCCGGTTTTGTGAAAGTCGACTTTTATGGGGACGGAAAGCCGACGTTTGCACTTGTGCTGATATCAATAGAAACTCCGAAGAAAACGGCCGAGCTCGTAGTTGCCAAGCAAATTGCGGGCAGGTGGGAAATTCACTTGTTGGAGAAGACAGATGGTGCGCCGGTGGTTTGGAGCCAGGGGCCAGGCACCTACACGGATGTTTACGGTCAGAAAACAATTCACTCTGCTAACCGTGTCATTGTCTTTTGCGGATATGAGTCGTGGGCAATTCTTTATGCGTGGACCGGAAAGACAGTGGACAAAGTGTGGCTCTCTGACTAAATTTTGCTCGCCGTTCCGCACCGCAACCTCTTCGGGCCACGGAACACGGGCCACGAACCACGCTCCCTTAATCGCCCCCCAACGGCAAATAATACTGTGTCCCCTTCACCGGCTCCTGCAATCTCTTCAGCAACTGCTGCAAATCCTCGCTCCGCTCCACAAAATCGATCTCCGAAGTATCCACCACCAGCAGATCCGCCGCCTCATATCGGAAAAAGAAATGCTCGTACGCCCGCGCCACCTCTTCCACATACTCCGGCGCAATCTGCTTCTCTTCCGCCGCCTTCTTCTTCGCAATCCGCGCCCGCAGCACCTCCGGCTTCGCCTGCAGATAAATCACCAGGTCCGGCTCGGGAATCTCCGCCGTCAGCGCCTCGTAATATCGCTCGTAAAGTTTCAGCTCTTTATCATCCAAATTCAGGTTCGCGAAAATCCGGTCCTTCTCCATCAGAAAATCGCTGATCACCGGACCCGGCGCGTCCCCCGCCAGCCCCTCCCGCATCCGCTTCTGCCGCTCCATCAGGAAATACATTTGCGCCCGCAACGCCGCCCCCGGCTTCTCCGCATAAAACTCCGCCAGAAACGGATTGTCCTCGCAATCGTAAATCCGTCGCGCGTGCAGCCGTTCCGCCAGGATCCGCGCCAGCGTCGTCTTGCCCACCCGCAGCGGCCCTTCAATCACAATAAACCGCGGAGCCTGCGGCCCCTTCATGGGAATCCGCGCCCGCTTCGCCGAAGACGATTCCGCTCCCGACATATCACCTCGCTTCCCCCGCCACCCGCCAATCGCGCGCGATTATAGCAGGTGCTCATCTTGTGGCACAGGCACTCCTGCCTGCGCCCTTGGTTTTTCTCCGCGTGCACCGCACGCGAGTGCTGCCTGTGGGCTCTTGGGTTTGAATCTTGTAGGGGCGGCTTTACGCCGCCTTCTTCGCTTTCTTATTCCACTCAGACTGTGCCTTTTGTAGCGGCCGGGCTTGCCTGCCCTGAGTCCGTCCGAATGGCCCGGCCCACTCTTCGAAACGAAGGGCTGGCTGGCGCCTGTCCCGACCCTGTAGGGATGTCAGCCCGCCTTTGGAGGGCCAGCCTTCCTCCCGGTAAGCTTCGCCACCCCACTCCTTTGTGTCCCATCGATTACCGTACTGTTACTTGACTCGCGAATACCCTTCTTTTACCATCGCCCCAAGGAGTTCTCTCGCCGTGTGGCTCCCACCGCGGTTCGTTAGTTGCTATCTGCCCTCCGTTATTCTCTAGTTATCCGTACCTCCCCAAAATCCCCCTCCTCCTAACCCCTTCCTTTTCAACACATCCAAATCTCATACAAAACAAACAACTTTATCCCCCTGCAATATCTATCACTTTCAAAAAAAAGGGGGGAGGGGGAGTAACTCCTTCATAATCGTTTTAGTCCCGTCCTTCGGTACCATCCAAAACGTGACCAATGGGCCAGTGACACCTGTACTCCGGTACAGCTAAGCTTCCCGTGTTGCAGCCCACCGCATCTTGACCACGGCCGGCAACACTGAGGTGCTCTTTGTTACTCTCCGCCGCTCTGCTTTTGATGTGGCTGCCGAACTCCGATCTCCCTAAGCCGGCAGCATCCGATTCTCCGGCCCTCGCTAACTCCGTCGCCTCAGGATCTGTTAAAGACTCGGCCGCCCGTGTCGCCCTCCCGGACGCTCCGATCGCCAAATCCGAACCCGCCGTTGAGTCTAGCTCGCTCGCCGTCCAGCCTTTCTCCATCGCTCCTCTGAAGTCCGCCATGGAACGTCCCGCTCCCACCGCGCGCCAACAAGCACTTTGGTACACCTTCATGGCCGTCAGCCACAGCGCCGCCGCCTTCGACGCCTACTCCACCCGCCGCGCCATCTCCGGTAATTTCGGCACGGAAAGCAATCCGCTGCTTCGTCCCTTCTCGCACTCCAACGCCATCTACGCGGCCACGCAGGTCAGCCCGGCGGTGATGGACTACGTCGGCCGCCGCATGATGACCAGCAACCATCCCACGCTTCGGCGCTTCTGGTGGGTCCCTCAAGTCGCCGGCGCCAGCTTCTCTTTCAGCGCTGGTATGCGCAACTACTCACTTACTCAATAATTTCCTTCCCTCTCTCCTCCCGAATGGCCTCCGCGTTTTTTCGCAGGGGCCTGATGACTAACCCGACTTCTCTTCTATCTCTCTCTCCCAAGCGCCTCTTTCTGCGTTATAGTATTTTTGTCTCGTCCGCGCCGTGATCCGCCTGGCTCTTTCATCGCGACACTTTCTTGGCGGACGGGTTATGATTCTTGATTCTGACAACTAACGCCATGGCGCCGTGGGGGCGCTGTTGCAAAAGGCGGAGGACAATACGGTATGAAGAAGCCAATCTTGGGAATGGCGATCATCTTGGCGTCCGCGTGTGCTGTCGGCGCGCAACAGGCAAGTGTTACCCCGTCCACCGAACGCACTGCAGAAAATGTCGCCGCTCCGTTTAGCGACACCAGCGGAGCCCAGGTCAACCTCCTCGAGACCGCCATCAGCGAATCTCGCAGCTTCACGATTGCCACGCCCGCCGCTCCCGAGGCTGCTCCGCCTCCCGCTGCTGCTGCCCCGGCTCCCAAGCCCAATTTTATTTATGGAAATCGCGATGATTACCGCTGGCAGGTGGCTCTCGGAGTCGGCTTTTATCGCTTCCAGTCCAACATCATCAACGCCAGCCTGGTCGGCACCAACACCACCGTCAGCTACTTTACGAACGGTTGGCTCGCCGTCGAGGGTAACGTCATCACCGGTTTCGCTCCCTCGGTCAACGTCAACGAGCATGTGAAGTATTTGGGCGGCGGCGGCGGCATCCGCGTCGGTGGCCGCCGCAACCGCTTCGAGCCTTGGGCCCACGTGTTGGTGGGCGGCGCGCATTTGCAGCCTCAAACGGCGGGCAACAGCCGCAGCGGTCTCGCCGTACAATCCGGCATTGGCCTCGACTACCGCCTGCACGCGCGGTTTTCCGTGCGTGCCGAAACCGACTGGGTCTACACGACCTTGTTCAATCAAACCCAGAACAATTTCCAGGCCGCTCTCGACGTCGTCTTCCACTTCTGATTTGCCTGCGATAGTTCCGTTCGCGCGCGATTCACAGAATCGTAGTTTTACTGCGCTTCATTGACACCCCAACATCCACTTCGCTACACTTTTCAGGTAACGCTTCGTTCCTACCTACGCGGTTCCCCGGTAGCTCAATGGTAGAGCATTCGGCTGTTAACAGAGGAATTCAAATCACATAACTCGTTTCTCTAGCGTCAGTTAACAGCTTTCCGGCATCCCCATTTTGTTTTTTTCTTGTCCCCCATATGTCCCCCGCGGCCCGAGTATCAGGACAGCTGATATTGTTTGCAGGTGTTTTTGGACTCGCACTGCGCACCTGCTTTGCAAGCGCGTTCCCACCTTCCAAACACTCCACCCTTGTTCTGCGTTTCTAATATTTCCAACAATTTCGGGGAATCTGCTTCTCGCTCGAAGTAAGCCTCGAAACTGGAATTACATAGAGTTTTGGAACGGTAAAAGAACGGCCGTTTCCACCGATTTTCATCGTTTCAGCGCACCTGCTATCATGCGCCTTCACTACGGGTAGGCTAGTGTAAATGCCCCGTCCTAGTCCAAGCTGTTTGGGATGAACCAGACAGATGCGGCACGCGCCGGCGGGTCAAGTCCCTCTCACACTGCCACTAGGCCGATACTCTTCAGCGTGGACTCCATGAGCAATCCTACCGGGTCATCACTGGCGAATAACCATTCGGCCGTGACATTCGTTGCAGCATTTTCATACGAAACGTCGTTGTGTTGATGGAAGAAAATTGGTTGCAGGAAGGTGGTCGCGGCGCCGGGAGAGAATCCCCGAAGGAAGACTGCGTCTTGCCGCTTTATACGCAAAACACCCGGCACTATTACTGCGCGAACTCGTTCCGCTGCACGCGAAGCTTCTTTGTGAAAATTAGCAAATTCCGCAGCAAATCTGCGGTCTTCAGGTCGAACAGAACGCCCGAGTCTTGCCATCGTAAAACTCGAGTATAATTTCGAGCAAAGCAGATCAAAAGGATGAATCCTATAAATGACACCAACATCTTCTCCTTTCGCTCCGCGAGTCGCAAAAAACGCCGCGACTTCCAGATTTGTCGTAAAATCCAGAAGCGATGTCGGCAAGCCATAGTGTTGATAGAGTGCTTCCCATTCCAGTTTTGTCAAATGCGAGAGTGAGGGAAGACGTTCCAGGGCCAGTCTACACTTCCCCTTGGCCTTACCATCCTGAAGGGAAAGTCGCATTTCCTTGAAGAATCCGAACAATCCCGAAGTCAGCAGTTTAGTGCGCGCCACCTTCGGGAGCAAAGGCCAGTCTCTTCTTTGCCCCCTGTACATTGCGATCAAAAACGCCCGCTTGTCCAGAGTAAATGGCATATCGAAGAAAGCAGCTACCTTTGGGTCATTCAGATACGAGCTCCATTTCTCGAAATAGTCCTCGATTGTAAGCTCATCCAAGAGAATGGCCAAAAGTGCTGTATAAATCGAGGAATAGGTTCCTTCCGCCGCCACATAACTCTTACCTTCCACAATCAAATGCTGTGGCTCTCTTGCACCAAGCATCAGCATCATCACTGACCATACCGACCCCTCGCCGTACGTACTGACTGCGTCAAAGGCGTTTGCAATGGTGAAGGCCGCATTGCACTTGCGGTTGTATCTCAGGTTTTCATTAACAAGGAAGTCTTGAATGGGCTTAAACAGAGCTCGGACCTGTTCGCTGGACCGGTGGGCAAGGTCGGCAACGAAATAACCACTTTGAGACGCCTTCTGCCAAAGATCAAATGCTTGACTCAGTCGCTGGTCTTCTGTGCCCATCTGCAGGCCCTCATGACGGCAGAAATGCCCAGTAGACTGCATTCAAAAGGGACTTCTCTCGAAGTCCGAAGCGTTTGCTAGGCGGAGCACCGTCCAATAATAAGTGGAAGATATCTGACAATACGGAGCGATTATCTCCGTAATAAGAATGTCCTATAAAGCTTGTGTCGACAGCAGAAGCGTCAATCGTGTCCACACCGGGAACTACGACGATTCCGTCGCCCGAATCACCGGCACGAGGGCCACCGTGAATTTTCTTCGACGTTTCAAGCGCTTTGTCGTTGGATGATGCGTAGAGCGTTACGCGCTTCGCTGCCTTTTGAATCTCTCCAGCAATTTGTCTGAACACGCCAGCGTCGATGTCCGGGGCCGTCAGTATCACTTCCTGGACCTGGGGCAAAGCACCTGGAGGAGTTGTCAGAGCAATTTCCTTCAACGCATTCGCAAGAATTCGATTTCCCATGCTGTGTGCAATGATGTGCACCTTCTGTGCACCGCATTTCGTGCTGATGTCTGCAAGAAGTCCTTTGAGATGTGGGACGCACCACTCAAACGTCGCTTCGTCAACCGTATAACCCCGCAAGTGTCCCATAGAAGGCCAACTGTATAGAACAGGTGGTCCATCGAAACCTAAGTCGTAGGCAAGCTGTGCCGTGCGCCATGTGCCTTGCTCAAAAGTCACATCGAATCCGTGGATGAAGACCAATATCTGTTTTCTTCCCGAGCAGGCGACATCAGCCGAGAGCTCAGAAAGGTAGTCGTCCCTCGTACGCTGGTTCAAACTTAGGAGAACAACGTGCTTTTCTGGATCCTCGCGGTACAAATTGCGCCACGAAGGGCGCTCGATTCGGGCCAGCTTGTGATCCCGCGGGATGCTTACCTCACACGTGCCAAACGTCACGCAATCTTGTTTTTCTCGGTCGCCTCCATAGAATTTACCAGCAACCTGCTCGCCCGTTTGTTCGCGATCGGTTGCATAGAAGATTTTCACCACCGTATAGTTCGGTGATCCCGCCTCGCGGACCTCTGAAGAAACTGCCGCGCGTTCCGGCGGCAATCCTTCCGCTGTCTCCATCTCAACGTCAAAAACATCAGTTCCGATGTGTTTTTGTAGGACAGATTCTGCAACCGATTCGCGTTCGGCGCCGCCATATAAATTCGCGATCGCCGCAGCGATATTCGATTCAGTAGAAATAACAAGCTCGATATCAAGGCCGATCATGAACTTGATGTCGTCCGTTGCCAAAATGTTGCTGGGATCAGCTGTGGCGAGTATCAGCGTGTGGCCTTTTCTTGAAAGTGGAACAACACAGTACTGTTCAGCGACTCTTTGCGAGACCAGATCCACTACTTCTCGATCGAACAAATAATGTTCTAAGTTTATCGAAGGAATAGCGAATTCAACTGACATAGCACTTGCGATCTGATCCTCCGTGACGCTGCCCATTTTCACCAAGCGCCGGGCTAACGAGCTGCCGCCTGCCGCTTCAAGACTTAGCGCACGGTTCAACTCTTCCTCTGTAATGATTCCGTGCTGCAAGAGAATTTTGCCAAGGTCGAGAGCCATAGCCTGCTTCTCCTTACACCAGAATCTGACAGCTCAGAAATCCATACTTGGGAATCTCTCCGGACCGTATAGTAGACGAGGCGTAATTAGAAACTCAAGTAAAGGTCTGGCGCCCCATGCTCATGCTGCCGCATGTCCGTCTCCAGCTGCCAAAACAGACAACGGCTTTGACACAGTTCCGCCACCTCTCGGTTCCTGTCACTCCATGGACAATGGGCGCCACATCTCCGATGTCACTTCGTTTGCAATCGTCTTTTTCTCTGTTCCTGAAAGCTTTTGGTCTTATATGCTTTTAGAAAACTTTCCATATTCTGCAGTCTGAAGCTGCGAGCAGATTCCGCCCAAACCATGAGGGGACGGACCGGGTTCTCAGAGAAGGAATAAATCGCCAAGTCGCGAGGAATGCGCTGCCCAACAGCGATTGCAAATTGTACCCCGGGCACGTCGCAGATGAAGTTTCGCCACGTAGCCATGCGGTTTCCTTCGTACGGAGGAGCGAACCCCATAACGGCAACACTCGGTGGTGAGAAGGTAACGAAGAGCTTTACGTTGCGTGGGTACGGCGTTTCGCCAATAAGGAATTTGCGTATTTGCTCGGAATATGAACCGAGGTGGATTGAAGGGTCTTTTTGGTCGCCTCTCCAAGAATGCACAGACGCCTTCCAAAACAAACCGGTAGCAAAGTGGAGAACGCGATCTCCCTCGATTTGCGGAATCTCGGCCGTCGCGTAGATTTTCATCTCTGAATCCGCGAGGTCAGGCGACAAATTGGCCAAAGCCGTATGGAGTGGAAATAAACCATCGACAGTCAACAGCCTCGGAATCATCCAACTCTCGCCTTTCCGGTTCATCAACTGCTCGCAATCAAAACACAACACGTAATCTTTTGTGTGGCGTGTCACTGGCATGACAACCTCTGGGGTAATCAAGACAGGGTTGATTCCAGGCAGTTGGCACGAGTCGTAAAGCGCTCGCGGCATTAGATGACTCTGGGCCAGCCTCTTGGGCTGTAGACACAATCTACATTTTCCATTGTTCATATCGAGGCCGTGCTATGGGAGCGTTGCTGGGGACATTAGAGCAAGACAGCGCACCCGGCGTTAGCATCTTGGAGCGAGAACAGATTCTCGGCTTGATGCTCTCCTAAAACTCTCTTAGTGGGCCCCTCACTGGCAAGAAAAAAGCGGATCAGTTTTCACTGACTGGGCATTCGCAGCCGGTACATTCATTGTCGTTCGCTGAAACGGAACGACAAAACTCTGCTCTTTGGCCATACTCGCGCCACAACGAACACTTACCTTCACTCCAGTGCTTGCCGCTGGCATCGCCGTTGACGTGATGTCGATGCGCACGAGGCCGCTGAAATCCGCCGCGGCTCGCTGCGCCGCGATCACCGTTCCCCCGGATGGGGATTGGGCTACGATTTCAACCTCTGCTTCGGTCGTCTTCGAGAGCGCCAGGGTTACGTGAACTCCATCCTTGCCGTAGGAATAGCCGAGTCGTCCCGTTTCGTCCGGCGAACTGCTGACCGTGAGAAAAGGGGCCAGTCCAGCCAGCAGAAGTGCCGCTGCAAACGAAGTGCCGGCACACCAGGCCAGCAAGCGCTTGACCCGCAAGGCAGCCTCAGTTTTCTCGAGCATGTCCGGAAGGCTTTGCCAATTAAGTTTGCGGACGTCGATGCTGCGCTGGATAACTGCGAGGGCAAGGGACAACGCGGTGGCGACGATGGCCAAGAAAAAAGCCGTGACTCCGCCCCCGCGCAGACCTTTAAGCGCGCTGTTCGAGAACGCCGCCCCGAGTGTGCCGATTACCGCCGTAATGGTGAACAGCCACTTCGCAAACTCGTCGTACCCAGCGAGGCGCGCCGCGGGCATGACGATGTCGCGATACTTCTTGAGAAGCTCAACTTCGTCGGCTGAGAGGGGAACCGCAGCGGGAGGGGGATTTGGTGGATTCATCGTTTCTCGCTATCCGCAGGGATATTCCGCCCAATGGCCCTGGCTGCATTGGACGGCCACGCTGCTCACCTTCGAGATGTTGCACGCGCGCAAGACGGCCGACGCTAGCCCGGGATCATCGTGCGGACCCACGGGGCATTGCAGCGTGATGGAGTTCATCATGAGCATACTCAATCGATCCACGTGGTGAAGGTCCTGACTCTGCACGAGTTCAGCGGGGTTCGTGGTCCTCCAGTCGGACGTGTCCTTAAACGAGAACCTTGTGTGGGGTGGGAATTTCTCAAGGGCGTTGGCATCGAGTCTTCGTCCGATCAGTACATATTTGCTCTCATCCATCTGAGTTACTTTCTCCGACACAGCGTGATGTTATTTCGCCTTGCTGCCGGGTCGATATTGCATCTGCCCGAGGAACGTCACGCCGAATGTGTATTTGTTATCCACTTTGGTATACACGGGCGGAAGCTCTCCGTATTCGTACGCCGCGGTCAGAGCGACGTAAGAAACCACGTTATAACTTATTTTCACGGTGACATGGTCTCGCGGCTGTGTGCCTACCGATTGCAGTTGCAAATTGCCTTTCGAGTCCTGAGTGTACGTCGGTTCCGGGTGAAGCAAGAGTCTCCGAATATAGTCGGCGTCGATCGAAAACAGCGGTTTGCTCTTCGCTTTCGATTGGAAGATATCCAAACCGACGCGCATGCCGAAGTCCGCCCGGAGAATACTGTCCGAATAGCTGTTCGCACTTTGTGCCTTCAGGTTCGACCCGGTCTCAAAACCGATAGTGGGTTCCGGGCTGACCCAGAGATTGTGGCCGCCGAACCCGTGGAGCAGCACATACTCGTAGTCGGCGAACACACCGTTCACGTCGTGAAATTTCTTATCGGCCTCGGCGACAAACCCCGGCTGGGAAACGACTGCGGTGACGATCTTGGAGAGGGAGGGCAACGACGCCGGGTCGACGGGCGCCACGATTTCGAGGGGCACGAGAGAGTTGACTGAATTTCCGTCTTGCTTCGGGTTGCTGCTTACCTTGATGTCCCATCCCGGGATAAAGAAGATGGCCGGCCTGTAAGGGACGCCGGTCCCGAACTGCGGCGACAGCAGAGACTTGCGATATTGAAATTTCGTGTCGAGCGTGTAGGAGGCTTTTTGCCCGGATGCACCGTCGATGGTCGGCGCGAAGTAAAAATCCGAGTCGTCTCGTCCCTTCGCGACGGAAAAGGCGAAATTTTGTTTCGCATTTTTCGGTCGCTCCATGGCTACCGCCGCAGGTGTCATGGTCTTCGGTGGGCTGGTACAGTGTTCGAAAACGATACTCTGCACCAGCAGATAGTACGTATGATCGACGGCCAACGGTCGTTCGGGGACAATCAGAGCGGATAGCGCGTAGTGTTGCCCCGTCAGCAGCGGATAGTCGACAGACTTCACAGGGACCGAACTCCCGTCTTTTGTGTCGATGATCAGCCAAGTCGCTGTTTGAGGAAGCATGATGGGGTCGGTGAGTCCGACGCTGATTGCTGCCGGGGAGCGGTACGGTTGCCATAATGCCTTACGAAGTGCCGGAGAGGAAGGACACGCATCAGACTGGGCCCGAAGAACAAACGGGAACACAATCCCCACGAGCCCGAGGACCGCAAGGCCCGCAACACTTCGCGTAGCAAGTCTTACCGTTTGCCGGTTCATGGAGCGGGGGTCGCTTTGTCCTGAATCGCATCGGCGACGTCGCTGAGAGTGGTGCTGGGAGTCGCGAAATTCAACGCATCCCCGGAGAGTCGAAATCCATACTTTCGCACACCAAAATCAGCATTGCCGATAATGACGGCAGTTAAGTTGTCGACTTGGTTCTGAAAATGGAATCCATAGGACTGCAGGGTCTTAGTCAGGACAATCTCGTTGTTTTCCCCACCGGCCTCACGGATGCAATCCGCCAAGATCTGCGCGACCTGGTCCGCGCCGAGCTGCTGGTCGGCCGCGACCGACATGATCCTAGCGCTCCGGGCCTTGCCCTTGCTGGCCTCTTTCGGTCTTCGGTCTCTTTTCTTGGGTCTCGTTGTTTGCTTCTTGCGGAGTTTCCTGGGGGCGCGCGCAGACTTGCGCTTGGGTTTCCGGCGATTTGAGGGCATGGGCTGTCCTTAGTTCATCGAAAGACGAGCGGAAAGTGGCACGAACCTAAGGCATCTATTATTAGAAGTCAAGTGAAAAATGCATTACTGGCGAACTTGGCAGTTTGCTGGAAACGATAGAATCAGAGGAGTTTCGAATTTGGCATCTTCGAGTTTTGGGAAAACCGGCAGAACCGCGTTATGACGGACTCAGCGGGCGCTCACGCGCCCGACGACCTCGATGAGGACGGGCACACCGTCAAATTCCCGAGGGACAATCTCATCGGCTTCAATGGGCTCAGAGAGGTTCACCTTGACGCCAAATCCGTCGCCGACGCGAACCAGCCCTATACCCCCGAGTTGGGGCAGAGCCGCGAGTTTTTCGAGCAGTTGCGATTTCACTGCCCGCGCACGCTCAATAGGTACGCCATCCATACCCCTCTAGTATAGCAGTTTCACGCCAAGCTCCTTAAATACACGGTCTATGGGATTCGCGTAAGTCAACCCCTTCCCTTTCTTCCCTCCTTGATCGCTCCCGGCGAACAGAAGCGCCATGGCTTTACGGTCGTCGTCGTAGATTAGCGATCCACTATCTCCGCCCAAGCTGAACGGCCTGCCGGTATCGGTTCCTTCGATCTCGAGTTGATTGTCGAAGCGCAGGTTTCCAAGTTCGTACCCGACGACCAGGTTGTCCACTTCAAACGCCGCCACCACACCGTTTGTGGGACCGGTGGTCCTCCCGATCTTGTGCACGCGCGCGTTCTCGGGCGGAGGCAGAGTGGCCGTGCCGGTGATTTGGCCGACGCCCGTGAGCAGGCCCTTCTCGAAGGGCATGCCTTCGCGAATGGTCGCAAGTGCGCAATCGACGTAGTTCCGCCCCGACGCATCCAGCCGGACGAAACTATCGAGGGCCCCCGCGGTATCTTTATCCTTCAAACCCTTGTCGTGCCTTCCGGGTTGCAGGATGGCATCGCCTTTACGGCCGTTGTTTTCCGCAGCCAGAACATGATTGTTCGAAAGAATACGCGGTTGCTCCTTCTCACTCTTGCCCACAAAACACCCGAGCGTTCCGGCCGTGATCATGTAATGTCCGATAGAGGTTCCGATCAACAACGGCTGTTGGTGACATTGGTACCACGGCCTAGGAAGGGCACGCTTGAAGATGCGGCCGACATACTTGATGTCCACTTCTCCTCTGGCGTTCTTGCGAATGGCCTCTACATTCGAGCCATTTTCGAGCGCTCGCGTCTGCACGCGGACTGCAAGTTGGTAGGAGTTTCTCCCCTTCGGCACAATCCCCAGTGCGATAGTGCGTTGCACCTCGTCCACTTCGGTGAGGACTCTCGCGCTGACCGCCAGCGTGGCGGCCGCCGCAGCTTGCGCCATGATGGGTCTGACCTGCTGCTTGAGACAGAGTAATTTCAATTCTCGGGCTGAGTCGAGTTGCATTGGGGAACTCCTGTCGTTTTGTCGGAGAGCCTATCTGCCTTGTTCATCCGCGTCAAGTGATATTCCCGGTACTAACGCTCATAATTTCTCGTTGGATCTCCCTGACGTACTGGCCGGGCGGTTGGAGCCAACTCTCCCCTGTCGGCGAAAATGGGCCGTCACCAAGAAACGTCGTAGGGCACCCTTGCGCAGGAGACCCCTCCCGCGTATAAAGAAGTGGTACGGGGGTTTGCACCCAGAGGTCCCAAACGTGGACCCACGAAGCGTGTAAACCGGATGCTGAGCCTCCGTCAAACCAAAGACGAGGTTTAGCATGAACACACCTGGAGAGCCGGGTTCCCCCACGTTTTCGAGTCTCTACACTCCCTTAGTAGGAACCACTCCTCACCAATCTGTCCTTCCCGAAATTGCCAGGGCGGCGTCATTTATGGCGCGCCGTCTGGCCCAACGCACCATTCCGTACGAAGACCTCATGCAGGAGGGTCTTCTGGCCTGCGTTCTCGCCGTCCACTCGTTCGACACCTCGGGCGGAGCGTCCTTTCCCACCTACGCTCTCCACTGCGCTCATAACCGCATGGTCGATTGCGTCCGCCGCGAGAAACGTGCTGCGGCGAAAGTCGACTCTGGCGACGCCGTTCTCGACGACGAGGGCAGCGAGACGCTCTTCGACCGCCTTACCACCGATCCTACCTTCCTCGAGCATCCGGAAAATCGCGTTCTAGTCGGCCAACTCAACGCCGCGATCGACCGCCTGCCCCACCGCGAGCGCCTCTGTATTGAACTTTTCTTTCGCGAAGGGCTTCTTCAGGAGGACATCGCCGCGCGCCTCGGCATTAGTCGTGCCCGCGTCGGTCAACTTCTGGCGCAGGCCATTGGCCGCCTGCGGCGTTCCATCGCGCAATGACGGGCCCTATTCCTGTAGTAGAACTAACAAATCCTCGGATGCCCTAACAATGGGCAAGGAAAGGCAGCAAAGCATGACGAAGAGCAATGGCAAGAGCAACACGGCGGTCAAGCAACTGATGGCTACCGATTTGGAGATTCAGCACGCTTACGTTGAACAAATCAGCAAGCAAGGCGAGCGTGGCTACGCGCTGATCGCCGCAAACACGTTCGTGCAAGGGATGCGCGATAGTGGTTACAAGTCCACCGCCACCGCCGTCGACGAGTTCGGCGACAATGCGTATCAGAGTGGCGCAAATCGGATTGACATCGTCTATTCCACGGCCGACAAGGGCAAGACGATCTCCGCCATCGCCGTCGTTGACGACGGCCACGGGATGGAACCGGGAATGATTCGCGCGGCTGTTCTCTGGGGAGGCACACACCGGTTCAATGATCGCAGCGGTTTCGGCCGCTACGGTTTCGGGCTTCCGAGCGCCGCCGTGAGCATCACCGAAGAGTACGAAGTCTATTCCAAGGTCGAAGGCGGCGACTGGCACAAAGTACACATCAACCTCCGAGAGATCGCCGAAGGCAAACTGACAACCAAGAGCGGGCTCATTCTTGCGCCCGAACCGGTCAAGGCGACTCTGCCGGTATTTGTAAAGGATGCGTTGGGGGAACGGGAACTGAAAAGCGGAACCGTCATCCACTTGATCGGGCCGGATCGTCTCACGAGTGGATTTCGCCGCCCGGCGAGCTTCGAACAGAAGATGCTGGAACACCTCGGCCTTGTCTATCGCGGAAGTCTGCGCTTGTGCCAGATCTTTGTGAATGGGAAGCGTGTGGAACCCGTCGACCCTCTGTTCCTCGATCCCAACGCGCGGTACTACGACGTTGGCAACAACCGCAAAGCCGAATCCCGGCCATCGACCGAATTCAAGTTTACAAATAGCCGAGGCGAGGAAGGCACGGTGCGCCTGCGTTTTTCTTACATGCACCCGCTCTTCCAACGCAGTGAAGATGGCACAGGCGGAAAAGCCCGCCTTGGCATCATGAAGGACAACAACGCCTATCTCATTGTCACTCGTGCCGGCCGGCAAGTGGATTTAGTCACCCGCACGCACTTCGCGAGACCCGCCGAGAACGTCACCATCGTCAACTATGACCGGAACTGGGCGATTGAACTCGATTTCGACCCGCTTCTCGACGAGGAGTTCGGAATCACCGTCAACAAACAGCAAATCACGCTCTCCGAACGAATCTGGCAGAAACTGGCCGACGAGAAGATCCCCGCCATCGTCAAGGAACTACGCTCACGATTCAAGAAAGACAAAGACGACCTGAAGGAATCCGAGGCCGCGAAGAAGCGGGCCTCAGAAGAAGTCATGAAGGAAGCCGCGAAGTTCACCACCCGGCCAAAAACCAAACCATCGGATAAGAAGCAGGAGCGGGCACGCGAGAACGCGGCGGCCGAGGCCAAGAAAAAAGCGGAGCAGACCAACCAGCCCGAGCAGCAGGTAATGCAAGGATTGTTCGAAGAATATGCCGCTCGACCCTTTGTCATTGAGTTTGAGAGCTTGGAAGGTGCTCCTTTCTATCGCGTTGAACAATACGGCCCGCAGGTGCGCGTGTGGGTCAACCGCCGGCATCGTTTCTACACCGACATCTACGACACCGCCGATGCCCGACTCCGTAGTGCGCTGGAACTCATCCTCCTCACTTTGGGTGCGTGCGAAATCGAATCCGAAGGCGACCGGGAACTTTTCTACAGCGTCGAGCGGGCGGAGTGGTCTCGCCGCTTAGAGACAGCGCTCGCCTTGCTCGATCGCCACGCATCGATTGACGACGAAGGGTCTGCAGCGGCCGAGGCCGAAGAAGTCGCTGCCGCGGAGTCCCAGGACGCAGCGTAAGCAGTGGCAACTCGGACGGGCGGTGTCCTTCGCACGCTGCCCGTCCCTTCCTGCGGGGGAGAGGTCCATGAAACGAGATGCATTTCCGATCGTGGCGGTTCGCTCCTTCATTGAAGCGACCCGAGACACTGGCTACAAAAGCACCGGCGCCGCCATTTCCGAACTCGTGGACAACTCGTTTGAAGCCGCCGCTTCCACCGTCGATGTGCGGATCGAGGAAATCGAAGCCCACGGAGCCAAAGGACTGACCGTGCGCGTCACCGACGACGGAACCGGAATGACCCCGGACGTGCTCCGCCTGGCCCTGCAGTTCGGCGGAAGTACGCGCTTCGGCTCCCGAACCGCTGCTGGTCGCTACGGAATGGGCTTGCCGAATGGCTCGCTCAGTCAAGCACGCAGGGTGGAAGTCTTCACGTGGACTCGGCCCTCCCACGTTTGGAGAAGCTATCTCGATGTGGATGAGATTGCTTCGGGGCAACTTCTTGAGGTTCCGCCGCCTCGCACGTTTGATCCCCCGTCGTTGCTGGCCAAAACAAACTCCGGAACCGTAGTCACGCTAACGAAATGCGATCGGTTGGACTATCGGAGGATTCGCACACTCGAAGAAAAACTCTCGCTCGAACTCGGCCGGGTCTTCCGAAAATTCATCTGTGCCGGCAAACGCCTCCTTCTGAACGGGCAAGCCATTCGACCGCTCGATCCGCTCTTTCTCCAAGCAGGCCAGAACCTTACCGGAGCCGAACCCTTTGGCCCGCCCCTCGAATATCGCGTGCGGATTCCTGGCACAGCCGATGCAGTCTCGACCGCCGTAGTTCGTTTCTCCGAGCTTCCCATCGAACAATGGCATGAATTCTCCAACGACGAAAAGAACCGTTCCCGGATCGCCAAGCATGCGGGCGTTTCAATCGTCCGAGCCAATCGCGAGATTGACTATGGCTGGTATTTCATGGGCAGCAAGCGCAAGGAAAACTACGACGACTGGTGGCGGTGCGAAGTGAGCTTCCTGCCAGACTTGGATGAACTATTCGGTGTCACCCACAGCAAGCAGAAGATCAACCCGACGGAAGCCTTATCGGCCATCCTCGTGCCGGAGATCGAGCGTACCGCACGCGAATTGAATTCACGCGTCCGCCGAAAGTATGCGTCGATCCGGCGCGAAATACCCGCTTCCAAATCGATTCGGAAACTGGAGGCTCGCGACTACCTGCTGGAACCACCAACTCACCTAAACCGCAACCAGGCAAAGATGAGCATCGTTTGCCGAAGTCTACGGACGCACAACGGTGGAATCGGAGGACTCCACTTCCGCGTCGCCCACAAGACAAGTCCGGGGACCAGCTTTTACGAACCCGCGCTGAAGCAGGGGCGTCTCGATCTCGTCCTCAACGAGTCTCATCCCTTCTTCACGTCCGTTTACCGGCCGCTCGAAACCAGCACCATGCACATGGAGCGAGCCACCTTGGACCATGTTCTGACGCTGCTCTTCGCTGGAGCTCGTGCAGAATGTTCGCTGGGAGACTCAAAGCAGCGTAAGATAATCCACAGGTTCCGCGAGCATTGGAGCGACACGCTTGCTGCGTTCCTTTCCTAAAGTCAATGGATCCGAAAAACGAAGCCATAGCCCTGCCTCGTATGGATGCGTATGCGGACGAACTCGTCGAGTTCTGTCGCACACTCCGTGATTCGCTCGACTTGGCAACCGACGCACCCGCACGGACCCGCGTCTTTGAACAACTCCGCGAGCGAGCTTCCCAATACCTAAGCCGGCCCTCCTTGGCCGAACTGAAATATATGTTCCTGTGTCATGTCGTTCTGGATCTTGCGGCGCACGGCTGGTCCATCGAATTCGCAAATCATGAAATCCGGCTTCAGGCGCGGCCGCCCTCCACCGAATCTGCCGAAGCCGGAAAGGAAAAAATTCGGGCTCGGCACCTTTTGGAACGCGACGCCCAGCTTCGCGAGGATTCCGTCCGCGAATTTATTTCCGCAATGGAACGGCGGCGGCTCACACCAAAGGGTTGGCACTCCATTTATTCCGTCATGCGGGACGGACAAGACCTGGCCAAACTGCTTCAGAAGAACGCTAGCGCAAAGGACCCGGAAACACGGCGGGCCCGCTTGGCGAGGGCGATCGATCCTTACCTTCAGTTCGTTACGCCAGACGCCATCTGCAGTCAAACCGGCTTGCGTTTGAATGACATTTGGCGTTATTTCCGGCACACCTGGGTGAACATCTACCGCAGTGTTCCTGGGCGCAGCATCATGGTTCTGGTTCGCGACCGTGCGGCGGAGGGACATCCGGTCATCGGTATCGCGGCCCTGGGGAGTTCCGTCGTGCAGCAGGCGGTTCGCGACCGATGGATCGAGTGGGATGCCGAGCGCGCTCTCACCAAGCTATCGGGGCTTCCCGCTCGCACCTTAGTGAACTGGTTGACGACGCAAGTTCGCGATCACATCGCAGCGAACTACCGAAAAGATTTCGAGCGAGACCGACTTCTTACCACCGAGGATTTACGCTACCCCTCAGAGGCGGTGATCTCGCGCTTGCGAAAGGCCAGCGCTGCCGCGATTGAACTCCATCGCAAATACCCTCACGCAGCCGAGCACAAAAGAAATGGTTCGGGAAACCATACCGACTGGGAAAAGATGGCACGCACCCCGCTTTTCCGGAGCAAGCGCGCAAAGCAACTCGCCATCCTCTTGTCCATTCGCAAGACCTTCAACGAACTCGGTCTGGCGCGGCTCTCCGCTGAGGAACTTCGCGCCGCTCTCAAAACGCCCAAGCTCCATCACGCTATCTCCCAGTTGACTCGCATCGTAAAAGCGGAAAAGGTCGGCATCAGCATGATGGACGTCATCGTCTGTGGTGCGATTGCCCCGTACAACCTCCTGCTGGGCGGCAAACTCGTGTGTCTTCTGCTCTGCAGCCCGGAAGTCGTGCGCTTCTACGCAAAACGGTATCGGAATCAGGTTAGCGTCATCGCCTCCGCCATGAAGGCCAAAAAGGTGCGGAGGGGCCCCAAGCTGGTGCTGCTCTGCACCACGAGTCTCTATGGGACCGGGTCGAGTCAATACAACCGCATCAAGGTTCCCGCAACATTGTTGGGCGGTGCCCCCGAGTCTGTTGTGGCTTACGAAGAACTCGGCACCAGTGAAGGCTTCGGATCGTTCCATTTCAGCAAAGAAACCCTGCGGCTTGCCGATGCGTTGCTAGGCCGCTCCAAGAACGGGCGCAAGGTAAACAGCATTTTCGGCGAAGGCGTCAATCCGCTGATGAGGAAAATGCGGGAAGCGCTCGAGTTGATGGGCTTGCCGAGCGACGCTCTTCTGCGACACGGCGACAAACGCATTGTCTACGGGATTCCCTTGGCTGCCAATTTCCGTTCGTACCTACTGGGCTTGGACGCTCGTCCCCGCTACATCATTCCCCTGAAAAATGCGCCCCGAGGAACAAACCGGCTAGTTGCCTATTGGCAGAATCGATGGCTCACGAAGCGCGTAGAGTCTGCGGAAGTACTGCAAAAAGTCTCGTTGCACACGCTTTGCTATCCCGTTCGACACGGTGCGCAGGTTCCGCTACCGAACGACGAAGAAGAATCCATGTTCACGATGGCGGCAGTATCCGGAACTTAGACGGAGTGGGCCACGAGACAGCACCGACGACTGGTTCCCGGAACGCTAATGAAGAGTTGGCTACGTGACCCAAATCGCCGCCATTTGGAGTATCCTTTCGCTACTACAGTACTTGTTGTATGCCAAAACTAAAGCAAGCCGCCGATGGTCATTGGTATATCCTCGCGCGCGTGCACGCCGCGGGAGGGAAAGTCGCGACGTGGCAAGTGGCGGACGCCGGCGTGGCCTACGCGCAAAGTCTCGGTTTTGAAGAGGAGTTGCCTCCTTGGCTGTTCAGCGAACTCCTCGAAGGTGGCCTGGCGTTCACGATGGGCTCCGGGCTCAGTGACCAGCCGCCTTTGGATCTCCTGCCCGCAAAAGGCGCGGATAAGCAATTAAAACTCGCCGTAGCGGAAACCGAACAGGGATGGATCCTGCAGTTGTTGATTCCGGAGTTGCCAACAGCGGTCATCGCTCCTCTGGTCCGATCGGGCAACCGAACTTTGGCCAAATGCGGATTCCAGATCGACGGCGACAAGACGCTGCTCACCGCTTCCCAACTCTGGCCGGGCAAAGGCGGGAAGAGTTGGCCCGTCGATCCCCACGAGCGCCCCTATTCCGTGATTCCCGTGGGACCCTGGCCACCGGAGGCCAGCCTCGATCACCTATCTCATCCTGTCGACGGTCTCGAACCAGTCGGTTCCGTCTTTTTTTCCTCCGATAACCTAGGCGTGCGCGTACCGAGGGGGAAGGTCGTCGTTTCCGATAGTTTCTACGTTTTCGTCGTTGGCCCAAAGTACGCCCGCCACTTCGATCCTCCCCATACCCTCTCCCCACGATCTCTCGGCACTAACAACGGTTGGAACGCCTGGGAACTGCGCTTCCCTCAAGAGGCGGACGATTCGGTCAAACGCTGGTGCGCACAATTTGGTCTGGGAATTGAACAGCCAAAGCTGGTACTGGACGTGGTCACCCCGCCACCGAAACGGATGCTGGTTACGGGTGTTCCCGTGTTCGAAGTGCGTGACCGGATCGTGGTATCCGCCACCGCAACCAGCGAAGGCGTCGCTCTACAGGGGTTCGGGTTTCAAATCCTGTGCGACGGAGTCGCTCAACACCAAATCTCCAAGTTGCGGAATGCCAGCGCTGGAGAGGACCTTTACCTCCAATTCCCCGTCGAGCGCACCGGCACTTATCAGATCCGCGCGCTTAAAGGCCGGGTGGCCCCTCTTACGTTCGTCGCAGCTCCACGATCTACGCCACCAACTCCCGAGAAACTAGGCCGCAAGCCTGCTCCGCTCACGGTTCGTCTAGACGAGCAAGTCTACGTTGCATTCGGAACGCTGGACGAAGAGGAGTGGATTGCGGCATGGTTGCGAAAATCGGACAAACCTCCCGTGCTCGAAATCCGCTGCCCCGCTTCCTTGCGGGTCACTTGGAAATTGGACGGTCGGTCCGAACATCGTCTCCTGAGTTCCGCCGAAGCCACCGATCTTTTCCAGCAACAACTCCGGTGCATTCTTGCGGAGCGTAAGCCACTCACCATCGAACTGGATGCCGGGAGTTTCGGGAGACTCCGCTTACGCGTTGCACCGGAAGGGCTCCGATTGCCATCACTGGGCGCTCAGGCTGAACTCGCTCCGCAAACTCTTGAGAGAGCGCGCTGGCTTTCCTCAACCGTGGCAGCCCTCACGCGACAGACGGTTCCCGAAGTCGCGCTGGATTCCCAGTCCAAGAGTGCATTCCGAACACTCGGTGCCTATCCCGGTTGCCAGAATCTGAGAGCAATGGACAAGGTTCCAGCAGCGCTGCTGCACCACGCCATCGCTCTCGGTCGTTTGACTTCAAAGAAGACCATGACCGAAGTACGCTCTCTGGACGCGAGGCCCCGATGAAAGACGCACGCCTCGTCCTCGGAATCGTCAGGAACATCAGAAAAATAGACAGACTTTTGATCGCGCAAGTGCAGCCGTTGTTTGAAGCCGCCGGGGATCCTCCCTCGTGGTCCCGGCAATACAGCGGGAAAGAACCCGTCGAGGAGTTCCCAAATCGTGGATTAGTCACCTGGAAAGGCGTGCATCCGAGCCTCGAAGTGGGAACCTTATGGCAATTCCGAGTCGAGAATCAGGACTTCGAACCAGATAACCCTCTGCACGAGGCGTTCCGTGTCGCACCGGGGGCGACCGCAGCACGGGAGGTGCTCGACCTGCGGCGGTACGGAACGGGTGACGACATTCGGTTGCTTGCAACCGAGAGCGGAATTCCCCTGCGCTTTGTTCCCTCGGACACAGCGTTCCTTTGTATCGACGAAAATGCCTGGGTCGGTCCGGTCCATCTTCACCGGGCGGAGAGCGGTCGTTGGTTGGTGCCTGGTGGACAGGAAGGGCAATCACTGCCCCCTCTTCCGTTGAACCGTGCGGCACCGGCACAGGACCTGGTGTCGCTAAACATCCAGGGCCCGAGGCAGTTGCTCACTCCGGGTGGCCAACCAGGACCGCGAATTGGCTCGATCGATTGGTCCCCAGACGCCACCGTCGTGAAACGCGTCCTCACGCGGGTTCGCAAACAGGATGCGCACCTCGCGGAAACTCTGCAACTGACGCAGAAATCCATCGACCATGCGGCGGAAATCGTCACCGCAAACGAATCCTTGCTTCAGGAGCAGCAGAGCAAGCGGGCAACTGGCATTGTTCACAGAATGAGCGCACACATGCAAGTCACGGCCGAATTCATGACCGAGCTGCTCGGCGTTCCGGCGGTGACTCGAAAAATCGACGAAGCGAAACAAGAAGCAATTCGAGCCGCGGAAACATCCTTTGAAACAAAAATGGCGGGAGAACGCCAACTCTTGGATGAACTCCAGCGCAAAGTCGAGAGCTCGCTGCAAACACTGAAAGGGCTAGAAGAACAGATTGCGCACCGCCAAGAAGAACTCCGGCAGCAGACCGATGCGATCAACGACGAGACTCAAGCCCGATTGCAGACCATTTTAGAGAAGCCCGCAAGTTTTCTCGCGAACATCGCTATCGTAAAAGCCGCATTGGGATTGCCCGAACAGAACGGACTCCGCCTTCCGAAAGCGGGCCCTTCTCCGGGTGAGAAGGGTTCAACCACCCCGGCCTATTCTCCCGTCACCCAATTTGCGAATTGGGATCTAGGCTCTCAGATACAGGATGCAAAGCAACTCCGCCTGCTCCTCAACTCATCGTTCCACGACGCGGGCTTTCCTGTCGCAACCGCGCGCGCCTTGCACTCGGCATTTGTTTGCGGTCGCGTCCCCGTTCTCTATGGCCCGGACAGTTACGATATCTTGAAAATGTACGCCTCGCGTGTAGCCGCCACCCGAATCCTTTGGCTTCCGATTTCTCCCGGATTACTCGAACCGTCCGACCTCTTTGGACGGACCGAACCCCAGTCGGGGCGTTTTGCGCCGAGGCTTGGCGGTTTACTCGACCTCATGCTCGAAGCCCCGCGGCTAGAAGGCTTGTGCATGGTGGTCCTCGATGGGCTCAATCGCTCAGCAGCCGATGCGTACTTGGCGCCACTCATCGCGTGCTACGTCGACTCCCAGCGAGAAATAGCCGGACGCCGGCTTGCCATCGCCCACCCCGCTGCTTTGGGGAGCGACAATCCCTACGCTTCGGTGGCAACGCTGGCTTGGCCACAAAATGTACTTCTGGCGGGGGTATTTGCGAACGATGTAGTCAGCCTACCCCCATCCCCTGGATTTTGGCTGAGTTCACCCTTGGTGTGCGTGGACGCGAAACGAGAGGCCGAGGTGCATGGGACAACCAAACAAACCACAAGGACGGAAAAAATCTCCTCACGAAGTTGGATCGGCCTCACCCCATGGAAAGAGCACCGTCGATCGATTACCGACAAAGACACCAGCGGACTCGCGAAACTCTGGTCAGAGATGCAGGACAAGAACATACCCGTGCCTCTCGCACTACGGGACGCCTGCCGGTCCTTCTATGCGGCCGCCCTTGCGTGGCCGAGTGAGCCGAAGACCGCGGTCGAAGAAACTCTCGAGAACTGCTTGGTGCCTTACTTCGTGGCCAAAGGAAAGGACGACGCGCTGCTCGACGTCGCCGGTCGTGCGAGCCCCGAGCGAAAGGCGCTCGAAGAACGCATTGCCCTGGTGAAAGAGGCACTGGCGTGATCGCGAAACAAAGCGACCAGCAAAAAGCGGAGACGTCTCTGTTCTTGGGAACGCCCGAGGTACGCGCGTTGGCGCTGCGCAATCTTGGTCTCGCTCCGGGAATGGGCAGCGCGCGGAGCGACGATCGCACCTACGCGGACGTTTCTTCGTTGACCTTTCGCGCCGAATGCATCCGCGCCACGCTTTGGGCGGCCACGAACGCCGGCGACATTCCCGTCTACGTGACACGGCTTCTTGGCTCTGTGGAGCCTCTCCTAAAACCCGATCCAAACTACCGCCTCGCGAAGCTGCGCGCCGACAAGAGCGCACCCGAGCCCAGAGAAATGATTCGCGCGGCGCTCGAAGAGATGGAACTCGTGGGCGATGTGGCGAGGCTGCCGCATGGCTATTGGCTGCCCGCTCCACTCCGTGTCGTTCCCTTGCCAGCGATGAAACGATGGTTGGTGCTGGGTGGCACACCGAACGCGATGCTTCCCGAGGATCTGGTGCCAACGCTCGAACATTCGGGAGTGGCACGGTTCGCGACTGCGGAACCAGCCGGGCTGCCACAGGAGAAAGAAGAAACCTGGTGCCGAATCCCGAGCGAACCCCTGGCGGCATGGACCGCCCAAGTGATCAACAACACCGAGTTGCGCGAATTGGACGACCCCGACCTCGAACTTGAATTCTATGCCCCCGCACAGGGCGCTACGCGCGGAAAGGCGCCGTTCCAGACGCAGCGATGGACGGCCGTCACAAAATCATTGCTCGATGGATTGTACTTGTGCCGGCAACGATTATTTCGGGCTATGGTCCACTACGCGGTTGCGAAGGTACAAAACCGAAGGACCGTTGCGACGGGCCCGCTGGACCGGAATGAGGTGAGCGTCCGCCGTCTCATGTACGGGATGGATGATCGCTGCGGCTGTCCCGTCGGAGTGAAAAGACTGCGACAAGGTCATTCCACCACCTTCATTCTGGGGAATGAAGTGCCAAGACCGGAACACCGACTGTTGACGGCGCTTGCAGAGTTGCGGTTGCCTCAGGACGGAAAATACTATCCCCGTCTTTGGACCTGTGATTCCCGTTACGAAGCGCAGATTGATAAGTGCCTCGAACGACTGGGTGTGCGTCTGGAAGACACAACCAATTCTAAATCGTGGTGAACTGATGCCAGCTACAACTCCTCGTACGGAATCGGAATACGGCGTATCGCAAGTCGCGGAGCACATGCAACTCCGGCTGCAGCGCTATTTGGAAGCTCAGTACCATATCCGGAATACAGGTCTGATCGAAGAGCGGCGCGCCCTGTTAGCCGAACGCGGAACCATCGCCCAAGACCCGTTCTTAGAGACGACGCCCTCCTACCGTGCCGCGCGACCCTACGCCGAGTTGGGCCTTCCTTCCCCGGTGGGAGAAACCTTGGCCGAACTCGCGGGCTGGCGTCCAGGCATCGGTGTTTTCCCGACGCCCTACTCGCACCAGGCAGACGCTTTATCGTCCTTTTTCCGGGACGGAGCCGATCTGATTGTGGCGACCGGAACGGGCTCCGGCAAGACCGAGAGCTTCTTGTTTCCGATCTTGGGACACCTCCTGCTCGAAGGAGCGAAAAGGCCAACGTCCTTTCGAACCACAGGATGCCGCGCTCTGCTTCTCTACCCGATGAACGCACTCGTAAGCGACCAGGTCTCGCGGCTTCGCAAATTGTTCGGCGACGAGAGGTTGCGAAATCTGTTCCAGCAACGCTACGGGCGACATCCCCGATTCGGGATGTATACCAGCCGCACACCGTATCCGGGTCCGCGGCTCACGCGAAAAGACCAGCGCTACCTGCTCCCGGTGCTCCGCTACTACCTCGAACTCGAGGATCCACCCGCCGAGCTTCCCGAACCGGACCGCGAATTGGCCCGAGCATTGTGCCGCGAATTGAAAGACCGCGGCCGATGGCCAGCAAAGGACCTAAAGGCATTTTTTGGGACCGAGCGAGGCCGATGGAATCAACGGCTGCTCACCCAGGCCGGCGACCGAGAATTGTTGACACGGCAAGAAATTCAGGCCACGTGCCCCGACCTTCTGGTGACCAACTATTCGATGTTGGAATACATGCTGCTCCGGCCCATCGAACGCAGCATCTTCCGTCAGACGAAGAACTGGCTGGCACAAAGCCCCGACAACTCCATGATTCTGGTCCTCGATGAAGCTCACATGTATCGAGGCGCCGGCGGCGCCGAGGTCGCTTTGCTCATCCGGCGATTGCAGTCTCGCCTGGGGATTACGCGCGACCGTCTTCGTTGCATTCTCACGAGCGCGAGTTTGGGCGAAGGCGAGGCGGCTCGCGAAGGCATCAAAATCTTCGCCGTGGGAATAACCGGCCACCCAGACAACAATCCGATGCCGTTCAAGGTCATCACGGGCCTGCGCGAAGAACAGTCCGGCGCGCGGCCTGGAAACAAAAAGGAATGCGATGCCTTGGCCGCCTTCGATTTGCCCAGTTTCTTCCAGTTCGCCGAGCGACCGCAAGAGGCCGTGAACGCTGTGGTGACGCTTGCTTCCCAGTTGGGCTGGGACCCCGCGAGAGAAATTCCTACCTTTGCCAATGGCGACGATCCGCTACCGAAAGCAGCCGCCTTTCGGAAATATTTGTTCCAGCAATTGATCGCCTTCGGCCCCATCGGCCAGTTGATCGCGACGACGGCCGGAAAAGCGAAATCCTTCGCCGCCTTGAGCAACGAACTCTTCCCCCTACCCTCGGAGCCAGACGCCGCGCAACTTGCGACCGCCACGCTTCTCGCCCTCGGCACCTTCGCCAATAACGGCGAGAAGCCCGTGCTGCCGACCCGCGTTCACCTCATGTTCCGCGGTTTGCCTTCCTTATATGCCTGCATCAATCCGCGTTGCGACAAGCGTCGCTACCGTCCCGGGGAGGAATTGTTGTTGGGGCGTCTCTATACGGAGCCGAGGACCAGGTGCACCTGCGCGACCGAAGCGCGGGTCTACGAGCTGTATACGCACCGCGACTGCGGCGCGGCTTTTTTGCGAGTTTTTGGCCGGGGCCGAGCGCCAGATTTCTATTGGCACGAGCAAGGCGGCGACGTTGCCGTGGTCGGCCAACCATTGGAACAGGACTATCTTCTCGTGGAGCCGCCGCACACCGATATGCTGGCCGAGGTGGAACCTGTCTGGGTCGAAATGTCGACGGGCCGCGTCGAGTTAGCCGAACCCGCAAGCCCGGACCAATATCGTCTCTTTTACCGGCCCTCTCGGGGACCGGAACCCGTTGCCGGGGCGGCCGAACTTCAACCGGTCTTTGACGACTGTCCGGCCTGCACGAAGACCGGTGGCGAAAAGATTATGGATCTCGCGACCAAAGGGGAACAGCCCTTCGCGAATCTCGTCCAGGAGCAACTCGTCCTGCAACCCATGAAGCGTCGACCGGACAAACATTATCCGAACGGCGGTCGCAAAGTTTTGCTCTTCTCGGACGGGAGGCAAAAGGCGGCTCGTTTGGCCCGCGATCTTCCCCGCGAGGTCGAGTTTGATTCGTTTCGGCAGGCGTTAGCTCTCGCGGCGACGCGCGTCAGTGCCCTCGATTTTGAAGTGACCTTGGATGAGCGACTGTACGCAGGGTTTGTTTCCGTCTGCAACGAATTCAACCTTTATTTCTTCGAGAGTGGCGCGCAGGGCCAACTCTTCGAGGCCATGAAAGCCTTCCGCGAACTCTACGATGCAGATTTGGGATTGGCGCTGCAGGAGACTTGGCGACCCGAGATCCCCCAACGATATTCGGCAGCCCTCCTTCGGCAACTTTCCGACCCTTACTACTCGCTGTACGCGGCGTGTGCGGCAATCACCAAGCCGTCGTCGGCCTCGCTGCGGATCCTCAAACGACAACTGGAACCCTTTCTCCAGAAGCTCGGGGAGAGCGAACTCCTACCGATCGTCTCGCTGTGGACACAACTCCTCCTGGAGCGCGCCGCCTTCAACGTGCAGCTCAATCACGAATCCCGCCGCCGTATCAATAACTTCTATCGCCCCGTCCCCTGGAATGACAAGTTGCCCCGCTTTGAACGCATTCTCTCGCGGGCCGGACTGACCGATGCGGAACTGCAATCGTTGCGAGAACGCTTGTACCAGGTTTTGGCGGACCGGGACTCCGCCGGAGATGCCTTTCTAAAACCTTCGTCGCTTCTGCTCTCCCTGGCCCTTGATGAGGTTTGGCGACAATGCACCGTCTGCGGCGCATGCATGATCCATGCCGCCCTCGGCCGCTGTCCGTCGTGCGGCAATGATCGGTTGGAGGAGCGACCACCGGACCATCCCTACATGACTTCGAGGAAGGGCTATTTTCGGGAATCGTTGCGCAGTGTGCTCGCCGGAGAACGCCCCATTCACTTAACGGCCGAAGAGCACACGGCCCAGCTGTCGCAGCGCGACGCAGGAGTCGTTTGGGCCACCACAGAAGAATACGAACTGAGATTCCAGGACGTCACCCTCGGACCCGAAAAACCACCGGTGGATGTATTGAGTTGCACGACAACCATGGAAGTGGGCATCGACATTGGCACTCTCACGGCGGTCGCCCTCCGAAATGTCCCGCCGCAGCGCGAAAACTACCAACAGCGATCCGGACGATCGGGACGGAGAGGCTCATCCGTTTCCACCGTCATTACCTATGCTCAGGGCGGTCCTCACGATAACTATTACTATTCGGCGCCCCAGGAAATCATCAGCGGCGAGCCGAGGATGCCCAAAGTGAAGGTCGACAACCGCCGCCTGGCTTGCCGACACATCCACTCGTTCTTGATTCAAACGTTTTTCCATAGCCGGATCGATGCCATGTCACCCGAGGACGAAAGACAACTCGCCGAGGGTCGCAGCAACCTGTTTAGCGCGTTCGGCCCAGCGAATGCATTTTTCGGTGGAGACGACGACTTTTCTCTCCGGAACTTCCGGAGTTGGCTCCAAACCAAGCTCTTCGACGCCGGTGGCGAAGTGGCCGACGAGATTGCTCGCTGGCTCCCGGATGAACTTTGTCCGCGCGCCAAAGATGCGAGAAGTCGGTTGGCGGAGAAGCGGGCGTTTGCGATCGAAACCGCCAGAGCCTTCCTGCGGACCCTCGAGGAGTTGCGGGCCGATTACTCATTGCCCGCCCGCCCCGCTCCGCAAGATGCAAATCCGAATGCCGACCTCGATGAGGACGACGGATCCCTGCTCCTCAACGTGCTTTTTGATCGAGGCCTCTTCCCCACGTATGCGTTTCCAACCGACGTCTGTTCGTTCGTCGTGTTCGAGCGCGATGGCGTCAACGTTCGCATCAAAGAACGTCCACAGCAAAGTAAGGACAAAGCCCTCAGCGAATATGCTCCCGGCCGTTTACTGGTGATTGACAAACAGACGTACCGCGTCGGCGGCATCTATGTCGAAGGCAGTAACACGGCAACGCCCGGTGTCCAGTTGTTCGCCAACCCTTTGGGAACCTACGTCTACTGTCAAGTGTGTGCCTACATTCGCACCACGCCGCTCGTTGCGCCCGACGAGCCTTGTCCCGTCTGCAACACGCCGTTGATCGAGCATGAGCTTCTCGATCCTCCCGGTTTCTCACCGGAAAACGGCACTGCCGTGGACGAACGAGACCGCGAGCAAGAAATCAGTTACGCCACCTCGGCGCAATTTCCTTCTCCCGAAGGTCAGGATCAATTCGATTGGAAGGAGGATGCGGGCGTCCGTCTCCGTCACGCCTATGAGCAGAACCGGCGCCTGGTCATCGTGAACCGCGGGCCCGACAACGCGGGCTTTCGCGTCTGCCGTTCCTGTGGCGCTGCCAAACCCGAAACCGAGCCGTGGCCCGATGGCGCCCACGGACGGCCCTTCCAACTTTCCGATTACGTGATGCGCCGGGAGCGAGCCAGTCGAACCTGTTCGGGTCCGCTGCATGATCAGCCCGTCTATTTGGGTCACTCCTTCCTGACCGACCTCCTGCTTCTCCGCATTCCTTTCCGGGAGCCGCTGGCCTATGATCCCCGCTATCCGTGGATCCAAGACGCCTTGCGAACGACTGCGGAAGCGTTGTCCCTCGGTGCCAGCCGGGTCCTCGATGTGGATCCCGGGGAATTGAGCGCCGGGTACCGGTTGGTTCCGCCCAGCGCGAATGAAGCACCCGGGACGCTAGGCGTCGCGGATATCTATTTGTTTGATACCGCCGCGGGCGGTGCCGGCTACGCCGCCGAAGCGGGCGAGATGCTGCCGCGCGTGCTCGATCAAACCATCCGCCTGCTCGAGAAATGCCCGAAGGAATGCGAGCGTTCTTGCACCTTCTGCCTGCGGCACTACGGCAATCGCTATTGGCAGGAACGACTGGATCGCTTTCTGGCACTCGACTTCCTCCGCTATGCCCGCTATGGAACAGCGCCGGCAGTCCCGGAGGTCCGCCGGCAAGCGTGGCAACTTCGGCCGTTGCATCGTTTTCTCCAACTCGAGGGCTGGAGCAGCGACATCGAAGGCTCCGTGAAGGGAGTGAGCGTTCCTCTGGCAGTTCGTTCGGAATCGAATGGCGATGTTTTCGTTGTGGGGACGTACCCGGCGCTGTTGAATCGAAACGCCGAAGCATTTCGCCATCAACTGCACGCATTGGACAGTGAGGACGACGTAAAGCTCGTTCTGCTCAACGAATTTGTGGTTTCCCGTGACTTGCCGACGGCGTACCGGCAATTTCGCAAGCAGGCTGGTCTCGAGCGCTGACGCAGTCGCGCCTACCATGGACACTTTCTACCAAATCCTCTCTCCTTCGCAGGCTCCGCGTTTGCCAAGCCACTACAGCCATACCTCGCTCCTTCAGATCGAGAATTGTCCGAGGCGCTGGTGGCTGTCGCACAGTGCGTATCCCGGTTGGGACGGCAGATATCCGGAACCCGTGTCTCCCGCCGCGATGTTAGGAAGTATCGTGCACGCGACCCTGGAGCGATTTTCCGCGGACTACGCGAGGGTGATCTCCACCGGAGATGAAACAGCGATTCAGGAATTCCGAAAACAATTCCCCCTGCGCGCGACGGTGCACGCGGAGAGACAAACCTTTTTGCAGAGAGCGAAAACCAACGTTCGGACGGACTTGGTAGCGCTCGAAGCGAATGTCTCTGTCGACGCTTGCATCTCGCTGTTCAAGGATCTCATCCGGCGCAATTTCGGACCGGCGGCGATCGAATCTTTGCTGACGGCCGCCCGAACAAGCAATGGCCAGACGCGAACGTGGCTGCCGTCGGCGAGACTCCCACAAGCAGAGAATTCTGCGAAAGTGCAGGTACCCTGCCCAGCGTTGCTGCCCGAAGTCGATTTGAAGATTGATGCGCCTCCACTTCGCGGGAAGATCGATCTGGTCGTGACCGAACCGGAAGGTGACACCCTCGTTGAATACAAGACCGGCGAACCAAAGCCGGAACACGAGGAACAATCCCTCTTATACGCGCTTCTCTGGTGGACCGTAACCGGCCGCTTGGCTCGGGAGCGCCAACTGATCTACGCCAATCAAGAAACCGTGAAGCTCGGTCCAGTCACACAAGAACTTGTGGAACAAGAGGCTAGTCGCGCAGCAGAACGCGTGAAACGAGCGAGAAGCGAGATCGAGAGCCCTTCTCCAAGAGTGCATCTGGATAGCGAGGGTTGCCGGCTCTGCCCCGTTCGTCAACTCTGCTCGCCCTATTGGACGGCGCGGGAGACCGAAGCCGCACGGTGGACGGAGGCGTCTCTCCGCTCTGCCGACGGAGACCGCAACTGCATCCAGTGGCGAGACCTAGAAATCGCATTACAAGACGTGGAACCACTTCCCGAGGGGTTTATCGCTCACATTGGCCAACACGAAAACAAAAAGCGGATTCTTTGCAAACTGCCGGCACGATTCCGGCCGGTGTCGACCCGTTCTTACGCGATCGTGCGTCTCCTGAATGTCGGGCTCGTTCCGGAAGGCACAGACGCGTTGCGCATTGTGTGGACGAGTTTCTCGGAAGCATTCTGGGGTGACACATCGTCGCCGGACACTCAGGATCCTAGACTTTAGACCGGCCAAGCGACCACAGTGGCTCACACCGGCCACGATCCAAAGGCGGGTAACATGCCTAGAAAACCTCCCAGGTTCATTCGAATGCAATTGACCCTGCGCGAACCATCCGAGCAGCCACTCAAGCCTCCGGGCCCGACTCCGTTTCGAAAGATCATCGCTCTATGGATTCCGCGTCGCTTCCTCACTTCATCCGGGGCAAACCTAGAGGCATTCGTGGCCGACGTAAATGACAAACTTTCCGGACGGCGTGGATTTGTGTTGGGGGACGGCCAGATCTTAACCACCCCCCTCAAGATGTCTGACTCGATTGAGTTGACTTTTGGAGGAGATGACAAATTTGATGTGCCGCCCTACCGCCCGTGGGAGCAAGCCCAGCGAGACTATTTCGGGATCCAGAATCCTTATCAAATGACGGAGGACGATCGCGATTACACTCAAACGCACATTACCGCGGCCGTGTCTGAGCCCTACCTGTTTGTCAACGAGCGGATTGCTGCAGTGCTGCATGGCCAATCGGACAACTACTATTTCTATTGCCCCTGTCATTGCGCCGAGGTCGTATACACAACCGCGCACCGATTCGTCTGCATCGGGTGTGGCGCAATGCATGCCGTACTCCAGAAACCTCTGTCATTCCGTGTGAAACGATTATTGACAGCGGAAGAGTGGGCAGAGTACTTCGACGTCGACGGCCGTCGTCGCGAAGAAGAGGTCAAACTGAGCATCGTAGATTTTAGGCAGGTTGAATCCGCCGAGACTCTATGGACGACCAATCAATGGGAAGAAGCCAGACAGGATTTTGTGTTCTTTGCTCGCTCGTCCCCCGAGGAGATAGTGGAAGCGATTCGAGGTACAGAACTCGATCCTTCGGTTTGTCTGGAGGCAGGGTGGACACCTGTTTCAACGCCACCTCCCCCTGCCCATCAAGTAGCCGATGACTCGGTCGAGGTTGATCTTCTGGAGAACGCCGGGTATGCATTAGGCGAGGGTGTCAATTCGTATCTGGCTGCGCAAAACGCCTCCGCTAAACTCGTGAATGCGATTCCTCAACTCTTCCGCGCAACGGAGTTGCTCTTAAAGGCCAAGCTCCATACGTTGGACTCGCATGCTCTGAAGCGCCACCCAGATAACCCCACCGTACTAAAGCTGCTTGCCGCGCGAGGCACATCGCTGCAGCCCGATGAAGAGACGTCTCTACAACGCCTAAGGCGAATGCGCAACAACTTGCAACACGGAACTGCCAGATTCAACCATCGCACCGGCCTGGCCATTTGTCGCAAGACAATCATCTTCTTGGACCGATTCGCAAACATGGAACTCGGCTTGTGGCTCGGGGATGCGATCCCCGAAGACGACTGGTGTCAGCTCTTGAAAATCCCTGAACTCGCAATGCGAGCAGATCGAATCGCAGAGAAATGCCTTGATCGCATACGAAATAACCCCAAAACTGAGATTTCGCAGTGCCCGCGCTGCCAGCGGCCCACCCTGGTTCGACCAGAACCCAAAACAGGTGCCTCCTGTGTTCGCTGTGGATATATACCGGTCTTCAAGAATGAAGACGATTAACGTCACCGAGGGCAGCAAGCCGCCTTACACTTTTGCCACATCTTTATCCGGATCCTTACACAATCACCCTATCTCGTCTCGCCAACGCCTCCGCAACGCGTAAGCCCGATTGAAGCGCGCCTTCCATGTACCCGACAAACGCGTTGCACGTGTGCTCTCCAGCGAAATGGAGTCGTCCGTGGAAACCCTTCCGCAGCAGCGGGGCCGTGGTCGTCACTTCCCCCGGCGCTGGAAAAGAGTACGAGCCTTTGGTCCATTGGTTATCGATCCAATCCATGAATTTCGTGCCACGCACTCCCCGCGCGATTCCCGGATAGATCCCACTCGTGCATGTCAGGTACGCCGCTTTCCGCTTCTTCCAGTTTCTGCAGGTGACCGCATCGTTGGACCCGGAAAAGCAAACGAACGATGCTCGCGGGCCCTTCTGCTGATCCGTTCCCTGCCAGGTCAAATCGACCGGCCCGTCCGTCGTCAGTGCAGGCGATAGCGGGTGCCAAGCGTTCTTGCGAACGTTCATCAAAAATTTCACATTCTTGCCGAACTGCCCTTTGTAACGCTCGGGAAGCGAGGGAGTGATTCCGATCTTGTCCCAGACACTCGGCGGAACCGCCAGCACAATGTCATCACCCGTGAATTTTCGCCCACTCGTGAGGGTAACTTCTATGGGTCGCTTTTCTAGGTTGATGCGCGTCACTCGACTATTGAAATGAATCCCAATACCTCTCTCCTGTAGTTTCTCTTGGAACCGTTTCGCCAGTTCATCATTTCCTTCCAGGCACCGATAGACCTCCGAATCCTCCCAGTAGCTCTTGCAGCCGCCCCCTTTAATCATGGCCAGGACCCCGAGATAACTTTGGCACTCGGCCGGTACTCCGTTATCCGTCACCAACTGCTCGGTGAGTGCCAGCTTACAGAGCTGCGATATGGGCAAGTCTTTGATCCTTTCCGCGAGGGACAAACGATCGATCGAGCGTGCCTTGGGGGAAAGCCACGGAGCGTCTGCATTGACGCTTCGCGCTTCCCGGTCGAGAAATCCCGTTGCCTTCAAGAACTCCGCGCCTAAAACCGCGGCCTCCGCGCTGCTCAGCCTCCAACCTCCCAGAATGATGGGTGCGTTCGCAGGTTCGAGCACGTCAGTGAAATGCAAATGGAACTGGTGCTTGTAGGAGAGCCAGGCGTGATGATTACTGCCGATCAGTTCGGCTCCGCCTTCCGTAACACACCCCGGAATCAGCCTGCGCAGCGTTTCCACGCGTCCCCCGACCCTTTTCTGCCCTTCCAGGACGGTGACTTTGTAACCGACGCCCGATAACTCATACGCCGCCGACAAACCGGCGAACCCCGCACCAATCACAATGATCTCCCTCGTTGCGCGCGATCTGTTGATTCGCCGAAAACGTCGCCCTAACGAAAGCTTGTAGATCCGTTCCTTTTTCTTCTTGCGGAGAGCCTGCGGGTTGACCATCATCTCCAAGCCGTAAGGCTGAAGGTTGGCTTGTTTCTTTGGCGTTTTCACTGCCGGAGCGTGCGTGCGCAGAGCGGTAAACAGGGTGGGCATCGTCGGATCTCTCCGTCTCGGACTCCGGCCTCGAGGGAACCGTTGCGAGATTTCTTGGTTTGAAATACACCACGAAGCGAACGGCCTGCGCTCGACCGACGTAAGTCCGATCGGGCGTCCCAGACCCGTGCTCCGGCGCATCCTATCCAACAGTGTGATCGCTATCTTGTCAACAACTCGCTTCACAGGAACGACAGAGCCCTATTCTGTGGTCTGCCTCGACGTTCCGCAGCACATACAAAGAAAAGACTGATTCCAGCGACTGTAGTCGCGAGGATAAACCGAATGATTGTGTCTCCAGATCAGGAACAAGAACAAGAGAAAAACGCCAACGCCAATCGCTGCGAAAATGATGCCTGGCAACGACGCGACCTTCGAAGTACTCGCCATCACCTGATGCGTGGAGGCAATGAGCGACACCAATGCTACAACCGCGGCGCTTACAAATAACCTGCGATATGACCATTTTCTCGGAGGTTGAAGTCTCTTTGCCAGCGCGGTTTGTTGTCGCCCGCTAATCTAGAAAGGCCGTGACAGGGCAAGTTTTATTGTAAGATCACTTCTAGGTAGGAAGCCCCGACTGGCATCGGGGCTTAAAATCCGTCGGACACACTAAAATCTAGCATAGGAGTGTGCCCAAATGCGAATTTTGATTTGTGCGTTCTGTTTCCTTCTAATTGCCCCGCCATTGCTTGATAGCCAAGAAAAGAACAAACCAAAGATCAGTAGCGTAACTGTGCTGCCTTCTGATCCCGTAGTTCCTTCGGGTGACTGCAAAAGCTCAACGGCAGGCTACTTGGAGGACAGTCGTCCTCCGAAAGCAATATCGGACGGCGAACTCGGTAAATTTGTCTCCAAGAGCCTGCACGATGGCTATATTGTTTCGATATACCCAGCCACAAAGACCGGGATTTTTGTCACGATGCAATGTACCAACACTATGACTTCGGTAACACCGTGACGTTCTTGATCGCCGGTTTTTTAATGGTGTTTGGATTTTCAATCCTGAATTTCAATGCTGGAAAATCCATGGGTCCATACACAACGCCGACACGAGAATCACCAATTTGCAGATTGGCCGATATCTGGGTGAGAACATAATCTCCCGTGGCTTGGTTATCTGGAACTTTGAAAGAAAGCTCGAAGGTATTCGGAGCTGTTTTATTTGAATTAGAACCAAATCCCGCCTGAAATCCTGCTTGCTCAGGTTTTACGAGGCTCTTCAGTTCTGAATACGTGTTCGCCGTGACGATTTTGTCTGCATCTGGACCTTCAAAAACCACAGAAACGCGGATAGTTTCGCCTGGATGATAAGTCGTTGGTTCCTGTGCTTTATTAGGGGAAGCGCTGAACATCAAGCCTAGCAATACACCGCTATAAAAGACTAATTGCCTTACTATTCTCATTTTCAATCTCCCTTATTTTGAGTCGGGACACACCCTTAGCGTGTGTCCCGCTGGTTACTTCTTTGCTGTTGACGGGAGAGCGCCGAAGCGCCAGAATAGTGATTGTCTAAGTTCACTATCCCCCGTAAATCAGCGGGACCGACCAAACGCCCTACTCGGAAAAGTAGGGCGTTGCGGCGTTTAGCCGCATTTGCATTCTATCACGTCCCGCAAGTGGCACACTACTAATTGTGGTCGGATTTTCGCCGTACTTTCGGTGGCTTCTTTGGCTCTGGCTTTACAGTGAGAAGTGCCGTCACAGCATCTTCGTACTTCATTGGTAGAACAATTTTATTTCCGCCGCTTCCGTTCGTAGTTGGATGGGTTTTTTTTCCTGATCGTGATTGCTTTCCACTCTGTTCCATCGTATTCCCTGACTAGGCTTATCCTACCCTCTTTCGCTATGTTTGCGATGAATGGTTTTTCTCGCCGGGATAATTCTCTGAGAATGTCTCCTTTAGCAGCGATGATTCTGGGTGCCCACTGGTTTGGACCCTCTCGATTGTCGGTCGTAACAAACACTGCGATTTTTGCTTGGATTATTTGCTGATTCCAGGTACGAAATAGGTCTTGATCGCCCGTTAGAAGAACGCGGTTAAGAAGGCCACAATTAGTGATTATGACAGGATCGGCGATAAGATGATCAGCTTCGCCATATTCCTCGAATGTGGTCCGTAAAATGAATCCGGCATCGCGCAACATCTGCGCTACCTGATTCCTTCCAAACGTCCTATCAAGGAAGAATACAGGCGTTTCTTCAGGCGGCCACTTTCCACTCGTATTCTTCAATCGCTTCCTTCACTTCGCTCTCACTCATCCCATAGTCACTTGCTATCTGAGCGAGGTTTTCTCCAGATTTGTTTCTACCCCAGAGAACGGAAGCGGTTATTCCTCTGTCGCGAACGATTGGCTTTCCAGAGGAGAAATAGGGATCAATTGCGAGATGCTTGGAGCGGATGGGGAATACACGCTTTGGAAGGCCCTCTGCATCTCGCGGAATTAATTGCAAATACTGTTCAAGAATTTCCCTCATGGTTCCTTGACCATAAGCGGTTGCGTTGATGGTCCTTCCAAGCGCAGTAACAAACATGTCTTTTCCAGAGGTTTCAAATTCATGCGTTAGCAAGGGATGAGGTCCGGGAAAAGCCTCCTGCACAAAATCCAGAGCCTTGCGCAGGCTTTGCATGGGCAAGTTTCGTACTTCAGTCGTAAAGCGCAGAATGTGTGCCTCAACTAAGTTGTAGAACGAGAGCAATCCATTTTCATCGTCTGCAAGGCGGATTAAAGGTTTGAATGTTCTGTGATGGCCAGACTTGAGGTGGTAATCCTGCCCTTTAGTCCACGCATAAAGTGTCGGGGCAGGAATGCGGACATAGTGCGCTGCTTCGGAAATACTGTAGCGGGGGAAGTCTCTGACATCCCCTGTAGTCCTGAGTGGGCGTTTTTTGGGCATACGAAAGAAGGGACTTCTCATTCTTAGCTCCGCGCAGTAAACTGGATCTGCGCGGTCGCCGGGCCGCACAAAATTCTCGTTTCCCAGACAAAGCCCGCCAGCCAGCGGGCTTTGTCGTTTTACTAGACTCCTGATGAGTCCCGGTAAGTTAGACGCTTGCCAGTGACCTTTCGGATTGCCAGCAACGAACGTTCTCCATCATCTACATTCCGCGAATTGTAGCGAAAATCAAATTCACTCAGATACCGATGCAAATGCTGTTTACCTACGTGGTGATATACACCATTTATACCCCGCTTGAGAATTGAGAAATAGCCCTCAATTGTATTTGTGCTGATTAGGACATCCCCCTCTTTGCGAGCGTACACGCGCCACTTGTGCCGGATTGTGCTGTGACGGCGAAATTCCTTTTTCAATCCGCGATAACCACCGAAATCATCGGTCATAATGTGCGAGTCAATGGTGACGTTCTCTCGCACAATCTGCTTAAGGTTCTTCCCAGTGACCGCTTCCTTGTGATGAATAGAACGAACATTCCCGCCACGCTCAACGAGCGAAACCACAGTAGCCTTAGTCTTGTGATCTCTCTGCAAGCCGCGAGTCTTCCCGCCCACATACGTTTCGTCTACTTCAACCGTGCCGCTGAGGGGAGCGAGATTCAGTTCGGCCATTGCGTAGCGAACCCGATGCGCAATGGTAGCACTAGTGAGGTCGCTTTCCGCAGAAACCGCGTTTTTAATGATTGCCCGGGCAATCGATGGCTCTTTTTCAAGGACAGAACCGTCAGCTAGGCTCGTTAAGACGTTTGGGGTTCAGGCTTCGAGTTGTGAGTCTTCCATTCCAGATACGTTCGCACTTCCTCAGCACAGGGATGGGATGCGATGCGTGCCAGACCTTCCCAAGTGGTGTCGCGGGCGTGAAGGGCAATACCGTCTGTCTCGGTGTCAGCGCGTAGGGTGATACCACCGTTCCAACTGACCCCGAGAATGACAAAGTGGCGGGTGCCTGAGAGAAGCTTGGTGCCGTACTTCTGACAAAACTCTTCTCGCAGCGTCATCTGTGTTTTGTCGCGGTTGACTCCTTGCCCGCGGCCGACTGGCGACCGCCATTTCGCTTCGCCGAGCAGGAACACGTCAGCCGTCTGAATTCCGAAGTCGATCTCAGGCCCACCAGGGACCAGGGTGTCGGGGTGAGGCAGACGCCGCCAAAGCCATAGGTGGGCGTTGTCGGAACTTCCTTGAACTTCGATCAGTTCCAGCAACTCTTTGACAAACGCGCCGCGAGTTGGCTGAGTAGCATAGGCGACGGGACCGAAGAAGCTCCAGGTGATAGCATCTTCGCTGTGGAGCGATTGCAGGTCTGAATAAAAACCCAGTTTCGAGGTTGCTAAGGTCAGTTCTGCTCCAGCGTACGCTCGAACTTGCCTGCTTTCGTAGATCTTTTGAATGAGCTCCGGCGGGGGCCATGGTCGCACACCTGTCTTGATTACGTTATCCCAGGGATCAGCAACAGCAAGCACTCCGCCCGCGCTTTTCGCAACATCAATCGGAAGTCCGCGCCAACTCTTGATTTCTGCCATATCCTGCTCTCCCGAACATCGGTCGGATTCGTTTTAGCTGTTGCGTCAGCAAAAGTGTGGCGAGGCTCAGCCGGCTCCATACTGCTTTCCCGGTCAACTCTCTCCAGCATTCTCTTTCAACACGCGGCGAGCATCTTTGTCCGCCCGCAAGCCGACAAACTTCGAATGTCGCAACCTATCTCCCGCAGTCCATTCGAGAAATTCAATCTGAGCGACGGCCTCTGGCCTCAACCAAACTGCTTTCTTCATCTTCTCAGCGTTGAGTTCTTCCCCAAATCGTGATCGCCTCGTCTCCGGCAAATTCACGAATGGGCAGGCTGGAGTTACCAGATGCTTCAATCGCGAAAACACTTGTCGCCGAGAGGCTGGGACAAATCCGTTTCGCGTTCTTGCCACGTACATCAACTTTCCCCCGTCATAGTAGCCGACGATCAGCGAGTCAAAGCCGTGCGGTCCGGGGAAATAGCCGCCGATGACAAATTCTTGTCCGCGATTCACACGATATTTGATCCAAGCGCCGCTCCGCTTTCCCGGTTGGTAGTGACTGTCCTTTTGCTTCCCGACAATGCCTTCCAACCCTTGCTCCCGCACCGCGGAAAGTAGAGCGTCGGGCCCAGCCTCTACGTAGTCCGAAATTCTGATTCGCTTGTCGCGAATGACGACGAGCGACTTCAGCAGTCCCCTCCGCTCGACTAGCGAAAGGCCTGTCACGTCACGATCCTTCCAATGCAACAGGTCGAAGATGTAGTAGTGAATTCGCGATGCCTCCGCGCGGAAATTCTGCAGCAGATTGAAATCCGGGCGGCCGTTGTCATCAATTGCGACCAATTCTCCATCAACGACTGTTCCCTCGGGCAAATCCGCCAGGGCGTCCACGATGTGGGCAAACTGTCTATTGAAGGATTTTTTCCTCCGAGAGAACAGCGTGAGACCACTCCGCGACTTCACCGCAAGCGCGCGATATCCATCAAGTTTGATTTCCCAGATCCACCTCGCGCCTTCCGGCAGTCTTGATACCGAAAGGCACTCCATTGGCTCGACGAATGACGCTTCCGATCTCGGCAGTGAGTCGAGGCGTGCACGGATTTCCTTCTGCATCTTGTCCCTTAGGAAAACAGACGCCACCTAAATAAGCAAACACCAGAGCCATTCATTTCGTTCGGCCCTTCCTACCCAAAGACTGCGCTTCCCCGCCTGCTTCTTCTGTCAAGGCTCTTCACTTCGCTCCGATGAACGCAAACTGCGCGGCCTTGACAGCGCACGCGGCGAAGCGCCTCGGACGGCTAGGAAGGGCTTTGTTTTTTGTGCAGCAAAGTGCCGCTGCGCAGAAGGCAAAACCCAAAAACGCAAAGGAGCATCGACACAATGCAAACCGAACGAGCAGAGCTGTATTTCCGGCAAGGAAGTTCCGACAAGGTCTATCACTTACAGTTGGAGAACACGCAAGAACGGTGGTTCGTACAAGCGCAATGGGGCCGCCGTGGTTCCGCGTTGCAAAGCGACATCAAGGTGAGCGACACCACCTACGACGATGCAAAGCGTGTGTACGACCGCCTTCTTCGAGAGAAAACGGGCAAGGGTTACCAAATCGCTCAAGCAACGACGAACGGCGATACACCGATTTCCGTTGGGTTGCCTGCCACCAAAGAACATTCCGGCCACATACCGGAATTGCTGACACCAGTCGAGGAGCCGGAAGCGTTGCGGCTGGCTGACGACGTGTCCTGGTGGTTTCAGCAGAAATTCGACGGGAGGCGACTCGCCGTGCAAAAGGCTGATGGAAAGTACTCCGGCATCAACAAACTGGGCCAAATCATTCCTATCGACTCTCGGCTGGCCGAATCGCTAGACCGAGTGCAAGCGCAAAGTTTTCTAGTGGACGGCGAAATCACCGATTCGTGTTTCTACGTCTGGGACTTACTCAGCGTGAACGACAAGGACTTGCGCATCCAACCATACGAAATCCGTTACGTGCATCTGACTCAGCACTTTCGGGGAGTCAGCGATGTATTGCGGGTCTGCGAAACAGCCATGACAACGAACGAGAAGCGCGACTTCGTGAAAAAGATGCACTGTGCCAACGCCGAAGGGTTTGTGTGCAAGAACCGCAACGCCGTGTACGCGGGCGGACGAGCCGGACAGCATTTCAAATGCAAGTTCGTCGTCACAGCGTCCTTCATCGTTGGCCCCAAGCCCGAGAAGAAGGCGAATGACGGACACCGCTCCATCGCCGTATATCTCTTGGATGACGCTCGGCGGCGATTCATGGGGACGGTGGGAGTTCCCGACCGCTATCGGCTACCGAAGGAGGGGGAGATGGTTGAGGTTCAATATCTCTACTGCCATCCCGGACCTGACGGTAAGCTCATTCAGGCAAAGTATTTCGGCAAGGTACGCGATGACATCGAAATCGCCGAATGCGCTGTCAGCCAGCTAAAGGTCAAGGCTAACGACAGCGACCAAATCGAATCCTGACAGAGGATTCATTACTCGAACAGCAGCCCGGTGGCATCTCTGGTGGGATGCCCCCGGGCTGGCGTATGCACCTGCCACAAGGTAAACGGTTCTCGGATGGCCCAGCATCTGGGTTCGAGCAGCTAACGCTGTTCACATGGCCATGTAAAGACGCGCGAAGGAAATAGCTTTAACCAAAATTCTTCGCCAGTCTGCGCGCCAGCTAGGGCGTTTTCGATTAGGTCTGGACATCCAGCTCCAACCGCGCGTGCGTATAAGCGGATTACTACGGTCACGGGAATTAGGACCGACCATCGATGCCACAAGTTTTTGCCCATGTATTCCACAATGTAGCTAGTCCTCGCGTCCGCCAAGGGCTGTCTAGCCCCCTCAGGGTAAGCAATGTAGACAAAACCTACTTCTCCATCGGGAATCTGCTTCACGGCCTTCGCCCACAGTGACGTAATGCCGCGTGCCTTCTTTGTTAGCGCCTCAGCGCTTTCGCTCCGCCATTTGAGACATAGTGGGGACTTTGCTCGCTCAACAATAACTCCGGATGGGTCTTCGACCTCACAAACCAATCCATCCCAATCGCTCTGCGCGGGCTCCCACCTAAATACTTGTTTGAGAAAATCCGGGGAATAAAGCCTCGTTGCATCTATGGCACTCCAAAAGGGCACTCTCCGAACAGCTAGCGTCCCCCATTCAGTGGCAAAAGTTTCCGCGTTACGATTCTCAAGAGCTACTTCCACAACAGTTTCCACAACTTTTTCCCGTGGGATTGAATGCACGGGATCCGAAAAGGAAAGCTCGATAATGGAATGAATGCCTCGTTTTAGGAGGGGTTTACGAATTTCAAGGTATAACTGTTCAACCAGATTGGCTTCTGTCAGCTCGTACATGGTAAGACCTAAGCGCCGCTTGCACTCGATTGCACAAGGAATCGGAAGGTCTTCGACACGAAAATCTGGTGACTTGTGGGTGTGGTTTTCTTCGAGCATTCGAACCTTGAGGCCGTGGCGAATACAAGCTGCTCCAACTAATAGCTCAAATATAGTTGAAGTCACCATGTCATCCGGCATCGATGGCAACGCTCTTAACTTTTTTTCTGCCTCGGGGCCAAGTTCGCGGATCTCGTCGAGGCTGTTGCCGAGCGCTGCGATTTCGGGCACGAAAGCTGCCGCTGCGTGGAAGTCGAGGTGGTCATTCTTTTGGATATGATCCTCGGAAACGAGCAGCATATTCGCAAAGCGTTGTGGAGTTGGAAGATCACTACCAACACCAACGCGAACACCATTTACCAAATGCAGGGGTCTACCCACAAAGGTAGAACCTAGGCGGTAGTTTTTCTTAGCTTCCTCTCGAAGCCAAATCTGATCGGTTATTTCTAGCAATTTATCCAGGCCAGACTCAACCAGAGAATCTAGATCCTCGGTTTCTCTTAGTTGGAGGATTTCGCGCTGCCAAAATTCGCTCCCTTTTGGGACTCGATTCGCTTCCCAATCCTCAAGTTGTTGAATTTCCGACTCCGAAATACCCGCTCGTTGCTGGATAGAGTCGATCTCCCTCGAAAGTTCTTTCCTCAGTTCAACCAATTCTCCAAAAAGAATCCTTGCGGTTTTGTTCGGTCCGCTTTCGTTCCCACTTTTGACTTGCAATTTTATCGCTGCGCTGATCTCCCACGCTTTCGCATTGCATTGGCGGGACAATTGCTCCGCACGTTGGAACAAATCGGTATTGGGATTGGTGGACATAGCTTTCTATTTCCGAGCTGAACCAAACTGAAAGCCCAACTGCCAAGCGATACTGGGGTGTATCACTTTTCCCCGCCTTATAGCCTACCCCAGCACTGCGTTGATGGGCGAAAGCACGGCGGCAAGACTGCCGTGGTTCAAGTCCTGGTTAATGGGCAATTGGAAGTTGGCCCATAGCTAATGGAAATCGTGGGATTGCGTTTCGGCTGCGGTGATCGAAATGGGTAGGATGCGGGAAGCCTTGATGGAAATGGTGTGATCCTGATTCTGCAGGACGCCTTCAACCCGAAGGAATTTCTCGCGGTTGATCACCACGCGGTATTTCTCGTAAAGGTCTGGATTCACAATCACGTTAGAAATTCCTGTCTCATCTTCCAGACTCAAAAAGACGAAGCCCTTCGCTGTTCCCGGACGCTGCCTAGCGATTACGCATCCTGCTACTCGCGTGTATTGCCCGTCCGGCACGCGAGGCAAATCGCACGCTCGTTTTACTTGAAGCTTGGATAGAGCCTCCCGGCAATACGTCATCGGATGCGGGCCAGTGCTCATGCCGGACCCGTGAAAATCCGCAACAAGGCGTTCTTCATCCGTCATCTGACGCAGTGGCGACAATTCCATTTGCTCCGGAATTGCATCCAGTAACGGGCCGGCAGGCCGGGCAGCGCGTTCCACTTGCCACAGAGCAGTTCTTCGATGGACTCCCCTTCCAAGAGCGTTCAGTGCACCAATTTCGCTGAGCGTTACCAACTCGGCTTTCTGCAGTTCCGGGACACGGCGGACCAAATCATCAATCCCCTCGAACGGGCGTATTTGCCTCTCCGACACAATCTTGTCGGCGGCCGTTTGCCTCAGGCCGCGGACGTAACGGAACCCGATGCGCAGACAAGGAATATCCTTGTCCCCCTTAATCGTGTGCTCGATGGTGCAATTCCATTCGGAATGTATGGCGTTGATCGGTTTCACTCGCAGGCCGCGCAATTGCGCATCATGCACCAGCACCGCCGGGCTATAAAAACCCATTGGCTGATTGTTGAGCAGCGCCGCCGTGAACGCTGCCAGATAGTGCTGTTTCAAATATGCGCTAGCGTACGCGATCAGGGCGAAACTCGCCGCGTGCGACTCTGGAAACCCGTAGCGCGCGAAGGAAGTAATTTGCGTGATGATCTCTTCCTGTGTTTGCGGGGCGAACCCGTTCTGCGTCATTCCGCTCCGCAGCTTGGCTTCGATTTTTTTCATACGTTTTTCGGAGCGTTTGAAACCCATCGCTCTGCGCAGTTCTTCTGCCTCACCACCTGTGAAGTTCGCCGCCACCATTGCGATGCGCAGCAGTTGTTCTTGAAACAGCGGCACTCCCAGAGTTCGTTCCAAAATCGGTTCGAGCGAAGGATGAGCGTACGTGACCGGCTCCTTGCCTTGCCGCCGATTCATGTAGGGATGCATCATCTTTCCGACAATCGGGCCGGGCCGAATGATGGCTACCTGCACGACGAGGTCGTAGAACTTCACTGGCGCATTGCGCGGCAGAGACGCCATCTGCGCGCGGCTTTCCACTTGGAACATTCCAACCGTGTCCGCCTTGCGCAAGGTTTCATAGACCGGAGGATCGTCGGGAGGAAGTTGCGCTAGGTCGACTGGTTTGCCGTAATGCTTGGGAATAAGTTCCAAGCACTCTTCGAGCACTGCCATCATGCCGAGTCCCAGCAAATCGATCTTGATGATACCCATATCAGCGCAATCGTCCTTATCCCATTGCACGACGACGCGCCCCGGCATCGTTGCTGGTTCGAGTGGAACAACTGAATCAAGTTGCCCCTGACAGACGACCATGCCACCAGAGTGTTGGCCCAAGTGTCTTGGCAAATCCTGAATGCGTTCGCACAGCTCCCAATACTTTCGGACGCGAGGATGGTTCAGGTCGAAGCCAACTTGCTGAAAGTGATTTTCGAAATTGTCAGATGGGCCGCGCCATTCTCCGCTGTTCACAACGCTCGAGAGCTGGTCGAGAGTGCCCTGATCGAATCCAAGGGCTTTGCCAACCTCCCGCGCTGCGGAGCGGTCACGATAGGTAATGACATTCGCCGTCATAGCGGCGCCGAGCTGTCCATACCTTTGATACACGTACTGAATCGCCTTCTCCCTTTGGTCACCGCTCGGCAAGTCCAAGTCGATATCCGGCCATTCGCCGCGTTCTTCGGACAGAAAACGCTCAAAGAGTAGTTTCATCCCGACCGGATCGACCGCCGTAATTCCGAGTGAATAGCAAACCGCGCTATTTGCAGCCGAACCGCGCCCCTGCACGAGGATTTTCTGTTCGCGGCAAAATCGGATGATGTCCCAAACGATCAGGAAGTACCCGGCGAGGTGCAGCTTTTCGATCAGCGCCAATTCGCGCTCTACCTGGCGCTTGGCGCGTTCAAACAGATCATCGTCCCGCTTACTGCCATACCGGTTTTGAAAGCCTTCTACCGTGCGCTTGCGAAGAAACGAATCCATCGTTTCTCCCTCGGGAACGGGATAGCGCGGAAATTCGTAGCCCAGATCAGCCAGGGTGTATTGGAGTCTTGCGGAGAGCTCGCTCGTGTTCTGAATCGCTTCCGGCAAATCCGAAAATAGCTGCACCATCTCTTCTGTCGAACGAAGATGGCGCTCGTCGTTTCTTTCAAGCAGCCGGCCGGCCGTTTCGAGTTTGCAGTGATTCCGGATGCAGGTGAACACATCCAGAATTTCGCGCTCGGCCGCCGTCCCGTAGCGAACGCCATTCGTGGCGAGAAGCGGCAGGCCCAGCGTTTCGCCAAGCCGCACCGCCGCTTGATTGCGGCGCTCTTCAACAACGTCGCAGTGTCGCTGCAATTCGACATAGACATTCTTTCTGCCGAATATGGTCGTCAGCAGTTCAAGGTCCTTTCGCGCATCCTCGAAACCCTTGTTTGAAAGCGAGGCCGCAAGCACGCCTTCCTCGCCGCCCGTCAAACACACCAGACCTTCGGCGTGTTCCGCGACCTCGGCCAGATTTGCTGTTCCTGTTCCTTTTTCATTTTCCCGCAATTTGTAACGCGTCATCAGACGGCAGAGATTCTGATATCCCGTCCGGCTTTTAACGAGCAGAGCCAACCGTACCGGCCTTGCCGGAAAAGAATTCGGCATCCACGACGGCGGCCTTACCATGTTTCCAAAGCCTTCTACGGAAATCTCCGCCCCGACGTGAGGCTTAATACCTATGGACTTTGCCGCCATATGCAATCGTGGAGCACCGTAAACGCCGTCGCGGTCCACCAACGCGATGGCTGGCTGTTCCAGCTCCTTCGCGCGAGAAACCAGGTCTTCCGGGCGCGAAGCCCCTTCGAGAAAACTGAATGCGGACGCGGAATGTAGCTCGACATACTTCAATCGTAGATTCCTTCCACGAACCAGCGCTTCACACGCAGGTCCTTATAGACTCGATACAGTGCAGTCTCGTTTTCACCATTCCCCGTGGGTTCCGCTCGAACCTGGGGACGTAACGTCTTTATCTCGACGTCCCACTCCTCGCGTGCCCATGCCGTTTCAGACCACCAGTCACCTTTTCTTTTCCACGGTCCCGCGAACGCGAGGATCTGCCGGCGAATACCCTCGCAACTGAGAAACGTCGGCCTTCCTTCTCGAAAGTCGAGTGTCGCCGGAAGTGGAGGCCGGTAAATTCGCATCACAGCCGTAGTTTGCTTTTCTCCGCCAGCGCGTTTTTCCCTCATTTCTGGTAAGACAAAACGGTTCTGGTGAAAAGAATCGGGACCATGCGTATCGAGCAGAACCGGCGTCCCCACTCGGCCTTCCCCTACTGTGTTTTGGATCCGCGCGAGCGTAATTTCTAGACGCTCCGGGTCGGGAGATAGGGGCAGAAATAACCCGAGCTGCTGCGAAGGTGCTCTCGCAGGAGTCGTCAACATCGAGATCGCGGCGACAGGCGCGGACGGAGGGTGCGCTTCGAGATCGAGCCGCAAGAGTTTCAAGAGAAGCTTGCCGTCTCGCGCCGGCACCGGAAGCCGCAGTGTTCGGACGTGATAAACAGGTTCCTTCCTCCGCGAGTCCTTTCGTTCGAGAGTGAGGGTAACTTTGATCTCTCCGACGGAAAGAATGTGCATGCGCAGCCGTGCAAATAATTGTTCGAGCAGCCTGTTCAGGACGAAGAGCAATGGCTCCAACAATTCCACCGGAGACTCCAAGTCCATGTGCTCTTCAAAATTCGACGGAAAATCTTTGGCCATCAGAGGATGAGCGTTGGCGCCCTGCGCGAGCCGCCACCAGCGGAGCCCTTCCTGCCCGAGTCGCTCGACAATCGCAATTTCAGGGAGAGCCGCAAATTCTTTGCAGGTGCGGACGCCCCAGCGCCTCAACGTTTCGACGACCTCAGACGGAATGCGCAGACCTTCGAGGGAAAGCCGTCCCATCTGAAGTCTTTCGTCTCCGGCTGGAATCACCGTCACTCCAAGGAAGCCTTGTGCCGCACATACCGCAGCTAAGGGATTTCCGGCAACGGCAACGTTTGCTTCAAGGCCAACTTCCGAAGCGATACGCTTCAAGTCGTGCGCGATCTTCTCCGGAGAACCGAAGAGCTTTTCGCAGCCAGCTAGGTCGAGTACGACCGTGTCGCAAAAATCCTCCTCCTCGCGTTTTGGCCCATCCTCAACACGCGGCGAAATCGCCCACGCACAGTCGAGAAGAGCGGCATAGGCGCTAGCTTCCTGACAAAGGGACCGCCATCGCCACACGACGCCTTGGAACGCCTCTGCCTGCACTTTCGTCATTCCAGTTTCGACGCCCAGGTCCCTGGCTTGGCGATTGGAAGCAAATACTTTCGTCAGCGGCGCTGCGCCCGCGAGGATCGCAACTCCTTTCTCTCGAAGGTCCGGCTCAAGGCGAACGACTGCCTGCGCGGGAAAATCCGGAACGAATAGACATGCGAAAGCCAACGTGCGTCCCCTGAACTTGGTAGAGGAAAGGGAAACAAACCGGGCTTTTCAGTGCTTTATGGCGTGTGCGTCTGCCAGCGAGCTAGATCGGCGGGTTGCGACAGGACTCGCGAACGCGTCACTTCTCCCTGAACTTCAAAACCCTCGAACGTCGATGCCCCTGTTTGAATGCTTGCTGCGGCTCGGCCCCAATGGTCTGCTCTTCTCTGGCAGCGGAGAACAAGCGAAGCACAGCTTTTCGCGCATGATTCTTCTCCGAGCAGAAGCAGAATCGTCGGGGTGTTTTCGATCACACGCCGAAAACGAAACCATGTGCTCAACTCGATGCGACGCGCATCCATCCAGGAGATTTCGCCGAGATCGAACACCACCACGCCCCAACCGCCTCCATGCAGCAGCAGGTCGGTTGTCTTCAGCGCTTGTTCGAGTCGTTTCCACGGTTTCAGGCTTCTGCCACCGCTTTGCACTGAAGGCGGTGGAGTGGATTCGCGAAGTAAAGGCAAAGATCGCTGTGGCCGAATCCCCCGCCGCGGGGGCTCCCTGTCCGGTTCGACTTGTTCTCCCGCGCAGCGACCGACTACGTGGATTTGCGCGGACGCTGCACCCACAGTTTGCTTTCCGACTATAGATGGAATTGCGTTCTCGACGCCGCGCATCAATTCACGCGGATGCCGCCAGCCATGTATTTGCATTGGCTTCTTGGTCTCGGCACCAACGCCGCGTGTCTTTCCTGTTTCCTTGCCCACTCCAGCAAAGTACGAAGGCGTTTTGAGATTCGGTCCTCGGTCCTCTGTTTCTCCGCATCGAACCCAGAGCAGTCGCGGCAGTTCCACTCCCGCAGCCGCGAGAGAAATAGGGTCGAGAGAATCCGAAACGTCAACGAACGCGCATGCCTCCAGCCGTTCCGTAGCTTGCGCAAGCAAGGAGAATGCCAGGCTTGTCCGCCCGGACGACGCAGGGCCGCACAATTCCACGAGTGACCCGCGGGGAAAACCGCCACCGAGAACCGCATCGAGTTCCATGACCCCGCTCGGCTGTAGTTCAACCTCGACGCGCCGCAGAAATCCTTCTAGCCCACGTCCAACGAGACCTGTTTCGAGTCTTCCTTGTTTCAGAAGGGTTGCGGCCATGATCCTTGCTCTCTATATATATTCGCTTTTTGTTCGCCTATACGAATTCTCATCCTCTCGGCGAAAGTTGTCAAGGGCTATGGGAAAGGGAGAGGCTGAAGGGGCGGTTTCCGGATATCTACCGTTTCATCAAAACTCTCAAATCACGACGAATCGGAACGTGTTATCCACGCCGCATCTTGGCGGCCGCTCTCCGCACGGCCTCTTCGCTGACCTTGCCAGTTTCCTCCCGCATGAATCCAAGAGTTGCGTTGGGAGAGAATTGCGGAATTGGTCGTGGGAGGTTCTTATTCTGAGTGTCGGCGCGCTTTTGACGTATCTCGCCAGCTTTTGGCGCTTTCTGATCGCGATAGCGATTATCTAATCCTGGTTCTTTCATAGATCACCTCTCGATGCTGTTCATTTAAATTCATATCGTTTCTTGAGAGCGGCGGACAGTGTCGAACCAGCTATGCTTTCTTCTTTTCCCATCAGATCATAAATCTTTTTCCAATGTGGCTTAAGTTCACTGTCTAACCTATTGGTAGCCTGGAGAAACTCCAGATAGAGACCGGGGACTCTCACAGCGTATGCGACTTGGTTGTTTTTACAAAAGGTCTCTAGGACTCTCTTTGCTTGAGGAGCGGAGATATATTCAGCTTGTGGCAAAATCAGGTCCTCGAACAGAGCTTCCGCCCTTCTAAATGACCCAGCTTTCTCGAATATCGGAATGGCGAGATCCGCGTATTCCCCTGACTTGCAAATTTTGATCACTCTAGCGAGTGTGTCAGCGTCGGCCTCTACGAGGCGCTTGTTTGCCAGAAGCTTGAGCTGTGGCACCTGTATAGCATAAGGCAGAAACTTAAACGCATTTTTCTCGCTAGCATTCTCGATGTAGTTTGACGCCTTTATCTGTCCTGCATCTCCCAAAAACTCCCAAGTGCCATAAACTCTCGCAACATAAAAAATAACTCGATAGAAGCGCTCGTCGGATTGCGCCGCTACCAGCTTAGGAAGAAGGTCACGAAGTATGCCTTCCGCCTGTTGACGGTACATTTCAATGATGGCGTTCAGCGCCGCAAACATTCTCGCTCGTTCGGCGGTTTTCAGGATTTCGCCCAGGATTGTTTTTGACAGTGCAATGACGAGATTCCGCACAAGTGGTTGTCTGGCTCTTGCTAACGGACCGGCCCGAAAGAATTCAACGGCCTTTTCGCAGTCTCTGGGAAAATAATCGGATTGAATGTCCTTCATAATCCGGTCAAATGCGGCTTTTCCCTGAACTGGGGCGCGTTCAAGTAAATAGGTGACCGCATTCTTGATGTGGCTGCGCGCAAGCTCTGCCGTTGCACGGTATGGCTCCGAGGAGGACGACATAGACGGGTGGGCGCAACGATTACGGTCCTGCTCGAGCCGATTTAAATCTATGACTTCCAGGGGAGACAAGAGCTCAAATTGCGTCTCCGCCACTTCCAGTAAAGTCGACTCAAATTGTAGAGATGCTTTCCAATTGTTCGAAGCCCGAGCCGATTCGAACTCCAGTAGTTTGGCTTTCGCTGCCGCATCACCGCTCATTTCTAGGTCCCGCAATTTGTCGAGGAAGTCGTAAAGCACCGCAATCCATGTCGCGACTATCGATGCACGGAAAGCACTAGATTTGTAGCAGGCCACAGCCTCACGAATATATGTTCTCGCGGCGTCGCCACGACATCTGATAACAAGTTCGTCGAGGTCTGACAACTCTTCCTGCATAGGCACGCCTCCATCGCAAGCCATACATCCTGGCCACCCATTCGGTTCTTATACCTTTGGCTACTGACAGCTATGTTACTCTCGGAACCACGAAAGCAGTGAGGCAAGCTCCGCTCCGGAGCTCAGCTTCCGCTAACTCCGCTATCGGAAACCGACCCCTCAAGTAGAGCGCTTACCCTGCTAGAAGAGTTTCGCTTGAGTGGGAGTGTCTAATGTCACAGGCGATGCGGACTCGGCATCGTCAATTCTTGAGTTGTTGAGTTTCATGCTGACGGGATACCGCTGCATCAAATTCGCATCGTAGGGCCTGAGAATGTCACGAATCACGTTGAAGTCATTGACATCGGGATCGAGCCACAAATCGTACTTGTCCGGCGGAACGATGACGGGCATACGATCGTGCAGGTCGGCGACGAGAGAATTAGGAGTCGTTGTCAGGATCGTACAGCTCTCGATGATCTGCCCCTCGGGACTCTTCCACTGATCCCAAAGTCCGGCGAACGCAAAGACATCGCCTTCACTAACTTCAAAACAGTAAGGCTGCTTCACTGACCCCATTTTCTGCCACTCGTAGAATCCATCCGCAGGAATAAGACAGCGCTTGGTCAAGATCGACTGTCGAAACGCCGGTGTCGTCGTGACTGTCTCCGACCGGGCATTGAGCGTTCGAGTTCCGATGCTCATGTCTTTCGCCCAGAAAGGAATGAGTCCCCAACGCATGGTTGTGAACTTACGAGTTTTCCTGTCGTGTTCTTTGCGGACCGTCACCACAGGCTGCGTTGGCGCAATGTTGTAGCGAGGACGGTCTTCGATTTCATCCAACGCTTGGAATCGCTCGGCCAGATACTGCTTCGAGTGCGTCAATCGATATCGGTTACACACCCATCCATTCTCGCAGATTTAATCCGTTCTCTCGTGTACGCAAAGTTGCGTGAAGATTCTTCTCACACTGCCCTTCCTGGCTAAACCCTGCGCCTGATCCGTCCGCTCCTTCCGTCAAGGGCTTCCGCTCCGCTCCAGTGAACGCCACAACCCGGCGCCCTTGACGGCGCAGACGGACAGGCGCGTTCCCCCGCCACGAAGGGCATTTGTTTTTCATGCGCGGCTCAGGCCGCGCCTCTGAGAAACAAAGGCCAAATTCACAAACAGGAGAATCCCATGCAACAAACCGAAAGAAAGCCGTTGTTTAACCTCGGCCAACTCGTCGCCACACCCGGCGCGCTGGCCGCTCTCGCGAAAGCCGGACAGACCCCGCTCGATTTTCTGTCGAGGCATGTTTGCGGTGATTGGGGAGACATCGATAAAGACGACTGCAAGGAAAACGAACTCGCCCTGAAACGCGGGTTTCGGCTCTTGAGCAGCTACCGCACCAATGCCGACGTCAAGGTTTGGCTCATCACCGAAGCTGATCGCTCCGTAACAACCGTACTTTTGCCCGAAGAGTATTGATTCAAGAAAAAAGAAAAGGAGAAAACGAAAATGAATACCGCAGTTACAGTGAACGCGAGCAGTCCAGTTCCTCTCGTCGTGTCCTCAGTTCAGGACATTCCGCTCAAGCGCATTCAGGAATCAAAAACTAATCCACGACGCACGTTTGACGAAGCGAAGCTGGCGGAACTCGCCGGCAATATTCGCCAACATGGCGTTCTACAGCCTGTCCTCGTCCGTCCCATGCCGAACGGTGAGGATGGATTTTACGAACTTGTAGCAGGAGCGCGGCGCTACCGCGCTTCGCAAATCGCCAAACGGGAAACCATTCCCGCCACCATCCGAGAACTCACCGACACGCAATGCCTCGAACTGCAACTCATCGAGAATCTGCAACGCGTCGACGTGCACGAACTAGACGAGGCCCGAGGCTATGCCGCCTTGATGCACCTGCAACCCGAAACCTACACGGTCGAAACGCTTGCCGAAAAAATCGGACGGTCCGAGAAATACGTCTATGCGCGGCTGCGTTTGATGCACCTCGTAGATGAAGTCCAACAAGCGTTCTACACCGGAAAACTGACCGTCGCGCACGCGTTTGAGATGGCCCGCTTGACACCGGACGATCAGCGTCGTGCCCTTGCCGAATGCTTCCCGCATCACAGGACAGCGGCGGCTCTTCTGAAAGACAAGAAGGCAGAGGCGGCCACCGTGCGGGAACTCCGCCAGTGGATTGAGCGGGAAATCCATTTGGACCTGACCAATGCTCCCTTTGACACACAGGACGAAACCTTGCTTCCAGCAGCGGGAAGCTGCCTGCGCTGCCCTAAGCGCACAGGGACCAATCCGCTCCTCTTTCCTGAGGCGGTAGGGCAGAAGAAGTCGATTTGCACGGACCGGGTCTGTTACCGCGCAAAGGTGGAAGCCCTCGTGCAAATTCGCGTCAAGCCTTTGGAAGAGTCAGGCGAGCAACCGCTGCGCGTGTCGCAAGCCCCGGCATGGCAAGCCAAGACCCGGAAGGCCGACGTGCTCTATGAAGGGCAATACCGGACCGTGAAGAAAGGCGAGTGCCCACAGACCAAACCCGCCGTTGTGATTGACGGACCCGAAGCTGGCAAAGTGCTTCACGTGTGCAGTGAAGAAAAGTGCGCGGTCCATGCCCGCGTTACACACTACCAAGCGACACCGCAGGAGCGTGCAGCGCGAGCCAAAGAACTGCTTGCCGAGCGCATCGAGAAACAGACACGTGTACGCATTCTTGACGCCATCCGTAAGAAACTCTCAGCGACTCTGTCGCGCCTTGACCTCGAAATGGCCGCGCTCGATTATTTCGAGCGGCTGGGCCATGACAATCACCGCCGTCTGTGCCGCGTCTACGGTTGGGAGGAGAAAAAGTCCAAAGCCTCGTGGGGCGGCAGCACCGTGGACTACAAGACCATCGCGGGGAAGGCCATCCGCGAGATGAACACGCAGCAAGTGCAGCACTTCCTTGTCGTGTGTGCACTCGCGACAGACCTGTACTGCCCGGGATACAATCCGCGTCAGTCCCTTGCGAAGGACTCGAACTTGGCGCGCACCGCCGCTCGCTACAAAATCGACACCGCGAAACTGTTCACGACGGTGCGCGAGGAATTCTCGAAATCAGTGAAGGGAATTACTCGCAAGAAGAGCAAGACGACAAGAAGGAAGCCGAAGTAGGGAACAAACCAGCGGGTGCATGCGGGCCGCGCCACTGGCGCGGCCCGCGTATTTTCCGGCGACGAACGTTGAAGGTTTCCTCGTGATCTTACGCCGCAGCTTGAGGGCGACGACTGCGCCCCGCGACCATTTTTTGTGCCATGGCCAGTAACAACTTCCGGTCGGGACCTCCTGCTTTGCTCAGGCACTTTCTCAATCTATGAAGGTACACCGCCTGTTTCCCCGAACTCCCCCAAACGATGTTGTCCGTTGTTTTCCGTTTCAGCAGGTTCGGCAGCTTCGGCGGCTCATCACCATCATAGAAAAGCTGGTAGAGCGGGACTTCCAGGGCTCGTGCGAGCTTCTCCAAAGTCTCGATGGCAGGGACCGTATGGCCATTCTCGACGCGCGAAATATAGCATCGCAGCAGCCCGGTTCTCTTCTCGATGTCTCCCTGAGAAAGCTTCTTTCCCTCGCGCAATTCCCGCAGGCGATCCCCGATAATCATCTTGGTGTCCTCCGTTCAAATCCGTGGCCTCGCATCATAAAGTAAAACTAGCGTGTTCGCTAACTCAGATTCTTGAACCGAGGTTGCGGATGCCTCCGGTACAAAACACGAGCCTAAGCGTGGAACGCAAAGCTTGCGGGCCGATGTCAGTCTCACCTCTACGGCTTGGCGTGGCCCCCTTGGGGTAATTCAGACAGTGCAGACAATCCACCCCCGACAATCCTCATAGCTACTCCCGTGACTCTGCCGATTATTTCGGCCTCATCAAGATGGGCGAACCTGCGAATCGGCTGCGGTGAGGTGATGTGTGGAACCAGAATGAGTTGTCCGTCTCGTAATTCGCACCAACCGCAGGCGTAACCATCTCTGAGTTCGATGAAATAAATCGGACGCTCCAATTCCTCTCGCCATACTCCAGTCTTGATCTTTGTCTCTGTCGGATCGATTTGCAGGAACGACCCCGGTAGGATTACCGGGAAGAGAGAGTAGTCGCGCAGGCCCAGATAGCCGTAGAGCGCCTTCCGCAGATCGAGTTGCCGAATCAGTGTCACCGGCACCTCTCCCCACACTTGCACAAGTCTCGTTAGAAGTTGCGTCCCCTCGGCATGGAATTCCTGGCGCACTCGTACCGGAAAAGGGATTGTGCCTTCGTCCGTATCCGGCGAGTCTCCCACAAGGTGGGTTGCAGGCCATGTAAACATCGCCTGGTCCTTGGCTGCGTCCGAGAGGTTGACCCCGAAGAGCGCCAGGAGCTCCTCGCATCGACGATGGTAAACGACACTCAGCGAGTAAAATTTATGAATCCCAGGAACATACGTGCCATTTTCGATCGTCCGCAACCAGGAGTGGGAGATTAGGTAATCCGGATTGCCCTTCACTTGGGCCAGTTTCTGGCCCCGTCGTTCGACTTCCCGGAGCGACAAACGCAGACCTTCTCGGAGCGTTTTGAGGCGTTCTCCAGGGCGCGAGCTAGGACTCCGTGACCCCATGACGGGCGAATAATAACGAGCTCATCGTTAACTGTCCATACAAATGATGTCAAAACTACGCTCCATGCCCTTTTTGCTAATTACTGGGAGCCCGGTCTCAAATACGGTCAGCAATCACTTTTTTCACACTTCGCCTTCGATTTTCCCTATGCACGTCTGGTTTTTTGCCGAAAGGCCGGTCCCGTCCCGATGCGACACCAGAAGCGCTCCGAATTTGGGAAAACGAAATCATTAAAACCTCCGAATGAGGCTTCGAGTGGAAAAACGACGCTCCACCCGGACCCCAAATCAGCAGAGACACTTCGCGAAATACTTAACCGGAACAATATGACTCTGTCACAGGTATCCAAAGAATCTCGGAAATTGTTTCCCGGACAATCGCTCTATCACATTCCTCATAACCTCTACTTTGATTTGCGCGACGGGCGATACACGCCTAATGTTTATCAACTCATTGCACTCAGTTGCGTCTCCGGCTACAGTCTCATTCATTGGCTGTCCGTGTTCGGCTTCCATCTGGACGACATTCCGCGCTTACAATTACGCCTTCCATTCCCGCAGACAATGCTTCTCGACTCAGACCTCTATGATAGACACGCGCTTGTTCAATGGTTCGAGGGGAAAGGCGAGCCCCCTCCGCGGATAACTCCGCTCATTCAGATCCTCACCCAGAATGTCACGGAACGAGTCGCTGCACTGGAGCGAACCAACAGGGTGTCCTTCATCTATGCGAAGGTCGGGACCGAGGATGACTACTGCTTCCCCGAACTGCTTCCAGGCAGCATTGTTCGCGCCGATCCCCGTGCTTCCGAACTGAGGCTCGCGGCGATGGGAGGCAAAGTCTCACATGATCTCTTCCTCGTGGAGCATGCTCAGGGTCTGAATTGCTGCCGCCTGCAAAAAGTTGCGCCACACAGGGTCGCGCTCGTGTCGACAAAACTAACCGCGCCGCGCATGGAACTTCAGGTCGGAACCGAACTCAAAATCCTGGGGACAATAGATATGGAAATTAGGAGCCTTAAAAAGAGGAGCTTTGCCTCAGGTTTCCGAACGCTCCCAACCCCGAAGAGCCGGGAACTGCTTCGACCGGATGCTCCTAGCACTGACTTGCGTCACTTGCTCCGCAAATGTAGGCAGCGCGCTGGCTTGTCCTTCCGGCAGGCATCAGCCATCAGTGCCGAGCTTGCACAAGAACTCGGCGATCAAAGATATTTCACAGCCATCGGCTCTCTCTCCGACTACGAATCTGCCGAGGCACCCCCACGGCACATCCACAAGGTCGTGACGCTTTGCATGCTCTACTCCATCGGGTTTTGGCACTTTCTGAGAGCATCGGGCCTCGCCATGGACAAACTCGGGCAAAGAGCGATTCCACAAGAATTAACAGAAAGCACGCGTTGGGCTCCCAGTTCACCCCGTAAAGATCGAGAGCCACAGGAAACGAAAGGAGGTTCCTTCCTCAGTATTCTCGTGGACGGCTTCGAAGAGATCCCTTTCTTTCTCCGTAGCGCACTTCCGGAACTCTGCGGCATGTCGCGCTTCGCACTGCGCGATGTGTTCTGGGTCGGAGAAATGGGGCAGGAGTTTCATGCCCCACTGCGAGGTGCAGCATTCTTAGTTGTCAACCAACGCATGAAAACTCCCTTCGTTTCGGAATCGGAACCGGAGTGGAAGCAGCCGGTATATCTCCTCGCCCGGCGCGACGGATCGTATTTCTGTGGGCGGTTCGCTCTGGCGGGCAAGACAACGGTACTCCACCCGCTCTCTGCGAGGCCCTCAAGTCCGAAACCTTACGAGAGTGGAGGCGAGGAAGAGATAGTCGGCCAGGTTGTGACCGTGCTGAGACGGATTGCAGCCAGAAGTTGACCCCCCGGCGAACAGAGTTGCTTTCATCTCGCAACCCATCGTTACCTTGTTTTCATTGCTTTTCATCCTCCCATGTCGGAATCTCGAACACTTTGGTTTTGTTCTGGTCATCGACCTCCCAACGCGCTTACGTTAATCCATCAGGCTGAATCCGAGCCGCCGTTCGGAATTCATACGGAACATGCTTCCTTCGGAATTGATGTGGCTGTACGTCAGAATCCGGCCTCTTTTTGCATGGCATTTGGCCAGTTTCTTTTGCCTTACAGCAGGGAGCGTGCTTGCCCTGGTCAATCCGCTCATACTGATGTGGGTAATCGACCGCGTCCTGCCAAATCGCAACATTCCCCTCCTGGTATGCGCCGTAGCCGCAATTTTCCTCAGTTCTGAACTGCGGCCCATCCTGTCGAGCTTTGGAATGTATTTGACGTTTCTGTCCTCACAACGGACAGTGGTTTCTATTCGAAAGGAAGTCCTTGAAAGGTTAGATTCTCTATCCGCGGAATACCATGAGAACACTTCCTTGGGAACGCGACTCTATACACTTCGGGAGCCGATCGAGGAGATTGCGTATTTCGGGTCAGACCTGGCTCCCGCCATTCTCCGCACGGCGCTTGTGACCACATTCACTCTCTCTGCGATGCTGATCTTGAACCCTCGATTGACTGCGCTAGTTCTTCCCGCAATTCCGGCGTTCGTCCTCGCTCGTCACCATTTTCGCGGCCTGCTCGCGGAACGATCCGACAAGGTGCACGCCACCAGAGCCGAACTGAGCGCTTTCCTTGAAGAGCACATGTCTTCGGTCCTGCAGATTCAACAACTACAGCAGGAAAAAAGGCGGGAAAGACGAGCCTTTCATTTCTTTGCAGACGTGGCACGATCCCAATCAAAACTCGCCGCCGGCGGCGTCCAATTCACGACTTGGACAAATCTCCCAATAGCCGCAGCAGCAGCGGTCATCATAGGTTTCGGTGCCTGGGCAGCTCTCCGTGGCGTCATGACCGTCGGAGGCCTCGTCGCATTTTACAGCTATGTTTTCCAACTCTTTGACCCCCTAAGTGGTGCCCTCGAAACGTACGCACGAGCGCAGCGAGCCTTTTCCAGTATCCGTCGTCTCCAAGCAATTCTGGCCTTGCGCCCAACTGTGACGGATCAACGCTGTGGCCCCGAGATGCCGCCCTCTACGGTGTGCAATATTCGATTTACGGGCGTGTTTTTCGGATACGCGCGGCAGAAAGGCTTTTTGACGATCCCTAGCCTCTCTATTGAGAGCGGAGCGCACGTCGCCATCGTGGGTGAAAATGGTGCGGGCAAAAGCACGTTTGCGAAACTAGCTGCGCGACTCTACGATCCCGACCGTGGGTCCATGACCATCGGGGAATCGCAAGTCAAATATATTCCGCTGAAACAGTTTCGCTCACTCGTCTGCTACGTACCCGCCATTCCGGTTCTATTCGACGAAACTCTGGCAGAGAATCTTCGACTAGGGAATCCACGCATCGGCGTTGGGCAACTGGAAGATATCATCGATTTTCTTGAGCTCCGCTCTTTTGTCGCATCGCTCCCACACGGATTGTCGGAGTCCCTGGGCCCTGCCGCCTGTCAGCTGTCCGGCGGCCAGCGGCAAAGACTCGCCCTGGCTCGCGCCCTGTTGCGAAGGCCACGCATACTGATTCTTGACGAAGCGACTTCCGCGCTGGACCCTCCAGCGGAGCTTTCCATCCTTCGTAAGATTCCCGAATTCCTGCCGGGAGTCACAATCATCTTCATCTCGCATCGCCTCGGAAACGTTGCATGGATGGACCGCGTTCTTGTTTTCCACCATGGCAGAATCGTCGAAGACGGGCATCACCGCGAACTGACAACTTCCGGGAGCTTCTATACACAGTTGCAGCGCGCTTCGGAGGCAATTCGCTTTCAAAGCCCGCCCTGAAGAAGCTTCCTCCAGAGACAAGACAAAGCTCTTCACTCAAATTCTTCAAAACATGACCCGCATCTGAACGCCTGCAGCCTGTCAAGTCTCGTGTTACGCGGCCCTAACTTCCGTATTCAGAGCATCTTGCGAACTCTATTTCCTGATTCACGAACAAATGAACGCGCTTGTGGATGTCGTATTACGTTCGTGGCACTGTCCTTCACATATTCTCAGGGACGTTGGAATCACCAGGAAAGGGGAACCCCTTGCTGAAGATAGCTGAAGGAGTGCGAAGCACTCACGACCACGACGGGGCAGTCGTTCTCGACATCCATCAGGGCCAAATGTTCACCCTCAATCTTGTGGGCTCCAAGATCCTCGAAATGCTGGAGCGCGGTTGCCCGGAAACCCAGATGGTCGAGGAAATCAGCCGCAAATTTCGCATTCGCGCCGAAATTGTCGAACGTGACGTTCGTGAATTCCTGGAGTGCCTAGAAAGACATCGGCTTGTCGAGTTTCGCGCACCAAACGGCGGCGCATAAACCCGCACGAGAGGGTCATTTGAACACACAACTACAAGACGACCGGGACACGTACCGCCTCATCATCACTCGGCGTAATGGCTCCGAACTGTTGTGTCTGCCCCATGGTTCGTACCATTCATTGCCTTCCGTTGATATCCCACGCTGGCAAAGAGTCGCGGAGCCAATCAGAGAAGCAGTGACAACGCACTTAAACCTCGATGCCTATTCTCTTTTTACGTGCCCTTGCGAGCCGCCGACAAGCCAGACACCGCGCACTTTTTTTCAGGCTATGGAATGCGTCCGTCCGGACGGCTCAGTCCCAGCAATAGCATTCTGGGTCCCCATCTCCTCGCTGATGATTGACTCCTTTCGGGATGCGCAGGATTTCCGTGCGATTTGCAACGCTCTCAGAGCTCTTTCCCACAACACTAAGACTAGCAATGAAGGTCCATTTACCAAGCCAGGATGGCTGCGCGAGCTGTGCAACTGGATTGCGCAGCAGATTGAACCCCTGAAGTTCAGACTCACGGGCAATTTCCGGCAACTGAATGCGAGCTCTTCGTTTAGTTTGATCCGGTTCGAGACGACGGGCGCTGCTTTCTGGTTCAAGGCTGTAGGCACGCCAAACCTTCACGAATACCCAATTTCGCAGGCCTTAGCACGGGCGTTGCCCAATTATGTTCCAAGCGTCCTTGCAACAAAACCCGAATGGCACGGGTGGCTAATGGCTGATGGCGGTTCCGTAACTCTCAACGATGTCCAAAATCCCGTCGCCTGGCAAACTGCCCTAACTACGTTCGCTAATCTACAAATCGATTCCATTGGACTAGAAGACGAGTTCTTGGATGCTGGATGCCGGGACTTGCGCTCGGCGGCATTACTCGAATTGGTTGACCCCTTCCTTGAAGCTATGGCCGATCTAATGAAGCAGCAATCAAAAGTGCCGCCGCCAATTCTCGCCCAACAGCAACTATTGGACTTGAGTGCGGTATTGAAGGACGCTCTCCAGTGCCTGGGGGCGCTGAGAATCCCTGATGCCTTGGGCCACAGCGATTTCAATCCCGGCAATATCATTGTTGGCCCCGAGCGATGCACTTTCCTTGACTGGGCCGAAGCCCACGTCGGCCATCCATTCTTGACCTTTGAATATTTTCTTGCGCACCTGCGGAAAGACTATCCGCAACTCGCACCTCTCGAGAGTAAGTTGAGAGCCTCCTACTCTCGCATCTGGAGCTCGGTCGCATCACCCGAGCAGATTGCGGAAGCTCATTTGTTCACACCACTTGTCGCGGTCTTTGCTTACGCGGTGTCAAGCAATGTCTGGCGAGATCCCGAACGCCTGCGGGTCCCCCGCTTCCAAGGCTATCTCAGAAGCCTGACCCGCCGGATGAAACAGGAAGCGCAGGCAATTCACCGGCGGAGGGTCGAATGTATCAACTAACCACTTCGATGCCTGGCTCAACGCCAGACCCGGTGACGGAGGTTTTCCATGGTGTCTCTGTCATCGACCCCTATCGCTGGCTAGAAGACCAGGACTCTCCTCGCACGCGCGCTTGGATCGAAGAGCAAACCCGCTATACCCGCTCCTATCTGGACGACATCCCGGGACGCGAGCGCATTCGTCAGCGCATTCGAGAATTCCTCGCCGTCGAAACCTATGACTCCCTGCAAATCCTCGGTGGCCGCTACTTCTTCAGGAAGCGCCTCTCGGACCAAGAGCAGCCTTGCGTCTACCTGCGTGAAGGCGCAGACGGCGAGGATCGTCTTCTGATCGACCCCTCGGAAAGGGGGACCGGCAAATACACGGCGATAAAGCCCCTTCGTGTTTCCCCCAACGGCCGATTGCTCCTGTACGAGGTGAAGGAAGGTGGGGAGAGAACGGGGACTTTTGAGCTGCGCGAAATCGAAACTCGGAAGCGTCTTCCCGATCTCCTCCCCCGCGGGTACTTGCGCGGATTCGCATTCGCGCCGGATGGCAAGAGTTTCTACTATGTCCACGAAAGCGTGGACGCAAAGCGGCCCTTCTACCGTGCCGCCTACCACCACCTTTTGGGAACGCCCTCCAGCGAAGACCGGGAGGTTTTCTTCGCCGGCGAGGACGAGAAGATCCGCCTGAGCCTTACGTCTGGCAAGAACCGCCTCGCCTTCTCCGTCCACCGGTTCCTCGAAAAGACACTCACAGACATCTACCTGGCACCATTCGACGCCGCAATGTCACCAGAACTCATCTTCAGCCAAATTGACTATTTGCTAGGGCTGCGTTTCCTGGACGACAGAATTCTGGCAATCACCGATCGCGAGGCACCGAACCGGAAGATCGTCGAAATGCGTCTTGGGGACAATGGAGAACACACGTGGGTCGATCTTATTCCCGAAACTGACACACCTATAAGTAATTGGCTTATTGCTGGAGACACCATCTACGTCTCCTGCGTGAAAGAAATGATTCATCGCATCTTCGTCTTCGATCTCTCTGGGAAGAAACTCGGTGAGATGCCCACTCGAAGCGGCGAAACACTTCGTATCATCGGTGGTTCGCCGGATAGCGATGAGGTACTTATAGAAACAGAATCCTTCACCGAACCTATCGCTGTCTTCCGCTACTCCGCGAAGACAAACGAGCGCACGCTGTGGGCCAAGAGAAGCATCCCGTTCGATTCCGAAGACTTCGACTACTCCCAAATCTGGTTCATGTCCAAGGACGGCACAAGAATCCCCATGTACCTCGTGGGTCGCCGCGATGTTCTAAAAAAAAGCGGCAATCCGACGATCATGACTTCCTATGGCGGCTACGGGGTTTCCATGACGCCGCAGTTCAGCATCTTTGTCGCCTTTCTGATGGAACGCGGGTGCCTGTTTGCTTTGCCCAACATCCGTGGCGGATCGGAGTTCGGCGTTGACTGGCACGCGGCAGCTAAGGCGCGCAACCGACAAACGGCCTTCGACGACTTCCTGTGTGCCGCTGAATGGCTCCTCAAAACGGGCCGAAGCGCTCCTGGAAAATTAGGCATCTTTGGAGGTTCCAATTCCGGCCTGCTGGTGGGAGCGGCCCTCACCCAACGGCCGGACTTGTTCGGCGCTGTCGTCTGCATGGTCCCGATGCTTGACATGCTCCGTTATCACCTCTTCGATAACGCGCACATCTGGAAAGAGGAATTTGGCACCGTCGAAGATCCAGATGATTTCGCCGCTCTGGCGAAATACTCTCCGTACCACCGGGTTCGGGATGGCGTGGTTTACCCCGCCACGATGATCGTCTCCGGTGACGCGGACCGGAACTGTAATCCCCTCCATGCCCGCAAGATGACCGCCCGGCTGCAGGCGGCCAACGCCTCCGATCACCCGATCTTTCTCGACTACAACAAGTTTCGCGGGCATTCTCCCGTGCTTCCCCTGAGCGAACGAGTTGAAGCGCTGACCGATCGCATGGCTTTTCTGTGCGACCGATTCCAACTGTCGGTTTGAAAACGGAGGTCTTGGCCGTGTCCTTTCTTGTCCTCAAAGCGTATTGGAAACTGATTCATTTCGATCTGTGCCTGGCGCGCGGCAATTTTGCCGTGCTTTACGACAAGGTTCGCAATTATCCCATTGGAGCTGGGACCCCGGCCGACAACGCCGTGGAAAAGATCTGCTCTGCTGTGGACATGGCCTGTATCTGGTACTGGAAGGAAGCACTCTGCCTACAGCGCTCCGCGGCCACGGCCTGTCTCCTGAAGAAGTACGGCGTGTCGGCACAGTTGGTTATTGGCGCGCAACAGATCCCGTTCAAGGCCCACGCTTGGGTCGAAGTGCACGGCCGCGTGGTTAACGACAAGCCATACACGCCGGAAATGTACGCAGTACTCGATCGGTGTTAGCGCAGTAACGCAGCGCGAAAACAGGGAGCGACACATGAGCGTTCAGTTTGGAAGATGGAATTGGGACGGCAAACCAGTCGATCAGACTTTCCTCGCAAAGGTGAAGCCGGTCATTGCCGCATACGGCCCCGACGACGAGGGCGCCTACGCGATCTCGAACCTAAGCATCCTCTATCGTGCCTTCCACACCACAAAAGAATCCCGCCGTGAAACGCAACCTCATGTCACCGAGTCCGGCGTCGTAATCACCTGGGACGGTCGCCTCGACAATCGCGCCGAACTCATCCGCCACATGCGCGAAACTCTAGCCATCAGCGCCACCGACGTCTCCATCGTCGCCGCAGCCTACGAGGAGTGGGGCGCCAACTGCTTCGCCAAGCTCGCCGGGGACTGGGCGCTTTCCGTCTGGGACGGCAAGTCCCGCTCTTTGCTCCTCGCGAAAGACCCCATCGGCACGCGGCATCTTTATTATTCCATCGACAACGACCAAGTCACCTGGAGCACCATCCTCGATCCACTGGTCCTCTTCGCCGGCAAGTCTTTCGCCCTCTGCGAAGAGTACATAGCCGGCTGGTTCTCGTTCTTCCCCGCCGCCCATCTGACGCCCTACATCGGCATTCATTCCGTTCCACCGTCATCGTCGGTGGTCATCCGTAATGGCCAGCCAACCGTCGCCAAGTATTGGGATTTCGACCCCTCCAAACAAATCCGTTATCGGACCGACGCCGAATATGAAGAGCATTTCCGCACCGTTTTCGCCGAAGCTGTCCGCCGCAGGCTCCGCTCCGACAGCCCCATCCTCGCCGAGCTCAGCGGCGGCGTGGACTCCTCCTCCATCGTCTGCATGGCCGACGCCCTCATCGCCCGCAACGCCGCCGAGACCCCGCGCCTTGACACCATCTCCTACTACGACGACTCCGAACCCAACTGGAACGAGCGCCCCTACTTCACCAAGGTCGAAGAAAACCGCGGCCGCACCGGCACCCACATCGATATGGGCAAACAAGAGGGTCTCAAAATTGAGCTCGACAGCGATCACTTCGCCGCCACTCCCGGTTCCGTCGGCGGTCGTCCGTCCGAAGCCAGCCGTCAAATCGGAGCCTGCATACTCTCCCAACGAAACCGAGTCGTCCTCTCCGGCATCGGCGGAGACGAATTCACCGGAGGCGTCCCCACTCCCGTCCCCGAACTAGCAGATCTCCTGGCTGGTGGCCATTTCAGAACCCTCGCCCATCAACTGAAAGTCTGGGCCCTTAACAAGCGCAAGCCATGGTTCTACCTGCTATTTGATACTGCTCGGGAATTCTTTCCTGCTTCCGTCGCCGGTATCCCGAAATACAGACGCCCCGCGCCCTGGCTCGATCCAGACTTCGTCAAACGGAATCGCGTGGCTCTGACGGGTTATGAGGACCGCACCAAGATCTTCGGCCCCCTGCCAAGCTTTCAAGGAACTGTAGGCACCGTGGATGCGCTCCGAAGGCAGCTTGCCTGCTCGGACTTGTCGTCAGACCCGCCGCGAGAGAAACGCTATCCATATCTCGACCGTGGCCTGCTCGAATTCGTATCCGCAATCCCGCGCGAACAACTTGTCCGCCCAGGTCAGCGCCGCTCTCTGATGCGTCGGGCACTCATCGGCATTGTTCCCGGCGAACTCCTGAATCGGAAGAGAAAGGCATTTGTTTCACGTGGTCCCAGGGTGGGCATCGCGGAAGCATTGCCGCATCTATTGGAGATTAGTCAACATCTGCACATCAGTTCACTGGGGATCGCGGATTCAAAACGCTTCGTCGACGCGCTGCAAAAGACCAGGCAAGGGGCAGAGGTTCCTATTGTCCCGATCATGCGCACACTGGGTATGGAGCTTTGGCTCCGAAATCTGACTGCCAGGCATGTTTTGGGTGACTCTGCATGGGAGACACGGCCAGCGGCGAAGCAAGCGCTCCCCCCAACCAATGACGTGCGCCCGATGACTTCGAATGTCAACTGATCGCAGCAAAACAAGGTGTCGAGCGAGACGAGGACTTTGCAGAGGCCAAACCGCAGAAAGGAGAACACTGCGATGAAGTACCACAACCACAGATCACTTCCATCCATGAGACGGCGCCGGCGATTCGGGGCTTTAGTCGCATGGTCCTTGCCCTTCTTGTTGATTCATCGAATGTCGGATATCTCATCGCCATAATCACCTATGAAGCCGGCGAAAAGAAGAAATCGCGTGATAACAACAAACTCTCGATCCAGACCAGAGAGCACCAGCGAAGAAAGGGGTGACACATGGAATACCGCAAGCCGAAAATAATTTGTTGGGGCGAAACGGTAGCCGCGATTCAGGGCGGCAAAGTATACGGTCCTCTTTTGAACGATGAAATTCCTCAGAGGCGGACCATCGCGTCATATTAGGCCGATGAATAAACGGTTGCCTGATGAAAACAAAACGAGATCTCAGCTGAGAAATTCAAAAGGGAAAGGAGGTGAAATCCATGAACTACGCAAAGCCAGAAATCACTTCGCTTGCGTCCGCAAGCTTAGTAGTCCAGGCCACCACCAAGGGTGAGAGCGGCTCGGATACCACGTCGCAGTATCTCGTGACAATCTCTGCATATGAGGCCGACGAGTAGAACATAAGCCGGGTGGCTCAAGGCGCCGAGCCTCCTGGCTTCTAAACTCCCGGCGTCTAAGTAGTATTCGAGATCCGCTTGGACCTTAGGTTCGCGAACACGCTGGCCTAGAAAGGAGGCAACACCCATGACATATGAAAAGCCACAAGTCGTTAGTCTGGATAGTGCGGTGATAGCAATTCAGGCTACTCACAAGGCTCTAGCGATGACACCTGACAGCAAAAATGACCCAGATCTAGTCACGGTAAACGCATACGAGTCGGACGAGTAAAACACGCGCCAGGAGGCTTAAGGCGCCGAGCCTCCTGGTTTCTACATCCACGCATTCAATGCGATGTCCCACGTTTGGGTTCAAGATGTACTCACGTTTGCCTGGGAAGTAAACGCAGCGAGGGAGCGATGCTTATGAAATACGACAAGCCAGGAATCATCGATTTAAGTCAGGCTGTGACCGCCATTCACGGCGGACAATATAAGGTTCCTTGCAATTGCGCAGAATCTAAGGACATTCTTTACCTGATGACCCCGCCAGCATACGAAGCGGACGAGTAGTTTGCGGCAGATTGACTGCGTGCATTTATTATCATCCGCGATTTGTTGTCTCAATATATGTCCTATGCTCGCGACTCCAAATTCCATGCTAATTCTGCCGCTCTGGGACCGCCTTTTCCTTCGATTGCGCCTTCTGTTGAAGTTGGCGCAGTTGACGCCAGCGCTTGTACTGCTCGCTCTTGGCTGGATCGGGGCTCTCTTCCGATTTGAGCCAAAATCGGAACCAGTCCAGGTTCCGTTCATATATTTGGTAGCGATGCTTTGGCTGGTTCACGACGTGAAGTTCGTTCGGATAAATGAATAACTCCATGGGCTTCCCAAGCTCCCTGAGCGATGTATAGAGCGCAAGATCCGGCAGGAATTCGGAATCGGGGTCGTTGTTTAATACCGGTACATCTATTTGGTCCGCATTTAATTCGGGAGCCAACTTCTTCCAATTCGTGTTGGATTTCCCCTCAGGCCATCCTCCCACACCCTCGCTCGCAAAGTTGTCCTGAACACGTCTCGGTGCCATGTAGTAAAAGTATGGACTATAATCCCCGGCGGCGCCGCTCACAGCCCGGAAGAGTTTGCTGTGTGTGATTTCGTACGTCACAATCTCCGTTCCCCTGCTGTACCCTGTTAGGCCAACTCTCGTTGTATCGGCGACGCCCACCTCTGAGGCTTTTTGGATGGCCATCTTTATGCTAGCTTGCACCGATTCATACCACGATAGATAGCGTTGGAAGTCTCCCGGAATGTTGTCGTAGTCCCTGCGGCCGTAGTCGAAGCTCAAAACCGCAAATCCGTCTGCTGCATAAACGTGAAGGGGATTCTCGTCCCCCGAAGCACCGCGCAGGAATTCGTGAGTTCGGTACGTCGTGACAATCAAGGGGTACTTCTTACCGGGCTCATAGTTCAGTGGTTTCACCAAGTCTGCCCACCAGCGATCTCCGTACCTGTTAACGCCGTCCAGACGGGTGATGGAACCAAGCTGCAGATTTAGAAATTCGGGATTCAGGTCGACGAGCGTTCGTACCGTCCCGGCGTTAATGTCCACGAGCGAAACTTGTGATGGTGAAGCCTTGTTCTCGCCTGCGCATGCCATATATTGAAAGTTTTTGTCGGGGGAGCAAGAGTAAAGAGAGTCCGAACTACCAAAAACCTGCATCGGCGTTCCACCTTCAGCGGGTACCACCATAAGCTTGTTTGGCAAGCCGTCTCCCACATACTGAGTAAGGTAAATTCTGCTACTGTCGGCCGCCCACCAATAGTCGGCCACCAAATAAACACCCGGCGCTACGTCAATCGGCGTTCCTCCACGAACGGCTTTGGAAAACAATTTATAGATGACCTTAGTTCCCACGCGGGGATCGGCGATAATCCGATACGCGACTCGATGGCCATCGGGCGAGACCTTGGCGTCGAGCAGGTGATGGCCTACAAAGGTTGTCCTGTCGTAGTATTCTTCCCCGATATCGCTGACCCATGGACCAACGGACTCCGCCTCAGCTTTTGTTTGTTTCCTCTCCTCACCTGTAGTGACGTCGTGAATCCACGTCTCAGTCTCCTGAGGCTTGGCCGCAGATACCTCGCTGACTACCGACAGGCCACGGGATGCATTAAATCCGCCGTCGTATAGAATTCCATCTTCAGACAACGCCTGAACGTGGACAGCGTCTCTCGGCTTTTGAAACGTCACCACAATTTTGTCACCTTGTGGAGTCCAGTGATAATTTTGAACGTCACCGGGCACATCCGTTAGCTGTACCGGAGGGCCGCCGTCCACGTTCCATCGCCACACTTGCCAGTTTGCCGCCTTGTCCATCTTTGTCAGACGCATGATGTACTTACTGTCCGGTGACCACTGCGGCGATTCGGGCAACCATTGGTTGATAGAATCCCATCGCGGCGCACCCGCAGTCCCGAGACAGGCGGGAGCACTGCCAAGTCCGGTCCCAACGATGTACAACCCGCTGCGATAGCTGTTCGTTTCATACACGGCCTGCCCGACCACAAACGCAATGTACTTGCCGTCCGGGGAAATGCTGACCCCTTTTTCATCTCGTATCCCCAACAGATCCATGCTAGTGACGGGACGTGGTTCTCCCTTCTGAACGGATGGTATTCGCACTGGCGTCGGGTCGAAAGCGACAGGATTAGACTCCTGAGCACGGGCCGATAACATCGCACCCGATAGCAGGAAGTACAGAACGCTCGCGCTGCGGGCGTAGTTCATCGAAATTACCTCAAAACGATTTTAAATGCTCAAGAGTGGTTGACGCCGTACAGGTTGCACTATCATTCTCGCCCGGCACATCAAAACGCTAACCTCAACGAGAGTTGCAATGAGCGAGGTCCACCTTCCTGAAAGATGGGATTCAGCCCACCAAGACCGGTGTTGAGCGTCTCCGTAGACAGCAGATAGGAAGCCCCCCCAGACAGGTAACCAACGGGGTTCGTAAAGTTGGGATGATTGAAGAGATTGAATGCATCAGCCCGAAACTGCACCTTTAGCCGCTCCGTGATCGCAAACTTCCTGCCGATGGAAAGGTCAACTTGCGTCAGGCCGAAGCCGGGGATTGCATTTCGGCCGAGCCTTCCCTGTCGGTTCTCGGCTTTGGGCGTCGCCACGTCGAACGCGGCCGGATTCAATCCCATTCCACCCGGGCACGCCTGCCCCGCCTCAAGGGTTCCATTCCCACCTTGGGAAACAGGTCCAAAGATCTGTGCACATTGCGCCCCGTACACATAGAAAGGTTGCCGGGGCACGAGGTCGGGGCGAATGAAACTGGCACCCAGCGAGGACGGTGCTGAGAGGTACGGGTTGATAGGAAATCCCGTTCTCGCAACGACCACGGTGTCGAGCGACCAGTCTCTGGTCAATTGGGCCAGCGCCCCGGACGTTCCAACGGAAGGGACGGCAAACGTCACCGCCCCGGAAAAGCTATGCCGCACGTCGAAATCCGAGGATGCATAGTCATTCGCAGCCGAGATCACTGTATTCGAAAGGCCCGCGAGCACATCATTGGAATCGTTGTCTAGCGAATGCGAATAGGTGTAGTTCAGGAGTGCTTGAACCCGGGAGGAAAGCGGCCTGCGATACTGTAACTGAAGCGCATTATAGTTGGACCGGGCACTGTTTCCCGTCAGTTCAAAACCTCCTAAAAAATTTGCGTTTGGTTTATAGAATGCCTCTTGCCGGAGCAAATCCCGCCCCGCCTGTCCTACATACGTCGCAGAGATGGCTTGGCGGCCTCCAAATGACTTTTCCAAGGCAACATTCCATTGGTAGGAACGAGGTAGTTTCAGATTCGGGTCAAACCCTACGCTGTCAGTCGCGGGATAGGGAGGCGCCGTGGAAATTGTCGGCACGAACGAACTGATATTGGCCACTGGCACAGATTGGTTAAGGTATACTCCGAGTGCGTTATTCGGAAAATCGCTGGCAAGATTCGCGGATGCACCGACACCAAGATCGTAGAACATACCTGCCCCGGCTCTGAGAACCATGCTGCCCGCTTGATCCAGGCTGTAGGCTATGCCAACCCGCGGCGCAAAGTTTCCGTATGTCGTGCGCCACAACGAAGTCCCGGCGGCCGCCAGCGTGATGGCCGAAGGATTGTTGACATTTAGCCAGGATCCCAAAGTTGTTGAACCCAAGCCCTGCGGCGCGGGGCTGAGTTCCCATCGGACCCCATATGTCAGCACAAGTCTTCGTGAAGCTTTCCAACTGTCCTGAGCATAAAGCGACGTGGACTGTGAAAGTATCCGTGCAGGGATCGAAGTTTCGGGACCAAATAGGAAAACCTGCCCCGTCGAAATGAGATTCTGCACACCAAAACTTATATATGTAAATGTATTCTTGGCAGGAGAATGATCGAGAAAGATGGCCCGATAGTCTCCCCCAAACTTCAATTGGTGTGCCCCGATAGTGAAACTGAGGTCATCCACAAAATTTAACTGTTTGGTTCGATTATTTGCGTTTGGCCCTACAGCATATTGTGCTGTGCCGTCCAACGGGAAGAAGCCCGCAGCGGTTTGCCCAGGGGGAAGTGAACCAAAGAATAAGCTCGGGTCAGGTGGAATGGCTCCTCCAAAAGAATCAAGAGCCTGAGATAGGCCTGCCCGTTGTGTGGAATAATTTCCTCGCAATGCGTTGAATAGTCGGCTGCTCAGAGTCATATTCACACCGACAGTTACAGTCTGTGTGTTCGTGACAGTTGTGTCTGTTTCAGAAAGGGGCCCGACGCGATTTGCGATTTGGGATGGAGCATCGTTGTAGCGCCCGAAAATCGAAAAATGCCCGTTGAAGGTCTGATCGATGCGCAGGCTTCCTGCATCCAGCCTCGCCTTGTCGGCGAATGATCCCGTAAACTGGCCCATGCAGGTAGCGGCCGAAACAGGACCATTTGATTTCGGGTAAGCTTCCAGAAACGGTGCGATCGCAGCGGATGGCGAACAACCTGGCACGGCAGAACCAAAGTACGGGACCTGAATTTCCAGAGTCGAGGGTAGATCTAATCGCGCGCCCTCATAAGAAGCAAAAAAGAACGTCTTATCTTTCCAGATTGGCCCACCGACCACCCCGCCAAAATCGTTATGGTGTTCGGGCGCCTTCGGAATCTGAGGAATGGCATCATCACTAAACCAATTGTTCGCATCCATGGCCGTGTTCCGAAAATAGTCGAATGCGTCGCCGTGAAACGCGTTCGTTCCCGAACGCGTGGTAAGAATCACTTGTCCGCCGGGAGATCGCCCAAACTCAGGGGCAAACGAAGAAGTCTCAATTCTGAACTCTTGCAGGGCGTCCACGGAAACAAGGCCGCTTGTGCCGCCCAGAGCGCTGAACGCCTGCGCCGTTCCAGTTCCTGATTGTCCCATCCCCGCTGTCGAACCAGCGCCAAAATTGGCCGACACACCGTCGACCGAAAAACTGTTTGCGTCCGTTCTCTGGCCCGCAATGCTGAATTGCCCGTGCTCGAAGCCGTTGGAAATCGGGGCGATAACCACACCCGGTGTCAACTGCAGCAGTGTATTGAAACTTCGCCCGTTGAGCGGCAGGCTTTCCACAAAATTGCGGTCAATAACAGTACCTACCGAAGCGTTTTCTGTGTTGATGATCGGCGCGCCACCTTCTACGGTCACTATCTCGGAGGCAGCCCCTATCGGCAAACTAAAGTTGATCGCCAGCGCGTCCTCAACGTGAACGACAATGTCCGGCTTGATGATCGTCTTGAATCCGCTATTTGAAACCTGAATGCGGTATGTTCCAGGAGGAATATTGGGCACCACATAATATCCTTCGCCGTTCGCCTTTCCCGGATATTGAACTGCCGTGGCTTCATTGATAATCAGAACCTGAGCACCAGCAATCGCGCTACCTGAAGGATCGAGGACGATGCCGCTTACGGTGCCGGTCGGCGACTGCGCTGAGGCGGTGTTTATGAATAAAACGAATGATATGAAACACAGAACAGTCAGTTTCACTCGCACGCGGCATCTCCTCGGAGGAAGTGCTTGCACTCACTCTCCCCGTTTTCGCAGGAGCTCCCGCGGTTGTACCAACACATCTTCATTGAAATGAACCGAAAGGGATTCATGAAGCGGCGAGGGCCTGTCTACTAAGGATGGTTTGGGTCCACCTTCAGGTAAGCAAAGAGGAAGGGCTTACCGCTTGGCTTTTGGCTGCCGCCGTTCGGTTCCACGGTCACGAAAACTGCTTCGATCTGATCAAGTTTCTTCGCGTCGTCGAATTTCAGGACCCACCGCTTTTTTGAGACGTTGTCCTCATAAAAGACACCTAGATTCAAAGCCTGCGCCTTGTCGGCCCCGCGCTGACCCCAAGCCTGAAACGCGCTTGCGTTCTTGAAACCCGGGTGGTGGTCGAGGTCGTAGCCATAAAACACCAGCGATTTCGATTTTGTGTAGAAAACGCGTCCATAAGCCTTCTGCGTGGCTGCGTTTGTCGCAACATCAAATACCTCAGCTACATAGAGATCCCGGGCTCCCATTAATTCCCGGATATCTCGATCATGGGCAAGCAATTCCTGCTGCTGGTCGATTGTCGAATCGCGGTCCTTTAGCAATTGCATAAGTTCCTCGACCTTAGCTTGCAGTGCCTTAGACCCGACATCGTCCCGAGACCTCTGAGCCTGCAAGCTTGCGAGTTCCTTCTGTGTATTTAGAAGCGATGCTTCCGCCGCATCCAACTTTTGCGCTGCGGCTGCTTCATTTGAGGCGAGTTGGTGTTTTTCTTCGTCGCTTGCCTTCGAGGCACTCTGCAGGGCCCCCTGGGCCTCCTTTAGCTTGGATATTTCTGCCGACTCTTCTTCCACCTCTTGGCGCAGGCTGGCGATCATTCTGTCCCGCTCACCCATCTGCGCAACCAGCACCTCGCGATCATGTCCCGCATCGCTTATTTGTTGCTGGAGTGCAGGAACCGGCATTTGGATGGGTACTTGAGGGGCAGGCACGTTTTCAGCCCCGCGCCGTATACCAACCCGGTATGCATAGATTCCCAGGGTCGCAGCAAGCAGAATCGCGGCCGCAAACGGAAGCCAAACCGTATTCCAATGCTCGCTCAACGGCGGCTTCCCGTTTCGCTCGGGGAACTCGCTTACGCTCCCGGCCGCTGAGCGGGCAGACTCCGTGGTTGTTTGTTTAGTCTCGCGGGCCAAACGCTCGCGGAGCTTTGCCTCTGCAGCGTCAACTGACCATGTCTCTGTTTTTGGGGGGGGGACTCCCGATGCTTCCGCGGCAAAAAGAGGCAAGCCGATCTCGGCGGCTGCCCGAAACTCCTTCAGCGCTTCCCGGCATTCGCCGCAGTCGGCTACATGCTTCTCTAGCTTTGTCTTTTCCGCCTCGGTCAGGTCGCCCGAGGTAGAAACGGCGCATAACTCCAGAAATTCGTCATGCGGTCCCATGGCTGACCATAATTCTTCGTCTGGACTTCCTCTACTATTTACCACACCGGTTAGCAGTTCTGCAATTTACTTTCGGGCATCTGCTTACGCAGTTTTTCCAGCCCCCGGTAGTAGTGATGCCGAACATTTCCCTGGGACTGCCCCAGCTTTTTCCCGATTTCCGCGAGTGTGTAGCCCTCGTAAAAATAAAGTCTCAGCGTTTCATGCTGCTCTGCGGTCAAATCCCTCATCACTTTCTTCAGTCCTTCTCTTCCGAAGAGGGCTTCGATCGACGAATCGTAGGTGGGTGTTGCCAGAGCCGCCATGCCAGCAATATACCCATCCAGTTTCCAATTCTTATAGTGACCCCGAGCATTCAAGTATCGCCAACGCGAAATGGCTCGCCGGTACGTCATCTGGACAATCCATGATCGCACCGTGCTCTTCGAAAGGTCGCAGACCCCAGCCTCGCGGTGGACAAATAGGAAGAGTTCCTGAACGAGGTCATCAGCCTCTGCTTCATCACGTAGGATTCGGATAGAAACTACCCGCACTAACCGCGCGTATCGGCCAAAAAGCATGGCCAGCGCATCGCTGTCCCCTTCTTGGACGCGAATCATGATCGATTCATCGCTTCCTTCCGAAAATTGCCTCGTCTCTTGGGTGCGTTCACCAGCGTTCATGCTCGGTTGCCCTATAGAGGCAAGGATGGACAGCCGTGTGGTGGCAGATGAACTCATGTCTCGTTACAAACTCAAATGCTCGCAGATCTAGCAGAGAAGCGTCTTGGTCGAGCCACAACTCTTTAGAAGTGGCATTGCGTCAGATATAACTCTATAGATGGTATTTTGCAAGAGAAATACCATTGATAGCTTGTGGTGATTGATGAGAATCCCCTTTATCGTTTGTCTTCATGGTAGGGGAAAACCATCGCGAACTCTTTGCGGACCGTCTACGGAGCCTTCGTAACGTAGGAGGTTTTTCCATTGAAGAAGCGAGTGACCGGGGCGAGGTGTCGGCGAACTTCTGGGGCGCGGTAGAACGGAACGAGCAGGAGCCTTGCTTGGACATCATAATGGGCTTTGCCAAAGGGCTCGGCGTATCCGCCGCCGTCTTGTTCACTTTCCATGAACAACGCGACCAGGACGAAACCCGAAAGAACCTCGACATCCTGTTGGACCTTTGTAGTCCGAAGGAGCTTCAACTCCTCCATCAGATCGCAAATTTGATCCACAAGAGTAACAGGGAAAACAATTCGTAGGCTGCCTCTGCTTTTTCTCGGCCACGCCGGCGGACGTACTATTCGTGCCAAATAGACAACCACGCCTTTGTTGGCAAATGGGTTCGATATCCACTCTATAGCGGGTCGGTTTTTCCAGAAATCAACTCGCTAGATGGTGTTCTGTGGGTTAAGTACACGCTATCGTTTGCGCTGGTGTCCTTTGAAGCATCGAGAACTGTTCGCGCTAAGGGTCAGAAAGCTCCGCAGAACCGCCAAGTTGAGCCTTGAAAAGGCCGCAGAGCGGGGAAGCATCACCGGCAATTTTTGGGGCGATGTCGAGCGTTCAAAAAAGGTACCCAGTTTGGACACGATCGTTGCGATGGCCAAAGGGCTCGGTGTCTCCCCCAGCACACTATTGCTTCTGGAACGCGAAGAAGATCCTCGTGAAATCAGAAAGCAAATCGACTCTCTCCTCGCCAAGGCGACTCCTCAACAAATAGAACTTCTTCATCGCATCATCAAAACGGTGGTTGAACCCTGAGCCCATTCAATATCTCGAACGCTTCCGAAGTTCGCTTCAATTAACGAAACTTTCTTTTCCACACTGGCTAACTCATCCAGTCACGGACGTTCTCTCGGCGGAATTGTACCTTGACTCATGGAAACAGCGGCGCGTAGCATCCCTCAAGGGTAAAGGTACCAAAACGCAACTTCCGGACCGCCACGATTTGAGATGAGTGCAAAACAATTACCAAGGTTAGAGGCAAGAAGCTTGTGAGATTAAACAAACAACTGCAGAAAAGACTTGGCCTGCCGCTCCTTCAGGCCAATTGGCTGAAGGGAAGTGCTTTTCTTGTATTTCTCGCTGCATTGATCCTTTTTGCGACCGTTCTTGTCGCTCGCTCGAACCACGCCCCACTGACATCCTATTTTCTTATCACGGTCTTAGTCGCTCTCTGCAGCGCAATCGGGCTCCTCGCCCGATTCCTGATCCTCCTGCGTAGTGAAAATCAGAAAACGGCCAACACTCTCCACGCAACCGGACGTGAATTCAAGTCCATTTTCCAGAATGCCCTCGACGCTATTCTGATTCTCGACGACCAAGGCACCTGCATCGAAGCCAACCCGGCAGCCTCTGCGATTCTTGGTGTGGAGCAGGAACAACTCATTGGACATTCACTTGGCGAGTTCTACTCGAACCCCCAAAGCTTCACAGATAATTGGGCTAGATTTTTGCAGGAGAAATATCAGCGCGGTAGCGCCGATTTCGTTCGAAACGATGGCTCGCCATTGTTTGCCGATTACACAGCCGCGGCGGATTACGTTCCAGGTCGTCACGTTGTCATCCTCTGCGACGTCACGCAAAAGGTGAATGCAGAACGCTCCCTCAAAGAAAGTGAAGATCGCTTCCAGCTAATGGCCAACAACATTCAGGAAGTTTTCTGGATGATGAATGCCAACACCAAGGAAATTGTTTACGTCAGTGAGGCATACGAAGCCATCACGGGTCATCCTCTCGCGGAAATCCGTGAGAATCCCTCTTCTTACAAAGAGTTAGTCCATCCTCAGGACCGAGCGCGATTCCTTACAAAATTAGATGAGGCGGGCATCACCGGAAAATTTGACGAAGAGTTCCGCATCGTGCGGCCAGACGGCGTGTCACGCTGGATTTGGTGTAAGGGCTCTCCGGCAGGCCATGCTTGTGGGACTCCCCCCTGGCTTGTTGGCATCGCGCAGGATATCACCTCGCGCAAACATGCTGAGCAAGAGATCGCGAAGCATTTGGCCGAAGCCGAAGCCGCAAGAGCGGAGGCCGACGCCCTCCGCAAAGCAACTCTGACTTTGACTCAAAACCTTCGCATGGACGAACTCCTCGACACCTTGCTCCAAACACTTCTCACAATCGTCCCCTATGACTCAGCGTGCGTGCTGCTGACTGACACAGAACGCTCGTTTCTTGTCGCCAGGCAGATGCCCCGCGATACGAACCGAAAAAATGTTCTCATCTTGGAAGTAAGCCACCATCACTTTCTGCAAAAGGTCTTGATGACGCGCAATAGCGTCTTTCTTGAGAACACGCGAAACGAATCCGAATGGCGGGACAGCCCTGCGTTTGGCGGCGCGCGGTCCTGGATTTGCATTCCACTTGTCGTCTCGGAAAATCTGGTCGGATTACTTTCCGTCAGCAGCAAGGAGGCGGACCGGTTCACCCGTGAGCATTTAAGACTCGCCAAGTCCCTAGCACTCTCCGCCGCCGTCGCAATTCAAAATGCCCGGCTTTACGAACGCGCCGAAATCTACGCCTCCGAACTGGAACTACAAGTGAAGCTCCTGAAAGAAACCCAGGCGGCACTTGAACAAACGCAGAGCCGCTCCCGCGGTTCTGGAAACCAGACTTTTCCATAATTCCCAGAAACTTCCTGCTCCAGTCCCACTTTTTTCAAGCCCCGACCGCAGCCGAAGCAGGTCTTAGTTACAGCAATTGTCCTTGTACACATAAGCGAATAAGAGTTACAACTGCACAGTTTGGAAGGGAAGCCGATAGTCAATGCACTGGGTTCATTCCATATTGAGAGCATTCTGGCTGATCTTATTTACTCTGCTCAATCCACATCTGCTGCTCTTCTTGGGCGTTGTGTTGCTTTTGCTCGCTGCCTGGTTGCAAACCTTGCGAATTTTTCGACTGAGAAAACAACGACTTTCGTACATGGTTTGGGCCGAGAAGCAAAGGATGTTCAAGTTTCGATTTTACGACCGCCTGATTTTTGCTGTTCGCAACCTTTACAATCCTTCGCCGGGTTCGCTTGCAGTTATCCTCTTGTTCGCGATCATCGTGGGTGGCGCGATCTTATGGTTTGGCTCCGGCAATGCTAGCACCGGCGAGGAACTTCAACTAATCACACGCCTCCAGAATCTCGACGCGGGTATTGCCCTCGTGTTCATCCCATTCACTATCTTTGCCGTCGGACTCTCTGCTCGGCGAACGGAAAGTGGTGTGAGCGCGGCAGAGGTCCTCTTAAGGGAAACGTACATTTTCCCGACCACGGTCTTCGTGCTCTGTCTGCTCGCAACATTTGCTTTCATAAAGCACCCGTCAGGCGCGAAGGTTTTGATCTGTATAACCTTCTGTCTTGCACTTGTGGCGATATATAGATTGTGCCGAGTCCTCTTGGACGAACAGCGTTTTCATATCTCAGCCACACGCCTGCTGCAAGACAAAATTCGGCGCACAATCCATTTGGCTCTCGACGAAAGGATAGGCAAGAATCTGCTTCTAAAGCAGCTCGAAGGCAAACCAATCGAATTTTCCCTCCGCTCACGACAATCAAGGGAAGAATATTTCGAAGTCGCAGCCATCCGTAAGGGCATCGTGCAGGACATCTATCTCGATCGGCTGTTCAGTTTCGCCGAAGAGTTGGAGAACGCCGCAAACACGCAGGGCTTTTCCTTCGATGAAAAACAGATTGCAGCGAACCTGGAACCGCAACAGCAACAAAACCAAGAACTAGGACAGGTCAAAGTTAAGGACCTCAAGCCAAACAGGCACCGACACATCTTGAAGCTGTTCAAAGATCAGGTGTCTGACCGCTCGGATTGCGTTGTTTCATTTCCTCTTGCACTAGTACCGGACGCCGAGCAGAGAGAGCGCTTGGCGGGGCGTGCCCGTGACGCGTTCCTCATCAGGCCCGGCGACAGCTACACGGAGCAAGTCGAGAGGTATCTCAAACTCATAAAGGAAGAGGCAATAGCCGCTATCAGAGACAGGAGAACGGTTTACCTTGAAAGCCTACTTGCCGTGTTTGCCGAATTAACGACGACATTTTTAGAAGAGATGCAAAAGGCCATTGGAGGGCACACCTTTCAGGCCGCCCTAAACGAACGTCAGACTCTTTTCGGTAGCTGGAACGAAGTCACATGGATGTCTCGCCATCTCTCCGAAATTCACTATAGGGGATGCCGATCTGAAGACATCTACGTGGCAAAAATTGTAGCTGCCGCGCCCTTCCGAATTGCTTACACGTCGATTAGCTACCATGACAACTTGGTATTTGACTTGTTCACGTCGTTCGCCGTACCCCTTTATTCCGCACTCGATGATGTAAAGGAACCCAAGATCAGGCAATTGCTTCTCAACACGTGCAGCGCGTACCTGAAGGACATCGGAGACGTGGGCATCGCACTTGAGTTAGAACGGCCAGAGAATGGTCTAGATGACCTCGAACGCATAGGATCATTAGCCACAATTCTGCTCGTCCGCTATGAGGAGCTTTTAAAGCTTTCTTTCGACAAGCGCGACTTTGAACATTTTGAGGGCTTCAAACGGGAAATGAACGGTCTGTTTCAATATGTGTCCTCACGACTCAACCCCCTTCCTGTCAAAACTGTGTTCACGGAAACGAATGTCATTTTGCAAGGCGAGGATCGAGCAAATCTCAATCAAGCAGAGGACCGCCGTAAGGCAACCTTCGATATTCTCAAGAAACTTGAGCACCAGAAACGGCAATTGCTGTTCGCTATCGGGAGTTATGTCTTTGACGTTGCTACGTCCTCAGATGATCAGAAGGTCCGCGAGTGCTTAACGCAGATAGACGACCAGCTTTCAACAGACCCTCTCGCACTAGCCAACTTATACATCAGTATGGAGGGGCCGGAGCCCGAGCAAATATGGGGACGCATCTTCTATGACGCCGCGCCCATGGGCGCGTGGGTAGGCAACACAGGTACAGACTATTTCTGTTATTTGCTGCTAAAGTCCACCTATCAATACAATGACAAGCAGTTTGAAGCCGTTCGCCTTCCAACTGAGCCCAACTTTGTCTCCAACATTCGCGAAGGCGGCCCAATCGTGGCTCCGTTCCGCAGCTTTCAGGACGAACGTGAAAAATGGGCGAAGCTGGTTCCTGCTGATTGGCTAAATTCTATTTCCAAACTCCAACAGGTCTTCGCTCGAACTGCAGCGGAGCGCAAGATTGCCGATGAAGACAAAGTCATTCAGGCTCCGCTAGATGAGGAGTACTTGCGCGCATTCCGCGCGCGTTTTACAAAGGAATTTGACAATAATGCTGTGCTGCGAAAACTGTTCAGGGATCTTAAGGCGTACAAGGATGAAGCTTTGGTTGTGTCATCTCCTCCAACGGGGCCCAAGTGGGGCCTAAGCCTCCTCGACCTGAAGCAGGCGTATACCGCCGACGGCCACAGAACCTATTTCAACTGGCCGGAAGAATACGCGAGGAAATTGGCGACCTCAGAGTCGGAATTTGTGTTTCATCAAATCCTGCAAGAACTTCCGAACCATGACCTGACCGGGGTTCAGGGGCTCGAAGCAAAAATCACTGCAATCGCCCACGAACTTGGCAACAGAAAGATCAAGCCAAATATAATCCTTGTCGCCCGCCAATCCGTCCTTGGGCTCACCACTGATTCCTTCAAGAACTTCAAGCCTTATTGGACCTTGAAATCAGACTTTGCTGAAACGTGGGGATTTCTGGGTAACATGCTCATCCAAGATCAGCAAGTGCCTGTGTTCGCTGTTTGGACGACTCAGGATGCAAATCTCTGCTGCGCACTAGAACTCCCTTCCTGCATGTTCTGGAAACAGCAGTCTCCGGCCGACAACCCAGGAGAGACCCCAAATGTACACGGATTGTTCTACATACAGGTCACGGATTTCTCCAGCCAGATTGACTCCCGCAGAAAAATCTTGGAATCCAATCCAGAATGGCTCCGGACACAAGCAGACAAGGAGAGGTATCTGTCACTTCGAGTATGGCTGCAAATCTTTGAGCGATTTGAAATCAAGGTGCTGAACAGAAACCTGGGCCTCAAGTTCAACCTGTCAACCTAGTAAGGCGAGCTCTCTCTATTGGGGAGACCGTGTCTGCCCCAAGTACAAAGATCTCAACCCTCAAAAGTCAAGTTGGAGAAAGTTTGTCTCAGCGCCCTCGCTCTTCTGGACCTGCTGTGCCCCGCCGCATCTCACGCTCTCACGCCTGCCGATCATCCTGCGCTTCCCAGCTGACTCAACAAAGGCCCGCCTTGTGTTCATTAGTCTTCGCCTAAGGGGCGAAAACGACGCATCGACTCCGTTCGACTGCCATTTTCCCCTCCAGTGCGACCTCACGACCGATGGTCCCATGCGCCGCAGCACCCAACTCCGGTCTCTCCCGAACGCCAATTGGACGATTCGATCCGTGTTCCATTTCCACCACGCATTTTCTTGGGCACAGCTTCGGGATAATTCCTGCGCCCGGCAGCTTCCCGGCTTCTGCTTTCCCGGTTCCTCCCCGTGAGTCATTTGGGTCCCTCCCAGAATGCAGCCGCTCGCCTTGGGAGCAGTATCCACTCGCTCTTGAGTGCCCCAAAAAAATGGGGCAGAAATGGAGATTTTTATCTTATGTATCTCAATCACGTCCAATTAATTGGCTTCCTCGGGAAAGACCCGGAGAAGCGCCAAGTGCGCGGCAACGGAGACACCTTCACGGTTCTCTCGGTCGCGACGCAACAGTCGTGGAAGGACGCGAACGACGAGTGGCAGTCGAAAACCGAGTGGCACCGCGTTGTCGCGTTCAACCGCCTCGCAACGGCACTCGCCGACACCCTCCACAAGGGCGACCACGTTCTTGTCGATGGAATGCTCGTCAGTTCGAAGTACGAGCGCGAGAACGGCAAGAGCAAGAAGGCCAAGGCCGCGAAGGTCACGTTCTGGAGCGTGCGCGCGAATTCTGTGCGCAGGCTGAGCCGTGCCGAGGCGGAGCCGCCAACGGCTACGGCGGCATCTGACGCCAGCGATGGCACTGACGCCGGGAATGCGCCGTACTAACCGGCGCTTCGCCGAAGGGCTCCCGACCGGGTCGGGAGCCCTTTTTCGTGCTGTACGCATTTGAGGTCACTGAGTAGAAAAATGCCCCGCACCCCAAAACGCTTCGCAGTATACGTCCCTCACGCGGAGGTTCATTGGCGGCCCCGTGCCATCGCCGCGCGAACACAAGCACTGTCGAAACCAACCGAGATCATGTCCCGCTCCCGGCCACGCCGTGCTGTGCCCTCGACCGGAGGAATCGCGTCATGGGCAAACTTTCGCATTGCACGTGCACCATCTGTGATGTTGAAAGGTGTATCGGAGCGGAACTTGAACTTCCGGAAAGCCGTGCCAGGTATCAACGAATCGCTGCGGACAATGCTCTCCTCGCAGGTTTCCCAACCGCCCTTGATCTCCTCGCCGAGTTTCATACGTGTAGAGACGCGAGGGATCCACACCATCTGTCCGACTGTATTTTTGTAGGACTTCTCAGCGGTCCTATTGCCCTCCACGATTGGGACTATCTCGAAAAGATTCTAATACTCCTCTTCACACCGACAGCTCATGCGGTCGTACGCCATGTTTCCTGCCACTATCAATTCCTCGCACGTGAAGACCTTTCGCAATTGGCGCTTACGACCCTTATTCAATGTCTGCGGTCCAAGAGTTGGCAGAGTCAGCGTTCGCATTTTGGGTACACGGTGAAAAGGAGTCTGAGGCGCAGCCTTTTTCAATGGGCACGACACGAATTCCAATCAACGCCCCAGTTTGCCGCGCAGAAAATAGGCCAGGAGTTCCGAGTCTCCCAAACGGCGGAGGAATCCTTCGAGCGGAACGCGATCCTGCGGCACTTCCTTAATCTCTGCCAAACAAAGGCTTTTCTCACCCCTGACGAAATAAATTTGCTAATTGACCTCAAGCTGGAAGAGACAGTTGGAGCAGGCACCTCCGGGCCCAATGGAAGAACCTCGAATCCCTTTCGCCAAAGGGTAAAACGACTGATGACCAAGCTCAGGCGCTTGGCCCAAACATCAGCGAACAAGACGCACCTGAAGGCCCCATCCCGGCAATAGAACGAACACCGTGATGCGTTTAGTCGCACTTACCGTCCATTCAACCCCCAATCAACAAGAAAAATGGACAATCTTTGTTCTGCCGCGACACATATTCCGATTTCCACGCTGATTAGGTAGATGAGGGAAGGAGTTCCCGACAAGAGGGGCCAGGCGGTACTGGGAAACTTCAGCCGCCACTTCTCTCTTTCGCTTGGTCAACGCCCGGACCCACAACATGTCTGCTCCCGGGGCTAGCGCTCCTTGTGTCTCCGAATTTCCGTATGCCGGACACACTCTTTCAGCAGCAGATTTCGGTGGGTCCGCCAGCTTTGCTGGCAGAAGAGGGACCTTGCGGGAACTCCGCTTATTCGCAACCCAAATCCAGTGAGGTCTACACATGAAACGAATCTTTCGCGAAGCTGTATCCATCTTCCGTCAACCTCCAAGGCTATTGACGATCATCGTCGCACTCTTCCTCGCGACGCCTGTGTTTGCCCAGACCGGAACTTCACCCTGGGAAAACGCCGTCAGCGTACTTCAGACAGCTTTCACCAGCACCATCGCTCGCGGCCTGTCCCTCGTTGCCATAGTCGTAGCTGGCCTGACCTTCGCCTTTGGCGAAGGCGGCTCGAAACGCGTTCTCGCCGGCGTGCTCTTCGGCGTTGGCATGGCTATCGCAGCGGTGAACTTCCTGTCCTGGCTTTTCCCTGGCAGCTAAATCGCGTACGTCCCCGAGGGAGAGGCACATGGCAGAAGGCAGACGAATCAACAGAGTGCATCGGTCGCTGTCCCGGCCACTGACGATCCTTGGGGCCGAACGAAAACTCTTTTTCTTCGCCATGTGTCTTGGCGCGGCCACGTTCAACCTGCTCAACAGCTTGTTCGGTGGGTTGCTGATGTTTTTGTTGCTCTACGTCATGGCGCGCTGGGCCACCCAAACGGATCCGCAGATTCTGCGATTTCTGCTGACGGCCGCAAGGCTCCGCGCTCAATACGACCCCATGAAGTTCACCCCGATTGTGATCAAAAGGGAAGACCATGCTCAGGTTTAGCCGGATCTTCAAAAACTACGACGAAACCGGCTCCCTCAGCGAGCAGGTCAATCTCTACGGCTTCGTCGGGCCGAATGTCTTTCTCACAAAGACCGGCGAGGTCGGCGTCATCCTCGAAGTGCGCGGCGTCGATTACGAGTGTCTCGACGCCGCCTCGCTTGACGGTTTCACGAAACGTCTCGAATCCGCTTTGAAACTGTTTGACGAAAACTACTGCGTTTACCAATATCTCTTCAAGCGCAACAACGAGACCATCCCTTACAAGCTCTATGGCAACTCCATCGTAGACACTGCGATTAAGAATCGCATCGCCTATCTCGGCAGTAAGGCTGACACTCTGTTTTCCCTGTCCCTCTATTACGTGGTTCTGTACCAGGGTTTTCAGACCGTCCATAAACTCGGGAGCGCCCTTGCGGAGTTTCCAAAGAATCCGAAAAAAGCCCTCTCCGATCTGCAAGCCCATTTTTCTTCCGAGAAGCAGGTTGTCGCCCTCGGGCAACACGTTACTAGCGCCGAGGCCGTGCTGCTTCAAAAAGCCCGGAGCTTCATCCTGCAAGTAAGCGACTTCCTTGCTGTCCGCACGCTCGACAAGCAAGAGGCCTTCCTCGTTTTGAAGAGAACGCTCAATTTCCATCCCGCAAAACTCGATCTCGCCAAACTCAAGTACGACACCTTTCTCGACTACTACCTCCCCGAATCTCCGATCGAATGTCATCGTGGGCATCTACGTCTTGACGATTACTACGTCAAGGTTTTGACCCTCAAGGAACCATCCGCCCAGAGCTTTCCGCTCATTTTCAAACGCTTGCTCGAAGTCGAAGCGAACTATTACGTCGTCACGGAATGGAAAAAGGAAGATTCCGGCAAGATGCGCCGGATCATCCAGGCCAAGCGCCGCCATTTCCACAACACCAAGCGTTCGTTCACGAGCCAGGTCAGTCTCAACGACGCTCCCACACAAGACGTGCTCCTCGACGATTCCAAGGAATCGCAAGTCCGGGAACTCGGTGAAGGAATCAAGGAGATCGAACTGCACGGCAATTACTTTGGCCAGTTTTCCTTAACCGTCGTGATTTACGAGCTCGACATGGCCAAGGTGGACCGGGCATGCGCCGACTTCTATAAGGTCTTCAGTGTCCACGACGCCCAGCTCTATGAAGAAAAATACAATCTTCTGAATGCTTTTCTCGCGGCGGTTCCCGGCAACCACGCCCACAACTTGCGTTTCCTATACTTGCTCAACACCAACTATGCGGATTTCTCGTTTCTCTTCACCCTTCACTGTGGCGAGCCTCGCAATTCCCATCTCCGGCAGGAGTATCTTGCGGTCCTAGAGACCAACCACCGCACGCCCTATTTCCTAAATCTCCATTACCGCGATGTCGCTCACACCATGATTCTCGGGCGAACAGGTGCGGGCAAGAGTTTTCTTTTGAATTTTCTGATTACCAATCTGCAGAAATACGACCCTCACACCTTCATCTTCGATTTGGGCGGGAGCTTTGAAAGCCTCACGCAGCTGTTTGGCGGCTCGTATGTCCGCGTGGGCCTCGAATCCCAGGATTTCAAGATCAACCCATTTTCGCTGCCGCCGACCAAGGAAAACCTCGATTTTCTCGCTCTGTTCCTGAAGGTCCTGATTCAGGGCAACCGGCCGGGCGAACTCGACCCTGCCACCGAACGCGATCTCTTTCATCACGTGGAAAACCTTTATGAGGTGGACCCGGCGCTGCGCACGCTGGGCGTGCTTGCGAATACACTGGGGCACGACGTTGCGAGCCGACTCTCGAAGTGGACACGCGGCGGCCAGTTCGGCTTTCTCTTCGATAACGCCGAGGACACGATTTCCTTTTCGCGTTTCCAGTGCTTTGACTTCCAGCGCATGAGCCAGTACCCGGAACTTCTGGAGCCGTTGCTCTTCTACATCCTGCATCGCGCCAACGCCGTAATTGCCGACCGGCAGATTACTTCCGTTTTCAAAGCCTTCTTCATCGACGAGGCGTGGGTGTTTTTGAAAAATCCGGCCATCCAGCGATACGTCGTCGAGGCCCTCAAGACCTGGCGCAAGCACAACGCCGCCATGATTCTCTCGACTCAATCGCTCGACGAACTCAAGCGCTCGGACATCCTCGACGTAATCATCGAGAGCTGCGCCACGAAAATCTTCCTCGCGAATCCCGACATGGACCGCGATCTGTACCGCAGACAGTTCCACTTGAACGAAACCGAAGTCGAACTCATCTCGGGCCTCATCCCCAAACAGCAATTCCTCATAAAGACTCCGGAGTTGGCGAAGGTCGCCAACCTCAATGTCGATGCCAAGAGTTATTGGCTCTACACGAACGATCCCTACGACAACAAGAAACGGAAAGAGGCGTTCGAGGTCCACGGTTTCGAGAAAGGCCTCGAAATCCTAGCGGGAGGGCACTCGTGATTGTTCATTGCTCGCTTCAATCCTGGATGTCGGGGAGCGATCCCCTTTACACGTTCCTACCTCTCGCGCTGGCGGCACTTGCCACCGCAATCATTTTCGGCGTGCAGCGGTTTGTCGGGCTCTGTTCCGATCACGACGAAAGTTCCCAGCAAGGCCAATCCACTTCAAAAGGAGCAAATCGATGAAACAAATCTTTGACCGCCCGTCCCACACTTTCTTCCTCCGGCTGTTAATCGCTCTCGTTGTTGGTGCAGCCGTCTTTCACGCTTCGGCCACCCACGCCGCGACGGAAGAGGCCGCGCGTGTCGTGAAGTATTCGAAAGAGGATATTGTTCCCGTCCACGCCAAACTCAGGTTTTCAACGCTCATCGTTCTACCCGAGGACGAGGAGATTCTCGATTTCACTACCGGTGACAAGGAATTCTGGGTCATCAATGGCGCGCACAACCTCTGCTACGTCCACCCGGCCCAGGCCGGCATCCGCAGCAATCTGAACCTCATCACCGCGAGTGGACACGTCTATTCGTTTTTGCTCACCGAAATCAGCAACCAGCCGAATGCCGAGCCCGATCTCAAGCTCTTTGTAGAGCCGAAAGAAGCCTCTGGTATCGCGATCAACAGCGGGCTGCGTAGCTATGTCAGTGCTGGCGAAGCCCAGGCGTACAAGAAGGAACTCGAAACCCTCCGCTCCCAGACGGCCGAGCAGATACACGCTGCGCAGGCTCAGTCCGCCGACCAGATCAACCATTTCCGCTCAACCTACCCAACGAAGCTCCAGTTCGACTATCTCCTGGACCCGAAAGCGGGCCGCGAGCCATTCCTGGTTTCCGCCATCTACCACGACGACGCCTTCACCTACATCAAGTGTGCCGCGCGGGAAAAGCCCGCTCTCTATGAAATCAAGGACGGCAAACCAAACCTGATCTCCTTCCAATTCGAGAACGGCGTCTACATCGCACCAAAGATCATCGACAACGGCTACCTCGCCATCGGCAAAAAGAAGCTGCCGTTTGCCCGTCGCGTGGCGGGGAACTGAGGACCGCAGAATGAATCAACCCACGCAACCCGCTCAGGTTCAGGAAAAAGCGCCGAAGCCGCAAGGCCTATTGCCGAAGAACGTCCAGTCTTGGCTCCTCATCGGAGTGGCCTTTCTCATGGTCGCCATCATGTGGCTGACCGGGGGCAAAAAACCGCAGACGCCAGCCAAAGCAGCGTCCTCCGCCGCGCCTGTGCAGGCGCCCCTCGAAGTCAACGAATCCAAAATCGTCGAGATGCAGAACCGCATTCAGGATTTGCAGCGCCAGCAACTTCTCGCCCAGACCGCACTCGCTCAGCAGACCCGCTCCCTCGGAGTTGCCGCGCATGATGCGGCGGTACCTCAGCAACCTGGCGCCGTTGGAAGCAGTGAGCAGCGCCCGGAAGAGGACCCGATCCAGGCGGAACGGAAGCGGCGTGCCTACGTGTCGCTGTTCTCCTCAAACGTCGCCCTGAGTTATCGGAAAACTCCTCCGAACTCGACGGCCTCGGCAACCGAAACTCCGATTGCCGCCGCGTCTTCGCCCCCTCCAACTCCAGACGCACTACAGCTCCCCCAACTCTTGAAAGAGATGCAGTCCAATTCGATTTCCCCAGCGCCCGTCCGCAACGATTCCGCGGAAGCAACACATGACCGAAAGGAGGAAGTCAAAAATCCTGCCGCCGTGTCGGCCACCTCCGCCAATGCGGCGGCAGGAAAAACCTACGTCCTGTTTGAAGGAACCATCCTCGAAACCGTTCTCATCAACCGTCTCGATGGGGGCTTTGCCGGCCCCGTCGAGTGTCTGCTCTCCACCGACGTTTATTCCAACGACCGCCAGCACCTACTCATTCCCGCAGGAGCGAAACTTCTTGGTGAGACCAAGAAGGTGGATACCTTCGGCCAGACCCGTCTGGCCGTTGTGTTCCATCGCGTACTCATGCCCGACGGATATTCCGTAAGCCTCGACCAATTCAAGGGTCTCAACCAGATCGGGGACACCGGTCTCCGAGACCAAGTCAACAACCATTACCTTCGCATCTTCGGCGTGTCGCTTGCCGTTGGCGCGCTTGGGGCCGTCAGTGAAGCGGGCACCGGAGGGGCACTCAACGCAACGGGTGGCGATCTCATGCGTCAGGGCTTCGCCGTAAGCACGGCTCAGTCCGCAGCCCAAATCCTCGACAAATTCCTAAACATCATGCCCACGGTGACCATTCGGGAAGGCCACCGCGTGAAAGTCTATCTCGCGGGCGATCTCGCATTGCCCGATTACCTCAACCACAGAATGCCTTCCGATCTTTGAAGGCAAGAAAGATAAGGATAAAAGCTCGATGAAAAAGAAGATTCCGGCAGTTCTCTTAATCTTGATTCTCTGTGTCGGCACCGCCTCCGCGCAACTTGGCAGCGGGATCGTGTACGACCCCACCAACTACCAAAACGCGCTGCTCCGCTACCAACAGCTCCAGCAGCACCTCTTGCAATTGCAGAAAAGCTACAACCAGATCACCAACCAACTCAATCTCGCCATGCAGATGGCCACCTTCATCCGAAACATGCCGGCTCGTTACCGTGCTCTGTTTTCGCAATGGCGAAACGTAACCTCGCTCAACTCCTTCGGGAACACCGTCTCGTGGATTAACGGCATCAACACCGGCGTACTGCCCAACATCAACACCGGCTACCAGAAGTCCACAACTCAACTGCTCCCGTACAGCCCGGACCATCTCTCCGGGATGGACCCTTTTGAGTTGGAACGCGTGCAATCGCAATACGCCACCGTTCAGCTCGTAGACGGCGCCAACATCAACGCCATGGCCACCATCGGCTCCATCCGGGGCAGCGCCCAGGATATCCAGACACAGATCGGCAACCTCGAACAGGACTCGTTCTCCAGCGACTCTGGTCTGAATAGCGAAGTCTCCGTTCTAAACAAGATCAACGCGGCGGGGGTCATGACACTCCGCACCGTCCAGGACTCGAACAAACTCCTCGCGTCTCTTCTCGAAATGCAGACCATCCTTGCCAAGCAGCAGCGCGAATCGACGACTAACTCCATCAATGCCGACATCCAGCGCCAAGCCAGCCTCGCCGCCAACATGACGCAGATGACCGGCACCCTCACCAATTCACTTCAAACCTTCCGCATGCCGTAAGCGTGCGGAGATGGACGCCCGGGCGTCGAAGGAGCTGACGGCAGTGCAAACCGACTATCTGCAGTACATCTTCCAAGCCATCAACACCTTGCTCACCCAGAACCTCGGCTTCTTCGACACTATGGGCCAGAATCTGTTTCGTTCGTTCGCCACGATTCTCATTGCGTGGTACGGCATCAAATCCGCGCTCTCCGCCGCCAGCGGCCGTTATGCATTCCAGTTCGATCATTTCGCGAGCTTGCTGCTGACCATCAGCTTCGGCTTTGCCATGGTCAATTACTACAACGCACCGATTCCCGGTGTCGGGGTCAGCTTCCATAATCTCGTTACCAATGAAGCGCAATTCCTGTCGGGCCAGATCGATCAGGCCCAACTCCAGAATGTGGTGGCACAGGTTGCGGACTTCGAGTCGCGCATGGATTCGCCGACTTGGGGGGATATTTTCGGAACGGCCATCTACGTCGTGGTAACCATACTGCTCGCCGCGGCCCAGGCCGTGGCGATTGTGGTCATCGCCTATGGATTCATTGCCACCGCGGTTTGCGTGTTGGTAGGGCCGGTCTTTATTCCGTTTTTCATTGTTCCGAAGATGGAGTGGCTCTTCTGGGGTTGGTTCCGCTGCTTCATCCAGTACGCCTTCTATCAGGTCATCGCCGCAGCCGTGGTTTATATCATTGGAAACCTGATGCTCGGTGCCTTGCGCCTACCACCTGCGGGCACCCTCTCCACCGTCCAACTCATCGCCTGGTTTCCCGTCCTCTTCATTACGTTTCTCGCTTCGATCTACACCCTCTTAAAAGTGCCTGCCCTGACCAACCACATCTTCAGCGGCACGGCAGGTGGATCTTCTGCCGCGATTGTGGAAAGGGTCTTCGGATGAACAACGACGCGAGTTTCTACGATGCCAAACGCCTCTATCTCGAATCGTGCGGTGATCCGATGGTGACGAATACCTATCTCAAGATTGCTCTCGCTTTGCTGTCCGTTGTCTGTGTGGCTCTGGCCCTCATCGATCTCAGGACCATTCGCACGTTCCAGAACTTTCGCCCGCTGGTGATTCGCATTGACGACTTGGGTCGCGCCGAAGCGATCAACTACCACAACCTCGAATACAAACCGCAGGATGCCGAAGCGAAGTACTTTCTTTCCCAGTTTTGCACCCTGTATTACCGCCGCAACCGCTACACCATTCAGGATGACTTCTCGAAGTCGCTCTACTTCCTTGACGGCAAGCTGGCCAACGGCATCCTGGACGCCTACCGCAAGGACGACATCATCAAGAAATTCATCACGAACACCGCGGCGCCCGAAATCGATGTGGACGTGAAGAAAGTCGCGCTTGAAGAGATGCAAACACCACCCTTTCGCGCGCGCGTGGACTTCTACATGGTTTATTACTCGCCCGCTGACCACAGCGAGCTGAAGCGCGATCTTTACACCGCGAACTTTGTGTTCCTTTTCAAATCCCATGTCCCCAACGAACTCATCCCGATCAATCCCTTGGGACTGAGCGTTACGTACTTCCGGGAAGACCAGGCGTTCAAATGAGAATCCGAGTCCACAAGCAAAACAAAGAGGTCGCGGGCGGGCGCCTTGCATCCTCGGCCCAACCTCCGCGCGCCACTTCCGTCTTTCCTCATCGACTTTTGCCCTCGTTTACGCCACAGCCTTTTCCCTTGGACCTTGCCAGCGGAACAAACAGCGCGCTTCTGGAGGGCCTCCGGTGCTTAACGGCTTCCCGCCCGCTCCCCACTGAGTTTCAAGGCGAAATGGGGCCCGGATTTTCGATCACCCCAAAGGGACTGAAATGATCGCCAACGCCCTGCTATTCACCGTCGTCCTCTTGCTAGGCTACGGATTTTGGCTCCTCGATCAGTTGAAGTTCATGGCTCGCTACAAAGCAGTCCTGTTCCACGCTTATGGAACGACGATTCTCATCTTCCTCGCCGTGGTGTTTGTGAATTTGTTTGGCGCTGCGCTCGCCATCGGACGGAGGTTCTTCTTGAAGAATACGGGGCGTAAACTCTCACACCTCGACAAGCAATTCAACGTTAGCCGCTCAGACCTGCCCGTGCCCGTACACGAGGAGGATTTCAACTAGTGTCGCGCGACGCTTTTTCCTACGACCCGCAAGACGCCGGCGACATGCGCGACACGTCCGCGCGCGCCTCCGCCCGCCCGCGCAGATCAACACCTCCCGACACGCGAGACACCAGGAATCCGGTGCCGGACGGTCCTGGTCGAGCCGATAGCACCGAAACTCGAGAGAACGGCTCCAGCCGCGAGGAACGGCATGAATCACCTCGCGCCTATTACGTGCGGGAGCGAGCCTATCTCCTCCGCGATTCCGAAATGCATTCCCTGAAGGAAATCGGAAAGTTCCGCGTAATTCCCGTGACCGATCTGGCGCAGTACGCCTACGGCGGTGACCGCGAACAAATGGAAAAGGACATTCGCGGCCTCGGACGACAGTCCTTGCTCCGCGACAAGACTCTTGAAATCTCGCAAAAGAAGACTCTGCGAGTGGTGACGCTCACGAAGGCTGGTCACCGCCTTCTCACGAAGACCAATCAACTACCCGACAACCAGCCCATCTACCACGGTTTGGTGAAACCCCGCGAAGTCAAACACGATGCCGATCTCTACCGCCTCTATCAAAAGGAGGCTGCCCGCATCGAGCGCACCGGAGGCAGACCCGTCCGTGTGCTTCTCGACTATGAACTCAAGCGCAACCTGAATCGCGATCTGGCTCTTTTAGGACCGGAAAAGGACGACCCGAAGGCAAAGGAACGAATTGCCGAGAAGCACGCTCTTCAGGTTGTGAATGCAAAGATTCCCATTCCTGATATCCGCGTCGAGTATGAGACCCGGGACCTTGAAATGCGTCACGTGGACCTGGAACTGGCGACACGGGACTACAGGCCGCGGGCCATGGCGGAAAAAGCCGCCGCGGGCTTCTCGCTCTATGGGCGCTCGGAGGACGCATCGCGTTTGCGCCGCGTTCTCGACGAACGCGAAATCACCGCAGGAATCCTCAACATATGAACATCGCCCCTGTCCATATTGATGCTCTCCAGTCCCTCGGCTACACCGAAGCAGAAGCCCGTTTTCTCTACATCGTAGCCACGCATTCCGGCTACTTCGTGGCACGTCAATTCCTCGCGTTCACCGCCACCCATTGGGGCTACCGAACCAACACCTTCTGGAGCAAACTTCACACCAAGAAACACGCCCGGACCGAACGCTTTCCAAAGAGCGGAACGGTGTATCACCTGTTTGCGCGCCGGGTCTACCGGCAGATCGACCGCGAGAATATTCGTAACCGTCGTGAGCACGAAATCGAATACATTCGACGCCGCATCGGAATGCTCGATTATGTTCTCTCCCACCCGCAATGGAAGTACCTCGAAACGGAGCCGGAAAAAGTCGCCTATTTCTGCAATCAACTGAAAGTCCCCAATCACTTCCTTCCCTCCAAGATCTATCACGGTAGGAAAACGTCCCAGCCGACCGTTCGCCATTTCGTCGATAAGTTTCCTATGTTTCTCGGTAACAGTGCCTCTTCCCCTGTGGTGACGTTTACCTATATCCACGGGTCAGAGGCAAACCTCACCGAATTCGTGCACCACCTTGAGACCTACCTCCCGCTCTTCCGGCAGCTTTCCGAGTTCCGATTCCTCTATCTGTCGAGAGTCGATTCCCATTTCCAGAAGGGCAAGGAACTATTCGATTCCCTCGTGTCGATTCCGCTTGGGTCGGACGTATCGGTAGACCTCCTCCGCTATTTCCAAATTCGCAAGGCGTGGGACCTTGGCCACTACGCAGCCTTGTCCGAGCCCGACCTGATTTTCCGCAATCAGGCGAAAACCCGTTTTGGGGGTCAACGCTTCGAGCATCTCTATCGTGGATGGAAAACCTCGCGAGTGAGCGACTCCGACATCAGGCAGGAGTTTGGCGGTAGCAGTCGCCACGCGACCGTCCATTTTGCAGCGGAGGTGCTTTGTCCGTATGCAGTTCCTGGACAGGAACCTGAGGAAAAAAACTGAAGAGTGTAAGGACTACACCCTTCAGGTTCGTCTTCTGCAAGTTCTTCAGCCTGTGGCGCGAGCAATTTCTTTGAAGCGTAGGAGATAGAGAAGCGATGCAAGCGAAAGTCACCGTGGAAAAAACACCAACACGGGCGGGAGCGACCCCACTTTTTCGGCTTTCAGCCGCCCAAAAAGTTCGTGGGGTCGCTCCCGCCCTGCAGCACGGTAAATCGTGCCGGCTGTTTTTTCCACAGTGACAGGGAGTCGGAAGGAAACACAAATCAACAGAGGAGAATCACGATGCCGATCGTTAAGAAAGCACCAGGGATCATGACTCGGGAAGTGAAGCTCGAAGAGCCGGTCAACGAACTGCTCGAAGATTACGCTCGGTTCATCGAGAGCAACGCCGACCACGTCGTCAATGCCGTGATCAAGAAAGTGCTCTGGCGGGATCAGGACTACCGCAAGTGGCGCGAAGCGCGCCGCACGGCACAGCCCGGCTCCGACAAGTCCCAGCCTGCCGAAGCGCGAGCGAGGGCCTGATGCAACGAGCACTCGAATCGCGCGGCTTCATCTCGGCCATCCTCGCGATGGCCCTCGGTGCGTACCTGTTCTACACGCATCCTTTTCCCGAGGAACAGATCTTCCTTCGTGTCATTGCCTTGCGCGCTCCGCAAGCATTCTTGAGCTTCAAATGCCTCTATTACGTGCTCCTGTTCACGACCCCGTTCCTTGTCTGCTCTACCGCGCTGTCCGGCCTCTATATCTTTACGCTCAAGGCTCGCGAGCACATCTCGCCCGGTCGCCTCCCGAACTATCCCGATCCCAGTAAGAGAGACGATCTTTTTATTGTCGTCGGGGAAGTGCACAACCCCCGCAAACCCGTACCTGGCAAGGCTCCCTATTGGCTCACGATTCCCGAGCGCGGCTTGTTCACCGGAATCGCCATCTTGGGAGCCATAGGCAGTGGAAAAAGTTCGTGCGCAATGTATCCGTTCGCCGAGCAAATTCTGGCATACAAAGCGGGCGACAAAGAGAAGCGCATTGGTGGTTTAACCCTCGAAGTCAAAGGGGATTTTTGCCGCAAGGTAAAAGAGATTCTCACCCGGCACGGCCGGGCTGAGGATTACATCGAAATCGGCCTCGATTCGGAGTATTGCTACAACCCCCTTCACAGCGACCTGGACGCTTACGCCCTGGCGTACAACGTCGCCTCGCTCCTGAACAATCTCTTCGGCCGCGGCAAGGAGCCTTTTTGGCAACAGGCGTACACCAATCTCGTCAAGTTCATCATTCTTCTTCACAAGGCCGCCTACGACTACGTGACCTTCTTCGATGTCTATCAGTGCGCCATCTCTCCGCCGCTGCTCGAAGAGCGGATCACAGAGGCCGAGGATATCATTCTTGGGCATCACTACGTGGCCGTTACGCCGCAGGTTTATGGCGAGCGTACCGCCGACCTCGCTGGACTCCGGTTCGTGCACCATGAGACCCATGACCGCTTTCTCGCTCCGGCTACTCCCGAGCTGCGGGATATATTGAGGACCCGCGGCATCCCATTCGAGCCTCGTGTGGTTCATGACCCGACCCGAGCCAATCCCGAAAAACTAGCGCAGTTGCAAGCTGTACAGCGATGGTTCAATGACGACTGGAAACGGATCGAGCCCAAGCTCCGCACCTCGATTGTCGAAGGTATATCCGTGTTCCTTTCGCTCTTCGATGACAACACCAAAGTGAAACGGGTCTTCTGTCCAAAGAAGGAGTGCTACGACCCCCAGAAAAACGCAAACAATCAGTTCGGCAAGCCCTTGCCTTCATTTACCTGGCTGATTGAGCGGGGTTTTCTGTGCGCGCTCAATTTTCCCATTGGCATGAACGCCGGCCTCGCGAAGGCTTTGGGCGTCATGATGAAGCTCGATTTCGAGCGTGCCGTCCTCAACCGCGTCCCCGAAATGGAAGCCCATCCCGAGCGTTATTTCCGCCAAGTCCTGTTCCTCTGCGACGAGTATCAGCACTTCGCCACCGTTGGTGAGAGCGATCCGACCGGGGACGAGAAATTTTTCAGCCTCTCGAGACAGCCGAAGTGTATTCCGATCGTTGCGACGCAGAGCATTAGCTCACTGAAGTCCGCGCTGCCTGCCGATAGCTGGCGAACGCTCCTCCAGACCTTCCGCACGAAGGTTTTTCTTACGTTGTCTGATGACTTTTCCGCGACCACGGCGAGCCAGCTCTGTGGACGCGAAGACCAGCTCAAGGTTAGCTACAGCCTGTCCGAAAGCGGGCACGACACCAAGGTCAGTTGGCTCACCGGTAAGGCCCTCTCCCACAAAGCCAACATCGTCGCCGCCAAGAGCTACAACACCCACAACGACTACCGCTTCGACATGAAGACTTTTATGGAGTTGCGCAACGCCCAGTCCATCACGGTTGCCTATGATGGGCTCAACCCGATTCCCCCCATGTTTTGCTACCTCAAGCCCTATTACAACGACCCGAACGATTCGTACTTTGTCCAGCTCGCCGAAGGGAAACTCTAATGAACGGATTCGAGGTGATCCTGCCGTTTCTGAAGCCCATCGAGCACCTCATTCTCGACGATTCGATCAGCGAGGTGATGGTGAACGGTCCCGACCGCGTGTTCATCGAAAGACAGGGCTTCCTTCAACAGGTGCCGGGGGTGTCTCTCGGCGAGCGATCCCTCATGGTGGCCGTGAAAAATATCGCCCGGCGTCTCGGGGACGACATCTCGGAATCCAAGCCCATTCTCGATTCGCGGTTGCCCGATGGTAGCCGCGTCGCCGCGGTCATTCCGCCGTGCAGTCTTGGCGGCGTAACGCTGACCATTCGCAAGTTCAACACCCGCCACTTCGAAATGGAGGATCTGATTCGTGAGGGCACCCTCGACCGAGCGCTCGCCAACCACTTCGAAGACTATGTACTAGGGCGCAAGAACATCCTTATTTGCGGGGGCACCGGCACAGGAAAATCCACACTTTTGTCGATCCTCGGAAAATTCATTCCTCAGGAAGAACGGGTGCTCGTTATCGAAGACACGGCCGAACTTCAATTGCCTCAGCAAAATCTCGTCCGCTTTGAAGCACGCCGGGAGCAGAATGGCCTTCCGGCAGTGGCCATCCGCGATCTTCTCAAGGCAGCCCTCCGCCATCGCCCCGATCGCATAATTTTGGGTGAGGTCCGAGGAGAAGAAGCCTTCGACCTTCTGCAGCTCCTGAACACCGGGCACTCTGGGACGCTATGCACGATCCACGCAAGCTCCGCCCAGCAAGGCCTCGCGCGCTTCACCAGTTGTGTTTTGCAGAGCGGGGTTGAGCTACCTTTCAGAGCTATAAAGACAAACATCGCCGATTCGCTCAACGTCGTCATCCATGTCGAGCGCCGCCCAGGCCGCCGATACATTTCCGAGGTTCTCCTGATCAACCGATATGACCCGGATGCGGACCTGTTCGACTACGGCGCCGTTTACTTGGCCAAGCAGGACCATCCGTGAGCGCCGATAACAAATTCGTGCCGCGCAATCTCAGTGCTTCGGAGTACGTCCGGGAGCTGTTCGGGCCTGAGGATAATGCCGCGATCCTCTTGCGGAATCGCTCCACAGGCCACACGGTTCAGACCATTTCCAAGGCGGAGACCATCGCGAGCCCCGAATTTCAAACCTGGCTCGCGAGTCAGAGCGCCAATCGCTATGACGTATTCATGGGCATGAATCCCATCAAGGACGGTGCCCACAATCGGACCAAGGGGGACATCAAGGATATTCGCCACGTCTATCTCGACCTAGACCGAAAGGGCGACGAAGCTCTCCAAGCCATTCACAATTCAACCGAAGTACCGGCACCAAACTTCGTTCTCGATACCTCTCCGGGCAAGCACCAGGTCGTGTGGAAAGTGAGCGGGTTCACTCAGGATGACGCGGAGTCTCTCCTTCATGACCTCGCAAATAAATTCGGCGGCGATCTGGCGGCAACCGATTCAACGCGTGTACTCCGCATGCCGGGATTCGCCAACCACAAACTTCCCGAGGAATTCATAGTCCAAGCGCGCCAGGAAAGCAACGCGGTCTACACGCTCCGCGATTTCACCATTGACGACGATTCGCCCGAAGCGCCCCGTCATTTTGGGGAGTACCAACAACAGCAGCGGACGATGCCGAGCGACCACAAGAGCCAATCCGAACGCGATTGGGCCTACGCGAAACGCGCACTTGCCCGTGGCGACGACCCCGAAGTAGTCATCCGACGCATTGCCGACTATCGCGGCAACGAAAAACACTCTGAGTATGCCCGTCATACAGTCGAGAAAGCGAAAGCGCATCTTCAGAGCAAATCATATGCACATGCTTCTCAAGGACCGACAGATATCGCCCCAAGCGACTCTCAGCGCGGCGATGAAAGCAGCCACACGCGAGGTGAAATCTAATTTCCCGGATCGACGATCAGCATGCACTTCTTCTCACAACGGACTTCGGAACCTGAACAGCTCTACGGGCTCGCTCAATTGCCCGATTGCCAACCGAAGTCTGCTCAAGGTATCGTTCTGTCGACGCTAGAGAACCGAGCCAAGAAAGGAATTGGCACGATGGCTCAATTCTCTGGTCAGACAGGAAGTCTTGAAAAGCATGGAAACAATTGGACCGTTGTTTATCGTTATCGGAATCCCGGCGAAGCCAAGTGGCGGAAGAAGAGGACAACGATTTGCCCCACTAGCGGGCCGGGACTTTTAGGACCGCTTGAGCGAGAAAGGAGGAAAATAGCAGTGCTGGACGAAGCTGGAGTGAACGCCGAGGAAGCCATTTGTGCCCAAACCACCGAGCGTGTGTCCGATGGTGTCACGTTCCAGCAGCAAGCCGACAAATGGCTCTACGCATCGCAAACGAGAAACCGTAATCCAATCGAACAGGCTACCGCGAACGGGTACAGGAGTTATCTTCGCAATCACTTAAATCCGATCCTCGGTGAACTGCCTTTGTCGGCAGTGGACAATGACGCGGTAAAAGGTCTGGTCAAGATACTCCATGACCGAAACCTCGCGCCAAAAACCATTGTCGAAATCGTGACCACCGCCAAACTTGTACTAGCTTCGCTGAAAGTAAACGGCGAGCAAGTTTACAAGCGCACGTGGGACCATGAGTACATCGACCTGCCGATCGTGGACCCCGAGGAGCAAAACTCCGAGGCGTTCACGCCGAGACAGATGACGGAAATCCTCGACGCCGCATTTGCGGCAGCGGTACGGAAACCAAAGAACGTAACCTACATGCTGTCCCTAATCGTGGGCGGTTTGGGCCTGCGAATCGGTGAAGCGTTAGCCATCAAGGTCCGCGACAACATCGACTGTCCATACTGTAACGCACTCAAGCCAAGAAAATGTCAGCACGGCACTACTTTTTCGGAGGATTGCCGCGTTTTGCACGTTCGGCAGAGCGTGTATACCAACACGCTAAAACCACCAAAGACCAAGAACGGGATACGCGATGTTGACGTTCCCGAATCGCTGGTTGCGGTCCTCAGAGAATATCTTGCTGGGAGAAAACCCGGCAAACTGCTGTTCGCATCGCGCAAAGGCAATCCCCTTCTCCAGCGGAACATCAACCGTGATTGGCTCCATCGGATTTTGGAAAAGGTTGGGCTAAGAAGGGCTGAACGCTGGCGGGAAAAGGATGGCAGACGTAGGGTCAAGTGCCTTCAAGGCGAGGGCACTGCATGGCACGCGATGAGGCGGTTCCGCTGCACGCATTTGGAAACCGAACTGATTCCCGAATCACTGATTAAGATTTGGCTCGGTCACGGCAAGAACGGCGTCACGGAGCAGTCGTATATTAAGATGATGGGACGCATGGATACGCGTAGAAAATGCGTTGACAGTGTTGGGCTTGGATTCAGTCATGTCCCCAATGTCCCCAACCTTCGGCTTGCAACTGCCGCGTAAACATCAGAAAATGGGGATGATCCCCGGTAGCTCAATGGTAGAGCATTCGGCTGTTAACCGAAGGGTTGCTAGTTCGAATCTAGCCCGGGGAGCCAACTTCTCGTTCTCTTTCAATTGATTACAAAGGGCCCGTTTCCGCGTTTAAGCTGTCGAGCCTTGCGCAGGGTTCCCTCAAGTCAGACGAATTGTCCGGCGTGACCTTTTCTGGGAATGATCCGCGACCATGTCTCGGGTCGCAACGAACGATCTCTGGCGGCAACTTCGGAGTAGCCGGCCGCCCGGAAGTTAGTCAGCCAGTCAATACAAGCGTTTACCCATATTGATTCAATCGACGAAGCTCGGTGTTAGCAATCCATTCCATACCGCGATGCAGCCAACTTGAATTCCAGCTATAAAGTGCAGCGGCCAGTCAAAGATCGATTTGAGGTAGTGCGTTAACATCGCCGTAAATTCCACGGTCAACACCTGCTGCTCTTTAGGGGCTGCAGAAGCCAGGAGGAGCCCTGCTTGCGGCCCTTGCCACCACGCCTTTCATTTTCATGGGGCGTTATGGCCTTTTCACGTACCCCTTGTTGACGACTCTGTTTGTTCGAGGCATCGGTCAGGCAGCGATTGGTATCCCCTCCCTCTCCGCGGCCTATTCTGCCGTCCCGAAAAAGGACCTGCCCATGGCCACCACTACGCTCAATATACTGCAAAGACTCGGCGGCCCCATCATGACGACGGCGGCAACGATCGTGATCGATTGGAAGGGAGCCAATGGATCCCAATTCTTCCATTTTCCTTTGAGCGCGGCGTTTATCTTTCTCACGGCCCTTCAAGGCTTGCTCGTCTTGTCCGCGTTCCGGCTGCCAATGAGAATTGAACTTCGCCTTGAGACGAGTCTCGATGGTAAGAAAGAGGCGCTCGAAGCACTCTCTGACTAGATCGGGATTAATAACTCAGGCGCCTTCACTTCTCGAAAAATGCCGAAACGGGGTTCTGAGGAGTGCTTGTGGACACGAAGTCATGCCCATTAATTTGTGCCACCTTAATTTCCGAGTTGCGCCCGCGCTCCGAGGCTGAAGCGCACTGGGCGATCTTAACCGCGAAGGTTTAGTACTGTTTTTCTCCTCTGCTGCACCCGCCGATGTTTGTATCTTCGGCGCCTATGTGAGTCTCGTTAGGGCTTCGCGAGTTCGCCTGAGAGCCGCGCCTCACGCGCGATGAGCCGGGTCACGATGGCGAACAGGAAACTCGCCGACAACCCGCACATCAGCACGCCGATGACGCTTTCCACCGGACCTAACGTCCGCCACGTTTGCGGGAGAACGACATCGCCATAGCCCACGGTGGCATAACTGCTTGTCGAGAAGTAAAAAGCAGTTTCCCAGAAAGGGAAACAAAGCCAGCGATAGAACCCGGCCCAAAGCAGAATTTCTAATACGTGCAACACAATGAAGGCGGTTATGAATCGCACCATGAGCACAGCGGAACGGAACGGCCCTAGCCTGTAAACGTCGGACGCCAAAGTATTTCTTGCCCAGCCAATCACTGCGCCCATCCCGGCACAATGCAACGAAAGTGTAAGCATCACCAGAATTAGCGATGTACCGGCTTGTCTAACAAGGATCATACGCAGGAGCCACGCCTTTCTCCTGAGATTCTAGTGAACCGAGACGTTCCCACCTTTGCCCATCTCGTTTTTCTTTAGGAAGAATGAGCCGACAAACATCACTGTCGAGGCCACTGACAGCAGCCAGTACACATCGACGTAGGAGAGAACTGCGGCCTGCGCCTGAACCATAGCGTACAGCCGGCCCATTGCCTGCTGTTGTGCGGTGTGCAGACTCATGCCGGCGCGCGTAAGGCGCATTGCAAGGGCTGTGATGGAGGTGTGAAACGGACCAGAGTCTGTGAATTCCGCCAGGACGGATTGATGATACTGACTGCGTCGAGCAATAAGTGTCGTAACGGCGGATGTCCCGATGCTCTGCCCCATGTTGCGCATGAAATTCATGAGCCCGGCGGCAGCGTTGGTTTTTTCCGCTGGCAGGCCGACGTATCCGGCAAGCGTGAGGGGAACGAATAGAAAGGCCACGGGAATGTACTGCCAGACACGTAATAAGGTGGCGGAGCGGAAACTCATAAGCAGATCGACCTGTTTGCTCGATATGTACATGCTTACCGCCAGACCGATCCAACCAAAGGCGATGATATGGCGCGCCTGGAATCGGGTGGTGAGTTTGCCAACCATGGGGAGCACAACCAGCACCACGAGGGCGCCGGCGGAAAGCACCATCCCTGCTTTTTGTGCCGGGTATCCCATAAGAGTCTGCAGGAGTTGCGGCATAAGCACCGTGGAACTGAATAGTGCCGCTCCCAGCATCAGGAACATCAGGTTGGTTGTGGCGACGTTGAAGTTCTTGAACAAACGTACGTCCACGATGGGCTCCTTTTGAAACCATTCCCAAATGACCAGAGCAACGAGACCCGCGGCGGCGATTACAACCAACGTCGTGATGAAATTAGATCCAAACCAGTCGTCTTCCTGCCCCTTGTCGAGCGCGATCTGCAAGGCGCCTACGCCCAGGGTCAGGAGAGAAAATCCGATGAAGTCGAAGCCGGATAGCTTCTTCTTCAAGCGAGCTAGATAAGGTGGGTCTTCCACAAGCTGGTAGACAAGAGCGAGTGCCAGCGCGCCAACGGGAACGTTGATGTAGAAAATCCAGCGCCAGGAATAATTGTCGGTGATCCAGCCTCCCAGAGTTGGACCAATGGCGGGAGCGCAGATGGCGGTGACTCCATACAGTGCAAATGCCAGTCCTCGCTTCTCTGGAGGAAAAGTATCGCCCAGGATGGCCTGTGCCATCGGCTGTAAGCCTCCCCCGAATGCGCCTTGCATAACTCGAAACAGGAGAAGAAGCGCCAGGTTGGGCGCGATTCCGCACAGAAGGGAACTAACTGTGAAACAAACGATGCACGTCAAAAGGAAACGCTTCCGCCCAAGCCATCCGACCAGCCATCCGCTGATGGGCAGTACAATTGCATTCGAGACAAGATAGCTCGTTAGCACCCACGTGCTCTCGTCGTTGCTGGCGCCTAGATTGCCGGCAATGTGGGGCAAGGCCACGTTGGCGATGCTGGTATCGAGTACCTCCATGAACGCCGCCAGCGAAACCGCGGCTGCAATAATCCATGGGTTGCCTTTGGGCTGCCAGAGTTCCTCTCCCGAAGTGCCAGATCCGGAGGCGCTCACCGGACCCTCACATCGAGTTCAGCGGATAAGCTCAGTTTGAGCCGCCCAAGGCGGTGGGTACGAACTACTTTGGCGGTCGGCGAGCTAGCGTTTGAGCGAATCGTTTTCCGATTGTGCAATCTCATCCTCCCCGCTTTCTTCCTTGTGGTTCACTTAACAATCCGGTCACTTCGGAGTTCTGTTTCGGCCTGGAGCCAATCATGAAGCTCGCTGCCACCGAAGCCGTTCCGTTCAAGATAGATTTCATATGCGCGGCGCCTGATTTCTTCGTGACTTGGGACGTGGTTTGCCGAAGTATCTTCTGTGAGAGGTCGTGTAGGCTCATCTTGAAGCTCCAAAATCGCATTTCTCTTTCCTTTTTGGCTCATAAGCGGGTCCTTTCCTTCCGGCGTTGAATCCTTCTCGTTCTCAGCATGTGTGCCCCTCCAGCCTTCGCGCCACGATACCGGCGGAGGTTTGGGCGGAGTCCGTTGCAAACACGCTTGGCTCGACGAACTGCTCTACCGGGAGAACGCTGTCGTCAGGCAACCGATTCAGTGGCGATGCCGCGGCCCGTTGACGCCGCCAGGCCCGGTGAAACACAGAAATCCCAAAATCGCCAGAACAGCAGAAAGCAGAAGCGTCTCCATAAGAGCTCCTCTCATCCCCGCCTTAAACGTACGCCTTGCGGGCGGACTGATTTTGCGTGATACGTCTCGCGTTCCCGATCGCTCGTGAAGTGCCTCTTCCAAACATCCAAGCCGATCCGACAAAATGTTCCAATCTTTTTCGCAATTTCTTTCGTCCCTGGAATATTCGGCCCTTCACCGCGGCAACGGAAATTCCCATGATTCGAGCGGTCTCTTCGGTCGATCGCTCGTCAAGATCACGTAACTCTATGGCCCTCCGTGTTCTGTGCGGCAGCTCATTCATGGCATTGGACAGCATTCGTTTCCACTCTCGTTGGGAGCAGTCGGCTTCGGGATCCGGAGCCGAATCGGGGATATCCAGCGGAGTTGCCGTTTCCGCCTTCTCGTTTAGGTCGTCGATCGATACTTCCCGCACACCACCACTTTTCCGCTGCAGCATTTGCGCTTCGTTGATTGCGACCCGCGTTAACCATGTTGAAAAGGAGGATCGCCCTTCAAATTGGTGCAGGTGGAGGAAGGCCTTTTGAAAACTCTGCTGCATGATGTCTTCGGCGTCCTGTCGAACGTGAGAGTACCGTAGCGCGACGGCGAGAATCCTTCGCTGGTGACGCGCGATCAAGGCTTCGAACGCCCTGGCATTTCCATTTTTAGCGGCAGTGACCAGAACAAACTCATCCCCTTCAAGTGGGGTGTGGGCCGGAGGGACCTCTGGTGCTCGTTTGTCAAACTTTCCTACGAGTGCAGGCACAGTGTCCCTCCGGGTCGGTCGGTAAAATCAGTCGCGCCAGTGTTCGATCCATTGTTCGGATTTAAGTGCGTTCTGGATTCTTGTTTCGCGCTACTCTTGCCAAGTTCCGGCTTCACAAGCACGGATGGCGAACAAGCGATGACACTTGCCAGGAGGCCCGCAAACAAACCAAGGATCCAATTGAACGGACTGCGTCTTGTGTGGGTTTTTAGCTGTTCCAGCACATGCTTGGTATAGATACCCGTGGCGGTGAAGCGCGTGCCCTCCTTTGACATGGTCCGCAAGAACCGTAGCCCACTGTTGTCGATGAACATCACCCCACTAAGATCAACGGTGCACTTTCGCCCGTTCTGCGCACGGTGCCTGTTTTTCCAGCAGGCCTTCAGCTCGCCGACCCACGGTTGAACCAATCGACCTTCGAGAGTCCACCTTTGTTCTGTGGCCGTCTCGGCGATCGTGATTCGCAGCATTTGCGTGGCTCGCTTTCTTCACCCAGTGCCGGTGATCCCTTCGTCCACGGACCGATTTGACCGCCAGTTTCAAACCCGTCCCCAACACTGAAGCTTCATGAATGGGACGCCGTTCGCAGCCGCTTGCGCATATGGACTTCCGACCCGCCTCGTTCAAAGTGCACATCGTCCATATACGCTTTCATTAGCGATATTCCGCGCCCATGTTCGGAAAGGGGGTCCGATATGAATCCATTGCCCCCTGCCTTTCCGAAGTCGAATCCTTTTCCCTGATCCGTTACGACGATGGATATTTCCTTGCCGGGCCAGCAGCGGCACCGGACATGTATTTTTGCTCTTGGATGTTCGTGGTTGCCGTGCACGACGGCGTTGGCCAGAGCCTCTCGGAGCGCCATTTCAACATTGAACTCCTCGCCCGTGGCACATTGCGATCCTTCAATCAGCACCATCAGGCGTTCCACTAGCGGTGAGATGGCCTGAACTTTGCTTGGCATCCAGGAGTCAATCTCGAGGACGGAAGAAGCAGGGGAGTTTTTTCGTGAAAACCGCGCTTGAGAATCCGCTGCTCCGTTCAGGCTTCGCATCTCTCGCATGACGAACCCCTCATGCTCAGGGGAAATGCATAATGCGGGCCAGAGCGCGTAAGGATCCGAAAGTCGCGGAAGTTACTGATTTGTACCGAGATGGCGAGCCGCGGGAAGACTCTTTAGATCACCCTGCCAACGTGGCACTGCCGGATTTGCGGTAGCGTGCCAGTTTTGCGGCACACGAGACAAGCACTGGAAAAGCGGTCGGTTGTGAAATTAGCGGGGTGGAACTGCGGTGCAACCCAGTCAGGCCGGGCGGCGGGCGATTCCGAGTTTGCGTATTCTCTGCTGCAGGGTGGACCGTTTCATTCCAAGTTGTGCTGCGGCGCCTTTCGGGCCCGCTACAACCCAGTTGCTCTGCTCCAACGCCTTGAGGATCTGCTGACGCTCTGATTGCTCCAGAACCTCATGAAGCACCCCGTTTGCCCGGGATTTAGGGGATTGGGGCTTTTCCGATGGATGGCCGACCCTTGGAAATTTCAGATCGGCCACATCGACGCTCAGCGTAGGACTTGTGGAAACAATTACGGCGCGTTCAATCACATTCTGAAGTTCTCGTATGTTCCCCGGCCAATGGTAGCGGCACAGGGCATCTATCGTCGCTGACGGAATTGTTTCAATCACTTTGTTCATCCGCCTGGAAAACTGCTGCGCAAAGTGCTTCACCAGAAGCGGAATATCCCCCTCGCGCTCCCGCAAGGGGGGCACGTCGACCGGAAAGACGTTGAGACGAAAAAACAGATCGGATCGGAACTTCTGCTCGCTCACCATCGCTTCCAAATCGCGGTTCGTCGCGGCAATTAAACGTGCGTCTGTCCGGAGCGTCCTCGAGCTTCCCAGCCGCTCGAATTCCCTCTCTTGTAGCACGCGGAGCAGCTTAGTCTGGAGTTCCAAAGGAACTTCTCCTATTTCGTCCAGAAAAATGGTGCCACCGTTGGCCACTTCAAAGCGCCCGATCCGCTGCGCGATCGCTCCCGTGAATGCGCCTTTCTCGTGTCCAAACAACTCGCTTTCCAGCAAGCCCGTCGGAATGGCCGCGCAGTTGAGCTTGACGAAGGGCTTTGAGCGCCGCGGGCTCAAATCATGGATGGCTCGCGCAATTAGTTCCTTTCCAGTCCCTGTCTCTCCATAAATCAGTACCGTCGAATCTGTCGGCGCTACAGTTTCCACCCGCTTGAGCACTTTGCGCAGGGAAGTGCTGTTTCCCACGATTTGTGCAAAATTCATTTCGCTGCGAATCTCATCTTCGAGATACAGCTTTTCCTGCGCCAGCTTGTCTTTCAGTTCCCGAATTTCCCCAAACGCAAGTGCATTCTCCACGGCAATCGCAACTTGCTTGGCGATTTGGGTCAGAAACTCGATATCGCCAGCGAACGCATTGTCCTGATATTTGACCACTCCGAATGTGCCCAGCACGCGGCCTCGACTAACGAGAGGAAGGACGCAGACCGTTCCCACTTCGGCCTGCGCGGTGTCCTTCATACCCAGTCGCCTCGCCTCCTGGACGCTGCCGCACCAGAGTTTGCCGGTGCGAAAGACCTTTCCCGAGATATCTTCGTCGATGGGGACAAGGCTCTCTTCCTGGACGGATTCGACGCTGAAGGGAAAATCCATGGCGTAGATCCGCAAATGTGTGTTGCCGGCATCGGGAAGAGCAATGCCGGCGCCATCGCAGCTCAGAACCCGTCGCGTGCTCGCCACTACGGCTCGGAGAAGATCCCGGAAGTCGAGATTGGAAACAACATAATTGGTCAATTCAAGGAGAAGTCCAACACGCTCGTTCTTCCTCAGCAACTGCTGCTGTGATGCCTGTGCTGCATCAAAGTGCAGCGCGTTGTCGAATGCGAGAGCGATCTGCTCAGCCACCACCGAAAGAAAGTGAACTTCTTCGGCGGTATAGATATCCGCAGTTTTGCTTGCAAAGGTGAGCGCTCCGACCTTGCTGTGGGCTGTGGTTAAGGGCAGGGTGCACACACTGCGGATTCCATGCTTCTTCAAAATCTCTCGGAATTTGCAAACCTCAGCAGCGTGAGCTGAAAGCGAAGTGACCATGGGCTCCTGGTTCTGGTAGACCCACCATGCATCGGATTCTTCCATGGTCAGTTCCGGGTCTGGTGGGATCGCTGCCTCTGTCTCGGCGTCGACAAAATGCCGGTGAAACGTTTTTGATTTCGCGTCATGAATAGACACACCGACATGATCAAACTGGACGACCCGGTGCAGTTCCCTCACCAGGGCGCGAAACAGATCCTTTGGATCTCGATATGTTCCGATAGCGTTCGACACGCGGATGAGCGTCTCGTACCGCGTCTCGGGTAACCTAGCTGCGAGGATTTCCGAATGGCTGCTCATGGTCTCTGCCCCACCGGAGTAGTCATGGATTACGTCCCATGTGATGCCCCACTTGGCACAATTGGTGCCACAAAACGGGCACGGTACCGCAAATCCGGCAGTGCCGCCTTGGCAGCTTGACTCAGCGCTGCACTTCCCCCGCCCGATCTCACGGCAAATCAATAGGTTTCCCACTTTTGGGAGTAACTTCCACTTTGGCAGGCGCACTGCACTATGCAACATGTGGAATAAAACCAGCCGCGTGAAAAAACCCAGAAAAATCACTTACTGAAGGAAGAAGGATCGATTCGAGAGTTATGCGATGAATAGTCTTTTTAAACACAGTCTCGTTGTGGGAGGGGTAGTGGGGTTTATCGTCCTCGCGCTGTTCGTCGGAGCCCTCCGCCCAAAACATGCGTCAGGCGCGGGAACGCCCGCGCTTCCGGAAGTGCTGGTGGCGCGGGTCGAGCAGAAGGATGTCGACCTTTATAGCGAATGGATCGGTACGTTGGCTGGTGAGGTGAATGCCAACGTTCAGGCACAGGTCGCCGGGTATTTGCTCCGGCGCGATTACCAGGAGGGGTCGTCCGTAAGGAAAGGTCAATTACTTTTTGAGATTGATCCGAGGCCCTTTCAGGCGGCGCTCGACCAAGCCGAAGGACAGTTAGCTCAGGCAACTGCCCAGCTTGCTAACGCTGAAGCCGTTTTAGTCCGTAACCAGCTTGATGTGGAGCGGTACACACCCCTGGCGAAGGAGCAGGCAGCGAGCCAGCAGGACCTCGACAATGCCAACCAGAATTACTTGGCGGCGAAAGCTACCGTGGCTACTGATAAGGCGCAAATCAAGACAGCCGAAGCCGCTGTCGAGACGGCAAAGCTAAACCTAGGCTTTACGCAAATCAGTTCGCCCGTCGACGGCATCGCCGATGTCGCAAGGGCGCAGGTCGGCGATCTGGTCAGTTCGAATAGCGGAACCCTTACGACCGTCTCGACGCTCGACCCCATCAGGGACTACTTCACCGTCAGCGAACAAGATTATCTCCAATTGAAGAAGCAGTTTTCAGGTTCGGACAAACAGCGTTGGAAACTGCAGCTCATCCTCGCTGACGGGACAGTCTATCCTCACGAGGGTGTCTTTTACTTCGCAGGCCGCGCCGTCGATCAAAACACCGGCTCGATCCAACTGGCGGCACTCTTTCCCAATCCCGGCAATCTTCTTCGTCCCGGGCAGTACGGCAAAGTTCGCGCCGTAGTCAGAACACAGAAAGGCGCCTTACTGGTGCCCCAGGCCGCTGTCACCGATCTGCAAGGCAGCTATCAGGTTGATGTTGTCGGGGCAGACGACAAGATCGGAGTCCGGTCAGTCAAAGTTGGGGACCGCGTTGGCACTATGTGGATTATCCAAGATGGACTGGAGCCTGGCGAGCGTGTGGTCGCGCAAGGCCAGCAAGCTTTTCGCCCCGGCACGACCGTGCGACCCAAGCCATTTGTGGCCCAATGAAAGCGAACCGGGGCGGCGGAACGTGTGTGTTGCTTGCGAGGACACCGGCGTAACCCGGACTTCTCCCCCTCTCTACGATTCCCGTGGGAGCAATCCCTGAGCTTCCCGAGTTTGATCGAAAGGAACCATAATTCATGTCAAATTTTTTCATAAGGCGGCCCATTGTGGCGATGGTGATCGCCATCCTCACGGTGATTTTGGGCGCCATCACCATCGCAACCCTGCCCGTGGCTCAATTTCCAAACATCGTTCCTCCGGAAATTCAACTGCAGGCCTCCTATGTCGGCGCGGACGCCCAGACTTTGGAGCAATCCGTTGCCACGCCTATCGAGCAGCAAATCAATGGCGTGGACAACGTGAATTACATGTACTCCCTGAACGCCACCGCTAATTCACAAACCACCATGGTCGTGGACTTCGATCTGAAGACGGACCCGAACACCGATCTGATCCTCACGCAGTCGCGCGAGCAACTGGCTGCCGGTCAGCTTCCTCCGGACGTCAACACCTACGGGGTCACCATTCGAAAGTCAGTGACCGCTCCGCTCATGCTGGTCGGCCTATTTTCTCCGAATGGCACTTTCGATACCAAGTTCCTTGGCAACTACGCGTATATCAACCTCAACGATCCTATCGCCCGTTTGTACGGTGTGGGCCAGACGCAAGTTTTCGGCGCAGGGCAGTACGCGATGAGGCTGTGGGTGCAGCCTGACAAACTGGCGAAGCTGGGCATTACGGTCACGGACATCGTCAGTGCGGTGCAGGCGCAGAATACGGTCAATCCTGCAGGTCAGGTAGGCGGTGAACCGGCTCTCGCGAACCAGCAATTCACTTATTCCGTGCTTGCGCAGGGCCGCCTGACTTCCCCGGAACAGTTCGAAAACGTGATCGTGCGCGAGGCGCCGGACGGCGGCATTGTTCGCGTGAAAGACGTCGCCCGCGTCGAGTTGGGCGCGCAAGACTACAGCATTGTCAGCCGCTTGAACGGCAAGCCCGCCATTGTCATTCCCGTCTACCAGTTGCCTGGTTCTAATGCCGTCCAAACGGCCGCAGGCGTTCGAAAACTTATGGCGGAGATGAAGAAGCGCTTTCCGCAAGACATGGACTATGCCATATCACTTGACCAGACGAGCGCAGTTACAGAAGGCATGAAGGAGATCATTCAAACCCTATTCATTGCCATTGTGCTGGTCATCCTTGTGGTGTACCTCTTCTTGCAAGACTGGCGCGCTACATTGATCCCGCTGCTGGCCGTGCCCGTTTCTCTGATAGGCACATTTGTTCTCTTCCCGCTCTTCGGCTTCTCCATCAACACGCTCTCAATGTTTGGGTTGGTCCTGGCGATCGGTCTCGTGGTAGATGATGCCATCGTCGTCGTCGAAGGCGTACAGCGCCATATTGAGGAGGGTCTTTCTCCGAAAGATGCTGCCCGGAAGGCAATGGAAGAACTCTCCGGTCCCGTCGTTGCCATTGCCCTGGTTCTCTCCTCGGTGTTTGTACCGACAGCCTTCATCCCGGGCATCACCGGACGGCTCTACCAGCAATTTGCCGTTACCATCGCCATCTCGGTGGTCCTCTCCGCCTTCAACGCTCTCACGCTGAGCCCCGCGCTTGCCGGGCTCCTGCTCCGACCAAAGGGCGAGAGCCACGGGCCGGTCCGCAAGTTCTTTGACGGATTCAACCGGATGTTTGAGCGGGGCACCGAGATCTATGTCCAACTCTGCGGCGGGGTCCTTCGCAAGGGTGCGCTGGCTTTGGTGGTGATTGCGGCCTTCGGTATCGGCGCGGCTTTGTTTGGCAGTCGTCTGCCCTCGAGCTTTCTGCCCGATGAGGACCAGGGCTACGTGTACATCAACATGGATCTTCCGCACGCGGCTTCGCTGGAGCGCACCAGCGAAGCCGCGAGGCAGGTTGAGGAGATCCTCGCCAACACGCCAGGCGTGGAATACACCACGAGTGTTGTTGGCTTCAGCTTGCTCAGCTTTGTGCGGACTACTTACAACGGCTTCTTTTTCGTCACGCTGAAGCCCTGGAGTGATCGCAAAACCAGGGCAGAACAATATCAGGAAATCAAGGTGCGCTTGAACCAGCAGTTGAGCAAGCTTCCGCAAGGGACCGCTTTCAGCTTCGCGCCTCCGGCAATCCCTGGTGTCGGCACATCCGGCGGATTTCAGTTCGTGCTCGAAGACCGTGCAGGCCGGGACGTCCCGTTTCTGGCAGGCAACCTCGATAAGTTCATAGCCGCCGCTCGCAAACGTCCTGAGATCGGCTATATCAGCACCACGTTTCTGCCCAGTGTCCCACAAGAGTTCCTGCAGGTAGATCGGGAAAGGGTGCTGAAGCAAGGCGTGGCCATCAGCGATGTTTACCGGACCATTCAGGCTTTCATGGGCGGGCTGTTTATCAACTATTTCAACGATTTCGGCCGTACCTGGCAGGTTTATGTGGAGGCCGAAGCGCCTTACCGATCCAATATGGAGAATCTCGGGCAGTTCTACGTCCGCAATAGCGGAGGTGGCCGGGTACCGCTTTCCGCGCTGACGAAGTTTGAGTCGCGCACCGGCCCCGAATTCACGATGCGCTACAACGAGTATCGCTCCGCGCAAATCAACGGCAGTGCCGCACCCGGGTATAGCTCAGACCAGGCCACCGCCGCCCTGGAAGAGGTCTTCCGGCAGACCATGCCCAGCGAGATGGGCTTTGATTATATGGGCATGTCCTATCAAGAGCAGAAGGCGCGGGAAGGACTGCCTGCTTCGGTCATCTTCGGTTTCTCGCTAGTGTTCGTGTTTCTAATACTGGCGGCGCTTTACGAGAGCTGGTCGTTGCCGTTCAGTGTGCTCCTGGGCACGTCAGGGGCGGTATTCGGAGCTTTTGGAATGTTATGGCTGCGCCGGACGTTGCTCAACGCGTTCTATCCAGTTTACATGGTGCAAATCGAAAACGATGTCTACTCGCAAATCGGCTTGGTGATGCTGATTGGCCTGGCAGCAAAAAATGCGATTCTGATTGTCGAATTTGCCAAGGAACAGTACGAAAAAGGGAAGCCTCTCGTGGATGCGGTGCTCGAAGGGGCAAGGCTTCGCCTGCGTCCAGTTCTGATGACCTCGTTTGCGTTTATTCTCGGTTGCCTGCCGCTCTGGACAGCGTCCGGTGCCGGTTCTGTGGCACGCCAAATTATGGGCACGGCCGTAATCGGCGGCATGCTTGCGGCAAGCAGTGTCGACATCCTACTCGTTCCAGCAATTTTCTATCTTGTGGAGAAGTGGTCAGGAGCTGGCAAGGAATACGCTCCCTCTGAAGGGCCAGCAATGCCTGCGCCCGCTCCTGGAGATTGAGATGGGCCACCAACGAATGGAGGAGCGGAACGCAGTGTGGAGCGATTCATGAAAAAATGTCGGCAATTGATTTCCCTTATCTTGGCAACAAGTTTCACCGGCGGATGCATGGTGGGCCCGAAATACCATAAGCCCGCCGTGCAAACTCCTGCGGCATACCGCGAGCTGAAAGAAAATCCTCCGGCCCAAGCTGCTTCCTTCGCGGACCTCCCCTGGTGGAAAGTCTTCCAGGACCCGCAACTCCAGGAATTGATCGGCATCGCCTTGAAACAGAACTACGATATGCAGCTGGCCACGGAGCGCATCAAGGCCGAGCGCGCGCAACTGGCGATAACGCGCTCCTATCTTTTCCCACAAGTACAAGCCGGCGGGAATTTTTCGGGCGGCAAGGAACAGAATTTTCAGTCGAAATCAAATTTCTTCGCGCTTACCGCCGATGCCGCCTTCCAGCTCGACCTCTTCGGTAAGCTGCGCAGGGAAACCGAAGCGGCGCGCGCCCAACTCCTGGCTACTGAAGATGCGCAGCGTACCGTCATGCTCACTCTCGTGAGCGATGTGGCGAGTGACTACTTCACGCTACTGCAGCTTGATCTCCAACTCCAAATCACGCGCGACACCGTGAAAACCCAGCAAGATTCCGTTAAACTCACTTCGCTCCGAGTGGACCACGGCGTCGCCACAAAGCTGGACGTGCTGCAGGCGCAGCAAGTGCTCGACACCGCGAATGCGCAGATTCCGGACCTCGAGAGACAAATCGGCCAGGAGGAAAATGCCATCAGCATTCTCATTGGCGAGTACCCCCAAAGCGTGCAGCGCGGACGCCCGCTCACTGAGCAGGCCCTCCCTCCTGAAGTGCCGCCGGGATTGCCTTCCGCGCTGCTCGAGCGGCGACCCGACATTCGCGAAGCCGAGCAACTCCTCGTTGCCGCGAACGCCGAGATCGGTGTCGCCAAAGCGTCGTTCTTCCCCCAAATATCGCTAACTGGCTCTGGTGGCGGCGCATTTGGGCGCAGCAATCTATTCTCCAGCTTGATGAGCTCACAGACCGGAATTTGGTCCTACGGCGCTCAGGTAACTCAGCCCATTTTCACTGGAGGTGCGCTTCGCGGGAATCTGCATCTGGCCGAATCCCAGCACGAGCAGGCTTTGATCTCTTACAAGCAGGCTATTCAGCACGCCTTCGGCGATGTCTCCGACGCGCTGATCGGATATCAGAAATCTCACGAAGTTCGAGTTCGCCAGGAGCAGGCCGTAAATGACTTGGCAGAGTCGGTCCGTCTCTCCATCCTGCGCTACCAGGGCGGCACGACCACCTATCTCGAAGTGCTGGACGGCCAGAGGTCGCTCTTTACCGCGGAACTCACTCTGGCGGAGGCGCGAGGCCACGAGTATCAGAGTCTTGTGCAACTCTACCGGGCTCTTGGCGGCGGTTGGCAGACGTAGCCGTCTCATACAGAGTTACCGTCGTCGAATACGAAAGAAAAGTTCTGTCGACGAGAACGCTCAATTTCGTTGGGGCGGTTAGTGTGGAAGGTTGATCAAGCTCGACTCCGGCAACTTGGGATTACATTAAATTCACGGCTGTTAACCGAAGGGTTCCTAGTTCGAATCTAGCTCGGGGAGCCATTCCTTTTTCTTCACAACAATAACTTCAGGAACCGCCACACTTCCTGGCGCACTTTGTGAGCACGCCGTGCTGCATCCGCAGCCAATCGGATCCGCCGGATTGCTCGGTTCCGTAGATACGTGGCGATACATCCAAATGAAAAATGAAAAAAGGCCGGGTTAGAGGCGCCCCGGCCAGACGCCTTACCTTCGACTCGGCTTAGTGGTCATGATCCCGTTCATGACCGAAGTCGAACAGGTCGAACAAGTCGCCGATGGCTGGCATGTTGCGCGGCACATAGGCGTGATCGTCTCCATGCTCGGGATTGGGCAAGTTGTCGCGGCTGCGATCGCTGAGCGTCGTATTCAGCATCCAGTTCCGTTCGACGAACTTCACGAACGAGGAATGCTCGTTATACACGTGGCTGACGTGCCCGCCGGTCGAGAAGGGCGAGACGGCGATCATCGGGATGCGCGGGCCCGTCCCGAAGAAATCCACCGGCTGGATGAAGCCCGAGTCGTAGAAGCCACCGCCCTCGTCAACGGTGACGAAGATAGCGGTCTCGGCCCACTGCTCCGGGTTGCTTTGCGCAAGTTCGATGATGTTTCTGGCAAATGCCTCGAACAGGCCCCATTTCGAGGAAGCGGGGTGCCCGTCCATGACGCCGTCCGGCTTCACATATGAAACCGCCGGCAGGGTTCCATTCTGGAGGTCAACGAAGAGATCCGTTACGTCGCGCATGTGATCCGCAACCATGCTCGGATAGGCCGCCTCATACTCGAACGGGTTGCAGATATTGCAATAGAGCCCATCCAATGGGCCACCAGTTCCGCTCGCATCGAACGACCCGCCATAATATTTCCACGGAATATTGTTTGCGGTCAGCACATCGCCGATGCTTTGCTGTGTCGTCTGCGGAACAACGAGGCCCGACTGCGGCGTTCCTTTAGGTGTGAAGGCGGGGTTGACGTTGACGGCCTGCCAGTATTCGCCGGGACCACATTTCGTGTCCACGGAATACGGCAGCGCCTTCAGATAATTTGTGACCGCGCCGATGCCGGGCAGGGTCGGGTCGGAGCAATTGAACCATTGAGCCCGCTGAGTATAGAGGTTCAGCGTGCCCGCCACGGGATCGGGGTTATAGATGTTCTTCGCCGACGGCGTTGCGGGATTGCCCTTGCCGTCGCTGAAAAACACTTGATCCGCGAACCCGAGCGGCTGGCTGTCCGGGCCGGTGCCGCCGAGCACGGGCTGGTGATAATTGTCGCTCATGGTGTATTGGTCAGCGAGGGATTTGAGCAGTGGCGCGTCGCCGTTCTGCATGTTGAAGAATTCCATCGTTTGCCCCGCGTCATGCGACGTGCCGCCGGCCGGCGTGCTGTAAGTCGTGTCAATCGCCGACTGGAGGTCATGCAGACATCCCGTCGGGTTGTCCTTCGATACATGCTCAGCGTCGATCGCGCAATCGACCTGCTGGACCATTTGGAAGTACTGATGGACCGTGTCGCCCGCGTAGGCGTCGAACGGCAAGTTCGGGCCTGTCAACTGAAAGGGACCCGGCGGGAGGCTGCTGACGTTGGGGATGCGAGTATCGGGACCCTCATTGAAGGACAGACCGGTACCCCCGGTCCCCATGAGAAATTGATCTCCGGGGGCCAGCCCCGGGTCGCCGCCCAGCGTAAGAAGCACGGCCGCGGGGGGATTTTGCACTCCGTTCACATCGGGCGCCGGCAGCGTCGCGTAAAGTTGTTTATTCGCCAGGTCCGCGCTGCTGAAGAATTTACCGCCGTTGGGTGCGGAAACGATCTGGTATTGATGTGACTTGGCGAAGTTCGGGCCAGGGGTACCGTCAGCATTGATAATCCCTTCCGACAAAAGGTTCAGCACTCTTTCTCTTTTCTCCTTAGGCACATACGTGGCGAACAAGTGGTCGAAACTGCGATTCTCGCCGACGATGATGATCACGTGCTTGATCGGGGTGGCTGTCTTGAGCTTGTCGACAGGTTTATCCAAATCGTCTCCGGCTCGGGCCGGTGTCGCAAAGCCAAAGGCCGACATCGCAACCGTAAGTATCGCGGCGGTAAATTTTTCCCGCCATTTCCTGATTTCGATCGGACGCATAGTTTCCTCCATATTCACACGAAAATTGAGGTGGGCCTTGCAAGGTTGAACCTGTAATCGTCACAGCTGCATTAACGCGGCATCTTAGTTCCGCGAAATTCTCTTTCGGACTGGCGCCAATATCGCCATCCGGATCGCGCCATAAGCGGAACACGCGAAGCCAAAATACTTTCGGAGCGACTTCGGAGCGTTTTAGGGAGAAACTTTCTTGCCGAAAATCCTACGGGATGGCAGAGCAATGACTTATGGATTGGAGAGCAATCTCGTTATGCGAGCGGCCGCTCGTTCAAGTCTCGGCCGGCAGGTTTTTCTTTTCCTTGGAGTCCTAAAACCTGCAATGGCGAGGTCTTTGTCCTGTTGTTACTGCATGGATTGATTTCGGCTGATCCATCCAGAAAGACACTTCGAATTCCGGCCTTCAGAAATTTTGTTGCCAAATCGGTCGTGTGCGCATCAGAAACCGTGGCAGCGGCACTGCCACTCTCATAACCCCAGGGAACGGGAACCATGTTGACTCCAACAGCAGAAAGAAAACTTTTCAGGCCGGTACAAATCGGCGGCATGTCCTTGAAGCATCGCGTGGTGATGGCGCCACTCACGCGTTCGCGCTCGATGCAACCGGGCGATATTCCCGGTCATTTGATGCTCGAATACTACAACCAGCGCGCATCGGACGGCGGCCTGATCATCGCCGAAGCGACCTCAATTTCGATCACCGCCCGCGGGTGGTATGGCGCGCCGGGATTGTATTCCGACGAGCAAGTCTCTGGTTGGAAGAAAATCACCCAGGCCGTCCACGCCAAAGGTGGTCGCATGTTCTCTCAGCTTTGGCACACCGGCCGCGCCTCTCACGTTGACATGACCAACGGCGCCACGCCCGTTACGCCTTCCGTCGTTGGCCCATTCGAGGGAGTCGTATCCACGCTCAACGGTTGGAAAAAGCCCTCGCCGCCACGGGCGCTCGATATCTCTGAAATTCCGGGGATCATCAGTGACTATCGCAAAGCCGCAGAGTGCGCGAAAGCGTCGGGCTTTGACGGGGTGGAACTCCACGGCGCAAACGGTTATCTGCCCGATCAGTTTCTGCAGGATGGCACGAACAAACGCGAAGACGCCTATGGAGGTTCAATCGAAAACCGTTGCCGGTTCCTCGTGGAAATTGTGCAAGCGCTGGTTTCCGTCTGGGGCCGCGACCGCGTCGCAGTGCGCATCGGCCCGGGCGGCACTTTTAATGGGATGTACGACAGCAATCCCGCCGCGCTCTTCGGCTACCTCGCCTGGCAGTTGAATGATTTCGGGCTAGCCTACCTCCACGTGATTGAGCCGCGCATTAAGGGCAACACGCTCATTGCGGATGGCCAGGCGCCGGTTGCGGCGGAACACTTGCGCAAGATCTTCAAAGGGAAAATCATAGCGGCGGGCGGCTTCGAGCCGGACACCGCGCAAGCGATCGTTGAAAAGGGGGACGCCGACCTGGTCGCGTTTGGGCGCCACTTCCTTGCGAATCCAGACTTGCCCAAGCGTATCGAGCTTGGCCTGCCGCTCAACAAGTACGATCGCAATACATTCTACACTTTCGATTTCCACGGCTATACCGACTATCCGTTTTACGGGCAGGCCGCTTCTGCCTGATCGACGGACAATTGCGCTTCAGATTTCTTTCCCACTTGCAATCTTACGGCGTAACTTTGAACACGAAGCGTAATTCCTTGGTTTCACCTTCGCCGATGCTCACCACCTGCGATTGTTCTCCAAACAGCTCATGCCACGCCTTGACTGTATATTTCCCTGGCGGCAAATCAGGCATGGCAAAGCCGCCGCTCTCATCGCTCACGGAGTAATGCGGGCTCTTCAGCACCACGAAGACTCCGCGCATCCAGGGGTGAAGCTCGCACTTGACGCGGATAATCTCCGGCTTGTCATATTTGATCACCATCGGCGGCGTGCCTGGCGGTTGCGATCGATTCAATTCGGTGTTGATCCGGGCCATCGGATGAACGGTGTGGGCAACCGAATCATCGTTTTGCACCCAGATTTCCTGGTTGGTTGCAACCGCGAGCACATGTGGGATGTATCGGCACCCACGCTGGTTCAGTTTGACGGGTTGTGTTGGCGCCGATTCCTCTTCGCCCCCCGCAGCAATGTAGACGACTACATTGCTCAGAGCATTGTCTGGTCCCGCCACCACGTTTTCAGGAAACACCGGCGCCGTATAGTGCTTCGCGCAACTCGGCTCGTTGACCATATTCAGCGGCTTGAATTTCGGCAGCGTGCCTTCATAGGTTACGATTCCCTTGATCTCTCCTCTGGCCTCGGGATGCGCGGGCAGCGGAGAATAACGCGGCGCCGTGCTATTCGCGGGATGTTCCGGGCGCAAATTGGTTCCCTCATGCGATGAAAAAGCAGGAGTTGGAGCGCGGCGACTCAATGGCCGTATGACATTCACCACGAATAGAGAGAACGCGAAGATAAATACAACCACCGTGAGGAGATCGATGCCTGCCCTCCTTGTGGTTTTCGCCCCTGTTCGCTCGCTGATTGTTCCTGCAACTTCGTACACGACTTCCTCCTGGTGCGTAATCGATTTCGTCGCGCGCCGTCGGACCAACGAGAATGAGTCTCTCCCAGTGGGCGTGACTCCTGCTCCGGATAAAGAAACCGACGAATCCGGATTCAATCCTGGGAGAGAGTTGCCCCGCCGGTTTTCGCAGACTCTTCAGGCGCTCAAAAGGATTCCGAATTTTCGGCTGGTCTGATGGAAAGGTGTCTTCGGCTGCTCTTGTCCGCACGCGCGTGAAAGCGAGAGCAGAAAGCGTTCCTATTGGCGCGTCTCTTCTCCCAGAGGTTTCGCTTGCGCGAAGTAAGCAGACTGATAGCCGCTCAGGTAGCCTTCGCGGTAGAAATGTTTGAATTCATCCTGGGTTGCGGTTGTCCCCAGATAGGCCGCGCCTCCTGTCAGATACTTGGCAGTCTGCTGCGCCTGGAACGGCTGCGATGCGATGCGGTGCGATCTTCCATCCAGCATCCCGTCCCGGTATCCTGCGGCTGCAAGCTCGGCAATACTTGGCCCAGTGACTCGGCTGGTGGCCGCTTCATTCCCCGGACGATAGCCCCTCTGGTATCCGGCCAAAAACGATGCGCGCGCTTCTGCCGTGCTCCACCGCCCGATGGCGGGATGCGGTTTTCTTTCTTCCTTAAAATCCTGTCGCGCCTGGTACAGGCCATCGCGGAAAGGTGCGTCCATCCATTGTGTCATCTCGATGGACGGCAGGCTCGCTTCGCGCTTTGACCCTCCCACAATCAATCCGGCCGCAAAACTTACGCTCAGCGCAAGCATCAGGAACGCTCTGCTTTTCATTTCTCCTCCTCAGTCCAGCGAACTTCGGTGGAAGTTTGTGGGCTTGCCTAAGATAGGAAAAATTGAAAAGGGGGTTGTCAGCGGAATGTCACCCTGATGCAAACAATATGTTCCAGATTTTGCGGAGGCGCCGGGGGATGGCCCGGGCAGTAAGCCAGGCAAGAACGATGCGGGGAATTGTCCTTAATACGGAGTTTTCTTTTCCTGCTGCCGCCACAAGGCAAAAACTGTCAGGGATTCCTCGCGCAGCAGTTGTTGCATGGGAACTCGCCGTTCGGCATGCTCACGATTCAATTCCTCGTAGATGAAGGCATCGTCAAAGCCGGCATCGGCGGCATCGGCGGCAACGCAGGCGTAAAACACTCGCGCCGGACGCGTCCAGTAAATCGCGCCCAGGCACATCGGGCAAGGTTCGCACGTCGTATAAAGATCGCAGCCAGCAAGCTGAAACTCGCCGAGCTTGCGGCAAGCTTCGCGTATCGCCACCACTTCGGCGTGCGCGGTGGGATCGTTCGTGGCGGTCACGCGATTCGCGCCTTCCGCCACCACTCGGCCGTCTTTCACAATCAACGCGCCGAAGGGTCCGCCGGCGCCGGTCCGGACGTTTTCCGTTGCCAAAGCGATCGCGCGGCGCATGAATTCTTGCATCATCAACGATTCTTCCCGTTTCAGGGTGCCTTTACCCCCTGCAAATATCAATAACAATGTATTGTTTCTTCGAGCGCACAGAATCGTGCGAATTTGCTGTGGCATTGCGCTACAATCACTCGCAATTGACGAACTCTGCCCTGCGCCCGGCGGAATTCATCGCTGTCGCGATCGAAGTGCAGACGGATGACCATGGAAAACCGCCAGATTGGCAAGTCGGTTCCGCGCAAGGAAGGCCGCGAAAAGGTCACGGGCAGCGCGCGTTACGTGGACGACCTCACTTTCCCGGAGATGATCCACGGGGTAACGGTGCGAGGCTCCATCGCGCGCGGCAAGATACTCAACATTCGGTTTGGAGAAGGAATTCCGTGGAGCGAATTCACAATCGTCACGGCAAAGGACATCCCCGGCAAGAATTGCATCGCGCTTCTCATTGAAGACCAGCCCTGCCTTGCCGATCAGTTCGTGAACCACCCCGAAGAAGCCATCCTCCTTCTCGCTCACCCGGATAAATATCTCCTCGAAGAAGCGCGGCGAGCGGTGCAGATCGAGTTCGAACCTCTGCCCGCCGTCTTCAGCGTCGAGGATTCGCTTTCGCGAAAAGAAATTATTTGGGGTGAAGACAATATCTTCAAGTCTTACCGTGTCGAAAAGGGGGATGTTGTTAGCGCTTGGAGCGTCGCGGACTTTATCGTCGAAGGCGAATACGAAACCGGCGCCCAGGAACAGCTCTACATCGAGCCGCAAGGCATGATTGCCATCGCCAATTCCACGGATGGCGTTACCGTTTGGGGATCGCTGCAATGTCCTTATTACATCCATAAGTCTCTTGTGCGGCTCTTCGGCTTACCCAAGGAAAAAGTGCGCGTCGTGCAGGCGGAAACTGGCGGCGGCTTCGGCGGCAAGGAAGAGTATCCCTCCATGATCGCCGCCCATGCCGCGTTGCTCGCGTTGAAGTCGGGCAAGCCCGTGAAAATGATTTACGACCGCGCGGAAGACATGGCCGCTACAACCAAGCGCCACCCGTCGCGCACACGCCATCGCACAGGCGTCACGCGGGATGGAAAACTCCTGGCAATGGAAATCGACTTCACTCTCGACGGCGGGGCCTACGAAACGCTTTCTCCGGTGGTGTTGTCGCGCGGCACCATCCACGCCGCCGGGCCGTACGACTGCCCCAATGTGCTGATTCACAGCCGCGTGGTGGCAACGAATGCTCCACCGCACGGAGCGTTTCGCGGTTTCGGCGCGCCACAGAGCGTCTTCGCTCTCGAACGCCATCTGGACCGGGTCGCCGCAGTCGTCGGCCTCACGCCCGAAGAGTTGCGCCGCCGCAATTTCATTCACGAGGGCCAGACGCTTGCCGTCGGACAGGTAATCCACGAAAAAGTGGAAATGGATAAATTGCTTGGCCGCGCGCTCGAACTTAGCGGTTATCACGAGAAGCGCGTGCGCTTTGCCCAGGAAAATCCACACTCTGCGATCCAGCGCGGCGTCGGTTTTGCCTCGTTTCTGCACGGCGCGGGGTTCACGGGCTCGGGCGAAGAATATCTCGCCTCGGAAGCGCAAGTCACAGCGTCACCCGATGGCAAAATTCGCGTCCTCGCCGGCAGCACGGAGATGGGCCAGGGTACGAACACCGTCTTCACGCAGATTGCCGCGGAAGCATTGGGCCTCGGCTGCGAGCAGATCGAAATCCTTCAGCCCGACACTTCTCTCGTACCGGATAGCGGTCCGACCGTTGCCTCGCGAACCACAATGATCGTGGGGAAACTCGTCGAAACCGCGGCATTGGCCATCAAGCAATCGTTGCTGGATGCCGGTTTTCTGAAAATGAATTACTCAGTCGAGGAATTTGCCGAGGCCTGCGGGAAGTACACGAACAAATTCGGCGCGCTGCAATCTCTGGTGAAGTATCGGCATCCCGGCGATCTCCATTGGGACGACACCAAATACCAGGGCGATGCTTACGGCGCATACGCCTGGGCCGTTTACGTCGCCGAGGTTTCCGTGGACACGCGCACCGCCGAAGTCCGCGTCGAAGACTTCGTCGCCGTTCAGGAAGTGGGTAAAGTTATCAATCCGATTCTGGCCGCGGGGCAAATCGAAGGTGGCGTCGCGCAAGGCATCGGTTTTGCTCTTTATGAAAATGTGGTCTGGCAGGAAGGCCGCATGGTGAACGGGCAAATGACCAACTACATCATGCCCACTTCGATGGACGTTCCGCCCATTCGCGTATTTTTCGAGGAGCTCCCGTACGAGCGAGGCCCCGCCGGCGCGAAGGGCATCGGTGAACTTCCTCTGGATGGAACGGCGCCCGCGATCGCGAACGCCATCGCGCACGCGACCGGCGCGGACGTTCGCCAAATCCCCATCACATCCGAAATATTGCTGGAGATGCTGGAGGGCGTACATGCCTGAAGCCGTCCGCAAAATCCGCGTTCAGTGCCTGGTCAACGGGAAGACTCTATCGATCGAAACATTTCCGATGGCGCGCCTGCTCGACGTATTGCGCGAACAAGCCGGACTGACCGGAACGAAAGAAGGATGCGGCGAAGGCGAATGCGGTGCGTGCTCGATTGAAATGGATGGCGAGCTCGTGAATAGTTGCCTGATTCCGGCGTTGCAGGCGGAGGGCGCGAGGATTGTCACCATTGAAGGTATCGCTGGTGCTGTGGATTTAAGCCTCGTGCAGCAGGCGTTTCTCACGAACGGAGGTGCGCAGTGCGGCATCTGCACGCCCGGCATGATTCTCGCCGCGCGGAATCTTTTGTCACACAACGCGGATCCGACGGAATCCGAGATTCGGGAAGCCCTCTCGGGTAATCTTTGCCGCTGTACCGGCTACACCAAAATTTTTGAGTCGGTTCTCGAAGCGTGCCGCGCGCAAAGGACCGGCGCATGAGGTCGTACGTCCCTGGTTACGAATTGCGGGAGCCACGGAATCTCGCGGATGCTTTGGATCTCCTCGCGCGCGAGCCGGGCGAATGGAAACCCTTTGCAGGCGGAACCGACTTGATGGTGCTCCTCGAAGCCGGAAAGCTTCCGCACCGCAAATTCCTCAGCATCTGGAAGCTGCCCGAATTGCGCGGCATCTCGGTGACGCCCGAGCGTGTGACGCTGAACTCGCTGACGACATATTCCGAAATTCGTCGTCACGAATTGCTCACCCGCGAATTTCCTCTGCTGTGCCGCGCGTCCGCCGAAACCGGAAGCGTCGCCACTCAGAATCGCGGCACGCTTGGGGGAAACATCGCCAATGCCTCGCCCGCCGCGGATTCGCCGCCCGCGTTGCTCGTTTACGATGCGGAGCTCGAACTAGTATCCGCACGCGGCGCACGGTGGGTTCCGTATCGCGACTTTTGGAAGGGCTACAAGCAGCTCGCCATGCGTGGCGACGAATTGATTCGCGCCATTCGCGTGCCCCGCAGCCATAATCTCTCGAAGCAGTTTTACCGCAAGGTTGGCACGCGTCGGGCGCAGGCCATCTCGAAGGTGTGTTTCGCGGGCGCCGCGCAAATGGATGCCGGACGGGTTGTGGACGTGCGGATCGCACTGGGCAGCGTCGCCCCGACGGTACTCCGCGCGACGGAAACCGAGAAGATTTTGAGAGGTGAAAAGCCCGGACCCGCGACGCTGCGCGCCGCGCAGGAAATTCTTGTCCGCGAAATCGCGCCGATCGACGACATTCGCTCAACGACACGGTATCGCCTCAAGGTTGCGCAAAATCTTCTTGCCGAATTCTGCGAAGGCCTTGCAAGTTAGCTCGGTATGCCAAGTCAGCCCAACAAGTCGGACAGTCGCGGCGGGGAAACGGAGCTCGTAGTTCGCGGCAACCGCGTCGTCACTCCCGCTGGCGAACGCGCCGCGGCCATTCACATTCGCGATGGCGTCATTACAAAGATCTCCGGCTTTGACGACGTTTCTCCTGCGACCGAGATTTATGAAGCGGGTAATTTCGCCGTCATGCCCGGCCTGGTGGACACCCATGTCCACATCAACGAACCTGGGCGGGCGGAATGGGAGGGTTTTGCGACGGCGACGCGCGCCGCTGCCGCCGGTGGCATCACCACGCTAATCGAAATGCCGCTCAACAGCATTCCCGCGACAACCAGCGCGACCGCATTTCAGGAAAAACTCGCCGCTGCAGCGGGCAAACTCTCGGTGGATACGGGTTTCTGGGGCGGTGTCGTTCCTGGAAATGTGGGAGAACTGCCTGCATCATGGGAAGCGGGGTGTTTTGGCTTCAAATGCTTTCTGATTGAGAGCGGCGTCAACGAGTTCGCCAGCGTGAGTGAATCCGATCTCCGCCAATCGTTGCCGGTGCTTGCAAGAATCGGTGCGCCGCTCCTCGCTCACGCCGAATTGCCGGGGCCTATTGAAAGCGCCGCAGGAAAACGCGCCGCCAACGTTTCCAGAAGGTCTTATCAAACATGGCTCGACTCGCGCCCGCGCGCCGCGGAAAACGACGCGATCGACCTGCTCTCGCGTCTCGCCGCTGAGTTCGGCGTGCGAATCCACATCGTGCATTTGTCCTCCGCCGACGCGATCCCGCAGATTCAGAAAGCGAAAGCCTCCGGCCGGCCGTTGAGTGTCGAAACGTGCCCGCATTATCTGACCTTCACTTCCGAAGAAATCCCCGAGGGTGCGACTCTATTCAAATGCGCGCCCCCTATTCGTGAACGCGATAATCGTGAACGTCTGTGGGCTGGCTTGCGGGACGCGACTATCGACATGATCGCGACAGACCACTCTCCCTGCCCACGTGAAATGAAGCGCCAGGAAACCGGCGATTTTCTGGAAGCATGGGGCGGCATCTCCTCTCTGCAGCTCAGTCTTCCGGCAGTGTGGGCAGAGGCAAAGCCACGCAGTTTTTCTCTCTCCCAGCTTTCCAGGTGGCTCTGCGAAAATCCCGCCCGTCTTGCCGGGCTCGCTCACAAGAAAGGAGCGATCGCTCCCGGCCGCGACGCCGATCTCGTGATCTGGAACCCTGAAGCAAGTTTCAATGTCGATCCCACTCAACTTCATCACCGCCACAGGCTGACGCCCTATGCGGGACGCGACCTTATCGGTATAGTCGAAGCCACTTTCCTGCGCGGCATGAAGATTTTTGAACGCGGCCATTTCTGCACGAACCCCGCGGGGAAAGTCCTTCTTCGAGGCAAACGATGACGGATTTCACCCAACTAGCCGACCTCGCCGCAGAACGACTCGGCGGCCGCGTTCTGGAGGCCAACGACGACTTTTTCGGGCCAAAAGAAAATCTTATCAAGGAATCCAATCCCGTTTTTATCGACGGAAAATACACCTCGCGCGGAAAATGGATGGATGGCTGGGAGTCGCGCCGCCGCCGAACGCCCGGCTATGACTGGTGCATCATCCGGCTCGGCCTGCCGGGAATCATTCGCGGTATCGTCGTGGACACAAGTTTCTTTACCGGCAACTATCCGGAGCGTTTTTCTTTGGAGGGATGCGACCTCGGCGCACGGCATCCCTACACGGGCGAAAAAGGACTGCTGCGCTCCGAAAAAACGAAGTGGACGCAAGTCTTTCCCGAGACCACGCTCAAGGGCGATTCCCGAAATCCGTTCGCCGTCCAGCACAGCGGCCGGTTCACCCATTTGCGCTTCAAAATATTTCCTGACGGGGGAGTCGCCCGCCTGCGGGTTCACGGCGAGGCGGTTCCCGGTGCCGCGCTGCTCGCGCGTACCGAAATCGATCTGGTCGCCGTGGAAAATGGCGGCAGCGTCGTCGTATCCAGTGACCAATTCTACGGCGCGCCGCGAAACCTCTTGATGCCTTATCGCGCCAAAAACATGGGCGACGGCTGGGAAACCAAACGGAGGCGTGGCCCCGGCCACGATTGGGTCATCTTGAAACTCGGTGTCCCCGGCGCGATTCATCGCGTGGAAGTCGACACGGCGCACTTTAAGGGAAATTACCCCGATTCGTGTGCACTGCAGGCAGTTTCCGCGGAAAAAACTATCGTCGATGTGTCGAACGCTTCGTCGCTCAACTGGGAAAAGCTGCTTCCCGATACCAAGCTGAAAGCCGATCATCGCCACGTTTTAAAGAATCTTCAGCATCCGGGTGTTGTAACCCATGTGCGATTCCAGATTTTCCCCGATGGCGGTGTCAGCCGCCTTCGTCTCTTCGGCCGCGTGCATGTCCCGGCGGATCACAAGAAATTGCTGAAGAGATTCAATCGCCTTCCGCACCAGAGAGCGGTCAGAGCATTGCTCGATTGTTGCGGCTCTAAACAATGGGCGAAACAGATTGCCGCACTCAGGCCTTTTACCAGTGAAGACGAACTCTTAAACGTCGCCGACAAAACCTGGTCCGCACTGGCGCGCGAGGATTGGCTCGAAGCTTTCCAGCACCATCCTCCAATCGGAGAGAAACAAGCCAGGGCCCGGCAATCCGCAACTGCAAGTCGCTGGTCGGCAGGAGAGCAGTCCTCGGCGCAAAAGGCCGAGCCGGAAGTGCTGGAAACACTCGCCACGCAGAACCGCGTCTACGCCGAGAAATTCGGCTACATTTTCCTGATCTGCGCCACCGGCAAAACCAGCGATGAAATATTGAACGCCCTTCGCCGGCGCCTGCCGAACGATCCCGATACCGAATTGCGCGCCGCCGCGGAAGAGCAGCGCAAAATCACACGGCTTCGTCTGGAGAAATTACTCGAGCCATGAGCCATATCACCACGCACGTCCTCGATGTTTCTCTGGGGCGCCCCGCTGCCAACGTTGCGGTGCTTCTTGAAGAGCAGTCTTCCGCCGGCCAATGGACGGAGGCAGCGCGCGGCACCACCGATGCCGATGGCCGACTGCGCGACTGGACCGCGGCGAAAATCATGCCGGCCGGACCATACCGGCTCACCTTCGACACACGCGCCTATTTTGCTACACGCAAAATTGCGAGCTTGTACCCGCAGGTCGTCATCGTGTTTGAAGTGCGCGACGCGCAGGAGCACTATCACATTCCATTGTTGCTGAGCCCTTTCGGGTATTCCACGTATCGCGGGAGCTGACCGATGGCCATCCGGCTGAGCGAAAACAACTATGGCAAACAGCGCGTTCGCATTATGCAAGTGTCGCGCCGTCCCGACAGCCACGACATCAAGGAGCTTACGCTAGAGATCCGCTTCGAAGGCGACTTCGAATCGGCACACAGCAAAGGCGACAATAGCAAAGTATTGCCCACCGACACCATGAAGAACACCGTGTACGCCCTGGCAAAGTTGCATGCGATTGAATCGCCGGAAGATTTCTGCCTGCGGCTAGCCGATCATTTTCTGGCGCGGAATCCCCAGGTTTCCCGCGTGCGAATTGATGCGGCCGAAACGCTGTGGATGCGTCTCTCGCTTCATGGCAAAGCGCATCCGCACACCTTCACCGCTTCGAACAATGAGAAACGCACGGCCGGCCTGACTGCGACGCGCAAGGAGAAAACACTTCGTGCAGGCATCGAAGGCCTGGTGGTATTAAAAACAACGGACTCTGCGTTTGAGCACTTCCTGAAGGACGAATTCACTACCCTAGAAGAAGACCGAAATCGGATTCTCGCAACCTCCATCCGCGCGGATTGGTTATACCTGGAAAATGCGCCGGAATTTGATCCGGCCTGGCTCGGTGTCCGGCAAACCTTGCTGGAAGCGTTCGCCGGACACGAAAGCGAATCGCTGCAGCACACTCTCTATGCAATGGCCGAAACCGTGCTCAAGAAATTTCCCGGCATCGGGGAGATTCATCTTACGCTGCCGAACAAGCACTATAACCTGGTCGACTTGTCGCCTTTCCGCCTAGAAAATCCAAAGGAGATTTTTCTCCCTACCGACGAGCCCCACGGCCTGATCGAAGCCACGCTCCGCAACGACTGATTCGCGTCGTTATTTCTTCCGGCCGTCCAGAATTTTCACGAACGAAGCGCTCTGGAATTCGGCCTGCGTCAAGCCGGTCAGCCGTTGCGCCTCTTCGGCCGTGATTGCCCCGCAATTAATGGCCCGCAGAAAATAGTTCAGCAGCCCCTGGCCGGTCGCCGCGTCGTCGAACACTTCGCCAACCAGGGTCGCTTGCGCCGCCTTCTCGATGAAGTTGCGCAGGCGCTCCGACGCCGCATCCAGGCTCTCCAGAAAAAACGAATACACGGCCGCGTAACGCGTAACCAGTTGCGCCGGGTGCAAATCCCATCCCTGGTAAAAAGCATTCACCAGCGAATGCCGGACGTGCTCGAAATGCAGTTTCCACGCATTGTGCACGACCTTGTGATTTTCCTCGATCTGTCTCGTCGTCAGCGATGAAGAATTTGCCCCGCCATGATGCACGGGAACCGGAAGGATGTTTGTCGCCCCGTCGGAAAGCCAAATCCCCGTTCCCGCGTAAGCCACCTGCATGGCCTCTTTTGCAAAATCACACGCAAAGTGCATCATGTGCTGGTAAGCCGCGGTGATCCCTCGCCCGGCGGTGTAATCATACGTGCCAAAATGCGCGCCCACGCACCTGCCCTGCGCCGAGGCGGCCAGCGGCAGCAGATTCAATTCGCCGCGCTCATTAAAAATCGACTGCGGAGTCTCAATCATTAATTCAATGTGCAAAGTCCCCGGCCGCAAGCCCAGCGCGGATTCAAGGCGCGAACAGACCGCAGCCAGCGCGGCGGATTCCTCTGGAAGGGAAACTTTCGGCAAAGTAATGAAAAAATTCCGCGGGAGTGTTCCGTCGCTTCTTCCCAGCAACTCCGTCAAAAAAATGTCCAGCGTCCGCACGCTGCGAGCGCGCAATTCCTCGTTAAACGGTTTGATACGAAGTCCAATGAATGGCGGAAGGGTCCCGGCCGCCATCCCCGCGGCGAGTTCTCCTGCGGCAGAAGCGGCGTAACGATCTTCTTCTTCATCCGGCCGGTTGCCAAATCCGTCTTCAAAATCAATTCTGAAATCTTCCACCGGCTCGCGACGAAGCTTTTCCCGGACGCGCTGGTAAATCATGGAAGCAAACCAAGCGTGCGGATTGTCCTTTCGCGCGGCCTCCGGATTCGCCTGAACGGATTTGGCAAGCGCGGCGGCGTCCGGCGACCCGCCCAGATGCTCCAACCCCGGAAGCTGAATGGCATTCGCAAGAGCAACAAAATCCGGCGCGTATTCGGCCAACCCTTCGAGCGCCTTTTCTCCCAGGCGCTTCGCCGTGTCTGCGCGAAATAAATGTGCGCCGCCGTAGACCGTGTGTACCGGCTGTCGCTCGCCCCTCGGCCCAGGGTATCGCGCTGCGAACACCTCGTGCGCGCTCTTTAGTGCCGTGAACATGCCGTCAAGCGAATCTCCAGGGAGCGACCTCTTCACCTTGCTCTCCAATCTGTGAAGCCAGCCCGCAAGATTCCAGGCCCGCAGCCTCGCTTCAAGTCTGAACCGCTAACAGAATACATTTCTTCCTCAGGGGAGCGAAGTGGCTCCACGCGCTGCGAATCAGCCGGCGGGTGGGCATCAAAACAGGAAGTAACGCTGCGCAAGCGGAAGCACGTTCGCTGGCTCGCAAGTAATCGCTTTGCCGTCCACGCGCACCTCGTATGTCTCCGGATCGACTTCGATGTTCGGCGTCGCGCTGTTGTGCACCATGTCTTTCTTTCCAATGCGCCGGCACTTGCTCACCGGGCGAACCATCTTTTTCAACCCAAGCTTTGAGGGCAGCCCAGCGGTCATCGCGGCCTGCGATATAAAGGTAATCGACGTCGCGGAAGTTGCCGCGCCAAAACTCCCAAACATTGGCCGGTACAATACCGGCTGCGGCGTCGGGATCGATGCATTCGGGTCTCCCATCACGCTCCACGCGATGAACCCGCCTTTCACCACCATCTCCGGCTTTGCCCCAAAGAACGCCGGCTTCCACAGCACCAGGTCCGCAAGTTTTCCCGGCTCGATCGACCCAATCTCCGCGGCCCTTCCATCCGTGATCGCGGGATTGATCGTGTATTTGGCGACGTAGCGCTTCACGCGCTGATTGTCGTTGCGCGGCGAATCCCCACTTAGCGGGCCTCGCTGCGCTTTCATTTTGTGCGCGGTCTGCCACGTGCGAAGCACGACTTCGCCAACACGCCCCATGGCCTGCGAATCGCTCGAAATCATGCTGATCACGCCCATGTCGTGCAGAATGTCCTCGGCCGCAATTGTTTCCGGGCGAATCCGGCTCTCCGCGAACGCCACATCTTCCGGCACCTGCGGATTCAGATGGTGGCAGACCATCAGCATGTCCAGATGTTCCGCAATGGTGTTCACCGTAAACGGCCGCGTTGGGTTAGTCGACGACGGCAAAATATTCGGGAACGACGCAATCCTTATAATGTCCGGCGCGTGTCCGCCGCCGGCGCCTTCGGTGTGATACGTATGGATCGCCCGGCCGGCGATCGCGGCAACGGTTGCTTCCAGGAATCCCGCTTCGTTGATTGTGTCCGTGTGAATCGCCGCCTGCACGTCAAAATCGTCCGCAACTTTCAGGCAGGCATCGATTGCCGCCGGAGTCGAGCCCCAATCCTCATGCAGCTTCAATCCGCAAGCGCCCGCTTCAATCTGTTCAGCCAGTGGCGCCATCGCGGCGGCATTCCCCTTGCCGAGAAAACCAAAATTCATCGGCCACGCTTCCGCCGCCTCCACCATCCGCGCCAGGTTCCACGCTCCGGGTGTGCAGGTGGTTGCGGACGTTCCCGTCGCGGGGCCGGTGCCGCCACCAATCATCGTCGTAATTCCACCCGAAATCGCCGCGTAGATCTGCTGCGGCGAAATGAAATGAATGTGGCTGTCCACCCCGCCGGCGGTAACAATCAGATGTTCTCCGGCGATTACTTCCGTCGCGGCGCCCACCACCAGTTCTGGATCGACGCCATCCATCGTGTCGGGATTCCCGGCTTTTCCCACTTTCACGATCCGCCCGTCTTTAATTCCGATGTCGCCCTTCACGATGCCCCAGTGGTCCAGAATCACGGCGTTGGTAATCACCAGGTCCAGTGCGCCCGATTGCGTTTCGCGCAGCGCCGTGCTGCTTTGGCCCATGCCATCGCGGATCACTTTTCCGCCGCCAAACGTAATTTCATCGCCGTAATGCGTGAAATCCTTCTCAATTTCGATGATCAGATCCGTATCGGCCAGCCGGACGCGATCGCCCTTCGTCGGCCCATAGAGATCAGCATAAGTTCTGCGCGGAATCAGAAAGCTCATCGGCTTCCCGCTTTATCAATCAAAAAGCCAGCCTTCCGGGCGCGTTCGATGGCGCCGGCGCGCGTCTGGTCGTCATCGAGTTCGCCGTCAACAAGCCCGCTGAATCCGCGAACGATCCGCGCGCCGCCAAAATCCGTTAGCCCCACTTCTTTTTCTTCCCCCGGCTCAAACCTGACCGCGGTTCCCGACGCAATGTTGAGGCGCATCCCGTACGACGCCGCGCGATCGAATAAAAGAGACGCGTTCGCTTCAAAGAAATGAAAATGGCTCCCCACCTGGATTGGCCGGTCGCCCGCATTCTTCACCAGCAGGCGCGCGGTCCTCCTCCCCGCATTCGCTTCGACGGGTCCTGCGTCCAGGTCCAGCAAGTATTCTCCGGGCTTCATCAGTTCACCTCAGGATGCGCTCGATTCCCACTTTCCCGAGTCGATCCACGCACGCGCGACTAACGGATCGGGTCGTGAATCGTCACCAGTTTCGTGCCATCCGGAAATGTTGCCTCCACCTGCACGTCGTGGATCATTTCCGGGATTCCCTCCATCACCTGATCGCGTGTCAAAATTCTCGCGCCGGAACTCATGATCTCCGCCACCGTTTTCCCGTCCCGCGCGGCTTCCATTACCTCTGCCGTCAAAATCGCCACCGCTTCCACGTAATTCAATTTCAATCCCCGAGCCTGGCGCCGCCGCGCTAGATCCGCGGCCACCACGATCATCAGCTTTTCCTGTTCCTGCGGATTCAGGTGCACACACGCCTCCCGGTCAATTCACCTTGCGCGGGGGGATCGCTTCCCGGCCGTATAAATGGCGCTTGGCGCTCCGCCAGATGGCGTGCAACCCGGGCAAAACCTCGCGCCCGTTGCGCGCCAGGCACCTCACAATCAGTCCGTGAGCCACAAGCGAGCTCACTCCCCAAAGAATCTCGCCCTGGCGCGTCAGGGCGCTGGTGGTTTCCCGCAAAACATTTTCGGCATCACGCCAAGCGCGCGGCTCCAGGCCCACCCGGCAGATATAAAACGTTGCCGAGTAACGATAATGCCCCAGCCGGGCAAGCGACGAAACACTTCCTTGCCGCGGCCACAGGCAAAGATTTTCAGCGGCGATTTTCCGGCCCAGCGCGCTCACGCGAGTGTTCATCGCAAACTCTTCGTACTCAAAAAGCTCCCCGCTCGCTTCCCGCCCGGGAGCAATAATCTCCCACCAGAACAAGCTCGCGCCCTCCGCCAGTTCGATGGATGTCCGCTGAGCGTAACGCGATCCCGCGAAAGGAATCGTCGCGTCCGGCAGGTATTCGAGCAGTGCGCCCGCTCCGACGGAAACTTCGTTGCATTGCGTTGTTGCCGACAGCCCTTCGCGATTCCGGTAAATCCGCGTCGCACCCGTGGTCGTCAACTGCACCGTAGCGCCACTCGCAAGGTTAACCTGCATCGCAAGTCGGTCTCCGTCAAGCAACCCACCCGAGACATTGTGCAGATGAGCGAGCGCCGTGCCATCCTCCAACCCAAACGCACGCACTACCCTGAGCGGCGCCTCTTGGAAACTCTCCGCCAGAATAGTTCTGCCGCTCGCCGAATCGAGCGAAAAACTCAACCGCAACTGCGCCTGCGCGCGATTCGGCGCAGAACTATCAGGCGCAATCTCCCGCAGCGCTTCTCTCGCCGTAACAGCCATAAAGTTTCCGCGCTTTCGCCGGCTAACTGACGAACAACCTTGTCGCCAGGGCTGGATGCTCCATCGCCCCCCAATCCAGCAGCGGCATGGTACAAGTCACCGACTCCAGGTTGAGGTTCGCACTGTCCGCCGCAATTTCGATCATCACCGGCTTCAGGTTCCACAGGAGGCGCGTCGCTTCAGTCTGGCCCAGCGGCATCAACCGCTGGCAAGCGGAGATAAGGCATGCGCCCATCTGGTGAAGGTACGCAAGCACGGCGCGGGTTTCATCAAATGCCAGCGCGCCACTCACCAGGCCGAACGCCGCCGACTGATGAATTTGGCCCCCAGATTCGAGCGATGCCTCCCGGGCTGTTCGAAGTACTGGAAAGTCGCCAACTCCCATCACCGCGTGAAGGAAATTCCGGCCCAGAGTTGCGCTTGCTGCCCGGCTCTCTCTCGCCGGCTTCAACGCGCTGAGGCAGTCGTTGATCTCAATCCATCGCGCAGCCGGGAATTGTTCGCCGTCTGTCTGCGCCAGATGAAAGGCTTCCCGGCAAGAAACAGCTTCCAGCGTTCCCGCCTCCTGCAAATAGCTGAACAGGAATTCCGGCAAATCTGCCGCCTGCAACATTCCGGCGGATACCAAAGTTTCCAGCCCGAAGGAATGAGCTAAAGAGCCAATTGGAAAAGCGCTGTCCGCAAGATGCAGCAGCCGCAAATGGGCTAGCTCTTCGGGCGGCGCCAACTCGGACTTTCCCTGTTCTGCCTTCACGGGTGCCTCCGGATTTCACCTTCAGTGATGATGCCCATGTCCGTGTTCGTGGTCATGCGCATGTCCATGCGAATGGCCGTGCTCATGGCTGTGCCCGCTCGCCGAATACGGAAGATGCGCGTCAATCAATTCGTGCCTTCCCTCCGCGGGTTGGTCCAGTTTCTTTTCCAGCCACGCAATCACTTTGTCCAGCCCCACGTCTTCCCGCAGATTCGTGAACAAAAATGGCCGCTCGCCGCGCATCTTCCGCGAATCGCGCTCCATCACTTCCAGCGACGCGCCCACATATGGCGCCAGATCGATCTTGTTGATCACCAGCAGGTCCGAACGCATGATTCCTGGCCCGCCCTTGCGCGGAATTTTATCCCCCTCGGCCACGTCAATCACATAAATCCAAATGTCCACCAACTCCGGGCTGAATGCCGCGGCCAGATTGTCTCCCCCGCTTTCCACAAAAATCAGCGCAAGTCCGGGCAAGCTGTCTTCCAGCTCCGCGATCGCCTGCAGGTTCATCGAAGCGTCTTCGCGAATCGCTGCGTGCGGACAAGCGCCCGTCTCCACGCCCTTTACCCGCTCGGCCGGCAATGTGCCCTGGCGCAACAGGAATTCCGCGTCCTCTTTCGTATAAATATCGTTGGTAACCACAGCGAGATTGATCTTCGGAAAAAGCTTCCTGCTCAGGCGGTCAACCAGTGCCGTTTTCCCGGAACCCACCGGCCCCGCAATCCCTACGCGAAACGCTCTTGCGTGCAATTCATTTCCCATGACCAGCGCTCCCGCTTCTTGATTTCCGGTTTTTTGCGCTCTTGCCCCGGTTGCCTGTCAATGCATACCACAAACGATGCCCACAAGTATCTGCGCGAACGGCCGCCCGTCAAGCTTTTTCCCATTGAATCTTCAAACGAAGCCAATCGAAAAAGCGGTGGGTAAGCAAGTTCCAGAGAGTGGTGGGTGCCGTTGTCCGAAAGAGGGGTGAATGCCAGGAGAAAGCGCTAAAAGGAAGGAGTTAGAGAGCGAGGAGTGCGTTCCCCTCGCTCCCTGCAAAAAAGCCGGAGCACCCGTAAGAGTGCCCCTGTCCGCGAAATTAGAGCGTCAGCAGGAAAGCCACCAGATCTTTCTTTTCCTGGGTGGTCAGCTTTGTACCCAGGATCAGGTTGAAAAATTCCACGGAGTCATCCAGCGTCATCAATCGTCCGTCGTGAAGGTAAGTCGGCATATCCTTCACGCCTCGCAGCACTTGAGTTTTGATCGATCCATCTCCGCCCGATGGCGCGATCAGTCCGTTGATTACTTGCGCCTTGTAGAAACGCTCGACGTGCAAGTCATGCATCAGATTGTCGGTGTAAACAGGGGCATTGTGGCAAGTGGAGCATTGTCCCTTGCCGAAGAAGACTTCCTGGCCGTGGAGTTCCTGCGGCGTCGCTTTTTTCGGGTCCAGCTTGCCGAACACGTCCAGCTTCGGCGCCGGCGGAAAGTCGAGAATCTCCTGAAATTCCGCCATATCGTGAACCTGGCTGCCCCGTTCGAGAATGTTGACGCCCTTCTTCGTGGCGATGACCGGGTCTCCGTCGAAGTAGGCCGCACGCTGTTCAAATTGCGTGAAGTCTTCCACGGTTTTCAGGGCGCGCTGCGAGCCGAACAGTTGCTGAATGTTCACTCCGCGGAGGGTCGTCGTTTTAATCCGGTGGCGCACTTCCTGCGGACGGACGTCTCCAGCCTGGTGCGTGGCGCTGTCAGTGTGGCCATTCTGATGGCAATCCAGGCACGCGACTCCCAGGCTCGGAAGTTCGCTGCGGCGATCCCCGGTCGTGTTGAACTGCTGTTGCGGGAATGGCGTCAGCAACAACCGCAATCCTTCGAGCTGTTTGGGATTCAAGATGCCGTTGAATATCTCGTAGAAGTTGCTGGTGGTGATCAACTTTCCCTGAGAGACATCGCCCAGGTCCGGTCGCGTCGTCAGATAAATTCCCGCGGGAAATTCCGGCAGGAACTGATCTGGTATGTCGAAGTCCACATCAAACCGTTGCAGGTCTCTTCCCGTTTGCTTCTTCACTTCGTCAATCACGAAATGCGGAAACACCATTCCCCCTTCCTCGTTCTTGGGATGGGGCAACGGCAGGAAACCCGCGGGAAACAATCCCTTTGCCTTAATGTCCTCAGGGCTCATGGCCGCAAGCTGATCCCAGGTGACCCCGCCATGCAATTTCACTCGCACACCCATCTGTACGGGTTTCCCGCGACTCATCTTGGCATTCGGGTCCGGACGATCGCTCAGGTCGTATCGCTCATTCAGAGTGTCCATCTGCCGTTTGCGAACCGCCGGCTTATCCGCGCTGATCCGCTTGAAAAATGATGAGAAATCTTCCTCTGCTACCGGAAACTGGTAGCTCGATTTGACTGGGACGCTTCCGTCGGAGGGAGTTTGGGCTTTCAGACTCACAACAGCAACCAGGGATAGGGCCAGGGCCATGCAGGCCGGTTTGCGAAAGATGGAAACCATCGCCTTCTCCTTAAGTGGGGATTTGTGATCAGCGAGGCAAAGAAGCACCCCACCTGCGGCATTAGAGGTGAAATTGGCAAGCCAAGCTGCAAGAGATTGATTGGCTGCAGAACATTCAAACGGGACGGTCTTGTCCAAAGGTCGCTGAACTGGCGGGATGCACGGGTGACGGCCCGTTGACACTCGGGCCACTCCTGCTATTCGTAGTCCGGTTCCGGTCGGCGGAAAGGGCGGGGACCCGGTGGCGCCAATTGCGAAGATTCCGACTTTGCCCTTGCACTGCCATCCCGGCTTCCAATTCCATTCGTTGATCGGGATCGGGTTCGGCTGGAAAAGAAAAACGGAGCGGGGGACTTCCAACCCCGCTCCGTGAAGGGAAACCAGCGGACAACTTCCAGACCTTCTTCCCTAAGGCTTTCCTTTGGGCTGGTTCTGGTGTGACTCCTGATGCGATTGCTGCTGTGGCTGCTGCTGTTGTAAGTGCTGTTGTTGCTGCTCGTGCTTCTGCGCCATTTGTTGCGTTTGCTGCTGGTGCTTCTGTTCCACCTGCTGCATCTTCGCGTCGTTTGCCTGCTGGTGCTCCAGTTGACGATGATCCTGCTCCTGTTTCTGCTGGAGTTTCACGTGATCCTGCTGCTGCTTTTGGTACAGCTTTTCCTGTTGCTGCTGGTATTGCTTGTCCCGGTTCGGGTCGCCTGTGTTCGGTGACGAGGGGCGCTGGTGAGCCGGCAGTTCATTGGCGTGGATCGCTTTGTCTGGTTGCCCGCCAGTATTTCTCGCCTGAGGCGGCCGGTCATAATGTCCGCCCTCTTTGGCAGACATGGCTTGGTTCCCCGAAAAAGCTCCCGGCCTTTCCGTAGCCGCGATTGGCGGCCGCCCGTGATTCGACGAAGCCCGCAGTTCCGGGTTCCCACGAGCAACCTCCATGTGGTGCGTCTGCTCGGCTACCGGCCCGATGTGTCTTCCGTGATAGGCCGCTTCTTCCGCCGAAGTAGGATGCTCGTTGATCCCTCCGTGGCCGCCGTTAAAGCTGACTCGCGACCTGCCGTTATTGTTCACGACCGTCGTGTTGTACGTGTTGTGAATCACGGTTACGTTCACATTGTTCACCGAGCGGTTGTAATAAAAATGATCGTGGTCCCAGCGCCCGCCTTCATACCCGTGGCCAAAATAGCCAAATCCGTAATTAATACCGCCATAGAAACCAACCACCGGGCCCCAATAGCCTTCGTGAAAGTAGTATCCCCTCCCTCCCCAAGCCCAATAGCCCGGGGTCCAAAGAAATCCCGGCCGGGGCGCTGCCACCCACGTCCCCGGCACCCAATAATAATCGTCCCCATCCCATGCCCAATAACCGGGCGTCCAGATGTAACCCTCAGCCGGACAAATTGGCTGCTCATACACCGGCAATTCCGGTGGTCCGAACGAAACCGCAACTCCCACGTCAACCTGCGCGTAGGCTACACCCGACAAAACCAACACACCGATGAATCCCAATAGCGAGCGAGTCGAAAAGAGTCTCCGCATCTTCTCTCCTTTGTCCGATTGTATTTTGCTAACCTGGCCCTGGCTCGCAGCACCGGACTGCGTGCTAGGCGAGGAACTTCCCCGCGAACCGGTTTGTTTGGCTGGACTTAAATTGTTTCACACCGGGCAAATTGTGTAAAAAGGAAATCCTGCTTTGCCCGGTACTACTTCGCCACAATAGCCCCCGATTTCTCGCCTGCGGAAACCCAGGAACTGTGCTACACTGTGTTTGCGCTTAATGCATCGGTTGTGTTGTGCGGTCCCTCTGGTTTAGACCTTCTGAGACTACCCGCCCTACGTTTCCTCCGTTCGTTCTTAGCGTAATTTAAAATAAGACTGGCAATTCAGATTGCCGCGCTCACCGGTTATTCGTGTGTGTCGCCGCCCTCTTCGCCAGCAAGAAAGCAAAATGCAAAGTTTTTCAGAACTCACTCTATCTCCTTCTTTGAAGGAGCGACTCATCGCGGCGAATTTTTCCACGCCAACTCCCGTGCAGGCCGCAGCAATTCCGCAAGCCCTGGAAGGCAAGGACGTCATCGCCACGGCCCAGACGGGAACCGGCAAAACGCTCGCGTTCCTTCTCCCGGTCATGGAAAAGCTGGCGCAGTCGACTACTCCCGGAATCGCCGCTCTCGTTCTTGTGCCGACCCGGGAACTCGCGATGCAAGTTGTCGCGCAATATAACGCCCTGCGCGCGAAGCAGTCGCAACCCGCGGGACTTGTCGTCGGTGGTTTGCCGGAAGGCCGCCAACTCGACGCCATCCGCAAAGGCGCGCGCCTCGTCGTCGCCACTCCCGGCCGCCTCGAAGATTATCTCGACCGCCGGCTCGTTTCTTTGAGCGGCGTCAAAACCCTTGTCCTCGATGAAGCTGATCGCATGCTGGACATGGGCTTCCTCCCGGCCATTCGCCGCATCGTCGGCGTGTTGCCGCGCGAGCGCCAGACTCTCTGCTTTTCCGCAACAATGGAAGGCAGTATGGCTCAGCTCGTCCGCGATTACACAAAGAATCCCGTCCGGCTCACCTTCGGCTCCACTTCCAAGCCTTCCGAAAATGTTCGTCTCCAGGCCTTCGAAGTTTCCGAAAATGGCAAGCCCGATATGCTTTACAACCTGCTCGACAACGAAAGCGGCCGCTGCCTTATTTTCTCGCGCACCAAGCGCGGCACCGAACGCATCGCCAAGAGCCTCAACCGGCAGGGCATCAACGCCGCCATGATTCATGGCGACCGCTCGCAATCGCAGCGCACCTCCGCCCTCACCGGCTTTCAGCGCGGGCAGTATCGCGTCCTGGTCGCCACCGACGTCGCCGCTCGCGGCATCCACGTTCAGGACATCGCCCACGTCATCAATTACGATCTTCCCGATGTCGCCGAAAACTTCATCCATCGCGTCGGCCGCACCGGCCGCGCCGGTGAACGCGGCGTTGCCTCCACGCTCTTCCTGCGCGAACAGCGCACGGAACTTTTCCAGCTGGAACGCCAACTCGGCATCAAGATTGAAAGAATTTCCGCCACCGGCAAGAACGCTCCGCAAAAGGATCGCGCCCCGGCCCCCGCGGATCGCGTTTCTGCTCATTCCGAGCGCGTTTCCATCAATCGCGAACCGAGCTCATTCCATTCCGACAGCAATTCCTCCGCGCCGGGCCCCAGAATGACGCCCCTGCCCGGAGAAATCCTGCAAGCCCAAATGGAAAGCTAGTCTTGGTTCCCTGCTTCTGTTCTTGAAGGAACCCCAGGTGCCGCTATTGCGCCTGGGGTTCTTACTTTGGAGTGCGGCCCGACCCGGTCCGGCCGCTTTTACGGTCTGAGTCAAACCTCAGTGCATCCGAAGCTGGACGGATCGCCCGCCACAACCGATTAGCGCCAGAGGCGCGAAAGGCGTTAGCCCAGCGCGTAAGCGCTGGGATCCGGAAAAGCAAAGTCACCAGCGCCGTAGGTGCGACAGATTTCCCTTGCTTCGCGGGCCATTCTCCCTGGCTACCACTCGCCCACAGCCACCCAAAACGTTCCACGTGCAACCACGCCCTTCGGACGCCCCGCTGCGTCTGGCTTCTTCGGGCTACGCTAACTCGCCCCTACCTCCCCACCTCCACCGGTCGGTCATACCCCGTCATCTCCAAATACCCAACGCCCCGAACGCTAGCGCTCTCCCTTGTCCCTTCGATCGCAATCGCCCCTTCCCAATAACTCGGCGCAATTTTGCTCCCGCCTGCGAGTTCCTGTGATTTCAGCCGTGTCGTCGCCGCCAGCTTCAGCCCCAGCCTTGGTATCTCCATCCTCCACGCCACCGGATACTTTGCCGCGGTGACACTACTCGTCCAAGTCTCTCCAGTTGGAACCAGCCGGAAATCCGCCGCCGTCAAATGCACTGCTTTCCCCTTCGCATCTACATAAGTCCCCGAGGAAAACGGATCGCTAGACCCATCCTTCCGACGAAACTGGTAGAGCATCAATTCCGTTTCGTCCTCAAGTTGCACGCTCAGCCAGTCCCACCCCACCTGTTCGGCTTCCATCGAATGCGTGAAAAATTCATGATCCATCCAGGACGTTCCGCGCAGGTCGATCGTTCTTCCCGCCACCTCAATCTTTCCCCTTGTTTGCAGGCGCGTAAACGAAATGTAGTGCGAAGCGTGTCCTGCCCCCGCCGCCTTCTGGCTGACCCCATTCACCCCGTGAATCACCGCCGGCTTGTCGCTGTGAAGGGAAAACGTCAGCGAAAAGTTCTCATCCTCCACGCTTAAAGTTTCTTCTTCGCCTCGCCATCGGATTTCCCAATTGCCGTTCCAGACACGCTTCTGCTGTTCATCGATTCCAGCAAGTCCGGGTCCGGCGCGGTTCGTCCGCTCCGAGTGATAAAACTTTCCCCCGTCCAGGTCGCTAAGCGCCAGGTGCGCCAGGTACAGATCCTCTATGTCCCAGGTCTCTTTCTTGCTTGGATCCCGGTCCACACTCTGGCGAAAAAAAGTTAGTTCAAAGCCATACTGGTGCCCGTCCGCAGCCCTCAGATTTCCGGTCGTATACCACCATTCCGTCTGAAAATCCGGATGACTGAAATGATCGTGGGGGAATTCATACCGGTAACCCGGAAGCGCGGCCTTGTATTGCGCCGGCGCGCCCGGCAGCCACACGAAAAGAAGCGCGAAGAGCAGCAGACTACTCTTCATGAATCGCCTCAAGCGGATTCAATCGCACGGCCACGCGCGCCGGGTACAGGCCAGACACCACCGTCGCCGCGTACACAACGCTCAACGCTCCCAGCAACACGGCCACCGGCCAGTGAAACCGGATCGTCCATCCAAACGACTGCTTGTTGATCACGAACACCAGAATCAGCGAAAGAAAATATCCCAGCACGAATCCCGCCAGGTTTGCCAGCAATCCAAGCAAACCTGCCTCCACCAGAATCATCTTTTGAATCTGTCCCGAAGATGCCCCCAGGAAGCGCAGCAATCCCAACTCCCGCCGGCGGTCGATCACCAGCGCCATCAGCGCCCCCGCAATTCCCATCACCGCCACAATCACCGCCACCGCTTCAAGCGCGTACGTGATGGCAAACGTCCGGTCGAATATCCTCACTGCCTCGGTCCGTAAATCGTGATTCGAAAAAACCAGTATGCGGTGCCCTGCCGCGGCTTCCTGTATCTCCTTCCGTACTTCGGCGGGCCTCGCCCCGGGCGCCACAAACACCGCAAGATTCGTCGGCGTTTCGTCGGGCAGATATTTCAGAAGCACATCCCGATCCATCAGGATGTAACCGCGTTCACTCGCATAATCGTAATAGACATCCACAATCTGGAAATTTGCCCGCGCATCTCCCAGCGGCAATGTAATCGTGTCACCGGTGTTCACGTTGTGCTTATAGGTGAACGGTTCGCTTACGATGATGTTTTGCTTTCCACGCAACTGATCCAGGACTTCGATCGTTGGCCGCCCGGAGAAAAAATCCGACTTCTGTTCGGGGCGCGCCACTCGCAAATCCACCGAAGCCAGCGTCACGGGCATCCCGTCATAGCTGATTTCGTACGCCCGCAGGCGCTGCACAGCCGCAACGCCCTGTAACGCCGCGATTTTCTCCACCAATTCCGCCGAAATCGTCGGATGCCGGCCCGCCGCCGCGTCGCCCGCGGGGCGCAAGTAAAAATCCGCCGGCAACTCATTCGCCATCCAGCTCACCACCGTCTGCCGGAAGCTCCCCACCATGATTCCGACGGACACCATCATCGCCACCGCCGTGGCCAGCGCCCCCACCAGCACCGACGTCCGCCGCAGCGAAGCCGCAAGGCTGCGCGAAGCCAGCATCGCTTCCACTCCAAACAGTTTTCCCAACATTCCCGCGGCAATTCGTGAAATAGAATTCACCAGTGCGGGTATTGCGTACGCCGCCGCCGCGATCAATAAAATTGTCGCCAGATATCCGAATAGAGGCTTACCAGCAAATGCAGGCAAGCGCGCCGCCAACGCTGCAAGTCCCGCCAGCACCGCCGCGATCGCCAGATCCCGTCCCTTGTGCGCGCGCGCAATATACTCCCGCCGTCCCTGCGCCATGGCATCCACCGGAGAAACCTGCATCGCCTCCCGCGCCGGCGAAAGCGCGGAAACAACCGCCACGCCCACGCCAACCAACAGCGCCAGCGCCACCGAACCCGCTGTCAGCGAAATCGGCCCCGGCCGGCTGCTCACGTAGAGCGACTCCACCGTCGCCGCCATCAGCTTCACCGCGCCGCCGGCCATGATTCGTCCCAGCGGCAATCCTACGAAAGCGCCCGCCAGCCCCAGGCAAGCGGCCTCTCCCAGAAACGCGGCCAACACGTCTCCGCGGTCCGCGCCGAGCGCACGCACAATTCCAATCTCGCTGCGCCTTCGTACCACAGAAACCGAAATCGTGTTGTAGATCAGAAATGCGCCGACCACCAGCGCGATGTAACTCAGCAGCCGCAAATTCCACCGGAACGCCGCCAGCATTTTCCGGTTTTCTTCCGTCCCCGTGCCTTGCGGCCGCACTTCCACGCCCGGCGGCAACACGGCGCTCAATTTCTTTTGCCATTCCTCCAGATTGCTGTTCGCCGGCAGCTTGATCAGGATGCGGTCCACGCGCCCGAACCGGTTCAGCGCGCGCTGCGCTCCCGCTATATCCATCAATATTATGTTTTCGTTCCCCGAAACTTCCGGAAGCACCCCGCGCACCATGCAATCCAAAACGCGGTCATTGATCTGCAGCGGGATGCGCTCGCCCGTGTTTTTATTCAGACTCGCGCTCACCCACACGCTTTCCGGATCACCCAGTTCGCGCACGCTCTCTTCCATCGTTCCATTGTTGGCGGAAACTGCGTATCCAGCGCGGTCTCGCAAGGCGTATCGGCTGCCTTCGGCGATTAAATCCAATCCGATCAGCGGCAGGGTTTCGTGTGTCTGCGTGTCCACCGCGAAATCTTCCATGCGCGGCGAAATCCGCAATAAATAAGGCTGCGTGGCCAGTGTGGCCACCACCGCTTCCGGCACCCCGCCCGAGGCTATTACCTCCAGGTCGTTGTCTCCGGCCAGGTTTTCCATCGAGGAGTGAAACGATCCCGCCGCCGCGGTTCCGGCCAATTCAATCGCCAACACCACCGCCACCCCAAGCCCCACCGCCAACACCATCAGCCCCAGCCGCACGGGCTCGCGAAGCAGCGGCCGCATCATTAAACGATAGAAAAGTTTCCATCGAGGCATGTCAGCGCCGCGTCACTTCTTCCGCGCGCCCGTCGCGCAGCTTCACCAGCGTGTCGCATAAGCTCGCCGCTTCCAGGCTATGGGTAGCCATAATCGTCGCGGTTTTTTGTTCGCGGGTCAGCCGCAGCAGCAATTCCAGTATCACGCTGCCCGTGGTGGTATCCAGGTTTCCCGTCGGTTCATCCGCCAGCAAAATCCGCGGCGAATGCGCCAGCGCCCGCGCAATCGCCACCCGCTGCATCTGCCCGCCTGAGAGCTGGTGCGGATATCGCACGCCCAGCCCATCGAGTTCTACCCACCGCAACCGCTCCAGCGCCAGTTCGCGTGCTCCAGCTGTGCCGGCGAGCAGCAGCGGCAATTCTACATTTTCCTGAACGGTTAAAGTGTGCAGCAACTGGAAGGACTGAAAGACAAATCCGACTTTTTCCCTGCGCAATCGCGTCTGTTGCGCGTCATTCAAATCCGAAGTCGCCCGGCCTTCGATCCGCACCATGCCCGACGTCGGAAAATCCATCGCGCCCGCCAGGTGCAGCAGCGTCGATTTGCCGCACCCGCTCCGCCCGACCAGCGCGACAAATTCGCCCTCGCCCACCTCAAGCGTCACTCCATCCAGCGCGCGAACGCGCTGTCCGTCACTCGAATATTCTTTGCTGACGGATTGGAGGGAAAGAATCGCCATGCGTCGAAACGCCGCCCGCGCGGCCCCTGCTGCAGTCCTTGCTTCAGCCCTTATTTCAGATTGTTGAGCGCTTTCTCGATCGCCGACGTCAGGTCCTTCGCTTCCGGCTCGACTTCCGAATCAAACCGCGCGATCACTTTTCCGTCCGGCCCGACCAGAAACTTCGTGAAATTCCAGCCAATCTCCCCGCCCGTCTTCGGATTCGCCGATTTGTCCGTCAGGAACGCGTAGAGCGGCGTGATGTCGTCGCCCTTGACCGAGACTTTCGCCATCATCGGAAACGTCACGTGATATTTCGAGGTGCAGAACGTCTTGATCTCCTGGTTCGAACCCGGTTCCTGCCCGCCGAAATTATTCGCGGGGATTCCCACAATCACGAATCCGCGGTCCTTGTATTTCTCGTACAGCGCTTCCAGCCCCGTGTATTGCGGCGTGAATCCGCACCGGCTGGCCACATTCACCAGCAGCACCACTTTGCCCTTGAACGAAGCCAGCGGCGTGGATTGGCCTTCAATCGAGTTCAACGTAAAATCGTACACCGTCTTTTCTGCCGCCATGAGTGTCGTCCCCAGCAGTGCCAGTAGCACAAAAATCCTTTTCATCGTCGTCTCCCGAATCGAATTTGCGCGGAGTCTGAGAAATTTCGGCACAGGCTCTGGCCATTCTTGCCCCAGATGGCCCGCAACAATCATAGGCTACCTGCCCGTCAAAGCCCACTTGCGTGCCTGTCAATTCCACGTAAAAAGTTGACCCGCGGGGGAGTTCGCGTTACTGCAGCAAAAACAAGCTCACGCTCTGGCCCGGCACGCGCAGCCTCAACATCTTTCCTTCCACCGTCGCCTGCCCCAGTCCGAATATAGCCGCCGCGCTCGTGGCTTTCTGATCCGGAGAATCTGGCAGCGGCACGGCAATCTCCCGGGCGCTTTCGCCCGCGTGGAACGCCACCACGAACCGTTCCTCTTCGGTTTCCCTCATGAACACAAATGTCTTGTCATCCGATGCGAGGCTCCACAATTTCCCTCGACGCAACGCGGGGTGCTGGGCCCTCGCCGCAAGCAGCGCGCTGACGTACTCGTGGATCTCCTCCTGTTGAAGTGAGCGCCCGATCTTTGTGAATGCGTTCTGCGGATCCTCCGTCCATCCTCCAGGAAAATCCCGGCGGTTATCCGGATCGCGCCCGCCCGGCATGCCGAGTTCGTCGCCGTAATACATTTCCGGAATTCCTCGCACGGTGAAAATCAATCCAAAGGCTAGCTTCAGTCTCGCGGGCGTGCCCTCCGGCGTTCCCGCAATGCGCGTCGTATCGTGATTTCCGAAAAAGGGCACCAGAAATTCCGGATGGGGGTAGAGCGAATCCTGACGCAGGATGTTCGCCAATTTTCCCACTGGAGCGCCGTTCAACAGCACATCTCGCAGCGCGAAATAAAAAGGGAAATCAAATGGCGCCGTCAGTTGGGTATCAATTCCGTCCCAACCTTTTCTACCGCCCTGGTAAAACGAAGTCACCGTCGGGTCGGGGTGAAACACTTCACCGACCGTCGAGAGCCGCGGATAAATTCTTCTCAGCGCCGTGTGCCACTGCTCCCAGAATTCCCGCGAAACATACGGAAAAGTGTCAATCCGGTAGCCGTCCAGTCCCGTGCTCTCCGCCCACCAGATACTGTTCTGCTCCAGGTATTGCACCACCACCGGATTTTCCGTGTTCATGTCCGGCAGAATTCCGGCAAACCATCCCTCAGTCAGATTTCGCCGCAGTTGCGGCGGCGTATGCGGGTCCACCAGCGATTCGAAAACGTCGTTCGTGATGTCCTTCTTGTCCGGCTGTCCGTAGAAAGGTCCCTTTAGCGGCGAGGCGGCCGTCAAGTGGTGCTCCGGTGTTCCATGAAACCAGTCCAGCATCGGCGGATGCGCGGCCCAGGGATGTCGCGGCCCCACGTGATTCGGCACCACGTCAAACAAAACTTTCATGTGCTGCTTATGCGCCCGTTGCACCAGTTCCCGGTAATCCGCCAGCGAGCCCAGGTGCGGGTCCACGGCATATAAATCTGTCGCTCCATACCCGTGATAATCCTGCGCGGCCCCGTTCTTCACCACCGGCGTCAGCCACAGCGTCGTCACGCCCAGGTCCTTCAGATAGTCCAGATGCTGCTCGACGCCTCGCAGATCTCCCCCGTGATACGCGCGCGGTTTGCCACGGTCGTGCGAACCTGGAAATTCTGCCGGCTCGTCGTTCAGCGGGTCGCCGTTCGCGAATCTGTCCGGCATGATCAGGTAAATCACGTCGTCCAGCGAAATCCCCTGGTTTCTGCCAAGAATCTGCGCCCGGGCGGCGATGGGCAATTCAAACGTGGTCTCTCCGCGCGCCGTTGTGATCCGGCAAACAGCCGTGCCAGTGTGGAGTTCCGGCGCCAGTTTCAACCACACGAACAGGTAATCTCCGTCCCCGCTTGACTGGGTCCGGCCGACAATCACATCACGAAGATTGCAGCTCACATGCGTCGCTCGCAGGTTCTTCCCCGAAAGCAGCAACATCACGTCCGGTGTCAGCCCCACCCACCAGCTTGGAGGCTCCACTTTTTTCACGACGGGAGCATCCTGGTTCACGCTTTCTTGCGCGCGCAGAGGAATTCCGCTCGCCATTGTGGCGAGCAAAATCATCGCCACTAAAGCGCGAAACGGGGCGCCCATGGTGCCAGTGGTGCACCTCGGGTCTTCCCCTCCCGACACGAAACGCAAACCACGAATCACGCCGCTCCTCCTACTCCGCGTCGCGAAAAATCAAATGCCCGAACGCCTCCGGCACGTGAAAATTCGGCGCTTGGGTAAACGTCGGGCTCCAAGCCGAATAAAATCTCGGCTCCGTTTTTCCTTCCACTCTAAAGAAGTTTGCCCGCCAACTCCGTTTCGGATCAAACGCGGGCGTCAAACTTCGCATCGGCACCGCAAGTTCCCCTGTCCACGTTCGCGCCGCCGCATCCTGCGCCACGCGCCTCCGCAATCCGCTGCGCATCTCTTTTTTCTCGCCGTTCGCAATATTCAGATCGATCCAGTATCCATTCGGGCTTACCTCCAATTCTTTGTATGCGCGCGCATCCGTTGCCTCCGGCTGCAAAAACGCTTCCGCCACGTCGCGCTCCCACAATTGGTCCCGCCACCCATCCGCGCGTGCGTCCGGAAACACATGCAACTCCCGGTAGCGCGCCACAAACCGCAAGAAAAGCGTCTGTTCATTCCACAGCAGCCGCACTTCCGTGGCCCGCTGTGAATCCTCTTGCTCGCCACGCCAATCGCGTTCAAATCGAATCGCCGGAGCCCGATCCCACCTGGCCTCCTTGGGAAATACCTCTGTCCCCACGCCTTCTTTCAACAGCAGCGCATAAGCCGTTGGCAATTGATCGAACTTCGAAACTGTTCCGCGATTCATTGTCCAGATAGTGTAGTCCACCCGGCATGGGTTCTTCTCATCCTTCCGGCTACAGCGCCCCATGCATCTTTCCGGTCTCTCCGGCCAGCAAACTCTTTGGGCAACTCACCACGCCCCCACCCAGCCGCTCCCATCCCAGCGTGCTACCATCCGCTTTGGACCCATTCCGCAAGGAGAAACTCCCGTGGAAGCACGCCGCACCACTCTGGCCGACCGCAACGTCGAGGTTCGCACCGATCCCACCCGCCGCAATCCCACCGATTTTCAATTCGTGAAATTCCATCTCGAAGCCGGCGTCGCGCGCATGACCCTGAATCGCCCCGACCACAACCTCCTCAATGAATACATGCTCCGCGAACTGATTGATGGCATCGCTCATGCTGGCGAGCGCCCCGACGTGAAGCTCATCGTCCTCGATTCCGCTTGCAAGGTGTTCTGCGGCGGGATTGACGTCGGCGAATATACCACTGAGCGGGTATTTCAAATGCTCGATGCTTTTCACTCCGTCTTCCTTGGCATTCTTGAAACCGCGAAGCCCGTCGTTTGCGTTGTTAACGGCCCGGCCATCGGCGGCGGCGCGGAGCTCGCCGCGTTTGGCGATCTGGTCATCGCAACTCCGAGGGCCCGCTTCGCGCAGCCCGAAATCACGCTCGGTGTTTTTCCGCCGCTCGCGTCCACCATTCTTCCGTTTCTCGTCGGTCCTAAAGTCGCGCTCGAACTCGTGCTCCTCGGTGAACCCGTCACCGCCGAACGCGCGCTCGATCTCGGCATCGTCAATCGCCTCGTTCCCGAAGCCCAGCTCGAATCCACCGTCAACGAGCTTTGCGCGCGGATCGCCGGCCACTCCGGCCCGGTTCTCACCATGGCCAAGAAAGCGATTCTCGGCGGCATGGGCCTTTCTCTTCGCGACGGCCTGCGTAATTCCATGAACATCTTCCTCAACGAACTGTACCGCCTCGAGGATTCCCAGGAAGGCCTCCGCGCCCTCAGTGAAAAGCGCAAGCCCAACTGGAAAAACCGTTAGCTTGCGATTTCCTCGCTACTCGATTTCTCATTTCTTCGTTCAAAAAACTTGTCAACTTTGTTACTCTCCCACACATGCGATTTCACAAAATTCTGATTATGACTCTTGCATTTTCTGGTTCGGCCTTCGCCCAGGATCTCAAACCCGTTGCGGACCGTCTCGCCGCGCAGAACACCCTATTCGAGGAGCAATACGAATCCGACCTCCGCAATTTCCCGGAGCGCGCCACCGCTTTCGGCGACTATCGCTACAACGACAAGCTTGCCGAGTACTCTCTCGCGGCCATTGTTCAGCGCAATCAGACAAATACTACGTTCCTTGGCCGGCTCCAGGCGATTCCCACTACCGGTTTTTCCGATCAGGATCAGCTTTCCCACGACCTTCTGGTCCGCGTCCTTCAGCAGCGCATTGCGGACTTCGACCTGAAGGAATACGAGATGCCAATCAATCAGCAGAACGGCATCCACACCTCTCTTGCGGATCTGCCGCTCTCCGTTCCCCTCGATTCGGTGAAGCACTACGAAGACTACATCGCCCGCTTGCACCAGATTCCCCATGCCTTCGCGCAGACCACCGAAGTTCTCCGCGCCGGCATGAGCGACAAACTGATGCCCGTGCGATTCCTTCTCGAAAAGTTGCCCGTTCAGTGCCAGGGCATTATTGATGCCGACCCGTTCCTGCTCCCCACCAAGAAGTACCCTGCCGGAATTTCACCGGAAGATCAGAAGCGCCTGACGCAACAAATCACCGACGCCATAAATACCGACGTTCTCCCCGCCTACAAAACCTTCGCCGCTTTTCTTCGCACCGAATACGCCCCGTTGGGCCGCACCACCCTCGCCGTTACCTCTCTTCCCGATGGCGAGAAGCGCTACCAGAACGACATCTATGGCCGCACCACCACTCACATGACCGCGGACGAAATCCATCAACTCGGTCTCCGCGAAATCGATCGCATTCAGGCCGAGATGACCTTAATCGCCAAAAAACAGGGCTTTGCGGACCTTGCCTCTTTCCGCGCCTCCCTGAAAACCAATCCGAAGTACGTGCCCACCTCCGCGGATCAAATCCTCGAGGATTTTCGCCACTACATTGACCAGATGCAGCCGAAGCTGAGTGAACTCTTTACCCTGCTTCCCAAATCTCCCGTGACCGTCGAAGCCATCCCTGCCTTCCAGGCCGCTGCCGCCACTCACTACGTCACCGGGACGCCGGACGGCAAGCGTCCCGGCCGCGTCGTTGTCGCCACATCCAATTTTGTCGAGCGTTCCCTGATTGACGACGAAGCAATCGCCTACCATGAGGGCGTTCCCGGCCACCACATGCAGTTGTCCGTGCAACAGCAACTCACCGGCCTGCCGAAGTTCCGCCTTCACGGTCTGGGCTTCAATGCGTACACCGAAGGCTGGGCGCTCTACGCGGAACAGCTTGGCAAAGAGGTTGGATTTTATCAGGACCCGGTCTCGGATTACGGCCGGCTCTCCAGCGAACTATTCCGCGCCGTGCGGCTCGTCGTTGACACGGGAATTCACTCAAAAGGCTGGACGCGTGATCAGGTCGTCGATTTCTTTCGCAAATCAGGCGCCGTCGACGAGCCCACCATCCAATCCGAAACGGACCGTTACATCGCCTGGCCCGCGCAGGCCCTCAGCTACAAACTGGGCCAACTCAAATTTCGAGAACTCCGAGAGCGTGCCCGGAAGGAATTGGGCGGCAAGTTCGACATCCGCGCTTTCCACGACGAGATGCTGGATGGCGGAACTCTGCCTCTGGATATGCTCGAGGCCCGCACCGACAGGTGGATCGCCCAGCAGAAATTAAAATCGAATTGACCCCGTAAACTGATTTGGAGATCAAGCAGGCAAGGGAGTGGGGAAGTGCCGTGAAATTCGGCCCCGTTCCCGCCACCGCATTCGGCCTCATAGGCGAGAGCCGGCCCGTCCTCCCATGCCGGACTCGAGGGCCAATCACTCAGTAATTTTTTGCGACGTACTCGCGTAGGCGGCCAATTCGGAAGCTTGCATCGGCGGTCTCGATTTGCAGAAGGAGTTGGGTGGCGGCCAGTTGGTTGCGGAAATCGAACGCCGCGGAAGTGTCCGGCGCGGCCACCAACTGAAGATTCTTGTCGATCTGTTTGGTTTCTTCCTCAAGGGACTTGAGCTTAGCCTCCTGCACCATAACGCAATCCGCCAACTGTTGCCGAAGCACCTCCATCTGCCGTGCAACGTCGCTCTCTTCCACTTTCTTCCATTCGTTGTGCGCTTCGACGGCGCGATCCAGATGTCTGTTGATGGACCGGCTGGCGAGATTGTAGCTGACGGAGACCTGCCCATACGGCTGCGCACCCTGGGCAACCGGATTCACCTGTTGATGGACGCCGACGGTGAGCGCGACATCCCAATTATTCTGCCGGGTCAGTTTATCCAGGACCCTCTGCGCACCCTCTTCGCTGTTCTGTTTTTGCGCGACCAGTTCCTTCAACGGTTGATCGCCCAGCGGCGGAACATAAATTGCCGCTAGTTTCGAATGGGTATCGGCGCGGTCGGCCTCCAGCCTCATCTTGGTTGTCTGCAACGAGTAGAGCATAAGCTGCGTGGCATTCTGGGCCTCCAGCATCTTCAGGGTCTGCGCAATCAGCGTGTCCAGTGATCTGGAGGCCTCTTCGATCAGCGTGAGCCTGTTGAGAAGGGACGCTTTCTCCAGGCTGGGCAGCGCGTACTGGATTTCCTGCTGCGCTCCCGTGGTGGCCTTGTAGAGTTCGCAGTTCTTGCGGGCGACATCCATGGTCAGCTCGGCTTTCCTGACATCGGAGAGCCCCAATGTGGCTCCCCCAACCAGTTGCATGGGCAACCCCGTCTCGGGTTGCGTGAAGCCCGCCGTGGCCGTCGGCGTACGCAAGAGATTTCGTTGCGCCTGCGCCTGTTCCATCACGTACGTGCAATACGCCTGCTGATCCTGCTGGCCTCTCGCGATCGCGGGGGCGGCACAGAGCAAACCTGCAGCCAGCGCGGATTTCCAGGGATTCCTGATCATTGGGTTCTCCTCAGAACAACAGCGGCTTACGGCCGAGGAACACGGTCTTGGACTTTGCGGATTCCGGATGATCGAGATTCATCTGCATCAGGAATCCTCGAATGTTGGTCTTGAAGATGGGATGAACGGCTGTCTCTTCGCCCGCGAATACCCGGTTTACTGTGCCGACTTTGCGGCACGCGAACATGTTCAGATAACAATCATAAACGGGACGCCCGGCGACCGCGCTGGCCTGATTGTCATACGGGACAAAAGCGAAATACAGGGTCTGGCCCCCGGATGCGTTCAAATAGTAGGGGCTTTGTTTGGCCGTGCGAATGGCTTCCCGTAACCGAGTGATCTGTTGCGATTCTTCCTGCAGTTGCTTATCGGCGACGTTGATGGCCACATCGAGCTGGGCGGCTTCGGAGCGCAGCTCCGCCTGCTTTTCCAGCACGTCGAGCGAATCCGTACCCGTCGTGTTCTTCTGCAGGACGCTGTCCGTCAGAAGTACCTCGGCTATTTTGCTGTCCGTGTAAGCGGTCTCGGCCTGATTCAGCGCGGACAGCTGGGTGGCGGCGTCGCCCTTTGTGATCAGGCCGGCCGCCAGATCTTTGTTGATGTTCGACCCGACTTCCTTGAGTTGCTTGAGGACTGTTTGCGTTTTCAGGTTGTCGGCCTGCTTCTGCGTGTCGAGCGTGGCGAGTTTGGGCCCGATGGATCGGTTGTGCGCTCGCTCGCGGGCTATCGCCGCCTGAAGTTGAGGCTCCAGCGCCAGAAGCGCTGCCCGGTGCTTTTTCATCTCGGCAATGCCGCTTTCCAGCTTCTGCGAATCCACCTTCAGGTCTTCGATGGTCTGCTGGCTGGTCACCAGCTTCTGCCGGAAGTCGAGACTCTTCTCGTCGACAGCGGAAAGAATCAGCGGCGCGACCCACGAGTTGCTGACCGCGTAAAATCCCATCACAAAGGCGTAAGTGAGGATGCCGCCGAGCACCAGGTACAGCACGGTTATGGCAAATACGCGATACAAGGAAATCACAACTTTGTAGTGGAACGATTGCCGGAGCGGCGTTTTCTTTGGTTTTGCGGGCGGAGTATCAACGGTCAGGGCTGGCAAGAAGCACCTCTTCTTCTTTGGTTCGCGTTCCCCAGTCTGCGGAATCCATGGTGCAGAGGGCCAGCGGCGTCAGGAACAAGCTGCTCACCAGCGACCACGCTACATAAGCCCCAAATACCAGCGGATGGGCCAGCGCTTCTCGCGCGCTGTATTTCTTGATTACCCAGGTCAGCACGGCGCCGATTCCAAGCGCCGTCAGCAGGGGCAGCGGGCCCGCCCAGGCCAGCGGGTCCGAAGAAAGCATCGTTACCGCAACCAGAAAGGCGACGAGCGCCCCAAGCGGCGTCAGCACCAGCGTGAATACCGTGTTCGGATGCAGCTTCCAGACGTGCTGCGGCAGTGTCCGAAGCGTGTAGAAAAAGTCGCGCACAATGCTGCGGCGCCAGCGGAGTTGTTGTTTGAAAAGGACAGACAGCGTGTTCGGCACCGTGGTCCAGCAAAGGGCGTCATTATTGATGTACGTCCCGTAACCGCGCAGCAGCGTCTGGTGAGTCAGGAACCTGTCCTCGCCTTGATTCACCGGAATGCCGAACCAATGGCGCGCGCGAATCGCCGGCTCGATCTCCAGCAGCAGTTCGCGCCGGATGGCAAACAGGCATCCGCTGATGCAGCAGATGCTCCGCGTCCAATTCTCCGGAATTTTGTAAAGCTGAAACGCCGAAAAATAAATCACCGTCTGGATGCCCGTGATTATGTTGTCATTCGGATTCCGCACTCCCACCCTGCCGCCCACCGACCCGATTCCCGGCTCGGAAAAGCACGCGGTCAATTCACGAATCGCATCCTCATGGAATATGCAATCCGAATCGATGGAGATGATGATGTCGGCGGAGGAGTGCTGCAGCGCGTTGCAGACCGTACGCGCCTTTCCGCTGTTGACCGTGTTCCGGCCGGTGCGGATGCGAATGTTGGTGAAATCGCGCTGGGCTTTGAGCACCCACTCATAGCTGTCATCGACGGAGCAGTCGTCCTGGGCAATCACTTCGAATTTCTCGTTCGGATAGTTGCACTTGCTGATGCTTTCGATGGTCTCGTACACCGTCTTGCCCTCGTTGAAGCAGGGCATCAGCACGCTGACCGTGGGCTGATAGCTGTAGTCCTTTTGGATTTTTGTGCTGGGGAACGATAGCTTCAGGATGATTCCCATCACGTACTTGACGACGGAAATCAGCAGGCACAGGACCATGACGAGCCAGAGAAGTATCGGGGCCATGTTCGCAACGCCTCCGGTGGCACATCGCTCATCCAGATTTCGAGAACTTTAACGATTGTATATCGGGTTCGATTACGCGGGGCGTTGCGGCGGGATGTCTGTTTCCATAACCTTGAACTGAAACTCTACAATTTCCACCCTCGATTGACACCCCCTCCCACGCCTCGTAAACTGATTCCGACATTCAGCAGGCAGGGGAAGTGGGGAAGTGCCGCGTAATTCGGCCGCGGTCCCGCCACTGTATTCGGCTTCATCGCCGAGAGCCAGGCTACCCTCCCATGCCGCCGCGGTTGGGCCTACTTCGCGAGAGGGTACGCCTCCAGTCGGATCCCCGGCTTCTCGCCGGGTTTTTTATTTTCATATTTTTCGCGGCACCTTCGTCAAGGGAGATTCGTGCAGCACTGTTCCGCCAACACCATGCGTCGCGCCAAAGTTTTTGGCGCCGCCCTGCTTTTGCTCGGCGGCTTGCCTCTCCTCGCCCAGTCTTCAGCGCCCGCGCCTTCGTCCTCCACTCCGCCAGCCATGCGCGATGTCGTTGACGAATTCGGCCGCACCATTCGCGTGCCGCAACTCCCCACTCGCATTGTTTCCCTTGCGCCCAGCTTGACGGAAACGCTTTACGCCCTCGGCGTCCAGGATCGCCTCGTCGGCGATACCGACTATTGCGACTATCCTCCCGACGCGCAGAAAAAGAGGAAAGTTGGAGGCCCCATCAATCCGAATCTCGAGGAAATCGCCGCGCTCCACCCGGATCTCGTTCTAGTCACCAAGGAAATCAACCGCCTCGACACCGTCCGTGCCCTCGACACTCTCGGCATCCCCACGTACGCCACCGACGCGCGCAATGTGGACGAAATTCTCTCCACCACCCAGAAACTCGCCGACCTCCTCGGCGTCCCCGAAAACGGCAAAACGCTCACCGCCGACCTCCAGTCTCGCCTCTCCGCGCTGCACGCTCGGCTCGAGGCAATTCCTCCAAGCCGCGTTTTATTCATTGTCTGGACCGAGCCGCTCATTTCCGTTGGCAAAAACACGTTTATTGCTGACGCTCTCCGCAAAGCCGATGCCGCCAGCATCGTGGAGTCCACGCAGGACTGGCCGCAAATGAGCCTCGAAGAAGTCGTGCGCCTTCGTCCCGAATACCTCGTCTTTGCCGAGTCACATTCCGACACCGGCTCCCGCGAATTTGAAGCTCTCTCCAATCGCCCGGGGTGGAATATTCTCGACGCCGTACGGAATCATCATTTTGCGGTCATCAGCGACGCAGTGAATCGTCCCGCGCCGCGTATCGTCTCCGCCATTGAGGACCTGGCCCGCCAGCTCCATCCCGCGGCATTCCAGGAACTGCATGCGCCTGACCAACCCTCAACCCCCGCGCCAGTACCTTTGAATCCTCCTGCGGCTGCGCCGGCTCACCTGGCACTCAACGCACAACCTTTTTCGGTGGAGCTCGCATGCGCCCGCTGACCTTGACGCGTCTCCTCATGCGCTGCGGCATTCTTGCGACGATCTTGTTTGCGGTGGTCATCCTCGCGTTGAAGCTCGGCGCCGTGCAGGTTTCTCTCTACGGGCTGACGCACGACCTGATTCAAGTCCTGCTGGGACACAGCAACAATATTTCCAGCGACTATGTGCTGATCGTCCTCAACATCCGCCTGCCCCGAATTCTGCTGGCAATTGTTGTGGGAGCATCGCTTTCGGTTGCGGGAGTCAGCTTCCAGGCTTTGCTCCGAAATCCGCTGGCGGATCCCTACGTCCTTGGAATTTCGACGGGCGCCGCCGTCGGCTCGATCATTGCCCTAATCATTGAAAATCAGCTGAACCTGCCGCCCGAGTACGCCGGCCTGATTACTCCCTTCGGAGCCTTTCTCGGCGCGGCCCTCACGATTGCAGCCGTCTATATCCTTGGTCGCCGAGACGGCCAGGTGGACAGCAACACTCTACTGCTCGGCGGAATCATCACCGCTTCCTTTCTCGCGGCAGTCGTTACCTTTCTGATGTCCACGCTTGCCGGTAGCAATCTTCGCGGCGCTTCGTACTGGCTGATGGGCAGCCTTTCCACTCTTCCGCCGAAGAGTCTTCTCTATCTACTGGCGGGCGGCTTCCTGGTGGCCGCCGGGGCGATTTACACCACCGCCTCCGATCTGAATTTGTTGCTTGCCGGTGAAAAAGAAGCCATGCATCTTGGCGTGGATGTTCCGCGCGTGCGCATTGTGGTGTATCTGGCGGCGTCCATACTCACGGGGCTTGCGGTCTCCGTCAGCGGCGCGATCGGCTACGTCGGCTTGTTGGTTCCGCATGTGATGCGCCTCATCTTTGGTTCCGACCACCGCATGCTTCTCCCCGCTTCCGCGTTAGGAGGCGCGATTGCGCTTGTGGTCGCGGATACGGTCGCCAGAACTTTGGTGGCGCCCTCCGAACTATCCGTCGGCGCGGTGACTGCGATGGTTGGCGCGCCTTTCTTCATCTATCTCCTCCGCCGGAGAATGGCATGAGCAGCGCGCTGCGTCACCCGCTTCCCGGAGACGTCTCGCGCGCCAGCACCGACGTACGCTTGAGCGTCGAGCAGGTCAGCTACGCCTACGCGCCGAATCCTTCACAAGCACCGCTCTTCACGCTTGAGGCGATGAGCTTCCAGGCCAAGCCCGGTGAACTGGTCGCCATTCTTGGGCCCAACGCGAGTGGCAAATCCACGCTTCTTAAATTGATTTCCGGCGCGCTCCAACCGCTCTCTGGCCGCATTTTCCTGAATGGTTTCGAAACGCATTCGCTTCCCGTCAAGACCCGCGCGCAGCGCATCGCGCTCGTTCAGCAGGAAAGCCGCCTGCTTTTCCCGTCGCGCGCCTGGGAATTCGTGATGCAGGGCCGTCATCCCTATGGCGGCGGCCTCCGCTTTGAATCCGAGGAAGACATCCTCATCGCCAACAACGCGCTTGCGCAAGTCGGCGCCACGGAACTCGCCGACCGCTGGATGGATAAAGTCTCCGGCGGCGAAAAGCAGCGCATCATTCTCGCCCGGGCCCTCGCGCAGCAGCCGCTGCTATTGCTCCTCGACGAGCCGACGCTGCACCTCGATATCGGCGCGCAGGTGGACCTGCTTGAATCCCTGCGGCGTCTCGCCGCGCAGAATCGCTACACCGTGGTCGTCGTCACCCACGAGCTGAACCTTGCGGGCGAATACGCCGACCAGGTCGTGCTTTTGCAAAAAGGAAAATGTCTTCGTGTTGGTCCGCCGGCAACGGTTCTCCAGCGCGAGATTCTCGAACAGGTTTTTCAAGCGCCGCTTTCCGTGGAAATGACTCCCTCCGGCCGGCCGCGCGTAACCCTTTTTTCAAATAAGTAGAGGTTCCATCGTCCACCTCAACCCGGCGGCCTTGTGCCTCCGACACCCTTAACCCGTAGCGGGCTTTGCCCCTCCACAACAACCGCGGACTTCGTGCTCGGGAAGACGGTGCAACACCGTCGCCGCCGCGCGACTGTAAGGCGAATGTAGTGCTCGCCAGCCACTGTGACGAATTTCCGCCACGGGAAGGCAGCGAGTGAACTCTTCGGGCATTGTAGTGGCCGGGCTTTAGCCCGGCCCGAAGTAGCGGCAGGCTTCATCCTGCCACGCCCACCAGAGTTCCTTTTCGCCAAGCCAGGAGACCGGCGAAGTCTGCAGCCCGTGCAAGCCTCTTTGCACCGGCCAACCTTCAAGCTCCCGCGCGTGAGGGAGCGGAGGAACCATGAAAACTATATTCGCCGTACTCTCTTTGCTCGTCGTATTCCTTGTTTCCGCTGTCAGCTCCAAAGCCGCACCGCAATCCCAAACCAGCAACGCAAAACTCTCCGGCACCCTCACCGATCCATCCGGGGCGCCCGTCGGCGAAGTCCTGATCATTGCGCAACCTGACTCTTCCTCGGCAGGTCAATCCGTTTCCGCCACTTCTTCAACTGAAGGCTTGTACTCCGTGTCTCTTCCCGCTGGCCGCTATCGACTGCGCTTCTCCCACTCTTCCTTTGCCTCGCGCGAAATTGTTCTCACTTTCGCGCCGGGGGAATCCCGTGCCCTGAATCTTCGTCTCGACCTCGAGCCGCTTTCCTCCAGCGTGATCGTCACAGGACAAACCGTTCCGTCAACCGCGCAGCAAACTACCGCGCCCACAGACGTTATCTCCCGCGAAACCATCGACGATCGCCAGGCCGCCTCGCTGCCCGAACTGTTGCAATTTTCTACCGGCATCGCCATCGATCGCACCGGACCTTTTGGCGGCACCACCTCCGTCTTTCTGAACGGTGGCAATTCCAACTTCACCAAAGTTCTGGTGGACGGCACGCCCATCAACCCTCCCGGCAGCGCCGTGGATTTCTCCAGCCTCACCACAGAAAATATCGATAAAGTCGAAATCGTCCGCGGCGCCGAAAGCGCCCTATACGGCAGCGACGCCGTCTCTGGCGTCATCCAGCTCTTCACCCATCGGGGTGATACCCGCGTTCCCGCATTCAGCGTTTACTCGGAAGGCGGCAATTTGTCTTCCGCACGGGGTGGTGGCGATCTCAGCGGGCTGATCGGCAAATTCGATTACTCCGCGGCGGCCGCGTATTTTCAAACCGACGGCCAGGGTCCGAACGACTATTTCGTAAATCGCACCCTCTCCGGAAATTTTGGTTATTCCTTCTCCGGCACCAACCAGCTTCATCTCACCTTGCGCAACAACACCAGCGACGCCGGTATCCCCGGTCCCACGCTGCAGGGTCCGCCGGATCTCTTCCAGGGCTACGGCCAGAAAATTTTCTCTTCCAACCTCCGCTGGGAATTCACGACCGGTTCCCACTGGCATCACCAGCTCATCGGCACGGACTCGTACACCCGCCAGCACAGCTTCGCGAATCAGGGCGACACATTTCCCTTCGACTCTCTGCTCACCTTCAATCGAGCCGCGATCAATCCGCAATCGAGCTACGTCTCGCGCAAATTCATCGCGACGGCCGGCTACCAGTACGAAGTCGAAAATGGCGGCATCAACTTTATTTCGCCGGGCCACCTTCGCCGCAACAATCAGGCCGGCTATCTCGACTTCCGCTACACGCCGGTTTCCCGGCTGACGCTCGACTTCGGCGGCCGCGTCGAAGCCAACAGCAGCTTTGGCACCCGCGTTGTACCCCGCGTCGGTGGTTCCTACGCGCTGCGCTATGGCAAAGGGTTTTTCGGCGACACGCGGTACCGTGCGTTCTACGGCCAGGGCATCAAGGAGCCGCGTTTCGATCAGACCTTCGGAACTGATCCCTGTGTTCCGGGTAATCCCGATCTCAAGCCCGAAGCCAGCAAGGGATGGACCACGGGTTTCGATCAGAAGCTCGCTTCCGATCGCTGGAAACTTTCCGCTGATTATTTTTACACCCGCTTTTACGACATCATCAGCTTCGCGCCCACGTCCGCGTTCTGCGGCACTTTTTTCAACACGGACCTGGCCATCGCTCGAGGCGTCAACCTCGGTTCCGAATACCGCTTCAGCAAATGGCTCTTCGTGAACGGCAACTACACCTATGACAACTCGCGCGTAATCAGCTCGCCGAACTCCTCCGACCCGTCGCTGATCCCGGGCAACCATCTGATTCGCCGCCCGGTCAATTCCGGCTCGTTCGGGATCAATTTCGCGCTCGCCCGCGTGAATTGGAACTTTATCGGTTATTTCACAGGCGTGCGCACAGACTCGAACTTCGTCAATTCCACTCAGATAAACAATCCCGGCTACGCGCGCTTCGATATGGCTGCGAATTACAACCTGACCCGCGGGCTTTTCGTCACCGCGCGCGCCAGCAATCTTTTCGACAAGCAATACCAGGACGCCCTCGGTTATCCCACGCTGGGCCGCTACTACATGCTGGGCCTGCGCTACGCCTTCGCCGGGAAAAACTGATGTCCGTTCCTGAACCCATCCTCTTCTGCTGGAGCGGCGGCAAAGACAGCGCCCTCGCGCTGCACACGCTGCTCCGGCAAAACGATGTGCGCATCGCGGCCCTGCTCACCACTGTGACCGAGGGCTACGACCGTATCAGCATGCACGGCGTTCGCCGCGAGCTTCTGCAGCAGCAGGCGGAGTCTCTTCGCCTGCCGCTGCACGAAGTCTTCATCCCGCCGCAATGCGTCAATCCGATATACGAAGCACGGATGGAAGCGGCCTTGCTCCATTTTTACGAGCAGGGAATTCGCCGCGTAGCCTTCGGCGACATCTTCCTCGAAGATCTCCGCCTCTACCGCGAAAAAAATCTCGCCCGCGTCGCGATGCAAGCCCTCTTCCCCATCTGGAAGCGCGACACCCGCGATCTCATCCCCGAATTCCACGCCGCCGGATTTCGCTCGGTCGCCGTTTGCATCGATTCCAAGGTCCTCGATCCCGGGTTCGCCGGCCGCGAACTCGATGCGTCCTTCTTCGCCGATCTCCCGCCCGGCGTCGATCCCTGCGGCGAAAACGGCGAGTTCCACACCTTCGTCTTCGACGGTCCAATCTTCTCGCACCCCGTCGGCTTCACCCTCGGCGAAGTCGTCCAGCGCGATTCCTTCGTCTTCCGCGATCTGTTGCCTGAAAAAGCTATCAAGGAGGTTTGACTCGAATCATGTTCCAGGAAAAATCGGCTTCTCACGTTTTTATGCTTCGCGCCATTCTCGCCGCCGTAATGATCGTCCTCGCCGCCGTGCTCCGCATCGTTCCGCATCCGTGGAATTTCACTCCCATCGGCGCCATGGCGCTTTTCTCCGGAGCGATGTTTCGCGACCGCCGCGCAGCCTTTCTTTTTCCGCTCGTAGCCCTCTTCGTTGGTGACCTCTTCGTCGGCCTCCATCGCCTCATTCCCGTTGTGTACGCCAGCTTCCTGCTCAGCGTGCTCATCGGCACAACTCTTGCCAATCGACGCGGCCTTCTCCGCATTGGCGGTGCCATTTTTCTTGGCGCGCTTCAGTTTTTCCTCCTCACCAACTTGGCCGTCTGGCAACTCTTCGGCACCTACCCGCACAATCCCGCGGGCCTCGCCGCCTGCTACATTGCGGGCCTGCGCTTCTTCGGCAACGCCCTTGCCGGTGACGCCCTCTACGCCACGCTCTTCTTCGGTATCTTCGCTCTCGCCGAGCATCTGGTCCCGGCCCTCCAGTTGGAGCCCGGCGTGTCGCATGTCTGATCAGAAGAACGCCGTGTAGGGGCGGCTTTAGGCCGCCTCTCTTCGCGCATCATCGCGCGCGCCTCTGCTATACTTTATCTCTTTCACCATGACGAAGTTCGCCACCGAATCCGCCATGTCTCCCGAACTCCTCGCCAAATACGAGCCGGTCATCGGCCTGGAAGTCCACGTCCAGCTCCTCACCAAAACAAAAATTTTCTGCGGCTGCTCCACGCGATTCGGCGATTCGCCGAACTCCAACGTCTGCCCGGTCTGTCTCGGCCTTCCCGGCACGCTTCCCGTCCTCAACAAGCGCGCCGTGGAAATGGCCATGCGTGCCGCCCTGGCCATCAACTGCACCGTTCATGAGCATTCCCGCTTCGCACGCAAGAATTATTTTTATCCGGACCTGCCCAAGGGCTACCAGATCTCGCAATTCGAATTGCCCCTGGCCACCGGCGGCTGGCTCGAAATCGAAGTCCACGGCGAAAAAAAGCGCATCGGCATCACCCGTCTGCACCTTGAAGAAGACGCGGGGAAATCGCTCCACGACGGCTTTCCGCACTCCGACGAAAAAACCTACGTGGATTTCAACCGTTGTGGCACCCCGCTCAGTGAGATCGTCTCCGAGCCTGATATGCGCACGCCCGATGAGGCATACGCCTACCTCACCACGCTGCGTCAGATTCTGCTCTACACGGGCGTCAGCGACGTCAATATGGAGGAAGGCTCCCTTCGCTGCGACGCCAACGTCAGCGTCCGCCGCCGCGGCGCCCCGGAATTCGGCACCAAAGTCGAAGTCAAAAACTTGAATTCGTTCCGCTATCTCGCCAAAGCCCTCGAATACGAGATCGAACGCCACATCGGCATCATCGAATCCGGCGGACGCATCTCGCAGGAAACGCGCCTCTGGAACCAAGCCGCCAACCGCACTGATTCCATGCGTTCCAAGGAAAAGGCTCACGACTACCGCTATTTCCCGGAGCCCGACCTCCTGCCCGTTCACGTCAGCCCGATTTGGCGCGATGAAGTTCTCAGCTCGCTTCCCGAACTTCCCGCCGCCAAGCGCGCTCGCTTCGTTTCCGCTTACACCATCACGCCCTATGACGCGGAAGTCCTCACTGGCTCTCAGGAGCTAGCCGATTATTTCGAATCCGTAGTGAATGCAGGCGCACCCGGCAAAGTAGCCGCCAATTGGATGCAGACCGAACTCCTCCGCCGCCTCAACGATTCCGGCAAGGAAATCACCGTAAGCCCCGTTAAGCCGGCCGCGCTCGGCGAACTCGTCGTGCTGGTGGACTCCAGCAAAATCACCGGCGCGGTCGGCAAGAAGGTTTTTGCGACAATGTTTGAAACCGGCCGCTCCGCCGCCGAAATCGTGGCCGCCGAAGGCCTCGGCGCCCAGGTCGGCGAGGACGCCATCGAAAAAGCTACCCGCGAAGTCATCGAAAAAAACCCCGACAACGTCGCCAAGTTTAAATCCGGCAACGAAGGCGTCTTCAAGTTTTTCGTCGGGCAGGTAATGAAAGCTACAAAGGGCCAGGCCAATCCGCAGGCCGTCAACGATATCGTCCGCCGCCTGCTCTCTTAGCGTAGGGCCGCCTTCTGAGGCGGGCCGCTCTTATCGCCCTATTGTTCGGCGAGTGGTTGCTCGAACACAGTCTCAGGAGATCTACTTCATGCTCAAAATCGGTGACAAAGCTCCCGAATTCACTCTCGCCTCCGACGGCGGCAAGCCGCTCTCGCTGAAACACTTCAAAGGCCGCCGCGTCCTGCTCTTCTTTTTTCCGAAGGCGAATACGCCGGGTTGAACGATCGAAGCGTCCGAGTTTCGCGACGCAAAAAAGAAGTTCGATCAGTTGGGTGTATCCATCCTCGGTGCCAGCGCGGATACTCTGGAGCCCCTGCAAAAGTTCAGCGACAAGTGGAAGCTCAATTTTCCGCTGCTCAGCGATCCCACGCACAAGATGATCGAATCCTACGGCGCGTGGCGCGGGAAAAAATTCATGGGCCGTCTTTTCAAAGGAATTGTCCGCAGCAGTTTTCTGATCGGCGCCGACGGCAAAATCGAACAGGTCTGGGACCCCGTCAAGGCCAAAGGCCACGCCGCCGAAGTCCTCGCCCACCTGCAGGAAATATCTTGAAAATTGATGAAGCGAGCCTTGTCATCCTTTGCGCATCCGATAAGCATGCGCAAAGGACCTCAACGTGGGGGCCGAGATAATTTCGCCGCGACGCTCCGGCCCTAAACCTCCACCCGCAATTCTTCCCCCACCGGTTCGATCAACATGTTGTCAATCAACCGCGTCTTTCCCAAATACACCGCCAGCACCGCGTAGCACGGCCGCGCCACCCGCACCACCGGCTCAAAGGTCTCCGCATCCACAATCTCCGCATAATCCACGCGCGCCCGCGGCTCGCTAGCCAGCACCTTATGCATAGCTCCCTGCAGCTGAAGCGAATCCCGCACGCCCGCCACAATTTCGCTCTCCGCGGCTCGTAACGCACGGTAAAGCACCGTCGCCGCCTTGCGCTCCTCCCCGCGCAAATACGCGTTCCGCGAACTCATCGCCAGCCCATCCGTTTCGCGCACGATCGGGCACACCACAATCTCCGTGTCCAGATTCAGGTCGCGCGCCATCTGCTGCACAATCCGCACCTGCTGCGCGTCCTTTCGTCCGAAGTACGCACGCTGTGGCTGCACGATCTCAAATAATTTCAGCACCACCGTGGAGACGCCCTGAAAATGCCCCGCGCGCGACCTGCCTTCCAAGCGCTCGCTCAATCCATCCACCTGCACATACGTCGAGAAACCCGCCGGATAAATCTCCGCCGCCTCGGGCAGAAACAGTCCGTCCACCCTCGCCGCGGTAAGCTTCTCCATGTCCGCCTCCAGCGGACGCGGATACCGCGACAAATCCTCGTTCGCCGCAAATTGTTTGGGATTCAAGAAAATCGAAGCGTACACCGGCGAGCATTCCCGCTTCGCCCGCTCCACCAGCGCCAGGTGCCCCGCGTGCAGCGCGCCCATCGTCGGCACCAGCCCGATGATTCGCTGCTCCTGCCGCGCCGCCCGCGCGCGTTCCTTCATCCAGGCAATTGTCCGAATCGTCTCCATTCGCGCTAAGCGCCCGCCGCCGTGGCGCGTTCCCGGTAATAGTGCATCAAGTCCGTCAACTCCGGCTTCGCACCCAGTTGCCGCAGCAGCGTTGTTACCTGGCCGCGGTGGTAGGTCCCATGGTTCACCACATGCTGCATGGATTGCCAAAGTGGATTGCTATACACGCCGAATTTCAACGTCTTGTATTCCAGCTCCCGGTTCAAATCTTCCTGCGTCAATGAGCTCACAAATCCAAGCAGCCGCTTCTCAAGCTCTGTCCACCTTTTTTGCAAGCTGGCCACATCCTGAAATTCAGCCCCATCCGGCAGCGATCCCGGTGAACGCCCCTGAAACCGTTCCAGCCACACCCACTCCGCGCCATAAATGTGGGCTGCCGTGTCGCGCAATGAACCGAAACTCGATCCCATTGGCCGCAAAAATTCTTCCGGCTTCACCGCCGCAACCGCTCCCAGCATTCTCCGATTGGCCCAGGCATTGAATTCATATAGCACGAGCATCTCTTGCGGAGTCATGTCCGCCCTCCTTGCCACCAATGATTTGGTTGGAAATGTCCCGCTCAGCGGGCAATTCGAATCGGTTTCCCGGGCTTGATCGCATTCGGCGCGTGATACGACTCCGCATCCGAAGGAAAGCTCCCGCCCTGCACGTCCGAGCAATATTCGCGCACCGCTTGCGATATTACTTCGCCCACATTCGCATACCGCCTCGCAAACTTCGGCGGCTCCTGAAACGTCAGCCCAAGCAGATCGTGTAGCACCAGGATCTGCCCGTCGCAATCGGGTCCGGCGCCGATTCCGATCGTCGGAATGCGAACGCTCTTCGTAATTTCAGTTGCCAGTTCGCGTGGGATTCCTTCCAGCACAATCGAGAACGCTCCCGCCGCCTCCACCGCCCGCGCATCGCGCAGCAACTGCTCCGCCGCCCTCTCGGTTTTTCCCTGCACGCGATATCCGCCCATCGCATTCACCGATTGCGGCGTCAATCCCACGTGGCCCATCACCGGGATCTCCGATTCCGTCAGCCGCGCAATCACTTCCAGCCGCCGCTCGCCGCCTTCCACCTTCACGGCTTCCGCGCCCGCCTCTTTCACGAAGCGCACAGCGTTTTTCAGCGCCTCGTTGACGTCGCCCTGGTATGTGCCGAACGGCATGTCCGCCACCACCAACGCCCGCTGGACGCCGCGCCGCACGGCCTTCGTGTGGTGCAGCGCCTCCTCCATCGTCAGCGGCAGCGTGCTCTCGTACCCGAGCACCACCATCGCCACCGAATCGCCCACCAGCACCACGTCCACTCCGGCTTCGTCCATCAATCGGGCGGTCGGATAGTCGTACGCCGTCAGGCAGGTGATCTTCTTTTTGTTAGTGGAATCCGCAGCCGTGGACTTCCGCTGCAGCAATTCGGGAACGGTCACTTTTGCACTGCTCCCATTCGGAATGATGCTCATGTCGGCCTCCGGTGCCGTTCCCTGACTGCGGGATACAGCCCTCGCGCGAACAGCACAACTATAACAAATTGTGATGCCAGTCACCATGATTTGTGATGCCCAACGGCCCGCGTGGCACAGCGATTCTTCGCTGCGCTCTTTCTTTTGTAGTGGCCGACCTTTAGGTCGGTCACCGCGAGCCTTATTCCTTCCCAACCATCACCACGCGCGACTCCAAATTCCACC